>Ga0255338_1000022_pt1 | contig 699628 bp, 613 predicted proteins | sample MeOH1_35cm_T4_19_FD_203715 | JGI IMG/M metagenome (GOLD analysis project Ga0255338, IMG submission 203715) | Sandy soil microbial communities from University of British Columbia, Vancouver, Canada - MeOH1_35cm_T4_195 | ecosystem: Engineered > Artificial ecosystem > Sand microcosm >...
CTTCCCATTCCGAACAGAGAAGTTAAGACCGCCAGCGCCGATGGTACTGCATTTAGTTGTGGGAGAGTAGGTCGTCGCCATTCTTTACAACCTCCGATTCTTATTTGAGTCGGAGGTTTTTTGCTTTGAACGGTTTTCGCTTAAGGCTATTGCCCCCAATGGGTCAGCCGTGCAATAAAAGCCCTTAATGGGCATATTTTATAAGATACATATTGCTGGACGATAGGCAATATAGTCCTGGATTGTTTTGATGGGATACCTGATTTTGTTTTCCCATTTTTGAAGTTCAAGAAAAGTAATTACTTTTAGACACGATAGTAAATTGAAATCAGATTCGGATCATTCTCCTGTCCATTACGCGATTCTTTTTATAATCGATTCTACAGAATTTTATTATAAATTTAAATTTATCAACTATGGGAAGATCGCAGGAAACCTACAATAAGAAGGAAATTCGGAATAAAAAGGAAAAAAAGCGCAAAGAGAAAGAACAAAAAAGACTGGATCGTAGAGATAGTGATAAATCTGGAAGTTTCGAGGACATGATTGCTTATGTTGATGAAAATGGTATGATTACATCTACTCCACCGGATCCGGAGAGAAAAAACGTGATCAAAACGGAGGATATTGAGATTAGCACCCCCCGTCTTGAAGATATTCCTTTTGATCCGGAGAAGAAAGGAACTGTAACTTTTTATAATGAAAATAAAGGTTTTGGATTTATTCGTGAATCTGAAACACAAATGAGCGTTTTTGTGCATGTCAATCAGTTATTGGAACCTATTAAAGAGGGGAATCTGGTTAGTTTTATTATCGAAAAGGGAGTGAAAGGCCCTACAGCCACACAGGTGAAGTTAATTCGGTAAAAACAATAAAATCATATAAATAAAATACCCGCCAGATTATCTCCGACGGGTATTTCTATTCCAGATAAAATTTTCAGAATTAGACAGCCTGTACTAATTCCAGACTTTCAAAACCTTTTTGTACGGCTTCAAGATTCATCGGAATCAGGTAGTGGTGGCGCGTAGGCAGCGACTTCTGCAATCCTTTCTCAACGCTTTCCATTTTTACCACTGGTTTTGCCTTCAGGTAAGCTCCAAGTACAACCATGTTAAAGGTTTTTACATTGCCCAATTCTGCGGCAATTAAAGTGCCCTCGATCTTATAAATATTAATATCGGTGCGTTTCGGAGGATGGACGATGCCATTGGGATCATACAGCAATACACCTCCGGGTTTTACCATCGGCTCAAATTTATCCATAGACTGTTGGTTCAGGATAATTGCGGTATCGTATTCGTTCAGGACTGGCGAGCTGATTCTCGATTCACTCAGAATAACGGTTACATTAGCTGTTCCTCCGCGCATTTCAGGTCCGTACGAAGGGAACCAGGCTACTTCCTGATCGGCCATTACGCCAGAATAAGCCAATATTTTTCCCATCGAAAGCACGCCTTGTCCGCCAAATCCGGCTATAATGATTTCTTCAGTCATTGTCTTAGTTTTTAAGTGGTGTATAGCTTGATGGGTCGTTCTTCGAGCTGTCTTTCAGGTCGCCCGGAGGATAGAATGGGAACATATTCTCAACCATCCATTCGTTGGCTTTTACCGGAGTCATTTTCCAGTTCATATTACAGGTTGAAACAACCTCTACAAACGAAGTTCCTTTTTTATCGAGTGCAGCCTGAAATGCTTTTGTAATTGCTTTTTTGCATTTGCGGATTGTGGCTGGTGTATGAACCGACTGGCGGGTTACATACGATGTACCAGGCAGTTGTGCAATCAGTTCAGTAATTTTCAATGGATATCCGTTACGTCCGGCATCGCGGCCATTTGGGGTTGTGGCGGTTACCTGTCCGAGTAGGGTGGTAGGAGCCATCTGTCCGCCGGTCATTCCGTAGATTCCGTTGTTCACAAAAATAACCACCATATTTTCGCCGCGGTTACAGGCGTGCATAATTTCAGCGGTACCAATCGAGGCCAAATCGCCATCGCCCTGGTAAGTAAATACTACTTTATCGGGATTGGTACGTGCAATTCCTGTAGCAACAGCCGGAGCTCTTCCGTGAGCAGCTTCCTGCCAGTCAATATCAATGTAATTGTAAGCAAAAACTGCACATCCAACTGGCGAAACGCCAATGGTTTTATCCTGAATGCCCATGTCTTCAATTACTTCGGCCAGAAGTCGGTGTATTACACCATGGCTGCAGCCAGGGCAATAATGCATGGTGTTTTCAGTAAGTAATTTTGGTTTTTCGTAAACCAGGTTATTTGGATTAATGATATCTGCCAATTCCATAAATTATCCTCCTATCAGTTTTTGTTCAAGGGCCTCCACCACTTCTCCGGGACTCGGCACAATTCCGCCTAAGCGGCCAAAATATTTTACAGGAATGTTACATCCGGCGGCCAGTTGAACATCTTCAATCATTTGTCCGGCGTTCATTTCAACAACCAACATTCCTTTTACCTTTTTTGCAAGTGCAGCAACCGGTTTTTTAGGGAATGGGAATAAGGTAATTGGGCGAAGAAGCCCAACTTTTATGCCTTTAGAACGTGCAACATCAACCGCTTTCTGACAAATTCGGGCTGAAGAACCAAAGGCTACAATCAGGTATTTAGCATCATCGCACTGAAATTCTTCATACAGCACTTCCTCTTCTTCCATCTTTGCATACTTTTCCTGAAAACGAATGTTGTTTTTCTCCATCCGGCCTGAGTCCATTTCAAGCGAAGTGATGATGTTGCGCTCGCGGTTGGCTTTGCGACCGTTGGTTGCCCACGAACCATATTTTTCGTTTATTTCTTCGTCGGTCATGCGTGGAATGTAGTCGGCCAGAACTACTTTTTCCATCATCTGGCCAATAACGCCGTCGGTCAAAATCATGGCCGGATTGCGGTATTTGAAAGCCAGTTTAAAACCAAGTTCAACGAAGTCGTTCATTTCCTGAACCGACGATGGAGCCAGAACTATCAGGCGATAATCGCCATGTCCGCCTCCTTTGGTCGATTGAAAATAGTCAGCTTGCGAAGGTTGGATAGTACCCAAACCGGGGCCCCCGCGCTGCACATTTACGATAACGCAGGGCAATTCAGCGCCTGCAATGTATGAGATTCCTTCAGCCATTAGGCTAATTCCCGGGCTTGAGGAAGAGGTGATCACTTTTTTCCCTGATGCAGCTGCTCCATAAATCATATGAATCGATGCAATTTCGCTTTCTGCCTGAAGCACAACCATACCGGTTTCGTTCCAGGGTTCGCGGTCCATAAGGGTTTCCATTATTTCCGACTGGGGAGTGATGGGGTATCCGAAATAGCCGTCGCACCCACAGCGAATAGCTGCTTCGGCAATAACCTCATTTCCCTTCATTAATCTTAATTCACCCATATTCTTTTATTTACGATTTAATTATTTACGATTTACGATTTTGACGATGTCAATAGTAAATGGTCTAATTGTAAATTGGTTTTATAGTTTTACCCGGTAAACGGTTATGCAGGTGTCGGGACAAACTGTTGCGCAATTTGAGCAACCGATACATGCTTCAGGATTTTTCATGAACGAATAATGGTATCCGCGGCTGTTTACCTGCTTGTTTTGTCCCAGAACATCCTGAGGACAAGCTACCACACAAAGGCCGCATCCTTTGCATTCCTCGTTGTCAACCACTACTGCTCCAATAACTTTTGCCATGATCTGTCTGTATTTATGTTCTTGTAATCGCTGGAACTGAGCCAGTTGTTACAAAACTAGTTTTTACTGATTCTTCGGTGCGCAACAAATGTTGCGAAATCAAATCTTGTGTAGCACCCTGGTAAAAATATTCCGGTGAATTCCCAGGTACGATGCTATGTGTTGTCGCTGGACCCTTGAAACCAAATCGCCATTTTCAGCAACAAATTTTTTTACCCGCTGAAACGCTGTCAGCGACTGAAATGAATAAACTCTTTTTAAGGCCTGAATGTAGCTTTCTTCCGCAATAACCCTGACCATGTGTTCCAACTGAGGGCTTTGCGAGGTTAGTGAATCGTATTCGGCTTTGGTAATGTATATGAGCGAGGAATCTTCGTAAGCACGAATCGATTCGGTAGATTTTCTTCCGAAAATAAAGCTTTCGTGGCTGGTAATTACGGCATGGTTCGGCGGGTAGAAAAAGTTCGAAATCCATTCCTGTCCGGTTTCCGAAACATAGGTTGAATAAAGCAATCCATCGAGAACGATTCCCAGTTTTTGTGATTGATCGCCGTAATCAAGAAACGCTTCTCCTTTCTTGAGGCTTACCGGGCATTTCTTTACAAAGAATTCCTTTAGCTGCGCGAGCGTTTCGGTATATTCTGTAAATAGATGATTAATTCCGGTATTCATTTCTTATCTGAAAGTTTCGTTAAAAAGTTTAAGCCGGCTTTCCAGGTCTCCAAATTGTTCCCGTTTTACATGCGACACACAGGCACGCAGTCCTTCTTTTTCGCTGCCCGTATTTCTCAGGGTTATGGCGCTAATTCCAAAATACAAGAGGTTTTGGAGAAGTTCGCCTCCGGTCATTCCCCGATAACCAATGGTGAAATAAAATCCATCGGCAATAGGTTCGTCACCATCTTTCTCATACACCACATGAAACCCGTTTTCCAGGAATAAGTCCTTCATTATTTTGGCTTTTCGACCATATTCCTTCACATCTTCAATAAAATTGAACTGGCCGTCGTTGGCCGCTTTGAACATGGCAGCCAAAGCGTGCTGAACGGAGTGTGCAATTCCGGAAGAAAGGGCATAAAGCACTTGCATTACTATGGTAAAACCGAAAGGTTTGCTGCCAAAACGGACCTCCAGGTTGTCGTATTGTCTTTTCCACAGGGTATTCGATATGGCCATAATGGCGCCTCGCTGCCCGGCGTACGAGAAGATTTTGGACGACGATATAAACAACACGTAATTGTCGGTGTATTTAGCTACCGTTGGCTGATAAGGCGGTTGGCCAGGAGTGTATAAATCTTTGCGGAAATCCATGCCAAAATAGGCCAGATCTTCCATCACGATTACGTCGTATTTGGTAGCCAGTTCTCCAATAATCTGCAGTTCATCTTCTGTTAGGCAAATCCAGCTTGGATTGTTCGGGTTCGAATAAACAATGGAATTGATGTTTCCCAGCGACAGATATGATTCGAGTTTCGTACGAAGCTTTTCACCACGGAAATCAAATACATCGAACGTGGCGTATTTATGCCCCATTACAGTCATTTGTTGTTTCTGTACCGGAAATCCGGGATCGATAAATAAGGTAGTGTCCTTTTGTTTGTCAACATTTCCGGCGACAAGAAGTGCCGCAAAAGTTCCCTGCATTGAGCCACAGGTCGGGATACAGCTTGCCGGATCAATATCAACATCCATAAAAAGCCTGATGAAGCGCGAAGCTTCGTATTTGAGGGGCTTGATACCATCCATCATGGGATAAATAGAAGCAACGCCCGATTCGAGTGCTTTAATCTCGGCCTCAACACCAACTTTTGCCGGAGGTAAACCCGGAACACCCATTTCCATTCGGATGAACTTCGTTTTACTTTCCTCTTCAATGAAATTAATTAAGGCAACAATTTCACGAATAGAAGCTTTCCCAAGATCTTTTATCTGAAGCTGATCGATATATTTTTTTACAATTTCCTGTGGTATTGGTGTATTGTTCATCTAAGAATGCTCGAATTTTGGAGTAAAAATAAGTAAAGAATCTGCTATAAATCAAATAGAATCAAGGTATTGCAAAACAGGTTTCGTAATTCGGAAATACAACGGGTTCCCAAATTTTAAATTGAAAGCAGGCAATACTCAAAGCTTTTGATTTGACACAAAACAGGGTTAAATAATGAACCTGTATTTTATCATGTTTCCCGGATTTCTATAATCCGAAGGCGGGTTTTATGCTTTTTACCCAGTTGGCAACGCGCTCATCAGTCAATTCAGGTTCGAAATCTTCATCGATTGGAAGGCCGACGAATTTACCGTCGATAATCGCTTCCGATTCGTCGAACTCGTATCCTGAAGGATCGACCTGACCGACAATATTTGCGCCGTTTTTTACAAGATCTTTTGCCAGAACGCCCATCGCGTTGACGAAATAACTCGCATAGGTTACGTGGTCGCCCAATCCGAAGATGGCTACAGTTTTTCCGGAAAAATCAACTTTGCTGATGTTCGGAAAGAATTTACTCCAGTCGGTATTTGAATAGTTTGAATCCCAGGTTTCTTTCCCTACGGTTGAGATACCGAAAATGATCAGGTCATATTTTTCAAGATCAGCGGTACTGGCTTCGTTTACCGCAACCAACTCAACCTCTTGTTCGCCAAAAGCTGCTTTTACTTTTTCAGCAACACGATGAACAGAACCCTTTACCGGGCCGAAAAATAATCCAATTTTACTCATAACCTATGTTTTTATTGATTGTGAATTGCTAAATCGCCCCGAACATACTCGCCTAAAATCGACAAACTTGAAACATTCTTTAAAATGACATGGATAGCGTGTTCGTAATTCTTAAGCTCGTCCCATTCGATATCTACATGAAACGAGTATTCGTTGGGTTTACCGATAATCGGCACCGACTGTATTTTGGTCAGGTTGATTTTGTTCTCGGCAAAAATGTTAAGCACTGTGGCCAGTGATCCGTAGAAATGGCCCACTTCAAAGCAAAGAGACGCTTTATTGGTTCCTTCAGCCGGATTTCCGTGTTTGGCCAGAATCAGGAAACGGGTATAATTTTTCTTGTTCGACTCAACGCCTTTATCAATAATTTCGAGGCCATACAGGCTTGCAGAGCGCAGGTTGCTGATGGCAGCTACATTTTTAATCTTTTCGTCGGCGATCAGTTTGGCTACTTTGGCATTATCGCCCAGTTCTCTGCGTTCGGCATTCGGGAAATATTTCTCGAGGTACTCGGCACATTGCATAAACGATACCGGATGCGAATAGATCTCCTTAATCTCTTTTTTCTTGACTCCCGGATAAACCATTAAGTTCATCTGGATGTGAATGTAAATTTCACCGATAATTTTCAGGTGATAGTCGCGAATAAGCTGGTAATTCTGGAGGAGGCTACCGGCAATCGAGTTTTCAATGGCCATCACAGCAATGTCAACCTGGTCGTTATCAATTAACTCGCATACCTGTTTGAAGGTTTTACATTCTACTACTTCGATGGGTTCTTCGCCAAAATATTTGGTGGCTGCATCTTCGTGGAACGAACCTGCAATTCCCTGTATAGCAACTTTTTTCATTTTCTTAATGTTAAAATGTCCCGGTTTTGCCGGGACATTCTATATAAAATCGTTATTCCTTTCCGGTCTTTCCAGTCACAAAGATAACAAACTAACGGCTTCCACGGTTTTTAACCGGGTTAAACAATCGTTTATTTCGCTTTGCCTGCCTGATGTTCAGGAACCGTGAATTTTAAATTATATTTTATACATGTCGCTGGCTTTTACCAGTTCCAGCTTATGGCCCTGAAGGACCTCAATACATTTTTCGATGTTATCGGGTTTCAGCACGATATTGGCCGATTTATCATTCATCGAATAAGCATACAGATACTCAATAAACACACTTTCTCCTGAAAGAATATTCAGTGCACGGGCCAAAGCTCCGGGTTCGTTTGGGCTGTTCAGGCAAACCACGTCGGTTAACCGTACCGAGAATTCGGCTTCTTTCAGAATCGAGAGGGCTTTCTCCGGTTCCGAAACAATCATTCGAAGGATACCAAATTCGGAAGTATCGGCTACACTGAAAGCCGACATGTTGATGCCTGCATTTCCCAGGATTTGGGTTACTTCGTTCAGACGTCCGGTTTTATTTTCGAGAAATACAGATAATTGTTTGATAATCATGATTTGGTCCTCCTACATTTTACGGTTGTCGATTACACGTTTTGCTTTTCCGGCGGTGCGTTCAATGGTTTTCGGTTCAACCAGTTTCACATCTACCGAGATTCCGAGCGTGCTCTGGAGTTTATGCGTAATTTTTTTACGTAAAGCTTCAAGCTGTTTTATTTCGTCGGAGAAGAACTGCTCCTGAACTTCAACCATCAGTTTTAGTGTGTCTAAGTTACCTTCCCGTTCAACAATAAGCAAATAATGAGGTGCCGTTTCGCTCATTTCGAGTAAAACACTTTCGATTTGCGACGGGAATACGTTTACGCCGCGGATAATAAGCATATCGTCGGAGCGACCTTTGCATTTTTCCATACGCACCAAGGTACGTCCGCAGGCACATTTTTCGTAATTCAGACGTGTAAGGTCGCGGGTGCGGTAGCGAATCAGCGGAATTCCTTCCTTGGTGATGGTGGTGAAAACCAGCTCGCCGATTTGGCCGGCAGGAAGTGGTTGAAGCGTTTCCGGATCAATAATTTCAGGAATAAAATGGTCTTCCATCACGTGCATTCCGGTTTGATGTTCGCACTCGCAAGAAACGCCTGGGCCCATGATTTCGCTCAATCCGTAAATATCAATGGCTTTAATGCCCAGACTAGCTTCAATTTCTTTGCGCATGTTTTCAGTCCAGGGTTCGGCACCAAAAATTCCGACGCGTAGTTTTAAACGGCTTTTGTCAATATTTTTGGCTTTCAGCTCTTCGCCCAAATGGAGCGAATAGGATGGGGTACAGGCAATTACCGTAGTGCCAAAATCTTCCATCAACTGAAGCTGTTTGTCGGTATTTCCTCCTGAAATCGGGATGACCGATGCTCCCAGGTTTTCGCAGCCGTAATGCAAACCAAGTCCACCGGTGAAAAGTCCGTAGCCATAAGCAACCTGTACGATGTCGTCGCGGTGCACACCAGCCATGCAAAGTGCCCGGGTGACCATTTCTGCCCAATTATTCAGGTCTTTGCGAGTGTAGCCCACCACCGTCGGTTTTCCGGTTGTGCCTGAAGAAGCATGGATACGCACAATTTCACTCATCGGAACGGTGAACAGTCCGAAAGGATAATTGTCGCGCAGGTCGGTTTTCAGGGTGAATGGTAATTTTCTTAAATCGTCAACTGATTGTATGTCGTCGGGAACCAAACCGGCTTCCTGCATTTTTTGGCGATAACTTGGTACGTTGTGATAAATTCTTTTAACGGTTTCTTTCAGCCGTTCGGTTTGAATGGCGCGCATTTCTTCGCGGGTAGCACATTCTATTTTTTCATTCCAGATCATATTATGAAGATATGAGTTCCACCTGTAGTGGAATTATTTTGAATTTCCGTATATAATATCGTCGGGCAACAATGGTAATCCGGCCAGCAGAAGTTTTTCCCTGGCATCAACCACATCTTCGGTGTCGATGACAAAGTAAGCCCGCTCGTTGGCATATGCTGACCGCCCATAGGCATTGGTAAAATTAACACCTGCTTTAACAATTTCCCGGAGCAAATCATCGAGACCACCAGGCTGGTCAACCATTTCAATGACAACGATTTCGCGTAGAGCAGCCGATAAGCCTTTTTCAACCAGCAAGCTTTTAGCAAGTTCAGGGTTCGAAACTACCAGGTTTAAGATTCCCCACCCGTTGGCAGTATGATTGAGGTTCATCGTGCGAATGTTGATTTGAGCAGCTTTCAGCACTGCGGTTACCCGTTCGAGGTGACCGATTTTGTTTTCCAGAAATATGGAGACCTGATATGCCATGGGAATTATGAATTATGAGTGATAAATTATGAATGAAAAGGTTTTTTGCCTTGACTTTACGAATTTAATGCTTTTCGGAGTTCTTTTACCCGAACAGCTTTTCCTTCGGATTTAGGCAGCGAATTTGGCTCAACCAGTTTTACGATTGGTTTAACCAAAACTTCGTCGCGGATCTGGGCAGTGATTATTTTTGTCAGTTTATCCAGACGGGTAATGTCGCCATTAAACCAGTCTTTTTTCACTTCCACTTCAATAATCATTTCGTCGTTTCCTTCAATCGTGTCGAGTGTAATCAGGTAATCGGCACCAACTTCCGGTATTTTCATCAATACACCTTCAATTTGCATCGGGAAAATGTTACAGCCTTTTACAATAAACATATCGTCGCTGCGGCCGGTGATCCGGTCGAGGCGGACATGGGTGCGACCGCACGAACATTTTCCGGGTAAAATACGCGTCAGGTCGCGGGTGCGGTAACGAATCAACGGCATGGCCTGGCGATCGAGTGTCGTCATTACCAATTCCCCAACTTCGCCTTCGGCAACAGGTTCAAGTGTTTCCGGGTTAATAATTTCAACCAGGTAAGCATCTTCCCAAATGTGAAGTCCGTTTTGGTACGTACATTCGAAAGCTACTCCAGGGCCGTTCATTTCGGTTAGCCCGAATGAGTTATATGCTTTTACGCCAAACATTTCTTCGATGCGGCGGCGTTGTTCCTCGGTGTGAGGTTCGGCACCAATAACAAATGTATGCAGTTTGGTATCTTTTTTAGGATCTAGTCCTTCTTCCAGAAAAACTTCGTACAAACGGTTCAGATAACTCGGAATGGCGTGTACAACGGTTGTTCCGTAGTCCTGCATCAGTTTAATCTGGCGAGGACTGTTGCCCGCTCCGGCAGGAATACTGAGGCAGCCCAGCCGTTCAACTCCGTACTGAAAGCCTAATCCCCCGGTGAATAATCCATATCCACAGATGTTCTGGAAAACGTCAGTGTCGCGCACACCGGCACAATAAAGCGAGCGGGCCATCAGGTTTGCCCACGAATCGATGTCGTGGCGGTTATGGAAAATTACTGTTGGGTTTCCGGTAGTTCCGCTTGTGCTGTGCAGGCGTATCAATTCTTTTGTAGGCAAGCCTAAAAATCCGTACGGAAAATTTTCCCGCAGATTTTGCTTGGTTGTAAAGGGTAATTTCTGAATATCGGAAACTGTATTGATAGAGTCGGCTGAAAGGTCCAGTTGTTTATACAGATTTCCATAATACGGTGAATTCATTGCCGACTGGATCGTATTTTTCAGCCTTTTTACCTGAAGCTTTTCAAGGTCGTTTCGTTTCAGGGTTTCAAGTTCATTTTCCCAATACATAGTTGTTAGTTTTTTTAGAAAGAATACATAAACATCAGCAAGGCCCGGTGATTGGTAGCATTTACTCCGGATGAATACAATCCGTCATTCAGGCTTATGTTGCCAGTACCATATTTAGCTGAAGTTAATTCATATTCGAGTACACAGCGTAATTTTGAAATGTTAAGTGCGAAGTGTGGTGCAACACGGTAGATTGATGCAACGTTTGGAAGTAATCCGGGTGTAACGACTGATGGTGCAGCTGAACTTCCAAAATTATAAAGTGCATCTTTTGTTCCGAGGTTTTTCATGTATCCACCGAAAAAGCCAATCTGGTATTTTTTACCGTAAACTGCATTTATAAAACTGGTGAACGAATTGTAGGGAGTGTATGTCATTGCTCCGGTAGTTTTATCGAGTGTTTTTACTCCATAGCCACCCGGAATATTTAAATGAGTCATGTTTTGTCCAAGAACAGCTTTCGCGCGGATAGTAAACATCTTTTTCACGTACTGACCATATCCAACAAACGATACCGCCTGAACCTTATCGTCAGAAACGAATTTTTTGGTGTCTTTACCCGGAACAACTTCTACAGTATACAAGGTAGGTAAAATGTATTTCAGACTGGCTCCGGCGCCCAGCGTGCAGCCGCCATTATTCATTTCAATGTTGGCAACCAATTCGGGGATTCCGGCGTTGCGGTTGAATAGGTCACTTTTGTCAGCATAAGTCATTGCTTTGGGAACCATCGAGTCGATTTTGGAGAATCCATACGATTTATACTGAAATTCGCCGACCATTGCTGCCGATAGAATCAGTTTTGCGGTTGGTTTATAGTCGAACCTGATTTGCGGGCTCCGGTTAAATGGCTGGAATGGTGAACCTGTATTCAATCCGGCAACTGTCGGGAATACTTTTCCGCTCCAGAATGGGTGCCATGTTTGTCCAACCAGCAGCGACGATTTTTTCCATGTCAGAACTGCATTGGCTTGCCTCACACGAAACAGTGCAGGATTATTTCCCAAATCGCCGGCAAAATCGGCTTCGATATTGGCTGATGTTTTGGCTTTTAATATCTCCGGACCGCTAATCCGAACGCCAAAACGTGTAGCCATTGATGCAAAATTATAGGTTGGGGTTTGGTTGATATGTTTTCCGTTGGCATCGGCGCCAGCGTATAGCGGAGCGATAAAAAACAGCTCGTTACCGGCATTTAGTCCTTTGTACGAATCGAAAAATGATTCAAAACGAACGAAGCCATAAAATTCAGTTGTAATTTCTTTGGGTTTGTCCTGAGAAAAAGCAAAAACAGTACTCAGAAGAAGAAAAAGGGTAAATAGTTTTTTCATTTAAAATCAGGTTCTTATAATCGTTTTTGCATCGATAGGTATTAATGCAACAAACAATGGCTCCTCCCGGGAACCAGGTTAATAGATTTTTGGTTTTTAACTTATTTATTCTCTGAATGAAATGAATTTCAGTTGACTAGGTCCACAGCATCCGGAATTGAAGCCAAAAGTAAAAGTTTTATCTAATACTGCAAATGCTATAGAGTTGTAATTGTAAGTATTTTAGGGGTTATGCTTTCATTGTAGAAGATGAAATGCATTAATATAAAGCAATTATAAGCAATATCCCGAATTATCTGAAAAAGTAGAAACAGGTAATTTAGACTGAATTTGAATAAAGCTAGTCGGAAAAAGTATTTTCTGAAGGTGCAAAGTTAATGTTTATAGTTTATTTATCAGGCAAGTTAGATGACTTGAATTTGGATTTTAACAACTTATGGTGGGCGAGGAATGCTTCGGAAAATCAGGAGTTGCCGGCAGGAAAGCTGTCTCCTGAGGCATGTTGTAAAACGCCGACTCGTGTAAACAATTAGTGCATAGGACAATAAAAAAGTTGAAAAAATGCTTCACGACGAATAATTTCTTAAGGCAAACGTATTTTGAATCAAAATATAACTACTTTTGGAGAATATATTTATCCATTATTTAAACAGTTATTTATGAACATTTTTGTTGGCAGCCTTCCCTTTAAAATTGAGGAAAGCGAATTACAGGAAATTTTTGAAGAATACGGTGAAGTTACATCCGTGAAGATTATTACAGACAGAGCTACAGGCAGATCAAAAGGCTTTGGTTTTGTTGAAATGACTAATGAAGAAGAAGCTAAAAAAGCAATTGAAGAACTGAATAACGCTGAGATTGAAGGCCGGACAATTGTTGTAAATAAAGCTGAAGAGAAAAAAGAAGGCAGCCGTCCTAGTGGTGGTGGTTTCCGTGGTGGTAACTCTGGCGGTGGTTTCCGTGGAGGTAATTCAGGTGGTGGTTTCCGTGGTGGCAACTCAGGTGGTGGTTTCCGTGGTGGAGATCGTGGCGGTTCTGGCGGCGGTTTCAACAAAGGCGGTTTCAACCGTGGCGGTGGCTCAAGCGCTGGTGGTAACAGAAGATCTGAATATTAATCGTATTTCCTGTATTTAATGTGCTGTTAAGGTAAGATCGCTGATCTTACAATTACATAAAAGGCCAATAAACACAAGATGTTTATTGGCCTTTCTTCTTTTTGTAATAAGTTTACTTTTCTATCCTTATCCTTGCATCAACGGCAACCAGCTTGTCGCCATTCCCAATAAGCGGGTTGATGTCCAGCTCCTTGATTTCAACGGCAAAGCGCAGCAGCGTTGACAAGCGTACCATCACTTCGGCAAATTTGCGTTCGTTCACCCCGTTTTTCCCACGGTAGCCTTTAATTAATTGGTAGGCCCGAAGGTTCCTAATCATTGAGGCGGCTTCGCACATGGTTAATGGTGCAAGTCCGGATGTGATATCTTTAAATACTTCGACAAAAATTCCACCCATCCCGCAAAGGATGATGTGCCCGAAGCGATCCTCGTATTTGGCGCCCAGGAACAATTCGATTCCTGAAGCCATTTCGGCCATCAAAACTGCAGTGGTATCTTTTATTTTGATGAGTCGTTTAAATTCGTGCTGAACTGTTTCTACATCGCGAACATTTAAAACAACTCCGCCAACGTCAGTTTTGTGAATTGGTCCAACCACTTTCATTACCAGCGGAAACCCAAGCTTTTCGGCGGCTTCAATCGCCTGATGCTCGTTTGTAACGGTAATTTCGTGAACCACCGGAATTCCGGCTGCAGCAAATAACCGGTGTATGGTTTCGGGTGACTGAAATCCATTGTCAGCATTTTCAATAATTCGCCTGATTTCAGGAATGTCTATGTTTTCAAGGAATATTTTTTCTTCGGAAGGACGGGCTGCTTTCAAAATACTGGTCAGTGCTTTCCCAAGCAAAACTTCGTCGGGGAACATCACATTTCCTTCCGAAATAAAGTAGGCCATGTCGTCTTTCACATTGATGAGCGAAGGCAGAATCGGGAAGATAGGCTTACGACAGGTGCGCATTTTTTCGTTAAGCACTTGGTAAACATCGCGTACAGGCGAAAGACCCGGACTACCAAAAATGACTGCCATTCCGTCGATATTATCAAAATCGTTTTCGCAGGCATCAATGATTGCTGCTAATTGTTCAGCGTTTCCGGTAGCCAGAAAGTCAATTGGGTTTTCGACTGACGATCCCGGGAAAAGCTTGTTTTTGAGTTGTGTTTTTGCCTCACAATCTTCGATGTGTGGAATTTTCAATCCACCGTTTTCAAGCGCATCGGTGAGCATGACTGCCGGACCACCGGCATGGGTAATAATGGCAAGCCGTTTGCCCTTCATCGGTTTGCAGTGGAAAATATTGGCAACAGTAGTCAATTCTTCGCGGCCATAACAACGCACAATTCCGGCTTTTCGGAATAAAGCTTCAACTGCCAGATCGGAATTGGCCATGGCGCCGGTATGCGAAGCGGCTGCGCGGCTTCCGGCTTCACTGCTTCCGGCTTTGATGGCAGCTATTTTACATCCTTTCCGGATTAACGACGAGGCATGTTTCAGCAGCTTATCCGGATTTTTGATACTTTCGACATAAAGCAGTTTTACACGGGTACTGGTTGCCGGATTAAATACTTCATCCATGAATTCGAGTACTTCTTCCACTCCGTTTTGCGCCGAATTTCCAACGGAGAAAACACTTGCAAAGTGTAGCCCTTTCGGAATGCCCGATTCCATGATGAAAACGGCAGTTGCTCCCGAACTCGAAATGAGGTCGCAGCTCATTTGCTCGAGTTTGGGAATTGGCGTGGTAAATACGCTGGTGTGCGCGTAGGTGATCACACCGATGCAGTTTGGTCCAATGAGTGAAGCATTGTTCTCCTCACAGATTTTCACAATCTGTTGCTCAAGCTGGCGTCCCTCTTCGCTTTCTTCGCTGAATCCGGCGGAGATAATGATGAATCCTTTGGTACCTTTTTGTGTTGCAAGTACCTCAACCACATCCACACAAGCTGCAGCGGGTATAGCCAGAACCGCCATTTCAACTGCTGGTAAATCGCTCACCGAAGGATAGGCTTTCACTCCCTGAACCTCGCCCGATCCGGGGTTGACGACAAAGAGTTCGCCTTTGTAATTATTATCGATCAGATTTTTCAGGAGTTTGCCACCCGGCTTGGTGGTATTGTTTGAAGCGCCTACTACTACAATGCTTTTGGGAGCAATCAATTCGCGTGTTATCATCGGCCATGTTTTTGATTCGAAACAAAGTTAGCAAAAGCAATTTCTGAAGGAACTGACTTTTACCTGCATTTCTGCGATGCTCATCATCCGAAAAAAATGAGTTATGTTTGTATAAACAGTATTTCCAACTTTAGGTTTTGTGCTTTGACTGCTGTTCCACAGGTTACTGAATTTAAATCAAATCTTTTCTTAAAGCGAATGTCGGATTCTTCAGTACAGAAAATTATAGTTATCTGCGATTTCTCTGACCGGATGAAAGAGGTTGTTGTGCATGGTGCGCGTATGGCCGATGTACTGCGAAAAGAGCTTTGCTTAACTGCAATATGGAAAGATAAAGAACAGAAAGTGCTGTTTCAGGAAAAGTTGATCCAGACTTCGCAACGACTGAAATCGACCTTGCCCAGCCTCGAAGTGTCGTGGTTATTGCTTCAGAAATCGCTGCATGGAAATATGCAAAAACTTGTCGATGAGTATGAGGCTGTTTTGGTGGTACTTCATCATGCCGACGTCAGATGGGCAATGAAGGCATTCAGGCAAAGCAGTATTGCTTTCCTGTTTGTGAATGGTGAAGAGCCAAGGTATTTAAGCTACAAAAATGTGATGGTGCCTATCGATTTCCGGAAGGCTTCGAAAGAAACATCGCTCTGGGCGTCATATTTCGGGCGTTTTAACCGGTCACAGGTTCAATTAATTTATGCGCACGAAACTGAGCGCGAACGGGCTGCAAAACTTACCCGCAACCTGCAGTTTTTTCAGAAATTTCTTTCCAGCCTGCATGTCCGTTTTCATGTTGTTGAAGGCCGGACGACAAGCTGGGGAATTTGCGACGAAGCCCTGGACAGGGCAAATGAACTAGAAGGCGATGTAATGATTTTTTCGGGAAGTAGTGCTATTTCGCTGCTCGATTTGCTGATTGGACTTCCGGAGAAAAAAATAATCAAACGAGCTGGTTTTATGTCCATTCTGATGATCAATCCGCGTAAAGATATTTGTGTACTTTGCGACTAATCTGTTGCTTTACCAGTTGAACCTGCGAACATACTGAAGCCCGAACTGGATGTCGGGAGCGTTATTTACAACCAGGTAATCTTCGCCGGCAGTAAACATGAATTCTGAATTTTTCCCGGTAAAGCGTAGCAATAAATAGGATTTTATCGAGAAGAAATACATGGAGGCGGCAGTGAGTTTCGATAACCTGACCGGCTCTTTCACGATAGATCCGTCCCAAAGGTCGCCGGCTTTCAGGTACGAAATGCCAAGGTTCTGATATTCGTCCTGAGTGTCGCAAAAAATATAACCTTTCAGAAATGCATCCTGATAATTATTTACCAGCCCAAACCCAAACACCCGGTTGCGTTTCGAAACAAAATTGAACATTAAATACGACTTGCCGGAAATGCGGATGTCGCGGTCGATCAAATTGATTGAGCTTCCCATGCTGAGCAATTTATAATAGCTGGCAGAGCAATCTCCGGCCAAATCGGTATAAAAGTGATGGAATATCTTTTTGCGGAACAGTAAACCTGTAGATATTCCGCCTGCCACTTCAGGATAAAACTTGTTGAGTGGAACCGTCAGGTGAGCACCTGCCTGAATAGAATAGGAGGATGCTCTTTTTCCCTTTTGCCAAACGGGATGGTAATAATTAATATCGAATGTCCCGGGAAAAATATCCCCTTTTTCAAGCTTGATTTGTTTCCCGTTTTCGTCGGTGTATTGAATATGAGCCTGATTGAAGGCAAAGAGCTTTCGGCCGAAATTATCTTCAAGGCCAACCTTAGTATGAAACTTCTCGATAAACTTATCGCTGGCTAAATAATGTAATGGGAAACCTCCTCCGGAAAGCAAATGAGCATTCAGTTTAAAGATGAATGATCCTTTTTTTGCCAGCTGCAACAGGTAAGTGAAACTCAGGTTTTGCAGAACTCCGTCGGTAGAGAATGTTTTTTGCTCGGTTTGAATGCCTTGCTTTGCGAAATATTCGGGCCGGTCGGTGATGTACATCGAATTAACGTCCAGCTTTTGTTCGGCCGTAAGGTTAAGCGGATAATAAATGGTCGATTGCGGATGCCAGGTATTTCCAAACGAATAGCCAACCGAGAATTTATTTCCTGTATTTTTAAATGTGCCGAGATAAAATGGTGTATTGAACGTAAATATTCCGAAAGCGTGCATCGGATTAATCTCGGTTACAAGCAAGTCGTCGTTAAATAAACCAAAATCGGGTGCTACTTCCTGCGCTTCGGCTCCTGAAAACAGAATGAAGAGCGCCAGGAACAAAAATAGTCCCCGCGAACTGTACTTCCTGAGATTCTTCAGAAGCATAATGTACCCAATATTGTTCGGTCAATCCCTGAATCGCGCATATCAAGTTATTCTTCAGGACAGGTTGGTTATTCCTCGATTTTCATTTCATCAATCAGGTAGCCCGCACCGCCAAGCTTATCGGTGATGAAAAGTGCATACCGGATATCGAGAATAATATTGCGGCAGCGGTCGGGGTCGAACATCAGGTCGCTCATGGTTCCTTCCCAGCATCGGTCGAAATTAACACCAATCAGGTTTCCGTTGGCGTTAATCACCGGGCTGCCCGAATTTCCACCGGTTGTATGGTTCGAAGCAGTAAAGCAAACATTCATCTGTCCGTTTTTGCCATACCGTCCGTAGTCTTTTTTATGGTACAAATCGCGCAGGGTCTGCGGAACATTATAATCGTAAATATTCGGATTGTCTTTCTGCATAATGCCGTCGAGCGTTGAGAAATACTCGTAAGTCACGCCATCCATCGGTTCAAAACCTTCTACTTTTCCATACGATACGCGTAGTGTTTTATTGGCGTCGGGCCACAATGCCTGTCCTTGCCTCATTTCCATAATTCCAGCAGTATAGGTTTTCATAGTTGCATCAATTTGCTTTTGAAGCGAATTGAAGGTTGGCTCTACCGTCGATTCGAAATGCTTTTTCAGGCTCCTGAAGATTTTGAAAATCGGGTCCTGGCTTAGTGTTTTGAGTTTTTTTGTGTTGAGACCAGAAGCAGCTTGTTCCAGTTTCTCACGGTTGGCAAATATCGATTTCCGGTAAATTTTGGCGATCAGGTCTTGCTGACTGGTTTTGCTCATCAGTATTTTGAAGTCTTCGGGAAGAAATTCCGGCGCCATATCTTTGGCGTACATCCGAATCAATGCGGCAAAGACTTTTTCGTCGGTACTTTGATTGTATTCGTTGAAATATTCGTCAAGTTTTTGCCCAATTGAACTTTGAATTTTTTGCTGATCGGCTGGAGAAAAGGATGACCAGCGAGCATCAATAGCTTCGAAAAATGCAGCGATATTGAAGATGTCGGTTCCGCGAAGTACGATTTCCGAGTAGTAATCGTTGGCTTTAGTAAACGGAGCAAGCTGTGCATAAAGTTTCTCGAAAGCCGGCAAAACCTCGCCAAAACGGTTTTTTCTGTCAGCATTGGCTTCAAGCCAGTTTTTAAATTCATATTCCGATTTCTGTTTGGCGTCAACGGCATTCAAGCGTTTCAAACCTTTTACTTCGCCCTGCCATTTTTTCCAGGCATTGCTGGTGTTGGCGTATTTCGAGGCATATTGAATCCTTACTTTGGGGTCTTTGTCCATGTCGGCCGCAAGAATACCGAGTTTTATGTCGCGGATTTTAATTTTATCCGGATCGCCCTGTTCCATAATTTGCTGAATGGCCTGCGAAGGCAGATATTCCTGAGTACGTCCGGGGTAACCAAATACCAGTGTAAAATCGTTTGGCTGAATGCCTTTGATCGATATTTTGAAAAACTTCTTTGGTTTGTAAGGTACATTGTCAGGCGAATATTTGGCCGGTTGGTTGTCGCGGTTGGCATATATCCTGAAATAGGAGAAATCGCCCGTGTGACGTGGCCACATCCAGTTATCGGTATCGCCTCCAAATTTTCCGACTGACGAAGGTGGTGCACCTACCAGCCTGATATCAGAAAAAACTTCGTAAACATACAGGAAATACTGGTTGCCATAAAAAAGTGGTTGTACAGCGGCTTCATATCTTCCTTTTTCAGAAGCCTTTGCAATAATCTTCTTTGTGTTCCGATTGATGATAACTGTTGCCGAATCTTTAGACTGGTTTTCTGTTCCGGCCATAATCAACGTGGTAACATCTTCCATCCGGTTGAGGAAACGAACGCTCAATTCAGGATTGGGAAGTTCTTCCTGCCGGGTTTTTGCCCAAAATCCATTGGTCAGATAGTCGTGTTCGAGCGTGCTGTGGTTCTGGATGGCATCGAATCCACAATGGTGATTGGTAATCAGCAACCCATTGCTTGAAATTAATTCTCCGGTACACCCGGTTCCGAACAGCACAACCGCATCTTTCATGCTCGCCTGATTGACACTGTAAATGTCTTCGGCCGAAAGCCTGAAGCCCATCTGCTTCATTTCTTCGATGTTGTACTTATTGAGTAATGTTGGAATCCACATGCCTTCTTTGGCAAAGGCAGGCAGAAGGGTAATCAACATGAAACTGGCGAGGAGAATATTTTTTCTAAGCATTCCGTTGTAATTTTTTCGAAAGCCAAAAATAATAATATGATTAGATCAAATGCTCAGAAATTGTCATAGAATCAGGTTAAAATATCGATTTGCAGAAAAATAAGTGAAACAGATCTGTCAAACAGATGGAAAGTTATTTTCGCAGCTCTTCAGCACTATGAAACCCGGAAGCAACCACCGTCTTCTCGATGTTACTTTTATTAACAATCACAGGATCGAGCACAATTGAATTAACCAGTGCTTTCCCGTTGCTTTCGTGCGTAAACTTCATGTTTAATGGCTTTTCAAGAGCAAGCGATACGGCAATTTCTGAAGTAACAGAAGCCATTTCCTTCAGTGGTTTCAGTATGTCGCAGGTCTGGTTGCCGTTAATTATTTCTTTCACGTTGTCGAGTTCGCAATCCTGACCGGACAACATTATTTTGCCAGCCAGTCCTTTTTCTTTTAAAGCTTTGAGCACTCCGTCGGCTAAAGCATCGCTTCCGGCAATAATTGCAGTAATCGAATCCTTGTTCTGCTCAAGTACCCTGTTGGTGTGTAAGGTACCCTGTGCAGTGTTCCAGTCGTCAGTAAATTCGCTGTAAACCAGTTGAATATTCCCCCTTTCCATAAAGGGCTGTAAAACCTTCATTTGTCCAAGGAAAAGTTTCATTGAATTGTCGTCATGTTTCGATCCGCAAATCAAAGCATATTTACCGGTGGGTTTTAATGAGGTAAGATAGGATGCCTGAAGTTCGCCAACCCGTGTGCTGTTTGTTGTGACGTAATAATCGAGCTTGCATCCGTTAATGAGCCGGTCGTAAGCAATGACTTTTACGTTGGCTTCATGGGCCATTTCAACAATTTTTGCTGCTCCGTCCTGATTAATACAAATTACAATCAGCACCTGAACGCCATTTTCAATCATCGACCGGGCCTGAGAAATTTGTTTTTGCTGATCGTTGCCGGCAACTTCCAATAAAATTTCAGCGCCTCTTTGGGTTAGGTCATCAATCAGGTAATTCTTATCTTTTACCCATCGTTCGTCATCGTAACCATGAATAAGAACTCCGATTTTAGGAGTTCCCGATTTGCAACCGGTCAGTTGCGAAATGGAGACAGCAAGTGTCAGGATGATTAAAAGCTGGAAAAATTTCATGAGTCAAATTTTCGGAATCGCGACCGCCAAATTACAGTTTATCTGTCATAAGATTGACAGGGGAGGGGGCTGCTTTTAAGCACCGAAAATTACTTTTTTTGAGGACGAACAGCTCAGAAAGTTTTCAGATGTTCGTAAACACTCTGAATCGGGAGTCCCATCACATTGAAAAATGAGCCTTCGATATGGTTGATGCCCACATAGCCAATCCACTCCTGAATGCCATAGGCACCGGCTTTATCGTAGGGTTGGTAATGTACGAGGTAATAATGAATTTCTTCATCGGTTAACGACTTGAACCAAACGTCAGTCAAGGCATAAAACGAAATCTTTTTGCTGGCCGAAAGCAGGCACACGCCAGTAATAACCTGGTGCTTTTTTCCTGACAAATCGCTCAACATACGAAATCCTTCGTCATAATCGGCAGGTTTGTTTAAAACATGACCGTTGAGCCAAACAATGGTGTCGGCTGTGATTACCAGTTGATTGTCTTTTAGTTGCGGGCGAAAGGCTTCTGCTTTCAGTTCGGCAAGATAAACGGGGACCTCAGTCATTTCAAGATTTTCAGGAAAGACTTCAGGAATGTCCATCGACTGAACGGTGAATTTCAGTCCCAGATCGCTTAGTAGTTGCTGGCGCCGTGGCGATTTCGATGCCAGAATGACTTCGTATTTCTCGAGATTTTGAAGAAACATAAACTAAAAGTTCGGAGTTCGAAGATCAAATTTTGGAGTTAAACTCCAGACACTTCGAACTTATTTTTAATCAGCTTTAATGCCTTTGATTTCCTGTCCGGCCCATTTTTGTTGCGAGCGCATTACCTGTTCAATCACATCGCGAACACAACCTTCGCCGCCTTTTTTGTCGGAAATATACAGCGAAACCGCTTTGATTTCGGGAACAGCATCTACCGGACAAGTGGGTACACCAACCTCTTTCATGATGGAGTAATCAACCAGATCGTCGCCCATATACAGGATTTCGCTTTTCTGTAAACCGGTTTTTGCCAGGATGTCGTCGAGGCATTCAGTTTTATTAAACGAATTCAGGTAGATGTGTTCTACCCCCAGTTTTTTATACCGAAGTTTTACCCGTTGTGTGTTGGCGCCGGTTATAATCGCAATTTGGAACCCGTTTGTAAGCGCATACCTTATTGCAAATCCATCTTTTACATTGGCTGTCCGTACCGGGTCGCCGCTTTCATCGAGTGGCGAAGTGTCTAGCGACAAAACGCCGTCGACATCAAAAATAAAGGCCTTTACGTTTTTAAGTTTTTCTTTAAAGAACATGGTCGTGCTTTTGCTGAAACTGAAAAATGCTTTCGGTGACAAAGCTATAGATTTTCTGATATTCGGGCTTGTCGTGAAGCATTTTTAATTGGGCTGCAATAATGCCCTGGTCATAACGCTTTGCCGGCCCGGTTTGGGCAGCTGAAGGTTGAAGCTCCTGCACTTTTTCGGCTGTTTCAAGAATCAGAGGTTTCAAAAGTCCGAAGTCGAGTTTTTTCTCATGGAGAATGTCGGCGCCTATAGCGTAAAAATGATTGACAAAGTTATTGACGAAAACGGCTGCCAGATGCAGTGTTTTTCGTTCGTCGGAATTGATTTGATTAACTGATGAAGAAAGCCTTCCGGCCAGTTTCTCGAGTGCCAGAAACGTTGAAGGATGACTGGCCTCAATGCAAATGGGGATATTGCTAAAATCGATTTTTCGGTTTTTCGAGAAAGTCTGAAGTGGGTAAAATACCCCGTAGTTGTTGCTAAATCCGTCGAGAATACTCATGGGTACGCTACCTGCGGTATGTGCAATCAGCTGATCGTTTTTAATGTGAAGGTTTTCAAGCACTTCCAGGATGGCCGAATCTTTAACTGCAACGATGTACAAATCAGCTTCAGGAAGAAGCTGAGACAAGTCGTTGGTGAATTCTGCATTCACTTTTTGGGCGAGCGCCGATGCCGATTCCAGTCTCTGGCTATATACCTGTTTTACCTGAATCCCTTTTCCAGCCAGAGCCAAAGCCAGTTGAGTGGCCAGGTTTCCTGCTCCGATTATTACTACATTTTCGATCATGGCTTCTGTATTTTATTAGTGGAAAGGTATAAAAAACTAAGGAAGAATTGGCTTGAAAAATAATGAGCGGATGACCTGAAGTTACCCGCTCACCATTATTGACAGTGAAAAATTATCGGTTTTCGTATCGTTTGCTTACAGTATCCCAATTGACAATGTCCCAGAATTTATCGACATAATCGGCTCTCCGGTTTTGGTACTGAAGGTAGTAGGCGTGCTCCCAAACATCGAGGCAAAGAAGCGGCGTGCCTTTTTTATCAACAACATCCATCAACGGATTGTCCTGATTAAGCGTGTCGGAAACAAAGAGTTGCCCGTCTGGTGCTGCCGAGAGCCATGCCCAGCCGCTTCCGAAGTGTTTCTTTGCCGCATTCGAAAATTCTTCTTTGAATTTATCTACCGACCCAAAACTCTTTTCGATAGCGCCTTTCAGGACTACTGAAGGATTTGTTTTTACGGGGCTAAGGTTTTCCCAGAAAAGCATATGGTTGTAATAACCACCGCCATTGTTACGGACGGCTGCGCTCTGCTTGCTTATTCCGGCGAAGAGCTCTTTCAGCTCCATGTTTGCGGCAGGTGTATCTTTTATGGCGGCTAAAAAATTAGTAAAATACGCTTTGTGGTGCTTGGTGTAATGTATTTCCATGGTTTTTGCATCGATCACCGGCTCGAGAGCATTATAGGCATAAGGTAAGTCAGGAAAGGTTGAGTCGATGGCTTTCTGCGCCGGCATTTTTGCACTGTAAACATTCGACCATACTGGGGCTGCTACCAGCGAAGTGCCAACCAGGGTAATAAAATTTCTTCGTTTCATGGTTTCTGAATTTGGAATATCTAAACTGTTTGCTAATAACTAATTGTAAGCATGATAAACAGTTGTGCTGCGGTTTTGTTTAGCTTCCTGATCGTGTATTGGAAGCTTTATCTGGCAGATATTCTCAAATGGTCGGCAATACAGAGCTACTCATTCTCTGAAATCCATTGGTGGGCTTCTGCTCTGGATGAGAATCCTTTAATAAAAGGTTCAATCCGTTCAATTTCGGAGTAATGTGTCTGACATTCATTCTCACTAGCCAGGCAAATAATTCTTCGAACGCCGTCAGTTTTTAAAGGATCAATTATATTTTTACTCGTGAACTGGTATAGTTCAGGAATAATCTTGAAATCAGATTCAAGTTTATTGAGAATAATGTAACGTGGATGAACAGTAAGGGCAAACTCAAGTAAAATGGAAACCGAAGCGATATAGCTTTTCTGGTCGCAAAAGTTAATGTTATCGACCAACACTTCGAGGTAATCAAATTCAGAATTAATTTTAAAACAGAGGTTTTTATAGATAATCTCTTTATTTTCTGGCATTGTTTATTTCGGCTGTTTTAGGTGTGTTTAGGACACTCCCAAAATACAATCATTTCGTGAAATTCAAAATAAGCAATTAGAAATATTTACGTAAAATTAATTATTCTTAAATAGGCCAAGATGTTAAATCAATAAAGGAACTCCGAAGGTTAGTCACCCAGTTCAAACATGTTTGCAAGGTCTTTTTTCGAAAACGTTTTGAAGGCTACCATCGATTCGGTTTTTACAATTCCATCCACCTTGATCACTTTTTCAGTCATAAGCTCAGCAAGGTCGTCGGCATTGGGAAGCCGGATAACAACCACCAGATCAAACCGGCCACTTACCGAATAAACTTCAGTAATTCCGTCGAGATTTACCAGTTGCTCGGCAACCGAGTTAATTTTTGTGCGTTCAGCACTGATAAGTATAATGGCGTTAATCATGGTATTTATTTTTGTGGTTTTTGTTTTCGTCAATTTAGTGATTATCAATGCCGGCAAGCATGAATATTGAGTGTTCAATTGTGGTCAATATTTCGTTGCAATATTCGGTTACGGCTTTTACGCTGCCGGGCAAGGTGTAAATGAGTGTTTTGCCTGCTACACCGGCAATTCCGCGGCTAAGCAAAGCCGCCGGTTTCTCTGTGCCGTATTTTATCCTGATCAGTTCCATAATTCCCGGAATTTCTTTATCGAGCAACGGACGAACTGTTTCAGGAGTAATATCCCGTGGACCAATTCCTGTTCCACCTGTGGTGAAAACAACATCAACTTGTTCGCTGATTGCCGATTTCAAAAGCTGGATTAGTTGTTCTGAATCATCTGGAATTAAATGGTTTGTAACCGAGACCGATCTTTTAATTCCTGAGAAAAATGATTCAGCAAGATTTTTTATTTGTGGGCCGCTTTTGTCGGCATATTCGCCTGTGCTGGCACGATCGCTTAGAGTGATGATGTGAATGTTGATTGTTTTGGGATGATATTCCAGTTGGTCGCCTGCTTTCAGTTCACCGCCCCGGATTACTCGTGCAAAAATACCTTCTTTGGGCATTACGCAATTACCCACTTCGCGAAAGATGGAACAATTGTCGCCATGGCATTTTTTGCCAATCTGGGTAACTTCCAGTTCAAGGGTTTTGCTCACAAAACGGTCAAGCGGACGGCATTCGTGCAGCAAAAGTCCTTCAGTAGTTATGTTTTCGGCAAATTCGCCAAATTGAATGGAACGCTGGGCCTCAACCGAGAATTTGGCAATACTTTCGGCTGCCAGCATGCTTACCTGCCGGTGCCATTTGCCCGAATGCGCATCGCCAGCAACACCAATTTCAGTAAGCTGAATTTCGCTGACCGGTTTTTTTATCGTTCCTTTTTTTTCGGAAGTATTTACTGAAAGGACTTTGATCTTCATTTTTAGCAATATACGTCGTGGTTACCTTTTTTTACTTTTTCGAGCAGCATAATGGCTCGTTCCCTGGCTGTGCCGTGCATCGAATCAATCACATCTTCAATCAGATTTTCGCCAATCAAGCGGGTTTCGTATGATGCGTAGTCCATCAGATACTCCTGAAATGTAGAAACAGCATTTGGGTTACAATGGTTCTTGATGTCGCCGGGCTTTGCGCGGTCCATAAAATCCTGACCAGTGCGGCCCAGTCGGTAGCAACCTGTACAGAACGACGGAATGTAGCCCATTTCGGCCACGTCGCGAATCACTTCGTCGAGCGGACGGTGATCGCCCAGGCAGAACTGGCTGCTGTCGTCTTCGTGCAGCGAATCGGTATATCCACCCGGGTTGGTGCGGCTTCCGGCCGAAATCTGTGAAACGCCCAGCGCAAAAGTGTCGCGGCGCATATGCGCTGTTTCGCGGGTCGACATGATGATACCGGTATATGGAACGGCCAAACGAAGAATAGCAACAATCTTCCGGAAATCGAGGTCGGATACAGCATGTGGCGGGTGCGCCGCAAGGTCGGATCCGGTGGCTGGTTCAATGCGGGGAACGCTGATGGTGTGCGGTCCTACTCCAAAAGCCCGTTCAAGTTCCTGAATGTGCTGCATCATGGCCAGCAGCTCGAAGCGGAAATCGTACAGGCCAAAAAGCACACCGATACCCACATCGTCGATATGAGCTTCCATTGCCCGGTGCAGAGCGGTTACCCGGTAGTCATAGTCTTTCTTTTTTCCACCGGTATGTACTTCATGATAAGTCTGACGGTGATAGGTTTCCTGGAAGAGCTGGAAAGTCCCGATTTTGGCCTCTTTCAGTAATTTGAATTCAGGGAGATCGAGTGGTGCAATATTTACATTAACGCGCCTGATTTCGCCATTACCAACTTTTGCCTCATAAATAGATGCAATGGAATCAATTACATATTGGAATCCTTGCTTGGGATACGATTCGCCGGCAACCATCAGAATTCGCTTGTGTCCCTGGCTTACAAGAATCTCCGTCTCGCGCTTTATTTCGTCCTGACTGAGCGATCGGCGCACAATCGCCTTGTTTTTTGCCCTGAAAGCACAGTAGCTGCATTCGTTGGCACAAAGATTTGAGATATAAAGCGGGGCGAAAATTACCAGCCGTTTCCCGTAGATGTTTTCCTTGATGTGATTGGCTTCTTCAAAAAGTTCGAACAACTGCATGGGATCGGAGATGTTGCTTAGTATGGCCACATCTTCCAGATTTAATCCCTTCATTTCTTTAGCTTTATCTAAAACTGCTCTAACTTTTGCCGGGTTAGGATTATGATTTTCTTCCAGAATCCGGAAAATTTCTGTTTCGTTTATAAAGGCAGACATGTTGGTGGAATTCAAAAATTATATCTCAAAGGTACTATTCCATCGTCAAAAATGTATGATTAAAGTGATATACTTGTATCTTATTTTTAAACAATTCTAATCAGGATTTATGTCACAGAATCTGGTTCAACAGGTATCTATTATTGGGGTATCTGTTCTCAATTTGTTGATAACGGTATGGTATTGTGTGCTTACCTACAAGCAGAAAATTAAGCCTGCCCTGGCGATGTGGATTTTCTTTACGATTGCTGTTGGAATCAGCCTGACGACATACCTCAAGTCGGATAATTTTAGTTTGATGGACAATATTCTGAATACAACTGATATGGCGCTTGCGGTTTGCGTTACCATTGCCATTTATCTTTGGGGCGATCACACTTCACGTTTTAGCCGTTTCGATAAGGGTTGCCTGGTGGCGGTTTTGGCTATTTTGTTGTTTTGGTTTGTCACCAAGAATCACGTCGTAACTCACACGATGACTCAGGCGATTTTGGTTATTGCATATTTTCCGGTTGTCAGCCGGCTATGGAAAACCCGCCAAAACAGCGAATCGTTTGTAGTTTGGATTGGGATGTTGCTTGCTCCAGCACTTTCGCTGTTATCCAGCAAAGGAACGCTTGCCACCATATATTCGGTGCGGGCCATTGTTTGTATTTTGGTATTACTGATGTTGATGCTGAGGGTGGAGTATTTGGCAAGGAAAGAACTAAAGAAAGCCTCAGCCGAATAAAAAAGGGCAGAACTTTCGTTCCACCCTTCCAATTTTATGGTATCATCCGGACTTCGGCCTCCCGACTCCGGTTTTCAAGTTCTTTATTTACACTGCACTTTAGCCCAGGTGTCTTTCAACTGAACGGTGCGATTGAAAACCAGCTTCTCAGTTGTTGAATCAGAATCGACATTGAAATAGCCCAAGCGTTCGAACTGGAAGTGATCGAGTACTTTGGCATCTTTTACGAATGGTTCGATGTAGCATTTAGGTAAAATACTCAGCGAATCTTTATTCATAAATTCTTTGAAATCGATGTCTTTATGGCCATCCGGTTCTTCATCGGAGAACAGGCGGTCATACATACGAACTTCTGCTTCAATATTTTCGGTGGCCGAAACCCAGTGAATCGTCGATTTTACTTTACGACCGTCGGGCGAATTTCCTCCTCGTGATGCAGGATCGTAAGTACAATGAATTTCGGTGATTTCGCCGTTCGCATCCTTTACCACATTGGTGCAGGTTACAAAATAGGCGTAGCGAAGACGTACTTCAACGCCAGGCGACAAACGGAAGAATTTCTTCGGTGGATTTTCCATGAAGTCATCGCGTTCAATGTATAATTCGCGGGTGAATGGTACTTTGCGGGTTCCCATCGATTCGTCTTCCGGGTTGTTGATGGCATCCATCTCTTCAATCTGTCCTTCCGGATAATTGGTAATTACCATTTTCAGCGGACTCAGTACACCCATCACACGCTGAGCTCGTTTGTTGAGGTCTTCGCGGATGCTGTATTCTAACAGGGCGACATCAGTAATCCCATCGGTTTTGGTTACACCAATACGTTCAGCAAAATTACGGATCGATTCAGGAGTATAACCACGGCGGCGCAAACCGCAAATGGTTGGCATCCGTGGATCATCCCAGCCGTTTACATGGCCATCTTTCACCAACTCGAGCAGTTTTCGTTTGCTCATTACGGTGTAGTTGAGGTTCAAACGCGAGAATTCGATCTGGCGCGGACGGTAATCCGAATCTTTCAGTTGATCGATAAACCAATCATATAGAGGACGGTGAACTTCGAATTCGAGGGTACAAATCGAGTGAGTGATTCCTTCCCAATAGTCGCATTGGCCGTGGGCAAAGTCGTACATCGGGTAGATGCACCATTTGTCGCCAGTACGGTGGTGCGGCGTTTTCATGATGCGGTACAAAATTGGGTCGCGCATGTGCATGTTAGGCGATGTCATATCGATCTTTCCACGCAAAACACGTTCACCTTCGTTGAATTCACCGGCTTTCATCCGCATAAAAAGGTCGAGGTTTTCTTCCACAGTCCGGTTGCGGAAAGGACTTTCGGTTCCCGGACGGGTTGGTGTACCTTTCTGTGCACTGATGGTTTCAGCATCCTGATCGTCGATGTAAGCTTTTCCTTCTTTAATCAGTTTCACGGCAAACTCAAAAAGCTTGTCGAAATAATCAGAGGCATAGAAAAGCCGGTCGCCCCAGTCGAAACCCAGCCAACGCACATCTTCCATAATGGAATCAACATATTCGGTGTCTTCCTTTGAAGGGTTGGTGTCGTCGAAACGGAGGTTGGTTAATCCGTTATACTTCTGAGCGGTTCCAAAATTCAGACAAATCGATTTTGCATGTCCAATGTGCAGATAGCCATTGGGTTCAGGGGGAAATCGTGTGTGTACTCGTCCGTTATTTTTGCCAGCGCTAATTTCTTCTTCAACAATCTGGTGAATAAAATTATTCGATTTTACCACATTTTCATTTTCAGTCACATGTTCGCTCATCGTATTCAAAATTTTAAGGTCTTTTTTATGAGTGGCATTACCGACAAAAGTATAAAATGATTTCACCCAACAATTATTAGCTGGTTTGAAAATTGATTTCCGGGGCAATAAAATTAATTTTGCTTTTGAATGAGGAGCGTGGTGACCGCAAACTGTAGACGGGAGACCGAATGCGAAAATTTGGGAATTTAAAGATTTGAAAACTTCGAACTTTAGATCACTTTAGACACTCCGGACTTTTTAATGGTAAATTGTAAATGGCTAAATCGTAGATGTATATGGCGCTGATTGAAATTGAAGGAATGGAATTTTATGCTTTTCATGGGCATTTTGATGTGGAGAAAGTGGCTGGCAACCGTTTCCTGGTTGACCTGAAGATTGAAGCCGATTGCAGCAAGGCCGGACAATCTGACCGTCTGGAAGATACGCTCGATTACCAAAAAGCTTACCTGGCGGTGAAAGAGGAAATGGCAATTCCTTCAGATTTGTTGGAGCATGTTGGCCAGCGAATCGTCACCCGCATCAAAACCGAATTTCAGGAGGTGCAAAAAGTGTCGGTGAAGATTTCGAAGATGACTCCGCCGATGGGAGGCCAGATCGAAAAGGTAAGCGTTACTACATTTGGATAACTGCCCGTTAATCAACAGGTATTTACTTTCACCAGAAATAAATCTGTAAAAAATATTGGAATGAAGTAGGGTTTCAACTTCATGTTTCGGATATAGGTTAGAAAAGCGATTTTTTTAACCCTTAAATAGTTGGAAACATGAAAACGAAAATTTTTGGACTTCTTCTAATTTCAGCTTTTGCGTTCTTTTCCTGTCAAAAGAACGACGACTCAGCCACGACAGATCAGACAGCTGCTTTACTAAAATCGGCAACCATCACGGCAGCTGATGTTGCAGTACAAAGCGCCTCGGTTGAGGCTACCCTTGAAGCCGACTTTTATGCCGGTTATGAAAGAATCCTCAGAGAACTTGCACATGTAAAAGGCCGGAAGGGTGATTTACTTCACGGATGCGATATTTTGCACTACGTTCAGGGCGAATCGCCGGTTGTAACCATCGACACTGCCGCAGCCGGATACCCGATTACGATAACCATCGACTACGGAACCGGCATAGAAACAAATCATGGCAGGGTAATTAAAGGCTTGGTGACCATTGTAATGAATGGGGACAAAAACACCGATGGCAGTACCCGTGAAATCACGTTCGCCAATTGCGCCATTGATACAATTGCGGTAAACGGGAAAAGCATTGAAACATTTATCGGCGACAATACGGCAACCCGTAAAATTAGCAACAACAGTGATGTAACTTTTGTGATTAATGATAAAACCACTTTGGTACGGAAAGGCGAAGAAACCAGCGAGTGGCTTTCCGGAGTTGGCACACCCAAAGATCGCAGCGATGATAAAGTGATGATTACCGGGGCCGTCAATGTAAATAATACAACGGATAACATTGCGTATTCGCGTACAATTACCGATGGATTGATTAAGCTGGGCGACTGCCGGAATATTGTTTCGGGCAAAGTTGAATACCGCCAGAACGGCGAATTGCTGGGTACTTTGGATTACGGCGACGGGACCTGCGATAATGTGGCCACACTGGCTGTTGGTGGAACAACTACTGAAGTTACGTTAAAAGGCCCTGGCGACGGAAAAGGAAATAAAAATCATCATGGCAAGTAACAGCAGAGATAATAAACAGCATCCTTTCGCATAAGGCTGTAAATAAGTTGACAAAAAAGCAGGAGCTGCGATCTTCAGGTTGCAGCTCCGAAGGTCAACAAGTTGATAATTGCTTCAGATGATTAGTTTAAAAATGGGTTTGAATGGGACATGTTTCTGTGAACAAATTTTTATTCTTTACTGCAATCGGCTGTAGATTATTCACTATTCGTCTATCTTTGAAGCCTGATGAAAAGTGAGTTATAAGTTGAAAAGAGAAGAATTTAAATTATTATTCGATACTTATTTCGAGGATGTCAGGAGGTATATTCTCTATCGTTCGGGCGATGAGGAAATAGCCACTGATATTGCTCAGGATACTTTTTTGCGGGTATGGGAGAAACAAATGGAAATCGATCCTCAACGGGTGAAAGGATTGCTTCTCAAAATTTCGGGAGATCTTTTTGTTTCGCAGTACCGGAGAAAACAGGTTGCAACAAATTTTTTCAGCACTTTCCAGCCTGCCAACCGCAGTTTGACGCCCGAAGATGAATTTAGTTTTCAGGAATTAATTAAGGCCTATGATGCAGCTTTAAAATCGATGCCGGAAAAACAACGCACCGTATTCTTGATGAACCGGATTGACGAATTGAAATACAAGGAAATTGCCGACGAGCTGGGCTTAAGTGTAAAAGCTATTGAAAAGCGGATGAGCCAGGCGCTTGAACACTTAAAAAGCCACTTAAAAGACAAGACTACCGGACTTATTTTGTTGGTGCTGGGGTTGAGTTTTACCCGGAACACTATTGGAAAGAACAAGTGAAACACAATAAGGAACATATTAACCTGAAAGCTGTTGACCAACAGAGCAAAGCCTTTTTCAAAGGCGGAACATTCAACTGGAAGCGCGATAAAGCCGACGTATGGGCAGCTATTGAGACTAATCTGGATGCTCAGCCTAATGGTCGTTCCTTAATCCTCAAATTCCAGGTTGCACGCTGGGCTGTTGCTGCAACGATTGCCTTACTGATTGCCACCGGAAGTTTCCTTCGGTTTTATTCTGTCAGGATTATTACTTCGTCCGGACAGCATTTGGTAGCCGAGTTGCCCGACCAGTCGAAAGTTAACCTGAACGCACAAAGTACCTTGATTTATTACCCGTATTGGTGGAAAATAACCCGCATTGTTAAGCTCGAAGGGGAAGGCTTCTTCGAAGTTCAGAAAGGAAAGAAATTTACCGTAATGTCGGCCAAAGGAAGCACGCAGGTTGTTGGTACCAGCTTTAACATTTTTTCGCGCGACGATGTTTACAAAGTTACCTGTGTTACCGGAAGTGTTAAAGTTCGGTCGAAAGCTGGTTACATGGCTGTACTGACCCCAAACAGCAAAGCAGAGATTCAGTCAGATGGGAAAATAAATGTTTTGAATAACATCGAAACTTATCCTGAAATTTCGTGGAAGATGAATGTGTTTTTGTTTACCGCATCGCCTGTATTCCAGGTTTTTAAAGAAATTGAGCGGCAGTACGGCGTGCACATTGTCACGAAAATCGACGATCATTCGTTATATACCGGCAACTTCACCAAAGACCAGAATGTTGAGGAAATCCTCGAATATGTTTGTCCGGCTCTGGGCTTGAAATATGTCCGCAAATCGGCTGGCGAGTACGTAATTATCTCAAAAGATGAATGATCAGGAGAGCGACCATACTATTCCTATTTATCCTGCTTTCGTTAGCCGGATTCTCGCAGGTACACCATATTCAGGTTGAGGTTTCAGATACACCCTTGAATGTGGTGTTCCTTCAGCTTCGGAATCAATACAATTTTCAGTTTTCGTACAGCGAAAATCAGCTTTCGAAGTACAAAGTTACCGTATCGAAAACCTTCGAATCGAAGCAGGAAGCCATCGAGTACCTTTTGCGCGACTTCCCTTTTCAGCTGAAGAAAATGGATGAAGTGTTTATCATTATTCCGGATAAAAAGAAGCAACGCGAGGAGCAAAAGAAAGAACAAAAACAGATTACCGGCCAGATTGTGGAAGCCGGATCGTACGAGCCACTCCCTTTTTCATATATCCTGATTAACAACCATCCGATGATTGCCGACATAACCGGAAATTTCAATTACACGGCGGCAATCGACAGTTCAATTCATTTACGCATTTCGCATCTGGGCTACTTTGTTTACGATACCGTGTTGGTTGCCGGTAATTTCAGGCAGTACAAGCTGGTGCCGTCGAGCATTAAACTTCCTGAAGTGACGGTTCAAAAAAGCGAAGTCGAAAAGGCGACGATGGTAGGAGAGAAGATTGGGAAAATTACACTCAATTCCAACATTTCGCATTTCCTGCCTGGGCAGGGCGATAATTCAGTGTTTCATCACATTAGGCTTATGCCAGGGATTCAGGCAGCCGGCGAACAGTCGACTGATTTGCTGATATGGGGCAGTTACGAAGGCCAAAGCCTGATTACGTTTGATGAATTTACCTTGTTTGGTTTGAAAAATTACAATGACAACATTAGCGTTGTCAATCCATTTCTGGTGAAAACGATCGAGATACTGAAAGGCGGTTTCGATTCGAAATACGGGAACAGGGTTGGCGGAATTGTGAATATTATCGGAAAAAATGGAAATATACAGAAGCCGGTTCTCAGTTTTAATATCAATCCAACTACCATAAACGGGATGATCGAGGTTCCGGTTTTCAAAAAATCGTCGTTGCTGATGGCTTACCGGCAAACCTATTACAACCTTTATAATCCGGGCGATTTCAATATTTTTGCACCTGTACGCAAGCCTTCCAAAGATCAACCTGGTCAGTTTAAAGAACCTGATTCAAAGTTCGATATGTCGATTTATCCCGACGATTATCAGTTTCGCGATTTGAATATGAAGTTCAGCCACAACTTCGATAATGGCGACCAGTTTTATGTGAGCATGTATGGTGGCGGCGACTATTTTCATATGTCAGGCAACGCCAGTATAACCCGCGAAATAACTGGGCCACCGCCGGGGATACCAGAGATGGCTTCGCTTACAACAGACATTCTCAATAAAGAAAAAAACAGGCAGAACGGGATTTCTGCCTTTTATAGTAAAAAGTGGTCGAATAACCTGACCTCGAAATTTATCTTGTCGCATTCCGACTTTTCGAAACATTTATCGGATGAGGTTCTGACGATAAACTCGTCAACTTCTGATATTTACAAGAAAGATAAATCGAGTACAGAAAACAGTGCTTACGAAAATTCGTTCAGGGCCGAAAACCTGATATATTTCGCGAATGGTCATCAAATGGAATTTGGGGGTGGTTTTTACAACAACGAGGCGAAAATCGATAATTATACCAACATCAACGATACATTGTCAATCGATACGCTAAACCGGTTCAGCAACAGCCGCGTATTTGCCTTTGCGGATGATTATTTGCCTTTGGGTAATCGCCTATCGCTCAAGACCGGAGCGCGCATCAATGTTTCGACCGATAATGGTAAAATTTATTTTGAGCCCCGGTTGAGCCTGGGATACAAGCTTTCGGACCAAATTAAACTGAATGCCTCATGGGGGCGCTACCACCAGTTTATATCGAAAATTGCAAGTGTCGACCGCGACCAAAACTACTCGTATCTGTGGAGCGCGAGCAACGATCAGATTCCGGTTGTAAATTCCACACACTGGGTTGGCGAAATCAACTATTTCAAAAACGACCTGACCATCAATATTGAAGGGTATTACAAAATAACTCACAACGTCACTCAGCGGGTTTTTGAGCAGCGTTTCGAAGACCGGAAGCGGCTCGACGGGTACTTCCCTTATTTCGGGAATGCCAAAACCTATGGGATTGATGTTTTTGCCAAGAAAGATTTTGGAAAACATTCGCTTTGGGCATCGTACACACTTAGCAAAGCGCTCGAAAGTCTGGCTCCTCAGGGCCGTCCACTGCCTGCATACTCGCTTGCGCCCCATCATCAGCTTCATGAGTTTAAAGCGGCTGGTCTGGTTAATATTGGTCGTTTTTATGTGTCGGCCGACTATGTTTACGGCTCTGGAATGGAAATTTTAAGGAAGGTATTTTCGCGCACTACCGGCGATATGAGTTATAACCGCGTTGATGCCGCAGTAACGTATAAGTTTATGCCCAAAAGGTTTTCCGGAGAGCTGGGCTTCTCTGTGTTGAATCTTTTCGATACCCATAACCTGAAATATGCCAACCTGAAAAACATTCAGCTGGCCCCTGAATTGGGAGATATCCGTGTTTATTCGGATGCTGCCCCGTTTACTCCAACTATCTTTCTGAAAATTGTATTTTAATATTTACTGGATAAGGGAGTCAGACAAAGCGAAATCAGGGATAAGCAAAAAAAGTTGATGGCTGAAAATACTGTCACATGCATTTTTAGCCATCAATCGAAGAATTTTGAATTTAGTCCATGCAGTTTCCAATAAAATACGACCAGATCAGATCAAATTCTACTATTTAACTCGTTGGTATGTACTAGTTTTACTCAGTTTGTTCGCAACAAAATAATTTTCCACCATGGATTGCGGTAACTGGATTTCGATTTCCCATTTTTGTTGCGCATTATCAGGATACATTGCGCTGGAAGATTCCACTATAACACATTTCATTTTTGTGGTAAAATAAGAAGAGTATATTTTGCTGCCCATTCCTTTGAATAATTCCATAACTATAAATCTATCCGTGGTTTTATCGTAATCCCATAGTTGTTTACCTTCTGAAACAATTTTGCCTTTAGTGACAAATTTCATGTTGCCTTCAAGACTATTTCCATATGGCTTAATGTCAAGATAAAAAATTGTATCCTTTCCAGCCGCGGTTTTCCAAGTACCAATAAACTGCTTGTGAAGTTCAACCTGGTTCAAATCCTTTTGTTTTTCAGGATTTGGAACGAGTTTTTCTGTCCCGAATTCACTACAATATATAGCCTTCCATTTTCCATCTACTTTCTTCAACAGATTTTCCCACAACCATGGAGCTTGTGAAACGATTCTACCATCCTTGAAATTCATAGTCCATTTCGATTCTGCCACATATAGGACAGTTGACTTATCTAAAACCCAAATTTTCTCATTGATGATCTCACCTTTTTGGTCGATCATTGTTCCAAAAAACTGTTTGACAAAATCGTTGACTTCTTTAAAATCAGCTAATCTTCCCCCAGCACCATACTTAAAGTCGGGAGAATCTAAAATAGTTTGATTCAAGGCATCTGCGCTGGCAGACTCATAAGCTTTAACAGTTGCATAAATCTGTTCTTTTACTTCTTTCTCGATTTTTTCCTTTTCGGAATCAGAAACGGTTTTGGTTCCACAAGAAAAACACAGAAAAATCAACACGAAAAGTAAATAATGTGCTTTCATAGTAGATGATTTTTGGTTAATAAAAAATCGAAATAACTAAGAAAGTTACGAAATCTTTACCAATAAATAAGGTGTATTCTCTTGATATTAAATGGAGTATGTCGATCTGAAAAGATGTACCTATCTGCAAAGTATAAATACTGTTCCATTTGAAACAGTATTTATACTTCCTTCCTGGTTGCTTTAGTTATTCGTTTATTTCAATTTCGAGAATCGAACCAAAACAGAAGCGTGCGGCTCTACTAAAACTGAAAATTTATCAGCAACTGCGCCTTTATCTTCCTTGCTCCATAAATCTTTTACCGAGTATTTTCCCGCGATTCCAAGTTCTGCAAGAGTTACTGGTATTTCTGATGTTCCAGAATCGTTGATGTTGAAGAAGGCTAAGTATTTATCGTCAGTTCCCGGAACATCTGCAGTCCAAACAATCAGTCCGTTTTCCGCTTTCAATTGTTTATTGTTGGCGCTGTTTTGATTTACCGCCAGAACTTCGTCGTTGGTTAGCAGCGAAAGTGTAAACTCATCGTTGGTAGGGAGGTCACCTCCAAACATCAGCGGAGAGCGGAACATAGCCCAAAGGTTCATTAATGTGTATTGTTCGGGTTTGGTAAAGCCGGTCATGCGATCGGAACCACGCTCTGCGCGTAGGGCGATATGACCAAGCGGAAGCATATCGGCATCGGGGAAATGACCTTCTCCAATGTACGGAGCCCAATCGGCACAGCGTTTAAACTGAGGTGCGAGCATTTTCCAGTTGTCCCAGAAATCGTCGCAAATGCGCCACATGTTGGCATGATTTATCACATGCTTGGCCCATTTTAGTGGTGTTGCTCCGGGCGACGTGGAGAAAACCATTGGGCGTCCGCTTTGATCGATGGCCTTGCGGATCATCGCAATTTCACCATGATGATAAGGCCGCGACAGATCGTCAACTTTCACATAATCGACTCCCCACGAGGCGTATAGATTGAAAATAGAGTTGTAGTAGTCTTGTGCTCCGGCTTTCAGCGTGTCGATTGTTTTCATGTCGCGCAGCCAGCCACATTGCAGCGAGTCAGAATAAATATCGGCTGCTTTGTATTGGCTATCTTTAATCGGGCAGTTTTTTTTGATGGCTTCAACCGGAATTCCGCGCATCAGGTGAATCCCGAATTTTAATCCTTTGGAATGCACATAATCGGCCAGTGGTTTAAACCCTTTACCATCGGCAGCCGAAGGGAAACGGTTTACCGCCGGGGTGAAGCGACCAAATTCGTCCATTGTATAAATGGCATCTTTTTCATTATAGCCGCCGGCTTTGTCGTTTTCAATATACCAACGGATGTCAACAATAATATATTCCCAGCCGTGCTGTTTTAGTTTTTCCGCCATGTAATCAGCATTGGCTTTCACTTCAGCCTCAACAACTGTTGGGCCGTAGCAGTCCCAGCTGTTCCAGCCCATGGGCGGAGTTTTGGCATATTGCCAGAATTTTTTGTCATTATTTTCTGCAACCGTCTTCGTTTGTTTTCCCGAGCCGCAGGCCGTCAAAAATGTGATGATGCCCAGCAGTGACAGATAAGTCAGATTCTTCATTGGTCTGGTTAATAAGTTAATTATTCAGAGTTGTGTTTAAAGTGTAAAAATAACATTTATTGATTTCAGTCGAACCGCCACGGCTTCAATTTTATAAAGCTTAATTTTTGGGTGGAAGCAAAGACGCAACCTTTTAATTCTTTTGTAAATCTTAGGGTTTTATCCATGAATTTAAACTAAAAGAAAACAGAAATGAAACGTTTATTTTATTTGCTTTTGCTTATTGGCCTGGTGGCCTGCGAGGAGAATGATGTACAGGAAGAGCCTACATTACAGGCGGTAACAGTTACACCAGTAGTGACCGGAAATTCGGAAACATTTACTGATATTTCGTTCGGAACAAGTAAGGTGGGATACATTTGCGGCTCGATGGGCACTTTGCTAAAATCGACCGATAGCGGCAAAACCTGGACACGCATACAATCGGGAATACAGCCAAGCCTGAACTGCATTCAGGCACTCGACGATAAAAATGTGTACACTGCCCGCAACGAACTTTATCATACCAAAGATGGCGGCACTAACTGGGAAACAGCCGGACTTGAAAATGTGGGATCAGGAATTTTTGATTTGCATTTTGTGAACCAGAACACCGGATTTATTGCCAAGAATGGCGTGATGAAATCGACCGATGCCGGTAAAACCTGGACTCTGAAATTTGATGCTGGTGCTGACATGGAATATTATGCATTAAATTACAATCAGCTGCAGTTTTTAGATGGTAATGTTGGGTTTAGCGCTGGAGGAAAAACTCACGATGGAAGTTCCATAGGGAACATGGTAAAAACCACCGATGGTGGCGAAACCTGGACCAGCCTGAAGATGCAGATGAGCCAGATCACCGATTTTCATTTTCTGGATGCCAATATCGGATTCGTTTTCAATTTTAATCAGGAATTATGGAAAACCATCGATGGCGGTAAAAACTGGATCAAAGTATCTTCTGCTATTCCCGAGAAATATCCGGACAGCTATTTCGTAAATGCCTCAAAAATAATCATGAGGACATCAACTTCGGTTTATCATTCGGTTGACGGTGGAGTTACCTGGGAAAAAGATTATACCCTGGCTGATGCAAGCGGCCTGTTAACCAACATGAAATTTGTCGATTCGCACACTGGCTATGTTATTGGCAACAACGGTTTTTTGGCAAAGATTACGCTTAACTAATAAAAAAGCAGAGGTTTCCTGGAAAGGAAACCTCTGCTTTATCAATACTCCGGCTGTTTTCCGGATTATAACCGAACAAATAATTCTTCTTTTTTTCTTCTCACTTTCGCCGACGAACTCAGGTAATCTTTTTCCGGATCACGATATCCCAAAGCTAGGACAACTGTACTGCGCAATCCCTTTTCCTGAAGTCCGAGAACTTCATCCAAAGCATCCGGATCAAATCCTTCCATCGGGGTCGAGTCAACATGTTCTTCAGCTGCAGCAGCCACACCTGTTCCAAGGGCAATGTAAGCCTGGCGTGCATTCCAGTTCAGCAGTTGTTCCGGAGTTTTTCCTGAAATAGCACCGTCAATCATACTTCGTAATCCATCGAGTGAATCAACCGGAATACCGCGAACCGAAGCGATATTGTTCAGGTATTTGTCAACTTTCTCTTTACCATATTCTTTCCATGCTGCAAATACCAATACGTGCGATCCTTCGGTAATCTGAGGCTGATTGTAAATTGCCGGAGCCATTTTGGCCTTCAGTTTTTCATCTTCAACAACCAACACTGTGAAGGGTTGTAACCCGATTGATGTTGGTGCCAGCTGAATGGCTTTCAGGATATTTTCGAGCTTTTCGGCCGGAATCTTTTGTCCGTTCATCCTTTTGGCGGCATAGCGCCATTCTAAGTTGTTTAATACGCTCATTTTCTATTGTTTTAATGACTTTTTTTATTTCTGATTTGCTATTTTGAAATTCAATAGTTACTTTTAGTGCCTCAATATTACAAAGTAACTTTTGATAAAACAATAACGCATTATTTCATAACTAAGGAACATGGACGTAACCATTGCAGACAATCAGCAAATTGAGCTCCGAAAAAAACTGCAGATTTTTTTTCAGGATAAGGAAGAGCACCACGAATTTTGTCCGGTTCGCGACATAATGGACCGATTTGGCGATAAATGGTCGCTGCTGGCCATATTAAATTTGGGCTACTCGGGCAAAACACGGTTCAACGAGTTAAAAAATAAAATTGATGGGATTTCGCAGCGCATGCTTACTGTTACACTTCGCACATTGGAGCGCGATGGACTGATTGCCCGGCAGATTTATGCGGAAGTGCCTCCTCGGGTTGAGTACGAGTTGACTTTTCTGGGGCAAAGTTTGCTTCAAAAAATATTGGATTTGGCTCAGTGGGCTTCGGGAAGCGTTGACGAAATCATTAATGCCAGAGCTGCTTACGACAGCAAGATTCAGTAGCAGTAATTTTTAGTCCAGGCTGGATTTTTCTTGTTGGTTGGAACAAAATTTTGTTATCTTTGCCCACCCAAACGGGAAAAATATGTTGGTCGGTTGGCCGAGTGGTTAGGCAGCGGTCTGCAAAACCGTGTACGGCGGTTCGAATCCGCCACTGACCTCACCTATCTTTAGACCTCCAGTATTTACTGGGGGTCTTTTTTTCTTTATGACAGATTTTATGTCAGTTATGGCAAATGTCTAAAAAGTAACACAATTTAGAGGATGTAACTAGTCATTATTGCCATTTACTAGCAGATTTGCGATTGACTCATCCGTTTTTTCAGATTTCTCGTGGTAATAATTGACCAATTCAGCAGTGTCCTTCATCAGTTTAGCACAAAGCTTCTCTAATTCAGTATTTCTTGTTGCTAACTTCATAACGACTTTCACGGCTTCATCATGATTTGCCTTTAGTTTATTGAATTCATTATAAAGCTTAGTGAATTCAGTTTCTTCCGATTCTTTTAAAAACATTTCACCCTGACCTAAAAACAGGTACAGCGGATTTACATTCATACGCTCAATCATCGTTAAGATTGCCTTCGTGGATAACATTGATTTGTTTTCCAGAGTGTTGTTTAACTGCGTCGTTGAGGTATAACCAATTAATCGGGCAATTTCGGTATTTCCAAAGCCTTCGGCTTCATAGTATCGGACAATTCGAGCAAAACTTTGCATTAGTCTGGCTTCTTCTTCGTTGGGAGAATCAATTTTTTCCATAGTCTGATATTTTACCTCAAAGTTAATAAATTAATATTGCATTTAGAGTAAAAAGATAGTATTATTTTGAATTAGGAAATGTGTTACTCGATTTTTTAATGTATAAATGTAACTTGTTTTGATTCGAAACGTATAAGAGGTGTAGTTTGGTTTATGACAGTTTGTTGAATTTGGTTAAAATTAAACTAATGGCAGGTTATACCTGCCATTGGTGCAATTAAGCGTTCCAACTTTTTTTAATTAAAAATGCTTTGATTGGTTGCAAGATTGAATTCAATAATAGGATAATTCGATATACCTATATGAGTAAAACAAGGTTTATCTGTTTTTAGAATGTAGTGTAAGATTCAATATTAGTGAAGGTTTTGCGATAATTTGAATGGTGCAAGCGATTACACCAAATAATGATAAAAAATATGAATATGAACGATAATAAGACCATTGTGACCAAATTAATTTTTGTCGATTGCCTTGAAATTTCATTCATCGGGAGATTGCCAGATGTTACCTCAACATTGAATGCCAATAATTTTGGGTTAAACAATCGTATCAACGTTACCTCTAATTGTTATCTCGAATTACAAAAAGGTGGTAACAAAAATTTTTGCCATATAGCAAATCTGATTATAGATAATCAACAAATCGGGGAATTCAGATTCATGCCACGAGCTAAATATATTAATGGTGAGTTGATTAGCTTTAAATTTGATAATGCTATTCTTTACCAGATGCGTTTCCCCGAATACATCGAATTTATCATTCAAACCTTAAAATTAAAATTCAGGTATATTGCACACATCGATATTGCAATTGATTGTGTCGATAGTGACCTAATGAAGTTCGTTAACAATTATTTGTTTCGAAGTAGTAATATGAAAAATTATTCGGTGCGTCACAAAGGAAAGGTTAGCCGTCGCAACATCCGAACTGATATTCATTCAATTATACATTGGGGTAATCTTCATTCTGAAAAATATATCAAAATATACAATAAGACCGCAGAATTGGCGACCTCAAAAGTGGATAAAAGTTATATTAATGAATGCTGGTTGCGAAATGGTATGAACTGTGATAATAAAATCGTTGAACGATTTGAATTAACGCTGAAGCAAAAACACGCAAGTATGTTAGATTACTGCCATTTAATGAAATCTGATTATTTAGCATCAGTGATGAAAACACATTGTAAAAACTTTTTTGATTTTGAGCAAACGTTCATAAACCACAGTAAAAAAAATAAACGTGATATTACACCAATAAATTTTAATGGCTTCAAAACAACGCTTTTAACGAAGTATCAATATAAGAGTCATAATACTTTGCACACAGTGAAAATCATGTTTAAACAGCTTTATTTCGTCTATTTGCAGGCTAAATTTATTGCCGTTCATCCTGAAGTTATCTCAAACCATGTTTCCGTGCCAGATGGGCTAAAGAATTATCAAAATATTTATGATTCAATTAATTCATTACGATTGAAGTATCCAACACTTGATAATTATTTTTGCACGAAAAAGGATATTTGGGAAAAGGAATTCAATCGAGTTGATGAACTGTCAACAGGAAAACTATCAATTAGTGATTATGTCAGAGCAATTGGTTTAGCTATCGAGTTAAATTCACCAAATGAATTAAATGTTCAGGAATCTTTTAATGGCGATGAGGCATTTATTTACCGAGTTGATGTACGTCTTATAGAATTGGAGAAAAAACTTAATCAACTTAATTTAAAGCAGCTATCACAGGACTCGAAAACGGTGGCGAGAATTGCAAAACCAATTTTAGTTAGTAAGAAAATAGTTGTTAAATAAATATCATAAAAGCGTACTATATCCCAGTTTTATTGTACCTCAACACCATGTTAAGATTTAGTTTGTGTATGAAACGATATTCAAAAAGGGAGCAAAAAACCTTAATTTCTAATGATTTTTATATGAAAGTGTTAAATTATAGTGCCAACACGTGTGGCATTCGTCGATTTTGGCGATGCCTGAATTGATGAGCCAGTACCTACTATTTTAGAGCGGTTGAGGTTACGCAATTATATTGTTTCTTTTTGCTCCAAGTAACTCAAATAGTTTAGTATTTTTTTCTGCTCAATATGATGCATGTATTGCCCCATATATTTATAGTCAGGATTTCCATTTTCATCGGTAGGTAGCATGATTTTTTGTCGTCTTAGCCTAGCTGTTCCCATTTTATAGCCATAGCCATATTTTGCTTTTTGTAATGTTATTTGATTGGCTATGAAAATCCCAACAAGTTGTGATTGTTCGTTTAATCTTAATTTCCGACAATCATTTGAGAATAAGGCACTGTATGGATGATAAAAAGCATATCCAACAGAACCATTCCTATTCACTGATATACAGCCAGCTTCTAATGTTTTGTTCGTATTACTCACAAAATAGCCAATACCATTATTCAGTGCAGTGGAACTAATATAGGGACGTTCGCCACTAACTCTTTCTGCATCATAAATATCTTGACCTGAAAGAATCTCTGCAATATCGGCGATGAAAAATTCTTTCCATGATTTTTCAGACGGTGATTTTACCCCCCCCCCCTATTAAGTATCACATTATCAATTTGTTGTGAAATGTGGTTCTTGAACTTCTCAAGTAATGCACTTTCTTTTTCTTTCATGTAGCTTTCCATTAAGTTGTAATCCGGTGTTCCACTTTCATCAACTGGAAGAAGTATTTTTTGTCTAAGCATTCTCTTTTCATTGAATTTGTAGCCGTATTGATACTTTTCTTTTTGCTTAAGAATCACCGCTTTTATGAAAAGATAAATATACTTATTGCCGACATTATCTTTAAGTGAGAAACGTTTCACGTCATCGGAAAAGATACACTCGTATGGATGGTAAAAATTTTCTACTACACTACCATTATAGTTTACACCAAGGATATTGGAGTCTAAAGAAATGTTCTCGTTAGATACAAATCCCGTAATTCCATTATTTGAATCAGATGCTCCAATAAACGGTCTTGTTCCTTTTTTCATTGAGGACTTAGTGAGTCTTTTACCCGGCTTGATTTGAAAAATCTCCTCAATCGAAAATTCTTTCCAGTCTATATTCTTAAGATTTGTTTTCATTTGTTTACCTCCAACCCAAATAAATAGCCTTTACCGTGTGTTATCATTCCAAATTCAAAGGTCAGAAAGTCTGCCATTGCCATTTCTAATTCATCATCAGATGGTATTTCATCATTAAAATAAAAAAATGAATGAAGCCATTCATCTTCTGGTTCAATGGTCGTTTTTACCATAAATTTAGATTCTGCTGGAGCATCCCAACACCAACAAGATATTAAGTGTGCTTTCCGCTCTTTTGCACGTTCAGTTTCAACAAGTCCGATATGCTTATTTATTGCAAACCCATCATCTTCGAAGTTTATAAATTTGCAGTGCTTTTCTTTTGAATGTGGTTTATGTGCTGTAAAAACAGCAATACACGGGTTTGTTCCAATGCGGTAAAATGTTTCTTTGTTTAGAGTTATAACACCCTCCAGTGTATGTTTTTTAAGAATCTCATGTTTAACAAGCTTATCTTCTTTGGTTTTTCCCACCATAGTAGACTGGGGAACAATTACAACACACCTGCCGCCATCAGCTAACCCATCGAGCAGATGCTTAATAAATCTAATCTCAGAAAGGTGAGATGTATCTTTACCCTTAGCCTGAGAATAGGGTGGGTTCATTAGTCCAACAGAATATTTTTTCTGGCGTAATTCACTTACCGAACGTTTGAGAAAATCAGCACAAATTAAATTACTTTTGCCGTCACCTCTCAATATCATGTTGGTTGTTGCTATGGAAAACATGTCTTCCCGTATTTCAATACCATGAATTAGGTCTTTTGTTATGGTTTCTCGCATTTCAGGTGCTTTCTCAATCATATTGTGCATAGCAGCAATCAGAAAACCACCTGTTCCGCAACAAGGGTCAAAAACAATATCAGTTGGCTGAATATCAATTAAATCGCAGAATAATTGAGTGATGTGATGAGGTGTAAGAACGACGCCAAGAGTTTGACCATCACCCCCACTATAACGAATAAATTCACCATAGAATCTGCCTAAAACGTCTTGTGTGGAATTGAACAAAACCGATTTAAGGATATTATTATTAATGTATTCGGTAAAGTATTTTAAGGGAGTCTTTTGAAGACGCTCGTCAATGGTATTTAATAATGGTCGGTCTTTTATTATGGTAAATTGATTTAGTATTCTCTCTTTTTTAGTTTCTGGTTGAACCTTAACCCGAGTCATATATGTTGACAGTGCATCATAAATTTTCTGTCCATCGGTTTTTAATGTATCGCCAGTTAGCGATTCAATTATGAAAGAATCATCTTTTAATGCAAGTAAAACTGCCGAAACAACAAGTGGTTTCTCTGAGTCACCTAATTGACCGTAATTTCTTAATGCTTCGTGCAACTCCGAAGATTTCTTTAAGATGTTTTCGAGTTCAAGAGTTTCAATTGCCGTTTCACCACAAACTTGTTCGCTATAATATCGGTCGATGTTGGTCTCAGAGAAATTTTCGAAGTTTTCAACCTCTGTTAAAAGCTTATATCCCGTTTCGTTAACATAGATTGGTCTGATTTTGTGGTGTTTTTCATCACCCGAACACCCGAAAGCAAAAATTTTCTTAAAGGTCGTTTTCGTTATTATCTCCTGAGCATAATGGAGTGCACCATTTTCGGCATAATCGATTGCCGCTTTTGTTCCGGTTTTTAGCTTTTGTTGCTCATCATCATCATAGAGTGCTTGTTTGTCTAAATCTGCTTTATCTTCTATTACAATGATGAAATCTTTCGATTTTCCAACAAACTCTGGGAATCCAGCCCGCCCAGTACCTTTTTTCGATGAGGACTTTAAAGCATCTTTAATCTCTTTAATGTCGCTACCATTGGGTGTATATTTAATTTTTGCATTATCAAGTAGTTTTCCTATGAAAAAATCGGTTTTTCTTTCGTTCGCCATTTTGAAATAATTTTGTGCAGTTTATTGGCAGGTATAGGTTTATAATAAATTTTAGTCTTCTATAATCGAATTTTGTGATTGTGATTTCTTATTCTTTTTTTGGAGTAACCGACCTTTCCGTAAAATAACAAGCTCATTAGTGTATATATCGCTTTTAAATTGATTATACAAGGTTTGGATAGCTACACCTATTTGTTCCCGAGAAAAGTGCTCATAAAGAGCCGATATACTTCCAAAATAGTGATGTTGGTCACTTGCGATGAATTGTAAGTGAATCACCTGTCTGACTTGGTCTGGTTTTTCCATGAGGTTTTATTTAACGAAGTAAAGGTAAATAATAAATCTACCGATGCAATAGATTAGTAAATTTAATTAAAATATTTACTTAAAAAATTGGTAAATAAATTTAATATATTTACCTTTGAGATGTACTTAAATCGAATTTTGTATGAAAACACTAAATGCAACTGCGACAGCTACTCTCAATAAAATGGTTTCAATGATGTGTGACGGATATGTGAAGATTGATAATTCAAAGTGTTCTTATATGCCCGTTTCTGTTGAGGCGATTGAAAACAATCCGAAATACATGGTTATATCTGTTGCGCATTACTTCGAACAAAATGGTGATTTAATGGCAGACCCGGAAATGTGTTTCGTATATGTCAAAGCATTGGGTTCATATATGCCTAGTTATTTCAAACAAGATGGCATTTTAGGCGTGGAACAAGAATCTGTGTTATTCGAGAATGGTATAATTAAAGGTATTAGAACCAAAATGCAAGCAGACCACGCATCTTTCGCTAATATGTGGCTTAGGAATATTAAAAACCAACAAAATTTATAATCATGCAACAAGTAGTACTTTTTTGTCGTGTGTCCTCAACAACAGATAGGCAATCATACGATAGACAAATAAACGATTTAACACAATTCGCAGCATCACAGAACTATCAGATAGCTAATATTTTTGCAGAAAAGATTTCTGGTGCAACGAAAAATGCTGAACGTGTCGAGTTGATAAAGATGATTGACTTTGTGAACACTAATCAAATTCATAAAGTGCTGGTTACAGAATTAAGTAGGTTGGGTCGTGATACCCTTCAAGTATTGCAGACAATCGAAATCCTAAATCAGAATAAAATTTCATTATTTATACAGAATTACAACATTGAAACCCTGACCTCAACAAAACAAATTAATCCCATGTCACAGTTTCTGATTACCATTCTGGCAGAAGTCGCAAGAATGGAACGGAAAACTATCGAAAACCGTCTGTCGAGCGGTTACCAGAGTTTTCGTAATGCTGGTGGTGTGGTTGGTCGAAAAACTGGTTTTCGTAAGTCCGATGAGGTAATGAAAGAACAGTATCAGGAAGAGATTAAAATGTTGAGGAAGGGTTATAGTTTCGCCCATATCAATCAGATAACCTCAACGAACAAAAACACGTTAACAAAGATTAAAAAGCTGTTCATCGATTGAGCAGCTTTTCTTATTTTAATGCAAAGAGTTTAAATAGGATAAAATATGACCGAATTAGCGTCCTAAGAATAGCTTATTTAAGATTATTTTAGGATGCCCTTTAAAATAGGACGACCTTAACGATGTTAGCAAAGGAATCATGACCGGCACGTAGTGCCGATCATGATTTTGATACGATATATGCTTTTTTCAAAATGTCAAAGAACTCCCCCCCCCTCGGGTATAACCCCCTCCATTCCCCTCCCTTCCGGTTAGTTTCGTCGTATCCGACATTAATAAACCTGAAAAAGTTTACCACTGAAATCTGGGGCGTGTGCTCCATGAGGGAAAAATTTTGTGGTAATTTTTTTTGGGAAAAAAATTTGCTGTAATTAAAAATACTAGCCTGTTCGCTTTAATTGCTGATGTATGCGTAGAGCAAAATCATCGTCTGTAATCCGTAGATAGTGCATCGTATGTTTAATTTCCGTATGTCCGAGCATTGATTGAATGTCGTTTATGTGTAGGTTGTAATCAAAGTATAAAATGCTTGCGAATGTTTTTCGAGCCATTTTGGAGGTAATTTTAAAGTCGAATCCAGCTAGCTGGCTAATAATTCGCAGATTGAGGCAAAAGTGATTAATCGATAGCTTAATCGGAAAGTTTTTCCCTGTCGAAATTTTATATTCTTGAAGTAGTGTCTTTCCGCAGAAGCAGCCGTAGTCATCAAGCACGATACCTTTGCAATACGAATTATTTTTTACCCGTCTATAAGTAATGTGATAAACATTTTTTACACGGTTAAGCGAAATGTTAGTTTTTTCAATATCTGCTAAATACATACCTGTTCCGCACATGAACAAGAAACAGTCTAAGGTTCTTTCCAGATTTGTTAGCTTCTGTTCTCTTTGCTTTACTTGTAGTTTCTCAGGAATTGTTTTATGTTTTTTATATGCAGGAAGGATAATCAATCCTTTTTTGAATTTGCATCTAAGTTCAATCAGTTTATTCATTTCTTCAACGGTTAATGACCTATCGTTAGCATCATCAATTGCCTGATTGTCGTATTGTTCTGTGAATGTTGAATTCTTGTACGATTTATCGATTGCGACACCTTTTTTTTCGCTTAGGTACTTTAAATATTCCTTTGTACGGAAGTGCATTTTGACCCGATAATTTCGACCTAATGGCTTTAACGAATGATAGAAATCGTTTAGGACAGATTCGTTTATATCCGCAGGTAGCTCGCTCAATCGATTTTTTGAAAGATATTCTCTAAAGTATTGTATTGACCTCCTGTAAGCATTTATTGATGAAGTTGATAAATATTTTTCGATTTTAGCATTTAACGTTGTTTGTTTAGCTGCTATGAATTCATCAGTAAAATAAAAAATGGAATCGATGTGCTTCATCTTTTCAACATAGTCTTCTGTAAAATTTCTTACAGATTCAAGTGTTGCAGTTTTTTTTTCAAAGTGCAGCTCGATTTCTTTTGAAAAGTCTTTTAGATAATTTTCGAACTCCGGGGTAGAACCTTTACCGACGTGTTTTCTAATACGATTTTTGAAATCTAAACTGCGAATGTGAAGTTTAATGAATCCTTTTTCTTCAATTAAAGTAACTTTAAATTTTTTCATAGTGTAACATTTTTTCAAATTATACGTTTTAAAAACAAAAATGTTACTTTTTATGACAGATAAAATTAAATTAGCTTACATTATAAAATCTTGTTTTTCAAGTAAAGTAATGTGAGACCTTTTTTAATTAAGAATATAAATAAGATATTACTGTACGCCACTGACCTCAACCAACGATGAAAGGTGTTCAAGGAATTGAGCACCTTTTTTTGTAAAACAGAATCTGTTTGTATTTTTAGCGTAATTTATTCCATTAACCCAGGCCATGAAATCGATACTCTATCGTTATTCTTTTCTGTTTGTGCTTTTGTTTGTATTGTGTAGTTGGGGAGAAAAAGCTCATCAAAAAATCAATTCATCAAGTGTTGATTTTCTTCCAAGGGAATTGAGTCCGCTAAAAGTCTGGCGCGACGTTTTGAAAGCTCATGGTTCGGACGCCGACTTCCGGAAAAAAGATGATAAAAACGAGTTTGTAAAGCATTTTATCGATATCGACAATTACGATGATTTTAAGGCAGAGCGCCGGATTGAAACCGATTTTGAAAAAGCTTGTCAAAAATATGGCAGGGCGCGGGTGATTAAAGAAGGAACTTTACCCTGGGCAACCGATTCGACTTACCGAAAGCTGGTGCATGATTTTAAATCGGGCGACTGGAACAGGGCTGCGTTAACAGCTGCCGATTTGGGCCATTATATTGGCGACGGATTTATGCCACTGCATATTTCGGCGAATTACGATGGTCAGCTCAGTTCTCAAAAAGGCATTCATCGCCGATACGAAGAAACAATGATCGACCGCTACATTGATCAGATTCAGTTTAAGAGTTCAGGATGTACAAAAGTTGATGATGTGCATTCCTTTATTTTTAACTACTTATATGCGAATCAATCATATGTTGGAATCTTGCTGCAGGCCGATGCCCGGGCTTTTGTGCAGGCCGGACAGCAATATAACGAAGCCTATTACGAGAGCCTTTGGGATAAAACCAATTTGTTTACCGGGCAGCTGCTCGAAGAGTCGTCGAAAACACTTGCAAGGCTAATTTACACAGCCTGGCTCGAAGCCGGAAAACCTAAAATTCCTGAACCGAAGCGATAAGCAAGGGCCTGATCGTTTATTTCTGCGGATATTGAACCGCGCCGATTTCGCGCCAGGTAACCAGTTTAATGTCGTATTTTTTTAAGGCATTCCTGAATTCGGGACTCAAAACAAAATCCAGATCGTGTTGGCGCCACTCAGCACCAAAATCGGGATGATTAACCATGATCGCTTGTGTTTCGTCGGTATTTTTAGCCAGATGGACAATAATTTCGTTCAAGCCGGGCTGCATATTTTCGATGAATTTCAGGTAGGGTTCGCCCCATTGTTGCGCCGGGCTGGCCTGGTTGAGCATAAAAAGATGATCGACAACAATATTGTCGCGGCTCAGCATATCGAGCAATGGTTTTGAAATAGCTCCAATCATATTAGCCGGAATCAGAACCGGAAGGTTATATTCGTGGCCAATCTTCAGCAAAATCTGGTAATATTCGGGCGATGCCAGAATCGTTCCCATGTGGTTGTCAAGATGGGTGGGTTTTATTCCAAAAGCCAAAGCCCGTTCAATCTGTGCCCTTATTTCTTTTTCAACTTCGGATCCGTTGGCATGTTTGGCAAACTCTTCAACCGATGGATAAAAATAGCCTTTTGAATTTAACAGGTTCGGAATGGACGCAGCCGGCGAAACTCCTCCGAAAAAATATTTGTCCCATTCAGAAGTAAGAGTCAGGTGCAAACCAATGTCAAACTGCGCATTGTCCTTTGCGAATTCAGCAATCTCCGGGAACCACGGACAGGGAACCATGATGCTTCCTGAAGAAATTCCACCTTTTTGAAACGCCTCGATAACCGCGCTGTTGGTGGCCTGCGACAAGCCCATATCGTCGGCGTGAACGATTAGCAATTTGGCATTGCGGTCGTAGCCAAGTTTTTCAGCAAGGTTTTTTTCGGTTTGGGCAAAAGTGGTACAAAATGCAACAAAAAGGAAAGCTAATGAAAAAACAGTTCTCATGGTGATTCTTGTTTATGACAGGTTTTAAAGATATCAATAATTCTGTCTCAATATTTCCCGCCTGAGAATTTTGAATGATTTCCTTCACATTGTGAGTAGTTTATGGTTGTTTCGTGAACTTGAATTTTTTGGTTATTTTGCAACCGCTTTAAATCGGCTAATTCATGATCAAAACGATTCTTTCATACCTGCTGACACCTGTTTATTTGCTGTGGTTTGGTCTTCTTCTCGTCGTTTTCCACCCGATACAGGTAATCACCCGTTTGATCTGGGGATATCCGGTTCGGAAGAAAGTAGTCGATGTATTGAACTATGCATTGCTTTATGGACTGCGGATCATGGGGGCTAAGATTACATTTAGAGGACTGGAGAAAATTCCTTCAGGCCGGCCCATTATTATCGTGGCGAATCACCAAAGTACCTTCGATATTCCTCCGGTGATTGTGGGGTTCCGTAAAAATCACCCGAAATTTATCTCGAAGATTGAGCTGGGAAAAGGAATTCCAAGTATTTCGTACAACCTGCGCCATGGAGGATCGGTATTAATCGACCGCAAAAACCCGCGGCAATCGGTGAAAGATATTTTGCTGCTTGGAAAACATATAGAACAAAACAACTACGCTGCCTGCATTTTTCCGGAAGGAACCCGCACGAAAAACGGAAAAGTGAAATCGTTTATGCCCGCCGGAGTGGCATCGCTGGTCAAATCGTCGCCTTCGGCACTTATCGTGCCTTTTGCCATCAGAGGAAACTATGAGCTGATGAAACATGGCTATTTCCCGATGACTTTTGGAGTCAATATACAGTTTACCGTTTTCGATCCGATTGATCCAAAAGGGAAGGACATCAATGAAGTGGTTCTGCAGATCGAAGAAATGATTCGAAAAGAAGTGGAATAGGCTGCGGGTTACTTATCATCCATAAACTTTGCCCCAACAAACTGTTTGATCCATTCCATTGAGCCATATTCTTTCTCCATTTGTTTGACAAAAGCTTGTGCTTCAGTGTTGCGCTTGGTTTCGTAAAGGGCCTTTATGATAAACGTTCGCAGCAGTAACTTTTGCCAGTCACACTTTTCATTAGGGCGTGCATCCATTAAAGCAAGCGCTTTTCGAAACAGCGCGAGTCCTTCTTCTTTATCGCCGCCAAACGCTACAGGACGGTACATTAGCGAATTCCCTTTTTCGATGTAGCCTGCCGGATTGTTTGGTTCGAGGCTAATTGCCTTCTCTATGTGCGAAAGACTCTTTGGTCCCAAAAATGGCGCTTTATAGGCAGCAAGCGATATTTTAAATCCGTAAAAAGCCCCCGACAGCGCATGTAGTCGGGCATTCCCCGGATTCTTTTCCAACAGCTCATCCAGTAAGCGATCGGCTTTGTCAACGTATTTTCGGGCAACATCTTTTTCTCCCAGCCCAATTTGGTAACCAACCAATCCGTACATCGCTTTCACGATCTCGGTTTGCCAGGCAACATCTTGCGATCCGCTTTTCTCCATTTCTGCAATCAGTGCTGGCCATGGTGCCATTGTTCCTGATTTATAGCTATCGTAAAACGCGCATTGAAAATAAGCCAGATCTTTTTTTTGTGCGCTGACCGAAAAACCGGCCAATAATACCACGACCACAAGCAGATATTTAAACATTTGCATCATAAAATCATCTTCTATATTCTTCCAGAACACTTTTCTTACAACGGAATTTTCCGGCCTTTCCAGGTTGTTTCCTTTTTTATTCTACCAAACAAATTATAAAGTACGATCGCTGTAAAACCAATCATTTGCAGCGGATGCAACATTACAGCTCCAACCATATTCTGCCGACACTTCCACGCCACTGCGACCCGATTGACGATCACAAGCGGAACAAATAAAAAGAAAAACCACCACTTATCGGCAGCAAATACAGTGAATGGCCCAAAGCACACAATGAACCAGAATGATGACATGACTAAAGTGCTGCCTCCAAAATACTGGTGAATATTCCGCGAAAAGCCCAAAACAGCTCCGTTCCATGTCTCGTACATGCGGCAAAATACATCGCGGTTGCCCAGCAATACTGCCATTTTTAAGCCTGAAGATTTTATCAACCTTGCGATGTGAATGTCCTCCACATTTTCGTTTTTCACCCGTTCGTGCCACTGAAATTTCAGGTAATCTTTGGCATCGAATAGCATAAACTGCCCGTTGGCCGCCGAAAGTGAAGCGAACGTAGTTTTCTGAACCAAGATCATTGGCAGCAAGCTCTGCAAAATCCAGTTCATTACCGGAACCGTTGTCCACTCACCCAGAGACTGCATTTTTTGCTGCGGAAACACCGACAAAAGCGCCAAATTCTTCTTCTGAGAAAAGGCAACCGCTTTACGAATGGCATCCAGGCTTAATTCCACATCAGCATCTAAAAAAAGTAGGATTTCACCCGAAGCTTTTTGCGCCAATTGGTGGCAGGCAAAGTTTTTCCCCAGCCAGTCAACCGGAAGTTTTTCGCCCATAAACCAGCGGAAACGGGAGTCTTCGCCTGCAAATCCGCTTAGGATTTCTTCCGTTCGGTCGGTAGAACGATCGTTGCAAACAATCACTTCCAATTCAGGATAATCCTGTTGCTGAAGAGCAGTCAGTAATTTGCCGATATTTTTCTCTTCGTTCCGTGCAGGAATTAATACCGAAACCTTTGGAAACGATTCTGGCTTCTGGTCAGGCAAATGAAGGCAGGACAAAAGATTCCCTAGAGAAACTGATGTCCGGATCGCCAGAAATACCAATATGAAGCCTGCCAGATATTCCATCATTCGGTTTGTTTTTCAATGCAACGTTGGTAAAAACTATTGTATGCTTGTTGAAGTGCTTCAGTAGTTCTTTCGCCGGTATAGTTTTCAAGATAAATTCGGATTTCGGGCCGCGCAAAGCCAAAATAATCGACCAGAAACACAGCAAAAACAACCGCCACATGCCCCGATTCGCCTGCCAGAATTCGCGAGATTCCCTTTTGAAACGCCATGTATTGCTGATGTTGCGTGAACATCGCCCCAGTTGGATAAATGATGAGTACGTTTTTTGAATCTTTCAAAATTTCAGCAGAGTAATGCAGCGAACTCAGCAAATCGCGACTGTTTTTTTGCACCGAGAAAACGCCAATTCGGTTCAGGAACATGCGTTGTTTCAGATTTTCTTCGTCCATCATCACATGAAATTTCCGGCCAAAAACATTCCAGCTCAGCCAGTATGACCAATAGCCATCCCACCAGCTAAAATGGTTTTGCAGGAGCAATACTGACTGGTTTTCAGGAATTGACACTTTGGAAACTACAGTCATTTTTCGAAAATGCATGGCTTGCCGCAGAGCAAAAAAATTCCGAAAAAACCAGAACCAGAGCGGATTGTGCCGGGCTTTGATCATGGCTGTAGGTTTTTAAGTTGGTACAATTTCCACCAGGGTGTGTGCGGCGAATCGTGGTGCTCGAAATGATAGCCGAAAAAATAACACGACAGCATCGCCCACCAATGCGGCCCTTTCTGGGTGCGCGAACGGTGTGGCATCATTTCGCCCAGATGTGGTAACCGGTGCGGGCGGTAGGTTCCGAAGTAAAACAACTGAAACGTAGCCAGAATAGATGGCACTACCCAAAACAGAATGAGGTTAAGTTGCGGTATTTTCAGAAAAATGTGCAAAAGGTTATACACAACAGCCAAAACAACGAGTTGCGCCCAAGTAACGTAATTTTTCAGGAAAGAAAACCACCAACGCCAGAAATTTTGCGATTCGGTGCAAAAATCGGGATCGCCTGCCTCGCCCGGAAAGCGGTGGTGCAAATGATGCTTTTCGTAAAGCCGCTTGTACGAAAGTGCAGCAAACAAATTGGTGCAAACCTGCCCGACAAAGCGATTCAGCGCCTGATTCGGAGAAACCAGGCGGTGCATGGCGTCGTGTGCTGTGATGAACAAACCGGTATAAAGATAGGTTTGTACAGCAACGTGAATCAGCGTTACGGGCAAAGTGGCCGAACTTTCAACAAATGCCAGCGACCAAATCCAATGGCAGGCCCAAAGCAAGATAATCGTTACGGCAATCAGGATACCCATAGCGGTGTGCGTGTTAAAAGGTTCAACAACAAAAAGAAAGCGGCTTGCATGAGTAGTAACCAAGCCGCCAGCCTGTTGTTCAGTTCAACTCTAAAAATGCGAATCAGCAAAAATAGAATTGCCGAGACGAGGAACCAGTCGAGATAGTTTTTTGTTGGGATTTGCCCGCCTTCCCAACTCCACATTTGGGTAGCCACAGCCACTGGCTCCATAATCCAATCGAACAAAACCATTAACAATCCGCCAGCCAGCGGGAAATACCAGTTGTCGCGAATGGGGCGTAGCAGCGACGCCACACAATAAATCAGTACCAGCCAGTTGAGTCCGATGGTGAGCGGTGTTTTCCAGATTTTCAGTCCAAGCGTTGGTCCGTATTCGTACGAACCGAATAGAATTCCGGTGTTTACGCCAATTAATTCAACAATAAACCCAGAGATCGCAATTGCCGCAAAAACGATTGTGCTTTTCAGGTTTCTGGGTTCGTGAAAAGCGAGCAAAAGCACTGTGGCAGCCAGCATTCCGAAAGGCGTCAGGAATTGGAACAGTGGTCGCAGTGGTTCAATCGAAAAACCGGCAACGCCCACCAGATACCAAACGGTAATCAGTATTCTGATCCATTGTATGTTGTTAAGTCTTTTCATCACTTCTTCTGAAACTGTTCGCAAACCAATCCTTCCACAATTTTAGCCGACGACAAGCACAGCGGGATTCCGCCACCCGGGTGCACACTTCCGCCCACGAAATACAAGCCCCGAATGTCGTTCCTGAAGTTGGGATGCCGGTTAAACGAGGCATAGCGGCTATTAGAGCTGCTTCCGTACAATGAACCGTTGACCGACCCGGTAAGCTTCCAGATTTCGGGCGGAGACAAAACCTCTTCGGCTATAATTTTTCCTGAAAGCGGTTTTTTCAGCATTCGTTCCAATTTTTCCAGAATATTTTGTCGCATTTGCGGAATGAGTTCACTCCAGTTTTGCCCCACATCAGCCGGAGCATTCACCATTACAAACCAGTTTTCGCATCCTTCAGGAGCATCACTTTTATTGTATTTGCTGCTGATGTAAACGTAACTCGTAGGATCGGAATACCCGGTTTTCAGGCTGAACAAATGCCTGAATTCTTCCTCGTAATGATCGCTGAAAAAGATATTGTGTACATCCAGTTCGGGGAAAGTCCCGTTCATGCCCCAGTAAAAAATCAGTGCTGACGATGATCGTTCTTCTTTTTCAATTTTCTCCAAACGCCGTGCATCGGGCATCAGCGACGAATAAAACCGGTGAATATCCACGTCGCTGATCACCACATCGGCTTCGTAAAAACCTTTATAAGTAGTCGCTCCGCTAACTTTTCCATTGGAATGTTCAACTTTCAGGACTGGTTCGTTCATGTGAAAAATTACGCCCAATCGCTCAGCTTGCTTTATCAGCGCTTCTGTAATTTGGAACATTCCGTCTTCAGGAATATAGGCCCCCAGATTGTGCTCCAAATGCGAAATAACGCTCAACGTTGCCGGAGTTTGGTACGGATTACTGCCGTTGTAGGTGGCATAGCGGTCAAACAACTGCACCAGCTTGGGGTGCCCCAATTCCTCTGTATTAAACTGATGCAAGCTTTGGAAAGCTTTGAGTTTTCCAATATTCAGCAAGGTTTTTAGCGATTTCAGGTTCAGTAAATTTTTAAGCCGGTGAAACGATCCGAAAATAAACAGCTCGGCTGTGAGCTCATAAACGATTGCCGATTTTCGAAGGTAGCTGCTAATTTTTTTCGGCTCTACGCCAAGTTTTTCGGCAACTTCCTGTGAGAGTTTGTCCACATCGTTCCATGCCTTCAGGTGAGTGCCATCTTCCCAAAAATAGTTGGTGATCACTTCGAGCCGAGCAATAGAAAAACGTAAATCTTCGTCGAGCAATTCGAGAACTAGTTCCGGAAGGGTAAGCAACGACGGCCCGGCATCGAATCGAAATCCTACAAAACGACGTTCTGTAATTTTACCTCCAATCCGATCAGTGGCCTCGAATAGCTCTACCGAATGACCTAAACGAGCCATCCGAATTGCAGAAGCCAGGCCTGCAATTCCTGATCCGATGATAATTGCTCTCGCCATAGTTGGCTAAATTTATGTAAGAATATAGCGGTTACAAAATTAATTTTCACTTTATTAAAACATTTCAGCTCTCATTTGTTTAAATGTTTATAAAAAAAATTAAACAAATGCAAAAAAAGGCTTTGATAATAGGAACCGGACTTGGTGGGCTAAGCACAGCTCTTCGACTGACAACCAGAGGGTATCAGGTTGAGATGATCGAAAAGTACCATCGTGCTGGCGGCAGACTGAATCTGCTTGAGAAAAACGGGTTCAAGTTCGACATGGCTCCGACCTTTTTTAGCATGAGTTACGAGTTCAAGGAATTGGTTGATTATTGCCAAATGGATATGCCCTTTGAGTTTGTTGAGCTCGATCCACTTTACTCAGTTCATTTTGAAGGCGATGAAAAAAGTTACCTGATTTACAAAGACCTGAAAAAACTGGCGCTCGAATTCCAGCAAATAGAACCCGATTTCGAACGTAAAATGAAAAGGTTTCTGGAAGCTGCCGGTCGAATTTTTCACGACACCGAAAACGTGGTTATTCAACAGAATTTCAATTCGTTGACGCACTATTTGCTCAAGTTAACCACGGTGCCGATCAAGCACGCGCCCAAGATGTTTTATTCCATGTGGAGCGAAATGGAACGCAACTTCGAGTCGTTTGAGGTGAAAGTGATTTTTTCTTTGGTTGGTTTCTTCCTGGGAGCTACGCCTTTTGATACGCCTGCCGTTTACACTTTGCTGAATTACACAGAAATGGTGCACGACGGATATCACAACGTGAAAGGCGGTATGTACAAGATTGTGGAAGGTATTCTTCGGGAGCTCGAAAAACGTGGCGTGAAAATTCATTACAACACCGAAATAACCAGTTTTTCAGAAGAAAACGGAAAGATCAGTGCCTTTATCGATAATTCAGGAAAAATATGGACGGCTGACCTTTTTGTTGTGAACGCTGATGCTGCAGGTTTCAGGGGAAAGATATTGAACCGCCCCGAGTTTTCAGAAAAAAAGCTCGACCAGAAGAAATGGACGCTGGCGCCACTCACGATTTACCTCGGGCTCGACGAAAAAGTGCCCAACATGTACCATCATAACTATTTCCTGCGGAGGAATTTCAAAGAGTACGCCGGAAAGATTTTCAAGAATCAGATAAAGCTAGATAAGCCGTATTACTACGTAAATATTCAGTCGATGCATAATCCGGATTATGCTCCGGCGGGTAAAGAGTCGGTTTTCATTCTGTGCCCGGTGCCCGACCTTCGGTACAAACCCGATTGGAGCGACGTCGACGAAATTGCCGACAGCATTATCGACGACATGAGCCAGCGAATTGGATTCGATTTCAGGAAACATACCGAAACGCGTGTGGTGCTCAGCCCCGAACAATGGCAAAATATGTTTGGGCTATACCGGGGGAGTGGCCTCGGACTGGCTCACGACTTGAACCAGGTGGGCGGTTTCCGACCCAAAAACAAAGACGAAAAATTCAGCAATTTATATTATGTCGGTGCATCAACTGTTCCCGGAACAGGTTTGCCCATGACAGTTATCAGCTCACGATTAGTAACCGAACGAATACTGAAAGATCATGGACATTTATCGTAAAAACAACCTCGACTGTAGCCGGATAACCACCCGCAATTACAGCACATCTTTTTCGCTTGGAGTTCGAATGCTCAGCCCCAAATACCGCGAAGGAATTTATAGTATCTACGGCTTTGTGCGGTATGCCGACGAAATTGTCGACACGTTCTTTGATCAGGACCAAAAGACTATTTTCGAGGAATTCAGGCAGGAAACATATAAAGCCATCGAACGGGAATTCAGCATTAATCCGATTATCGACAGCTTTCAGCGAGCAGTGCATAATTATGGGATTGACCGCGATTTGATTGACGCATTTCTTCTGAGCATGGAAATGGATTTGTACAACAACGAATACTCGCCCGACCTGCTCAAAACTTACATTTATGGTTCGGCAGAGGTGGTTGGTTTAATGTGTCTTCGCGTATTCTATTACGACGATCCGGAGAAATATGAGGCACTGGTTGCGTCTGCCCGAAAACTGGGTGAAGCTTTTCAGAAAGTAAATTTCCTGCGTGATGCCAGAGACGATTTTGCCGAAAAAGGACGTGTTTATTTTAAAGACATTGACTTTTCGAACTTCTCGGAAATGACTAAAAAGCAATTGGAGGCTGAAATTGAACTTGATTTTCAGGAAGCAATGAAAGGATTGCGCCAATTGAAAAAGCAAGTCCGGTTTGGCGTTTACCTGGCCTACACGTATTATTTGCGCTTATTGAAGGAGATAAAAAAAGCTCGTCCAGAAGATATTTTGAAGAAACGGTACCGGGTTTCGAATACCGAAAAAAGCTATCTGTTGGTGAATGCTTATCTGAAAAATGCACTGAATCTGCTCTGATTGAACATGGGAATAAATTCGGTTCGCTCTTTAAATTTTAGTATTTTCGTACCATAATTTATTCTGAGGGACCGACATGTTCAAATTCTTACTATATCCAATTTCGGCTATTTACGGTTTAATTGTTTCGATACGGAATTTTCTGTATGACTACAAAGTGTTTAAATCGACTGAATTTGAGATTCCGGTAATTTCAATAGGGAATATTACCGTTGGTGGAACCGGAAAAACGCCGCATACCGAATACCTTGTCGAATTATTACGCAAACAGTTTGTTGTGACAACGGTTAGCCGCGGATATAAAAGAAAAACCTCAGGATATCATGAGGTTAATGTTGATTCGCTGGCAACTGCTGTAGGCGACGAACCCTTGCAGATTAAAAATAAGTTCAGGGATGTGCAGGTGATTGTTGACGAAAAAAGGGTTCATGCCATTAAACTGATACAAAATCAGGAAATTAGTAAGCTCCCCGATGTGATTTTGCTCGACGATGCTTTTCAGCACCGCAGTGTGAGTGCCGGGATCAATATTTTGCTTATCGATTTTAATCGGCCCATCGACAAAGACCGGCTGATGCCAGTTGGTCGGCTGCGCGAAGCCCGTTGGCAGATGCGACGTGCCAACGTGATTATTTACACCAAATGTCCGCAGGAAATTTCTCCAATTACCCGGCGCATCATTATGAAAGATGTTTATCTGCGGCCATACCAAACCTTGTTTTTTACCACGATGGTTTATCAGCCACTCGCTCCGGTTTTTGCTGACGAGGCTATTCCCACGCCAAAGCTGGCTTCCGATAAAGTGAGCGTTTTGTTGGTTACCGGTATTGCCAATCCCGAACATCTGAGAAAATACCTGAATACTTTTACTGAGGATATTACAGAGTTAAGATACCCTGATCACCATAACTTTAATGCTGCGAATATACAGCAGATTGAGCAGCGATTTGCTGCAATTGAGGCTGAAAACAAAATCATTATTACGACTGAAAAAGATTCGATGCGGCTGAAAGATATGAACTTATCGCCATCAGTTAAAGCACGTCTGTTTTATATACCATTGAAAATTAAATTCCTCGACAGCGAGGGAAAAAACTTTGACGAAAAAATTGTGACTTATGTTAGAGAAAATAAAAGCAACCGCGACCTTCATAAACGAAAAAATAAAAAAGCCAATTGATGCCGGAATCATTCTGGGGTCGGGGCTGGGTGGTCTGGTTAAGGAAATCAGTATCGAACTGACTATTCCGTACGAAGAAATACCGGATTTCCCGGTTTCAACAGTTGATGGCCATTCCGGGAAACTGATTTTTGGACAGCTGGGTGGTAAAAACGTACTGGCGATGCAGGGTCGTTTTCATTATTACGAAGGCTATTCGATGAAAGAAGTTACCTTTCCGGTTCGTGTGATGAAGCTGATGGGCATCAATACACTCTTTGTTTCCAATGCTTCGGGAGGCCTCAATCCCGACTATAAAGTTGGTGACATTGTGATTATCAACGACCACATAAATTTCTTCCCTGAACATCCGCTCCGTGGGAAAAATATGAATGAGCTTGGACCGCGTTTTCCCGATATGAGTAAAACGTATGATTTGCACTTGCGCAACAAGGCCAAAGCCATAGCATTGAAAAACGGTATTGCCGTAAAAGAAGGTGTTTATGTGGGTGTTTCGGGCCCAACTTTCGAAACGCCATCAGAATACCTGATGTTTCGTCATTTGGGCGCCGACGTTGTTGGTATGTCAACCGTTCCGGAAGTAATTGTTGCCCGCCACATGGACATGACTGTATTCGGTATCTCGATTGTAACCGACAGTGGTGTTCCGGGGCAGATTGTTGAAATCTCGCACGAAGAAGTTCAGGAAGTTGCCATGAAAGCCGAGCCCAACATGACGCTTATCCTGAAAGAATTGGTGGCAGGACTATAAGTTAAAATCATGAGCGCAATTCCCGGATACAAGCAAATACCGGTAAAAACCTGGTTCCTGAAGTTTGAAGGAACTCTGCCTGATGTTTCTTCATTTGAAAAGTCAATTCAAATCTGGGAAAGTCCTGACGCCGATGCTTATCTTGAACTTTACAAAGAAGTTGGCAGCGTGTGGGGTTGGACTGGGCGGTTGCTGATGCCTAGGGAAGAACTGGCAAAAATCCTGAATTCAGTCCATAATGAAGTTTGGCTTTTCAAAGTTGAAAATGAAGTTGCCGGATTTTTCGAATTGGTACGATCAGAAAAGGAAACAGAAATGGTTTACCTTGGGTTAAAGCCTGGCTGGATAGGAAAGGGTTTGGGGCAGAAACTGATTCAGGCGGCGGTTGCAAAATCCGGACAAAACGGAGAAAAAGTATGGCTGCACACCTGTGAACGCGACCATGAATCAGCGCTAAAAGCCTACCAAAAAGCTGGTTTTAAAATTGAGAGAGAACATATTTCATTAGAATATTATCCCGAATAACCATGAACCTGCCAACCTTTCCTGACATCGAAAAAGCGCACGAACGCATTCGTTCCTACATTCACCATACTCCGGTAATGACTTCAAAAAGTATCAATGAAATAATGGGAGCTGACTTATTTTTTAAGTGCGAAAACCTGCAGAAAGTAGGCGCGTTTAAGTTTCGTGGAGCATGCAATTCGGTGTTTTCCTTGTCAGACGAAGAAGCTAAAAATGGTGTTTGCACCCATTCCTCCGGAAATCATGCTGCAGCTTTGGCCTTGGCGGCCCGAATGCGAGGTGTTCCGGCCTACATTGTGATGCCCGAAAATGCTCCTGAGATCAAGAAAAAAGCTGTCGCCGGATACGGTGCACAAATTACCTTTTGTGAGCCAACACAGGCTGCCCGAGAATCGACATTAAAACTTCTGGCGCAACAAACTGGCGCAACTGAAATTCATCCGTACAATTACTTTAATGTGATATTCGGACAGGGTACGGCTGCCAAAGAGCTTATCGAAGAAATTGGTGATCTGGATGTTGTAATGGCTCCGGTTGGTGGCGGCGGACTGCTCAGCGGAACAGCACTCTCAACCAGGGCATTGCTGCCAAAAGCACGAGTTATTGCTGCCGAACCTGCAGGTGCTGATGATGCTTTTCGTTCGTTTTACAGCAAAACACTGTATCCGTCAATTACTCCAAAAACCATTGCCGACGGGTTGTTGACTTCGCTCGGTTCGCTCACATTCCCGATTGTTCTGGCCAATGTCGACCAAATTGCAACCGTTTCAGAAGAAAGTATTGTAGCTGCCATGCGAATGATTTGGGAACGGATGAAAATCATTATCGAACCCTCGTCGGCCGTGCCGCTAGCTGCCATACTTGAAAATAAAGTGGATGTAAAAGGCCAAAGAGTGGGTATTATCCTGAGTGGCGGAAATGTGGATTTAGGTAAGTTGCCCTTCTGAAAATCGGATCAGCATTATTATTCCAATCATTAAACATTCATAAAACAAGTTGTTTTATAGGTACTCTTGCAGAACCAGCCGTAATTTATTAGATTGCAAACAATCGATAAAACGGAAAGGTTATGTGGAGAAGATATATATTGATTTTATTGCTGTCATTTTTTTGCTTGGCTCAGCTTCGGGCGCAAACTTCGGGTAAGTTAACTGTAACCGTAACTACCGGTCCATTTGGTGGCCCGTATGCTCCACGAAATATTTTAGCTATTTGGATTGAAGACAATTCGGGCAAATTTGTAAAGACTTTGCTGGCTTATGCCAACACAAGAAAAACTCACCTGAATACATGGGAGGCTTCGACGACTGCTGTTGGCAGTGCTTTCAATGTGGTTGATGCCACTACCGGGGCAACTCAAAGCAGCCACGGAACCCGCACTTGTCAATGGAATGGGACAGACTATTCAGGCAAATTGGTAGCCGATGGTGATTACAAAGTCAGGATGGAATTAACCGACCAAAATGCAACCGGAAACACTGCATCGCTTACTTTTACCAAAGGACCAACTGCACGAAGGCTAACTCCAACCGATGTTTTACCAAGCTTTTCGGTAATCACCCTTGATTGGATTGGAACAACTACCATTGCAAATTCTGAATTATCGCAAAGCAATACGATTGTTGTTTATCCGAACCCGGGAAGTGGTTTGTTTACAGTTTTAGGCGAAAATATCGTTTATGTTGAGGTAAGCAGTCTTTCGGGAAAGGTTATTTGTACCAGTACAAGCCCGGTTTTCGACATCTCTGCCCAGCCAAGAGGAATCTACTTTGTAAGGGTAGAAACCGACAAAGAAACTGTCGTTCGCAAAATTATCCGGAATTAGAGGATAAAGGCTTCGTATAGCAGCGGTTCGGAAATAAAATCAGGCTATCCAACTTGACAACCCTTCCTTTCAATTTATCCTGAATTGAGGTACTGTTCAATTGTCTTTCGAATTGTCTGTTATTTCAGTATTTTCCAACTGATGGTGTGAGTCTGTTGCATGCCTAATTTTAGGCAAAAATTCATAAAGTGCGGGCTTGTGTAAACGCAAAATAAACCTATTTTTGTGCATCACTCTCTAAAAAGCCCCCAGCTATGACAGTCGAAATAACCGTTGGAGAAAAAATAAAACAGATTCGGGAAATGAAAAAGGTCAGCATCGAAGAGTTGGCCGAAAGATGTGGAATGGAGATCGGAATGGTCCAGAAGATTGAGCAGGACAAAAATATTCCGTCGTTGGCTCCGCTTATTAAAATTGCACGAGCTTTGGGAGTCAGGCTGGGAACTTTTCTCGACGACAGTAATTCATATGGTCCGGTTGTAGTGCGTTCGGGCGAGCATCATAAAGGTGCGAGGTTTACCTCTCAATCGAGCGAAGCACGCGAACACCTGAACTTCTTTTCATTGGCATACGACAAGGCTGGCCGTAGCATGGAACCTTTCATCGTTGAGATCGAACCTGGACTTCAGTCTGACTATATGCTTTCGTCGCACGAAGGAGAAGAGTTCATTTATGTGCTCGATGGAGAAATAGAAATCAATTACGGAAAAGAAACCTATACCTTGACCAAAGGCGATAGTATTTATTTAGATTCGATTGTGTTACACAATGTGCATGCGGCCAATAAAAATTCGGCCAGGATACTTGCAGTTGTATATGCTCCTTTCTAAAATTCCGTTCATCCTGAAAATCTGATTTCCATGCAATTAATCGATTATACATTTGGCGAGTTATTGGAAAAGTACGCTCTTGAGGCCCCCGACCGGGAATTTATGGTTTATCCCGACCGGAATCTAAGATTTACCTATTCGCAGTTCAACGAAAGGGTTGATCAGCTGGCCAAAGGACTTTTATACATTGGCGTTTCGAAGGACGATAAAGTGGGAATCTGGGCAAACAATGTTCCGGATTGGCTGACGTTTATGTTTGCCACTGCCAAAATCGGAGCAGTTCTTGTGACTATCAATACCAACTATAAATCGGCTGAACTGGAATATTTACTTCAGAACGCAGATATCCACACGCTTTGTCTGGTCGATGGATTCAGGGACAGTGACTATGTCAACATGATTTTCGATCTGGTTCCGGAGCTGAAAAATAATCAGCGTGGGCATGTGAACAGCGATAAATTTCCGGAGCTGAAAAATGTTGTTTTTATTGGTCCGCAGAAGCACCGCGGAATGTATAATACTTCCGAGCTATTGCTGCTGGGAAGCCATATCGATGATTTCGAGCTGGAACAAATCAAGGAAACAATCAGTTGCCACGACGTGGTTAACATGCAATATACTTCAGGAACCACAGGATTTCCGAAAGGAGTAATGCTTACTCACCACAATATTCTGAATTGCGGTTATGCTACCGGCGAGTTCATGCGTTATACGGTTAACGAGCGCTTGTTAGTTTGCGTACCACTTTTCCACTGTTTTGGCTGTGTTTTGGCGCTATGTGCCGTCATCACTCATGGGTGTACCATGGTGATGGTCGAAAATTTCGATCCGCTGATGGTTTTGGCTTCGGTAGAAAAAGAAAAATGTACTGCTTTATACGGAGTTCCAACCATGTTTATTGCCGAGCTGAACCACCCGATGTTCGATTTGTTCGATTTGAGTACACTGCGAACCGGTATTATGGCCGGAGCACTCTGTCCGATAGAAACCATGAACCAGGTGATGGATAAAATGCACATGAAAGACATTATTATTGTGTATGGATTGACCGAAACGTCACCTGGGATGACAGCCACACGTACGCATAATTCTCCTGAAGTGCGCGCTACAACGGTGGGTTTCGAGTATCCGAATGTTGAGGTGAAAATCTTCAATCCTGAAACGGGTGAAGAGTGTGCCATAGGCGAGCATGGCGAAATCTGTTGTCGTGGTTACAATGTTATGAAAGGATATTATAAAAATCCGGAAGCCACAGCCAATGCCATCGACAAAGATGGATGGTTGCATTCGGGCGATTTGGCCGTAAAAACTCCGGATGGATTTTACAAGATCACTGGCCGTATCAAGGATATGATTATCCGCGGAGGTGAAAATATTTATCCGCGTGAGGTGGAAAACTTCATTTACAACATGCCTGAAGTTGAGGCGGTTGAAGTTGTTGGTGTACCAAGCAAGAAATACGGAGAACAGGTTGGCGCTTTCATCAAGCTAAAAGTCGGCAAACAACTCACTGATGAAGAAGTACAGGAATTCTGTCGTGGGAAGATTGCACGGTATAAAATTCCGCAGTTCATCTTCTTTGTCAATGAATTCCCGATGACAGCCAGCGGAAAGATTCAGAAATACAAACTGCGCGATTTAAGCCTCAAATTGCTTGAGGAAAGAGGCGTTGAAGTTATTTAATCCAGAATTTATCTTCTGTTGGAATTTTCTTTGTGTAACCTGTTTTAAGCGGGTCAAAGCCTTGTATTCCGAATAAATACCAAACCGTTGAAGATACTGCAGGGTTGGTATCAACCCCTTCCCAAAGTTCGTTGCTGCCATACGATGTTCCGAAGTTGGCAGTATAGGGAAGAGCATATGTGCCGGGGAATCGCGAACTTGGAATCAGATTCTTTTTCATTTCGGCAATATAGGCTTGAGATTCCGTTTCTCTTTTTGCTTTGTTAAAAGCGACGACCATTTGTCCGGTTCCTTCCAGCCATACAACATCGCGATCTTCATCAAAACAATACCCCCGGATCAATTTCTTCGTAACCGTTGATTTTTGAGTTGTTTCAAAGCGTTTTGCATTGGTAAGAATTTCTTGCGGAAAGTCTTCGAAGACGCAGTAACTCCATGAGTGCAGATCGAGCGCATACCGGTATGCTGGATTATCGGCCCAGGCAACAAATATTTTGTTCCGGGCTTCCCACCTCACATTTTTTAGATAGTTCAGCATCTTTTTGTGGAAGGCTTGGTAACCAGCAACTGCATTAAATGCATCAATATTTCCTTCGGCGATTTTCGAGATGCGAGTGCCTTTCTCGTTAAATCCACCCCATACTCCGCCATCTTCATCCTGAAGCGAGATTATCCAATTTGAAAGGGCTGTTGCCAGCTGATGATACCTTGTGTTTTGCGCTGTGTCGTGATAATTGTTTAGTGCAATGAGCAGCCATGCATTATCGCCTAACCATCGCCGGGGTGAATTTTCAACTGGAACACCATCGGCAGTCCTGAGTTGGCCAAATCCTCCGGGTGATTGAAAAAATTCTGACTCAAGTTTGCCGTTAAAAAAGTCAAATATTTTCTCGGCTTTATCTAAATCTCCTTGAGAAGTAAATGCCAGAGCGGCAAGTGCGTTGTCGTAAAGCGATACATATCTGCCTCCTTCGCTGCTTAGCAAAAGGCCATTCTCCTGCTGCATGTTACAAAGCCAGAGATAAATCTGCTCAACTTTTATACCTGGAATTGAGTTATCGGATGAACCCGAATTTCGGCATCCTGATATAACGGAGAACAGACATAGCCCCAGAAGAAGTCTCGAATAAAGGCTTTCTTTTATAATCATATTTGAGATTTTTTTATTTATCAGTAAACTTAAGATCGAGATTTGGGTTTATAAGTAAGTCATTTTGTAGCATTGGTTAAATATTTATATAAATGTAATACTTGTGACGCAACGATACATCTATTTTGAATGCTTTTTGTATCTTAGAAGCCAATGAACAAAGGAGAGGTAGCGTTTTTTTTCAGGCTCTCCTGAAGTTTACCCGACCAACTAATTCAAAAGAATGATGAAGAAAATATTAGTAGCTGAAGATAATCGATTGATTCTGGAAACTATTTCCCACAGCCTTTCGCGTGAAGGATATGAAATCATTAAAGCTAATGATGGTAAGGAATGCCTTGCGATTTTGGAAAACACCGATGTCGATTTAATTATTACCGACTTGTATATGCCTTATGTAAATGGTAATGAGGTCATTACGATTCTTCGCGACGAAAGAAAGAAAACAACGCCAATCCTTGTGCTGTCGGCGGCTGGTGCTGAAGATAATGTATTAAAAGCATTTGAATTGGGAGCCGACGATTTTATGGTGAAGCCATTTAGTTTGGTTGAACTCAATATTAGGGTTCGCAAATTGCTGGCAATGAGGAGGTAGTTGTAAATTCCCAGTATTTTGTAGAGTTTAAATTAATAGTTATTAAAGATATTTTTATGCCAAGACACAAAACGCGTATCATAATTCTTATAGCTTCCATTAGTATAATTATCTTTTCGATACCGCTGTTGTGTGCAGGTAAAATGGTTGTTGACGACAAAGTCAGCTTTCATTCAATTAATTCCCTTCAGGAGACAAGTAACTGGTATGCCGCAGTGCAGGAAAATACCGTAGCACCTTCGGATTCTGTGATCGCCGGTCCATCAAAAAATGATCAGGAGACCAAAGCTGATACCATAAGCAAAACGAGTAGGGCATATAATAAAATCAACCATTTTGCCCTTTGGTTAATGGGCGATCAAAGTGTTTCAGAATTTAAAACCCAAATGATTAGGTTTGGCGATAATAATCTGCCATCATACCTGAACCAGCCTTACAAAATACTTCTTGAGCGAACATATACTTATCCGATCGTATTCTTTTTTATTGTTTTTATTCTTCTTCTTCTGCTTAATGTTACTGTTGTTCTTTTGATTATGTATCTCTCGAGCGAGAGAAAAAATCACAGGGAAAGGTACATTACAATTTACCGTAATTCGTATGAAGAGGTTTTTCGATCATTTCTGTTTGGCGAGATTGATTGGGACAGAGCATTTATAAAGCTGAAGAAGAAAAAGAAACGGTTGAACAGGAAGATATTAACCGATGTGTTGCTCGTATTTAAAGAGAACCTACGGGGTGAGATGGATGGACAACTTTCGCAAATTTTTAAAAATCTTGGACTGCAGGAAGATTCGATGAGAATGCTGAAATCGGTATTTTATCACCGGAAGATTGAGGGAATGAAAGCGCTAACCAATCTTGATCCGGAGAATGCCAAAGAGCTTATCCCGAATTACCTTAATAACTCGCATTTTCAGGTACGAACCGAGGCTCAGGTTTCATATGTGAGGCTTCATCCTGAGCAGCCATTCGAATTCCTGAAGGATTTAACAAGCCCATTCCCGCGGTGGACGCAGCTTTTGGCGTTTTATATTTTCAGGTTACATCAGGTTCCGGTACCGGCTTTTATCGACTATATTGAATCAGGAGTTCCAACTGTTCGGAATTTCAGCTTGAGGATGATCATCTTCTTTCAGCAGCTTGAAAATGCCTCAGCGATCTATAAATTGCTTGATAGTCCTTATGAAATGACCAGATTTCTGGCAATCAGGGCAATAAATGATTTGCGGCTTTTTGAAGGGAAGCAAAAACTTAAAGAGATGTATCCGGCGGAAACTGAAAATAATAAGATTGAAATCATTAAGGCACTGAAAAACATTGGCGACAACGATGACTTCGATTTCCTTGAATCTATTATTCAAACCGGAACGGTTTCATTAAAGCTTGAAGCGTGCCGCTCGCTCTATTACGTTAATCCGATTGGAAAATATAGACTAAAAGCGTTAAGCCAGAACAGTGAGTTAAACATTGACGAATATCTGGCCCATGTTACTGATCCAAGAAACTGATTCACATGTATAAAGAACTTTTAATTGCCATATTTGAGAACTTCTTCTTAATCTATGCTTTTTGCGTATTTGGTCTTTACGCCTGGCTGGCAGTAGTTTCGGCCCGCGAGCTGATTAAGACCCATTATCATGCACGCAATACCAATTACGATGCAATAATTTCATCGCCGTTCGCGCCGATGATTACTGTAATTGCGCCGGCATATAACGAATCGTTATCGATTGTAGAGAATATTAAGGCCCTTCTGACGCTTTATTATCCGAATTTCGAGATTGTGGTGGTTAACGACGGAAGCCGCGACAATACGCTCGAAATGGCGATTGAGGCTTTCGATCTGGAAAAAGTAACTTACATTGTTGATTATAAAATACCTTGTCAGGAAATAAGGGGCATTTATAAGTCAAGAAAGAAAGCATTTAATAACCTGACGATTGTCGATAAATTAAACGGAGGGAAAGCTGACGCTCTTAATTCTGGAATTAATATTGCCAAAGGTGATTATTTTATTTCCATTGATGTCGACTCGATTATTGATCCGTATGCTCTTCAAAAAATGATTAAACCGTTTTTGGAAGAGCCCCATCGGAAAGTTATTGCAACAGGTGGTGTTATTGGCATTGCCAATTCGTGTAAAATTGTTGATGGTCAGCTTGTTGAGATTGATGTCCCCAGCAATTTATGGGCCCGTTTCCAGGTAATTGAGTATAACCGGGCTTTTCTCATGGGCCGTATGGCATGGAGCCGCCTGGACGGATTGCTTCTGATTTCCGGAGCCTTGGGGCTTTTTGATAAGGAAGTTGCAATTGGCTGTGGTGGCTATTATACTAAAACTGTTGGCGAAGACATGGAACTCGTTGTGCGGATGAGAGAATACATGGCCAGACAGAAAATAGAGTATAAAGTTGGTTACATACCCGATCCGCTTTGCTGGACAGAAGTGCCTTCGAACCTGAAGGTTCTGGGACGGCAGCGCAACCGGTGGACACGCGGATCTATTGATACCCTTTTCATTCACTGGAATATTTTCTTTAACCCGAAATATGGATTTATGGGAATGGTCTCTCATCCGTTCTGGGTATTTTTCGAATGGCTTGCTCCAATTATCGAGTTTCTGGGTATTGTCTATTTTACCGTTATTGCTTTTCTGGGTAGCCCAAACTGGCCGTTCTTTTTTGTTATGCTGTTCTTCGTTTATTCATTTGCGATAACTTTCTCGACCTATGCCATTTTGTACGATGTTTTATCATACAACCGGTATAAGAAAAAGCGGATGATTATCAAGCTTTTGCTCACTGCCTGGATCGAGCCGATTTTATTTCATCCGTTGGTGGTTTATTGGGCATTACGTGGAAACTTCGACTACTTTATCCGGAAAAAAAGAACCTGGGGAAATATGTCGCGTGTTGGATTTAATAAATAATAACTGGCAATCCGAAAAACAATTGACATGATTAAATCAGGATTAAATATAAAGTTCAGATTATTGACAGGGCCTGTTTTATTATTGGTTATTGTGCTTTTCAGTGGAATCATCTCAGATGTTTCGGCACAATCGTACCAGGAAGCCCGTAGTCTGGCTTTAAGTGGCGAGCGTGCAAAAGCCCGTCAAATGTGTAAAGCCCTGCTTGCTCAGGAGTTCGATTCGGATGTGGCATTGCTGCTCGGACGAACCTACGCCTGGGATGGAAAATACGATTCAACACGAATTGTGCTGAATGAGGTACTTGATCGAAATTCAGGAAATATGGAGGCTTTAGACGTTTTTGCTGATATTGAATATTGGTCGGAAAACTATTCGAAAGCCATTGAATATTGCGATACTGCTTTAAAAAGGGAACCAAAAAATGAGGATTTTTTACTGAAGAAAGCAAAGATATTGCATAGCAGCGAAAAGTATGAGGAGGCGGTAAGCACTCTCGAAACGTTAATCGGAATAAATGCTGCCAATGCTGAAGCGCTGAAAAAACTTCAGGAATTCAGGCTCGACGTAATGAAAAACAGGATTCGGGTAAATTATACGGTCGATCATTTCGACAAATCATTTAATCGCGATCCGTGGCATGTTGTAGCTTTATCATATGCCCGCCAAACAAAGCTTGGTACCGTTCTGGCCAGGGTAAATATGGCCAAACGCTACGGCGAAACAGGCTTTCAGTACGAAATGGATGCATATCCTAAAATTAGTGAGAATAACTATGCTTACGTGAATTACGGGTTCTCGCAGAGTTTCGTCTTCCCGAAAAATCGTATCGGAGCAGAATTATACCATAGTTTCCCGAAAGCGTTCGAAGGTTCAATCGGGTTGAGATCATTGTTTTTCAGTAGCTCCGATGTAACTATTTACACCGCCTCTGTGGGTAAATATGTCGGAAATTACTGGCTTTCGTTACGCTCGTATGTTACACCCGGCTCTCCAGGCACCTCTGTTTCCGGACAGTTACAAATGAGGCGCTATTTTTCCGATCCGGAAAATTATATCGGGTTGAGGTTGGGATATGGCGTTTCTCCGGATGAAAACCAGAATGTGGTTGGCGAAGCAACAGCAACGCGACTAGATTTAAAGTCGCAATCGGTTCGATTGGAATTCAATCACATCATTAAGCATGTTTGGATTTTTAATCCGGCAGTGGTGTGGGGACGAGAAGACCTGCCCAATGGGAGCCGTCTCTCAGATTATTATTCAATCGACATTAGTATTACAAGATTATTTTAAACTGAAATATGGCTAAATTCAGAGAATCAATTCAGCTTGTCGGCAGATCGTTAAGGCGTTTCCTAAGCCTCAGCCTTATTCTTGCGTCCATGATTTTGATGGTTCGTATTTACGAATTGGTTGTTGTATCCAATGTGTCAGGTTATCCTGCTGGAAGTTTCAGTGTGATTTTGAAGGGACTAAAGTTCGATTTGGTCGTTTATCTTCAAATATCGGCTATATTGATGATTCCGTTTTTATTGTTAGCCTATTTTAGCCAGAAACTGGCCCGCTATTTTTTTGCAATAGTAAGTATATTGCTCATTCTTGGCGATATATTGCTGATTAAATACTTCTCGACAGCCCGTGTTCCGCTTGGTGCCGACCTGCTGGGTTATTCTGTGGCGGAAATCAGGCACACGGTTGGTACTTCTGGAGAATTGAAGATTGTGCCGCTTTTGGTTATTGCGCTTTTCCTGGCATTTATGTTTAGGGTAATGATCAGACATGTATATGTCAAGTTAAAACCCTGGTTCATGGCGGTTTTAACATTGCTTATGCTTGCCTCATTTTTGCCAATGAAACAGTTAGCTCCTGATCCGACAACATTCGAAAACGAGTTTAGCATGTTTGCCGCCGATAATAAACTTGGGTTTTTTACCCGGAGCATGACCAGGCATTACCTGAACAAAGGGGCTTTGAATGAGCATCCGTATACCTTTAAAACCGTGGCTTCAACTTCTGATGAAAATTCATTCACTTATATAAATCAGGAATACCCGTTTTTGCACAAGGAAACGACACCTGATGTTTTGGGCGAATATTTTAATCTGGGAGCAACACCTCCAAACATTGTTTTTGTTGTGGTTGAAAGTCTTGGCCGGGCATACAGCGGGCAAGGCGCATATCTTGGTAGTTACACGCCATTTCTGGATTCGCTGATGCAAAAAAGTTTGTACTGGGAGAACTGTCTGAGTACTTCCGGACGAACATTCCAGGTTTTGCCGTCCACATTGGCTTCGGTACCTTTTGGAGAAAAGGGTTTTGCTGAAATGGGTGAGCAAATGCCCGATCATGCAAGCCTGATCAGTATTTTAAAGAAACAGGCAGGATACAGCAGCAGTTTTGTATACGGGGGTGAGGCGGGATTCGACAACATGGATGTCTTCCTTCGTCGGCAGGGCGTGAATAATATTATTGACAGCCGCAGCTTTGGATCTGAATATACCCGTCTTCCGTCTTCGGCAGCTGGCTTTTCGTGGGGATACGGCGATAAGGAAATTTTTAACAGGTATCTGGAAGATCTCAGAACAAAACCGGCGACTCCAAGAATTGACGTTATGCTGACTTTGGCTATGCACGAACCATTTATGGTATCGAATCAGGAGGTTTACAATCAAAAGGCAGAAGAACGTCTTAAAAGTCTTGAACTTAATGACAAGATCAAATCGTTTGATCAGCAATACCTTAAACAGCTGGCAACAGTAATGTATTTTGACGAATCAATCCGTTATTTCTTTAACGAATTCAGTAAAACGAAAGAATTTGCCAATACCATTTTTGTGATTACCGGCGACCATCGTATGCCTGAAATCCCGATCAGTACCCAAATTGATCGTTTTCATGTGCCACTGGTCATTTATTCTCCAATGCTGAAAAAGGCTGAGAAATTTTCGTCAATCGTTACGCATTTCGACATAACCCCATCGTTGGTTGCCATGCTTAACGCCGGGAAATTCATAAAGCGGCCTTCAGTTGCTTCATGGATGGGGCATGGACTCGACAATTCTGTCGATTTCAGAAGCCAGCATACGTACCCGTTGATGAGGAATAAAAATGAAATTCTGGATTTGATCAAAGGCAAAGACTTTTTGTCGAATGAAACGGCTTACCAGGTTTTCCCGAATTTGAATATCGAGCCAACCAATGACGGCAGCTTACAAAAACAGATGAAAGATGAACTGGACGATTTCCTTCAGAAAAACAATTATGCCTGTAAAAACAACAAGCTGATTCCTGATTCACTGAAGGTCTATTATAAGTAGTTTTAATAATGAGCAGAGTTATAAAAAAGAAGCCTTCGGAACATATATCTTCCGAAGGCTTCTTTTTGTTGGATACGTTGATTCTATTTCACGTCCAGGTCTATTTCTCCTGAAAAACTTTCCTCGGCAGGGCCAGTCATGAAAACAGTTCCGTCTTCGGCCCATTCAATGTCGAGTTGCCCATACTGCAGTTCAACCGAAACATTTCGCCCTGTGTGGTTATTCAGGAATGAAGCCACAGCTGATGCACAGCTTCCGGTGCCGCATGCGAGGGTTGCCCCGGCTCCACGTTCCCAGGTGCGTAATTTAATGTGGTTGCGGCTAACAATTTCAACGAAATTTACATTGGTTCCCTGCGGATAAAGTTTGTGTTTCTCAATTGATCGGCCCACCTTTTCAAGTTCAATAGTTGTCAAATCGTCAACAAAAATCATGGTGTGCGGAACGCCCATCAACAGGCTGGTGAGTTGAAATTCTTTGTCGCCAACCTGCACCGGAATCCGGATAGCTTCTTTTTCGTCGCCAAGCATCGGAATCATTGGTCGTTCGGTGCCGGGTTTCCCCATATTTACCCGCACCGCAGTTACTTTTCCGTCAGTAATTATTACTTCAGGGATAATGATGCCGGCAAAAGTTTCAATGCGGAATGTTGTGGTTTCAACCAGCCCGCGTTCATAGGCATATTTTCCAAAACAGCGAATCGCATTTCCGCACATATTGGCTTCGCTTCCATCGGCATTGATAATTCGCATGCGTAAATCCGCTGATTCCGAGGGAAGGACTGCAATGATGCCGTCGGCACCAATTCCCAGCTGGCGGTGACACATTTTGATGGCCAGCGCCGAATAATTCATTTCTTTATTGTCCAGGTTTTCGAAAAAGATGAAATCGTTACCCAGACCGTGCATTTTGGTAAACTTCATAATTCAAGTTAAAAGTTAAAAGGCAAAAGTTAGCCCATCAGGAATTTCTTAGCGTTTTCAAGGTCTTCAGGAGTATCGATGCCGATGTTTTCGAATGTTGTTGGGGCTGTTTTTATCCTGAATCCATTTTCGAGCCAGCGTAATTGTTCGAGCGATTCGGCTTTTTCTAAAAGGCCAACCGGAAGTTGAGTGAGCTTTTGCAGAACGTCGAAACGGTAGGCATACATGCCAATGTGGCTATAAAAGGTATTTCGGCTGATCCATTCTTCGGGTTTTGCGTCGCGCACAAATGGAATAGGTGAGCGGCTGAAATACAAGGCTTCCTGATTTTTGTTTATCACCACTTTGGGGCGGTTGATGTTGGTGATTTCCGCAGCATTGGTGATTGGCTTGATCAGTGTGGCAATTTCTGTTTCCGAAGTATTGAAGCATGCTTTCAGGGCCTCAATTTGCTCGGGCCGGATGAAAGGCTCGTCGCCCTGAACATTGATTACCACGTCAACCTGAAGCGTTTCGGCAACTTTCCGGGCAGCTTCGGCACAACGGTCGGTTCCGCTCTGGTGATTGGGCGAAGTGTAGACAGCTTTTCCGCCAAAAGCCTCCACAGTATCGAAAATTCGTTCGTCGTCGGTGGCAACATATACGTGTGGGATTGTTTTACTGGCATTTTCATATACCCATTGAATGATGGGTTTATCGCCCAATATGGCTAATGGTTTTCCGGGGAAGCGGGTCGACAGAAATCGGGCCGGAATAATTACTGCAAAGTTCATCGTTTGTCGATATTTGAAGTTATTGTTCTCTTAAAAGCTAAATCATGTTAAAACAAACGAAGCTTAAGGTGTTGAAATCAAAGATCGTTTATTTTTGAACGGCTTTTATAATGTTAAAATTGTAATTTTGCAAAGCTAAAAAACATATTGTCCTCATAATGGATATTCAGGAAATAAAACAACGATTCGGAATTATTGGGAATTCGCCGGCACTGCTGCATGTGATCGAGATTGCTGTGCAGGTTGCACCGACTGATCTTTCGGTTTTGATTACCGGCGAGAGCGGAACAGGAAAAGAATCTTTTCCACAGATTATTCACCAGTTTTCGGCCCGGAAACATGGAAAATACATCGCGGTAAACTGTGGTGCCATTCCGGAAGGAACCATTGATTCGGAACTTTTTGGGCACGAAAAAGGTTCGTTCACCGGTGCTTTGGCTGACCGAAAAGGATATTTCGAAGAAGCGGACGGTGGAACTATTTTTCTCGATGAGATTGGCGAATTGCCGCTTTCTACGCAAGTTCGGTTGCTCCGTGTTCTCGAAGCAGGGGAATTCATGAAAGTCGGTTCGTCAAAGGTGCTGAAAACCAATGTTCGCGTGGTTGCTGCAACCAATGTGAATATTCCTGAAGCCATTGAAAAAGGAAAATTTCGCGAAGATTTGTATTACCGGTTGAATACCGTACCCATCAGAGTGCTGCCATTGCGCGACAGGACTGAAGACATTCACCTGCTTTTCCGGAAATTTGCTTCGGATTTTGCCGAGAAATACAGGATGCCCGCTATCAGGCTAGATAATGATGCCGTTCAGGTGCTGCTCAATTACAACTGGCCGGGTAATGTGCGCCAGCTGAAAAATATTACCGAGCAAATCTCGATCATCGAGAAAGAGCGTATTATTGACGGAAAAACATTGATGCATTATATTCCGGTGAGCACGCAAAACAAGCTGCCGGCGCTGTATCATAGTGTAGATGAAAAAACATTTTCGTCGGAACGCGAGATTCTGTACCAGATTTTGTTCGACATGAAAAAGGACATGAATGATCTGAAAAAGCTGGTTCATGATATTCTTCAGAATGAAGCAACGATTGCCGACGTTCGCGACGATAATGCCCAATTGATCCGAAAGCTTTATAAGGTTGAAAACGGTAATTATGTGCCCGACCAACCTGTTGCCCCCCGCGTGAACATTAAACCGGTTGATCACGAAAATATATACGATACCGAAGAGTTTGTTGAAGAATCGTTATCGCTCGAAGATAAGGAAGTTGAAATGATTCAGAAAGCACTCGAAAAGCATAAAGGTAAACGCAAATATGCTGCACGCGAACTGGGGATTTCGGAACGGACACTTTACCGAAAAATAAAGGAATACAACATCGATTAGATTATGAAGAGAAATACAATATTCGTGCTGCTTTCGGTAGCCATGCTTTCAATTGTTTTTGCGGCCTGCAAAATAAGCTATTCGTTTACCGGAGCATCTATTGCTCCCAATGTTAAAACTTTTTCGGTGTATTATTTCCCGAACCGCGCCAAGCTGGTAAATCCGAATCTGAGCCAACAGTTTACTGATGGATTGCAGGAAAAACTGATCAAGCAAACCTCGCTGAACCAGATCAGCGAAAATGGTGATCTGGAATTCAATGGGCAGATTACCGAATACGATGTCAGGCCAATGAATATTGTACAAGGCGACCTCGCTGCACAAAACCGGTTAACCATTGGTATTAAGGTGAAGTTTACCAACAATAAGGATCACGAGCAGGATTGGGAGAAAACATTTACCGCTTATGAAGACTTCGACAGTAACAATTCGCTCAGTACAGTTGAAGACGGCCTGGTTCCCGAGATTATTAAAAAGCTGACTGACGATATTTTTAATGCTTCGGTAGCAAACTGGTAAAACTATGACAGCCGATCAACTCTATCAATTTATGCTGAATCCGGATGGAATGAACCGGGAAACGCTTTTGGATCTCAGAGAGATGACAGAGCAATATCCTGCATTTGAAACCGCCTGGATATTATACCTCAAGAATCTGAAGATACTGAAAGATTCGTCGTTCGAGCAGGAATTGATTAATGGAGCCATTCGCATTCACGATCGCCGTAAGCTGTATTTATTTCTGAATCAAAAAACAGCCGAGCAGGCCATTGCACAGCAAGAAACGATCAGCCCGGATGAAGCTCGCGATCTGGATCTTCTCCATTTGGCTGCACCAACTGAATACCGGCTTGAAGCGGTTGAAGACACCGAAGAAACAATAGGGGAGATTGCCCGTTCGATTCAGAAAAAGCCAAGTAAAAAGCACACCCTGATTGAAAAGTTCCTGGAAGCTCAGCCCAAAATGCCGTTGGTAAAAGAGGAAGAACCAGAGTCGCCAATGGAAAGCTGGAAGCCCAAAGAGCAGGAAAGCGACGATTTGGTGACTGAAACTTTAGCTTTAATTTATGCGCAACAGGGTTATTATAAAAAAGCTATTCAGATATTTGAGAAATTAAGTTTGAAATATCCGGAAAAAAGTACTTACTTTGCTGCCCAGATTGAAAAAATCAAAAATTTAATGAACAATTAATTACATTTATATGTACTCACTGATCATAGTTTTATTAGTCGTTGTTTGTGTTTTGCTTGTTTTAATTGTATTGGTTCAGAATTCAAAAGGTGGTGGTTTGGCAAGTAACTTCCAGTCATCTAACCAGATAATGGGCGTTCGTAAAACAACCGATTTCCTTGAAAAAGCAACCTGGGTTTTAGCCGGAGCATTGTTGATTTTGTCAATTGGTGCAACTGCATTCATTCCACGTGATGCAAAAACAGGTGGTGAATCAGCGATTAAAGATCAGATCCAGAATGCTGTTGATCCAAATCAGGTTCCAAGTTTCCCGGCTCCGGCTGATGCAAACACTACAGCACCTGCTTCTTCTGCACCTGCATCTACCGCTACTCCTACAAAATAAGAGAACTTCTTTCAGATAAAATTTGAACATTCTATAACAGAAAGTCTTCAATGCAAATCATTGAAGACTTTTTTATTTTTGTACTCATCAAACCATCAAAAAACCTGTTATGAACCTAAAATTTCGCTTCGCTGGATTTGTTTTGATTTGCTGTCTGGCAATTTTTGCTGCATGTCATAAATCTGTACCTCCTCCTGCACCGGTTCTTCCGGTACCCACCGATCGTCAGCTGGCCTGGCACGAAATGGAGCAATATGCTTTTGTGCACTTTACCACCAATACATTTACCGATAAAGAGTGGGGATATGGCGACGAAAAAGAGTCGGTTTTCAATCCAACTGCTATGGATGTAACCCAATGGGTTAAAACTATAAAAGCTGCCGGGCTGAAAGGCTTGGTATTAACCTGCAAGCATCACGACGGATTCTGCCTTTGGCCAAGTAAATATACCGAACATTCGGTAAAGAACAGCCCGTACAAAGGTGGCAAGGGAAATGTGGTTGATGAAGTGGAAAAAGCCTGTCGTGCCGAAGGGATCAAATTTGGTGTTTACCTTTCACCATGGGACCGCAACCGCGCCGACTATGGAACTCCTTCGTATGTTGAGTACTACCGCAATCAGTTGAAAGAGCTTTTTGAAGCGCACAAACCTGTCTTCGAAATGTGGTTCGACGGTGCCAATGGTGGCGATGGCTATTATGGCGGCGCTAACGAGAAACGCAAAATAGATGGCAAAACCTATTACGATTGGCCAAACACGTTGAAAATGGTTCGCGAAATGGAGCCAGCCGTAATTTTCTTCAGCGATGCCGGTCCGGATATTCGCTGGTGTGGCAACGAAAGTGGTTTTGTAAGCGAAACCAACTGGAATACCATCTCTCCCGACACCTTGTATGCCGGTAAAAGCGGCATTCAGGAATTGCTGGGCACCGGAAGCGAAAACGGTACAAGCTGGATTCCGGCCGAAGTTGACGTGTCGATCCGCCCCGGATGGTTCTACCATGCCAAAGAAGATTCGCTTGTAAAAACTCCTGAAAAACTGTTCGATATTTACCTGAGTTCGGTAGGCCGTGGTGCCAACCTGATTCTGAATATTCCTCCGGATCGTCGCGGATTGATCAATGAAATTGATGTGGCTTCACTGCAGGGCTGGAAAAAACTTATCGATGGTTACTTTAAAACCGACCTGGCTTTAAATAAACTGGCCGTTGCATCTTCGTTCCGTGGAAATTCGGAAGAATATAATGCGGTGAAAATAAATGATGGCAACAAGGAAACCTATTGGGCAACCAATGATGAGGAGAAAACCGGAAGTGTTGAAATCGATCTGGGTAAGCCGCAGCTGATCAATTTTGTAACTATTCAGGAGTACATTATACTGGGGCAGCGTGTTAAAGGTTTCCGCATTGAAATCGTGAAAGACGGCAAATGGGTGGCTTTGGCCAAGGGTACAACCATTGGTTACAAGCGGATTGTGAAAACGTTCCCTACCGAAGCGCAGAAAGTACGTTTGGTCATTACCGACTCGAAGGCCTGTCCAGCGATTTCGAATTTGGAAGTATACTAATTCAGGCGAACCAACTTTTGTAAATAAAAATAGCCACAAAGACGCCAAGTCACAAAAGAATCTCAACCTTTGTGATTCTTTCACTCCTGGTGTCTTTGTGGCTATTTTTTGATGTATACAGGAGCGACTGACAGACTGACACACAAAATGACAGACTCCGGTCTGTGTGTTTAGTGATTTTAATTTCAGATATTTACAGAATTATTTCTCGATTTCAGGAGAAGTAGTGTGCAAAAATGTCAAATTCCGGAGCTGCGATGTGTCATCATTCGTTTTGGCACAATATCTGAATGGTTCGGATGTCGAAAAAATAAAATGTATAACCAATTAAAATAATTCAAAATGGCAGACTTAAAAGGAAAAATTCTGGCTGGTAAAATTCTCGTACAGCCGAAAGAAGCAGAAAAGAAAACAGCTAGCGGAATCATTATTCCTGATTCAGCAAAAGAAAAACCACAGGTAGGAAAAGTGGTATTGGTTGGTTCACCTAAAAAAGATGAACCGATGGAAATTCAGGTTGGCGACAGTGTTTTCTACGGAAAATATTCTGGAACTGAATTGAACATCGACGGTGTTGACTATTTGTTGATGTCGCAGACTGACGTTTTGTTTATTGCTGAATAATTTGATTAACAACAATTAAAAGAAATAGAAATGGCTAAAGAAATTAAATTCGAGATTGAAGCCCGCGACCTTTTGAAAAAAGGGGTTGACAAACTGGCTGATGCCGTAAAAGTAACTTTGGGCCCAAAAGGCCGCAACGTGGTTATCGAAAAGAAATTTGGTGCTCCACACATCACTAAAGACGGTGTGAGTGTTGCCAAAGAAATCGAACTTTCGAATCCATACGAAAACATCGGTGCACAAATGGTGAAAGAAGTAGCCAGCAAAACCGGTGACGACGCTGGTGACGGTACCACAACTGCTACTGTTTTGGCTCAGTCGTTGATTTCGGTTGGTTTGAAAAACGTTGCTGCCGGCGCCAATCCAATGGATTTGAAACGCGGTATCGACAAAGCTGTTGCCAAAGTGGTTGAAAGCATTGGCGAACAGGCTGAAAACGTTGGCGACGATTTCAATAAAATTGAACAGGTTGCCAAAATTGCTGCCAACAACGACAGCGCAATCGGTGCTTTGATTGCCGAAGCCATGAAAAAAGTAAATACAGAAGGTGTTATCACTGTTGAAAGCTCGAAAGGAACCGAAACTTATGTTGACGTTGTAGAAGGTATGCAGTTCGACCGTGGTTATATTTCACCTTATTTCATCACCGATGGCGAAAAGATGGCTGCTGATCTGGAACACCCATTTATCCTGATCCACGACAAGAAGGTAAGCACTATGCGCGATCTTCTTCCAATCCTCGAACAATCGGCTCAAACCGGTCGTCCGCTGTTGATTGTTGCTGAAGATGTTGATGGTGAAGCTCTGGCTACTTTGGTTGTTAACCGTCTGCGCGGTTCGTTGAAAGTTTGCGCTGTGAAAGCTCCCGGATTTGGCGATCGCCGCAAGGAAATGCTGGAAGATTTGGCTGTTTTGACCGGTGGTGTTGTGATTACCGAAGAAAAAGGTATGAAACTGGAAGATACCACTTTGGATATGCTCGGACAGGCTGAGAAAATTACTGTTGACAAAGAAAAAACAACAGTTGTTTCTGGTGCCGGTGCTGAAGAAGCCATCAAAACCCGTGTTGCCCAAATCAAAAAACAAATTGAAGTTACTACTTCTGATTACGATAAAGAAAAACTTCAGGAACGTCTGGCTAAATTAGCCGGTGGTGTTGCTGTACTTTATGTAGGTGCTGCTTCTGAAGTTGAAATGAAAGAAAAGAAAGACCGCGTTGACGATGCTTTGCACGCAACCCGCGCTGCTGTTGAAGAAGGTATCGTTCCTGGAGGAGGTGTTGCTTACATTCGTAGTATCGCTGCATTGGAAGGTCTGACCGGCGAAAACGAAGACGAAAACACAGGTATCGAAATCGTGAAACGTGCTATTCAGGAACCATTGCGCCAGATTGTATTCAACTCAGGAAAAGAAGGCGCTGTAGTTGTTCAGAAAGTACTGGAAGGCAAAGCCGATTTCGGTTACAACGCCCGCACCGACGAATACCAGAACCTTTACGAAGCTGGTGTTATCGACCCTGCTAAAGTAACCCGCATCGCGCTGGAAAATGCTGCATCAATTGCAGGTATGTTCCTGACTACCGAATGCGTGTTGGTTGAAGAAAAAGAAGACAAACCAGCTATGCCTCCAATGGGCGGTGGCATGGGTGGCGGTATGGGCGGCATGATGTAATCAGTCGGACATATCCATCAAAATAAATAGCAAAGCCTTCTTCCGGTTCTCCGGGAGGAGGCTTTTGCTTTTGGAGCTTTTGGGTTCTTTCGGCAATTAACTTCCGGTTAACATCAGCGATGGATTATTTTCAGTAAATTTGATCTACATCAAGACTAAAAACCCCAAACAATATTATTCTCCTTTCTATGGATAGAGAATTTCCTATTGGCAGGATATCACGGCTATTGAAAGAACATGCCAACCCATTTTTGCGCGAGAACAAGAAGATCATTCTTCAGTTTGTTTTTACCCTTTTCTTTTTTGCCATCGGTATTTGGTTCATCCAGCACGAACGGTCGGAACTGGGGCAGGTGAAAGAGGTACTTCATTCGGCCAAATGGGAATGGGTGCTGGCCGGAATCCTGCTGACCACGGGTTACATCCTGCTACAGGGATTGATGTATGTGTTTTCGTTTGCAGCCACGCGGCATAAAGTTTCGCTTTTCGATTCAACGATGCTGTTTATCAAGCGAAACCTGATCAGCGTGTTTTTGCCTGCCGGGGGCGTTTCGTCGCTGGCGTTTTTCACCGGAACCATCGAAAAGAAGGGAATAAAGAATACCCAGATTCATTTTGCCTCGTCGATTTATGGTTTTATCGGGATACTTTCGGTAATCATTGTGGCTATTCCGGCATTTCTGTATGCCATTGTTGAGGGCACTGTCGGTTCGGGCGAATGGTATGCTCTTGGGGCGATTGTACTTCTGAAGTTTGTGTTGTTTTTCTGCTACCGTTCAATATTGCGGAAAGGAACTTTGTATAACCTGTTGGTGAAATATGTTCCGACAACCGAAGTGTTTATGAATGACTTGCAGAACAACCGGGTTGACAAACGACAATTCATTTATACCGTACTGACATCGGTTGTTATCGAATTTATTGGTATAGCCCACCTTTACGTAGCAATGCTCGCATTGGGCTTCACCCCTTCACTGCTGGCAGCCATTTTGGGATATATCATTTCAGTCATTTTCCTGATTGTTTCGCCTTTCCTGCGCGGGCTTGGGGCCATCGAGGTTTCTATGACCTATGTTTTGCTCCGTTTTGGGTTTGGAAACGTGGAGGCCATATCGATTACATTTTTGTACCGGTTCTTCGAGTTCTGGTCGCCCTTGCTGGTTGGCATTCTGGCCTTTCTGTCGAAACTGAACAGGCTGCTGATGCGCGTCTTTCCTGCTTTTTTCCTGCTGGCACTCGGAATCATCAACATCATTTCGGCGCTTACTCCGGCCATTACCGAGCGCCTCGATCTGCTTAAGGAATTCCTTCCGGCTCAGGCCATACATGCGTCAAACTACCTGGTGCTTACTGCCGGATTGTTGTTGCTTGTAACTGCTGCATTTTTGCTGAAAGGATTACGCGCCGCCTGGTGGTTCGCTGTGTTTTTAAGTCTGGTCTCATTGGTTGGACATATGACAAAAGCCATCGACTTTGAGGAAGCCATAATTGCCTTTCTTTCCATCGTAATTTTGATAGGCACGCGAAAAGAATACTATATCAAAACCAATCCTCGCATGCGCAATGTGGGGCTGCAAACATCGGTTCTTACGGCGGTAGCCACACTTATTTACGGAATTGTCGGGTTTTATTTCCTCGACAAAAAGCATTTTAACATCGATTTTAACATCTGGCAGTCGATTGGTTACACCATTCAGCATTATTTCCTGATCAGCAGCGACACGCTGGTGCCTTCCAGTGCATTTGCAAGCAAGTTCCTTCTTTCGATCAATATCAGCGGGGCTTTTTCAATCTTATTCCTGATTTACACTTTTGTACGAACCTATGTTCCGCACGAAAACATTTCGGACGATGAGCGTGAGCTGGCCGGTAAACTTCTGAAAGAACACGGTAATTCGGCACTCGATCATTTTAAAACCTCCGACGACAAAATGATTTTCTTTTCGGAAAGTAAGAAAGCATTTGCGGCCTACCGCATCTCTGGAAACTTTGCAGTTGTTCTGGAAAATCCGGTTGCTGAAAATGTTGCGGAAATGAAAGCCTGTATCGCCGAATTCGACCGGTATTGCTACGAAAGCGGAATGAAAAGCATTTATTACCGTGTGCCCGAAGAAAGCCTTGAGATTTACCGCCAGCTGCGCCGGAAAAATCTATTCCTGGGGCAGGAGGGAGTTGTTGATCTGACAACCTTTAAACTTGAAGGAGGCGCTAAAAAGCCCATGCGCAATGCTATCAATAAGGTGATCGATCGTGGATTTAAGGCTACTATTCACGAAGCGCCGGTAAAAGATGGTATTCTTCAGAAGATAAAATCCGTAAGTGACGAGTGGCTGGCCGATATGGAACGGACGGAGATTATTTTCTCGCAGGGCATGTTCTGCTGGGAGGAACTGAAGCAACAAACCATCATCACGGTAGAAAACTCAGAAGAGAAAATCGTGGCTTTTCTGAATATTATTCCGGATTATGCACCCGATGAAGCAACGTATGATTTAATCAGGAAGACAAAAGACGCTCCCAATGGCATAATGGATTTTATTTTGGTTGAACTGTTTAAATATCTCAGAGAAAAGCAGATCAGATATGTCAATCTGGGATTTGCCCCAATGAGCGGGCTGGACGATCCGCATACGTTTCCGGAGAAATCGATGAAGTTTGCCTACGAAAAGATACGGTCGTTCTCGCATTACAAAGGCTTGCGCGAATACAAGGAAAAGTTCGATCCGGTGTGGCACAACAAGTACCTGATTTATCAGCACGATTACGATTTGCTGCAGGTGCCGGCAGCGTTAGCCAAGGTGATTAAACCTTAAAAAGTATAGTAAACTTTTCGACGGAATTTGATACCTTGCAGTGTTCAGAAACTATTGTCACCAATTATAAAAACCAAAAATCAACCGTATGGGAAAAATACTGCGAATTGGCCTGCTAATCGTTATTGTCGTGCTTTCCTTAGGCTTCTGGTGGCGATACTATTTTGTTTTTGGAGAAGGTGTAAAAGCGGGGACGCTCAATTTCTTCGTTAAAAAGGGGTATGTTTTTAAAACTTACGAAGGCCGCCTTATTCAGGATGGATTTAAATCGACCTCTCCGGGAACCATGCAAAGTAACGAATTTGAGTTTAGCGTTACCAACGACAGCATTGCTGCCATATTGGAGCGTAACAGCGGAAAAGTTGTTGAACTCAGGTATAAAGAATATCTGCATCCGCTTCCCTGGCGTGGCATGAGCACTTATGTTGTTTTTGAGGTTCTGAAAGCCGAAGATGGAACCAATCAGGGAAAAGCGCCCTATCAGTAATCCCGGAAACATCTATTTCCTTTTTCGCGATAATTTTAGCTGACCGTCAATTTCAATAGCCTCTTTCAGGAGACTTGCAATTGCCTGTTCGTTGATCTCGTCGGGCGAATGAAAAATCCGGTAATAGACCTGTTTATTTGTTCCGTGAACCAAATAGTTCCCGGGATCTGACAACCTGAAGCCCTGACAAAATCCGAGCAAAACCCCGCTTCGGACGCCACCCCACGGAATTGAACCAGGCCAGATCAGGCAAATTCGTTTATTTCCATAGTAATAAGGTACGTTGTAAGCGAGCTTTTCCCGGCGCGAAGGCGGAAGATTTCCGAGAATGATTTGCCGGAGCACATCAACAATAAGGCGCTCGTTTTCCGGCAGATATTCCCAGAATTCAACAAACGACTGAAATTTTAATCCTTTCTGAAAATCCATTTTTTGTTTCTGTGAAACCCGAAAAATAAATGGTGCGATAAAATACCGCACCATTCATTTTATCAGTTTTGCTATTGTCTTAGAAAATGTACCTGATTGAAATTGCCCCTCCGTCGCCATAGAAACCTGAAGATCCGGTAAGGTCAAATGTAGGTTTCCAGTCGATGCTGAGGTTGAATGGAATTTCCTTGAAGTTGTATTCCAGTCCCAGAATACCATCAATTCCGATTACGGTATAGGTCTTCGAATTTTCGTAGCCGCGGTAATAGCTACCATCCCAGAATCCAAGGTGCCCTCCAACTCCGTAGTAGAAATTCAAACGGTCGACATCGAAAGCCCTGGTGTGCAGCTCGTAAAGTCCGGTAATTCCCAGCCCGTGCCAGCGCGAATCCAGAATTCCTTCAACCGCTGCTTTATCATTCAAAAAGTGTTTTACGGTCAATCCGGTTCCCCAGCCACCGCGAAGACCAATTCCAGTGTTATAATCCTGAGCATTCGATTTTAATCCCCAAAACAAGGCGATTAGTAATACAAACATTAATTTTTTCATGGTGTAATTTTAAGATTTGATCATTGTACAAAGTATAATAACAGTTTTACTGAACGTCTGGTTCTTAAAATTAATTACAGTTAACAGGTGGATTACCCTACTAATCCTGCAGGATAAATCCAACTTTTGGAATATTTTCGATAGTAATTGACGGATCGGAACTGAAATATTTACGGAGTTTGGAGATGAACACATCGAGGCTTCTTCCGGCAAAATAGTCGTTTTCGCCCCAGATTGCAGTTAAGATCTGTTCGCGGCGAATGACATTGTTCTTGTTCAGGCAAAGGAATTTCAGGATAGAACTTTCGCGCTCGGTCAATCGGCGTTTCTGTCCGTTGATTTCGAGCAGCTGGTTCTGGAAGTCGAACTGAAAACGGCCGATCTGAAAGGTATTTTCATTAGTCGATTTCGACAAGTGGCTACGGTTTAAAATTGCAGTAATCTTGTAAAACAGCTCGTCTTCGTCGAATGGTTTGGTAATGTAGTCGTCAACTCCAATTTCGTATCCTTTCATTTTATCTTCTTTCAGCGAGCGGGCTGTCAGAAAAATGATCGGGATTTGCGGATTCAGAACTTTCATCTTTTTGGCCAGAGTAAAACCGTCCATCTTGGGCAGCATTACATCCAGTATGCAAAAGTCGAAATGCCCGTTCTGGAAGCCGGCAAAAGCAGTTTGTCCGTCGCGGTAAAGTTTTACGGCAAAGCCTTTCATTTCAAGGAATTCGACCAAGAGAAACCCAAGATTTAAATCGTCTTCAACCAGTAAAATATTTACAATCCGATTCATTTGTTGTTGCTTTTATTATTCAATTCATCTTTAATAACGGGTAAAATAATCGAGAAAGTACTTCCTTTCAGATTTTCGCTATGAACGGTAATGTTGCCCTGGTGCGCTTTAATTACGGTTTTCACATAGTAAAGTCCAATTCCAAAGCCTTTTGTGGTATGTGTGTCGCCGGTCGAAATCCGGTAATATTTCTCGAAAATACGTTTATACTCACGTGGAGGAATCCCAATTCCGTTGTCGGTAACCGTAATTTCAATGTTCTGGTTCGAGTTTCGGGTTTCAATACTGATGATGGGTTTCTCAACCGAATATTTGATGCTATTCGACAACAGGTTTATAAACACGTCGTTCATATGAGCTGCATCGGCCCAGATAACAGAGGCTGGTGCACCGAAATTGCGATGAATTTCAGCGTCGTTTTGTTTTAATTGAAAGGTCATTGACTGGATGGCGCCGTCGATAATTGAATGAATATCAACGGGCTCTTTGCTGTATTCGAACCCGCTGTTTTCAACGGCAGCCAGTTGCAGTAACCGGTCGACCTGACGCTGCAGCTTTTTATTTTCTTCCTTAATTGCCGTTACCAGGTTGACCGTATTTTGGTCGCCGGCCTTTTGACTCCGGTTCAGGATCATGTTACCCGCCAGAGAAATGGACGAGATTGGTGTCATAAATTCGTGCGTCAGGTTGCCAATCATATCTTTTACCTGTTGCGCAAATCTTCGTTCGCGGCGGTAATAGGCCAGAATAATAAAAATGGCTGCCATGGTAAATAAGATAAGTAATACCGAGGTGGTAAACATGATGCCAATTCGTCGGACAATAAACGTGCTGCGGCTGGGAAAATGAATGGCCAGATCGATACTTGCATTGGGATCGGGCGATGCAAATGACTGATGAAATAATTCACCGTTTTTTACCTTCGAGGTCGGTTTCAGCGACAAAGTGTCTTCGCCGTTAATCAGCAGAAAATGAAAGTCGAGGTTAATGTGATAAAATTCAAGCTCTTTCTGTACCGTCGAATCGAGCCTGGTAATAATATTCTGGGTAAAAACTTCCTGCGAGTTAATCAGGCTGTCCTTTTCAATACTGTTTTGCATAGCCGTATTTAACTCTTCGTCTTTCGACATGTTCAGCGCTGTTTGCTGAAGTGCCATATTCACTCCTTTGGTAAAAATAGCCTCCTGCATTTTAATCGACTCGAGTAGCCAGTTAACCTGAATTACAAGTAATCCGACCATTGAAGCGACGGCAAGTACCGTCAGCCATAAGCGTTGCGTTCGTTTATTTAATCGTATTTTTAATCGGCTCATTCTGTTGATTTTAAGTGTATTGTTCCTTTTTTGGAGCAATCGCTTTTTTTATCTCTTGTTTCTGATAAGTAAAGATATTTAATAAAAATGAGGTTCGGTTTCATTTTAACAAGGCATTAACATGTTGGTAACTTCCGTTAGGCTTTTCGCGCCATACATTTGAATCGAAATACAATTGAAACAATTAAACATCAAAACAAAGAGAGTTATGAAAGCAACATTAATGATTTTCGCACTGGCACTTATGGTATCGTTTGCCGCTAGTGCCTCGAATGTTTCCTCTCAAGTGAAGAATCAGACAGAAAACATGGCAGTATCAAAAACAACCAGTTCATCATCGGTGAAATCGGGTACAGCAAAAAAAGCACATCACAAGAATCATAAAAGTGGTGCCGCCTCAAAGAAATCAAAGTAAGCGAGTGAAGATTTAGAATTATTATTTATAAGAACAGTTAACGTTCAACATCGGTAAGGAAACGCATGACAAAACTAGATTTCCCCATCCTGTTTCATTTCTGACTCCGATGTTTGAATAAAAAAAACAACAATTTAAAACAAAGAATCATGAAAAAGTTAGCATTAATCTCAGTTTGTGTTTTGGGTCTGGCATTTGCCGGAAGTGCAATGGATCAAGCTCCTGCAAAGAAAGAAGTTGCAAAGAAAGAAGCTGCTGCTCCTGCAAAGAAGAAAGCTGCTGCTAAGAAAGAAGAAGGAAAGTCAGAAGCTGCAAAACCAGCAACTCCGGCAACTCCAGCAAAACCAGCCACCCCTGCAAAAAAATAGCATTGGGTTCTCGTTGTGAAAAAATGCTCCGGATTCCGGGGCATTTTTTGTTTTATAGCGGTTCATTCGTAAATCGATTTATTACTCCCGATTTGCATTTCAGCGCAACTTATCTGTATTTTGCACTAGTAAAATCGCTCCAGATATGCTTGCACCCAAATCTTTTCGGCTCCACATCGGTATTTTCGGACGGCGAAATGCCGGTAAATCATCTATCCTGAACGTGCTGACCAGCCAGGAAGTCTCGATTGTTTCAGAAATTGCCGGAACCACTACCGATCCGGTTGAAAAGCCGATGGAGCTGCTACCGCTTGGACCAGTGCTGTTTATCGATACGGCCGGAATTGACGACAGGGGGGCTCTGGGTGAGAAACGTATCCAAAAAACCATGCAGGTGTTCGACCGGACCGACCTCGGACTGCTTGTAACCAATTACGGCGAGTGGGGCGAATTCGAAGAACTCATTCTCAAAGAGCTGCAGGACCGGGGTATCCCGGTGGTGGTAGTCTTTAACAAATGCGATATTTATCCGGAAGGAAACTGCCTTGCCAAAAGCATTTCCGGCGAAAAAATACCAACGGTTGAAACATCAGTCATTTCCGGAAAAGGAATTCAGGAGTTGAGGCAAGCCATATTGAAACAGGCTCCCGATGATTTTATCAACCGCCCAAGCATCGTATCCGACCTGGTTGGTCCGGGCGAAATGGCTGTGCTGGTAGTTCCTATCGACAAAGAGGCCCCGAAGGGACGCCTGATTTTGCCACAGGTGCAAAGCATCCGCGATTTGCTCGATGCCGATTCGTTTTGTGTGGTGGTGAAAGAGCGTGAGTTGCGCGAGGTTTTTACCCGCTTTACCAAACCACCCAAACTGGTAGTTACCGATAGTCAGGCTTTCCTGAAAGTGGCAGCCGACACACCGACAGAAATTCCGCTGACCAGCTTTTCCATCCTGTTTGCACGCTATCAGGGCGACCTGTCGGAGATGGTGAAAGGAGCCATGGCCATTGACAAGCTGAAAAGCGGCGACAAAGTACTGATTGCCGAAGCCTGCTCGCATCACCCAATTGGTGAAGACATCGGGACAGTGAAAATTCCACGCTGGCTTACTCAATACGTTGGCGGAAAGCTCGAATTTGTGCATCACCGGGGACACGATTTCCCGGAAAATCTTTCGGAATTTAAGCTGATCATCCATTGCGGTGCCTGCATGTGGAACCGGCGCGAAATGTTGTCGCGGCTGATGAAAGCGCGCATGGCCGGTGTTCCGCTGACGAATTATGGTCTGACCATCGCCTATTCACTGGGTATTTTCGAACGGGCACTTCAGCCGTTCCCCGCAGCACTTGAGGTATACAAAACCACCAAATAATCTGACAAGATGGAACAAAAAACGACTGAATTGTGGCACAAGTTTAGCGATGGTTTGCGCCGATTCATCCTGAATAAAGTGAAAGATGAAGCGTTGGCCGACGACCTGCTTCAGGAAACTTTTATCCGGATTCATTCGAAAATCGACAACCTGCGCGACGAAGCCAAGGTACAGTCGTGGGTTTTCCAGATTGCCCGCAACATCATTAACGATCATTACCGGAAAAACAGTCCTGTTCCGGTTGACGTGGTTCCTGATGTAATTGATGATGAAGCGGAATCGGGCGAGGCAATGGCCGAAACCATCCGCGATATGGTTTTATTTATGGAAGATTTGCCCAAACAGGATTGTGAAGCGCTTTGTCAGGTTGAGTTTGCCGGAATCAGTATAAAAGATTACGCCGATCAGGCCGGAATTTCGTACACGGCAGCTAAATCGCGCGTGGCCCGTGCCCGGTACAAACTGAGCGACCTGCTGATGAATTGCTGCCATTACGAATTCGATAAATACGGTACCGTTATTGGTTATCACCCCATTCATTGCTGTTGTTGCAACCAGCACGCAAAGTACAAGAACTAAAGGATTGATGGATTGACTTTATTGTTGCGAGTTCCGGGTTGCGGATTTTCTTGCAACTTGCAATAGTCTGACCCGGTTTCAGGTTCATTCCAAAACTGTAACCTGACGCTTTCGACTTCGGTCTCCTGACTTCCGGCTTATCTTTCATTCCGGCTATAAATTTTTCATAGCTCACACCAACTTTCCACTGAAAAACTGCGCCCATTTTCAAATTGTCCGTCTATCAGGTGAAAACATGATTTATTCACCAGAGAACAATTAAAAAATGGAACAGATTACTTACATTCTCAATTTCATCCTTCAATCGTTTTTGCATGTTTGGCCTTATTTGCTGGTAACTATCCCGCTGGCTGTATGGATGAACCTCAGCGACTTTTCGAAGTATTTCAAGGCGGTTATGACCAAATCACCATGGCTGTCAATTTTTCTGGCAACCCTGATTGGCGCCATCAGTCCGTTTTGCTCGTGTGGAGTTATCCCGGTAATCACCGCATTACTAATTGGCGGAGTTCCGCTGGCTCCCGTGTTTGCCTTCTGGGTGGCTTCGCCTTCAATGGATCCCGAAATCTTTTTCCTGAGCGTTTCGGTTTTGGGTTGGAAACTGGCCATTTGGCGTTTGGCAAGTACTTTTGCGTTGAGTATTATGGCCGGGGTAATAACTCATTTCCTGGTAAAGTGGGGCTACATCACTACTTTTTTACGGGTAAAAACTGAAAAGCCTGTTAGACCAACCTTTCAGGAGTCAATAAAATCTGAAATACAGAAAGTCAAGTCGGTATTGGGATTTCAGCGAAACCAACCGGCCGAATTGCAATTTTCGGGTATGGCAGTAACCTGCTGCGCCAGTAAAGTAGAGTCACCGAAGACTTGCGAATGCAGCCCGGGTTGCTCCGGGACACCAGACGTGAGTTTCAAACAAAAACTTACGCGTGAATCGCTGAAATCAGTCTGGATGATTACCAAATTTATGGGTCTGGCCTTTTTTCTGAATGCGCTGATTAATTTGTATGTTCCACAGGAATGGATTGGGCAGTTGCTTAACCAGCACGGATTTGTTTCGGTAGTTATTGCGGCTGTACTTGGCGTTCCGGTTTATACCAGCAACCTTACGGCACTGCCTATGGTTGGCGGACTGCTTCAGCTTGGTTTGCATCCCGGGGCCGCTTTGGCCTTCCTGATATCGGGCCCGCTGACGACTATTCCGGCAATGGCTGCCGTTTACGGGATAACTTCGAAAAAGGTATTTGGATTGTATGTGGCATTTTCGCTTTTTGGCTCACTTTTGTTCGGAATGTTGTATTATTTTGTTGCCTGAATTGGAATTAATTCCCTAATTTTCAATCTTTAAAACAAAACAATTCCTAACTAATCACAATGCTATGAAAACCAGGTTACTATTATTTGTGTTGCTGATTCTCTTCCAATTTCCGTTGATCGCCCAGCGGGCTGTTTTGGGTGAGGGACCTGCCGGGTTGGTAGGTATGTCTGACAAAAAGCTGATGCTGATGGATCAGTTTATTCAGGACTATGTGAATAAAGGCTACATTCCAGGGGGCGTTTTCCTGATTGCCCGCGATAACCAGATTGTTTATTATAAAAACTTTGGTTTCAGAAGCACTGATAAAAAAGCGCCCTACCAGAAAGACGATATTTTTCGTATTGCATCGATGACTAAGGCCGTAACTACAGTCTCCATTATGCAGTTGTACGAACAAGGCAAGCTTGGATTGGACGACCCGGTTCTGAATTATATTCCGGCCTTCAAAAATTCGAAGGTGCTCGATCAGTTTAATGCTAAAGATTCGAGCTTTACAACTGTGCCGGTTAAATCGCCCATCACGATCCGCCAGTTGCTAACTCACACTTCTGGTATTGTTTACGGTGCATTTTCTCAGGGAGCACTGCGCGCCATTTATACTAAAAAAGGATTGATGGATGTTGGCCTGTCTAATTCCAGAATGACAACTGAAGAATTTATTAACCGGCTGGCTGATGTACCGCTGGCATTTCAGCCGGGAGAGAAATACAATTACGGCCTGAATATGGATGTTTTGGGCCGGGTGGTCGAGGTAGTTGCCGGAACAAAACTGAGTGATTATTTCCGTAAAAACATATTTGAACCACTTGGCATGAAGAGCACGTTCTTCTATCTGCCCAAGGAAAAACAGGCTAAGCTGGTACCAATCTACATGCAACGCGAAGATGGAACGCTGGAAATGGCCGCCAGCACAGGAGGAATTTCTTCGGGTATGGATTATCCGCTTCAGGCTGATAACAACCACTATGCCGGTGGTGGCGGATTGTCGTCAACCGCGATGGATTATGCCACATTTATTCAGGCATTGCTGAACAACGGTGAATACAACGGGAAACGTCTTTTAAGCCGCAAAACCATTGAGGTGATGACCGGCGACCAAATGATCAGGCTGAATCAGCAGGGGAACGGATACAGTAACCGTCCGGGGGAAACGTTTTGTCTTGGTTTTTCGTTGGTTACTGATCAGGGGAAAGGGATTGGTATGAAATCGCCCGGAACATACGAATGGGCTGGTTATTTCAATACCAAATTCTTTATTGATCCGAAAGAGCAATTGATTTTTGTGGGAATGACCCAAATTGCGGGGGCACGCCACGGAGAACTGTGGGACCGTTTGACGGCGTTGATGTATAGTGCAATTGAAGATTAAATCAATCGGGAATGGCTGACTAAAATATAGTCAGCCATTTTTTGTATATATGCTGTAAGTTATTCTTTTTCAGCAAAACACAGAATAAATCTGAAAAGACAGCCGATTGTCGGATTAATGACTAATTTCGCCTGCTTTAACACGAAGGCCATGGATTGATTATTCGGTTTTAGGAGGCCTTCCCAAACAGAAACAATGTCATTTGAAAATTTAGATTTAATTGAGCCTATCAAAAGGGCTTTAGAAACAGAAGGTTACGAAACACCAACTCCTATTCAGCAACAAGCAATCCCAATCATACTTCAGCAAAAAGATTTATTAGGTTGCGCCCAAACGGGTACCGGAAAAACAGCGGCATTTGCTATCCCGATTATTCAGATACTGCACGAAAAGCACAACAATGCAAAAGTGAAACGGCAAATAAAGGCGTTGATTGTAACGCCAACACGCGAACTGGCCATACAGATTGGCGAGAGTTTTGGCGCTTACGGACGATATGCAGGGCTGAAACACACCGTCATTTTTGGTGGTGTTGGCGAACGTCCGCAAACCGATGCTTTACGCCAGGGAATCGATATTTTGATTGCCACTCCCGGTCGTTTACTCGATTTGATGAACCAGGGATATGTTGAGTTGCGCTACCTCGATTTATTTGTACTCGACGAAGCCGACCGCATGTTGGACATGGGCTTTATTCACGACGTGAAGCGCATTATTGCTGCTTTGCCTAAAGAACGGCAGTCGCTTTTCTTTTCGGCCACTATGCCTGCCGACATCGTTAAACTTTCGCAAACCATTTTACGCAATCCGGTAAAAGTAGAGGTAACTCCCGAATCGACCACTGCTGAAAAAGTGGAGCAGCGCATTTACATGGTTGACTACGCCAATAAGCGTGACTTGTTGGTTCATGTGGTTCAGGACCCCGAAATTACTTCGGCATTGGTATTTACCCGCACCAAATATGGGGCTGACAAAATTGCCAAGCTGTTGAGCAAGAGCGGCGAGAAGGCCCAGGCAATACATGGCGATAAGTCTCAAAATGCCCGTCAGAAAGCACTTTCTGATTTTAAGGCACGGAAAATCCGCTTCCTCGTGGCCACCGATATTGCTGCCCGTGGCATCGATGTGGACGATTTGTCGCACGTCATCAATTTCGAAATTCCAAATATTCCAGAGACTTACGTACACCGTATTGGCCGTACAGGTAGGGCGGGGCAGAGTGGAATTGCCCTTTCGTTTTGCGACAATACAGAAATTCCATATTTACGCGATATTCAGCGATTGATTTCACAAACGATCCCGGTAATTGATAATCATCCCTTCCCTATGACCGATTTTACTCCTCAAAAGCCACCGGCGAAACAGCCGCGGCAAGCTACTTCAACCGGAAGAAAGGTGGCGGTCGCTGTTGAGAATACTGTAAGAAAAGCGGATATGAGGCAACCGGAAGAGAAAAACTCAAAACCTAAACGGATTTTCTGGAGAAAACGACAGTAGACATAAATTTTACTTTTCCATGCATGATGAACTTTTTATGCGGAATATTGTCATCTTTAAAGACTAATTTATCATGAAGCCATGGAATTGTTTAATGAGAATAGTAAACTCGCCTCTGTAGTTCACAAAGACCATTCATTGTTGCCGGTAATCAACCGGCTGGGAGTTAAGCTGGGTTTTGGCGACAGAACAATCCGCAATGTTTGCGAAGAAAAGGGAATTGATCTCAATTTCTTTGTCGAAACCATCAATGTATTCCATTACGAGGCATATTTTCCGGAAAAACGGCTGCTCGACTTTTCGGTGTCGATGGTGATTGATTACCTGATAAAAACACACCGGTATTATAAGGATTTTCTGATTCCGGAAAACGACCGGCTGATCGAACTATTTCTGGCGGCAAGTCCTGATGAAAATGCCGAGAATGAATTGGTCAGGAAGTTTTACACCAAGTTTAAAGATGAATTTGTAATTCACATCAATTTCGAGGAGCGTGAAATGTTTCCATTTATCCTCGAACTCAATAAAGTTGTTGAGAATCCGGAGTTGAGAGCTGGGTTCAAGCAAAAGTATCCGTCGTTCTCGGTTTCGAGTTTCGAAAAAGAGCACTCGAACATGGACGACAAAATGGACGATCTGACCAACATTATCATCAAATATTTACCTCCAAATTACGATCAAAATCGCGGGAATGCTTTTCTGGCAAACCTTTTCATGTTCGAGAAAGACCTGAAAAACCATTCGCGCATCGAAGATCACATTCTGATGCCCAAAGTTAAGCAACTCGAAAAAATGTTGGTAAGCAATGAATAGCGGTCAGAATACATCGGTTGTTGTTATTTGCCAGTCGGACCTTGTGCTTAAGGGAATATCTGAAATTTTGAAGGGCAGTTCGGCGCACGAAGTTATTCTGCTTCATCGCGGCGATGAGTTGATTGATTATCAGGCGCTCAGCGGTTCTGTTCTCGTCGTTGCCACTCCTGAAGAACAGGAGAAAAATGAGGTATTTATCAGGCAGGTGCTTGCTTCGGCAATCAACATTCAATTTGTAGCACTTCATCTCGAATCTGGCTCGGTATATTCCAATCAAACTATTAGTTTATTTGATACCCCAACCTTAATCTGCTACAAAGTGAACGAGATCCTGAATTCGTTTCTTTCCGATCAAAACGGCGATACCGATGCCGAATTGACCCGGCGCGAGATAGAGGTTTTGCAGCTGGTCACCAAAGGATATTCGAACAAAGAAATTGCCGATCATTTATTTGTAAGTACGCATACTGTGATTTCTCACCGGAAAAATATTTCTGAGAAAACTGGTATCAAATCGGCTTCCGGATTAACCATGTATGCCATTCTGAAGAAAATTGTTGATGTAAACGACATCAATACGGCCGACCTGATATAGAGGTTGGAAAAGTTGCCTGTATTCCATACTTTTGCCCTCCAAATTAATGTTGATTGTTTTGTATTGACGCGCGTTTGTGTGTCTCCATTTGTAACGATATGAGCCGTGTTGTAATAGGATTATCAGGAGGGGTTGATTCGAGTGTGGCTGCTTATTTGCTGAAGCAGCAGGGGCATGATGTGATGGCTTTGTTCATGGTGAACTGGCACGACCGGACAGGAACCATTACCTCGCGTTGCACCTGGGAAGACGATGCCATGATTGCCGAGATGGTGGCTAAAAAGCTCGACATTCCTTTTAAGATTGTTGATTTAAGCAAAGACTACAAGCAGCGTGTGGTCGATTACATGTTTGCCGAGTACAGCAAAGGCCGCACTCCTAATCCGGATGTATTGTGTAACCGCGAGATCAAATTCGACATTTTCCTTGACGAATGTCTGAAATACGATGCCGACTTTGTTGCCACGGGCCACTACTGCCGGAAAACTGAGTTTGAAAAGGACGGGCAAATCATTCACCAGTTGCTTGCCGGAAAAGATAATAACAAAGATCAGAGTTATTTCCTGTGCCAACTGAATCAGTACCAGTTATTGAAGGCTATGTTTCCCATTGGTCATCTGGAAAAACCCGAAGTACGCGAAATTGCCCGACAGCAAAACCTGCCTACTGCCGAGCGGAAAGACTCGCAGGGAATTTGCTTTGTGGGGAAGGTCGATTTACCCACATTCCTGCAGCAGCAGCTCGAACCGAAAACCGGCAATGTGATTGAGGTTCCGGCCGAATTTATGGCGAAGAAAAAGAACATTGAAAAAACGGAAGAAAATTTCAAAAAACTATGCTCTGCATTTCCATATAAACCGTGGAATGGGGAAGTAATTGGTGAGCATCGCGGAGCTCATTATTATACCGTTGGCCAACGTAAAGGATTGAATATTGGTGGCTACGAAAAACCGCTTTTTGTGTTGGGAACCGATGTTGCCCGCAACATTATTTATGTGGGCGAAGGGGCAGAACATCCAGGCTTGTACCGCCCAGGGCTTTTTATCCGGAATGAAGAAATTCACTGGATTCGCACCGATTTACAGATGAATCCCGGTGAAGAGCGTCGCTATGACGTTCGCATCCGTTACCGCCAACCATTGGAAAAGGCCACACTTTATCAGCACGAGGATGGCTTGTACATCATTTTTGATGATGAACAGCGAGGTATTACCTCAGGCCAGTTTGCAGCCTGGTACGATGGCGACGAACTGATTGGATCAGGAGTGATTGTCTGATTCCAAAATCCGGAGAATACAGTTTTTTATAATTGCCTTTTTACTTTGTACTTTTGCCTTCATTATTTTGCCTTATCTTTAAAGGCTAAAACCATAATTTATGATCAGATCAATGACTGGATTCGGGAAAACCGAATTTGAAGCTGGAACTAAAAAAATCACCCTCGAAATAAAGTCGCTTAACAGCAAACAACTTGATATTAACACCCGGATACCGGCCTTGTACCGCGAAAAGGATCTGGAAATCCGCCGGTTAATATCGGAAATGCTTATTCGTGGCAAAGTTGATTTTGCGCTTTATCTCGACAATCTTGGTACCGAAAGTGCAACCCGCATTAATTCGGCAATCATAAAAGATTATTTCAATCAGTTAAAAGATGTTCATCAGGATTTGGGGCTTGATATAAACGAAACCATTATGCAGTCGATTCTGCGTCTGCCCGACACGGTGAAAACAGTTTATGATACGCTCGACGAAAGCGAATGGCAGATTGTTCGCGAAAATTTGGTCAAAACGCTCGACGAGCTCAACCGGTTCCGTGATCAGGAAGGCCTGGCATTACGTGCTGATATTGAAGGAAACATTCAGAATATACTGGATTTGCTGAGCCAGGTAGAGCCTTTTGAAAATAAGCGGATGGAGAATGTAAAGTCCAAAATCCGGGAAAGTCTCGATTCCCTTCAGCAGAACGGAAACATTGATAAAAACAGGTTCGAGCAGGAGTTAATTTACTATATGGAAAAGCTCGATATCAATGAAGAGAAGGTACGGTTAGCCAATCATTGCAGCTATTTTACCGAAACCATGAACGGCGAAGAACCGGCAGGCCGCAAACTGGGTTTCATCGCACAGGAGATTGGCCGCGAGATTAATACTCTTGGCTCAAAGGCCAACGAAAGCAACCTGCAACGCATTGTTGTTCAAATGAAAGACAATCTGGAAAAGATAAAAGAACAGGTCTTGAATGTGTTATAATAAAGGCAAAAGTTAAAAGTAAAAAGTAAAAACGAATGCGAACTGATTTACAACAACGGTTATTTTCGTTTGCAGTCAGAGTTTTTAATTTCCTAAGGACTTTCCCAAATACACCTGAATATTCAGTTGTTCGTTATCAACTTGCAAAATCAGCAACTTCTTCCGGAGCAAATTATGAAGAGGGACAAGCTGCTTCATCAAAGCCCGATTTCATTTACAAAAACGAAATTTCGTTGCGAGAGATTCGGGAAAGTAATTATTGGTTGCGCCTGTTAAGAGCAACTGATCAGGCAAAGAGATTTGATCAGGAAGAATTGGATTATTTGGTTGAGGAATCAGAGGAGTTAAAGAAAATTTTAGGAAGTATTGTTTCCAGATCGAAACTGAATAGCGAAAATAATAAGTAGAGGACTTTTACTTTTTCTTTTGATCATTTACCGCCAGGCATTCGCCTTTTTACTTTTTACTTGTGAATTAACTTTTTACTTTTGCCTTCTCACTTTTAACTTGATTCATGCAAGGTAAACTCATTATATTTTCAGCGCCGTCGGGCGCAGGCAAAACCACAATTGTACGGCATTTGCTCAGTCAGAATCTGAACCTCGAATTTTCTATATCGGCTACCAGCCGCGGAATGCGGCATACCGAGACCAACGGGAAAGACTATTATTTTCTATCTCAGGAAGAATTTAAAGCAAAAATTCAGAACGACGAATTTCTGGAATGGCAAGAAGTATATCCAGGAGATTTTAAGGGAACTTTGAAATCAGAAATTGAAAGAATCCGCAATGCAGGCAAACATGTTATTTTTGACGTGGATGTAGTTGGCGGCTGCAACATTAAAAAATATTATGGCGACGAAGCGCTGGCTATTTTCGTTCAGCCGCCTTCGGTTGAAGAATTGCGGAACCGGTTGGTTTCGCGTTCAACCGATGCCCCTGAAGTGATTGAAAAGCGTGTTGCCAAAGCAGAATACGAATTAACTTTTGCTGATAAATTTGATGTTGTCATCACGAACGATCAGTTGGAGCATGCACTTATTCAGGCGGAGAAAGTGATTCGCGAATTTATTAGTAACAAGCTAGAAGTTTAACAGGCAGAAGCCAGAAGTTTTTGTGAAACTACTGCCTTCTGACTGAGTGCTTCTGACTAAATTTACAAGTATGATCAAAACCGGACTCTATTTTGGCTCTTTCAACCCGATTCATGTCGGGCACATGGTTATTGCCAATTACATGGTCGATTACACTGATATCGATCAATTGTGGTTTGTGGTGAGTCCGCACAATCCGCTCAAAAATAAAAAAACACTTCTCGACGACTACCAGCGCCTCGAACTGGTCATCCGAGCCATTGGCGATGATCTGCGCTTTCGGGCCTCGAAAGTGGAATTTAACCTGCCCAAGCCATCGTATACCATCGACACGCTTACTTATCTGAGCGAAAAATACCCGACGCACCAGTTTTTCATTTTGATGGGATCTGACAATCTGGATAGTATTCACAAATGGAAAAATGCGGAAGTTTTACTGGCCAATTACGATATCATTGTTTATCCACGGCCGGGATTCGATCCGGAGATGGCAAAAAAATACCCGCGCGTACAGGTTGCCAATGCGCCACTGATGGAAATCTCGTCAACTTTTATCCGCGATTCAATTAGAGCAGGTAAAGATGTCAGGCATTTTCTTCCTTACCGAAGCTGGGATTACCTTCAGCAAATGAATTTCTATAAAAAGTAGTTCTAAGATACAGAATCAAGTGAGTAGCTTGAAATTTGGAACCTGAAATTTGAAACTCATCCAGATATTTCTATATTTGCATACGTGTTAAGAATCCGAGTTTTACGGACTAAGTGTTAGTCATAAGTTTGTGAAACCTATGGGTTGAATGTGGAAACGCTTCGACCTCCCGATTCCTGTTTTACAGGATGACTTGGAAAGGAGAGAACCAGCCTGCTCAAATTCTTTGAGTCAGAAGACGACTTTCTCCTCGAATAAATTAATAATAGCTCTGGAATGAAATCAAGATTTAAAGATTTATTACTCGTCACCGGATCGGGACGAAATGTGGGAAAGACGACTTTCATTTGCAGCGTAATTGCAAGTAATCCTCGAAAAAAAATTGCTGCAATTAAAATTACGCCTCATTTTCACGAACCCAGTGCCGGGTTAATTCCAATTGTCGAAAACAGTAATTTCAGGATTTTTGAGGAAACTGATGTTAATTCGGAGAAGGACACTTCGCGCTATCTGCAGGCGGGGGCCCGAAAATCTTATTATATTCAAACAACCGATGATACACTGAAAGAAGCTTTTCAGCTGACTTCAGTGTTGTTGGATCCCGATCAGCCTTTTTTGGTTGAATCGGCCAGGTTAGGACAGATTCTGACTCCTGAACTGTTTTTATTTATTCAGGATGGTGATACCATTGACAAACCGTTTTCGATAGAGATGCGGCAGCTGGCGGATGCTACAGTATTTTCCGATGGTAAAGAATTTAGTCTCGATCCGGGATACGTATATTTTAACCGATCGTGGAAAATTGAAGAACATGATTACGCTTGATCAGGCCTTTGAAATTGCTTACTCGAAAGTTCGGGTTACCGACATCGAGACTATTGATTTTATGCAATCGATCGGACGTATTTTGGCCGAAGATGTTTTTGCCGATGCCGATATGCCTCCGTTTAATAAATCGGCAATGGATGGTTATGCCTGTCGGAGTGCCGACCTTGGTTTGGAATTATCGGTTGTTGAAGTTATTCCGGCCGGATATTCGCCAACTCAAAAGATACAGGCAGCTCAATGTTCGAAAATTATGACCGGCGCACAGGTTCCGGAAGGGGCTGATACCGTTTTTATGGTCGAACATTCGGTAGAAACGGCTCCAGGGAAAGTCAGGTTTGCGGGTTCTGCAACCAATTCAAACATTTGCAAAAAGGGTGAAGACCTGAAAAAGGGAGATTTGGTACTCTCAGCCGGAACATGCCTGAAACCACAGCATATTGCTATGTTGGCTGCAGTCGGGTGTACCAGCCCTAAAGTACATGTGAATCCGCGAATTGGCATCATTTCTACGGGGTCCGAGCTCGTTAGCCCTGAGATAAAACCAGGAATCTCTCAAATCCGAAATTCAAACGGGCCTCAGCTTTTGGCACAGGCTTCGGTTCACGGGTTTCCGGTAAATTACTACGGCATTGTTCCCGACGACAAGCGATTAACCACAGCACTCATCCGGAAATCGGTTGAAGAATCGGATGTAACCGTTCTTTCAGGAGGTGTTTCGGTGGGTGATTTTGATTTTGTTCCGGAGATTATCCATGAACTGGGCTTCGAAATTCATTTTAATAAAATAAGCATTAAGCCCGGGCAACATACAACTTTTGCCTCAAAAGGAAATAAATATATTATTGGCCTACCGGGAAATCCGGTTTCGTCTTTTATTCAGTTCGAAGTTTTTGTTTTACCTTTTCTTCGGCGACTGACCAATTACAATCTTCCGGAAATTCGATTACTTTTGCCTATGGCACATGACTTTATCCGGAAGCGGACCGACAGGGAAGAGTGTCTGCCTGTATTGCTGACCCGTGAGAACGAGGTTCGTATGGTTAAGTATCATGGTTCGGCTCACATACATGCATACAACGATGCATTTGGTTATATTTCGGTTCAGGCCGGAAAAACTGAAATAAAAAAAGGAGAACAGGTTTATGTTCGACCGCTTTAATCGTCCCATCAATTATTTGCGCATTTCGGTTACCGACCGTTGCAACCTTCGTTGTAGCTATTGCATGCCCGAAGAAGGTATTCGGTTGCTCGATCATTCGGATATTCTAACGTTTGAAGAAATAACTGAATTCGCCAAATTGGCGGTAAGTTATGGGGTAACAAAAGTAAGACTTACCGGGGGCGAACCGTTGGTACGAAAGGGCATTGTCGATTTGGTTGGCATGCTTGCATCAATCGATGGACTGGATGAGTTGACCATGACAACCAATGGGATTTTACTTCCTCAATTAGCTACAGATTTAAAGAAGGCAGGCCTGTTCAGGGTAAATATCAGTCTTGATACAGTAAATCCTGAAAACTACTGCCAGATCACACGGAATGGCGATTTGGCGCAGGTTTTGGATGGAATTGAGGCTGCCAGCAAGGCAGGATTGGAACCTATAAAAATTAACTGTGTATTGTTGGGTCAACCCGATGATGACACCCGGAAACTGAAAGAATTTTGCAAGGCGAGGGGATTATCGCTGCGTTTCATTCACCAGATGAACCTGAAAACGGGTGAGTTTTCGACCGTTGAAGGTGGCGATGGTGGAAACTGCAGTCGATGTAACAGGCTGCGTTTACTGGCAAATGGAGATATTAAACCCTGTCTGTTTAGTGATGTGGCTTACAATATTCGAAAATTAGGACATCGGGAAGCGCTCGATCTTGCATTAGGCAACAAACCGCGAAGTGGAACATACAATCACTCCGGCGAGTTTTACAATATTGGCGGATAGACGGAGTTTCAAGTTTCAGGTTTCAAGTTCCAGGTCATTGTTCGACAATAGACGGATTAGATAGAGATATATTGATTGAATTATAAATCTTAATACCAGCCTTTTTGCTCCTCCCTGTTTGGGGAGGTTGGGAGGGGCCTTTAGTCATGAAAAAACTAACTCACACCGACGAAAAGGGAAAAGCCAAAATGGTTGATGTAAGCCAGAAACCCGATCAGGAAAGGGAAGCTATTGCCCGCGGGTTTATTCGGCTGCAGCCCGAAACGGTTGAACTTATTCGTCAAAATCAAATGAAAAAGGGCGACGTACTTACAGTTGCCCAAATTGCGGGAATCCAGGGAGCCAAACGAACCGGCGAGCTGATTCCGTTATGCCACCCGCTTCAGCTTTGGAAAATCGATGTGAAATGTACCCTTCAGGAAAATGGTGTGGAAGCCGAATGTATTACGCTTTGTGTTGGCAAAACCGGTGTGGAAATGGAAGCGTTAACCGGAGTTAACGTGGCTCTGCTAACTGTTTACGACATGTGCAAGGCTGTCGATCAGCAAATGGTTATTGAAAATGTCAGATTGATTTCGAAAACAAAAAAGTGATTAATTGATTAGCTTTGACTGTTGATATTGCCTAATTCCATTGCATTTATGTCGAAGCATAGAATAGAAAAAGATCTTTTGGGTTCGCGCGAACTTACGGCCGGTTTGATGTGGGGAATCCATACAGAACGGGCACTGGAGAACTTTCGGCTATCGGGAAGAGTTGTTCACCCTGAGCTGGTAAGAGCGTTTGGAGCAGTCAAACTGGCCTGTTTCAATACCAACCGGCAGCTGGGATATTTTTCGGTGGCAGAAAAAGCAACTGCAATTGAAAAGGCTTGCCACGAAATGGCTGAAGGTGATTTGACCCAATATATTGTGGTTGATAGTTTGCAGGGAGGTGCAGGCACTTCAACCAACATGAATGTGAATGAAGTAATTGCCAACCGGGCACTGGAAATCGCAGGTAAAGAAAAGGGTGATTACGCATTTATTTCTCCGCTCGACGATGTGAATTTACACCAGTCGACAAACGATACCTATCCAACTGCGCTAAAAGTTGCCGCAATCCGCCTGATTCGCCGGCTGGAGCAGTCGGTGCTGGCGCTTCAGGAGGCTTTTCAGGCCAAAGAAAAGGAATTCGCCCATGTGGTAAAGATTGGCCGGACTCAGCTTCAGGACGCTGTATTGACCACCCTGGGACGCGAGATGGGAGCTTATGCCGAAGCGTTTAACCGCGACCGTTGGCGGTTCTCAAAATGCGAAGAAAGGTTGAGAGTTGTTAATCTGGGCGGCACTGCTATTGGTTCCGGATTGGGTGCACCGCGTCAGTATATTTTTCGGGTGGTCGACAATCTTCGGGAAATTACCGGCATTGGGCTGGCTCGTGCAGAGAACCTGACTGAAAATACCCAGAATGCTGATGTTTTTGTTGAGGTTTCTGGAATGCTGAAGGCTTGTGCTGTTTCAATCCTGAAAATAAGCAACGACTTGCGCCTGATGTCGAGCGGACCGGATGCCGGACTTGCCGAAATAATACTTCCGGCGAAACAGGCCGGATCATCGATAATGCCGGGGAAGGTCAATCCGGTTGTCCCTGAAGCAGCTGCTCAGGCAGCTATGGTGGTGATGGGGAACGATCAGGTGATTGCTCAGGCAGCTTCAGGAGGAAATCTTGAACTCAATCAGTTTATGCCTTTAATTGCTCATGCTTTACTGGAGAGTGTTGACCTGTTAACAAATGCTTCAGAACTTCTGCGGGTACATTGTGTTAAGGATTTAAAGGCAAACGAAGAGCAATGCCGGAATAATGTGATGAATTCTACCGCATTAATAACTGCAGTTATTCCTTCAATTGGGTATGAAAGAGCCAGTGAGATTGCGTTGAAAGCGAGGACTGAAAATATTCCGGTAAAGGAGGCTATTCTTCAGTCGGGACTAATAAGCGAGCAGCGATTGAATGAACTTATTAGTCCGGAGGCTGTTTGTAGATTAGGATTTTAACTGAAGCAAATTGTTGTTATTTATATTTATTCTAAATAATTGTTAATGTGTTTTGTAGTTATGTAGAATATTTTTAGTTTAGTCCAAGAATTTATCATTAACCAATAAAAGTAAATATCATGAAAAGATTAGCAATGGTTTTGACTGTAGCTTTCACCATGGGGTTAGCTGCTTCTACTGTAAGTGCTTCTACAGTAAAAGATGACAAACAGAAAAAGGAATGCACTGCTGCTGAAAAGAAAGACTGCGCAAAAAGTAAATCATGCTGCGCTGATAAGAAAGCAGAAACAAAAACTGAAGCAAAAGACAAGAAATAATTTTCCTTTTAAGGAAGAAAATAGGCTGACTCAGGGGGTAAGTTCAGGCTATTTTTTTTGTTTGTTTTATTCTGTAGTAAAAATAAAAATGGACCGTTTCAAGCTCGAAACGGTCCATTTTTATTTTCCTGAATGACTAATACTTTCAGAAATGAGTTATTTCTTGGTTTCAGAATTACTCCAATCAACCAATTTTGACGGATAAAAACTGATATTCATTGCTTTCATGCGTTCGCCATGATTGGCTAAGCGGGTTTTGTAATTATCCCAGCTTCTCAGATTGGCGGGAGTCCATCCAATTTCTGCATATCCAAGTAATCGCGGAAAGAGCAGGTATTCTGCTTCCTGGCGGGCTCCAACAGTTTCAGACCAAAGAGGTGCTTCAATACCTATAATATTTTCTTTTTTGATTTCTGGAACCAGATTGGCGGGATCCCAGTTGTAACCCTTATCAACTTCGATGTAGGCTGCCCAATGCAAACCATAGGTACTGGTCGAATCATATTGCATATCGATATAAGCATTTTTAGCCGGCGACATCAGCACTTTTGCGCCCTGGGCAACACCTTTGATTGCATTTTCGGCTTTGGCCCAATATTGTACAACTGTATTTGGTTTCAAGGTTGCCAGTGCAACTTCGTCCCAGGCAAGTACTTTTTTGCCATGGGCGATAACCATATCCTGAACACGGTTCATAAACGGAATGTAATCTTCGAGTTTAGTGGCGTGCGATTCATCTCCGCCAATATGCAGATATTCTCCGGGTGTTAAAGCTGCCAGCTCGCGAATTACATCATCGATGAATTTATAGGTAACCTCTTTCTTTGTTGCCAGGGTGCTGAACCCAACATCTGTTCCGGTATACAATTCAGGTGCTTTGCCGCTTTCGTTGAGTTCGGCATACGATGCAAGAGCTGCATTGGTGTGACCTGGCATGTCAATTTCGGGAATGACGGTGATGTAACGGGCCTGTGCAAATTTCACAATGTCGGTATATTGTTCCTGAGTATAATAACCGCCTTCCCCGCCACCAACTTCGGTTTTTCCGCCATGAGCGGTGAGGTTTGGCCACGATTTGATTTCAATTCTCCATCCCTGGTCGTCGGATAAGTGCAGGTGCAATACGTTCATTTTGTAATAGGCCATTTGCTCAATAAAGTTTTTCACATCGTCAACCCCAAAGAAATGACGCGATACATCGAGCATCGATCCACGATAACCGTATGAAGGATAGTCGCGGATGGTTCCGGTAGGTAATTTCCATGAGCCTTTTTGCAAAGAAGTCATTTCGACCTTCGGAGGCAGGATTTGACGAATGGTCTGAATTCCGTGGAAAAGTCCTGCAGGTTTGTTGGCTGTAAGACTAACCAGTTTGCTGGTTATTTTAAGCTGGTAACCTTCGTCACCAAGTTCTGAATCGTTTTCAGCCAGAGCCAGATAAATATTGCCAGATCCCGGGATTTCGCCGGTTGTTTTAACCTCGATACCTAGTCCGGTTGATGGGTTTAATTTATCGGCAAGATATTGGCCGATTTCCTTCAGTTCGGGTGATTCGCCCTGAACAAATATGTTGGTTTGATCGGTCAGATCAAAAGCTCCCCCATCGGGAACTACTGAAACAGGCAGTGGAATCATGTTTTCTTTTGAAAGGTCGGTTGGTTTACATGATATCAGGCAAGACAGTGCTGTTACAAATAGCGCACTGAAAATAAGACTTTTAAAGTTGGTTTGTGTCATGGTTTATTAATATTTACGACGTTTGTGGATTTATTTTCTCAATTTTAAAAACAACGGGCATCAGTCCATCCGAACAACAGGCAATGGCAGTTCCGGGTTGTTTCATCCACGGGAAACTTCCATCAAACATTATTGTTGTTACATCTTTCTGAATGTCTCCCCAGGCCCATGAGCAAAAGCCTTCCGGAATCTGGTTGTAATCATCAACGATAAATTCCTGACCGACAGTCAGAAGGGCGCATCCCAGACACTGATCCGAAAGATTTAAGCTGCAATACTCGCTCACTAAATCCCTGTTAATCATCTTTTTCAGAACGGTAATCTTACACTGTGCCATAATTCCGGGTTTTAAAATGGTTCGTATGGAGCCAAATTACCCAAAAATCATGTAATAACCTTTTGTTTTTGATTGACTTATGTCATTCGACCATTTTTAAGATTCGTGTTCGTTTACCGATGCTGAAGTTAACAAAAACAAGCAGAAAGCATGAACCAACGATAACAAATGCACCTATCATTTCGATGAAACTATATTTCTCGTTAAAAATGAACCAACCCGAAAAGAGGTTGAAAACCGGAACCAGCGATTGAAGCAGCGAGCCGGTAGCCACGTTTACATATTTGTAGCCTTCGGTCATAAACAGCTGGCCAATAGTGGCAACAACGCCAACCAGTATCAGCAAAAGTATTTCTGTCATGTTCCCTTTGGCCTGAGTTACTCCTGAAGGAATCAGGAACATCCAGAACCCTACAATGCACTGCGAAAAGAAAATGGCCATTGAATTATCGCTTTCGTGCAGTTTTTTCACAAAAACTACGGCCAACCCAGTTGTTACTGAGCCGGCAATTGCAATCAACTCATAAATTCCCATTCCGGCAAGTGATCCTTTTCCACCTCCAACCGACAATAAAATCAATCCGGCGAACGAAATTGCGATTATTACGAATTTCACCGGTTCCACTTTTTCTTTCAGGATAAGCATACTGAAGATTGTGGCAAAAATGGGGTAGGAATAAATATATACCGAACCTTTCCCGACGCCAAGTTTCAAAATGGCCAGGTAAAACAGGTAAACTGCAATTCCGCCTACAAAACCGCGCCAGAACAATCCCTTCCAGTCGTTGAACTTTAGTTTTATGATGCCGAAAAGCGATAATATTCCAATTATTCCAACGCCGATGGTAAACCGGAAGAAGGTAGTTTGATAGCTCGATACATTGGGAATTGCTTTGACCAGAACGGCCATCAGGGCAAAAAAAACAACTGAGCCTAATGTTAGTAATATACCTCTTGAGTTGCCAGACATAGAAACCGGTTCAAATTAGTAACGCAAAACTATCGATATTAAAACAAACTATAACTGATAAAAATGGTTAAAACAAAGCAATTGGCAAGAAAAAACCCCCGCAGGCAGCGAGGGTTTTTGAGATGATCTATTCTTCGGTAATTACGATCTTTTCGATTAAGTCGCCTTGTCTGATGGCATCAATCACTTCGAGGCCTTCGTAAACCTTGCCGAAACAGGTGTGTTTGCGGTCGAGGTGAGATGTTTGCCGGCGGCTGTGGCAGACAAAAAACTGCGATCCACCGGTATTACGTCCGGCATGAGCCATCGATAAAACACCACGGTCGTGGTACTGATTTTCGCCATCGGTTTCGCAAGGAATCTTGTATCCCGGACCACCGGTTCCAGGCATGCCTGTTGCACCGGCACGCGAATTCGGACAACCTCCCTGAATAACAAAATCAGGAATTACGCGGTGAAATGTTAATCCATCATAGAACCCACTCTTTGCCAATTTATGGAAATTAGCTACAGTTCCGGGTGCGTCCTGATCGTAAAAACTTACTTTCATGACACCTTTACTGGTATAAATCTCTGCTTTGCTCATTTTTCTATATATTAAAGATTGATGCAAAAATACAATTTTTGAACTTAAATTGAGGAATACAGAAAGCCTCACGACTTAATGGCGAGAAAAGGCTGTCGTAAAACACTTTTCACTATCGATCTGGCAAATTCACAATTTTTTTCGTTTAATTTGAGCAGCATAGTACAGGATAGTCGATTCTTGTTAATTTACTTCTTGTTCTTTCGAAATATTGGTATTTTCTTAAACTGAACTAAACGAAAAAAGGCAGACAGGAAGATGTTCCGTAACATTTTTTCGATAGTGCAAAGCTTTGCAAATTATGAGTTGACCAAACCTGTTTGGCAATTCGGATATGTTTGTTGATTTTTGACTGGTACTTTGATGCGGTAAACTAACAACTAAAAATAAAACCTATGGGAAAAGCTAAAAAAGGTCTGTTCACTACTGAGGACGGAAGAAATCACACCTTTATTTTCTTTCTGGTAGCACTGCTGTTCACCTTGTGGGCGGTTGGAAACAGCCTGATTGATACTATGGACAAACATTTTCAGGATTATTACCACCTTACCAAGGCCGATTCGGCTAATGTGCAGTTTTCGCATTACCTCGGATATTTTTTTATGGCTTTGCCCGCCGGGTGGTTTATTCACAAACTTGGCTATAAATGGGGAATTGTACTCGGATTGAGTTTGGCTGCATTGGGCTGCCTGTGGTTCTATCCGGCTACAAAAATTGATGGTTTCTGGGCTGTGCTTTTAGGTGTTTGTCTGGTCGCAATGGGTTTTTCTTTCCTTGAGACAGTTGCCAATCCCTATACCACAGTACTCGGAGATCCGAAATATGCAGCTTCACGAATTAATCTGGCGCAATCTTTTAATGCCATTGGCTGGCCAATTGCTCCTTTTATCGGGGGAATGTATTTTTATCATACCGACGATGCGCTGACAGCCCAGCAGAATGCCGAGATTGCCCATAAAACCATGTGGATTCCTTATTTGGCGCTGGCAGTGATTATAGGTGTTCTTATCATTCTATTTATAAAAAGCAACATGCCCGATGTAAGAGAAGATAATCACGAATCACAAAATGAAATTGATAAAGTTGATGTTTTTGGCCAACAAAGCCGCCTGTCAACCATTCTTTTATATGTTACCGCTATTTTATTCAGTTTTGCGTTGGGTATGATTGTGCGATTCTTTGTGCAGGTGTTTTATATGGATCGCGCAACATTGGCTAATCCTGAAGCCATGGCCGCTTTGAACCAAACTCTTAAGTGGGTATCCAACATTGTCACGGGGTTAGCTGGAATTATTTCTGTTACTTTTATCGCGTTGAAGAAAGAAAAGCTGATTCATAAATCGAGCATTTGGTCGGCTCCTCACTTTACCGGGGCCACCATTGCACAGTTTTTGTATGTTGCAGCTCAGGCTGGAATTTTCAGTTTTTTCATTAATTATATGGTAGAAGAAGTTCCGGCAATTGGCGAAAGTTTGAAATCGAACTTTTTTATTGGTGGCGAAAGCGGATCGATCCTGCGCGATGGTTCCTATTTCCTCACCGAGAAAGGCGCAACTTCGCTGATGTCGTGGCTTGCTTTCCCACTGTTCCTTTTGGGCCGGTTTACCGGGTCGTTCATATTAAGAGTTACCAAAGCTCACACTATGCTTGGACTTTACGCATTCATTAATGTGATGTTAATGTTTGTTATTGTAGCCAATTTAGGCTGGGTGTCGGTAGCTGCTGTATTTTTAAGCTTCTTCTTCATGTCTATCATGTTCCCAACTATATTCTCTTTAGGAATTTTTGGATTGGGCGAAAAGTCGAAAATGGCCTCTTCGTTCATTGTGATGGCGATTATGGGTGGTGCCGTTCTGCCTAAAGTAATGGGAGCCATTGGCGATGCCGAAGGCATGTCGGCCGGATATGTTGTACCGGCAATTTGCTTCCTGGCCATTGCTGCCTACGGATTTTTCTGGACAAAACTCAGCGGTTCGGAAGGCCTCAACGGTGTGAAGTTCGGTGCAGGACATTAATATATTGACACAATGGAACAAAATGTTAGTTCAAAGAGTGCTTCGTTCGAGCGATATTGTAAAACTTTGTCGCTGAAGGACGACGTTCAACTAATTGAAGATTACAAAAAAGTGCATGCTCCCGGTGCTGCCTGGCCCGAAATTACCCAGGGAATGAAAGAAGTAGGGATCATAGACATGGAAATATACATTTTGGGAACCCGTCTCTTCATGATTATGGATACCGTTGCTGATTTCGATCACGATAAAGCAATGGCTGAATTGGCCGGCAAACCGCGCCAAAGCGAATGGGAGGCCTATGTCTCGCGTTTCCAGCAGACCTCTTCGGAAGCTACTGCCGACGAAAAATGGCAGCTGATGGAGCGCATCTACAAATTGGAATAAGAGATAATTTAAAGTCGTCCTCGATAATTCAAATTCCGGAGAAATAATCACTTCTCCGGAATTTTATTTCGTAATAACCCAAAAAACTAGACCAATGAAGCGAAGAGATGTACTTAAAACCGCGGCAGCTCTGGCTGTAACTCCATTTGTTTCACCACTGGCCAATGCGGTCGGCTTTTCGTCACGAAACAGTAGTCCTGAGAATCAGCTAAAAATTTCATCAGGAATAAAGCGTTTTGGCGACGGGCGCGACTGGTTTTTTGAGAAACGTTACGGAATGTTTGTTCACTGGGGATTGTATTCAATTCCGGGGTGGCACGAGCAGCATCAATGGCGGGCAAGGGTTGCACGAAACGAATATGAAAAGCTTGCTCAGCAATGGAATCCGGTAAAATTCGATCCCGAACAGTGGCTCGATTTAATGGAAGAAGCCGGAATGAAATACCTTACCATTACAACCAAACATCACGACGGCTTTTGTTTGTGGCATACCTCGCAAACAAAGTTCAGCACGGCAAATACACCGTATAAAAAGGATATTATTGGAATGCTTTCGGACGAATGTCACAAAAGGAAGATTCCGCTTTGCCTGTATTACTCGATTGCCGACTGGAATCAGCCCAATTATCCCAATCAGGGCAGGCATCACGAATTGCCGCCGCAGCCAAAGGATTCGCCCGACTGGGACAAGTATATGGATTTTCTGAAAGCACAGGTTCGCGAACTTTGCACCAATTATGGTGAAATTCATGGCTTTTGGTGGGACATGAATGTGCCGCAGTTTAAGGATCCGTCGGTAAATGCTATGATCAGGAAACTGCAACCCAAAGCTGTAATAAACAACCGCGGATTTGATGAAGGCGATTTTGGTACGCCCGAACGCGATTACGACAATGTTGCTTCCGAAGCGAAAAGTTTCGACCGGATGACTGAGGCTTGTCAATCGGTAGGAATGGAAAGCTGGGGATTTAAAAAAGATGAAGATTATTACTCCGATCGACACCTGATCAGCAGTATCGACCGCTATCTGTCGCGCGAGGCCAATTATTTGCTGAATGTAGGTCCAACCGGCGAAGGAGTTATTCCTCCGGAAGCTGCAGCTATTTTACGCCGCATTGGCCAATGGAAAAAATCGGTGGATGAATCTTATCAGAACGTTCAGACAGATTCAACATTGGTTGAAGCTTCCGGAGTTTTGGTTACGAGGCGAGAGCGGACTTTATACATTCATCTGAATAAAGTACCGGTGGGTTCAGGCCTGAAACTGAAACCAATCAATGTTCTTCCGTCAAAAGCCATATTGCTGAATACAGGAAATCCGATTGATTGTACTGTGAATTTAAGCCCCAGCGATCATGCCACCCAGCAACCCTATTTGCGGTTGCGAAACCTGCCGGTAAACGAATCTGCCAATACAGTTTTGATCGCCAAACTGGAGTTCGCTCGCCCGTTGGAAGAAGTTGTGCTTACAAACAAATCTGACTCCAACATCGAACTGACGAAATAACACATAAACTGCCCGTTTAATTAGAAACTAAAATTTTTGATTGAGATTATTCTGAATTTTGTCTGAGACGACACTTTTTATCCTTTAAACTGTAAAATATGTGCTGATTTTCAGTGCATAAGAGCGATTTTTGAATTTTTGATCAATTTTCGACGTCCAAAATGATGACTAAAGTCATCCGTGTTGTTAAACATTCATTTTTTGTGATTCAAGTTCCTGAAAATCTGGTAAATAAATTCAGATTTGTTTTTCTGAGATTGGAATAATCAACAACCGAATGTCATAACTTTGGGTATAATTAAAAATTCAAAAAGATGAAGCTTGTTACAATAATTACTGACAAGTTTCGTGTAGCGTTAAAAAGTAAATAATAAACGTATGAAAGCAGACATCAACGAATTTTTGGAAGCCCTGAAAGCGCGAACTCCGGGCGAACGTGAGTTTCATCAGGCAGTGCAGGAAGTGGTTGAATCGATATGGGATGTTTATCAGAAAAACCCCAGATACCAAAAAGCGAAAATTCTGGAACGCATTGTTGAACCGGAACGCACCGTTATTTTCAGGGTGCCTTGGGTTGACGACAGGGGCGAAGTGCAGGTAAACCGTGGTTACCGCGTTGAGTTTAACTCGGCCATTGGCCCGTATAAAGGTGGGTTGCGCTTTCACCCGACGGTAACGTTGAGTGTACTGAAGTTTTTAGGTTTCGAACAGACATTTAAAAATAGTTTAACCACTTTGCCGATGGGTGGAGGAAAAGGTGGATCGGATTTCAGCCCCAAAGGTAAGTCTGACAATGAAATCATGCATTTCTGTCAATCATTTATGACCGAACTTTCACGTCATATTGGCCCGAATACCGACGTTCCCGCTGGTGACATTGGCGTAGGCGGCCGCGAAATCGGTTTCTTATTTGGTCAGTATAAACGTATCCGGAATGAGTTTACCGGTGTACTTACTGGCAAAGGATTGGGTTGGGGTGGTAGTTTAATCCGTCCGGAAGCAACCGGTTTTGGAGCAGTTTATTTTGTTCAGCATATGCTGGCTAATCTGGGTCAGGAAATTGAAGGCAAGACATTCAGTGTTTCCGGATTTGGAAACGTTGCCTGGGGTGCAATCCTGAAAATTAATGAATTAGGTGGCAAAGTAGTTACCATTTCAGGCCCTGATGGTTACATCTATGATAAAGATGGAATTTCAGGCGAAAAAGTGGATTACCTGCTCGAACTTCGCGCATCGAACAACGATGTGGTTGAGCCTTATGCCAAAGAATTCGGAGCACAGTTCTTTGCTGGTAAGAAACCATGGGAATGCCCGGTTGACATTGCGATGCCTTGTGCTACTGAAAATGAGCTGAATCTCGACGACGCCAAATTGTTGGTTCAGAATGGCTGCAAAATGGTAGCCGAAACCTCGAACATGGGTTGTACTGCTGAGGCAATGGAATACCTCACCGAACACATTTCATATGCTCCGGGTAAAGCTGTAAATGCCGGTGGAGTTGCTGTTTCAGGGTTAGAAATGTCGCAAAACTCTATCCGTATGAACTGGCCAAGAGAAGAAGTTGACATGTATCTGCACCGTATTATGAAAGACATTCACGAAACCTGCGTGAAATACGGTAAGAAAGGTGATAAAGTAAATTATGTAGTTGGTGCAAATGTTGGCGGCTTTGTGAAAGTAGCCGATGCCATGCTTGCACAAGGAATTGTATAATATTTTATAAATCATAGTTTTAGTTGTGTCCTGCAAAATAATTCTCCGGAATAGCTTTGCAGGACACTTTTATTTCTAAAGCTCACTTTTATCAGGGTATTCAGTAGTAGTTTGCAAAAACAAATATGATTTTCGTTTTCTACACAATAAGATAATATTCCGTTCATATTCAGGTGCTTTATTTTTCCTTATTTTGGTGAAATTTTGCGAAAAAATGCTGATTGATACACATTCTCATATTTATTCAACTGATTTCATTCACGATTTGGACGAAGTGATCCAGCGGGCTTATTCGAACGATGTGCGGAAGATCATTCTTCCGAATATTGACAGTTCATCGGTGAAAAATTTGCTGGATCTGGTTGATACCTATCCGCATATTTGCTTTCCGCTGATGGGGCTTCACCCAACTTCGGTAACTCAGGATTATCAGGAAGAATTACAGTTGGTTGAATATTGGCTAAAAAAACGCAAATTTTATGGGATCGGGGAAATCGGTATCGATTTATACTGGGATAAGTCATTTCTGGAAGAGCAAATTCATGCCTTCCGTTTTCAGCTCGATTTAGCCCGCCAGTACAAGTTACCTGTTGTGATTCATGTTCGCGATTCGTTCGACGAAGTTTACCAGATACTTTCAGAAGTAAAAGATTATAACCTGACAGGTGTTTTTCATAGCTTCTCCGGAACAGTTGAACAGGCCCAAATGGTTACCGATCTTGGATTTAAAATTGGAGTAAACGGAATTATTACCTTCAAAAAGAGCGGTTTGGATGAAGTGATCAGGCAGGTTGACCCTTCGCATATCATTATTGAAACCGACTCGCCATATTTAACCCCAACACCTTTCAGGGGAAAACGAAACGAAAGCTCATATCTTGTTTATATTGCGCAAAAAATTGCCGATCTTCACCACATGGCAGTAGGTGATATCGCCAAGATTACCACTGAAAATGCCCGTAATTTATTCGGTATTTAATATTCAGTGACCCAATAAAACAAACAAGTGGAAACTAAGCCGTCGATTCTTATTATTTATACCGGTGGCACCATCGGGATGGTTCAAAAGTCAGCCAACGGTATTCTTGTTCCGGTAAAATTCGATCAGATTCAGGAGGAAGTGCCCGAACTCAGTCGTTTAGAGGTGAATCTTTCTGTAGTAACTTTTAATCCGCCAATCGATTCATCGAATATGACGCCCGCCACATGGGTGAAAATTGCCAATACCATCGAGCGAAACTACAACAAATACGATGGGTTTGTTATTTTGCACGGCACCGATACTATGGCCTATACAGCCTCGGCGTTGAGTTATATGTTCGAAAATCTGGACAAACCAATTGTGCTGACAGGTTCGCAGTTGCCAATTGGAATACTTCGTACCGATGGGAAAGAAAACCTGATAACTTCAATTCAGATTGCGGCAGCCAAACGAAACAGCGAGGCCATTGTGCCTGAGGTGTGTGTTTATTTCAATCAAAAGCTTTATCGCGGAAACCGTATTTCGAAGCGTCATGCTGACGATTTTAGCGCATTCTCGTCGGTGAATTACCCGCCATTGGCTACAGCTGGTGTCGAGATCAAATATTTCCAGGAGAATATCAACCGTTTCCCGAATAAGGGAATTTTAAAGGTTCGGACAAGTTTCGATGAAAATGTGGTGGTGCTGAAGATTTTTCCCGGAATTGGAAAAATGGTTTTCGAAAATATCCTGAATATTCCAGGGCTGAAGGGTGTGGTGCTCGAATCATTTGGCTCGGGAAATATTCCTACTACTCGCTGGATGATCAGCCAGATCAAAAATGCCATCAAGCGGAAAATAATATTTCTGAATGTAACTCAATGTCAGGGCGGAGCAGTTAATATGACACGCTACGAAACTGGAGTTGAGCTGGAAAATGCTGGTGTAGTCAGTGGCAAGGACATGACAACTGAGGCTGCCATTACCAAGCTGATGTTCCTTTTGGGGCAGGGTTTGGACCACGACGAAATCAAACTGCACCTGAATAAAAGTTTGATTGGCGAAATGAGCGAATAGTTTTTCTTTCGGTTTTTTTCGTACTTTCGAGGCCGGAAAAATCAATCCGCTATAAATTGGAGAGATGCAAGAGTGGCTGAATTGGCACGCCTGGAAAGCGTGTGTACCCCTAAAGGGTACCGCGGGTTCGAATCCCGCTCTCTCCGCATCGCATAGGCAGTTTCAGGAATCTGAAGCTGCTTTTTTATTGGGTCCTACCATTATGAATATTCAATTTTCTCCTGTTTTTTATGGATTTTGCGTTGGAGTGTAAATTGAGAATTATTTGTAAGTGACATATTAATGTATTCATTTTAAACAAACTCCAAATGTGCAATGAGAAAATATGCATTAAATGAATTAATTCTCTTTTGCATCGTCACACAATATAAATTACGGTGAATACTAGATTAAAGATATTCCAGAATATAAGGAGCCAGGATTGTGATTGAAATGTTAATATTATAGCATGTTAATCAGGTAGATGTAGGATTTTTATGAGATTAGGCAAGGAATGCGATCTTGGGTTATTAATTATTGTAATAAATAGCATAAATTAGTGTAATTCAATTTATTTAAACTGCAGTTCAGGCATTAAGAGATTACCTCTTATAAATTTTAATTCAGCTTGTATCAAAGAATATATAATTAGTGCTCTACAATAAATGAAAAAGATAAATATACTTCTAGTGTTCATATTCACATCGTTTTTGTTACTTGCTCAAGACTATCAAATTAGGTTTGGAGGATCAGGGGCCAGTTCGACTGTAGGTACAGTTACAATTGAGAATTTGACCTTAGGCAATAGTTTAGTATTGAACGGGACAGAAGTGCTTCATTTAATGGCAGGAATAACCGGAACAAATCCAAGACCAGATCAGGATGATGCTTTTCAAATTTATCCCAATCCTATGACAGACAAGTGCACCGTTAAATTTATTTCAAATTCTTCAGATCAAGCAACGATTGAATTATTTGATGTTACTGGGAAAAGGATAAGTACAACTCAAAGTATTTTAACAAATGGGACTCATGCATATCAGGTAAGTCATCTCCAAAGAGGAACTTTTACAATAAAAATCTCGTCAAAATCGTACATTTATTCTGGGAAATTGGTAAGTAACGGCCCTGTAAACTCAGAAGTAAGAATTAACTATCTCGGAAATGAGCCAATTCCGATTGCCTCAAAGAATCTGAAAAGTACTGGTGTTGAGAAAATAATGCAGTATAATCAGGGAGATAGGTTGAAAATTACCGGAACATCAGGTATTTATACTACTGTCATTACTGACATGCCTACGCAGAATAAAGTGATAACATTTCCTTTTATTGCATGCACCGATGCTGATGGCAACAACTATCCAATTGTCCAAATTGGAACACAGGTTTGGATGGCTGAAAATTTGAGAACTACCAAAACCCAAAATGGTTATCCAATTCCAAACGTTTCGAATAACTCTGAGTGGGCACGATTAACTACATCAGGTTATTGTAGTTACGATAATGATATAAATAATTCAAAGACTTACGGATACTTATACAATTGGTATTCTGTAAATGATTTGATTGCTCCTTTGGGTTGGCATATTCCTAGCGATGAAGAGTGGGCAATCCTAACAGAATTTCTGGGAGGAATATATATGGCAGGAGGTAAGCTAAAAGAAACAGGAACTAACCATTGGTCAAGTCTAAACAAAGATTCTTCATCTAATGAAACCGGATTCACAGCCCTCCCCGGAGGTGGTCGTAGCAATTATGGGAGTTTTGCATACATGGGATCTAATGGGGAGTGGTGGAGTTCAACCGAGCACTTTTTAAATGGACAAAGTTTTGCTTGGTATTTGGATATGTCATACAATTATCAAGGTGTTCTTAGAAATTATAGCAGCCCTAAAGTTGGATTTTCGATCCGTTGTGTAAAGAATAATTGAGGATGGAGCGCATTTGAAGCCATAATGGGTACCACGGGTTCGATCCCGCTATCTTCGTATCCTATTTATAATTATTAGATTAATTGATCAACACCCAATTTTATAGGTATAAATGTAAGATTGGGTGCTGTTATTTTCTGGATTTTGTTTCCTAAGACTATGGTTTTTCTTGCAGAGAACCAATGAAATTTTGGTTAATGAGTTAATGAGTAAACTACGAGTTGGCAAAGAAGCAATTTCCTCGAAGTTACAAAATAAAAAAGCTGCCAAAGGGGGTTGGCAGCTTAATGTCTTAACAGCTATTTGTCAAGAATTTAAAACACATAAAGGTAAGACTGATAAAGTTGCTGTTTAATATACATGAAAAAAATCGCGTTATGTGTTTACGAATTAAACATAGGAATAAGATCTGTATTTGAATACTTATTTCAATGAACGACAATTTATAGCTGGTAAACGATAACGTATAAGCCCATTTAATTCTTTGGTTGACAACTTTTCCGCAAAATCAATTAATTCCTGAAATAACCTGAAAGAAAAAGGCTGACTCATATGAGTCAGCCTGAATAAATACCAATCAATTTGCATCCCACCAAGTTCGGCTGGTAAGCGTAAGTCCGGCGGGCATATTATCGCCGTTATACAATCGTTCATCGTCGGGATAAGGTAACCGCCTTGGAATTTCGGATAGAACCGCTCCTGTAGGTTTTACCAATGCAGGGAAGCCTGTTCTTCGCCAATCGGTCCAGCACTCAAGCTGAAGGAATGAACTCAGGTACTTCTGGTTCATAATTTTCTCCAGGGTGATTGTAACTTCTGATTCTTTTTGCGCATTATACCATGAGCCGTCGCCGTAAACACCTTCGCGCTGAAGTGATGCTTTCAGACCATCGTTGTAAGCATTGGCCGCTCTTACTTTGTCGTTGGTTTTCAAACTTGCTTCGGCTTCAATGAATTTAGTTTCTACGTAGGAAATCAAATATACCGGAGAAATATCTGAAGCATAAGCTGTTCCAACTTTCGACGCATTGGCGTTGTTTTCGCCGGCAGCCGATCCCACGCTGCCATCAAAATATACCAGTAAACGTGGATCATTCTTTTCTTTCAATTTGGCAATGTAGGTTGAATTGGCGCACATATATCCCGGACGTTCCTGCTCTGCTTTGTATATCGGATTGGCATTGTTGTATGCACTTCCAAAAATCAGTTTAAAATCATCGTCATTACTTTGATAAGCATTTGCTAGAGCGCCAAGCGCATCGGTGTAGGCAGCATTTCCTTTTCGTTTTGCCAGATGCAGACTGTATCGGGCTTTAAGTGCATAAGCTGTTTTCTTCCATTTCGCTAAATCACCTTCATAAATAACGTCTTCGGCATCAGGACTATATACGCTCTTCGTACTTTGAAGATCGGTAATTGCTTCATTCAGCAAAGTGAAAATAGTGGTATATATTTTCTCCTGGGTATCGTATTTAGGCTTGAATTCATTTTTATCGCCTTTAAGTGCATCAGAATACGGAATATCTCCCCAAAGATCGGTGGTTACTCCAAGGTGATAAGCCATTAATATTTTGCCAACAGCAGCATAATGAGGCGAATTGCTCGAAGCCGCCTTCTCCATCAGTATTTTAGAGTTTATCATTCCCGGGGCATAAAGATTGTAACTCCAGGCATTGGTAACATCTGATTCGCCCAGAATATATAGATCAACCTCTGATGATTGGCTTTGAAGCCCTGCAATTTGCTGCATCCAGGCGCTGCTGTACCGGGTGAGCTCGCCACCAACAATATAGGCCAGATTTACCTCGATAGGAGCAATCAATTGAGCCATTGCAACATCTGTTGGGTTATTCGGATCGACATTGATATTTGGATCAATCCACTTTTCGCATGAACTGAATAGAAATACACTCGCTATTAAAGTGAAAATTATCTTTTTCATATCGGAAGTTTTTTTAATTAAAAGTCAAGCTTTACACCAAATACGAACGACCTGGTATTAGGCATATTAAAATAATCGAGGCCTTGAGCATTAAATGCTCCCATCAGGTTGGTTTCCGGATCAATGCCGTCGTAAGGCGTTGATAACCATAGGTTACGGCCAGTAGCATATACTTTCATCTGCTTAATCATTGTCTTTTTAAGCAATTTCCCCAGTTCGTATGAAACGGTTACTTCGCGCAAACGAACCCAATCGGTTTCTTCAACAAACTGTTCCTGGGCAGGACTGGCACCTCCACCAATATTTTGGTAGTAGTACTGCGAGTATGTTGTCTGAATGTCGTTCTTTGCCCCCGATGTTATAATTTCGCCGTTCTCGATATGTCCCTTTACACCATCAAAAACTACAGCCTCCCCGCGGTTCTCAGTAAATTTCGATGTACCGAAACCAATTAACCGCGCCTTGGTACCATTCCACATGATGCCCCCATTTTTAATATCGAATAAAAATGAAAGGCTGGCTCCTTTGTACGAAAGTTCATTGTTGATACCCATGGTCCAGTTTGGAGAAATCTGTCCAAGCGACTTCATCGTTTCATCTTTAATCGGATAGCCATATCCAGCGCTTGTTGGGTCGTCGTTAATAATTGCACGGCCTTGATCATCTTTGTAAAATCCGGTACTAAACATACTTCCATAAGCCTCTCCTGCAACAACATTAATGGTGCTGCCGGTAAAACCACCCAAACTAATGTTATCAACACCCGGCGCTAACGAAAGCACTTTGTTTTTATTCTTGGTGAAGTTTACCGATAGAGACCAATTAAAATCACCTGTTTTCACAGGAACTGCATTGGCCATAATTTCAACCCCTTTATTCTCCATTGTCGCAGCATTCTTGTACTGGCTGTTATATCCGGTGCTGCCGGTTATCGGAACCTGGATCAGCAAATCGCGGTTTTGGTTGTTGTAATAGGTAAAATCGAAATTCAACCGGTTTTGCAAAAGCTTCAGCTCCAAACCAAACTCGCGCGAAACCAGACTTTCCGGTTTCAATTCAGAATTGGCCAGCGCATTGCCAGGTATAAACCCAGCGATACCATTAAACGGAAATGAGTTGGCTGTTGCCCAGCCATCTGTAATCTGAGCCAACGTATAGGTGTTTTGTGTATTGTATGGCGTTGCATGATTCGCAATCTGGGCAAACGACGCTCTTATTTTCCCAAACGAGAATACTTTACTTTCTTTAAACATCGGCAATTCAGTAAAAACAAAACCTATACTGGCCGACGGGAAGAAGAAGCTGTTATTTGAAACAGGCAAAGTGGTTGACCATTCATTTCGCCCGGTAAACCCGAGATATAGCATGCTTTTGTACGAGAATTGCATGTCGGCATACAGAGCTGCGGTACGGTACCGTTCGGTATTCTCACGAACCAGTTGCGACGAAGTATTCGACATGTGGTAAAAATCCGGAATCACAAACCCATTTCCTTGATTGTAAAGCTGTTGGTAATAGCTCTCGAACATGTTGTGCCCTAACGTGATATTGGCTGAAAAATCAGGAAATAAGTCTTTTGAATAGTTGATTGTCAGGTCCGAATTCAGGTTATTGTTGTAATGATGGTCTTCTTCCATCTGGCCATCAGGAATATTGGCCGACATCAGTGCCGTATGTCCCTTTCTGCGGTCCGAATACAAATCCTCGCCTAAGCGGTAGGTAATCGTAATCGGGGCTATCGGCTTGTATACCATCGAAATATTACCAATAACGCGGTCAACCTGGTCGGTCAGTATGTTTTTATTCACCGTCCAGTATGGGTTATCGTATGTGGCATACCGACGCGGGCTCCCATCCTCGTACATATAGGCATCCGGATGTTTATAGGCGTCACTGCCGTAGCCGTTGCCATTATCGAAAGTGGGTGTACAACGCAACAAACCCAGCATTACGCCTGATGTGTTTGAACCCTGCTGCATACGGTCGCCGCCCGATCGGATGTAATTGGCACTTCCCGAAACATGAACTTTTGTTCCAAGTTTTGTTTCTCCTGAAATTTTAAATGAGGTCTTTCCGAATTTATTTCGAGGAATAATACCTTGCGACGACGAGTTACCTACCGAAAGGAAGAAGTTTGTGTCTTTGTTTCCGCCCGAAATGGAGACGTTGTTATTTAGAGTTGTCCCTGTGAGGAAGAAGTTTCCCACATTGTCGTAAGCTTTGGCAGGCAAATTCGCTTTTGCTGTAGGATCGGTTGCTAAAACCAATCGTCCGTTTTTGTCTCTCGGATAATCAGTTGCACCATCAAATCTGAGATCCGAAATTTTTGGTCCCCACGAACTTGTTGTAGAAGTTCCGTAAACGCCATTGTTTCCCTGTGCGTAAATCATTTGCATTTCGGGTAGTTTATTCACATCGTCAAGCCCAAGCGACGAAGAAATACTGATATTTAGCTTTCCTTCGTTACTACCGCCTTTTTTGGTGGTTATAACAATTACGCCATTTCCTGCACGAAGGCCATACAATGCTGTGGCTGCACCACCTTTCAGTACTGATACCGACTCAATATCATCAGGATTCAGGTCAATCGCACGGTTCGAATAGTTTACTCCTGTTGTCAGGTTGTTCTGCAAGTCATCCGGGTTTCCGGAGTATTTCATTTCATTATCGATTGGAACACCGTCGACAACAAAAAGCGGCTGATTATTTCCTGAAATTGAGTTTTGTCCGCGAATAGTGATAAACGAAGCAGCACCCGCTGTCCCTGAAGAGCTGGTAATATTTACTCCAGCCATTCTGCCTGTCATGGCCGATAAAACATTGCCTGTTTTGGCATTGTTAATTTTGTCGCCATTCACATCCTGCACTGCGTAACCAAGCGATTTCTTTTGTTTCGAAATCCCGATGGCTGTTACAACAACCTCGTCAACTCCAATTACGTTAGGGCTAAGAACAACATTAATCTTGGCTAAAGAGGTGATCTCAACTTCCTTGGTTGACATCCCGACGAATGAAAAAACCAAAATTTTGGCCGGCCCTGCCAATGTGATTGAAAATGATCCATTTACATCAGTAATGGTTCCGACGGTGGTTCCTTTTACCGATACCGATACTCCCGGAATGGGCAAACCATCTTCCGAAGAGGTGACCGTTCCGGTAAGTACCCTCGATTGAGCTATCCCGTTCAGGATGCTTAATGCAAGAATAAATACAAGTAAAAATCCTGTTTTCATAGACATTATTTTTGGGTTAGATAAAATTTGCCCGAACATTATTCTTCGGGGCATTTTGTTGTTTTGCATTCCAATTGATCAATTTGAGATGGTGTAAACGATTTATTTTTAATCTTCTACAGGCAGGATGCTCTGAGTTGACCAACACGAATCATATCAAACATATCGATTTGACCCAGAGCTTTTTTTTTAAATCAACGACAGGTGTTTTGAAATGGCTGAAAGTGACGGTGGAAACGGAAATCAGGAGAAAAGATCAAAAAAATGCAGTTTGGGCGGAAATACGTGCAATTGAACAGGAGAAATCAGGATTTTGATGTCAAATTAAAGCAATGCGGTTTGAACAGCTTCGTATGAAATTTTGAATCCGGAAGAAGTAGCAAAGCAAAAAAGCACCTAAACCCAGAAATTAAACCAGGTTGGGTGCAAATATTAGGAATCTTTAGGATGACTTAAGATGTTGAAAGTCGAAATTAAACTATTGGAGGAAAGATCTTTGTGGTATTGTAATTGTATGATTTGAATGCTATTGTCTTAAATGGATTTATACGTTTGATGAAAGTGTTTGCTATAAACCTCCAACTGCGCCTGAAAAGTTCAGTAAATTGAGAACTACATTCTTGTAACTCCGGCCAATGGGCAATTCCTTGTTTTGTATCTCGATGGTATTAGCCGTAAAAGCCTCAATTTTACTCACTGATATAATGTACGATTTGTGAATGCGCAAAAACTGCTCGTTGGGTAGCTTTTCTTCCATTTGAGTTAAGCTTGTTTTAACGATTACCTTTCGTTTATCGGTATATATTTGAACGTATTCGCTTAGTCCTTCAATGTATTTAATTTCAGAAAGATAGATTTTTATCACCTTCTTGTTTTCTTTTACATATATAAAAGATTCGTCTGCACCTTTATCAAAGCTGTGTCCGGAAACCACCTGAACATCATCCTGATTCATCTGGTAAAATTTGTTCACCGACTTCAGGAACCGCTCGAAAGTGATCGGTTTCAGCAGGTAATCAACAACATCCAATTCAAAACCATCGAGTGCATATTCGCGATAAGCAGTTGTAATTATCACTTTGGGCGGGTGTTTCAGTGTTTTCAGAAATTCGATTCCTGTAATCTGAGGCATCTGAATATCCATAAACATCAGGTCAACAGGCTTTGCGCGCAAGGTATTCAGCGCTTTCATGGCATCGCTGCATTCGGCCACAATCTCGAAATTTTCAAGTTTCGCAACATATCCTTTGATGAGTTCCCGAGCCAAAGGTTCGTCGTCAACGATTAAGCATCTGGTTTTCATATCCGTTACGATTTGGTTGTTTAATCTATTCGTACAAAATTTTCCGATACATTACAATTTAACGATCAGCTTATTGCTGATGCTTGGTCATCTCATCATCCCCGATAAGTTCATTTACGAAATATTGCGAATTAAGTAGCTCACCGGTCGATTTTTCAATCAGCTTTTCCCAGGGATATAAGTCGCCGTAGCTAAAAAGATTTGCTTTCAGATATTCACCAACAAGCTTATTCCCCTTCATTGCCTGTGTTTGTTCGCGAAGCACTTTTACATCAATAGCATGCTTTAACTGGGCAGCAACAATATCGGCCAGAATATAATTCTGTACGTAGCATGACAGGCTCATAAAGTATTTGTTCGTAGCCCAGAAGCAGGCACCTTTCTCATCTGGATATCGAATGTCAAGATACTTTAAATTCAGTTCCTGCCACAGATGGTCGAGATCCTGTTCCGGATTAGAATAGATTTCACGTTCAAACTCGGCCATAACCATTTGTTTTCTGATTCTGAAAAGCTGATCGACTTCCCTGAAATGTTGTAAAATTAAACCCACTTCGTCTTTGGTTTTTTGATCAAAGCCGAGCTCGTCGTTCAGCCAATTTTGGTCATAAGCCAGGTTCTCAAAATATCTTGCTACTCCTTCTGTAATAATAAGGCTTGGCCCCTGCAACAGATAAGGAAGATCTTCCGAAACATTTGAATAATGAACTGCGTGCCCTGCCAGGTGCAGCATTTTGGTTAATCCATCAAATGAGTTGGTAATGAGCCCAATTAACCGAATATCATTCCTGAAATCAATGTTAATCATGGCTGTCATGTTGCCATTATTCAACTCACTTTTATCGATAATCGGCTGAATATTTAAGCCTATTCCATCCATGAAAGCAGCAGTTTGTTTCACTGGCTCTGCTGTTTTTAAAAGCGAGTCGAGAATGGCGGTGAATCTCCCGGATAAATAACTCATTTTTTCATCCTTGTAATGCCATGGACGAAGCTCCTCGACCTTAACTTCATACTGTTTGGCCAGTTTTTTATCAATCACTCGTTTTGCATCTAAAAACTGGTCTCTGGTTTTTAGCTCAATTTCATCAATCAGCGATTTTACTTTTTCGGGCGATTCGTCTCTCGACTCAAACTGAACATGATAATAGTCGATATAGCCTAAAACACGCGCTACTTCGTTGCGGTCTTTTACCAACTGAATAATATCCGGAGCTATTTTCTGAGCTCCCAAACGGTGTGCGTTTGAGATTTTCTCCAGATTTTGTCCGTCGCTTGTTCTTTTCTTAAGCGAATCGATTTGTACTAAGCTGTATAATTTCCCATTCAGCTCATATTTCAGCGAGCTTGAAGAATGCGAAAGTTTAACACCACTTTCGAGCAGTTTTTTGTATTTATCCGACTCAATTTGTGAACCGGTGAATGAGTGGTAAAGGTATATTAACTGCCGTGACAGTACAGTATCAGTAATGAGGCCCGACTGTTTTAATTTTTTCAGTAGCTCAAAATCTTCCTCATTGGTAAAAACATTTCGGGTAATGGTGGTAAAATTATCAGGACTGAATGTTCCCGGGGCTGTTCGGTTTGATTTATTGAAATCCAACTCAATATCAATTAGTTTCTTGTAATCCGAATCTTTCCCTGAAACAGTAGCATTCCATAAGGCCAGAGAACTTTCTTTGGAGAAGTTTTGAATGGCTCCGGTTTTACGGTCAAGATAATGCTGAAATATCATCTCGGCCTGCCTTTTCTCATCCAGACAGCCTATGGCAACAACCAGTATAGCTATTATAAAAAATACTTTGCCCATTTTTCTGTGATTAAGTGGCATTTTTCCTGATTTTCAACCGAACAACAAAAACACGATCCCCTTTTTCAATTTCCAGGCGATGATTCCCGGGATAAAGTAATTCGAGCCTGCGTCTGATGTTGGCTAATCCAACTCCTCCATCCGGTTTTCTTCCTGAATATATTACGCTGGGTAGACTGTTTGAAGCTTCAAATTCGAACTGATTTCCGGATACTTTTATATTTAGCTTAATCCACGGGGAATCAGGGTCGTTGCTGCATCCGTGCTTAAAACAATTCTCAACAAAGGTGTACAGCATCATCGGCGGAATCAGGAATTCCGTATTATCTATTTCTTTGTGTATCTTGATTGATAACCGCTCATCGTACCTCAACTCCTCAAGTTGTATGTAATCGCCTATCAGCTTTATTTCTTTGGAAACCGGAACTTCAACCGAATTGCATTCATAAAGCACATAATGAAAAAGATCCGACATTTTCGAAATCACTTCCGGCGTTTTATCGCTTTTTTGTAAAGCCAGAACATACAGGTTGTTGAATGTATTAAACAGGAAATGTGGATTTAGCTGCGCTTTTAGCACCTGCAACTCCGATGCGAGCTGTTTCCGTTCGGCCTCTTTGGCCAATGTTTGACTGTTGAGCCAGTTTTTATAGTATTTGAACATGGCAAACACGATTGCCGGCGCTAAAATCCAGAAAACATTGATCAGAAAAATTTCGGTACTGATCCACACTTTGGGATAAAGTATTTCGGGAATGAAAAGCTCAAAATAAACATACCGGCTTACCAAAATGCGCAGCAAAGCAGCCAGGCCGGTTACGAAAATTAATCCTGAAAAAAACAATACAAATCTCCGTTTCAGCAACAATCCGGGCATCATGAAATAAATAACGCCGTATGTGTACAGAAGAAACAACGGAAGATGAACCAGGAAATTCATCAGATAAAACTGGTACGGAAAGTTCTGCTGATAACTGAAAATAAACGAACCAACGATCACAAAAACAACCCAAAACAGGACGTGGATAACCGGCCGTTTATTAAAAAACTGATTGATTGATTCTAACAGCATACTTTTGGAATTTTCTTATATAAAATTACTTATACCATGCTACTTTTCAGTAGCTTCTGTCCAAAAATTGACGGAAGAGAAAAAATAAAAGCTTTTCAATTCAGTCAATCCAACTCTTGCTTCTATATTTCTACTAAAAGTATATAAAAACAAGATAAGCGCGGGGCTGCCGTTACGAACACACCGTTTGAAGCGGTCAAATACCATCATTTTCATGTTTTTGCATTTTGCACTTCGATTCCGGCTATTGAGACGGAGATTGATGCTGTTGACGCGGAGCAGACCCTTTACATCAAAAAAAATCCCCGAACTTTTAATTCGGGGAGAACCAAAACATAAGAATTGTGGCTAAAAACCCACTTAATCTCGTTTAATTCGTCTTACAGTTGGCTTAAGTATTGATCTTTCAACAACGAAGGAAAGTAACAGGCAATTAAACCCAATAATTCGGCTTCTGTTTTGGGATATTGGGTAATTACACGTTGTGCATAATAATCAGTATTGTCCATCAGCTTATTGATTTCGGCAGTTGAAATTGTCTGATTTTCTTTACCTATTCTCTTCACCCCAAAAACATGATTATTGCATACATACTGTATTTCAAAGTTGTTTGTGCGAACAATGAAATTCATACATTTCTTTGTCTTCTGAACACCAATTAAAACTGGAGAATTGCTGTTAGAGTAGGTTAATTCGTAAGTTTTTAAGGCTTCAGCACCAAGAAATAAAGCCTTTGCAGATCGGCTGATTTGATAATCGCCCAGTTCAGTTAACGACTGACCGTTAAGTACGGCAGCTTCTTTGGTTTTTGCAGTTGAGGTAAAACCAACCAGCAACAAACACATAATTAAAATTCCGATTCTAGTTTTCATGTTTTTCAGTTTTTGATTATCGTTTCATTTAGTAGAAGTAAAATTATTCCATAACCAAGAACGATTTTGAGTAAATCAGTAAATGGGCGATTGCAGATTGGGAATGCAACAAAACTGATAATCAACGCCATTTACCTGCTCAAGATTAAATTCTGTTTCCAAACCTGATTAGAGATGGTTTGTGCCGTTTGAATCAGTTTACTTAAGTTGCAGATTCGTTTAACAAAGTCGGATCTTTGCAATTCAGATTAACGGATGGTCTAAAGATTCTGGGCTCTCCGTAGTGAATTTAATTCCGAGAGTAATCCGCTAAAAATGCGTTTCTTTGTACACTGAATAATTGATTAACTATGAAGTTTGAAGATTACCGCATTTCGCCCGACATTAAGAAAAACCTTGCGGCACTTGGTTTTCGCCGCCCGACTGATATTCAGTATAAAGCCATTCCGCCCATACTGAAAGGCGACGATGTTCTGGCCATTGCACAAACCGGAACCGGAAAAACTGCTGCATTTGCGATCCCGGTTATCGATATGATTCACCAGCAGAAAAACAGCAGTCGAAGCGAATCGATTTCTTGCCTGGTGATGGTTCCAACGCGCGAGTTGGCGCTGCAAATCACCGAAGTTTTTCAAACTATAGGGCAACACACCCGCGTGAAAACTGCCTGTGTTTTTGGTGGCGTCGATCAGGATCCACAGATTTCGAGATTACAAAACGGCATTGATATATTGGTGGCCACTCCCGGCCGCATGTTCGATTTGGTTAGCCAGGGACACATTCTTTTGGATAAAATTCAGATACTGATTCTCGACGAAGCCGACCATATGCTTGCGCTGGGTTTTATTAAAGACATTAGGCAGCTGGTGCACAAGTTGCCTAGAAACAGGCAGACTCTCTTTTTCTCTGCAACTATAAATCCTGAAATTAAAGAACTGGCTTATTCGTTGGTTAATAAACCTGTTCGGATTGAGATATCGCCCAAAGACCCTGTGGCTAAGAATGTGGAGCACTCGGTTGCCAAGATTGGCATGGATGATAAACGCTTTTTCCTGGAACGCATGATTAAGGAACATCCTGAATCGAAAATTCTGGTGTTTGTTCGGACCAAAGTTAGAGCCGAGCGGGTGTTTAAAGCGATGGAACGGGTTGGAATACAAACGGTGACCATTCATGGAGATAAAGAGCAGAAAGACCGTTTGGATGTAATGAAAACCTTCAGAACGGGTGAAATAAAAGTGTTGATTGCTACAGATGTGAGCGCCCGCGGAATCGATATTCCGGATGTGGATTACGTCGTAAATTACGATTTGCCTGATGTTGCAGAAAATTACGTTCACCGTGTTGGCCGTACGGGGCGTGGTGTGAAAAAAGGATTGGCAGTGTCGTTTTGCAGTGAGGAAGAAAAACCTGTTTTGGATGAGATAGAAACTTTCCTTGGTCAAAAGATCAGTGTTCTGCTGATTGATAAAGAGGAATACACGGCAACCAAAGATTTGTCAGAGGACAGCACTTCCGATTGGAAATCGCTGTTGCGCGAAGAAGAGAATGTTCCCAAAAAGAAAAAGCGTTAGTATTTTGTTGTCTGCGAGTGTATTGATAGGTAAGAATTTGAAAAATGAGTACTGTTGGTTCGTAAAAAACAGTTAACTTTAGAAAACTCTCTCAAAAAAACAGACGCAATGAGAACGAAAAAGCAATTTTTAATCTTTTTTACCCTTTCGGCATTCTTACTATTCGCATCGGGCTGTGCCGTTATTCATCCGCAACATCGTTCAAAAACGGTGGTGGTACACACCAATGCTAAAAAGATACCACCTGGTCATAAGAAGAAGATTGTAGGCTCTAAAAGTGCAGCCCCCTTTGCTCCCGGACAGGTGAAAAAGCACAAAAAGAAAAAATAAAATCAAAAGGCTCGAATCAAACAGGTTCGGGCCTTTTGATTTTAATCCTCTTCAGAATTTCATTAATGATACTCCTAAGCGAAACTGGGGGCAGTGAATCGGTTTGGAAATCTAACCAGGTTCAGGTCGAATATAAAAAACCTAACAGGTCTCAAAGACCTGTTAGGTTTTACTATCTAAAATCGAAGTCGATCTTTCTATTTATAGCTTTCAATCGGTTCGCAGGTGCAAACCAGGTTGCGGTCGCCGTAGGCATCGTCAACGCGGGCTACCGGCGGCCAGTATTTGTTTTCCTTCAGCCAGGCCAGCGGGAATACGGCTGTCTGGCGGCTGTAGGCGTGGTTCCATTCGTCGGCAGTCACCACATCCGAAGTGTGCGGCGCATTCTTCAGCGGGTTATCTTCCTTGTCCATCGCTCCTGAAGCCACAGCCTGAATTTCATTATAAATGGTGCTCAGCGCTTCGATAAAACGATCTAGCTCTTGTTTCGATTCGCTTTCGGTAGGCTCTACCATCAGCGTTCCGTGAACCGGGAACGACAGAGTCGGCGCATGGAAACCATAATCCATCAAACGTTTGGCAATGTCGCCTTCGGTAATTCCTGAAGAAGCTTTCATGTGGCGGCATTCCAGAATCATTTCGTGCGCACAGCGGCCATTTTCGCCGGTGTACAGAATTCCGTAGGTGTCTTTCAACGCTTCGGCAATGTAATTGGCATTCAAGATAGCCATTTCCGAAGCGCGCTTCAGTCCGTCGGCACCCAACATTTTAATGTATCCGTAGGTGATTGGCAGCACCGAAGCGCTTCCCCACGGACCAGCCGAAACGGCCGTGATTCCTACGTGTCCGTTGTTCATTACCGGGTGCGAAGGCAGGAACTCCACCAAATGCTTGGCTACGCAAATCGGGCCAACTCCAGGGCCACCACCTCCATGAGGAATGGCAAAGGTCTTGTGCAGGTTGAGGTGACAAACGTCGGCGCCAATGCGACTCGGATTGGTTAATCCTACCTGGGCATTCATGTTGGCACCGTCCATGTAAACCTGTCCACCGCGGGCGTGAATGATCTCGCACAACTGGGTGATCGACGATTCGTAAACCCCATGTGTCGATGGATAAGTCACCATGAAACACGACAGCGTGTCTTTATACTCTTCGGCTTTTTGACGCAACGCATCCACGTCGATGTTGCCGCGTTCGTCGCATGGCGTAACCACCACCTGCATACCGGCCATTACGGCGCTGGCAGGGTTGGTTCCGTGCGCCGAGGAAGGAATCAGCGCCACATTGCGATGACCTTCGCCACGGCTGATATGATACTGGCGAATTACCATCAATCCGGCATATTCGCCTGCTGCTCCTGAATTTGGTTGCAGACTTACATCGGCAAAACCGGTAATTTCAGCCAAATCGCGGCGCAGTTCTTCCATCATTTCGTGGTAGCCGCGAGCCTGATTTTTAGGTACAAACGGGTGAATACCGCCAAATTCGATCCAGCTCAACGGCAGCATTTCGGTAGCCGCATTCAGTTTCATGGTACACGAACCGAGTGGAATCATCGAATGCGTGAGTGAAATATCCTTGTGCTCCAGCTTTTTGATGTAGCGAACCATCTCGGTTTCGGAGCGGTATTTATTGAACACTTCCTGCTGCATGTAAGCCGATTTCCGGAGATATTCAGCCTGAATGGTGCAGTTGGCAGGGTATTCAGTAGTTAAGTCGAATGGTTTGTTGGCCGCTTTGGCAAACACTTCCACAATCCAGTTGATGTCCTCGAGGTTGGTAGTTTCGTCGATGCTCAAGCCCACCTCTCCATTTTCGAAATAGCGGAAATTCATTTCCAGTTCGAGCGACAACCATTCGATGTCTTCGCGTTTCACGTGGCGTGGCAGCGCAAAGCGGATGGTGTCGAAGTAATTTTTATTGAGTTGAGTATAGCCCAAAGCGGTAATTTCTTTTTCGAGCAACGACGCAATGCAATGGATGCGGGTGGCAATTTCCTTGATTCCTTCCGGTCCGTGGTAAACGGCGTAGAAGCCGGCCATGTTAGCCAGCAGCGCCTGCGAGGTACAAATATTTGAAGTTGCTTTTTCGCGTTTGATATGTTGTTCGCGTGTTTGCAGCGCCATGCGCAGTGCGCGGTGTCCATTAGCATCTTTGGTGATACCGATAATACGACCCGGCATGGTGCGTTTGAAGGCATCTTTGGCTGCAAAAAATCCGGCGTGCGGACCACCATAGCCCATTGGAACGCCAAAACGTTGTGCACTACCAAAAACGATGTCGGCATCCCATTCTCCGGGAGGAGTCAGGATGGCCAAACTCAGCAAATCGGCAGCAACCGAAACCATTACTTCTTTTTCGTGTGCGGCTTTCACCAGCGACGAATAATCGATGATTTCGCCGTCGGAATTTGGATACTGAACGATGGCTCCGAACGATTTTTCGTCGAATTCGAAGTTTTGCCAGTTGGTTACTTTCAATTCGATGCCGAGCGGATTGGCACGTGTAATAAGCACATCCAGTGTTTGCGGCCATATTTTTTCGTCCACCCATACCACGTTGGCATCGGCTTTTGCTTTGGCTCGCGAGCGCGAATTGTGCATCATGATCATGGCTTCGGCAGCGGCAGTAGCTTCATCGAGCAATGCAGCGTTCGACAATTCCATGCCAGTCAACTCGCAGATCATCGTCTGGTAATTCAGCAAAGCTTCCAAACGGCCCTGCGAAATTTCAGCCTGATAAGGTGTATAACTGGTGTACCAAACCGGGTTTTCCAGCACATTCCGGAGAATTACTGCCGGTGTGATGGTATCGTAATAACCCATCCCGATGTAGGTGTTGTATACTTTGTTTTTGGCGGCCAGTGCCAGAATCTTGCGGAAATACTGGCGTTCGGTCAACCCGTCTTCAAGATTGAGCGGTTTTTCGAGCCTAATGTTTTTGGGAACTGTTTGGTCGATGAGTTCGTCGAGCGTTGAAACGCCCAATTTGCCGAGCATTTCCTGAATCTCGAGATCGCGCGGACCAATGTGGCGCATTACAAATTTATCGCTTGCCATATCGTTTGAAGTATGTTTATTTTAAGGCTGCAAGTTTAGGAAGAATATCATTCACCGGAAATGATTTTTGTTGTTTTTCAACTTTCAAGGATTGAAGGACTGAATTACTGAAGGATTGATTTATTTGGGTAAACTGTCACCCGGGAAGCTGCGTGCCGTGTGCACTTCGTAGATAAAAACACCGGCCATTACGCCTGGATCGCCATCCATAATTTCTTTGGTTTGTTCCAGATCGGCATTAAAAATTCCGAGGCCTTTCAAATCAGTTTCGTCGGAAACAGGACAAACAATCGAAAGCAAGCCTTTTTCGCGAAGTTCGAAATTACGTCGGGCATGTTCCCAAATGATCGGCTGATTCTCCGGCTTTCCATAGTTTGGTCCACTTTTCAGTAAAACAACACTGTATAATTTCGCCTGCGAAATCATTTGCATCATCAATTCGTCGGTAATTGTTGCCATGGCTTAAATTTTAGGTTAGGAACGGATTATTTTTCTTCTCAAAGCCAATGGTTGTTTCAGGGCCGTGGCCGCAGTAAACCAAAGTTTCTTCAGGTAACGTGAGCAGTTTGGTTTGAATGTTTCCTATCAGTTGCTCGAAACTTCCGCCTGGCAAATCGGTACGGCCAATACTTCCGTAGAAAAGCACGTCGCCGGCGATCAGTATTTTTTCTTCAGGATTATGGAAAACTACACCGCCCGGAGAATGGCCTGGAGCTTCAATCACCTCGAGGTACGAGTTTCCAAAAGTCAATCGGTCGCCTTCTTTGAAAAACGAATCAGGAGCATCTATTGGTTCCATCGGAATGCCAAAACGATCGCCCGAATCAACGGCATGTTCAACCAGAATGGCTTCTCCCGCATGGGCTTCGAACTGAAGTTTGTATTTGGTGCGGCAATGTGTAATGCCCATGATATGGTCGAAATGGCAATGGGTATTGATCAACCGAACGGGCTTTAACTGCTTTTCGGCAATAAACCGATCAAGTTCCTGTTCTTCGTAATCAAAATAGCATCCGGCGTCGATAATGGCGCATTCGCCGGTTTCATCGTACACTACCAGCGTGTTTTCCTGAACCGGGTTGAAAGTGAATCTTTTTATTTGCAACATATTGAATTATTTACAATTGGACTATTTACGATTAACCATTTGGATGATTTACCGGTTGGACAAATCGTAAATCATTTATCAAGGCCTTTTAACATCGGCACAAACACAAAAGTTCCGTGCGATTCTTTGTAATATTCGGTTTCGCTGGTTTTAACCACTACGTACATGGTTTGCTTTTCGCGCGGACCCATCGGTATCACCATTCGTCCGCCCACTTTGAGCTGGGCAATGAGATCGAGCGGAATTTCAGGGGCGCCTGCCGTAATAATGATTTTATCGAACGGCCCGTAAGTTGGGAGCCCTTTATATCCGTCGCCATAGAAAAATTTGGGATGATAACCGATCTGTGGAAGCAATGCCTGCGATTTCACGTACAATTCGCGCTGCCGTTCGATGGTATAAACCGTTGCGCCCATTTCGAGCAAAACGGCAGCCTGGTAACCAGAGCCGGTTCCTACTTCCAGAATTTTGTCGTACCGCTCAACCTGTAAAAGATAAGTTTGCATGGCCACAGTAAAGGGCTGGCTAATGGTTTGTCCGGCGCCAATCGGGAATGCCTGATCTTTATATGCAAACTGCAGGAAACTGCTGTCCATGAAAAGGTGTCTGGGCACTTTGCCAATGGCGTCCAGTACTTTTTCGTCTTTAATACCTTTGATACGAATACCTTCCACCAATCTTTTTCGCAAACCCTGATGTCGTAATGTATCCTGTAACTCCATAGAAAATCCTTTTTTCAAAAATAGCCAAATATAGGTTCCAAAAGGGTTGTGGCAATAAACATTATTAACAATTGCCGTTGAAAAGTATTTCGTCAGGCAATATTACAACTTTTAATTTATTCCTATTTTGCATGTATGATCAAACTCGGAATTTTTGGCGATCAGACTACTAATCATGAACTTCTGGGACAGCTGAATACGATGCCAGATGTTACAATTGCCGGCATTTATTTCTCCGGAAATGCGGATGTCCCAGGGGGATTTCCTGTATTGGCCAGTCCGATAGGCCTGATGGATGTTTCTGATGCCATTTTAGTTTTGAGTGATAAAAGCATCAGCAACGATTTGGTTAAGCTGATTCTGAGAAAAAGTAAACCGGTTTACTTAAAGGCGGTTCCGAATCTGCACATCAAAGAGATAAAGGAGTTGATCGACCTTGAGAAAGAAGCCGGCATTGTCACATTCATTTATAACCCGTTTACCTACAACCCCCATTTCGATCCCTTCCGAAGCAGATACGAAAAACCTTTCCTGATAAATCTCCGGACCTGTTTTGAAGGAAATGTAATAAAGCCTTCGCACGAGATTTTGCTTTTAGTTACAGCCATGAACCGCCTGGTTCAAAGTAATTACAAAAAGCTTGATGTTTTCGGCAGTGCAGATGCAATTGATCAGTTGGTAATAAGTGTTCGTATTGAATACGAAAACGGGTGCGTGGTTAACCTGACCCTTTCGCAACAGAAAACGAAGGGATATTGTGAAATTTTCCAGCAATCAGGAACGGTAAGTTTCGGGATAGATGAGCCGCTTTACATTCAGCATCCTCAGCTAAATCAGGAGAATATGGCAGTTAAAAACTTCATCAGTTTAATCCTGAACCATGACACAAAAACCAGCTCATTCGACAGTTTATTGAACGGGGTTCAGATTGTCCATGAAATAAAAGAACATTTGCGATTCAACGGGATAGAATTTTAGCATGAATAGTCTACTTTTGCTGCAATATTTTTTTCAATGAAGCGTTCGGTATTACGACAATAATCCGGATCAAACGAGGATGTATGCATAAAACTCTACAAGTCGCCAGGTACCTGGTTTTCGATATAATTGCTGCTATTATCAGTTGGTCGCTATTCTACATTTACCGGAAGGTATATATTGAACCAATAAAGTTTGGCTACGAGATTCCTGTAGAGTTTGACCGGAAGTTTTACCTCGCTTTGATTTTTATTCCTGCTTTTTGGATTACCATCTACTACATTACCGGGCAATACACCAATATTTACCGAAAGTCGCGTTTGCTCGAACTTGGTAAAACAATAATGACCTCGGTAGGCGGAGTCACTGTTATCTTTTTCTTGCTGTTGCTGAACGACTGGATTCCGGATTATAGGAAGTATTACAACCTTTATTTCACCCTTCTGGGACTGCACTTTGGATTTACGTATCTGTTTCGCCTAATCCTCACCACCCGGACAATTCACCGGATACATAAAAGGGTAATTGGGTTTAATACCCTGGTAATTGGCGCCAACGAGAAAGCCGTTCGATTATACGAAGATTTGCGAAGCCAGAAACGCCCGGCTGGAAATAAAATTGTCGGTTTCCTTACTGTTGATGAGCAGGATTCGTACCCGCTTGAAGCTTATGTACCCAATTTGGGGTCGTATGCAAACCTTCAGAAAGTAATTAACGACAATGAGGTAGAGGAAATAATAATTGCAATTGAATCGTCGGAACACCAGCTGTTAAGCAAAATTCTGACTTTGCTCGAGAATCGGACTCACACCGTTTGGGGAATTCCCGACTTGTTTGATATTTTATCGAATACCGCCAAAACAAATACCATATTTGGCAGTCCGCTTCTAAAAATATCGAACGGATTAATGCCGGTGTGGCAGGAAAAAATCAAACGTTTGATTGATGTTTTGGGCTCGCTGGTGGCGGTTATTCTTTTCTCACCAGTATTTTTGATTCTGGCGGTACTCATAAAATTGGGATCGAAGGGCCCGGTTTTGTACAAACAGGAGCGCGTTGGTAAATTCGGAAAACCATTCATGATTTATAAGTTACGCACAATGGTTAATGACGCTGAAACCAATACGCCATTATTGTCGAGTTCGGATGATAGCCGCATTACCCGTATCGGACAGTTTTTGCGTCGAACCCATTTAGATGAAATTCCTCAGTTCATAAATGTAATTAAAGGCGAAATGTCATTGGTTGGTCCTCGTCCCGAGCGAAAATACTATATCGATCAGATTGCCGAAATTGCTCCGTATGTAACCCACCTTCAGAAATTAAGACCTGGAATTACATCGTGGGGGCAGGTAAAATATGGTTATGCTTCGAATGTTGAACAGATGGTTGAACGCCTGCAATACGACATGGTTTACCTGAAAAACATTTCGCTGTATGTCGATTTTAAGATTTTGATATACACAGTTATGGAGTGTTTCAGGGGCAGGGGGAAATAAAATGTACTTACCATTTTTTCATTTACTATTTACCATTTCTCCAAATCATTATAGCATTCGAATCGTAAATAGTAAATTGCCTAATTGTCAATTGTTCCTTTAGATAATCCCCATTTCTATATACTGAATAATTATTTCGATCTGGCGATCTTCCCCGTAAGGATCGTATTTGGATTTCAGATTATTTCCAAAAATACGAGCCACTCCCTGCCAGAAAACAGCAGAAAATCCGCCTTTAACTTCCTGAATTATATCGTACGAAGCTTTATGTGTTTCCCTGTCGATAAGCTTTATCAAAACCCGGCCATCATTAATCGACATTTTTTTAAATTGAGATCCGTATTTCTTCATCAGTTCATCTTCGGCCTTACGCACATAAATCCTGCGGTCGCGATTTCGGGCTTCAGGTGGAACTTCGCGCTCATATTTCTGTAATAGGGCAGCAGCTTCTTTTGCGTAGGGAAGTACCTTTTTAACACGCATAACCAATCGCCAGTATTGCTGTTCTTCCGATTTATTTTTGAAAACTCTTGGTGGAAATACGCCAACTTCGGGTAAATCGACATGCGGAATGGTATCTTTCCCCGATAATTCGCCCGGCAGTATTTGAAGACTTTTTGGCCATTGAGCCAATGTTACTTCTGCAAATCCGATGAACAACAATATTATAAAAAAGAGCCGTTTCATTTTTTCCTGCATTCAGTTGCGAATATAGTTTATTGTTGGTCATGGTATTTCCGGGCCGTTGCAAATAAATCTTAACAACATGAAGAACCCGAAATACAATTGTTACAATTCATAAAAACGATATGTTATAAAACTAAAACGATAACAAATGGTTTACGGTATCCTGTTTGGCAATGTTTGTATCTTTGAGGCGATAAAACGACGGTTATGCAGGAAGAAAATAAGCTAAAAGTTGATGTTTGTTCCGAGTTTGGACAGCTGGAAGGAGTGATTGTACACACGCCAGGGCTGGAAGTTGAAGAAATGACGCCTGAGAATGCTGAACGTGCACTTTACAGCGATATCCTGAATTTGTCGGTTGCGGCCAACGAGTATTCAGTATTTAAGGGTGTTTTAAATAAAGTTACCACAACTTTTGAGGTGAAGGATTTGCTTTCGGATATTTTGGGCATCAGTGAAGTAAAATCATCGTTGCTTCGGTCGATTTGCCTGAACGAAGGAGCTATGGATATTTATCCCAAATTGATGGAGCAAAGTGCAGAAGAGCTTGCCCGCCAGCTTATTCAGGGGGTACCTATCGAGCGCGACAACCTTACCCGTTTTCTTAGTCAGGAGCGGTTTAGCCTCCGCCCGTTGCACAACTTCCTGTTTACCCGCGATGCTTCAATGTCGTTCAGAAACGAAGTGTTGATTGGCAAAATGGCAAGTAAAGTGCGCGACCGCGAGGCTGTTATTATGGATGCTATTTTTAACTATCATCCGCTGATTGAAACAACAACCATTAATCCCAATACTTCGGAAAATCTGAAGAATTATTCGGGTGTTTCTATTGAAGGTGGCGATTTTCAGGTGGGGCGAGATGATGTTCTGGTTATTGGTACCGGAATTCGTACGAGCACCCAGGGAATCGATTTTATACTTGAGCAAATCAAGCAAAAGAAAGAGGGTTTGCAGCATATTCTGATTCAGGAATTACCCGATACGCCCGAATCATTTATTCACCTCGATATGGTTTTCACTTTTCTCGATGTGGATGCCTGCATGGTTTACGAGCCGTTAATCATGGGAACAAACCGCTTTCATACCATTCATATTCAGGTTGAAAATGGCAGAGTAACCGACATCAGTGAGCAGAAAAATCTGGTAAAAGCATTGAAGAAACTAGGTATTGACATGAATCCGGTTCAGTGTGGAGGTGCTTCGGACGATTGGACTCAGGAGCGCGAGCAATGGCACAGTGGCGCCAACTTTTTCGCTTTTGCGCCAGGCAAGGTGATTGGCTACGAACGAAATGTTCATACGCTTGAGCAATTAAGCAAGAACGGTTTTGAAGTTGTTTCGGCCAAGGATGTATTAAATGGGGTGCTCGAAATTCCGCAGGGAAAATGTGTGATTACAATACCGGGATCGGAATTGGCGCGTGGTGGTGGTGGCGCCCGTTGTATGACCATGCCAATCCGCCGAAAAAGTATTTAATTAGTTACAATTTATCTATTTACGATTTTCTATTTGTGTTGCACAAAATTGTCAATGGTAAATCGTTAAATAGTCAATATTTTTAGATGCGTAAGTTAAAAAACTCAGAGCTCGATCGGTTGTCGGTTGAGCAATATAAAGAAATTGAAAAAACACCTGTTACGGTGGTTCTGGATAATATCAGGAGTTGTAACAACATCGGCTCGGTGTTTCGAACTTCGGATGCCCTGTTGATTGAAAAAGTGGTGCTTTGCGGTATAACTGCCACACCTCCGAATAAGGAAATTCACAAAACAGCACTTGATGCTGAGAAATCGGTTCCGTGGGGATATGTTGAGGAAACAGAAGATGCGGTAACCCAATTAAAAGCAAATGGATATCGTGTGTTTGCAGTTGAACAGGTTGAAAACAGCATCATGTTACCCGATTTTACTCCTGAAAAGGATCAGAAACTGGCATTAGTTTTTGGGAATGAAGTGAAAGGTGTTCAGCAATCAGTGGTTGATTTATGCGATGGAGCTATCGAAATTCCACAGTATGGAACCAAACACTCTTTCAATATATCGGTAAGTGCCGGAATTGTTCTGTGGGATTTGGTTTACAAACTGCGCTCGTAACCCGAAATGTAATAAAAAAGGGAGATTGAATCATTTTCAATCTCCCTTTTTCATTACAATCTTTTCTATTAGAATTCCTTTATGGCGTTAAGTCTGGTCATCATCGAGTCGCGATGAACAGTGTAATTTTGCATGTATTGTTTGGCAATAGGTAAGCCCGGCTCAGATTTAACCTTCAGAGGATCAATGGGTGATCCGTTAAAGAAAACGCGGAAGTCGAGATGAGGCCCGGAAGCCAAACCAGTAGCTCCAACGTAACCAATTACTTGTCCCTGACGAACGTGGGCACCGGTACTGATTCCTGAGGCATAGCCACTTAAATGCATATAGCTTGTTGTGTAAACCGAGTTGTGCTTGATTTTTAGGTAGTTTCCTCCTCCGGCAGCCTGGTATGCTTTTGCAATAACAGTTCCATCGCCGATCGACATAACCGGAGTTCCTGTAGGCGCAGCATAATCAACCCCAAAGTGTGGCCGGTAAATTTTCAGCACCGGATGAAAACGGCTGGCTGAAAATGTCGAACTAATACGGCTAAACTTCAAGGGTGATTTCAAAAATGCTTTTTTCAGGCTTTGTCCCTTATCATCGAAATAGCCATCCTCGTTGTCCTGAGTAAAACGGAACGCATAGAAATTCTCTTTTGCATGATAAAACTGAGCGGCAAATACGCGCCCAATACCTATCGATTTCCCATACACGAAGTTTTCTTCAAAAACAACCCTGAACTTATCGCCTTTCTGAAGTCCGTAAAAGTCGATACTCCATGCATAAATTTCTGATAATGTCAGGGCCAGATTGTAATCGAGTGCCTGTGCTTCCAAAGCGTTCCACAAGGAAGAGGTTATTACACCGCTTGCTGATTTTACAAGAGTTTCAATCGGTTTCTTTTCTTTATAGATGCGCAGACTATCACTTAAATCGTAAACTACATAATCTACCGGATTGATTTCATAAATAAAATAATCGGCTTTCGAAGCATTCTTTTTATTCATGAAAAAGTAATACGGATTGTTTACTTTCATTTTCCTCACATCAAAAGTGAGGATCGATTTTTTGGAGATTTCGTCGATCTTAGTCATTGAAATTCCTTTACTAACAAGGATGTCAGAAAGGTTTTGCCCGGAACGTACCTGCCCGGGAACAACAGTGAATGAATCGACCGGAAGGTTAAACAAGAGTACCGGGGCAGGTTTCTCTACTTCTTTTTCGGTTGCCAGCTTTTTCATCATCTGTTGGGTTTGGTAATAATCAATAATGAAGTAAGCCACCTGAAGCAGTACGATAAACGCAATAGCCCAGATTAGAATTCTTTTAAGTCGTTGGAATTTTTCAGGAATTTTGAATTTCATGTTTTTGTTGTTTCTGAATAATAACCAACCGGGAAAGGACTTTTTTATGTCGCGAAAGCCCTTTCCCGGCTGTATATTTCTGTATTTCCAAAAATAGTAAAATAAAGCAGCAATCGAAACCTGAGCACTTTACGATACCGAAATTGCTGCGTATAAATACTTTTTATGGTAGGTATAAATGCTTAGTATATTAAGCGTTATGACGGGAAATAAAATCAGTAAAAAATTGTTAATGAAGTTTAATTAACGGTTTACCCTCTTATTTTATCAAAGCCTTGTCCGTACACACCCATCACGCTGGCCATCGAAATGAAGGCATTGGGATCAATTTCCTTAACCTTCCGGAAAATAATACTCGTTTCTTTTTTCCTTACAATGGTCATTATAACCTTTACATTTTGCTGGGTATACCATCCGGTACCGTCGAGTACAGTGACCCCGCGAACAGATTCGTTATTGATAAAATCGGCAATTTCCTCGTACTTGGGCGAGAATATGAAAATTTGCGCCGAGGCATTCGATCCGCTCAGGAAAGCATCGAGCGTGTATGAAACTACTGCCATCGACACAAAGCCATATACCATTTTTTCAACCGAATGCACAAGAAAATATGATGAGCTGATAATAATTACGTCGCAATACAAAATAATTCGTCCGGGACTGATATTGCGGTATTTATTAACGATCATGGCAATAATATCTGTGCCTCCGGTGCTGCCTCCACGCGAGAACACTATGCCGATGCCAACACCTCCCATCATACCACCCAATACTGCCGAAAGGAAGTTGTCTTCGATAAGTGCACCGGGAAAATATTCCTGCGGAATGGCAAACAAAAGGGTGAGGGCAATCATGTTGAAGACGGTTTTAACCCCAAAATTCGGCCCCAGAATTTTCAGCGCAATCGAAATTAATACGGCGTTAATCGCAAAGTACGTTAACCCGATAGGGATTTTTGTACTGTAAAAAATAACGGCCGCCAAACCGCTGATTCCACCACCGGTAATTTGAGCCGGTACTAAAAAAAGTGTCCATGAAAGCACATACAAAACTAATCCCACCAACATAATGGTATAGTCTTTTATGACCGATTCGAGTTTAGGTTTTTGGGCCTTGACCATTTTTTGCAGATTAAGTGTCATGCAAATTACAGATTTTTAAATTGTGGCGCAAAAGAACCGCGAATTGGAATCGAATTTTATGTGAAAAATCAGGTGAATGTAGACTTAATGAAAAATTGATGTTGGAAATCAGTTGGTTCGCAGTTTTGCTAAAGGGTACTCTCCCTGAAGTTTGATTTGTTTTGATAATATGTCTATCTGAAATTACAGGGTAATTCCAGAATTTATTAATAAAAATAAAGGTACGTGTTGTTTCTGGTGGGGGGGTGGAATGTTCGATTGGAAAATTAAAATGCATCAATAGTTATTGCAACCTGAAAAAATCAGAAATAAATTGTTTTTTATACCGTTTGTCGGATAGATGATTACTCAAAAATTATAATGCAGTTCCCCGGGTGATTGTCCGGCGATGTGTTATTTTGGTCGAACCGATTATCGATTTTTCTATTTTTGTTGCATGATTTCATTTCCAAATGCCAAGATAAATATAGGTTTATACATTACCGGAAAGCGGCCGGATGGTTTTCATGATCTTGAGACTGTCTTTTTCCCGGTGGGCTGGAGCGATGCGCTCGAGTTTGCCTATTCAGGTGAGATACAATTCAGTGCGAGCGGTATATCCATTTCGGGAGCTGCCGATGATAACCTGGTAATGAAAGCATATTCGCTTCTGAAGAAGGATTTTGATTTACCAGCTTTAAAGATTCATTTGCACAAACAAATTCCATTTGGCGCAGGGTTGGGGGGAGGTTCGGCTGACGCTGCATTTATGTTGCGAATGCTGAATCAATCATTCAAGCTGGACCTTTCGGGCGAACAGCTACAGCAATATGCAGCAAAACTAGGGAGCGATTGTCCGTTTTTTATTGTGAATAAACCTGTTTTTGCAACCGGGCGTGGCGAAATCATGAACGAGATAAACCTCAATCTTAAGGGATTGACGCTGGTTTTGGTAAAGCCATCAGTTGAAGTTTCTACAGCAGTTGCTTTCCGGAATATTGTCCCCCAGGAACCTGCAATTTCGTTATCCAAGTCTATCCAACTTCCGGTTTCCGATTGGAAAGATCATATTTTCAATCAGTTCGAAATATCCGTGTTTAAACAATATCCTGAAATTGAAGTCGCCAAGCAGCACTTGTACGACATGGGTGCACTTTATGCCTCAATGTCGGGCAGCGGATCGTGTGTTTTTGGCCTGTTTGTTGACCCTCCAGCGAATATTCAGGATGAGTTTCCTTCCAAGTACCTAACATTCAGTCAACAAATCTGAATCTTTTTAAGTTTTAATTAAGATAAGTTTATCTTTTAATTAACCATTCGGGAAGTAACTTTTGGGTTGTTTTCGAGTCTTAATAGTGAAAACAATTTAAGACAGAAACATTAGAGAACAATTAAAATTGAAAGTTATGAAAACGAACATTACAACCCTCATTACAATTTGTGCACTTGGAATTACTGGTTTAAATGCCAATGCAGCAAATTACAGAAGCACCGACCTAATGGCTGTGAGCGAAATCAGGGAAAGTTTACCAACATCTGAAATTTCAGGATCAACACAGTTTTTTCTGAATGAAGATATGGAGACAGTTGTCGATTTCCAGAAAGAAGCTCAAATGTTAACCAAATGGTTAGCTGACAAGGAAGAAGCAAAAGCTGTTCAGAAACTGATTGACGAAGGCCTTTTCACACCAACCGAAATTGCAACAACAGCTGAGAATACCGAATCAAATTTGCCAGTGTTAAATGAAAATGCAGAAACGAAAGTCGATTTTCAGCAGGAAGCACAGTTGGTAACAAAATGGGTTGCCGACAAAGCAGAGGCAAAAGCCGTTCAGAAATTGATTGAAGAAGGAAAATTAGCAGAAAACGAATAAATTTTGATCTTTATTGGTAGCAAGGAGAGTTGTTCCGGTTGGGGCAGCTCTCCATTGTTTTGTACCTGTTTGAAATACTGTATTTAACCTTCTTAAGGTTTTATTAAGATAGTTTTATCTTTTATTTAACTCTCTGGGATGTAACTTTTTGGGTTTTCGACTGTCTTAATAGTGAAAGCAAGAAACAAAAAGAAAACAGTAGAAAAAATAATTAAAATTAAATGTGATGAAAACGAAAATTAGAACCCTTATTACAGTTTGTATACTTGGATTTGTTGGAGTATTAAATGCCAATGCTGCAGTTCTTAATTCAGAAAGAGCAGCTAAAAGTGAGGCTGTCAGCTTTGTATTGAGCGAAGACTTTGAAGCCAACATCGACTTTCAGAAAGAAGCTCAATTGGTTACCAAATGGGTTGCCGACAGGGAAGAAGCAAAAGCTACTAAACAGGTTATTGAGAGAAATAATGGCTTTGCATTAGAAGTAACTAACTCTTTCGAAAATGATTTGGCAATTGGAACCAATGATGAAATAACCGATTTCCACAAAGAAGCACAATCGGTGATCAGGTCGATTGCCGACAGGGAAGAAGGTCTTGCAATTCAGAAATTGGTTGAACAAGGAAGATTATAACAGAGAATAATTAATAGTTTAGTTTTTTGGTTAAGTAAGCAAAAAGAGCTGTTCCGGTTGGGACAGCTCTTTTGTTTTATGCAGGTTCGTGTAGCAACTAAGCCACTGCCTTTTTCTTCTTGTTGAATTCCGATTTTTTAACCGATTCTTTCCGGGTGAGTAACATTGGGATGGCAACGCCGGTTCCCAAAGCAATCAATACAAACATCATTTTGGCTCCGTTATTCACGGTTTCGATAAGGGTTTGCAAGTAAGCATCCGAGTTCTCGAGGTTGATCAAGGCAATCATTCCAAGCATAAATTTATAGGCAAAAACACCCGGAATCATTGGTATAACCGATGGAATTGAAAAAACCAGTGGTGGACTGTCTTTCAGGTGAGCCATTTGAATGGCTACTATTCCAACGGCTACAGCACCCATAAAAGAAGCAAATACAATTCCGGTCTCGAAATTCATGGCTGTAAATTTGATGAGTCCGCCCATTGCTCCGATACACCAAATGGGAAACAAGGTGCGGCGTGGCACATTAAACAGTACTGCAAACCCGATGGCAGCAATTCCTGCCCAAAAGCCTTTTATAAATATTTCTAATAGTATCATATCAGATGTGTAAAATCATTCGTACTGAAAACAAGCCCATCGCAATTGAGAAAGCGATAATCAATCCGTTTATCCCGCGGATCATACCATTCTGAAGATTTCCTTCAAGTAAATCAGTTACCGAATTAATCAGTGGAACTCCGGGCACCAGAAAAAGAACGGAAGTTGCAAAAGCCTTGTCGGGCTGAGCGCCAATATGGTATAGTTCAGCCAATCCGGCAATGAATGATGCTGTGAACGATGCAAAGTAAACACATAAATAAGGGTTGAATTTTATACGCATGGCCTCTTGTCTGACGAAAAGTCCGGCAACGGTAGCCACAAAAGCAACCAGCATTTCAACGTATCCTCCTCCAAAAATGCGGCAGAAAGCTGCTCCGGCCAACCCAACCAACCCAAGAATTACTACACGGGGATAATGCGGAAGCGATTTCAGCCGATGTACTTCCTCTGCAATTTGAGCTACCGTCCAGTTTTGTTCCAGAACGTTCCAGCTAAGGTGGCTTATTCCACTTACCATCCTGAAGTTGACTCCATGAGGTGAGGTCCTTTTCAGTCGGCTGAAAAAATACTGTTGATCTTTGTCCAGAACAGTGAGCATCAGAGCACGGTGAGTAATCAACAGTTCTGTTTTATAGCCGAGGCCATTTGCAATTCGTTCCATCGTAACCCTGATGCGGTTCGAATTGGCTCCCGAGCTCATGAGCAATGCCCCTATTTCGAGCAGAATATTACCAACTGCCTGGGCATCTTCTTTTACTTTCTTCATCTTCAGTGAGTGATTTTATGTTTTCAGGGGGCTGCAAAAATATAATTTTCAAAGTTCCCTCTTCTTAGCTAAATCTTATCTTACTCTTAATTGTTCGAAAAGTTTACATTTTTTACCTCAAATACTATAAACCTATTGGCAATGAACTTGTTCTAAATCACAAAATTTTGAGTATGCCCAAAGCTGACGAATATAAAAATCTTCCGGTTGAATTGGCGGAAGTTACAATTACCGGGAATGAGGAAATATCACCCGGAGTTCACCTGATTTCGTGGAAACGAATGCATGATTTTATACCCGGACAAGTGGTGAAAATTACGCTCGATACTGCGGTTCCTCCCCGTATTTACAGCCTTTGCAGCGGAAATGGCGAAGATGAAATCCGTGTGCTTTTCAATGTGAAAGATGAAGGTGTTTTAACTCCCCGGCTGGCAGGTGTGATTCCGGGAATGACCATTTGGGCATCAAATCCTTACGGAAGTTTCAAAGACAGTAAGAAACCTGCATGGTGGATAGCCACCGGAACCGGAATTGCACCATTTTACAGCATGTTTCGTTCCGGAGTGTTTGAAAATAAAAAGCTGATACACGGGGTGCGCAGTTTAAACCAATTTTATTTTGAAGACGAGCTGGAATGGGCGCTGGGCGATAATTACGTCAGGTGCTGCGCGCACGAACAGGCCTGCAATGTTTTTCCGGGGCGGGTTACAAAATATCTGGAAGAAATAAATCACATCCCGACCGATATTAACTATTATCTTTGCGGCAAGGCTTTAATGGTTGTTGAAGTACGCGACCTGCTGATTGCGAAAGGCGTTCCGTACGAAAACATTTTGGCTGAGATTTATTTTTAGGCTCACTTTTGCCTTGTTACTTTTACCTTTTGTCTTGTAGTTATGGAAGCTCTTTTTGGAAAAACGCTCGACGAACTGACAGCCCTGGTTGTTGAACTGGGATTGCCCAAATTTACCGGAAAGCAGCTGGCCGAATGGCTGTATCAGAAAGACATCAGCTCGATTGACGAAATGACCAATCTTTCAAAAAAGAACCGTGAATTGCTCAGCAGTAAATATGAATTTGGATTGATCGATTCAACCAAAGTTCAGGAAAGTATTGACGGAACTAAAAAGTACCTGTTCCCGACGGCAAAAAGCAAATTCGTAGAAACGGCTATGATTCCGGATGAGGACCGAAAAACGGTTTGTGTTTCGTCGCAGGTAGGCTGCAAAATGGGCTGCCTGTTTTGCATGACAGCTAAACAAGGTTTTCAGGGGCAATTAACGGCTTGTGAAATTGTGAATCAAATCCGCAATATTCCGGAGTGGCACGAGGTGAGTAACATTGTGTACATGGGCATGGGCGAACCTTTCGACAACCTGGAACAAGTGTTGAAAAGTCTTGAAATCCTTACTTCGGAATGGGGATTTGCTATGAGTCCGCGCCGGATCACGGTTTCTACCATAGGCATTATTCCCGGGATGCTTACCTTCCTGAATCAATCGGACGCACATTTGGCGGTAAGTTTGCATACCCCGTTCGACGACGAGCGCAAGAAGCTGATGCCGGTTCAGGTGGCTTACCCTATCGCCGATGTAGTAAAAGAAATAAAGAGTTGGGATTTTGGCCGTCAGCGCCGAGTTTCGTTCGAATATATTGTATTCAAAGGGTTGAACGACTCTCCAAAACATGTAAGCGAACTGGCCCGTTTGCTCAATGGAATCAAATGCCGGATCAACCTCATTCGTTTTCATCCGATTCCGGGCACTCCGCTCGAAGGAACCGACGAACAAACCCTGCAACTGTTCAAGAATAAACTAAACGACAAAGGCATCCTGACGACAGTCCGGGCAAGCCGGGGACAGGATATTTATGCGGCCTGCGGTTTGCTGTCGACAAAGGAGCTGTTGGGATAGAGAGGACTTATTCCGATTGCCTGAGAATGGTCAAACATGAATCATCTGGTCTTTTAACGAATAAGCAATCGCAAGAACATCTTTTCTGGTCTGATCGTCAACGTTACTTTTATCCAAAGCATAAAGAATATCGTCAATAACCTTCATATATTCACCTTCATTTATATTCATTCCCCGATGTGCCGACAGCATATCTTTTCCAGTATATTGCTCAGGTCCACCACTACCAGCTGCCAAAAAGTTAATCAGATGTTGTCTGACTTCGGAGAAATGTTTCGGATCATCCTTTAACGGCAGAAATCTGGCTTTAACATCCGGATTAGACATGTGAGCCTCTACAATGTTATCCACAATGACAGTAATTCCTTTTATACCGCCAAGTCTTTCATAAAGTGTTCCATTTGTTTCCATGATTCTTTGCTTTTAAAATTTAAGAAATTAGATGCCTCAATAAAACTAATTGTTTCAGGATTTTAATGCCAGAATTAGCCTGATATCCTTGTTTTATAATTAAAATTACAGACACATCGAATAATGCACAATAGCACAAATGTGTCATTTAGGTTCAACTTCCAGCCTTCCTCCTTGTTGCAATTTTTTTGCTAATCCGTTTCCAGATTTCCTGATCTCCATCAATTACGAAGGTTTGGTTACCTCCTGAGATTAAAGCACCGGAAAGTAATCCAGAAAGACTTCCTAAAAAGACTCCAATGGTAGTAGTAAAACCCTTCGACTCAAAATCACCAAAGAGATACTTATCCTTTACATTCGATTTTGGCTCTCCCACAGCATATCCAATAATTCCACCGGTACCGGCCAATGCGAACGAACTTACCAACGCATTATGCCCGTAGCTTCTTTTGGTTTTAATGGAATAAATCTTTGAAATCGGTATCTCGATCAATAAAGTATCTCTTGAAACAACAATGGAACTATCAGTGGATGCAATAAGTCGGCCTTTTTCAAATTTATATCCGGAAAAGTCATAAAAACGCAGAAATATCTTTTTTTGAGCGTTTGCGAAAGTATGAATCAGCATAACCAGTGCCAATAAACAGACGATGTGTTTCATATCGATATTTGTTTTTGCCTAAGCAGATGTTTAGGCGGGTTATTGTGTGTTTTTTTGAGAATCAGATTCCTTGTAAAATGATACTTTCAGTTTTCTGCAGTAGTTCTTAAACCGATACATAATCCAAAGTTCAGGCACGTTATACTTACTTTTGTTGGGTTAAATACTGAAGTGTAAGTTTTAGGATCAGGAGTTGCAATTCCTAATTGATGCTCCGCCACAAAAGGGCCAATCTCTGATTTTGGAGCCCAGCAATAATTGGCTCTTAAAGCCATAAACCAATGTTTCTTCTGTAATATTTGATGAGAATATCCAATGTTAGCGCCAAATTTGGTGTTTTTGTTTTGAGGTGGATTTTGACTTCCGTTGTCTTCCTTCACACTATGAATAAAATAGGAAGGACCAATAAAAAGGCAATTTTTAGTATTCTTAAAACGATACGAATAATTTAGGGAGACAGACCATATTTCATTTTTTAAAATCATAAAATTTCCAATTCCAATATCCTGATAACCTAAAACTTCAATATTATTTTTGATTCCACTATTTAACGAAATCCCCATCCTTTTAGTAAAATAATAAGTAGCTTCAATATCGGCTATTGGATAGCTACGTGTAAATGGATGTGCTTTTGCATCGCCAAACCATCCGGCGGGAGACGTTTGGCCTAATCCTGAAGTCGACATATTTGATTCGATATCAGCTTTTGACCCTAAAACTGAGCCCCCGGCAAAAAATGAAAAATTAAATTCATTTGAATTATTACTAGAGCGAGAATCAGTGTTGGATATCGATTGGGCAATAACAAGCTTAGCCAGAAAAATAGATAGAAATATCAGAAGGGAAGGTCTTGGTCTCATCGTATAAATCATTAAGTTTTTAAAAGCCTTTCGAGGCTATTGTAAAGGGCCTGATTCGGATACTTTAAAATTTGATATTTAAAGATGCCGATGGGACTGTTGTCCGGGCTGATGTATTCTGTTGGCGAATAAAAATTGGCAGTTCGCTTAAGCTTAAAGTTGCAGCTTTTTGTGCATTTACTCCTGAACTTATAAAGAAAGGTATACTGAAAAAGCTGACACAACCACCACCAATGGCAATCCATGCCCCAGTAAAATCAAAATAAAATCCTTCACCACTATTCTCTTCAAGCTGAACGAGTCCTCCAATAGCAGCAATTCCAAGCCCACTGCCAAGTATAATCAGCGCTGTATTCTTTTGTGCTTTGCTTTTTTGCAAATAATAATCATCCATCACATGCGAAGCATCAGGTTGCTTCTGAATAAAATCTGTCAGCCCATATTTGAGTCCAAGGCTTAAAGTTGTTCCCTTGTGTCTGTTCTCTCCATTGGTTGAGTATGTTGGGGAATAATAGGTAAAGATGCCATATTGATACGAAAACGATGTAAAAAGCCAATACCGCTGCTTAAGCTTATACCCGCCACCTATTTCAAAAATTCCGGAGAAGTCAAATTTGGACATTTGTTCAAACACTTCACCCTTCTCCGATCCGGTAAAGGTTCCATCTAAATTAAATGTATGGTTTTTGGTTGTTGCGTCAATCAGAAGCGATGGACACAATCCCAGGGATACAAAACCATACAAGTTTTCTCCCACATTGAATCCTGCCTTGATTGGGACTGAAATGTAGTTAAACCGATAGTCAACTTTAGTGATTTGGTCTGTGAGGTTGGGATTGCCCGAATAATTCAGAATAGTATCTCTAAAGTTGAATCCACGCTGATCATATATCAGGTCGGCGCCCAGTGAAAAATGCTTATCGATGAAATACTCATAGGTCAATCCCGCTGCAAGTCCTGATCTGGATTCGAATTTGTAGTTACCCATGGCATTACTAGTCCGGTTCTCGCCCCCCTTAATTCCAATGAAGTGGTTTTGCCCGGTTACCTGGAGAAACAAGAAGGAAAACATGCTGAATAGTAATGTTCTCATCGAAGGTTAAGCCGTTTCTCAATATTATTCCGCAGTCACCGGATCAATAATAGTTGATACCCGACTTACTGAATTGGCCGGAAAACCACCAAGCCTGGCGTGTTCGCGAACCATTTCTTCATTGGGAGCAACATATACACAGTAAATCTTGTCTTCAGCAACATAGCTGTGAATCCACTGAATTTCTGATCCCATTTTTCTTAGAACATCGCAAGAGGCTTCTGAAATACCCTTTAATTCCTCGGCAGAAAGTTTTCCTGCACCCGGAATTTCCCTTTCAATTACATACTTTGGCATGATACTTAATTTAAAGTTTCCTACTCATCTGGCTTTTCGGTTTCGCCCCGTTTTTTTAGAGGTCGGTCTCTATAATTTTTAGTAAATCTGAGAATAATTTGTTGCTGCAAGGATTTAGTTATCTCAGCTAATTCATCACATAAAATAGCTCTTAAACTATACTTTACACTTTATTGAATTATTAATTTTTGCTTTTTCACCCATTCACCAGATTTTATTTCAATCATATAAATTCCACTTTTTAGATCGGCGACGGGTATTTGTTGTTGGTTTTGCTTTAGTAATTCAGACCTGACTAATTCACCAGTTACATTATAGATTTTCAAGGTGACTTCTGCTTTGTTTTGATTGTCAATATTCAATATTATTAGATCTGAAGCTGGGTTTGGGTAAAATAAAGGATTTTCTCCAGAAAGCTCTGTAAGCCCCGTAGTTATTGAGGAATTATATTCCCAAAAATCTTTAGAACCATAAACAACCCCATAACCACCAAAACCTATCCCAATGTAACCCTTTTCCCCGATTGAAAAACCAATGATATTGTATCCTGTGGATTTTGGATAACTGGCTCTCTGGGTCCATAAGTTAGTTACCTGATCCCACTCCCAAAAATTGTTTTTTACAGAAGTTTCATTATAACCTGTTCCTATATATCCTTTATTTTCAATAGAAAAACCAACGGCGCCACTTGCGCCATCTCCTGCAAAATCGGCTTTTCGATTCCAAACGTTTGTCGCCTGATCCCATTCCCAAAAATCGTTAGTTACAGAAGTTCCATTATAACCCGTTCCTATATATCCCTTGTTCCCTATTGAGAAGCCAACGGCCCCAACTTTTGAACTTCCCGGATAGTCCGCTCTTTTTGTCCATACATTAGTTGCCTGATCCCATTCCCAAAAATCGCTACAATAGGAAGACATGCCAGCACCGGAAAATTGATCCTTGCCTCCAAGCCCAATATAGCCTTTAGTACCAATTGAAAAGCCAACGGCCCAAGCTCTTGTATATGTGCCTGGCAGTGATGCTTTTTGATTCCAGCTATCAGTTACAGGATTATATTCCCAAAATTCATTTGTAAAACCATTGTTGCTAAAACCATTTCCGGTACCTATGTATCCTTTATTCCCTATTGAGAAACTAACAGCATATCCTGCTATATTTCCCGGAAAATCGGCTTTTCTTATCCATACATTGGTCGTCTGATCCCATTCCCAAAAATCTCTCATCGGAATGTCATTCACATCATAACCTATACCAACGTATGCTTTAGTACCAATGGAAAAGCTTGCTGCGCTGTATCTACCTCCCCCTCCAAAATCAGCTTTTTTAGCCCATGTTCCCTGTGCAAAACAAGAGATAGGTAAGAGAATAATTGTTAGAAAAAATAAAACAGCCAAAAGTAAATTTCTTGTTTTCATAACGAATAATTTTAATTATTCCGTTACTCTATAGGCTTTTCAATTCCTATTACTTACTCCCATATGGCGCTATGAATACACGAACTTATTTTTTGTGAAAAACGCCCTCTGCTTTTTCTGCCTCAGCACCGTCGAGGGTTGCAGCCAGCATAAAGTGAATTTCATCGGTGCCCATAAAGTGGAAGTCGATGTTTTCAACGTACTTTTTGCCTTCGCGCATACCAGCAAATTGAATAAAAAGATGATCAGGCGATTTCCATTCTCCAACATGTTCGTGGGTTGTTCCCATATTGTCAACCGAAAACCACTTTATCTTTTTGTCGTAAGGATCGTATCCGGCAAGGTTTGCTCCTTTAAGTGTGCCCATCTCGGGGCTCGTAACTTTTTCGTCAGCAAATATCCCGTTGCCGTCGGCAGTTTTCGTACAACTCACCATATAATCAACATCGTGAGTTTTCCCTTCCATCGTTAAGGCTACTTTTGATTGCCAATCGCCGAGAAACTTCATCAGGTTTTTAATGGCATCGGGAGTTTCGACTTTCATTTCCTGAGCATAAGAGGTATTGCCGGCAAGCCCCAAAATAAAAGCCATCAGGGCAAGTTTTAAGATTGTTTTCATCACACACCTCCTGTATTTAATTGTTTCTAGTTTTCTGAATTCAAGTGGCTTTGAGCATTTAAATTTGAACGTTCATTAATTTGAAATGTGCTGATTATCTGAACTTGTAAATAAAATTAAGACATTACATCGTATGATGGAATAGCACAAACGAGTCATTTTATTTATAGTATTTCATCACAAAATTGTACGTATTATCGCCCATAACGCGGTTAACAATTTCTTCCGGATCGATGCGGTTTACCGAATTTTGGAGTCTTCCGGCATTATTTTTCATGTAAGTGTGGGCCTGCATCAGCAAATAATCTTCAAGTGTTGGCAGGTTTTCTGCAGTCCAGAAACCGTTAATCGGATCGATCATTCCATCGTAGTCGCTGCCAATGCATTGAATCCCCCATGCAAAAAGTCCCTTCGAGTCAAGTAATTCGGCAATGTGCTGAATCTGGCGCCATACGAGGAAACTTGAGTGAAAAAGTACTTTCCTTCGTTCTAAGCCATGTGTTTTTTTCAATACAAAATCGCCATGCGCGGCAATCCGGCGTTCGTCGAGTTGTAATCCGAAAAGCCCGTTGGTTTGGGCGACCCTGATTATTTCATCGTCGTACAGGTTAATGTCGGCATTCATAAACAGGTGTTTGTCATTTTCGTTTCCGATAACTGCTCCATGACTAACTACTACGGGGATATCTTCGCCTGAATATTTGGTGTCGAGCAGATTAAAATATTCGAGACGGGAGGTGCGGCTCATATGTTTGATGTCGATCAGTATCCGCTTGTTCGCTGAATTGTCGAGCATTCGGTCAATCACTTCGAGGCCGAGTGGAGTGAATCCTGTATTCATCATATACTTTTGGTCGACCGCCAGTTTCACTATGCCAGTCAGGCTTTCGGCATGACCACACAGCTCGTTGAAAAAGTGGTGTGCAAGCGTGATGAAAATGGGGCGGTGCTCCCAGTTTTTAACTTTATCGATGTTTGCGAGCACCTGATTTCGGTTGGCAGGCTTTTGTTTCGGGAAGATTCCGGTACCAAATGAGTGTGCCCCTTCAATGGTTAGCACCACTGCAATCGAATTTGATTTTCGGTCATTGTTGGTGTCGCTATCAAGAATATGTGCAACATCTGAAGAATTTCGGGCCAGCGAATAATGGTAGCTTGCACGGTCGGCAAGGGTGACTTGCTTATTGTCCATTTGGCGCAAGTAGGCATATTCGTTTTCAAGGTCGGGAAAATAGTCGGTTACCGACTGCACAAAGTCAATTCTTCCCTTTCCAACCGAGGTAATGAAGTTGAGCAACAGATCATTAAATTCTCCTTTTCCAAGCCGGTTGTCGAAAAATCCCCGTTCCATCGGATACAGCGATGCGAAAACAATCCCGGTGTTCCCATAACCCAGCGCCGAGAAATTGCTTTGGCGGTACTTCACAATTCCGCCCAGCAAATCGATCATTTTTTCGAACATGTTGGGAGGATCGTAAAACCAAACTGAACTTTTCGATTTCAGGTTTTTACTGTTTTCTTTTTGTGGAAAACTGTGCCCATATGCTTTTAAAGTGGGGTGGCAGTGAATGTCGGCAAAGTACTTCATGACTTGATTTTGTGAGAGTTATACCTTGAAATTTCCGGAATCAACCCATTCGTTTCGGAGAAGCGACCACCAGTCGTCGGCAAGTCCCCGAAGCACATATTCATAAGGGAGCCATCCGTAACCGTTTTGTCCCCAGTTGGTTCCCCACGAATTCCTGATTAAGAATGCTCCGGTTGTTTCGGTTCCGGCCGGATCGGCATTTTTAATTTTCATATTATCATCGTATCCGGCAACCACGATGGCGTGACCACCTTCAATTTTCTCTCCTTTGGTTGGAAATGGAATCTTTCCATCGTTATTCCCGGCCTGGCTAATTGAACTGTAAACCGTGAATCCGAACATGGATGGAAGCCCTGCTGCGAGGTTCGATTTAATACGGGCAAGCAGCTGAACTGGTTGTGTGCCGGGAGGATCGAGCCGATAGTAACTTATTGATTGATAATTTTGTGCAAACGCATAACAAAATGCCGAAGGTTCCTTATCAAAACTGGCAACATTGTATGGCCAGTATTCTTCTGGTGGAACGCCAAAAAGAACCAGTGCCCCCATGGTTGTTCGCAGGAAGGCCCCGGTGTCGCCTTTCTCTTTCATCAGGTTGCGGGTGGCTTTGTACAGAAATAACCTTGAGGCTTCGATGTGTTTGCCAAATGCGCGTCGCTCAAAATATTCAACAAGTCCAACTCCGGCATTGGCTGTGCACGATCCCAAATCGCCCTGGTCTTCGACAGGAGAAAACCAGTTGATTAATGAAACTGATTTAGGCAATACAGTCTTGCCTGTTTTTCCGGCTCCGGTTTTCGAGAGCATCTTTTTTATCGAATCTTTTTGCCCAAGACCCTGTAATCGGCTTGATACCATATCGTTTTCAACTGTCAGGTCCCTAAAGTCAGGATAGTCGGGTAACCATCCCATTGCAAATTTTCTGCGGATTAATTGGCTCATAGTTTATTTCTTTTAAGTTGTTTATTTACAAGTGTTTTATTCTTTCTGTTGTGAGTGTATAGTATACTTAATTAAAGTTACTTCCTGATAATGCGATCTGTCAATAGCACGAAAGTGTCATATTCCGGAAAGATTTTATAGGCGAATAGTGGAAGTATATGACATTAAAAAAGCAAATCGAACAACTGGGAAGACTTAACTTCCTGTTATCCGATTGCTCTGAAAAAAAGTAAATGGACTAGAAAAAAAATCGCTGTTTATTTAAATTTACTTTGTTATTTGTTTTCTCTTTTGAACCACAAATAGCCACCTACGTTATAGAAATCATCTTTTAATTCAGGGTTGGCGACGAGTTCACTATCTGTATATGGATAGTGAGGAACGATGACATCATCTCCATCTTTCCAGTTGGCCGGAGTACAAACTAATTCACGATCAGCGGTCTGCAGTGCGACGAGAATCCGCTCAATTTCCTGCATATTACGTCCGACCTGCATCGGATAGAAGTTAATCGACCTCACGATATTATTTGGATCGATAATATAGACGCCTCTGATATCCTTGTTGGTGCTGGTTGGCTCATGCAACATTCCGTATTGCTTTGAAGCAAAATGCGTATGGTCGTCAATGATCGGGAATTCAATTTTCTGAGGTCCGCGCCCTTTGTAATTGAGTTCTTCAAGCCATTTCTTCCATCGTTGGTGTTCAGCCACATCATCGGTTGAGATAATTGCAATTTGTGCATCTAATTCTTTGAATTCGTTCTGCATGTAAGCAAGTTCCGAAATCTCGGATGAGCAAACTGGGGTGAAATCCTGAGGGTGGCTGAAAAGTATTTTCCATTTTTTCCCATAGTCGTCAGGGAAAGTAATTTGTCCGTTAGTTGTTTCAGCTGTAAACGTGGGCGCTTTTGCTCCGATTAATGGAATTTTATTGCTTTGAGAGAATGATGTTGCACAAATAACCACTGTGAACAATGCTGATGTAATAAGTTTTTTCATAATTTCTATTTTAAGGACATCTGGTAATCTGATCCGTTCGAAACGGACACATTTTGAAAACTTGCCATTAACTGACAATAAAAGAGGCTCATTAAATAAGTTATCCGCATATTATCCTGACACTCGGTTAGCCGGCTTTCGGAGAAGTAACATTTGTACTTTACCGGTTGAACTAACTCAGGCGAAATTTTTCAGTTGAAGAGTCACATGTCAAAATAAATAGAAAAAGATGATAATGTCGTAATTAATAATTAACTTTACTCTTGATCTTCAGAGTTTAAACGAGATCTGGTGCAATTATATTCCCGGAAATGCAATCTACTTTTTATTCAAAGTTACGGTTAAGTCAGTACGCACGACAATAGCACAAAGGTGTCATTTCCGAAAGATTGGTTTGTTTCCAATCATATTGCAGTTTGTAATTAGGAGAGAATAGAACATATTGGCATTTTATCCGTATTGAATTTGTTCCATTTGCAATTGTGTGTATAAATGTTTTTTCCAGGTTGCCCTATGAAGAACGAAAACAAAACTCTGACCTTACCCAAAAATAACAGCGCAATCGGAACTTCAACGTTCGGGAAAGGCGTAAGTCCGGTATTGGCAACTTCGGGTGCTTCATCTCTTTTTGATAATTGCCTGATCGATCCTTCAGGACGGCAATTTGCATGTATGCATAGTGCATGTCGCGAATTCCCAGTATGTTTTAAGAATGACTTGCTTGTTGAGAGTGTTGATTATCATGAGCTCAGCTATCATCCCGACGACCGAAGGCTTTGGTGCAATTCAGCCTTTCCAGACATTCTCCGGTTTATAAATTCAGAGTCCATTTCAGACATATCTGATTATCGGTTTATATTTAATCATCGTTATATCCGGAAGGACGGAACCGTTTCACAATTTATGCACGAGGGTAGTCTAAAACGAAGCAAAGACAGCCATATTCCACACTTAAATCTGAATGTTTTTTTTGAGATTGCTGATATTAAGTCGGATGAGACGATGATTCTGACGATTTTCCGTTATTCGAACGAACTTGGTTACCGAAAGGTTTTCTCCAAAGTTTATTCCGACAAGCTAAGTTCAATGCTCACCGCCCGCGAATTGGAGATAATAAAGCTCTTTCAGGAAGGCTTAAGTAGTAAGATGATAGCCGAAAAACTTAACCTGAGCATCCATACGGTAAAAAATCACAAGCGAAACTGCATGGACAAAACCCAAACCCATAATATTTCCGAATTGATTCATGTTTGTATCCAGAATCATTGGTTGTGAGGCTGTCGAATCCCGCAGGTGAAGGTTGAAATTTTGCAAATTCCTCTATTTTTGTTTCCTGAACAATTCGAAAAGCCATGAAACAAGTACTTTTTGTTTGCCTGGGAAATATTTGCCGCAGCCCTAGCGCCGAAGCGGTTTTTAGTGCATTGATTGAACGGAATAGGCTGGAGCACGAAATTAGTTGTGATTCGGCTGGAACCGCGGCTTACCATGAAGGTGAGCCCGCTGATTACCGGATGAGGCAATTTGCTCAAAAAAGAGGTTATCGGCTGACCAGCATTTCCAGGCCCGTAAATCCAAAAGTTGATTTTGACCGATTTGATTATATCATTGGTATGGATCGGCAGAACGTCCGCGACCTGAAATTAATGGCCCGAAATGAGAATGATTGGAAGAAGATATTCTTGATGACTGATTTTTGTGTTGATAATCAATATGATTCGGTACCCGATCCGTATTACGGCGGAGCTGCCGGATTTGAACTGGTGCTTGATATTCTGGAAGACGCCTGCAGCGGACTATTGCGAAAGCTTAAAGAGTCATCTTAGGTGAAAAAGAAAAGCCCTCGTTCAGTTATTCCGAACAGGGGCTTTTTGATTCTAATTTTTGAATCTTTATCCCAATGCAACATCGAGAACCTTCTCAACATGTATTTTGGTTGTGTTTAGTAATTCAATGTCTTCAAAATCACTCGACTTCAGGATGAGTGGTAATTCTGTTCCTCCCAAAATCAAACTATCAATCTGGCCTTCGTTGTACATACGGTTAACAATCGACAGCAAGTGATTCTTGGTTTCAGGTAAAAACCTGCCGCGAACCAACTCTTCCATATAAATTTTGTGGATGTATTTCCGCTCGTCAGGCATAGGGGTAATGATTTCCATGCCGGCAGCATCAAATCCATCCTGGAAAAAATCGCCTTCCATAGTCGGAATAGTGCCAAACAAACCAAGCCGATTGTAGCCTTTCGCCTGGGCATAAGCAATTGTGGAGTCAACAATGCTGACCATTTTTGCTTTTACGCGTTGGGCAAGTGGTTCAAAAACAATATGTGGTGTATTCGAGGCCAGAAAAATCACTTTTGCTCCGGCTTTTTCCAAAACATAAATTTCTTCAGAAAGATAATCAACCAGCTCGTCTAACTGATCGTTTGTGATCAGGTTCATCATGTGGGTCATGTTGATACTGTTGATAAGTATGGAAGGGTATTCGCGCTGACCGGTGCGCTCCTGAAAACGTGAAACAATTCGTTGGTAGTAGTCAACTGTAGAAGCGGGAGCAATTCCCCCGATCATTCCAATGGTTTTGTAATGTTTGAGCATGCCTAAAAAGGTTATTTAGCATCAGTTAAAAGTTCATTCCATCAATCTCCGCCGCCTCGTCCCTCAAAACATATGTTTTTATCGGCCGTTGTCATCCTCCCGAGCGCTTTACCTTGTAGTTTTCGTTTTTGAGGATTTCAATTACCTTATTGCAAAAATCTCCCTGGATCAGTATTTCGCCATCTTTTGCCGAACCGCCAACGCCACATTTGGTTTTCAGTAATTTGGCCAGTTCTTTCAGATCAGTGTCTTTCCCAACAAAACCAGTAATTAATGTTGCTTTTTTCCCGGCGCGCTGTTTTTTATCGAGCTGTACACGCAAATCCTGTTTGTTAGGCTCAAGTGTTTCGGGTTCTTCGCCACCATTGGTTTCGTATTGAAAACTGGGGTTAGTCGAATAAACCATTCCCAGCCTTTCTTTCCAGTCGTTGCCCATTTTTCTGAAATTTGCGTTCAAAGATAACAGATTTTAACACTGTTTATTTTTAATTCAACCGATTTCAATAAAATATTTGGATAGGATTTTTGATCAGTGTATAGCCATTCTCAGAACATTGATGATGCATTCAAAACCCTTTCTACCACAATATTTCTTCCAGAATATTTCCTGCACAATGATCGGGAATTGGCATATGAAGAATCTCCAGAATAGTTGGCACCATGTCTTCTCCCTGAATTTTTTTCCGGATTTGTAAATGTTTTACCGCTTTACCTGCCATTATAAACGGAATGTTTGAATTGTCGTTGTAAACGGTACGTTCGTATTTATAGGCAGGCTGCCAGCCATCTTCAAGCATGTATAGCACATCGCCCGAACGCTTAAAATTGTACGAATTGGCTATAACTGCCAACTGTCCCTTGGTATAATCGCCCTGCTCGAACGATGTGGATGGCAAGGCAATCTTCACACCTTCAAACTGATTAATGAAATTGGCGGTTTTGGTCTGTATGTCCTGAAGTGGGATGTTCTTCTTCTCGAGCAGCTCATGGTTGAAGTAAATTTGCTGATCGCCAATAACTTCAATCCATTCGCCCTGTCCGTAGGTAATATTGAGGAACGATTTCAACAAGGCAATCGCACTTTCGGGAGAGAAAGTACCTACCGACATGTTAAATTCTTCTTTCAGGTACTCAACCGGGTAGGTTGCCGAGCAAGTTGAGGTGAGAACAACCAGCGTATTTCCTTTACCAACAGTTTTATCCAGAAAATCAAGTAGCAGCGCAATATCCTGATCGAGGCGTAAATAGGTATCTTCCATTTCGATTGATGCCGGACCAAATGAGCTGTTTTCGTAATCCATGGAGGTAAATGTGAGGTTCAGTAGGTCCGGGTATTCATCTTTCCCGAGGTTTTCCGCCAGAATCAGCGATGTTGCAAAGTCACGGACAATGTTGTTACCGAATGGTGTTGTCTTCAGAAATTTGTAGTTAACGGCTTTATCCATAAGCTTTTTCATGCTGTATGGAAAGGTATTCCATTTGTCGAAAAAACCTTTCTCGAGCACATAATCGTCGGGCAAACTTTCTTCATAGCTCGAAATGGGAAGTAAAGTGCTCCATTCACGTTGGGCAAAGGTTTTGGCATATCCTTTTTCGTTGAACTGGCGAACCCATTCCGGAAAAATATCGAGGTAATAGGAGCTTGAAATCATGTTGCCATTTTGCGTGTCGAACCAGAATGCTCCATTGGCAGCATGCCCTGCTGAAAGCACGGCACTCACATCGTTCAGGGCAACACTGTATACTTTCGATTTATTGCGGTTATTGATTTTTATGAGGTCGCCCAGCGTTGGCGAGAGCAATTTTACTGCCGAGCGTTCACCATCTTTCGAGTCACTTCCAACGGTAATAAAGTAATTGTCGGCGATGCAACTGACTTCCTTTTTCTTCAACCGGTCGTACCAACTGTCGCTGACAATGCCATGCGTGGCCGGATAGACGCCGGTAAAAAGAGTTGCCGTTCCGGTCGATATTTTCTGAATGTGCAAATCGAGCTGAGCATTGCTGCAAACCGCACCTTCGTTAACCAACCGTTTAAACCCGCCTTCCTGAAATTTATTCCAGTAACGCGAGAGGTAATCCGTACGCATTTGGTCAACCGAAAGAATAACCACCAGTCGCGGTGCCGGAGATTCGTTTGTTTTAATTGTTTGCGCAGTAAGGGAATTTTCGCAAAGAATTGTCAATATGACGGAAACAATCAGTATCGTTGGTTTTATCATGGCTGGTTTAAATTTGAGTGGCAAAAGTAAAAAAACATAGCATCATACCCAATTACTTACCGAAAACGTAACCTGTATATGAAAAATTATCTGATTTTGTCGGCGATTCTTTTTTGTAGTGTTTTATCCTCGAAGTCTGCCAATCCCGATCCGGCTAAAGTGGCTGTACTCGAAAAAATGCATTGGATTATTGAACGATCGGATATGAATAAAGTCCGTTCGGCTTTTGCCGAAATTTGTAGCGAGAATCATTTTTCGATGCTGGTTTCGGGCCTGAAAGATGGAACATACAAAGGTGCCAGTCCGGCTGATGATTACGGTTACCGGCACGAAGTTACCTTCGAAATGAAAGGCGGCAAAATGATCTCGATTGATTACGATGAAATTCATACCGATGGACATGCCAAGCAACACGACGAGGCTTATGGCAAAGAAATGCTACAAAGCGGTACAACACCAGCCATTGCATACCCCAGTTACGAAAGCCAGCTACTCAAAAAGCAGGATTTAGACCAGATTGATGCAGTGACAGGTGCCAGTTACTCGCAGTACCGTTTTAAACTGGCGGTTTTGTACGCTATCCTGAATTCCGGCCAATTGTAACGATTTTACATTACCGGTAATTCTGAAGATGAGACTCTAATTATGCCGTTTTCCGATATCTCAGTACGGCTAAACTCAGGAAGGTAACGCCAATGATACACATGGCAACAAACTCGTGAATGAGGTCGCCAAAATTCGATCCTTTCAGCACCACCATGCGCATTACACGAATGAAATGAAAGATTGGGTTTCCTTCGTCGATCAATTGAGCCCAACGCGGCATGCTGTCAACCGGAGTGAAAACTCCACCCATAAGAATAAAAATCATCATGAAGAAATAGGTAACAAACATGACTTGTTGCTGAGTGTCGGCGACTGTTGAAATGAATAGACCGAGTCCAAGGAGCCCAAGCAGGTAAAGCACGCCAAAACCAAATACCAGCCAAAGGCTTCCAACAATGGGTAGGTTAAATACCAGTTTTGCAATCAGTAGTCCAAACGACAAATCGAATAGAGCAATGACCACAAATGGAATCAGTTTTCCGGCCAGGAACTGAATCTTCCGGATTGGAGTAACATTCAACTGTTCAATAGTACCTTGTTCTTTTTCCTTCACCAAACTCATTCCGGAGAGGAATAAGCCAATGAGGGTGACCAAAATACAGAGTACCCCAGGTGCCATGTACCATTTGTACTCGAGTTCCGAATTATACCAGAATCGTGAAACTGAATTGATTTGATACGGCGGATTAAATTCGGGTAATCCTTTCCAGTCGGCAATAATATTTTTGTTGAAATCGCGAATTACGGATGCCGCATACGAATAGGCCAACTGGGCGGCCTGTCCGTCAATGGCATTAATCAGTAACTGTACGCTGGCTTTGTCTTCGCGTATCAGGTTACGTTCAAATCCCTGAGGAATAACCAGAACCATATGGTCGTTGTTGTTCAGGATTTCTTTCTCACCGTCATCCGGATTGAAGGAGGTGTTGTTAATGGTGAAGAAAGGCGAAGCATCGAGTTTCGAAGCCATTTTACGCGATGTAGTTGACATGTCGTTGTCGACCAGGTAAATGTTCACATTTTTCAAGTCGTAAGTAGCGGCAAAAACCAGCACCAGCATTTGCAACAACGGAATCATGATGATCATCCGGAGCATGGTTTTGTTGCGCCTCACCTGGATAAACTCCTTTTGTATGACGTAAAATAGTGTTCTCATTAGTGTTTATTTACGATTTCGTTATCGACTATTTTCTATTTGCCAGTCACAGTCTTTCATTTGCAAATGGTAAATTGTCAAGTAGTAAATTACTCCAGTCTTATTTTGAAATTCTTCACGCTAAGCCCAATAAAAATAGCTGCCATACTCATCAGGATCAGGGTTTCTTTCCAAACGTAAAGTATTCCAGTGCCCTTCAACATGATATTTTTGATGATGACAATGAACCAACGTGGGGGCATAATATGACTCAAAATTCGCAGCGGCAAAGGCATATTCTCGATTGGAAACATAAAGCCCGAAAGCAGAATCGTTGGTAGCATCAGCGCCAGCACCGAAATGAACATGGCAACCATTTGGTTGGGGGCTATGGTCGATATCAGAATACCCAGACTGAGCGCCATCAAAATGAACAAGAAACTTTCGGCCATTAGGAAAACAAAACTTCCTTTAATTGGTACGCCGAAGAATAATACACCGATAATGATGATGGTCAGTGCATTAATAAACGATAACAACAGATATGGTGTTACTTTTCCCAACACAATCTGAATCGGTTTCAATGGCGAGGCGAGCAATATTTCCATGGTTCCTAGTTCTTTTTCCTTACTAATCGAAATCGAAGTCATCATGGCCGAAATGAGCATCAGAATCATGGCCATAATTCCGGGAACGAACATGTAAACGCTTTTCAGACCTTCGTTGTACAACATACGTACCTCAGCATTAATCTGATGTGGCAATTGCAGGTTTTGTAGTTTCTCCTTTTTCACATAGTCGTTTATAATTCCTGAAGCATAGTTGGTTAGTATTCGAGCAGTGTTTGGATCGGATGCATCGGCCAGCAGCTGAACGTCCACCTTGCCGTCGCGCTCCAGGTCCTGTTCGAAATTTGGTTTGAAGCTAACCACCATTTTTACCTTCCCTTTGCGGAAGACATCTTCCACATCGTCGCCGGGCATAATTTCATCGCCTAATATAAAATAGCCGGATGACACCAGCTTCGATGTGATTTCGCGGGTAGTATTGTCGTGCGACTGGTCGAGAATGGCGATTTTCGAATTCTGGATATCCGTATTGATCACTTTACCAAATAGTAAAAGTTGCACTATAGGTAGTAAAAAGATGATCAGCATCGTCCGCGGATCGCGAAAAATGTGTAAAAATTCTTTCCGGAGAAAACCTATAAATTGTTTCATATATCGTTGTCAATGTTTTAGTGTAGAGACGCGATGCATCGCGTCTTTACAACCAAATGTTTTATTCTACGTTTCGCGCAATCTTCAGGAAAACTTCGTCCATATTTTTTGCACCAAATTGTGCTTTCAGATTTTCAGGAGTATCGAGTGCTTCAATCCGGCCATTATTCATGATCGAAACGCGGTTACAATATTCAGCTTCGTCCATGTAATGTGTAGTTACAAAAACGGTAATTCCGCGGTCGGAAGCCTCGTAAATCAGATCCCAGAATTTACGTCTCGTAATGGGGTCGACTCCGCCGGTTGGCTCATCGAGAAAAACAATTTTTGGATCGTGAAAAATGGCTACCGAGAAGGCCAACTTTTGTTTCCAACCCAATGGCAGCGATCCAATCAGCGAATCTTTGGCCGATTCCAAATCAAGATCTTTCAGTAATTTTTCCTGTTTTGCTTTTCGCTCAGACGGTGATATTCCATAAATTCCGGAGAAAAACCGGATATTTTCAGTGATGGTCATATCCTCGTAAAGCGAAAATTTTTGACTCATGTAACCAATGTTCCGTTTGATTTTTTCGGTTTCGCGGTAAATATCAAACCCAGCCACTTTTACCTGTCCTGATGTAGGAGAGGAGAGACCGCACAAAATTTTCATGGCAGTGGTTTTACCTGCGCCATTGGCTCCCAGAAAACCAAATATTTCGCCCTGGTAAACATCAAAATTCAGATGGTCGTTGGCAACAAACGAACCGAATTTCTTAACCAGGTTATGCACTTCAATTACTTTTTCCATTTTTCCAGTATTCTGTATGATCACTGATTTTGCAACAGCTCCATAAAAACATCCTCAATTGTTGGTGGAATGTCGAGCACCTGTAGATTTTTATGCCCTTTATCCATCAGATATTTTTCGAACTCAACAGCCTCAACTTCATCTTCTTTTCCGGTAACGTGCAGGTACTGACCAAAAGCAAAGGCCGAATCGGTTTTGTCGTAAGCCCGTAAATCAAGAATTAACCGGTGCATATCGTCTGATTTGATGGCATACAAATGACGGGTGTAGTTTTCGACTAGTTTTTGAGGAGTATCAATATCCAGAACTTTTCCTTTCTGCATCAATGCCACCCGGTTGCAAAGCATGGCCTCATCCATATAAGGCGTTGAAACCAGGATTGTAATTCCTTTTTGCTGAAGTTTTTTCAGCATTTCCCAGAATTCTTTACGCGAAACGGCATCAACGCCGGTAGTTGGCTCGTCGAGCACCAGAATTTCAGGTTTGTGAATCAGGGCGCACGAAAGGGCAAGCTTCTGTTTCATCCCTCCGGAAAGTTTTCCGGCCAACCGCTTTTTAAAGGGTTCAATCTGAACGTAGATGTCTCGAATCAGATCGTAGTTTTCGGCAACTGTAGTTTGAAAAACCGTGGCAAAAAAGTTCAGGTTTTCTTCGACCGTGAGGTCTTGGTATAATGAAAACCGGCCAGGCATATAACCCACAATCTGGCGTATTTTTTTATAATCCTTCACCACATCCAGTCCGCTCATAGTGGCTTTACCTTCATCCTGAACCAGTAAAGTCATCAGGATACGCATCAGGGTTGTTTTACCAGCGCCATCGGGTCCAATCAATCCAAATAGTTCACCTTTCTGCACCTCGAACGAAATGTCGGTTATGGCCTGAACGTCTTTGTACGACTTACTTATATTTTGGATGCTAATCATAGCTAAAGGATTGAATTACCGAGGAGTTGAATTGTTTTCTGAACATTGTTTCATTGTTGTTTAAAATACCACTTCGCCAGGCATGCCAATTTTCAGTCGGCCATCGTTGGGCACCAAAACTTTAATGGCATACATCAGTTTTACACGTTCTTCCTTGGTTTGGATTATTTTAGGAGTAAACTCCGATTCTGATGAGATCCAGGTTATTTTTCCTGTAAGTGACTGCATCTCTTTTGCATCGGCGTCGATCAGCACTTTTACATCGCCGCCCAATTTTACTTTCGAGAGTTGTGCTCCCGAAACGTAAACTTTCAGCTCAAGATTGCTTAAATCAGCCATTTTCAAAACCGGTTTTCCCGGTGTAGCCAGCTCTCCGTTTTCCAGATAAGTTTCGAGCACGGTTCCTTTAGCCGGACTAATGATTCGACATTTGCCAAGCTGTTCGTTAAGTAGGTCGATCTGACGTTTAATTACCTCCATTTCGGTGCCAATCAACTGAAACTGGGTGTTGGTGGCTGAAATCTGCTTGTCGAGTACATTCATTTGTCCGTTGATGTCGTCAACTTGTTGCTGAGTAGCTGCTTTGTCGGCAAACATTTTGGTAATACGCTGCTGCGTAATCGAAACGTTTTTTTTCTGCTCTTTGTATACATTGATTTGAGCAGCCACATTCTGCTTTTTGGTTTCGCTGGCCACCAATTGTGCCTGAGTTTGTAGTTTTTTCAGATTTAGTTCGGTGGTGTCGATTAAAGCGATGAGTTTGCCTACATCAAGCTGATCACCTTCTTTTGCATTCATCGTCAGCAGCTTCCCAGCCATTTCAGTCGAAACAATGGTTTCAACGGCTTCGAAATTTCCGTAAGCATCCGATTGTTTTTCGTTGTTTTTGCAGGCGCTCAAGAGCAAAAGAGTTAGTGCTATGATTTGTATTTTTTTCATGGTCATTTATTTATGTCGTTAATATTTCGGGTTATTGGTTTCCACGGATATTTGCCAGTTTTATCCAGGCTTCTTTCAACTGAATTTTATGTGTTTCGAGCATCAACCGGGCTGTGGTTTCGGCATTTAAATCCTGAATGTAATCGGCAGTGGTGATGGTTCCGTTTTCAAGTTTCGAGGCCGATGTTTTCGTAATGCGTTCCCTGATTGTGATGAGCTGCTGATCGGTTTTTAATAACTCGCCGATTTGCTTAATTTGCTTGTTTTGCTGATCGGTAGCCAGATCGATGTTTCGAACAAAAGCGTCTTGTTTGGTTTGCACCATGTCTTGCTGAAGCTTGATGATCTGTTTCTGGCGATTGGTGGTTTTCCAATCGAAAACATTCCAGCTAAAGCCCAATCCCACCATGTAATAGGTGTCGAACGAATTATTCAGCATATTCAATCCGGGTTTTCCATATCCTGCCTGACCAAAACCGAACAATTTCGGGTTACGTTGCTTTTGAAGCAAATCAGAATTCGCAGTCAGCAATTCGTTTTGTTTGCTGAATAAATCTATTTCGGGGCGCTTCATGGACATATTTAAATCGGCCGGTTCAACCGGAAGTGAAAGGTTTGCAAATTGGTCGGTGGTTTTACCGGTTAATATTGATAAACCATACAGCACCGTTTCTTTGTTGCTTTTCAGTTCAATTAAGGTTTGTTCGGTTTTCAGCAGTTCGGCCAGCAATTGATCCAGCTCGGCCGAAAGTACCATCCCGTTATTCACTGCCGATTCAAGTAATTTCCGGCGTTCGTTTAAAGTTTCTGTTTTTTTATCCAGTATTTTTAGGTTCTCCTGTATCAGGAATGAGGTAAAAAAGAATTGATTTACTTTTTCTTTAACCTGATATAATTCTACTTCGGTTTGTTGCAAATTTCCGGCGTTTTCAGCATTGTTCAGCAGTTCTTTTGCCTTGCTCAATCCGCCGTCCCAGATGGTTTGTTTCACGTCGAGGTAAAATTTATACTGATCTTTATCGACAGTCGGAATTTTCATGTTGGGAAGCGAAATACCAACTTTGGTTACGTCTGACTGGTACGTGGCCTGCCCGTTTAAATTGATTTGTGGCAAATAGCTGGTAGTATTGTTCTCGTTTTTCAGGTCGAGAATCTGTTGGTATAAGTCCAGTTGTTTCAGTGCCGGGTGACTCTCTCGCGCCCAGTTTTGGCATTGTTCTAAAGTCACTGCTTCCTGGCCCATTAGTAAATGAACCGGAAAAAGCAGTGCAACGAACAGTAGTTTAATTGTTTTCATGTAGAACTCTATTTTTTAATTACAATGGCGTCGATTACAAATTTTTTGATCACGTCAGCCCTTTCGGCGTAAAAAGCGTTCAGTGCTTCCGGATCATCTTTAAACAATAAAAAGTTTAACATTGGCCTGGCAGCAAAAGGGAAAACACACATTGATATGATGTTAAGTGCCAGATGGCGCGGGTCCATGCGGATAATTTCACCACGATCCATTGCCAATTCAATTTGATCGACAATTACTTGGTGATTTAAGTCAAACTTGATAATCAGTTTGAATAATCCGGAAGGATCACGGTTCAGCTCTTTTATAATAAATCCCGGGATGAACGGATGTTTTATCAGAAGACTAATGTATGCGTCGACTACTTGCTCAATTTTGCTGGCAATAGGTTCGTCTGAAGCAATTATTTTGGTAATTTTTGGGAAAGCAAATTTTATGATTTCGGAGAAGATGGCTTCGAACAAGCGTTCCTTAGATCTGAAATAGTAGTGTAATAAGGCTTTATTTATTCCGGCTTCGTCAGCGATTTCCTGCATACGGGCGCCTTCCATTCCTTTGGCAACAAATACATGTTTTGCGGCTTCCAGAATCTTTTCTTCAGTATTATCTTTTTTTGCTTCCATTTTAATTTTTAGTTTAACTAATTGGTTAAATCACATGGGCAAAAATATGAGTTAGATATTAATTCACCAAATATTTTAACTGATAAATTTAACCAATTGGTTAAATTTATTTAAATGTTTTATTTTCAATAGTTTAGTTTTTAAAGTAATTAAACTGAATTAATAAAAGTTGAACAGCAGGTGGACTGAATAGCAATAATTTTGATTAAGGCTCACTTTTATCTGGAGGTTTTTGTAATTATAGTGGTGTATTGACTAGATTTATTTTTCAAAAAATGATATTTTTGGAGTAAGGTAATTTTAGTAATGCTGCCAAAATGCCTTAGTTTATTGAAGTGTTCGGAATCAGAAGAATAACCTCAAAAAATCAAAGTTATGTCAAAAGGATTAGATTCAAAAAAGGAAGCCAAGAAGGAACCGACTAAAACATTGAAAGAAAAACGGCTGGAAAAGAAAGCTAAAAAAGAGAAAAAATAGTTTCTCTGATTTCAATTTTCTCGTTTTGCAAGGTTGTCCAAAAAATGAAATTTTTCTTTTTGGACAACCTTATTTTTTTGACTTTACAACTGAGGTCTGATTGGGTATATTTTGTTACCTTGCGACTCAGCTAACTTAACCATTTAAAAACACATGAAAAAGAATTTAGTAAAACTGTTATTTCCTATCCTTATTTTAGGTTTAGTTTGGGGGTGTCAGTCTCCAAAGCCAAAAGAAAAAGGATGGATTCAATTGTTCAACGGCAAGGATTTAAATGACTGGAACATCAAAATTAAAGGGTTTCCTTTGAACGAAAACTATGGAAATACCTTTAGGGTTGAAGACGGCTTGTTGAAAGTAAGGTACGATCAGTACCAGAAATTCGACGACCATTTTGGCCATATCTTTTACAAATGCCCATATTCTCATTACAAAATCAGGGTTGAGTATCGCTTTGTTGGAGAGCAGTGCCCGGGAGGAGCCGGATGGGCACTCCGAAACAGCGGAATTATGATACACGGACAAAGCCCTGAAAGTATGGAATTGAATCAGGATTTTCCTGTGTCGATTGAAGTTCAGTTATTGGGCGGAAACGGGAAAGATGAACGCACCACCATGAATGTTTGTACTCCGGGAACCAACATTGTTTATAACGATTCGCTGTGGACCAACCATTGTACCAATTCCACATCAAAAACTTATCACGGCGATCAGTGGGTAACGGCCGAAGTGGAAGTTCAGGGTGATTCAATCATTAAACACATCATGGAGGGCAAGGTAGTGATAGAATACACCAAACCTCAGTTGGACGAACGTGATCCGAGTTATCAGAAACTGCTTCCTCCTGATGGAAATAAACTGTTGAAGAAGGGTACTATTTCGCTTCAGTCGGAAAGCCATCCGATTGATTTCAGGAAAGTGGAATTGTTGAATCTGGGTGACGATTGTGAGGAACCTGCGGTAAAGAAATAAGCAAATACGGTTAACTGAATATTTGAAAGATCCTGCTTCTGGTTGAGGCAGGATCTTTTTGTTTTACAACCGGCTCCGGGGCAGAAATCTGTTCTTGCTCAAATTTTTCGTAACTTGCATCTGGATTATAAGCACAAATCTATGGAACGGTATTTTTGGTCGAAGGGAATTCTTAAAAATAACCTTGAAATCTTTCATGGATCCGAACGAATCGGATTCATCGTTTGGGAAAGTCTGGTAGGATCGAAAGCCCATGGAATGCTCAATGACCGCCTTTTCATTTTAAACCGTGAATTTTTTCTTTCCAAACTCGAAATATACGACGCTAATACTAAGGCACTGCTGGGAACCATTATGGTTAATCTTTTCAATCCTAAAAGCGATATAATTATAAATGGTAAACGATTTGAACTCGAGGTGAAAAATTTCTGGCAATCGCGCTGGGCGTGGAAATTCAACGGCGACGAATTGATCACCTATCAAAGCAACGAGTTCTTATCAAAAGACAAAGGAACCATTGAGGTGTATACAGCATGCACTGAGGAAATTGAAATACTGTTGTTATTGGGTTTGTTCGTCCGGAATCAGTTTATCCTGTTCATGCTACTGATTTTTATTCTTTTATTGATTGTCATTTTCTAGGCAATCCATCAAATTCGTTATTTTTCAGAAGCCAACATGAATTCTTAAGTGAGTAAGTTTGTGCAACTTTAAATAGTGTAAAATAATAGATTAAATTTGCGCAACAAAATTGGTTGTTAGAGAGATTATACATTATCACACAAAATACCTCAAAAAGGAGAAGCGACAAATGAAACGGGACAAAATGATCATAGGAATTTCACAAGGCGATATCAATGGGATTGGTTACGAAGTAATTATTAAAACATTGATGGAGCCGCGCATTTTGGAGATGTGTACACCCATTGTTTATGGTTCGCCCAAGGTTGCAGCCTATCATAAGAAGGCCCTGAATATCGAAACCTTTAACTTCAATCATATCCGCACGGCAAGCGAAGCCGATCCACGCAAGGCTAACATTATTAATTGTATCGACGATAATATTCGCGTTGAGCTTGGCAAATCGAGCGAAATGGCTGGCGAAGCTTCGTATATGGCTTTGGAAAAGGCAGTTGAAGACCTGAAAAGCGGCGAAATTGATGCCTTGATCACCGCGCCAATCAATAAAGACAATATTCAGTCAGAAAAATTTAACTTCCCCGGACATACCGAGTATCTGGCCGAGCAGTTTAAAACCCGCGACTACGTGATGCTGATGGTCAGCGAATCGATGAAAGTGGGTGTTGTTGTTGGTCATGCGCCAATTTCTGAAGTTTCGGCAAAAATTACAAAGGGTGCAATTGTGAATAAATTGCGCATCATTAATCAGTCGCTCGAAAGAGACTTTTTCATTAAACGCCCACGTATCGCAGTGCTTGGCCTTAATCCACATGCCGGCGACAATGGGTTGTTGGGAAAAGAAGAAAACGAAATCATCATTCCGGCTATTCAGCGGGCTAAAGATGAGGGAATTATTGCCGTTGGGCCATATCCTGCTGATGGATTCTTTGGTTCAGGCGATTTTTCGAAATTCGACGCTATTTTGGCCATGTATCACGATCAGGGTCTGATTCCATTCAAAATGGCCTCATTCGACAGAGGTGTGAATTATACTGCAGGATTGCCTGTTATCCGCACATCACCTGCTCACGGAACTGCTTTCGATATTGCCGGCGAAGACAAAGCTTCACCCGATTCGTTCCGCGAAGCGCTGTATCTTTCGATCGATATTCATAAAAATCGTGCACTTTATAAGGAGATAACTAAAAATCCGCTGAAGAAATACGAAATCAACCAGGGACAGGTTGATGAATCGATTGATTTTGAAGCAATCGACGAAGGAATCTAATTCATTTTTGGTTTATGTTCGAATATATTAAGGGCTCAGTTGCAAGCCTTAAACCATCGCATATAGTACTCGAAGTTAATTCAATAGGGTATTTTGTCACCATTTCTCTAAATACCTATACCCAGCTGAATGGAGCTGATTCGGTTAAATTATTCATCCATCAGGTTATACGCGAAGATGCCCATCAATTGTATGGTTTCGCCACCGAGCCTGAACGCGAGTTATTCCGCATGTTGATTTCTGTTAGCGGAATTGGAGCCAACACGGCAATCATGATGTTTTCGTCGCTTTCGCCCGACGAAATCAGCAACGCTATCCTGAATGAAAATGTCAATCTTCTGAAGAGCATAAAAGGCATCGGAGTAAAGACCGCTCAGCGGGTTATTATCGATTTGAAAGACAAAGTTGGAAAGTCGCCCATTAGCGAACAATTTGTGGCATCGGCAGACAATACATTGCGAAATGAAGCGTTATCTGCTTTAGTCATGCTGGGATTTGCGAAGAAGCCAGCCGAAAAGGAATTGGATAAAATTCTGGCAGCTCAACCTAATCTTTCAGTTGAAAATGTGATCAAATTGGCGCTTAAAAGCCTTTAATCAGAAAAAGACCTTGGAATTGAAAAAGTACGGCAGAAACATACTTCTACTTCTTATTGTAATTATTATTTATGCACTCGGCGGAAGCCCCACCGAATCGAGAACAACTCTCAGGAATTATAATTCGCTGAATATCCTTCCGTTACCTGAAGATACCGTTCGAATAGATACCACTGGAAACCTGCCCTACAAATTTAAAGACGAACCGGCATTTGCTTATCCCGATAAAAAAGACAGCTCGAAGCTGTTCCTTAAAAATCCATCGAATATAAAAACTGAGGTCGAATACGATCCTATTACCGGAGAGTACAATTTTGTTGAAAAGGTGGGTAATCTGAATTACAGGTTGCCCAAAACGATGACAAAAAAAGAGTTTCAGAAATACGATTTCGAACAGGCTATTCAAAATTACTGGCGCAATCAGGCAAAAATTAAAAGCATTGAGGATAAAGGCGGCCTCATTCCCCGACTGACCGTTGGAGGCGAAACTTTCAATAAAATCTTCGGGAGCAATACAATCGACATTCGTCCGCAGGGGTATGTTGAGGTAAGTTTTGGGTACCAGATGAATGCAACCGAAAACCCATCTATTCCGGAACGTCTGCGCAAAGTACCAACCTTCGATTTCAACCAGAAAATTCAGATGAATGTAATGGGGAAAATTGGCGACAAGATGGAGATGCGCGTCAACTACAATACCGAAGCTACATTCGATTACGAGAACAAAATGAATCTGGCATACACCGGGGATGAAGACCAGATTGTGAAAAAGATAGAGGCCGGTAATGTTTCACTTCCGCTGAACGGATCATTGATTACCGGCGGATCGAACCTTTTTGGGGTAAAAACCGAATTGCAGTTTGGTAAACTGAACCTGACAACCATTTTTTCGCAAAATAAGGGTGAAACCCAGGTCATCGACTCTGAAGGTGGTGCACAGAAGAAAACGTTCGAGATTGCTGCATCTTCGTACGATGCCAACCGGCATTTTTTCCTTGCTCAGTATTTCCGCGATCATTACAACGAAGCGCTCGAAAGTCTCCCCATTGTCCGTTCCTCAATCACCATCAATAAAATTGAGGTCTGGGTAACCAATAAATCGAGCAATTTCAAGGAAGCCCGTAATATTTTGGCATTTATGGATTTGGGCGAACACGACCCAAATATCTTCAACAAAATTGGAGCTTTCCAGGAAACTTCAGGGCAACAATATCCTGAAAGCATTTATCCGTTTAACGATGCCAACGGTTTGTACCAGCAAATTATTAACAACTATTCAGGCATCAGAGCTTCCGATAATATTAATAAAACCCTTTCACCTCTTTCGGCCTCAAATTTTGTTGGGGGACAAGACTTCGAAAAGATTGAACAGGCACGCCTGCTCAGCGAATCGGAATATACATTTAACCCAAACCTGGGATATATTTCGCTCCGTTCGGCATTAAACACTGATGAAATTCTGGCTGTTGCCTATAACTATACCGCCAATGGTAAAACCTACCAGGTGGGTGAATTCTCGACTGACGGGATTAATGCTCCGCAAACATTGGTTCTGAAGCTGTTGAAAGGTACAAACCTCTCGCCACGCATTCCGAACTGGAAACTGATGATGAAGAACGTTTACGATTTGAATGCCTACCAGCTGACGAAAGACGATTTTGTGCTGGATATTCTTTATCAGAACGATCAGACCGGAACCAATATCAACTATTTACCTGAAGGCAGGCTAGCCGATCATGTTTTACTGAATGTAATGAACCTCGACAAGCTCAACTCTCAGCTTGATTTGGGTCGCGACGGGGTTTTCGACTATGTGGAGGGTATAACGGTCAACTCATCAACCGGGCGAATTATTTTCCCTGTTTTGGAACCCTTCGGGAAAAATCTGGCCGATTCGATTGTAGATCCTTCGCTGATAAACAAATACGTATACAAAACTTTATACGATTCGACACGGACAGTTGCCGAACAGGATGCCGAACATAATAAGTTTAAGCTGAAAGGTTCGTACAAGGGAGCATCGACTTCGGAAATTATGGTGGGTTCGCAAAACCTGGCGCAAGGTTCTGTAAAAGTAACTTCGGGTGGGCGCACTTTGACTGAAAATGTTGACTACACGGTTGACTATACCTCCGGAATTGTCAAAATTATCAATACCGGTTTGCTCGAATCGGGTGCCCCGCTCTCGGTTTCAACCGAAAGTCAGGACTTATTCAGTATGCAGCGAAAAACCATGATTGGTGCCCATGCCAATTATGCAATCAGCGAACGTTTTAACCTTGGAGCCACCGTTTTGCACATGCAGGAAAGGCCTTTAACACAGAAGGTTAATTATGGCGACGATCCGATTTCGAATACCATGCTTGGTCTTGATGCAACGTATACCAACCAGTCGAGATTACTGACTAAGTTGCTCGATAAATTGCCATTTTACTCAACAAAGGAAACTTCGTCAATAGCATTCGATGGAGAATTTGCCAAATTGATTCCGGGGCATTCCAAGGTAATTAACAAAGCCGGTACTGCTTACATCGACGATTTTGAAGCAACAAAAACCTCAATCGACCTGAAGACCCGCTCGGCATGGGTGTTGGCCAGTACACCGCAAAAGCAAAATATGTTTCCGGAGGCTGCTACCAACAGCGATCTGGCATACGGATATAACCGTGCCAAACTGGCCTGGTATACCATCGATCCTTTGTTTTTAAGGAATAGCCCGACAACACCTGATTACATCAAAAATAACGCTGATTTACAGTCTGATCATCTGGTGCGCGAAGTCTACGAAAAAGAAATTTTCCCCGACCGCGAAACTCCTGTCGGTTTACCAACTAATATTCCGGTTTTCGATCTGGCTTTTTATCCGGAGGAACGAGGACCTTACAACTTCGATACCAATCCATCAGCCTACTCTCGTGGGGTAAATCCTGACGGAACACTTCGCGATCCTGAATCGCGCTGGGGAGGTATCATGCGAAAAATTGAAACAAGTGATTTCGAGGCGGCCAACATTGAGTTTGTCGAATTTTGGGTGATGGATCCGTTTGTAAATGATTCCCTCGAACAAAATCCGGGTGGTGATTTGTATTTCAACCTTGGCGATATTTCGGAAGATGTGTTGAAAGATTCGCGTAAATCATTTGAAAACGGGTTGCCAACTGATGCCCAGGTAGCCAGTGTTGATACAACTGTTTGGGGGCGGGTTTCCAAACTTCAGTCGATGGTAAATGAATTCGACAACAATGTGGAGAGCCGTCGTTACCAGGACATTGGGTTTGATGGTTTGAATGATGACGATGAAAAGACTTTTCACCAGAGTTACCTCGAATCATTGAAGAGCATTCTGAACCAGGATGCTTTGGCCAAAGTGCTGAAAGATCCTTCAGGCGACGATTACCATTATTTCCGCGGACGCGATTACGACGACCAGAAACTTAGCATTCTTGAGCGGTATAAAAATTTTAACGGTCCTGACGGAAACTCTCCAACAGCCGAAATGTCGCCAGAATCGTATCCAACAACAGCATCTACACAGCCTGATATTGAAGATATTAACGACGATAATACGCTGAACGAATACGAACGCTACTATCAGTATAAAATCAGCCTCCGGCGCGAAGATATGGTGGTGGGCAAGAACAACATTGCCGATATAAAAGTAGCTACCGGAAATCTGAAAAATGGTCGGGCCAATAATGCAAAATGGTACCAGTTTAAAATTCCGGTAAAAAGCCCAAATCAGGTTTTTGGCTCGATTTCCGATTTCAAATCAATCCGGTTCATGAGAATGTTCATGAAAGGATTTGAGAAACCAACGGTACTTCGTTTTGCAACACTCGATTTGGTTCGGGCTGACTGGCGCCGCTATACCAAAGATGTTGATGGCAAAATAGGCGTGAATTCACCCAATACGCAGTTCGATATTTCAGCAGTAAATATCGAGGAAAATGCAAGCCGGAAGCCGATTCATTATGTGCTTCCTCCCGGAATTGAACGCGTAATTGATCCTGCCAATCCACAGCTTCGCCAGTTGAACGAACAATCGCTGGTATTGCGCACTATTGAACTGGAAGAAGGTGATGCCCGGGCAGCGTACAAAAACCTGAGCATGGATTTCCGTAATTACAAACGCCTGAAAATGGAAGTTCATGCTGAAGCCATTGAGGGTTATCCGCTCAAGGATAATGATGTGTCGTTGTTTGTGCGAATCGGGTCGGATTACAATTATAACTACTACGAATACGAAATACCATTGACACTTACCAGCCCACTGGGCTCGTATAAAAGTGAGAATGAAGCCGACCGGTTAGCCGTTTGGCCCGACGAGAACAGGCTTGACCTAAATCTCGAAACCTTTACCAACCTAAAGTTGAGGAGGAACGATGCCCTTCGACAGGTGAATCCTACCGCAAGTTTAACACAACCATACTCTGAAACAGATGGAACAAGGCTGGTTAGCGTAAAGGGAAATCCAAACCTGGGGAATGTCGAGGTAATGATGATCGGTATCCGGCATAACAAAAAAGATGTTAACGATCGGGGATCGCGATCGGTAGAAGTGTGGGTAAACGAACTTCGTCTGTCTGATTTCGAAGAAAACGGGGGATGGGCAGCTACTGGTCGTGTTACAGCCCGGTTGGCCGACCTGGGATCGATAATTGTGGCAGGGAGTCATCGCACTGCCGGCTTCGGAAGTATTGATAAAAAAGTGAATGAACGGGCCATGGATGATCTGACGACTGTGGATGTTTCGGCCAACCTTGAGCTGGGTAAATTCTTCCCCGATAAGGCGCAGGTCAAAATTCCACTTTATATTGGATATTCACAAAGTACGAGCAACCCCAAATACAATCCGCTCGATCCGGATATTAAAATGAAGGATGCACTGAACTTGTTAAATACAAGGGCTGAACGAGATTCGCTGAAACAACTGTCGCAGGACGTAACAACACGAAAAAGCATCAACTTTACCAATGTTAAAATCGACAAAACAAATAAGTCGGGCAAGCCGAAATTGTACGATCCGACGAACTTCTCGGTCACCTATTCATACAACGAGCAGTTAAAACGGAGTGTTAATGTTGAGCAGAATCTGGATAAAAATTACCGGGGAATGTTTAGTTACAACTTTAACGGCAGACCGGAATCTATTGAGCCTTTCAAAAATTCGAAGGTGCTTAAAGGCAAAGTTTTTAGAGCGATCCGCGATTTCAATTTCTCACTGGCTCCGTCGCAGCTCTCTTTCCGGACCGACCTTTGGAGACATTACAACGAAGTTCAGCTTCGGAACCTGTCGAATCCGAATATGATTATTCCGCGAACCTACAATAAAGACTTTATCTGGAATAAGTATGTTGATATCAGATATAACCTTACCCGTTCGCTTGAATTTGATTTTTCGTCGCAGGGAACTGCACGAATTGATGAACCTGAAGGCCGTATCAACAGACACGACGACGATTATGCCTGGAAGAAAGATTCGATTCTGAGCAATTTGCTAAGACTTGGACGTCCAACTTTATACCATCATGTGATTAATGCCAATTACATGGTGCCAATAAACAGACTTCCGCTGCTCGACTGGACTTCGCTTTCGGCACGCTACCAGTCGATGTACGATTGGCAGGCTGGGCCGCTGACTGATAAATCGGTAGTTTTGGGTAATGTCATCGAAAACTCACGTCAGATGATGCTGAATGGTCAGCTTAATCTGGTGACCTTGTACAATAAGGTAGGATTCCTGAGGGATGTTAACCAGAAATACGGAACAAGCTCGCGTCAGCAACAGCGAATGACACGTGCCCGCCAGACTCAGGGACAGCAGGGCACCCAGGCTCAGCAACGACAACCCAATGCAGCAAAGGAAAAGGCTGCACCGAAGATCAAAGAGGTGAATTACGTTTCGGATAATTTAAGGCTAAAAGCCAATACTCCAAAATCGATTTTCCACAAGCTGAAAACACAGAATGTTGAGGTAATAGCTACCGCAAAAGACGGTTCAGTAGTTGAAGGAAAAGTTGATGTAGTTAACGAAAACAGGATAAGCTTTACCCCGACTAAAAATGTATCAGGAGTTAAATTGCTGGTTAAAGGTAAGGTTGAGGTCAACCGTGACCTGGGCCGCAAGCTGGTTGAATATACTGCACGGGCTTTGATGAGTGTGCGTTCAATCTCATTAAGCTATTCATCGACTGACGGTACCGTTTTGCCTGGATTCATGCCAGAACCCCGTTTCTTTGGAGTTGGAAAATATACGCCCAATCAGAATATGTTCAGCGATTTGCCTGGCCAGACAACTGCGCCGGGACTTCCATTCCTTTTGGGTTGGCAGGACAAGGATTTTGCATTGAAAGCTTCGCAAAAAGGATGGGTAACCCGAGATTCAACGCTCAATTCACCATTTGTGATGTCGCACAGCGAAACGTTTAATTTCAGGGCCAATGTTGAGCCAATTCCTGATTTGAGAATCGATATTAATGCAGTAAGAACATATTCGGAACGGACAACGGAGTTCTATAATTACAATAGCACAACCAAGCAGTTCGATCCGCTAGATAAATCGGTAAAGGGTAACTTTACCATGTCGGTCAATACTATGAAAACTGCTTTCAGTAAAATGGGAAGTGGCGCAGGGGCTCCGGCTTCAAAGGCTTTCCAGAATTTGAAAGATTACCGGATTATTATTGCACAGAGACTTGAAAACCAGCGGGTGGCTAATCCTGGGGCTGGTTATACTAAGACTCCGGATCCGGTAACCAAATTCCCTGAAGGTTATGGTCCAACATCGCCACAAGTAATGGTTCCGGCATTTATTGCAGCATACACCGGTCAGTCGCCCGATAAGGTTGCATTAAGTCCATTCCCATCCATCAGGTATATGCGTCCAAACTGGCGAATTACTTATGAGGGAGTTGTTTCTCAGTCGGAGTGGTTGAAGAAGTATTTCAAAACCTTGAGTTTTAACCATGCATACCGGTCGAGCTACAATGTGGGTTCGTTTATCTCAAATCTCGATTACAACGACAAGGTTTATAGCGATGGGTTCAGCTATGTGCGTAATACATTGGGCGATTTCATTGGGCCGAATGATATCAATTCGGTGAGTATTTCAGAACAGTTTAGCCCGTTAATTGGGTTGGATATGACCTGGGTCAACGACTTTGAAACTCGTGTGGAAATGAAAACAACCCGAAACCTGGCACTTAGCTTCTCGAATAACCAGTTGACCGAAGTGCTGAGCAACGAAATGGTTTTTGGAGTGGGGTACCGGTTTACCAAAATGGACCTGATTGTCAAAACAAAGAAATCACAGAAAGCCTATTCAAACGATTTGAATATCAGGGCTGATTTGTCGTTCAGAAAAAATAAAACCGTGCTCCGGAAGATCGTTGAAGAGGATGAACAGTTAACAGCAGGGCAGAACAATGTAACGCTTAAAACCACGGCTGATTACATGCTCAGCGACCGGTTCCAGCTGCGCCTTTACTATGATAAGGTTTTGAATCACCCATTGGTGGGGTCGTTCAATACATCGACAACTAATTTTGGCGTTAGTTTCCGGTTTACATTGGCTCAGTAATAATATGTTCCCCGGAATTTGGAGAGTACGATTTTAGAAATTTTGAAACTTTTTTCTGTTCTGTCTTGTTATTTTGACATTAATTTCATTTTTTTGCTAGCACAAAATTTAAATGATGACTAAAAATACAAATACAGTATGGCACCTGTGGTGGGGTCTTCTTGGTAAATCGAGGAGTTAAAAGCCATATTTGTATTTTTTTATGATACTGGCCTGCTCCTCAAGAAAGCAGGCTTTTTATTTTTAAAATGAATTGAAATGAATCAGATGATGTTAACAAATTGGTGGTGGCGCAGAAACTTTTCACAATACCGTGGAAGGAGTTAGCGTCTTGCGCCCGTTTGGGAACTAAGAAGCGGCTTATCGGAACACGGTAAGCCGCTTTTTTATTTTGATACAAACAGAAATATTTGAAAATACGATATGGAAAAAATTAAAGTTAAAGTTAGTGTAAAGAAAATCCTGGGCGACATCCTCACCCCGGTAAGCGTTTACATGAAATTCAGGGAGCTTTTCCCAAAAACAATTTTGCTGGAAAGCTCCGATTATCACGGCAACGAGAATGCCTATTCGTTCGTTTGCATCAAGCCTCTGGCCTGTTTCACAGTTAACGAAGGGCAAATTTCGATCGATTGCAAGGGGCAAATCAACGAAAGGGTAGATGTGAGTAAAGCCTGTACGGTCGATCAGCAACTTGATCAGTTTTTTAAAGCTTTTGAGCTGGAAGGCGATGTGGCTGCAGCCCCGGCCAACGGACTGTTTGGCTACCTCAGTTACGATGGGATCCGCTATTTTGAGAAGATCGAAATCAATGCCGCAAAAAAGGATGCTTATGCGATTCCTGAAGTTCGTTATTGCTTTTACAAATACATCGTAGCGTTCGATCATCATAAAAACCTGATCTATCTGGTTGAAAATCTGATGGAAGGCGAACAAGTTGAAATGGGACAAATTGAATCGCTGCTTCGGAACCTCACATTCCCCTCAACTACGTTTACTCCGCTGGGCAACGAGGTTTCCAACATTACAGATGAGCAATACAAATACATGGTTACCAAAGGGAAAGAGCATTGTTTCCGTGGCGATGTATTTCAGATCGTATTATCGCGTCAGTTCTCGCAGGGTTTTTCAGGCGACGATTTCCATCTTTACCGTGCTTTGCGCACCGTGAATCCTTCGCCATACCTGTTTTTCTTCGACTACGGCGACTACCGCATCTTCGGTTCCAGTCCTGAAGCTTCATTGCGCATCAAAAAAGGTCGTGCCATTATCAATCCCATTGCCGGAACTTTCCGTAGAACAGGAAACGACGACGAGGACCGCAAACTGGCCGAAAAACTGTGTGCTGATCCCAAAGAAAATGCCGAACATGTGATGCTGGTCGATTTGGCGCGGAACGATTTAAGCCGCAATGCCAACGATGTAGTGGTGGATAGTTTCCGTGAGGTTCAGTATTTTTCGCATGTTATTCACCTGGTTTCCGAAGTTTCAGGAAAATTACCCGAGGACGCCAATATGGTAACCGTAATGGGTAATTCTTTTCCAGCCGGAACTTTATCGGGAGCTCCCAAACACATGGCCATGCAGCTGATCGATCGCTACGAAAATCAGCGCCGCAGCTATTATGGTGGTGCCATTGGGTACATCGGGTTCGATAAAACGCTGAACCATGCCATTATGATCCGCTCATTTTTGAGTAAGAATAATACCCTGTTTTATCAAGCAGGCGCGGGAATTGTTGCTTCATCAAATGAAGAAAGCGAACTTCAGGAAGTGAACAACAAGCTGGCTGCCTTGAAAAAAGCCATCGAGATTGCAAAAGAAATTCAGTAAAAATTGTTGCGGGTTAACTTGTAACCCGTAACCCGAAACAGAGAAAAAATGAAAATAGTAGTCATTGATAATTACGATTCGTTCACTTATAACCTGGTTCATGCCATCAAAAAAATCTCAGGCGAGCCGGTTGATGTGTTCCGCAACGACGAGTTGGCGCTTGCCGATCTTGAGAAATACGATAAAATCGTGCTGTCACCAGGTCCAGGCATTCCTGAAGAAGCCGGTTTGCTGCTCGACATTATTCGCGAATATGGTCCGAAAAAAAGTATGCTGGGCGTTTGTCTTGGCCATCAGGCCATTGGCGAAGCTTTTGGCGGAACACTGACGAACATGAACAACGTTTTGCACGGAATTGCCACCCTGGTAACCAAAACCAATATTGAGACCGAACTGTTTAATGGCTTACCCGATAGTTTTATGGTTGGCCGTTACCATTCGTGGATTGTGAATCAAAAGGATCTTCCGGAATGTCTTCAGGTGACCAGTTACGACGATAAAGGGATGATCATGTCGATGAGGCACACCGAATACGACGTGGAAGGCGTGCAGTTTCACCCTGAATCGGTACTCACTCCGCTGGGCGAACAAATGATTGCTAACTGGCTGAAAAAATAAAATTGTTGCGGGTTGCAGGTTACGAGTTATAAATTAACCCGAAACACACAACCCGAAACGCGCAACATCAGGAAATATGAAAGATACATTAAACTACCTGTTTGCAGGGAATACACTTACCAAGGACGAAGCCCGTACAATGCTTACCCGCATTGGTGAAGGGCAATTTTCGGAATCCGAGATTGCTTCGTTTCTCACCGTTTTCAGAATGCGGAAAATTAAGGCCGAAGAGTTGTCCGGTTTTCGTCAGGCAATGCTCGATTTGAGTGTTGCAGTTGACCTCTCGGAATACAACACGATTGACGTGGTTGGAACCGGCGGCGATGGTAAAAACACATTCAATATTTCTACGCTGAGCTGTTTTGTGCTGGCCGGCGCGGGTTACAAAGTGACCAAACATGGCAACTACGGACTGTCGTCGGTGAGCGGTGCGTCGAACATGTTCGAGTATTTTGGGTACAAGTTCGGCAATAATGCCGGAAAACTCAGGAAAGAACTGGAGCAGACTGGAATTTGTTTTCTTCATGCACCATTGTTCCATCCAGCCATGAAAAACGTTGGTCCGGTGCGCAAAGCCCTGAAAGTGAAAACGCTCTTCAATATGATGGGACCAATTATCAACCCGTCGTTCCCGAAAAATCAGTTGGTTGGTGTTTCCGATCTCGAAATTATGGATCTTTACCACCATGTTTTTGCCGATAGTGACCAGAACTTCCTGATCGTTCACAGTCTGGATGGCTACGACGAAATATCGCTCACAGGCGATGCGCGGTTCGTTTCGAATCAGATGGAAGACAGTATTTCTGCTTCTGATTTTGGGTTTTCCACTGTTACTCCGGAAGAGCTTTCCGGCGGGAACTCGGTGGATGATGCGGCCAAAATCTTCCGGAATGTGCTGGAAGGAAAAGGAACCCCGGCACAGAAAAATGTGGTAATTGCCAATGCAGCGCTCGGAATCAGGTGTATTTCGCCTGAAAAATCGTTGGCCGATTGCCTCGCTGAAGCAAAAGAATCGCTTGCATCAGGCAAAGCATTGAATGCATTAACGAAATTGATAAATATCCAATAACGAATAACCAATTTTCAAATTCAAGAAAAATACTTGGAACCTTGAACTTGAAACTTTGAACTTGATTATGACCATACTCGATCAAATAAACGAAACAAAACGGCAGGAAATAGCCGCATCGAAAAAGCTTTTCCCGCAGGAACACCTAATGGCGTCGCCGTATTTTTTACGAAAATGTAATTCGCTGAAAGCCGCACTGCTAAAGGAAGGAGCAAGTGGAGTAATTGCCGAATTTAAAACAAAATCGCCATCAAAGGGTGCAATAAACGACAAGGCCGATGTGGCTGAGGTAACCCGTGGATATGTGTCTGCCGGGGCAAGCGGACTTTCGGTGCTCACCGACGAAGAATATTTTGGTGGATCTATCGAAAACCTGGCCAAAGCACGGTTTGCTAATCCGGAGACGCCCATTTTGCGCAAAGATTTTATGCTTGATCCATACCAGATTTACGAGGCAAAAGCCCACGGGGCCGATGTGATTTTGCTGATTGCCGAAAGCCTCACCAAAGAATTACTGCTGGAATTGACGATGAAGGCCAAAGAACTGGGACTGGAAGTGCTGGTGGAAGTACACAACGGAGAGGAACTGGCAAAACTCAACCCACAGGTAGACATTGTTGGTGTGAACAACCGCGATTTGCGCACTTTTAAGGTAGATGTGGAAACTTCGGTGCGTTTGAGCCAGTTGATTCCCAACCAGTTTGTGAAGATTTCGGAAAGTGGCATTTCAGATCCTGCAAGTACCAGCAAATTACGCGAAGCTGGTTTTCGTGGTTTCCTGATAGGCGAAACCTTCATGAAAACTGACGATCCGGCCAGTGCATGTAAGGATTTTATTCAACAACTGAAGTAATAAATTGATAGCGAGCTGAAGACTTCAAGTCACCCGCTCACTAAAGCATAGAACAATGAACGAACTGAAAATCAAAGTATGCGGAATGCTCAATCTTGAAAATATTTCAGGAGTGGCCGCGGCTTTGCCCGATTATATGGGATTCATTTTTTATCCGAAAAGCAAGCGTTTTGTCGGACCGGATTTTTCGGCTGAAACATTAAAATCGATTCCTGAATTGGTAAAAAAGGTTGGCGTTTTTGTTGATGAACTTCCGGAGAAAGTGATCGAAACCTGCAAAAAACTGAATCTTCAGGTAGCCCAACTGCACGGCAGCGAATCGCGGGAACAATGCAGTGTGATTCATAAATCAGGATTGACGGTTTTCAAGGCTTTCTCGATAGACGAATCATTCGATTTTGCAATACTGACAGATTATTCCGGAGTTTGCGACTATTTTTTGTTCGACACGAAAGGTCATCTTCCGGGCGGAACCGGGCAGAAATTCAACTGGCAACTGCTCGAAAAATACCAGGGCGAAGTTCCGTTTTTGCTGAGTGGAGGAATCGGACCCGATGATCTGGAGGCCATTCGTCATTTTGGCCATCCCCGATGGCGTGGAATAGACATCAACAGCGGTTTTGAAATTGAACCAGCATTAAAGAATATCGAAAAAGTGAAATATTTTATTTCTGAAATTAGAAAATCAAATCATAAATAATCAATTAGCAATTATAAATCATGAGTTTTCAAGTTAACGAAAAAGGCTATTACGGCGAATTTGGCGGGGCCTACATTCCCGAAATGATGCACCCCAACATCGAGGAACTCAAGAACAATTACCTGCGGATCATCAATTCATACAATTTCCGCCAGGAATTTATTGGGCTACTCAAGAATTACGTTGGACGCCCTTCGCCGCTTTACTATGCCAAACGGATGTCGGAGCATTACCAATCGCACATTTATCTGAAGCGCGAAGACTGTAATCACACCGGCTCGCACAAAATCAACAATACCATCGGGCAGATTTTGCTGGCTAAAGAGCTGGGCAAAACCCGCATCATTGCCGAGACTGGCGCTGGTCAACACGGATTGGCTACGGCTACTGTGTGTGCTTTAATGGGCATGAACTGCATTGTGTATATGGGTGCAGTTGATGTGGAACGTCAGGCTCCGAATGTGAAAAAAATGCGGATGCTGGGCGCTGAAGTCATTCCGGTTCACTCCGGAAACAAAACCCTGAAAGATGCTACCAACGAGGCCATGCGCGACTGGATTAACAACCCCGTTGACACGCATTACATCATTGGCTCGGTGGTGGGGCCACATCCGTACCCCGACATGGTTGCACGGTTTCAATCGGTGATTTCTGAAGAAATACGCTGGCAGCTCGACGAACAAACTGGTCGCGAAAAGCCAACCCGTGTGATGGCCTGTGTGGGTGGAGGAAGCAATGCTGCCGGAGCTTTTTATCATTTTCTGGATGATGAAGATGTGGAATTAATTGGAGTTGAAGCCGCTGGTAAAGGCGTTGATACTCATGAAACTGCGGCAACTTTAGCTTTGGGAACTCCCGGAGTGTTGCACAGTTCGCGTTCGTATCTCATGCAAAACGAAGATGGTCAGATTACAGAGCCATATTCCATTTCGGCCGGATTGGATTATCCCGGAATTGGCCCAATGCACGCGCATTTGTTTAAAACCGGTCGCGCCAAATACCTTTGGGCAACTGATGAGGAAGTGCTGCAGGCGGTGTTGCTGCTCACGCGAAAAGAAGGAATTATCCCCGCACTGGAATCGGCACATGCCCTGGCTGCACTCGAAAAAATCACTCTAAAACCTGAAGATGTTACCGTGGTGAATATCTCGGGCCGTGGCGATAAAGACATGGAAACGTATTTGAATTATTTTGGGTATTAAATATTCTGCCACGAAGACGCAAAGACACAAAGCTTGTATTGAAGTTTTCCTTTGAGCCTTAGTGTCTTTGTGGCTGACCGAAACTAAAAAATCATGAACAACCGAATAAATAAACTCTTTCAGGAGAAAAAAGAACGGGTGCTGTCGGTGTATTTCACGGCTGGTTATCCGGAATTGAACGCTACGAAAACAATCATTCAGGCGCTGGAGAAAAATGGTGTTGACCTGATCGAAATAGGGATGCCATTTTCTGATCCGGTTGCCGATGGACCAGTCATTCAGCATAGCAGTCTGGTTGCGCTGAACAATGGCATGAGTGTGAAGAAGATGTTTGAACAGTTGCAGGATATCCGCCAATCGGTACATATTCCGCTGATTTTGATGGGATATCTTAACCCGGTTTTGCAATACGGCGTAGAAGCTTTTTGCGCCAAATGCAACGAAGTTGGCATCGACGGACTTATTTTGCCCGACCTGCCGCTGTCGGTTTATCAGGAAGAATTTAAAACCATTTTCGAGGCCAGTAACCTGCACAATATTTCGCTGATTACCCCGCAAACTTCGGACGAACGGTTGCGCGAGATTGACGAAGCCACAACCGGATTTATTTACATGGTGTCGAGCAATGCCACTACCGGTGCAAAAGCCAGTGTCGATCAGTTTCAGAAGGAATATTTCGAGCGTATTCAGGCAATGAACCTGAAAAATCCGCGACTCATCGGTTTTGGCATATCGAATGCTGAAACTTTTGCCAATGCCTGTCAGTTTGCCAGTGGCGCTATCATTGGTTCGGCTTTTGTAAAAAGTCTAGAAGGAAACGGAACGCTGGCACAAAAAATTTCAGGCTTTATTCATTCGATTGTAACCAAATCGTAATTCGTGTAATGTTTTTTTGTGTTGTATAATTATGTCATTAACGATGTGTTTTGAAACAGCTTAACAGGGTGTCCCGGCATAAGGTTGTATCTCAGCCGGTTATTGGAATCTAAAAATCGGGACATTGTTAAACTCTGTTAATCCTGATTTTAGGCATACCTGAGGCCGATGAATAATCGTTATCTTCATACAGTAGAAACAGAAACACAAAAAACGAAAGCAATGTTAGAGTACGCAAAAGTTATTTTACCGAAAGTTAGTTTTAGCCGCGATTTATTCCGGAAAGAACTACACAAGTGTATTAACTGGGTTGGCGAGGCAGAAATTAGTAAATTGAAAGACTGGTGCTACGAGAATTTTTTGGATATGTATCCAGACATTCTGTCCAAAGCTTTTGCAATGAAAGCAGCCTAAATTCCGGTTATTATTTTATCAACATTATTTCCTCGTCAGAGGATCAGTTTAAAACCCATAAGGCCTCCCGCAACGGAGGCCTTTATTATTTCATCTTAAATTTTGGGATGTTCTCTTTTAAGTAAGTTCCCCAAGTCTTTCCCAATTTTCTGAACCCGCTCGAAACCCTGATTCAGCGATTCAGCATTAATGTCGCCGTATTCGCTGAATTTACTATCGATGTGGTGGGTACGCGGATAAATGACAATTTTACTGTTTTTAGGGAAGCTCTTCTCCAGTTTATCCTGAATATTTTCCATGCAGTTTTCATACGAAACCGAAGTTCTTCGGGCGGCGACATAAATCAGCAGGTCTTCAGGAATTACATACTTCTGGAGTAGCTGAATATCGGGCAGGTCGAACTCCTCGGCGAATGTAAAACCGCTTTTGTGCCGGTGGTGGTGGAAAAATTCGGTGATGGCCGCCTGTGTGGTTTGGTTGCAGTAAATAAATACATTCAGGCTAAGTTCTTTGGCCAGTATATTGAGTTTAGGCAGCCACACTTCGAATCCGGGTTCCAGCTCAGCAAGCGGAGGACAGGAGACTACAATTTTGGTGTGTCCCACCAGCGGTTGTTCAAAATGGCAGATATAAACGGCCTTACTGGTGCGCGAAATGATCAGCGAAGTTTTGGTTTCGATAAATCGTTCGATCAATCCTGTTTTTCGTGGCCAGCCAATCATGATGGTGTCAGTCATTTCTTCGCGCGACGCTCTGATGATACCTCCGGCAATGTTGTGATCGATGGTGGCTATAATTTTTACTTTGGTTTCGTTGGCTGATGCCATTTTCACCAGCGGCTGTAGGTTCTTTTTCGCTTTAATCAGGTTCTTTTCGGCTTCTTCATCGTTCGGTACAACCGACAAAATGGTGATGGGATTTGCTGATTTTTTATTTTTCACATAAACGGCAAATTCGAGCAATGTTTCCATATTGCTGAGGTTAGCAATCGGAATCATGATGTGCTCGCTGTAATGCACCGGATATTCAATAATAGGTTCTTCCTTTTCCGAAGTAAGTATTTTACGCGATGTATTTTCGGTAACAAGGGTCGCGGTTAAACATGTTACCAGAATAAGCAAAATTGTACCATTCAGGGCATTTTCGTCAATTATACCCGTTTGAAATCCGACCAGGATTACTGCCAGAGTAGCTGCAGCGTGCGAGCTGCTCAATCCAAAAATCAACCTTCGCTGATTGGTTGTGTACCTGAATATCTTGCTGGTGCTGGCGGCGGCCAGCCATTTCCCGATTAATGCTACTACTGAAAGAGTGACCGCAATGATAACAGCATAGGGTCCGTTCAGGAGAACTTTTACATCGACCAGCATACCTACGCTTATCAGGAAAAAGGGAATAAATATCGATTGCCCGATGAATTCAATCCTGTTCATCAGTGTCGATGAATAGGGAATAAGCTTATTGAGCGCCAGTCCGGCAACAAAAGCCCCGATAATAGGCTCAACTCCGGCCAGTTCGGCAAGAAAAGCGGCGAAAAACACCACCGAAAGCACAAATATGTAGTGCGAAGTTTTTTCACTTTCGAGTTTCTGGAAGAACCAGGCGGTAATTTTTGGGATTAGCCAGAACATGATTCCTGAGAAAACAATCAGCGAACCCACCAGTTGTGTCCAGAATGATAAACTTAGTCCACCTTCATTCGAACTTAAAATTACGGCCAAAAGGATCAGCACAGCGGTGTCGGTAAGGATTGTCCCACCAACGGTGATAGCAACAGCTTCGTTTTTCGATATCCCGAATTTGCTCACAATTGGGTACGATACCATGGTGTGTGTCGAGAACATGCTCGAAATAAGCAGACTGGCAGTAAAATCGTATTTCAGCAGATAGTAGCAAACCGGAAAACCAAAAACCAGTGGAATGGTAAAGGTCAGGAACCCGAATACCAAGCTCTTGTTTTTGTTTCGCTGAAATTCCTTGAGGTCAAGTTCCAACCCGGCGATGAACATGATGTAAAGCAAACCAATCGTCGAGAAAAGTTTTACGGCCGAGTTTTGTTCAAGCACATTCAGCCCGTGTGGCCCGATAATAACGCCCGAAATAATTAACCCGATGATTCCCGGGATTTTAAGTTTCCGCAGTAGAATGGGGGAAAGAAGTATGATGAATAAGATAACCGAAAAAACCAACACTGGATTTTGAAATGGCCTTTCAAATTCATGGGCTATTTGTTCGAAGAAACTGCTTGCCATTCGTAATCAATTTATTGTGCCGTTGCCCGACAAATTTTTTGCAAGATAACGGAATTAAGCTATAATTATTCACCTTGGGGGTGATTTAAGGCTATCCTTCTCTTCATTTTTAATCAAAGATTCATTCCCTTTTAATTGTCCTGTAATGTTTTGGCTGCATTTTGCAGTAAGTTTTAATGTTCATGCTTTATGCAGGAAGAAGTCAGAAAAATAGACATTTCGGTTATCTCCGATTTCCATTTGGCCACACATGCCAGCAAAGCCAGGTCGCTCCTGAAATATTTGAAATCTATTCAGCCACAAACACTTGTATTAAACGGCGATATCGTTGACTCCTGGCGTTTTAGCCGGAATTATTTTCCAAAATCGCATCTGAAAGTGATTCGCCAGCTACTGAAAATGCTCGAAAAAGGCGTCCGCGTGGTTTATATCACTGGGAACCACGACGATGTTTTCCGGAAATTCAACAATACCCGACTTGGAAATTTTAGCATTGTCAATCAGTACGAAATGAGTATCGCGGATAAAAAAATATGGATTTTTCATGGCGATGTGTTCGATCATATTATTCACCATTCGCCCTGGCTGGCCAAACTTGGGGCTGCGGCCTACGGTTTTCTGACCATCTTTAATAAATTCATCAATGTTTTTCTGAAGCTGTTCAGCGGTAAAGAAATGATCCTGTACAAATCGATGAAAGACCGTATTGCGAAACGAAAGGCAGTGCTGACAAACTTCGAAAAAGCCATTGCAAATGCTGCTATAAATAAAAATGTCGATCTGGTTATTTGCGGACACACGCATATACCGGTTGATAAGCATATTGAAACGGATAAAGGCTCAGTTCGATACATCAACTGCGGCGATTGGGTCGAGCATTTTTCGGCTGCCGAATGCACCAATGGCGACTGGAGCCTGAATTATTATCCCTCAGACGAGGAAGAAGAAACCGAGTTGCCCGGCGACGAGTTGTTTATACCCGATAAAAAGCAACTGTACAAATCGATAGTGGAAGAAATGGCTGTAGCTGCATTCTTTTAAAAAGATGACAATGAGAATTTTATATGCCATACAGGGAACAGGAAACGGTCATCTGGCCCGTGCTACCGAAATTGTACCATTGCTGAAATCGATGGCGCAAACCGATGTGTTGGTTAGCGGAACACAAGCCGATTTGAAAGTGCCTTTCCCGATTGATTACCAATTTCCCGGATTAAGTTTCATCATTGGTAAAAATGGCGGAGTCGATCTACGGAGTACGATTCGAAAGATGGAGATAATTCGCTTCGTTAAGGCAATTCGTACACTTCCGGTTGAGAAATATGATTTGGTTATCAGCGATTTTGAACCAGTTTCGGCCTGGGCCTGCCGCTTTCGCAATAAAGAATGCGTTGGTCTGAGTCATCAGAATGCTGTTTTGCATCCATCGGCGCCCAAACCCGTATTTACCGACTGGATTGGAAAGTTGATCCTAAAATACTATGCCCCCTCTCGCTTTAAATACGGTTTCAATTTTAAACACATCCCTCCTCACATTTTTCCCCCTGTCATTCGTAGCGACATCCGGAAGGCCATTTCCACCCGGGACCCGCATTACACGGTTTATTTACCGGCATACAGCGATCGGCAAATTGCCGATGTTTTATCCCACCTTCCGGATACCGAATGGCAGGTTTTTTCCAAACACTCAAAAACCGAATATACAGTTGGCAACATTCATTTTCGACCCGTTTCGCTCGACGGCTTTACCAAAAGCTTTTTGAGTTGTACCGGTTTGGTTTGCACTGCTGGATTTGAAGGTCCGGCCGAAGCTATTTTTATGGGCAAAAAGCTTTGTGTGATCCCGATGAAAAGGCAGTACGAGCAATACTGCAACGCCGCATTCCTGGAGTTGATGGGCATCACAGTTCTCGATCATTTTGCCGGATCGGAGCAGGAATTACGCCGATGGATTGACCAGTCAGAGCCTCTCCGGATTAATTTTCCGGATATGACCGAGGTGATTTTGTCGAATATTTTGTCCAGACATGCCGATTCCCGGGAAGCTTTGCCTTTCCTGGTTTAAAGAGCTCCTTTTTCCGGAAGATATTTCCAGAAACGTCGGGGCAAAAATTGCCGGTGAACCTTGTCATTCCTGCGTTCCTCAATGCAAATACTTTTGAAATACTGTTTCCACAGCCTTTGAAACAGCTTTTCATCATCGGCCAGTAACGAAGCATGTAACTGCCCGTTCTGCGAGTTCACTTTCAGGTCGTCGAAAACGATGCGGGTTACGGTTTTCAGGTCGTACATAAATCCGTAGTTGCGTTTCAGGTCGTAAATAATCCACGGCTGGTCGGCAAATCGGTCCTGAAAATGAGGAATGCACAGCGGAAGCACGTCGTACATGGGTGCATACGAGGCATAATAGCTTCCCTCGATGGTTTTCTGAAAACGGGTGAACATGTGTATGCGCTGCGCTTCTCGGCAAACTTTCTGATGAAGCTTGTGGACTTCGACAACAACAGGCTCCGAAAAATTGGATTCCTCGTTTTTTGCTGAATCGACCATTAGCCTGATGTATTTTATCAGCAACATGGGCGTATCGGGCAGGCCGGCCAGAAAAGCGCGGTAAATGCGGTGTGCATTGTCTTCCGATGTTCGTTGAACAATCCCGTTCCAAACCCTCTCGGCCTTTTGGTCATCGGTAACAATATCGATTGTTGAGGTAAACAGAAATCCCTGGCTTCCTTCTCCTGAAAGGATTTGATCGGGAAACTCTCTGCGGCTGTAACACTCGAAAACAAGCGTTAGTAACCCTTCAAAAGTATTGTCGAATGAGAAGACGTTCATCGGTTACAGATTGAATTACTGAAGGACTGAATGATTGAACTTTCAGGCAACTGATTGCTGCGAGCTATTTAAGTGCCGGCATCGTCGGATAAAACATTTTCAGCTGAATAGCGGTATCGCCCGAAACTGGCTTTTTATCGAGCAAAAGCTGACGCACGATTTCGGGCCTCAAGTCCTGTACATTTCTTGACCGCAGCTCATTGCAGGTAATAAAGAACTGTGCACGTTTCATTACAACTCCCATCTTTTTCAGGTGCGACGAGTTGAGCCGGTTGTGCTTTCGGGCCATCAAAATGAGCTGAACCGATTTGGTGCCAACGCCCGGGATGCGCAGTAACATCAACGGATCGGCTGTGTTTACATCCACCGGGAATAAATGTGGATTGCGCAGTGCCCAGGTTACTTTGGGGTCGAGTTCCAGATCGAGGTTCGGGTTTTCCTCATTCACAATCTCATTGCTTCGGAAACCGTAAAAACGCATCAGCCAGTCGGCCTGGTAAAGCCGGTGTTCGCGGCGGAGTGGGGGAGCGCTAATGGCTGGCAACCGACTGTCGTAACTGTTTACAGGAATATACCCTGAATAGTAAACCCGCTTCAGGTCGCGACGGGTGTACAGTGCCGATGACAATTTCAGAATGGTATGATCGGTATCGTTGGTTGCACCTACAATCAGCTGAGTACTTTGCCCCGAAGGACTGAAAAGTGGTGCATTCCGGTGGGTCCGGCGTTCTTCTTTCGATTCCAGAATTCCGGTTGAGATGATTTTCATGGGCTCCAGTACGCTTTTGAAATCTTTATCCGGAGCCAGAATCTTCAGGTTATTTTCGGTCGGAATCTCAATGTTTACGCTCAAACGGTCGGCCCAGCGCCCGGCGTCGGCAATGAGTTGCTGACTGGCTCCTGGGATAGTTTTCAGGTGAATGTAACCGTTGTACCGGTGTTCGGTGCGCAGCTTTTTTGCGACCAGCACCATTCGCTCCATCGTGTGATCAGGATTAATCAGCACCCCGGAACTGAGGAAAAGTCCTTCGATGTAATTGCGCCGGTAAAACTCAATGGTCAGGCTGGCAATTTCGTCGGGAGTGAATGAGGTGCGCGGAATGTCGTTGCTTTTGCGGTTGTAGCAATAGGCACAATCGTAAATGCAATAATTGCTCAGCATGATTTTCAGGAGCGAGATGCAGCGGCCATCTTCGGCAAAACTGTGGCAAATACCCCATGCGGTGGCATTTCCGATTCCTCCCTGGGTATTTCCCCTTTTGGTTCCGCTTGATGCGCACGATACGTCGTACTTGGCGGCTCCGGCCAGAATTTTCAGTTTTTCAAGGCTACTTTCCGAGATCATTGTTTAATTGTTTTCATGACAGCCATATAATCAATAGTGCCTAAACAAGATAATAGATTTGCCTGAAAAGCAAAACCGATCCGTGATTTTTAATACAAGAAATATGAATTACTGATTGACCTGAACGTTACTTTCGAAATGTCATTGTAAATGTAGTTCCTACGTTTTCCTGGCTATCCACAGTGATTTTTCCGGCCAGGCTGGTAATGTGGTTGTGTACCAGGTAAAGGCCAATGCCTTTACTGTCCTTGTGGTTATGAAACTTTTGATGTAAACCGAAAATTTTATCCTTTACCTTTTCCATATCGAATCCGAGTCCGTTATCCGAGAAGGTTAACCGATCCGTTCCATTTACCGTTTCAGAATGGATATGGATTACCGGAAGCCGGTCGGGGCTGGCATATTTGATTGAATTGGTCAGCAGATTCAGAAATACACTTTCCATGTAGCTTTTGTTAAACCTGATTTTGCCGGTATTTGAAAAATCGACATGAATGGTTGTTTTCGAGGTTTCGACCAGCGAACGGATCGATTTCAGCACATTGTCCAGGCTTTCCTGCAGTTCAACATCTTCGAGGTTGGCCAGCTCGTGATGTTTTTCGCTTAGTGCATCCACATAATTATCTAGCGTTTCTTTCAGGTATTCGCCCGACATTTTTACAATCCTGATCAGTTCGGTGGCTTCAGTATCGTTTATTTTCGAAAAGTCGAGCAAATCGAGCACTGCCAGCAGGTTGTTTACTGGCGAACGTAAATCGTGTGAAGTGGTGTAGGTCAGTTGTCGCAGGTCCTCATTTACATTGGTCAGGTTGGTTAACAGTGAGCTTCGGTCGGCTTCCTGACGTTTGATGTGGGTAATATCCTTTGCAATGGCAAAAACAAGTTGATCGCTCTCAACGGGCAGTGAAGTCCACGACAACCACACAATTTCACCATTTTTCTTCACGTACCGGTTCTCGAAGTTGAACAGTGGTTTCGATTTGATCAACTCGTTACGGGCCTGTTGAGTCGCACGTTTATCGGCACAATAAACAAAATCGTTTATGGGTCGTGTATACAGTTCTTCCATCGAATAACCCAGAAGCCTGGAAACTGCCGCATTTATCTTCTTGAAATATCCGTCGTATCCGGCTATGCAAAGCAAGTCGGGCGATAGTTCAAAGAAAAGCTCATATTTAAAGTTGGGGACACTCATCAGGAAATGTGAATTAGTGAATTCTTGGTATAAAATACTCACTCGCCGAATCAGCCATTAGCAAATTAACGTTTGTAGCCGCGAATGGTTGATCAGTTTTAGCTTGTTTACAAAGATTTACCTTGGTATATATCCAGAATGCAAAAGAGACTGAGCTCATTCGAGTCAGTCTCTTAAATCTATATTCAAACAGTACGTTTATTATTTCTGATTGAGTGCTTTTTTAATGGCGGTTTCAACAAGTGGTTCCATCAACTTGTAGCCGGCATCATTGGGGTGAACGCCATCGCCTGAAAGTTCTTTTTTCAAACCCTTGCGCTCATCAGCCATCGAAGAAAAATAGTCGATATAAACAATGCCGTTTTTGTCGGCGTAACTTTTTATCATGGCATTCAGGCTGGCAATCTTTTCGGCTGGCTGAAGGCCCGGTTTCCAGGGATAGTCGAAGGCTGGCAGTACCGAGCTGAGAACAACTTTGATGTTATTGGCTTTGGCCAGTTCGGCCATCGAAATCAGGTTGTCCATGATCATTTCAAGGGTCGACGGTCCTGTATTTCCGGCAATATCATTGGTTCCGGCCAGAATTACAACAAGTGCGGGTTTCAGGTTGATTACATCGGGACGGAAACGAACCAGCATTTGTGGTGTGGTTTGTCCGCTTATCCCACGGTTTACGTAAGGTTTTCCGGCAAAGAAGTCGGGGTGGGTTCTGATCCATCCTTCAGTAATTGAGTTGCCCATAAAAACAACCCGGTTTTCGCCTTTGGCCGGTGGAGCTAATTTGGCATTCTCATCTTTAAACCTTGCGGTGTTTGCCCAGTCCTGAGCAAAAGTTATACTTGCCAGCATTACTGATAAAAGGACTAAGGTCAGCTTTAATGTTTTCATTTGTGTAATTTTTTGTAATTTAAGTTGTTAGTTGATTGTTCTTCAGTAATGTAAAAGAGGCTGCCTTTTTGAGCAGCCTCCCGTGATTGTGTTTTTTTGAATAAGGTAATTGGATTGATTAGAACTATCCGCATTTTGAAGTTCCGCAGTCGGGACAAATTAAGCAACCTTCCTGATAGGTTACGTTCTTTGATCCGCATTCGCCGCACACAGCACCTTCGGCAACAGTCCCGTCCGGAACGTATTTTTTCAGGGCGCGGGCAACACCGGCTTTCCAGCTGTTAATGGTGTCATTGTCGAACTGCAGACTGGTTACCGTGTCAACTACTTTATGAATTGGCATTCCGTGGCGCAAAACTCCTGAAATAAGTTTAGCGTAATTCCAGAATACCGGATTGAATTTGTATGACAATCCTTCGATGGTTGTGCGATAACCGTGTTTATTGGTGTATTGGAAATCATAGCGTTTTGTTCCGTCGGGAGCAATGCTTTTGATGATTTTTCCGCTAACTACTGTGCGTGGCAATAAGATTCCGTCTTCATCGTCAGAAAGCCCGGTAAAGATTTCGTAAGGGCGTCCGTCGATCGTTCCGATGAAAGCTACCCATTTGTCTTTGGCATTCTGGAACCGAACCACATCGGCATCCAGCTCAATTGGGCGTTTGGTTGGGAAGATGCTGTCTTTCTTTTCTTCTTTATCTTTTTCTTTGCCGTCATCTTCTTTCTTGTTCGAAATCAGAACGCCAGAGCGTGAACCGTCGCGATAAACAGTTACTCCTTTACATCCGCTCTTCCAGGCTTCGAAATAGAGTTGTCCAACCAGTTCTTCGTCAACATCGGCCGGCAGGTTTATGGTTACGCTGATTGAATGGTCAACCCATTTCTGGATACGTCCCTGCATGCGTACTTTGGCAACCCAATCCACGTCGTTCGAAGTAGCTTTGTAGTATGGAGACTGTGCCAGAAGTTCGTCTAAATCTTCCTGAGACATATTTTTCTTCAGCTGCAATCCGTTTGCGGCCATCCAATCCTCAAATTTGTGATGAACAACCACATACTCTTCCCACGAGTCGCCAACTTCGTCAACAAAGTCAACTTTTACGTTTTTGTCGTTTGGATTAACTTTCCGGCGACGCTTGTAAATTGGCATGAAAACCGGTTCGATTCCCGAAGTGGTCTGAGTCATCAAACTGGTGGTTCCGGTTGGTGCGATGGTTAACAATGCGATGTTGCGGCGACCGTATTTTACCATGTCCTGATACAATTGTTCGTCGGCAGCGCGCAAACGTTTGATCATTGGGTTATTCTTTTCGCGCTCTGCACTGAAAATCTTGAAAGCTCCACGTTCTTTGGCCATGATTACCGACGAACGATAAGCTTCAAGAGCAACGGTTTTGTGAATTTCTTCGCTGAAATCGGTAGCGTCATCGCTTCCGTAACGCAAACCAAGAGCTGCAAGCATATCGCCTTCAGCAGTAATACCAACACCGGTACGGCGGCCTTCTTTTGCTTTGGTCTGTATTTTCAGCCACATCGAACGTTCAATGTGTTTAATGTCTTCGTTTTCAGGATCTTCATCGATTTTCTGAAGAATTCCGTCAATTTTTTCCAGTTCGAGATCGATAATGTCGTCCATCATGCGCTGAGCAACCTGAACGTGTTTTTTGAACAAGTCGAAATTGAATCGTGCCTGTGAGGTGAATGGATTTTCGACATAGGCGAAAAGATTTACCGCAATTAAACGGCAGCTATCGTATGGACATAACGGAATTTCGCCGCATGGGTTGGTTGATACGGTTTTATATCCCAAATCGGCATAACAATCGGGTACCGACTCTTTAATAATCGTATCCCAGAAAAGGATTCCCGGTTCAGCCGATTTCCATGCGTTGTAAACAATCTTTTTCCAAAGGCTGTTTGCATCAATTTCCTTGGTGTATTTTGGAGCTTTGGCGTCGATAGGGTATTGGGTCATATACTTTTCACCTTTTTCGACAGAACGCATAAAATCATCATGGATTTTAACAGAAACGTTGGCACCGGTAACTTTGCCTTGTTCCAGTTTGGCGTCGATAAACGATTCAGCATCCGGATGTTTTATGGAAACTGACAGCATAAGTGCACCACGGCGACCATCCTGAGCCACTTCACGGGTTGAATTTGAGTAGCGCTCCATGAACGGAACAATACCGGTTGAGGTCAATGCTGAGTTTTTAACAGGTGATCCTTTCGGACGGATGTGAGACAAATCGTGTCCAACACCACCGCGGCGTTTCATCAGTTGTACCTGTTCCTGATCTATTTTCATGATACCTCCGTACGAATCGGAGTTTCCTTCATTTCCAATCACGAAACAATTGGAGAGTGAAGCAATCTGGTAGTCGTTGCCAATACCGGTCATTGGACCACCTTGCGGAACGATGTATTTAAAGTCTTTCAGAAGCGCAAAAATCTCATCTTCGGTCATCGGATTTTCATAGTTCTTCTCGATTCTTGCAATTTCTGACGCGAGTCGCCTGTGCATATCATCCGGAGTCAGTTCGTACAAATGCCCGAACGAATCCTTCAACGCATACTTGTTTACCCAGACCCTTGCAGCAAGGTCATCTCCCTTGAAATATTTCAACGAAGCCTCATATGCTTCGTCCTGGGAGTACGTTCTTTTTTCTGTTTGGGGCTCGACTGCCACGTTTTTAAATGTCATATTCCAAAAAATTTTGAGCTTTAATAATAGATAATCGGTTGCTAACATGCGGTAGTAAGCCCGCACATTTTATTTCTTTTTGCTGTATGCAAGATAAGACGTAGGTTTAAAAAAATGAATATAGATTTTATAAAAGTTGACAAAAGTTATCAACTTTAAAATGTTAGTATTCTGATTGTCAGTGTTTTGAATTTTTATAAAGCTCAAAAAGTTTCCAAAAAGAAAAATTGAAAATCAACTGATGGAGCTTTGGTTTTCGGGAAATGAACTGAAAGTAAGTAGTTTATATAATATTATTGTGGCGATAACAATATCCGATAACGAAACTATTGTTTGTTGAAAACTTTGTTCAAGATAATTTGAGTTGCGCCCAGATTTTGTTCGGTGAATTTGGTACATTCTAACGCGATCAAATTCCGTTTTTCGGTATCAGATAGTAATTGGTCCAATATTTTGTTTACCGAATCGGAATCGCTTACCGGAAAAGCAACTCCCAGTTTCACCATACTTGTTGCCTCGTTAAACTTGAGATAATTGGGGCCGAAAACAATTGGCATTCCGAAAATAGCCGCTTCGAGTGTGTTGTGTATACCCACTCCGAAACCGCCGCCAATGTAGGCTAAATCAGCATAACGATATATCGACGACAATACCCCGATGGTATCAACAATCATTACCTGCTTGTTCATAACCGTTTCGTCGGTGGCTTCTGTGTAACAAATAATCGTGGTTTTCAACAGGTTTATCAACCGGTCGATATTGGCCCGTTTGGTTTCGTGTGGTGCAATAATGAATTTGGTTTCCGGGTGACTGTGAATATACTCAGCCAGCAACTCTTCATCGGGCTTCCAGGTGCTTCCGGCAACAACCAGTAAACTGTTTCCTTTGAATTTTTCGATTAAAGGTAAATGTTTCCCGTTTCGTGCAATTTCGGCCACGCGGTCAAAACGGGTATCGCCAGCGCGGGTTACATTTTTTATTCCAACTTGGTTAAGCAGTTCGATTGAATGTTCATCCTGCACAAAAAAGTGCTCAAAACAAAATAGCATCTGGCGGTACCATTTGCCCCAAGGTGTATTTCTGAAGAATTGCTGATTCTCGCGGAAGATGGCCGAAACAAGATACAGCGGAATGTTCCTTCTTTTTAATTCGTTAAGGTAGTAGTGCCAGAATTCGTATTTTACAAAGAAAACAACTTCGGGTTTAACCAGGTCGAGCAGTTTTCGGGCATTTCGTTTGGTATCGGCAGGCAGGTAGCAAATGTAATCGGCCAAATCATAGTTTTTCCTGATTTCGTATCCCGAAGGGGAAAAGAAAGTCAGCAGAATCTGATATCCGGGATGATCTTTGCGGATAGCTTCAATGATTGGCCGTCCTTGTTCGAACTCGCCCAGCGAAGCACAATGCACCCAAACGATTGGCTTGTCGTGCCTGATTTTTGCTTTCAATTCCTGAAAAGTTCTCCGACGCCCCAGGCTGATTTGCTTTGCTTTGATGTTGAATGGTGCAGCCAGCCTGATCAGCAGTGAATATAAATGAATTGAAAGTGTGTATAGGGCGTTCATTCAGTTTGCTTTTGAGTTGTAAAAATAGTGTTTTGGTTCGAAAAATCAGCTGTAGATTTATCCGAGGCTGGCAAGGTATCCATTGTCTTTTTTCAGGAAGGGTTGCATCGAGGAGGCAACTGCCAGTTGATCGCAACGTTCGTTCTCCGGAATATTGGCATGTCCTTTCACCCAAATGAATTTCACCTGATGTTTGGGGTAAATTTTCAGGAAGCGCATCCACAAGTCTTCATTCTTCTTTCCTTTGAACCTCGTTTTTACCCAATTCCAGATCCAGCCTTTTTCTACGGCATCAACCACATATTTCGAGTCGGTGTAAATGGTAACCTGCGAGTTTTCGATTTTCAGCGCTTCGAGCCCGGTAATAACGGCCAGTAATTCCATCCGATTGTTGGTGGTAAGCTCAAATCCTTCCGATAATTCCTTTCGGAGCTGACCGGCAAGAAGAACAACTCCGAATCCGCCCGGACCGGGATTCCCGCGTGCTGCGCCATCAGTATAAATGGTAATGTTCAAAGTTAAGGTGTATTAAGTATTTGAACCTTTATTTTAATGCTCGTCTATAAACTGAAAGACCCGCAAAAGTACGGGTCTTTCAGCTATAATAAAAATAAAACCTTAATCCAGGATGGTCATTTCGTCAATAAGGTTCTGAGCACCACCCATTTTATCGATGGTCCAAAGAACGAAACGAATATCAACATTGATACATTTCTGTAAATCGTTCTCAAAAGCGATATCGCCACTCATGGCTTCCCAGTTGCCGTCGAATGCCACACCAACCAGTTCGCCTTTACCATTAATTACCGGACTTCCGGAGTTTCCTCCGGTAATGTCGTTGTTGGTCATAAAACAGGTGCGAAGATTTCCATCGGCATCAGCATAACGGCCAAAATCTTTCTTGTAATAAAGTTCTTTCAACTTAGCTGGTACGTCAAATTCGTCGTCGCCCGGAATTTCTTTCTCAATATAACCTTTCAGCGTAGTAAAATAGTTATACTTAACGGCATCGCGCGGTACGTAGTCGCCAACAGTTCCGTAGGTTAAGCGCATGCTCGAATTGGCATCGGGATAGAAATTTTTATCGTTTTCCATTTCCATGAGCCCGCCAACAAACAAGCGGTTTCCTTTTTCGAGTGCTTCGGTTGTTTTGCCGGTTTCATCGCCAATTAAACCCATCATTCGGAATATTTCGAGCGAAGCCTGGAAGATCGGATCGTTTTCGAGCACTTTGGCTTTTGGTGATTCGAAGAAACGAACTAACCGCTCCTGACTGCCAAATACTGATTTGGCATATAACTCTTTGGTATATTTTTCGAAGTCGTTTCCGTATTTCGATTTTACAGTTTTGAAGAATGGCGGATGATATTGTGGGGCAACATTTTCCTGATAAAGACGGAAGAGTGCCGCAGCTATTTTCTGGTCGGTTTCCGAATCGTAATCTTTAAAGAATTCGTCCAGTCCGCTTTTTACGCGTTCACTAGCCAAACTAACATGTTCCGAGTTTTTATCCGATTTTAAAGCATCGTACAACGGTCGTGTGCGGTAAGCAAAGTAAAAGATTTCCGGTCCGCGAACCATCGATTCAACCATGTATTCAAAGGCTTTTTCGTCGTCCAGGTTTTTATATGAATCGGCAATCAGGCTCAAGGCTTCTCCATATTTGGCTTTACGTTGCGTATCGGCGTTTACCCATTGTGTAAATTTAGCTTCCAGTTGCCTTTTGCTTTCCAGAACGTTCAGGCGCTGAAGTCCCTGATTTTGTCCGATGCTATATTTATAGTAGTTCGAACTGCGGGCATATTTAGCCGAATACATGATCCGGGCTTTTCTGGAAGTGTTCATAAACTCCTGCATGATGCGCTGCTTTTCGGCGCGCACCTGAATCCGGATCGGATTGGTCACATTCATCGTGTACTCAATTCCGTATGAAGTTTTATACCGGTTAGTAGTTCCGGGATAACCCAAAACCATAGCAAAGTCACCTTTCTGGTATCCTTTCAGCGAAATGGGCAGATGGTGTTTTGGTTTGTACGGTACGTTGTCTTTCGAATATGATGCCGGTTTCCCGTCTTTTCCGCAGTAAATACGGAACATGCTAAAATCGCAGGTATGGCGTGGCCACATCCAGTTGTCGGTATCGCCGCCAAATTTTCCCATCGACTGTGGTGGAGCCCCAACCAGGCGAATATCGCGGAATGTTTCGTAAACGAATAAATAGAAACGGTTGTCGTTGTACAAGCCCTGAACGCGGGCTTCGTAATGAGAGTTGCCAACGGCTTCTTTCTCGATTTCGGATGATATTTCACGAATTTTTTTGTTTCGTTCATCAACACTCATTTGTTCGTTTAGCTGTGGCAGAATTTTTTCAGAAACATCTTCAAAGCGAATCAGGAACGACGCAGTTTTTCCGGCGTTGGGCAATTCTTCTTCTTTTGTTTTGGCCCAGAATCCGTTTTGGAGATAATCATGTTCAACAGAGCTGTGTTCCTGAATCTCGTCAAATCCGCAGTGGTGGTTTGTCAGGAGCAGTCCTTCATCCGAAATCAGTTCGGCTGTACACGAACCGTGATCGAGTGCAACTACCGCATCCTTTAAACTTGAATGGTTAATGCTGTATATTTCTTCAGCCTTAAGCGAGCATCCTTCTTCTCTCATTTGGTTGGTATTCAGCTTCTCAATCAAAGCCGGCAACCACATCCCCTCGTCCGCTTTTACCATTCCAGGCGCTAGAACCTGGATGAACGCGACAATTGCAAAAAAACGTTTCATCCGATGATTTAAAGATAATTAATGAAAAAAAATGAAAGGGCAAAGATATGGATATTGGGCTATCTGCAAATCATTTTTTTGTTGGGGTGAAAAAAATCATGTTAATATCATTTAACGACTTGTTCCGAAAGGTAAATGACTTAGACCGTGGATTACTTGAGGGGCGAAAAACTCGTCGTAACACTCAGAAATGTTATCTTTGTCGCGAAATTTTAATCAGCATATAATCATGGAAAGAAAAGTGAGGGTTCGTTTCGCCCCAAGTCCTACCGGTCCGCTACACATGGGTGGAGTGCGTACCGCTTTATTCAACTATTTGTTTGCAAAAAAACATGGCGGCGATTTCCTTTTACGCATAGAAGATACCGACCAGAACCGTTATGTTCCCGGAGCTGAGGATTACATCATCGAATCGTTGAAATGGTGTGGATTGGTTCCCGATGAAGGTGTTGGATTTGGTGGAGAATTAGGGCCATATCGCCAAAGCGAAAGAAAGCCGTTGTATAAAAGATATGCTGATCATTTGATTGAGAATGGGTGTGCCTACTATGCATTCGATACTGCCGAGGAACTTGACGAATTTCGCAAAGCAGCTGAGGCCGAAAAACAGGTTTTCTCCTACGATTTGCATACCCGCAATGGGTTAAAAAACTCGCTGACGCTTTCTCCTGAAGAAGTAGCCAAACGCCTCGAAAGTGGCGAATCCTATGTCATCAGGTTTAAAATGCCTGAAAACCGCGATATTGTTGAAGAAGATTTGATTCGTGGCCGCGTGTCATTTAATACCAATCAGCTCGATGATAAGGTTTTATTTAAGTCTGACGGTATGCCAACATATCACCTGGCTAATGTGGTCGACGACCATCTGATGAATATTACTCATGTTATTCGTGGCGAAGAGTGGCTGCCATCGATGCCACTGCATATTTTATTGTACGAATCGCTGGGCATTTCAGAAACCCGCCCGCGTTTTTCGCATCTTCCGCTTATCCTGAAACCTGAAGGAAAAGGAAAACTTAGCAAGCGCGATGGCGATAAAATGGGATTCCCTGTATTCCCGTTACTCTGGAAAGATCCTGAAACCGGCGATATATCGAGAGGTTACCGCGAAGACGGTTATTTCCCTGAAGCGTTTATCAACATGCTCGCCCTGCTGGGATGGAATCCGGGTACCGAACAGGAATTTTTCTCGATGGCTGAGCTGATTGAAAGTTTCGATCTGGAACGGGTGACGAAGTCGGGAGCCCGCTTCGATCCGGAGAAAGCCAAATGGTTTAACCGTCATTACCTTCAGCAAAAATCGGCGGCCGAACTTACCGCAATGTTCATTCCTGAATTAAAAGAAAAAGGAATTGAAGCCGACCAGCAAAAGGTTGAAACCATCGTGGGTTTGATTAAAGAACGTTGTGAATTTGCAAAAGATCTCTGGGCACAATCGAGTTATTTTTTCCAGGCTCCTGAAAGCTATGACGAAAAAACGGTGAAATCGAAATGGAAAGCTGATACCAGCGAGAAATTGCAGGTAATAACCGAATTTTTTGAGACACTGAATGATTGGAATGCCGAGGCAATTAAAGAAGCATTTTCGGCATTTATGACTGCCAAAGAGTGGGGCTTCGGCGCGGTAATGGTGCCGGTCCGTCTGGCGTTGGTAGGAGGGAGCAGCGGTCCCGATTTGTTTGTGATTTTTGAGCTGCTTGGAAAAGACGAAACGATTAGCCGGATTAAAAAAGCAATCAGTAAAATACAATAATTAATCAGCCAGATATTAAAAAGGCTCCGATCATTCAATGATCGGAGCCTTTTTTGTTATACGATTTTCAAGTCGATTCCCATCAGCAAAAGGGTGATCAGCACCAGCCCAACCACAATACGGTACCAGCCAAATACTTTAAATCCGTGCTTTTGTAAAAAGGTAATGAATGTTTTGATGGCAATCATGGCGACAATAAAGGCCACGGCATTTCCAATCAGTAAGGTCGTTAAATTATCCTTCAGCATGGCAACTCCATTCGGTTCTAAAATGATTTTGAGCAGTTTGTATCCTGACGCTGCGGCCATAGTAGGTACAGCCAGAAAGAACGAAAACTCGGCGGCATTGGTCCTGCTCAGTTTTTGCTGCATACCGCCGATGATACTTGCGGCCGAACGCGAAACGCCGGGAATCATCGCAATACACTGCCAGAAACCTATTTTCAGGGCTTTCGGATAAGTCACTTCCTGATCAGGATTTTCCTTGTTAAACCATTTGTCGACAAATAACAGCAGGAACCCGCCCAACAGCATGGTAACGGCCACCACCGTTACATTTTCGAGCAGACTGTCGATCAGGTCGCCAGCCAGAAACCCGATAACGGCTGCTGGTAAAAATGCCACAAAAAGTTTCTGGTAAAAGGTCCAGCTTTGAAGAAAGCGCTTCCAGTAAAGAATTACCACCGAAAGGATGGCTCCAAACTGAATATTGACAGTAAACGCTTTGGTAAATTCATCGATGTTCATCCCCAGCAGGGCTTCGGTAATAATCATGTGTCCGGTTGATGAAATAGGAAGAAATTCGGTGATTCCCTCGACAACCGCTATAACAACCGCTTCAAAAATGGTCATAATTTATGTTCTGAATTTTCGGCTGTAAAAATAAGTTTTCCCTTTACTTTTATCATCGAAATTGTAGATTTCTTTTTCACGGTGAATGCGGTAAAACGCGAGCATGGCAATATCGCCGGCACAAAACAGTGAGTGCAGGCACATTACACTCAGGAAAAAATATACGACAGGCTGGTGTAAAAACAGGAATATGGCGATTAAACAAATGATCTTCACAACAACAAACGGAGCCAATGCAACAATGTGGAATGCCCGTGTAGCAATCACCTGACGGTCGGCCAAGGCATAGAAAACAAACTTTTTCAGAATTACACCGAACGAAATGCGCCTTGCTCCGGTTAAGAGGTAAGCTAAAGCATGAAGCAGCTCGTGAATAATAATTAGTGCCGAGAGTGAAAAAGCTACAGCCAAACCAATATTGACCAGTAAACCGGAATAACCTTTGATTGCCAGTACTATTCCCCGGGTAAAGAGAAATGTGAAAAGCAGTACCATCAAAAGCTGATAAATAGAATAAATACGGATAATGAATTTCTCTTCGGAAATCTGCTCAACAACAAACTCGCGCAATTTCTGATGCGAAATTTCGGTAATAAGCTCAAATTCATTTTGATCCAGCAGATCCTCAGGTTTCAGTTTTTTCCCCATGGTTATTCATTTCGAATAATTTCGGCCAAAGCTTTCAGATTGATCAAACGGGTAACGAAAGCAAACAGCAGGCTGGCAGCTATCATGGCGGTATATCCCAGGTACCATGTTTTTATTTGCAGGCTAAAATACCCCACAACGATAACAAACCCGGTAAACAGGAGCAGTTTGCCAATTAAGCCATAATTGATATTCATTTTAAAAACAACAACAGCCAGCACGGTTTGAGCAAATGCCGTGAAAAGTTGGGTAGCCAGGCTGGCCCATGCCGAGCCCAAAGCCTGCCAGTGCGGGATTAACACCAGATTCAGCCCGATATTTATTCCCATTCCGGCGATAGCCATAATATTTAGCTGCCTGATGCTACCATTTGCAGTTAAAAGAGTTCCAAAAATATAGGTGGTGGCAACTCCCAGAAAGCTTACCATCAGAATCTGGAAAATGGAGGCTGACAGTTCCATGTGGCTGTATTTCAGTAGAGTCATGATTTCCTGATCGTAAAAGCCGGAAGAAAGACTAATGATAACCGCCGGAACAAACAGGAGCAAAAAAGAGAACTGCACCATGGGACCGATGTCTTCCTTTTGCTTGATCATTCGTGCGAAGATCGGTAGCAATAATCCGGCAAACAAGGCTCCAAACATCGATACTGCATCGTACAACCTGAAAGCATGGGCATATATACCGGCTTGTTCCTTTCCATCGGGCAAAAGGCGTTCAAGCATAACCGAATCGATGCGGTTATAGAATGACATGAGCAAAATCAACAGGGCATATGGATAGCTTTTTCTCAGGAAAACAATGAAAAAGCGGCGATCGAAATAAAATTTCAGCCGACCCGTGTGCGATAAAACCACGCCAAGGGTGATCAGGCTGGCTGTTAAGTATGCTGCCGACTGAGCATATACAAACCATTCAATCCTGAAGGTATGGTGAGTTACATTGGTGAACAGCAGCACCGAACAAATGACAATCATTAATGAACGGTCGAGTACTGATAATAGGCTGTCGGTACGGAATAAATGTAATCCGCTGATGTTTGACCGAAGATAAAGCGTAAACGAGATGAGGAACTGGTTTAAAATAAGGAAGGCCAGTAAGTGGAGCTGGATTTGCTTATAACCAATTATAAGGGCGGTTATTATACAAACCAGGGCATAAACGCCTGCCAGAACAAATTTCAACCCTACAATATTGCTGATGTGTTTCCGCAATAACTGGCGGTGTTGTGCAATGTTTTTGTTGTTGTAGTTGGTAATCCCCAGGTCGAGCAAAATGTTGAGAATCATCGAGAAATTCAGAAGCGAGAAATATAAGCCGTAACTTTCGTCGCCCACGAGGTTTTGTACCGTGAGGTCGATTCCGAATATCCAGAAAGGTTTGATTAAAACATTCAGAAAAAGGAGCAGCAAAAGATTTGTAATAAACTTCCGTTTCAAGCGGGTAACTTTTCCTGGTTAGATTAAAGTGGATCAAAAGTAGCAATTTTTAAACAGACTTTGTACATTTGATTATAATTCAAATTTCTATGATAATAGCCGTAAATACACGTTTATTGCTGCCCGATAAGCTTGAAGGAATAGGTTGGTTTACCCGCGAAACGTTGTCGAGGATAACCGCTGAACATCCGGAACACCAGTTCCTGTTTATATTCGACAGGCCCTATGCCAGCGAGTTTATTTTTTCTGACAATATTACCCCAATAGTACTTTCACCACCCACAAGGCATCCTTTTTTATGGTATATCTGGTTCGAACTTCAGATTCCGCGAATTTTGAAAAAGTATAAAGCTGATTTGTTTTTTTCGCCCGACGGTTATTTGTCCTTGAATACCCGGGTAAGGCAACTGGCGGCTATTCACGATATCAACTTTGCTCATCGGCCCAAGGATTTGCCCTGGCTGAAAGCAAAATATTACAATTTCTTTTTTCCGCGGTTTGCCCGAAAAGCCAAGCGGATTGTAACTGTTTCGTATTTCTCGAAGGAGGATATTAATCGTACTTATAAAATTGACGCTGATAAGGTTGATGTGGTTTATAATGGAGTAAATACGACTTATACACCAACCTCGGACATAGAAAATGCTAAAACCAAGACGGCATATTCTGCCGGGAAAGATTACTTCCTGTTCATCGGGTCGCTTCATCCAAGGAAGAATATTTGCGGGTTGCTGCGTGCTTACGATGCTTTCCGAACATCGGTTGATTCTGATATTAAACTGGTGATCGTTGGAGAAAGTATGTTCAAAACCAGTGATATTGAGCTGACATACGAGGGAATGCGACATAAAGATGATGTTATTTTTACCGGAAGGCTCAATAATGAAGAGCTTCACCGGGTGCTGGGAGCTTCGCTTGCACTAACTTTTGTTCCATATTTCGAAGGATTTGGCATTCCGGTTATTGAAGCGATGAATGCCGGGGTTCCGGTCATTTGCTCAAATACAACCTCGTTACCCGAAGTGGGCGGCAATGCCGTTCTGTATGTCGATCCGTTCTCGTTAAGCCAGATTAAGGACGCTATGATCAGGATTTACCAGGAAAAAGAACTTCGGGAATCGCTGGTTGAAAAAGGATTCAGGCAAAAGGAAAAATTTAGTTGGGACAAAACCGCCGAGTTGCTTTGGGGCAGCATCCAGATTTGTGCAAATACTTAAAGGCAGAAGGCAAAAGTGAAAAAAGAAAAACTACAATTATATCTGAAAGAAGGTAGGATAGAGGCAGGCTGCGATGAGGCCGGGCGTGGCTGTCTGGCCGGACCCGTATTTGCAGCAGCCGTTATTCTTCCTGAAAATTTTGAAAACGAGTTACTCAACGATTCTAAAAAACTTACCGAGAAACAACGCTACCAGTTGCGTCCAATCATTGAAGCCGAAGCGCTGGCTTTTGCTGTTGGAATTGTTGATAACCACGAAATTGATAAGATTAATATTCTGAATGCTTCTTTCTTGGCTATGCACCGGGCTGTTGATCAGTTGAAAATCAGGCCTGAACATTTGCTGATTGACGGGAACCGGTTTAAAGTGTACTCAGGAATTTCGCATACCTGTATTGTAAAAGGCGATGGCAAATTCCTTCCAATTGCTGCTGCTTCGGTTTTGGCCAAAACCTACCGCGACGATTTTATGGATGCTTTACATCAGGAATATCCTCAGTACGACTGGCTTAAAAACAAAGGTTACCCAACCTTGCATCATCGTAAAATGGTTCGCGAAATCGGCATAACACCATATCATCGGCTAACATTTGCCAATCTGGGCGATCAACTTAGGCTGGATTTCTAGGAAATAAAAAATCAGGAACGAAAAACTGATTATTTTCATTCCTGATTTGCAGTATTTTAAGCCGGAATTCATTCCGGAAGCAATAACGAGTAAATTGTCAGAAGATTTATCGTGTTGAATTAGTCCTCGTCGTCAGCGCCGCCATCATCATCATCATCATCGTAGTCATCATCATCGTAGTCGTCATCGGCAACTTCCTCCGCTTCTTCAACATCGTCAGTACCGGCAAGGATATCATCATCGCCATATTTGGCTTCATACTCTTCCTTCGCGCTATCCTTAAGCGATCCTGTGCTATCATAATCATCATCGTCTTCAATGATTTTTTCGGCTTCATAAACAGTCATTCGAACCAGATAATATTTATCCTCTGTTTCGAAAGGCAATGCACTTACCCGCTTGCCGTCTCTGTTGGTAAAATAGATTAGATTCTCGCTATACCCGCTTGGATATTCAAGTTTGATCTTCTCCTGAATTTCCGGATCTAGTTTGTCGTAATCCTTAATTACTCTGGGTTTACTTGGATTCATCGATTAATATTTTAGTGCAATTATATGAAAAAAAATAAATAAATCTTCTGGGGCGAATATAAATGAAAATCTACCTTTCATGCAACATCTTCGATGTTATATTCTGAAATTTTATCTGAAGTAATTTATCATGAAAAATTTATCATGGCTTTAATTACTCCGTCCTGGTAATCGGCAACCATTCCGAAAGCATCCTGTGTTTTTTCCGGATTGAAATGATGAGTGACCATCTGTTCAACAGGTAACCCGTTTTTGATCAGCTCAATCGATTTTTCAACACAATGATTCTGGCGACGAACATTTGTAATGCTTATTTCCTTTCGGCGCATCAGGTCCATATCAAAGGTATATCTTCCTTCCGGAGGAATTCCGGTTAATATGAGTTTTCCTCCCGGCTTTAGGATTTTAGTTGCATCGTCAATGGCTTTTTGCTCGCCGCTGCAATCGAACACCACATCGAGCAAAAGAGGTTCGGCTGCTACGGTTTCGTTGTATGCATCCGATGTTAACGGATCGAATGTTTTAAGGGCGCCAAGCTCTGCGGCTTTATTTCGGCGATATTCTAACGGTTCGTAGCAGTAAATATTACAATTCGCTGTCGATTTCAGAACCATCAAAACACTTAATCCGATTGGGCCGCAACCAAAAATACCTACCGTTTTGTTTTCGAAATTGGTATTTGCCACTTCGACGCTGTATGTCCCAATGGTCAGCGGTTCAACAAGTGCAGCCTGTGTTGGGTTTAACGATTCATCGAGTGCGTAGCAACAGAAATCGGGCATTACAATGTATTCGCACAAACATCCATCAAGTTGACCGGGGCAGCCTAGGAACATATTTTTTCGGCAGGTATGCGGGCGGCCAGCCAGGCACTGATCGCAAACACCGCAATGCACACTGGGGTCAACTGCAACTAAATCACCAGGTCTTACCCGTGTAACGGCCGATCCGATTTCAACAACAATTCCCGAACATTCGTGGCCCACAGCGAATGGAAATTCAACAACCTGAGTTCCGATTTTGCCGGCTGAAAAGTAATGAATGTCCGATCCGCAAACACCAACTGTTTTAATACGGATTAAAACATCGCTTGCATTTTTAAGCTGCGGAAGAGGCTTGTCGGTCATTTCAATTTTCCGGATTCCGGTTAAAACCAGCGTTTTCATATCGGACTGTTTTAGTGAATAATTGAACCACCAAATAATGAAAAAAATAGATGAGAAAGATAGAGAGTACGAATATTTTTTGTGAATCGTTTCTTTTTTGTTTTGTTAAAGCACTTTCAGATCGTTCTGCCATTTATCACATTTTTTCAGACCGTAAATTCTTTACTTTGCTTCATAATTAAACTTTTGGAAACATGTACGGAAAAATTAAACAAGATCTGACACAAACCCTTCAGGAATTGAAGGAGCAGGGTTTATACAAAACCGAGCGGATCATAACTTCATCGCAGAGCTCACAAATAAAAGTCTCAGGCGATAAAACAGTGCTGAATTTTTGCGCCAACAATTACCTCGGGTTAGCCAATCATCCTGAAGTAATTAAAGCGGCCCAGGAAACCATGACCGATTGGGGTTTTGGTCTGTCGTCGGTACGATTTATCTGCGGAACACAGCAAATTCATAAAGAACTTGAGCAAAAAGTATCGGATTTTCTCGGCACTGAAGACACCATTTTGTATTGCGCCGCCTTCGATGCCAATGGCGGTGTTTTCGAACCACTGCTGGGCGAAGACAGTATTATTATTTCTGACGAACTGAATCACGCTTCCATTATTGATGGCGTGCGTTTGTGTAAGGCGCAGCGGGCGCGTTACAAACATGCCGATATGGCCGAACTGGAAAATTGCCTGAAAGAAGCACAAAACTGCAAATACCGAATGGTGGTTACCGACGGCGTTTTCTCGATGGACGGTGATTTAGCAAAACTTCCTGAAATTGTTGCTTTGTGCGAAAAATATGATGCGCTGGTAATGGTCGACGATTCACATGCATCTGGCTACATTGGCAAAACAGGACGGGGTACCGCCGAACATTTTGGACTCCTTGGTAAGATAGATATCATTACGACAACGTTTGGAAAAGCGCTTGGTGGCGGTAACGGTGGCTGCACTTCGGGCCGGAAAGAAATTATTGAAATGCTTCGTCAGCGTTCGCGTCCGTATTTATTCTCGAATACTTTGGCTCCGGCAACCGTTGGCGCCACTTCAAAAGTACTCGATTTGCTCACTGCATCGGCCGAATTACCTGCCCGCACAATGAAAAATGCAAACCATTTCCGCAGCAAAATGGAAGCTGCTGGTTTCGATTTGGTGAAAGGAACAACCGCTATTGTACCGGTTATGATTTATGATGCACCGTTGGCTGTGAAATTTGCCGACGAGCTGCTGAAAGAAGGCATTTATGTCATTGGGTTTGTTTATCCGGTTGTGCCTAAAGGGCGTGCCCGAATTCGGGTTCAGCTGTCGGCAGCGCACACCACAGAACAAATCGACCGGGCTGTTGAAGCGTTTATTAAGGTCGGAAAATCGCTCGGAATAATCTAATCTGAAAAGTTTATAAAAGGTGAAAGGCTGTCAGGTATTTACCCTGACAGCCTTTTATATATAGTACAATTTCCTCGGGCCTGAGCCTTCTTAAATTGTCTGATATTCATACATTCCGGCGAACTATTTATTTTCTCATGGCTTTCTCTATTCTGACTGTTTTCCGGATGTATGAGGGTATATGCGCTATTTTACCTGGATAACTGCGTATTTCGAAATTCTCCAGAATTCAGCCGGATTTTCAATTTGCAGATAAGCAATCTGTCCGTTTTCTTCAATTAGTTTGTACGAACTGGTTGGATGTTCTGAGATTACAACTGCTTTCTTTACATTTAGTGGAATTGTTTTCGTTTGGCGAATGTCAACTTCAGTAAAGTATTTAGAATCAAAGTTTTCCTGAATAGCTTTGCTTCCACCAACACCAAGTAATGCACCTTCACGGCTTACAATTCCTTCTTCTTTCAGTTTCTTGAAATTTCCAAGGGTGTAATAGGCTGTATTCAGTTTGTTGGTCCTGTCAACAATTACATTTTGTTTGTAATTGATGGTGTCAGTTTGCTGTTGAATATCTGAATTCAGTTTTTTCACTTTGGTATCAAATTCAGCAAGGCTGGCATTCTGAGTGTCAACAGTTTTCTTCAGTTCAGCAATTTCTGTGTTCTGTTTTTCAACGGTTTCATTCAAAGCCTGAAGTCTTTTTTCATACGACTTTAAATTTAAGCCCGACTTTTTCAGTTTAGCTTCCAGATCAGCAATCTTTTTGCTGCTTTCTTCAAGCATGGTGTTCATCAGCTTTACATCTTCAGCGATAAGCTGTTTTTTGTTTTTTCCACCTTCCGATTGAAGTGTAGCAATCTGACTTCTTTTTTCTCTAATGAAAGTCATATTGTTTTCAATCTCGGCAAAAGTGTTTTCCATGTCGTTAACCAGCGAATCTTTTTGCTGAATTGATTCGTTCAGATTTGTTTTCTCCATGACCAACGTTTGAATCTGGTCATTTTTCTGGTTCAAAACGTATGCGCCGCCTCCAATAACAGCAATAAGAATTAAGCTTGCAACAATGATGATCGTCAACTGCGATTTCTGTGATTCCATAGTTTGATATATTTAAAAATGATGTTTTAACTTGTAAAAATCAGACGGCTATAATGTATTCTTCCATCCTAACAATCTTAATTACTCGACTCGGCGCTGTCTGATTTTGATACAAGATTGGCAATGCCTGTGCCATTTATTTTCTTTACATTTAAATATTTGATTTTAAGGATGTTGGAAAATTTGAGTAACACGATTTGTTTCTCAAATTGATTAAACCTGAGATAGTAATTGCAAAAATGAGAAAAGAAAAAGGAACTATTCCTTACCGGTTTCCTTGAGCATACGGTAAATGGTAGCCACACCAAGGTCGAGCTTTTCGGCTACCAGTTTAATGTTGTTGTTATACTTTTCGAGGTATTTTTTTACAATCAGAATGTCGTATTCCCGGAGGCTCATCTCCCGGTTAAATGCGTCCTCAAGTAAATCCTGCCCACGCCCCAAAACAATATGGTCGGCTGTAATCTCATCCTGGTCGGCCAGGGTAACTGCTAACTCAATTACCGATTTTAATTCGCGGATATTTCCGGGGAAAGGATACGATAACAAACGGGCCGTTGCTTCAGAAGTTAATGTTTTGACTTCCATTTTGTTTTCCTGACAAAACAGGCTGATGAAGTGTTTGGCCAGCACAATCACATCGTTTTCACGTTCGCGCAACGGAGGTAGTTCAATAGGTAAACCGTACAGCCGGTAATAAAGATCTTGTCGAAAATTGCCATTTTTAATTTCTTCCTGAAGGTCTTTATTGGTTGCAATGATGATCCGGCAATCAAATTTGACCGGAGTATTGCTACCGATACGGATAACTTCCTTCTCCTGCAGTGCCCGTAACAGTTTGGCCTGAAGTGAGATGTCCATTTCTGCAATTTCGTCAAGGAAAAGAGTTCCGCCATTAGCTTCTTCGAATTTACCTATTCGGCGAAACGATGCCCCTGTAAACGAGCCTTTTTCGTGTCCGAAAAGTTCGCTCTCGATCAAATCTTTTGGTATGGCAGCAACATTTACCGGAACAAACGGCTGTTTCGATCGGCTCGAACTATAGTGTATGGCTTTGGCTACCAGTTCCTTGCCGGTACCTGTTTCTCCGGTTATGGTTACAGTAATATTTGTACGGATGGCTTTCTCGATCAGCTCGTACACTTTGCGGGTGGCCGTGCTGTTGCCTATAATGGTATTTTGATGGGTGTATTTCTGTTTGACTTCCTGCCGCAGCGAAACGATTTCCTTTTTCAGGTTACTGCCCTGCCTGATATTATTAACCGTATTCAGCAGTCTTTCGCGTATATCTTTCGATTTGACAATGTAGTCGAATGCTCCGCTTTGCAGAAGGGTGACTACCACTTCAATGTCGTCTTGTTCCGAAATCAGGATGATCTGTACATCCTCATTAATTTCTTTGATCTGCTTCAAAACATCCAGTCCCTTCATGTCGGGGAGACGATAATCCAGCGTAACAACATCGGGTTCCTGATGCAAGTTAGCGAGGCAATCTTTGCCTGTAGTAAACGACTGAATTTCATAATCGGGATTGAGTGAAAGGGTATGAACCAACAGGCGGTTGTACCATTCATCATCCTCAACTACAAATATTTTGAAAGCTTTTTCGGGCATTTTATGGTTTGGTAAATCTAAACTTCGATCGGGAATGACAAGGTAATAAGTTTTTTTCTGAATCAAGGATATTTATTCTCATTTTGAGAAAAATTTCAAAAAGAAAATTTAACTACTTTCAATCCTTTGCTTCAAAAGCGAATTTATCAGGTTAATTTCGGTTTCAATAGTCTTCATGAGTTCATCAATTTCACTGGGAGTGAGGCTTTCAGCTGAATTTTCAAGCTTTTTGAGATGCCCGTATAGCTTAGTGGCATGCATATGTTTTGCTGGAGCTGCAAGTTTATGAGCAATCTCCGCAAGCGCAATTCGGTCGGCGTTTTGAATATTTTGCCTGAATTTAACCATTGCTTCTTCACTTGAACGAATGAAAATACGGAGCATTTCGTGCAGGAAAGCTATATCGCCTCCCGAGATTCGTTCCAATTCTTTCATATCGATCAGATCATCTCCATTAATCGTTATCTCGGTGGCAACAATTATTTTTTCAGGAATAAGTTTTAAGATAATGTTGATCAGATCAGCCTCGGGAAATGGTTTGGGTAAAAAAGCATGCATTCCTGCTTGTCCTATCTTTTGAATATCCTCAGGTTTTGTAGTGGCAGTCAGTGCAATGATCCGGGCAGAGGAGTTTTGTCGTAAAATCTGATGCGCAGCTTCAAATCCATCCATTATTGGCATCCGAATGTCCATCAGAATCAGGTCAAAAGTTTTTTGACTGGCTATATTAACGGCTTCCTGTCCATTATGTGCTTCGGTGTATGAAACGCCCCAGTTATTCAGGATATTCCTTATGAGGTAAAGGTTGAATTCTTCGTCGTCGACAACCAAAAAGTGAAGGTTCGCAAACCAGGTTGGCGCCTGTAACTGTTCGGGCTGAGTCCTGATTACATTTTCAGGGTTTCCGGGACGGTAAGGAATCTGCAAAATGAATCGGGTTCCCTTGCCGGGAGTGCTTTCCACGTTAATTTCGCCATCCTGAAGAAGTACCAGCTTTTTCACTATTGACAGTCCGAGCCCGGCACCGCGTTGCTTTTGGGTAAGATCGTTCCCCAACTGAACAAACTCATCAAAAATCAGGGCAAGATCTTCATTTGAAATTCCAACGCCGGTATCAGTAACTTCGATGTGTAATTTGTAGGTTCGTGGTGAAATATCTTCTCCTGAAACAGCCAAAGTAACCTGCCCCTGTTGTGTGAATTTAATTGCATTGGTAATCAGGTTGATCAGAATTTGTTTTAAACGGATTGGATCGCCGTTCAGTACTAAATTTTTATCCGTTTTATTGTTGATAACCAAGGCTATGCCTTTCTTTTGAGCCGAATCTTTATGGAGGATCTGAATTTCATTCAGAATTTCGTCTGGCAAAAAATCAACCTGCTCAATTTTTAATTTTTGCGATTCGATCTTCGAGAAGTCGAGTGTGTCGTTTACCAGAGCAATCAGGTGTTCGGCCGATTTGTGAACAACTCTCAGGTCGTTGCCCATTTCTGCTGTCCCCGTTTTTCGAAGCATTTGACCGGTTAATCCATAAATTGCATTTACCGGAGTCCTCATTTCGTGGCTTACAGTTGCCACAAACATCTCTTTTGCTTTTGCCAGGCTCTCGGCTTCGGCTTTTGCTTTTTTCAGTACTTGCTGATAAGCCCTGTTTTTCTGCAGGTTCCGGAAGAACAGAATCAAAATTAGGATCAGGAATATTACTGCGGCAATAGTGAAAGTGGCCATGCCCCGATAAGTTTTTTCTGCCATTTGGTCAACTTCATGGGTTTTGTTTTCCAGGTGTTTTTGTTCGCTGGCTTCAAGGCTGGTAATGTGCCGGTTAAGTTCCTGTGTCAACCTGATATTTTGTTCGAATAATGCAGTTTCGCGGCTCTGAAGCTGCTTGGTTTGAGTTGATATTTGTTCCTCGATGCCCGCAATTTCTTTTTTGATAATTTCTTTTTCCTTCGATTTATCAATTATCACGGGCTGTTTTGTTGTCGTATCCTTTTTACCAAACAGGCGTTTTAGGAAGCTTTTTTTAGGTTCGGGTTTAAACCGGATGGTATCGGGTTGAATAATAGCCGTATCGATTTTGGAGTAAAGATTCGAGAATGAGTTGTGTGCATCGGTTTTGGAACGGTGAAGTGCCCTGATTTTATCCCAGACAATTAGTTTGCGGTTGGCAAGCAAAGAGATGGAATCGATGTGCGAAATTTCTTCGGAACCCGGAATGGAATATTCGGAGAGCGTTTTCAGTTTCTTTTGGATAGAGTCGCCCAACTGCCGGTAGGAGCGGGCAAACGAAGTATTACCTGTCAGGCTGTAAAGCCGAATAGCATTTTCAACCTCGCTTAAATCCGAGGAAATATCTTTTATCAAAAGCAATTTTAAGTCGGGACGTGCTTCTTTGTGTATTGTATCAACAATTTTTGACAGGCTTTGGTATGCCAGATAACCCGAAACAACTACCGCAGCTGCGATGCAGAGAGTTAGTAATATAACCTGAATCTGAATTCGTAATATTTTCATGTCATTCCGGCATTAGTAGAATCCATGATTTTTAAATGGCACTAAATAAACAGGAAAATTCACATTAAATTGTTGCCTAAGCAAATTCGATTTAAAGATAGTTCAATGTTTTGGTTAATTCAATTGGTAGGAATATTCACGCAGTCATAAAAAAAGGTGCCTGGTTTATTCCAGACACCTTTTTGAGCATGAGAAAATCTATTATTAAAAGATTTTATAACCAATGCCGAAGGCCATGGTAAAAGTATCTTTTGTGTAAGTTTCGTTATAAGTGCCAATTGGCGCTGCTTCGACAAATGTTTTTGTATCGTTTTTATAGGTTGTGAGCATCATCCCGGCATCAAGAACCAACCTGTTGTTAATGTTCCATTGAAAACCTAGACCTGTGGTATACGAGTCGTTACTGAAGCTAAAATCGCTTTGGAATTGTTCGCTAACTCCCGTATTCGTGTTCATATATCCTGCACTCAAAGCAAATTTATCGGTTAATTTATATTCAGCACCGAAAGCCAGTTCTACAAAGTTTTTATCAATGGTGCGTTCCTGCAGATATACATTTTTCCCCCAATTTACTTTTTTGTCGAAGAAAATGGAGCCTGAGCCTGATACTTTAAGTTTATCGTTGATCTGGTAACTGGCACCACCAGCAAGAATTGCGGGGATATCACTGTTTGTTTTTTGTTCGTCAGGGAATAAGCCAGTACCATCAACAACCGTTTCGTTGGTCAGTCCAATGATGGTCATGTGTTCGTATTTTAAACCAATATTGAGTTTTTCAAGATGAATATCAACACCTATAATCGGGGTTACACCACCACCAGTTTGCTTTACATCAACATGTTTATCGGCTAAAGCCGGAGCTTTGGCTGTTAAAGTAGCAGCTGTTCCTGCAAGATAAGCTGAAGATGATGAATAAGTTGTTTGAGCCGATGCTACTGACATTGCACTTACCTGGGCTGAAGTGAGTCCGAGTTGCAGTAACCCACCTTCGAGTTGTGCACGTTGGGCGGCTGTAATTAATCCGGCGCCCTGCACCTGAGCAAGTGTCATCGATCCGGCGCCACCTGCTACAAGTGGTTGTAAACTTGCAGCAGCACCAGCAGTTACCTGCGCTTTTACCGATGCAGCAGCTGCAGCACTGGCAAGATAAGTTGTTCCGCTTTTCAAGTTTCCGGCCGAACCTAACTGAATATTGGTAATGCTTCCATTATAAGTATTTACAGCCGGTACATAACGGGCACCAAGATAAACGGATAAAATTTTGTTGACTTTATAAGTGGCACCTCCCTGAATTCCCCAGAATACAGAAGAGCCTTCAAATGCGATATCAACATTATAATCGGTTACAGGATAGCCAAGCGCACTTAATCCCGATAAAGCTGGGATCAGGCCTGCAATTTGTTTCTCAAAGGAAGGTAATCCACGGTCAAATTTTGTAGTTCCTCCTCCTGCGTTTACGCCAAATCCGGCAGAGAAAGCCCATTTGTCTGTTTTATATACCGCAAATGCCGATGGGAAAACCGGAGCATTTGTTTCGCCCTTGTATTCCGAATTATGCAATAATGGGTATTCACTGGTGATAGTACTGGTTTGAAAGATACTTTGATTATTGAACGCGAAGTAGAATCCGTTTGCCATTTGAGTTAAACCGGCGGGATTATAATAAACCGCATCAAGATCGGTTGAGGCATTTCTGGAGAGCATGCGCACAAATTGTGCACTTTGGTTCGTTTTTGTTAAAATTCCACCTGCAAAAACAGTGGATGTCAACAGCAAAGCACCTGAAATCAACACAGCTAGTCTATTCATACGACGTATTTAAAGGTTAAATCGTGACAAAAATATAAATATTTATGACTTGTGAAAAATAATATATCTGAAAATCAATTGATTATGAATATTTTACCTCTGAACTTTATTGTTCGAATAAAACAAAGCCCGATAGTACTACCGGGCTTTGTATGAGAAAGTTTAATATGATTAAAACACTACTTGACTAATCCTGAATTTGGGCTAGTATTATTTTTCTGAGTCTATAGATGGATGACTTCGTCGTATGCAGCAGCTGCAGCTTCCATAATAGCTTCACTCATTGTTGGATGGGGATGGATTGATTTGATGAGTTCATGTCCGGTTATCTCCAGTTTTTTGGCAACAACAAGCTCTGCAATCATTTCAGTTACATTTCCGCCAATCATATGAGCACCTAAAAGTTCACCATATTTTGCATCGAAAATCAGTTTTACAAAGCCATCTTTTTGTCCGGCAGCGCTTGCTTTTCCACTGGCCGAGTATGGGAATTTACCAACTTTAATGTCGTATCCTTTTTCACGGGCTTTTTGCTCAGTCATTCCAACTGAAGAAATTTCGGGATTGGTATAAGTACAGCCCGGAATGGTCGAATAGTCAATTGGGTGTGGATTTAATCCTGCAATTTTCTCGACGCATAGTATTCCTTCGGCTGAAGCAACGTGAGCAAGTGCAGGTCCGGCAATGATGTCGCCAATAGCAAAAACGGTGTCGACATTTGTTTGGCAGAATTCGTTTACCTTAATTTTTCCTTTATCGAGCTCAATCCCCAACTCTTCCAATCCGATGTTTTCAATGTTTGGAGCAATACCAACAGCAGATAAAACGATTTCGGCATCAATTATTTCTTCGCCCTTCTTTGTTTTTACAGTTACCTTGCACAGCTCACCAGAAGTGTCAACTGCTTCAACCGAAGCATTCGTTAAAACTTTCATCTTCATTTTCTTAAATGATCGTTCGAGCGTTTTCGAAACTTCTTCGTCTTCATTCGGCACTACGTTCGGCATATATTCAACCAAAGTTACATCGGTACCTATACTTTGGTAGAAATAAGCGAATTCGCTGCCAATAGCACCCGAACCTACCACAACCATCGATTTAGGTTGTTTGGATAAGGTCATGGCTTCGCGGTAACCAATAATTTTCTCACCATCTTGTTCGAGGTTAGGCAGCTCTCGCGAACGTGCGCCAGTTGCCAGAATAATGTTTTTAGCAGGGTGTATTGCGCGGCTTCCGGTTTCGTCGGTTACTTCCACCGTATTTTTGTCGATTAATCTGCCAATTCCGCGAATGACATCAATTTTATTCTTTGTAAACAAGAACTGGATGCCTTTGCTCATTCCATCGGCAACGTTTCTGCTTCGTTTTACCATTGCTTCGAAATCAGCTTTAACTTCTCCTGAAATTGAAACTCCATAGTCGGCTGCATGTTTGGCATATTCCAATGCCTGAGCACTTTTAAGGAGCGATTTAGTTGGAATACATCCCCAGTTGAGGCAAATTCCACCCAGATTTTCTTTTTCGACGACGCCAACGTTTAAGCCCAATTGTGCGGCTCTGATTGCTGCAACGTATCCTCCTGGTCCGCTGCCTATTACTATTAAGTCGTAACTCATAAATGATGGATTCTTAAGATTAAAATCAAACAGCATAAATAACAAGCCCGAACGACTAAAAGTTCTTCAAAAAGCCAAAATGTATTCTAAGTTTTTCAGAATTGCGTTACAAAAAAAGCCGCATAAAGCGGCTTTTCGATATTGTGATTTTCTGAAAGTTAATTTGGTAAAACTTCAGCTAATTTCTTTGCAAGTTGATCTCCCCGAAGTCCCTTGGCGATAATTTTACCTTCTTTATCGAGCAGGAACGACTGAGGGATTGCATTTACGCCATACAAGCGAGCAGCAGCACTCTGCCAATACTGCAAATCAGAAACATGAAGCCAGGTTAAATTATCGTCTTTAATAGCTTTTAACCAATCATCTTTAGTCCGGTCAAGCGAAACGCCAAGGATTTCAAATCCTTTTCCGTGAAATTGCTGGTAAACTTTTACAACATTCGGATTTTCCTGACGACAAGGACCACACCAGGAAGCCCAAAAGTCAACTAACACGATTTTTCCTTTAAGCGATGATAACTGAATGGGTTTTCCTTCCGGATCGTTCATAGTGAAATCGGGAGCTACTGCGCCAATGGCTGTTTTCTTCTGCTCTTCAATAATCTCTTTAAGTTTTACTACATATTCCGATTTACTGAGCTCAGGAGCGAATTTGCTGGCAATTGAATCCAATTCAGAGCCGTCGAGCTGGTTAGCCAGCTGGAAAAGAGTAATATAGGGAGAAACAACCGAGTTGGCGTGTTCTTTCACAAAGTTTTTAGTATAAACCTTGTTGTTGTCAAGCATTGCCTGATAGTCTATTTTTGTTTTTTCAGCAGCTTCGGTATTGTTTGTCGACATTGCATTCTGGTATTTTTCCTGAAGGGCCATCACTTCCTTGTTCAGTTTTTCCATTTCAGCAATGTAAATTTTGAAAACATCGTGAGTTGGCGAGCCGGTAATTTTTGTATTACGCAAACTGTCTTTATTTGCGGTAATGGTAATATTTGAATTGTCGAGGAAGAATTGAGCAAAATATTCATTGTCATTCAGTCGGAGAATACGCATGTCAGGTATTTCCATTTTACCTTTAAACGAAAACTTTCCGCCGACAAGATCTGCGGTATCAACGCTCTGAGGCTGACCATCAACTACCTTCTGGAGGTAAACTTTGCCGGTTTCCACGCCGGCTATCGAGCCTTTAACCGAATACTCATCTTTTGCCGACTGACACGCAACGGTGGCTAAAGCAAATGCTAGAATTATTAATACATTTCTCATTAATCTGATTATTTAAAGTTGGGTTATATATTTCTCCTGATTTGATCGTAAACATCCAGTAACTTTTTGGCAGCAACAAAGGATGAGATTTCTTCTTTCAAAACTTTGGCCTCCGTTTCTTCCATTAATGTTTTAATTTTTTCATTCTGATAGAAATTATTCCTAAGTTGCTCGTTTATAGTTTCATACATCCAGAATTTTGATTGCTCGTTTCTCCGATGTTGAAAATAATTGCTGCTTTTAGTCATTGTCAGATATTCGGCAATCGTATCCCAGATTTCGCTAATCCCGGTTTTCATATATGCTGAACAGGTTAAAACCTTAGGCTTCCATCCCGATTCGGTTGCCGGGAATAAATGTAGTGCATTTTGGTATTGAATGCGCGCTAAACCAGCTTTTTCAATGTTATTTCCATCGGCTTTATTGATCGTGATAGCATCAGCCATCTCCATAATTCCGCGTTTTATGCCCTGAAGTTCATCGCCGGCACCTGCAAGCATGAGTAAAAGAAAGAAATCGACCATGGAATGAACGGCAGTTTCACTTTGCCCAACGCCAACTGTTTCAATGAAAATATGATTGAACCCCGCAGCTTCGCACAAGATGATGGTTTCACGGGTTTTGCGAGCCACTCCTCCAAGAGATCCTGCAGATGAGCTAGGGCGAATATACGCTAACGGATCGGTTGAAAGGTCTTCCATACGGGTTTTATCGCCTAAAATACTACCCTTGGTTCGCTCGCTACTGGGGTCTATGGCCAGAACTGCAAGTTTTTCGCCCTTTGACGTGATATGCTTGCCCATTGCCTCGATAAACGTACTTTTCCCAACTCCTGGGACGCCGGTAATTCCAATCCGAACAGAATTTCCGGAGAAAGGCAGGCACTTAACGATGATTTCCTGCGCAATTTCCTGATGCTCAGGTTTCGAACTTTCAACCAGTGTAACCGCCTGACTCAGTATTGTGATGTCACCATTGAGTATGCCTTCGACATATTGCGCCACCGATAGCATACGCTTTTTCTTGTTCTTCAGAAATCGTTTAACCGAATCTTCACTGACCGATGGCAGAGGAACAATTCCTTCATTAACATTTAGTCCCATGTATTCGGGATCGTTTTCGATATGAGCGTGTGATTGATCTCCAATCATGATCTTATAATTTTATGCGAATGTAACGATGTACAAAGAAATTTAACCCGATAATAATTGAATTCTTTTGACAAGAGTAAAAAAAAGCCGGTTCAAATGTACTGAACCGGCTCTTTGCTAGTATCTTATCTGTTACTGAGTTACAATGTTACTTGATATTCTTAAAATCGTTGTCGGATTTTTAGGGTCGTTGGTAATAACAGTAATTGTTTTGTTCTGACGGCCACTCTTTCCGGTAGAGTCGAATACAACTTTTAACGGAACGCTTTCGCCTGAAGGAACAATATTTTTTGATGGAGAAACTGCAGTACATCCGCACGAGCTTTTAACGTCACGGATAACCAAGTCTTTTTTTCCGGCGTTTTTCAGACTGAATACATGTTCGTTTTTTGAACCTGGCTTAATATCACCAAAATCGAAAGATTCTGAATCATAGGAAACAACAGGCGCATTTTTCAGGTCTTCTGCACTTAATTTCGAGAAATCTTCTTCAAGCGTGGTGCTAACGGCAATTGAGTTACGATAATCATCTTGTCCGTCAACATTCAGATAAATGCGATGCATTACAAAACCATAAGCTTTAATTTTTGTGGCATCAAAAGTCACAACAATATATCCTTTTTGTTTTGGAGCAAGCTTTGCCGGCCTTAGAATTGCACTTAAATGAGGAGGAGGGGTTTTAAAGCTCAGTTGAACTGGCTGCCCTGAATTATTGATAATTTCGACACTGTCTTTTCTGATTTGATTTTCCTTTATCGAAGTAAAAGCAATATGATTTGTTTTGGCGCGTAGCGGACCAATTTCATTTGGATAGTCTTCTTCAACAGTTCTGGCACGTGCGGTTACTTCACCCTGAATAGTAAGCACAACATCAGCATTTTCGGCATTCGAGCTTACACGAATGGTTTTATTGAAAACACCAGGCCTGTTTCTTGGATCGTAACTAACTTTAATTAAGCCTTTCGCTCCGGGCGCTACAGGTTCTCTTGTCCATTCAGGAGTTGTGCAGCCACAGGACGCCTGAACATTATTCAGGATTAGAGGTGCAGTTCCATCATTTTTAAAATTGAAAGCAACAGTTTGTACTCCCAACTCTTCCTTGAAGGTGCCAAAATTATGTTGCAGTTTTTCAAATGCAATTCTTGATTTTGACGTCTGGGCCTGATTTACAAATGGCAAACATAACACCAATGCCAGTAAAATGGAAAATGAGATTTTCATAAGTGTATTTTTAATATGATAAGACTTTCCAAAAATCGGATCAAAGTTAAAATTCAATTTTATTTATTGTCCACTAATTACAACAAATCTAAAAAACGTTTTATTCAATTCGTGTTAATGACGATCAAAGTTTTGTTAATGAGATGTTAATGCATAAAACAGGTTTATTTTTTGACTAGTTTCGTGTTGTAAAACTGATGCATCAAGCAAAAAAATGAAAAGGAATTCAATTGGCTTTGTAATTATAATGGCAACCATTTCTGTCGTGGGAATTCTGACGATTCAATTTCTCTTTCTCAAGAATTCGTATGACTTGAATGAAAGGCAGTTTCATCAATTAACGACTAGTGCGCTCCGTAACGTTGCCAATCAAATTAACGAATACAATGCAAAGCTATTTCATCGGGATGTGAAGTTAAACGAAGGCACCCAGGTTGAGCAAATATCGAATAACTATTATGTGGTTAATGTTAACGATGTGATTGATCCAAAGTTACTTGAGCATTTTTTGGCAACTGAGTTTAAGAAAAGGAATCTGAATGTTACATATGAATATGGAATCTACGATTGTAATACGCAGAGAATGATTCATGGTAACATAATCAGATCCGATTCAATTCCTCAAGCAATTCAACCGGCCAGAAGCGGCGATTCAACCTCGTGCAGCATGGAAGAAATAATGTACGACAGGCAATATAACAAGAAATTAAATTCGAAGATTGAGAAGAAGAAAAAGACCTGTAATTTGCCTACCTGTGAAAAGTTTACCTATTATTTTGGAGTTCATTTTCCTGATCGATCGGAGTTTTATAATTCCAGGCTGATGATCTGGTATTTTCTGAATGGAATCCTGTTTTTTGTGGTTATTTTCTTTGGATATGCTGTTTATGTGATCATAAAGCAGAAACAATTAAGCGAAATACAAAAGAATTTTATCAACAACCTGACACACGAGTTCAAAACACCAATTGCGTCAATCGATTTGGCTGCCAAGGTTTTATCAAACCCAAAGATTTGCGAACAACCCGACCGCCTTGCCGAATATGTGAAGATTGTTGGGCAGCAGAACAAGCGACTTTCAGCCCATGTCGAAAAATTACTTCAGATGGCAACAATCGAAAAGACCAAACTACAGCTTAATATTGAGAAAGTTGAGCTGAATACTTTTATTTCGGAATCGATTCTGGAGTTTAAAAACAGTCAGAATGGCCGCGAGTATTCAGTAATTTTCGAATCATCGGTTGGCGAAGCAATAATCAGTGCTGATAAGCTTCATTTCTCTAATCTTATTTTTAACATACTCGATAATGCCATTAAGTATTGTGACGTTATCCCTGAAATTGTTATCAGATTAAATAAAAAGGGAAAATACTACGACATATTGTTTGAGGATAACGGAATTGGAATTTCATCCGGAGATCGAAAAAAGATATTTAATCGTTTTTATCGTGTTCCTACCGGCAATGTCCACGATGTTAAAGGATTTGGATTGGGTCTGGATTATGTGAAAAAAATCGTATTGAGGCATGGTTGGCAAATAAAAGTAATCGAAAATTCGAGGAAAGGCAGTACCTTTATTGTAGAAATAAAGAACTCACTGAAATGAATTACCAGGGCGAAAGAATATTGCTGGTTGAAGACGACCAAACATTAAACTTTATTATCAAGGATAATCTTGAACAGAACGGCTATGTTGTAATTGCTACCGACAATGGTGATTCAGCAATTAAAATTTTTAAGTCGGAAAAATTTAGCCTGTGCCTTCTCGATGTGATGTTGCCGAAAAAAGATGGTTTTACCTTGGCTAAGGAAATCAGGGAAACCGACGATCATGTTCCGATCATTTTTCTGACTGCCCGATCGATGACCGAAGACCGGATTACGGGACTTACCATTGGTGGTGACGATTACATTACCAAGCCTTTCAGCATGGAAGAGCTGCTTTTAAAAATCCGGATATTCCTGAAACGTAGTCTTGTTGTAAACGAAAATGGCAGTGACCAGAATTATTACAAGGTCGGAAAATTCAATTTTTATTTCGACAGTTTAATTCTGGATTATAATGGCGACAGAAAAACATTGACTTATAAGGAAGCCGAATTATTACGGTATTTCTGCGACAACCCGAATAAAGTGCTTAGTAGATCGGATATATTGATTCAGGTTTGGGGATCTGATGATTATTACCTTGGGCGAAGCCTTGATGTTTTTATTTCGCGTTTGCGCAAATATCTTGGCGGTGATGAAAATATCAAAATACTGAATCTGCATGGTATCGGTTTCCGGTTTAATGCAGCAATCCAGAAGGTCTAAGCAAGGGAGAACTCATATAAAGCAAATGGCCTACTCGAAATAAGAGCAGGCCATTTTTATTATGGATTAATCAAATTTCCCGAGCTTTTACCAACCTGGATTCTGCTGCGCAGCTAAAGTTGGGTTCGAGTTGATTTCGTCTTGCGGAATTGGCCACAAGAAGCGATAATCTGTATAAGGAATTGCAGCTACAGCTAATGCTCCGGTATAAGGAGTGCCAAGCGTAAACAGCGATCCTGCAGGTGTTGCATTTGCAATTTTAGCCGGAATGCCATTGATTGGGAAATACGGACATTGTTGCAAACGGTGAATATCTGGCCAGCGACGACCTTCCATAACGAATTCGATGCGTCTTTCAATCAAAATAGCTCCCAGCAATTCAACATTGTCTTTGAAACTTGCTGCGGTGTAAGCCTGGGTTGCAGGAGTAGCCAGCGACCGGTTACGAACCATGTTCAGATAAGTTAATCCATTAGTAACTTCACCTTTGCGGGCATAAGCTTCAGCCAGGTTCAACAGAACTTCGGCATATCGAATCATTGGCGATGGGTCGCTTTTGTTAACAACGTCTTTGTATTTGTTGGTATATACAATACCGGCTGCCGATTTGAGAGTCATGGTTCCATCAGCACGACGTTTGTCATCAGTTAACCACGATGCGTTTCTCCAGATAATCGGACTCATGCAAACTAGGGCGCGGCCACCTGTACTTGTAGCACTGTAAAGCGAAGCCAAAGCAGCATTAACACCTGGGTTGTTAGTAGCCGAGTTTTCCATGCCAAAGATTGATTCGGTATTTGAATACGGTGCAGCAAACGGACCAGAAGGATCAGCGGTTAAAGAATAGGCATTGGCTAATGAACCTGAAATGAATTTGGTTCCTTCAGCAATGACTTTATCCATATTCCACATGTGCTGGTAAATTCTTGTTTTTTCAGCTACAGCAGCACCTTTGGTTGCTCTTGTAATTTTTGCATTGCCTGATAAAGCTGATTTGGCCGGTAAGTTAGTTTCGGCGTAATCAAGGTCGGCAAGTATTTTAGTATATACTTCGGCAACAGTACTTCTGCCGATAGACAACCCTTCCTCAATTGCGGCCTGAGTCGTAAATGGCTTTTCGAAATAAGGAACACCGGCATGCGATGCAGCAGGGGTATCTTTATACGGACGTGCGAAATGAACCAGCAACTCATGATAAGACATCGCTCTGAGTAAACGTGCTTCACCTTCGTAAATAGCCGCCTGTTCGTTGGTGATTACTTTATTTGCAGCGGCAGTTTTAACTCCGTCAATTACGATATTGCAACGGTTAATCAAACGATAAGTATCCTTCCAGTAGTTGATGTTGTTCATCGCTGACGAAGCGTTGTACGTAGCAGTGTAGGTCAATTGGTAGAATGTTGCGGTATTGATAACATCCTCCCCACGGCAATCACCTTGTTCAACAAATGCTGCACCAAACGGATAACCACGATATGCTGGGCTAATTGGGTTGGCATAATAGCCGATTTGTGCCGCTTCGTACATACCTGTTACCGACAGGGCGATAAGATCTGGGGTTGAAAAAGCAGCCGTTTCCGAAATTTGGTTATAGGGTTGCAAGTCAATATTTTTCTCGCACGAAGAGAAAAACATGGCCATTATAAGTACTGGGACATAAGCCAGTTTATGCATATTTTTATAAGTATTGAATTTATTTTTCATGTTCGTGATGTTTTTAGGATTATAATTTCAGGTTAATACCAAAGGTAATAACTCGTTGACGAGGAGTACCATTGTAATCAACACCATCAGTTTCCATTTCAGGATCAATTCCTTTATAATCGGTAATCATGAGTAAATCCTGGCCTTGAGCGAAGACTCTAAGATTATCAATTCCAATTTTGCTTAACAAAGCTTTTGGGAAAGTATAACCCAAAGTAATGGTTTGAAGTTTGATGAAATTACCTTTTTCAACCCATCTTGTGCTGGAGTTGTTATCCATATTAACGAAAGTGTCACCGGCATACCATAGGCGTGGGGTCCATCCGTCGCCAGGTTTTTCAGGACTTTGCCATCTTCCCAGGATTTCAGTGCTGTTGTTCTGGAATTTCAAGTTCATCAAATCGTTGCGGGTACGGTTCATTACGTAGTTACCACCGCTGTAACGGAACATCATGTTGAAATCAAATCCTTTATAATCTGCTTTAATGCCAACTGATCCGAAGTATTTTGGAATTGTGTTACCCAAAATTTTACGGTCGGCAGAAACAAGTGAAGAAGCTTGAGAAACGTCACCAGGATTTGCGGCATCGTATTTTTTATAGGTTGATGTTGCAATGTCGGCCTGAACAAGCGATCCGTCAGCTTTCCGGTAAATTGGGTTGCCATTGGCTTTATTTACGCCATAATAATCATAACCGAAGATTGAATTGATAGACTCTCCTTCACGAATAATCGTGTAAGTTTTAATAATATCCTGATGGCTTACCAATTCTTTAATTTCATTTTTCACAATTGATAAGTTACCATCAACTGACAATTTGAAATCTTTCTTGCTGATTAAAGAAATGTCGGCAGAGAATTCGTATCCCCAGTTTTGTGATTTACCGATGTTCTTTTTAATTGTGTTTCCGGGAATACCAAATGAAGGAGGAGTTGGAACACTCAAAATCAAACCATCCTGATTGTTCATGAAGTAGTCGAATGTGAAACGGTATTTGTGTTCGGCAAAAGCAATATCCAACCCAACGTCGGTTTTCTTACTGGTTTCCCATTTTAACTGATCATTACCAATCTGAGAGAATGCAATACCGTTGTTGTCGGCATATTTGAAGCTTGAATAAAGACCAAGGTACGGATATTCACCAATGTCAACGTTACCAACTTCAGCATAAGAAGCACGAACTTTCAGGTCGGAAATTACAGGCAGTTTTTCCATAAACGATTCTTTCGAAATAGTCCATCCAACTGAAACTCCTGGGAAAATACCATAACGGTTATCTTTTGGGAGAGCAGAAATTCCATCGCGGCGAACAGATGCCTGAAAGAAATATTTCTGGGCGTAGTTGTAATTGATACGACCGGCCAGAGAGTTGAATCCGTTTTCTCTCATAGAACCACCAGATGACTGAGTACCGTATGAACCATCAATCAGGTTATGGTTGAAGAATGAGTTTGACATGTTGCTTCCTGTACCATAAAATCTGTTGTAAGTCTGTTTTTGGAATTCGCTTACCAGATTAATATTAATAGCGTGTTTTTCAGCAAAAGTTTTGGCGTAAGTCAATACATTTTGCCAGTTCCAGCGAAGGTAGTTTGTATAGTCCTGTGTAATGTAACCATTTCCTCCACGACCGTCGCCATGGTAAGGGTTCCAGTATTGGAAACCTTCAGTTCCCTTTGAATCGATACCTACTTGTGTCCTGATATTCAGGTCAGGCGTAATGTTTGCCATTGCATAAGCGGTTCCGGTAATGCCTAAAACTTTCGATTCGTATACGTTTTTATCCAGAACATAGCGAATGTTGGTGATGTTATCGTCGATTGACTGAAGGTTTTGCCAGCGACCAACAACTGCAGGGTTTGTGTCGTCGATGTTGTAGCCGGTTGGGTCATTCGCATCGTAAACCGGTGTATTTGGTAATTGACGGATTGCATTAAAAATGTTACCTGACAATGAGTTTGTTCCGGTATTCAATCCAAAATATTCTGATCGTGAAATTGATGAGCTTAAGCCTAAAGTAAACCAATTTCTTACTTTATGATCGAGGTTCGATCTGAATGTATAACGGTTCATTTCGTTCGGACGGGTAACCCCTTCCTGAGTTGTATAACCTAACGAGAAATAGTAGTTGGTTTTATCATTCGCTCCCGAAATTGAAAGGTTATGATCTTGTTGAAAGGCATTCTGGCGAAGTACTGCGGCCTGCCAGTCTGTGTTAACATCAGTTCCAACTGCAAGAGCGGATTGTCCCCTGTTTGTTCTTTTTTCGTTTGAAATAGTTACGAAATCCGGAGTATCCAACAATTCAAAAAGGCGAACAGGCGATGCAATACCTACATAGTTATTATAAGTTACACTTACATTACCTTTTGATCCTTTTTTGGTCGTAATCAAAATTACACCATTAGCAGCACGCGAACCATAAATAGCTGTAGCCGAACCGTCTTTCAAGATTTCTACCGATTGAATGTCGGCAGGGTTAATGTCGCCCATAGCATTGGTATTGGCATAACCACCAACGTCTCCCGTGATGATAGGCATTCCGTCAACAACAACTAACGGATAGGTTCCCTGAGAGATAGATCCAACACCACGAATTCGGATAGTTGGCGCTTGACCCAGCACACCGTTTGAAGATGTAATTTGAACACCGGCTGAACGACCGGCTAATTGAGATTCGAAACTCGGAGCAGCCAGGTTGGCAACATCGTCTCCCTTTACCTGGGAGATGGCTCCTGTAACTTCTCTTTTTTTCTGAACGCCATAACCTACAACCACAACTTCGTCAACCGAAATATCCTGAGATTTAAGTTGAACATTAATAACCGATTGGTTTCCAATCGCAATTTCCTGAGTGGTCATACCAACAAAAGAGAAGATAAGTGTTTTAGCATCAGTTGGTGCTTTCAGACTGAATTTCCCATCCATATCGGTAATAGTACCAATGGTGGTGCCTTTGACAGAGATTGATACTCCAGGCATCGTTCCTCCATCGTCGGCAGAAGTGACCTTGCCGGTGATTTCTTTGGTTTGAGCCAAAGCGACGGTCAAACCAATGGCAAAAAATGCAAGCAATAACGCGATTTTTTTCATAGAGAATTATTTTAAATTAAACAGCTTCAGATAACACAGGCACGAGGTCAGATAAATAATATATTTTAAGCAAAACATATTTTTATTACCCTTCCTTCAAACAAACCGTAAAATACTTGCAACAAATAACCTCTCCCCTAAAGTTTTTAGGATTTTGGCTCTAATGTAAAAAAATGTTAAAATATATTAACAAAATTTGATATTTATTTTTTTTATATAAAGTGGAGCTCGTGTTGATAATAATCATTAAAAAGTATGATGATTGTCGCAACTTGTAAAATGCCTTATTTAAAGATGGTTTTCGTAAAGAGTAATGCGAAGAGATAAATGAATAAGAATGAGTATGTTAAGCAATGCAAAAAGGCCTGTGCTGTTATTGTTTTTGTATAGTGTTTGTTGGTAATAAATAATGCTGTGTTTAAGTATTGTAGCCATTGGTACAGTTAGTTATTGGCCTATAAAGTAGGCTAGCTTTGATTGGTTAAATCATAAACAATCGAATATAGCAAGGAGCGCAAAACAAAAGATATAAGAGTTGGAATTGAAGAAAATATTGCCGGAGAAGCAGAAACCCTTTATTGCGAAGTTGGATGAGATAGCGCTCATCTTTGACCTGTCCATTGAATTAATTAATGGAATCCATAAAAATAAAAGTTTGGTGCGATATCCATATGTAAACGAGATAAATGCTTGTAAAAAGACAGCGTGATCATAAATGGTATGTATTACTAATGCTAATCTATAGTAAGAGCACCGTCGAAGATCAGTAAGGATTAAAATAAAAGAAAACAGGTGGTTCAAGCCTGAGCTTAAAACCACCTGTTAAATTATCTGTTTGGTCCTATTGATCTCTAACGGTCTTTTAGGACAAACTCGAGCATTAATTATCTGTTACCGCCAGCCCACCAAACTGGTTCGGTGTACACATATTGGCCATTGCCATAAGCAGCCTGAACTTCTGGGTTAGTAGTAGTATCGTCGTTACCATATGGGCAGCGAAGCGGGAACTGATTTGGATTTTTTAGACTAATAAGATTTTCGCCTAAGCCTTTTAATCTGCGAATATCATTATAACATTCAGTTGACTCACCTGAAGCTCCGAAGAACGAGATGTATTTTTGGTTCATCGTTTCTTTCAGTGGATTGGCTGTGAATAATGGTTTCACATTATTGTCAAAATAGCTGGCAGCCTCCGCGGGAGTAATTGCATCAGTTGTTTCGGCAAGACCTCCGTATGAAAGCACTGTAGGAGCATTCATAGCTGCAGAAACACTGTTTTCAGTATTTGCAATAGCTGCAATAACAGCACTTTTTAATACTGGTTCAGCATCGGTTATCTTACTTAAACGGCAGAGTGCTTCTGCTTTAAGGAAAAGAACTTCATGATAACTCATCATTAAAGTTGGAGCTGTTTGAGAAAATACAAACACTGACGTATTATAAGTATATTTTACCTGGTCATTTTCTCCATTTGGAGCCATGTAGAAATTTGGATCATCAGCACCAGTAACCTGGTTCCAATCAGCACCAACAAATACACGACGTAAACGTGGGTCATTACGTTCGATCAGTTTTTCTGACATACTTTCGCTGGCAGCCAAACCGTCACGACTCCATTGGAAATCGAATGTTGGATTCAGGTTTGAGGCATCGTAAATAGCAAATGCAGCTTGTTCGTCAGCAGACTTAAATGATTTATCAGCACAGTCAATAACAGTTTGCAATGTTGTTTGAACATTAGTTGACCTCTTTAAAAGGTGCATGGTATAACGTGCTTTGAGTCCGTAGGCAAATTTCAACCATTTGGCTTTGTTGCCACCGTAGAGTAAATCATATGTTCCAAGTGGACCAGTAGCATGTGCATCAGTACCCTGAAGATCAGTAATTGCATCATCAAGATATTTCAGAATTCCTTTGTAAATATCCTCCTGAGAGTCAATTTTAGGATTCATATATACTGGAGCTCCAGTTTTTGAAGGAAGTGCTGCCTGACTCCATGGAGTATTTCCAAACATATCAGCAATAATCCCTGAGTTGTATGCTGCCAAAACTTCAGCAACACCTTTGGTAACCTGATTGCCTTCCTGGCTTCCACCAGCTGAACATTTTTCAATTACCAAACGAGCATTTTTCAAAGTTCCGTAAATGTTACCCCAAACATTGTTGAATGTAGATGAGGCTGAAGGTTCACCTTGTCTGTGCTCAGCGCGGTATAATTGATTGTCAGTTCCAACTTCGTGTTCAACGTAAGCCGAAGTGTAAGTATTGATATCACCTCCAATGTTATTGAACGCAGTTGAAGTAATTACGTCGGCAATAATGAACTTGGATGGAGCGTCCTGTGTATGATTTAAATCCTTGTTGATATCGTCCATTGCATCTTCAGAGCATGAAAACACAACTGCAGATAAAGCGAGTGTTGCAAGGAATCCTTTGGTTATATTAATATATTTTTTCATTTTCCTGTTTATTTTAGAAATTTAAATTTACGCCAAATCCATAGCTTGCAGCTCCGGGGAGAGAGAAACGTTCAAAAGCGCCACTCATGTTGTTATTTCCTTGGGTTGACTCTGGATCAAGACCTTGCATTTTTGACCAAACTATAATGTTTCTTGCAAATACATTCAAGTTAACCTTGATGCTTGATTTTGAAACAATAGGATAACTAAGTGCAAGCTCACGCATTTTTATGAATGAATTATCATAAATCATTGATTCTGAAATATTATTCATATTTGAGAAATATGTTTGAGCATCAGATCCTTTTATTTGGATATCATTTGGCGCATAAGTTGGTTTTCCATTACTATCAGTTCCTGTAACTTTTACAGCAGGTAATTCAAACAGGAACGATTCTGATTTGCGGTAGTCGCCCGAGCGTTTACTTTTTCCATAATAGTCAAGCAATCCAACTGTTCCGCTATACATTTGTCCACCGTTTTTCCAATCGAATACAGCTGACAACCGGAATTTATAAACGGTAAAAGCGGTATTGAAACCTAATCTGAAATCAGGAGAAACTTTTCCAATCACTTTTTCTTCGCCTGACTGTGGCATACCATCTTCATCAACTACAATTTGTCCAGCTTCGTTTCTTAAGAAACTAATACCATAAATTACAGGGAATTTATCTCCAATACCGGCTCTAACCTGAGGTTCGGTAAAACCACCAAGGAAAATACTGTTTACTCCTGGAGCTAGTTTATCAACAAAGTTGTCGATTTTTGAGAAGTTAAAGCCAAAATCCCAAGTGAAGTTTTTCGTTTTAATTGGATTGACGCCTAAAGTGAGCTCATGTGCATTCGTATGGATAGAACCTCCATTCGTTACCAGACTGGCAGATCCGGTTGAACTAGCCAATGGAACTGAGAAAATCTGATCTTTTACATTCTGACGAGAATAGGTATAGTTTAAGTTTACCAAACCTTTAAAGAATGTAAGATCAACTCCAAATTCATAAGAAACAGTATTCTGCGGTTTCAAATTTGGATCATATACCGTAGAGTTTGGAGTATAAGCAACAACTCCATTAATAGGATAAAGAATTGGAGTACCTGATGAGAAACCACCACCATATGCCGGTGTGCTGAAATAACTGGCATAATAAGTTCCGGCTTGCCCAACCTCGGCATAAGATGACCGAAATTTACCATAAGTTAAGATGTCATTTTTCAGTGCTGGCAATTCAGTAAATACCCAACCTAAAGATACAGAAGGATAGAAGAATGAACGATTGTCGCGAGGCATAGTTGATACAATATCATTACGACCTGTGGCATTCAAATAAAGCATGTTTTTGTAAGCTAATGATAAGTTTCCAAAAACACCGATGGTACGTTCGGTACGGTATGATTCAGATGCCTGGTAAACAGAAGCATTCGCAATATGATTCCAGCCGGAGAAGTTGAAATCTTTACCGTATCCTTCGGTGAATTTTCTTGCATACTCCACCCATTCGTTACCTAAAACTGCATCAAAAGTAAGATCATCGTTAACTTTCCAGTTATATGCAGCAGTAGCTAACGAGTTCATTTCGTTTACAGTGTAGTTGTATTGATCAACTTCACCTTTTCCATTGGCATGTCCGTAACCCCAAACATCACTATAGTTTGTTGCATAAGCATCGTCCCCCAATTGATATTTAACAATCAATTTTTGGTTTTCAGTATTGAAATTGGTAGAATACTCAGCATAAACATTTCCGAAGAAACGTTGTGATCTTTCTGTAAATTTATTGTTGTCGATAGCCCAGTACGCAGCGTCAAATCCTGAAGTTGAACGATAAGTATTCTGGGTATATGGGTCACCTTTAATATAGGAAGGTATGCCTTTGAGGTCATAACTTGGAGGAGCTGGATATACCGTGGCAACAATACCATTATTGGCCGAGGTCTGTTTCGTAAGTTTTGACGTAATAAAATTACTAGAGAAGCCCATTTTCCAGTTTTTGCTTAATTGAGCTTCGGCAGCCATTTTGGCATTGTAGCGGTCAAGCCCTGTTGATGGAACAATACCGTTTGACATCGTATTTCCCAATGAAATTGAGAAATTCCCTTTGTCAAATCCTTGAGCAATATTGAATGCATTGCTTTGAGTTAGACCTGTTTGGAAAAATTCCTTTGCATTGTCATAAACTGCAGGAACAACCCAGGGATCAAGACCCGCCTTAGCTCGCTGATTAACATAGTATTTGCCTTGTTGCAACCCATCTTTCTTGGTGTAAGTATTTGATGTATTACCTCCAAATTTTGGATCGTTTGGAAGATCGGCGATTTTAGGTCCCCAGCTGGTTGATGCTGAATTACTGTAATTTCCTCCGGTTCCCTGAGCAAATTCCGATTGGAATTCAGGCATAGTTGAAATTATATCAAATGCAACGTTTGAAGTGAAGGATAATTGAGGTTTACCTTTTGATGCACCTTTCCCGCTTTTAGTAGTAATAACGACAACTCCATTTGAAGCCCTCATACCATATAATGCGGATGCGGCCTGACCTTTCAGGATATTGATACTTTCAATGTCGCCCGGGTCAATATCTAAGGCTCTGTCAGCATAGTCAGCTCCTGTAACTGAGTTTCCAGTGCTAACATCAGGAGTTGAAGAAATTGGCGTTCCATCTACGATGTATAGAGGAGCATTGTTGCCCGTAAATGAACGGGATCCACGAATCGTAATTTTGGTCGATGCACCAGGCATACCTGAAGACGCAGAAACCTCAATACCCGAAACTTTACCTTGAAGTGAAGTTCCCAGATTGGTATTTGCAGCTTGTGAAAGTTCTTGTCCTCCAACATTCTCAACAGCGTAACCTAAGGCCTTCTTTTCTTTGGAAATACCCATTGCAGTAACTACTACTTCGTCTACTGAAATGTTTTCGGAAACCATTTTAATACTGAATTTAGTTTGGTTACCGATGGCAACTTCCTGAGAAGTCATACCGACAAAGCTGAAAATAAGATACTTGGCGTCTTGAGAAATTTTTAGCCTGAATACCCCATCCATATCGGTGACAGTTCCTAATGTTGTTCCTTTCACAGAAACAGATACTCCAGGGATGGCTCCTCCATCATCTGCGGAGGTTACAGTGCCTGAGATCTCCTTAGTCTGGGCCATAAGGACCTGCAAACCAAGAATGAAAAATGCAAGCAATAATGTGATTCTTTTCATAGAAAAATTATTTTAAATTAAACAGCAGAGTAAATTAAATTTACATTCAAATCGCAATTAATTATCAGTATATGTTGAAAATTATATGGTTAATCAAAGATTGGGACAAATGTAAAGAAAGGTTAATTTTTATTAACGAAATATGATATTTATTTTCTTTGTTTGCGGGAATTTGCGTTGATTGTTGTTATTAAAAACATGATGATTGTCGTGGTTTGTAAACTTTAATTTGTCGTTAATTGATAGTTTGATAGTTGTATGGACTAAAGGAGAAGCAAATCATAAGTTTTTTACGTTTATTTCTGATAATTAATTATTTTGATTTGTTGATTGATTTTTTCTTCTTTGATTTGGTATAATTTTTGAAAATGTAAATAATTCTAAACCAAAATCTAATAGGCCAACTTCTTTTGGGAAAAATCTATATGTATAAAATTCTGTTTATCTCCTGTTTTTTGTTATTAGCTGCTTGTGTGAGCTGGGGGCAAAGTGAGTCTATTGATTCGTTGCGGAATGAATTTGACAAGCTATACGGATCGGATGTTATTTTAAGCAACGGGAGGAAATACTTTCCGGAGTCAATTTCGGCCAAGGGCAATCCGTTTTGGCGGGAACAAAATGCTTTTAGAGCCAATGTTACGGTTTTAGGCGTAAAATTTCCGAATCAGCAACTGAAATACGACATTCACAAGCAAAAATTTATTTTATTGCATCAGGGTATGTCCGGACAGCAAAGTCAAATTTTGCTGAATACTTCGTTTATTGATTCCGTAAGAACTGAAGATATCCTGTTTGTTCGAAATCCTTATCAGGAAATAAACCAACCATTTATTCAGGTAATTTATCAAGGAAGCGTATCGTGTGTTGTTAGCCTGAAAAAAGATCTTGACTTTACTAATATAGGAGTAAATACTGGGTATGGATATTCAAAAGAGATTCGGACTTATTTCCTGATCATTAATAATTCGGTTTATGAGTTTGATAGTAAATCGGGTTTTGTTAAAGCTTTTCCCCCGGCAAATCGGGCTGTTATTCGTAATCAGATATCGCTTCTTCAGTTAAAGTTTAAAAAGCTTAATGAGATTAAACTGAGGCAGCTGGTCGAGTTTTGCAATCGTACAATCAGGTGAATTGGAATTAAATGATGAAAAGAATATTAGTTTATATAATTATTAGTCTCGTACTGCTAACTAAGCTTCAAGCCCAGTCGTCGCAGGAGATTTTAATTAACGGGTCATTTAAAAAAATGGCCTTCATTGATTTTGTGACGGAACTGGAAAGCAAATATCCAGTCCATTTTTTCTTTCAGGAGCAATGGGTAAAGTCAGTCACTGTGGACGTTGAAGCCAGGGATTTACCTCTTACGAAATTGCTGGAACAGGTTTTTTTACCCACAATGCTTGATTTTACAATACATCAATCGGGTACAATATTTATTTTACCGGATCGGAAATTTGTGCATCAGCTTCCGAATTATTTTCTGGACAATATGTTTGCCGATTCAACCAGAAAAGCGACCGAATCGTCTGTTATGGAAGAAAAATACCTTCGGGGAAGGCAGGCAGATATGATTGAAACAATTGTTGTGGGTAGTTTCGATAAAGCCAAGAAAGGAAAGCTGGCCATAATAACTGGTACAATTACCGACAAAGAATCGGGTGAAGCCTTAATTGGGGCTACAATGCATATACCTGAACTTAAACGAGGAGCTGCAACCGATGGATCGGGAAGTTTTTCGCTGGCCGTAAAACCGGGAACTTACTCTGCTGTTTTCCAATATATGGGGATGGAAGATATAAAAGGGAATCTGGATGTTCGGTCTGACGGATTTTTCCGCATTGCTATGAAAAGCCAGATGCGTACAATCGATGAAGTTTTGGTGCAAAGTTCTGCTACCCAAAAACGAGGCGCGAAAGCCGGAATGGAAAATGTATCGGTGAAAACTATGAAGAAAATTCCGATGTTGATGGGAGAGAAGGATGTGATGAAAGTTGCCCAGATGCTTCCCGGTATTGTAAGTGTTGGTGAAGGATCGGCCGGAGTAAATGTTCGCGGTGGAAATGCTGACCAGAATCTTTTTTACATCAACGAAATACCTGTTTATAACAGCTCGCATTTATTTGGATTCTTTTCGTCGATTAATGCTGATATCATTGATAATTTCTCGATCTATAAGGGTCAAATTCCGGCTGAGTACGGAGGCCGTTTGGCTTCAGTTTTTGATGTTGAAACGCGTAAAGGGCATATGAACAAATTCTTTACCCAGGGAGGAATAAGCCCAGTTTCGGCAAATGCTGAGGTTGAGGTTCCGTTGGTAAAAGAGAAGGTTTCGTTGATGTTGAGTGGCCGATCTTCTTATTCCGACTGGATATTGAAGCGATTAAGTGATCCGGATCTGCGGAATAGTCAGGCTTCATTTTATGATTTTGCCGGCGCACTCAATGTTGCGTTCAACCAGAAAAACCAGATGAGCATTTTTGCATATAACAGTAGCGACGATTTTAATCTGAACGGCTTTACCAAATATGGCTATGGCAACCTGGGGGCCTCGGTCAATTATTTGCATCATTTTACTACCGGGCTTAAATCCTCAGTTTCGCTTGTGGGATCAAATTACAAGTTTAATACTATTGAAAAAAGCTCAGCCAACGAAGCATATAAACATAGCTATGAACTGAAGCATTATGAATTTAAAGGAAACCTGAGTTGGCTTGTAAATGATCATCACAGCCTGAAAGTTGGTGCAACAGGCATTTTATACGATTTGAACAGAGGTAACGTTGAACCATACGGAGCCGAATCGCTCAAAATTCCCGTTCGTTTGGGGAGTGAAAAGGGTTTGGAAACTGCTGTATTTATTGACGATAATATAAGTTTGGGACCATTGGTTAATTTCTATACCGGGTTTCGGTACAGCATGTTTACTGAGCTTGGTCCTAAAACAGTTCGAAGTTATTATCCGGGAGCTTCGTACGATGATACCAATGTGAGTGGTTCCACAACATATTCAGGTGGTAAATCAATTTCGCATTATGGGCATCCTGAATTTCGTATTGGAGCCGACATTAAAATAAGGCAGTTTAGCTCGTTTAAGTTGTCGGTAACACAAATGACGCAATACCTTTTCATGCTGAGTAATTCTATTTCTATTGCTCCAAACGATCAATGGAAACTGGTCGATAGTCATATCTCTCCTCCAAAATCTACCCAATATTCGGTAGGCTATTATCACGACTTCCTGAAATTGGGACTTTCAACTTCTACGGAACTTTATTTTAAAAAAGCATCGAATGTGGTTGAATACCGTGATGGTGCTGATTTTTTAGCATCGCCCTATGTTGAAACAACCGTTTTACAAGGGAAACAAGACGCTTATGGTGCCGAATTTATGCTTTCGAAAAATAGAGGTCGCGTTACCGGATGGCTTTCTTATACTTATTCTAGATCGCTGGTAACTGTTAATGGCGAGCACGATTGGGGCGATATTAATCAGGGCAGGGAATACCCTTCAAATTTCGATAAACCTCACGTGGTGAATGCCTTCTTCAATCTCGATATTTCGAGACGTTTTTCCTTCTCGGCGAATATGGCTTACAATACAGGTCGGCCGGTCACATTGCCTCAGGGAGTTTATTACATCGATGAACAGCCATTTGTTGATTATTCGGGGCGAAACGAATATCGGATTCCTGATTATTTCAGGATGGACGCTTCGGTAAAGTTTGAGGGAAACCTCAAATCGAAAAAAACAATGCACAGTTATTGGACTATTGGAGTTTACAATCTGACAGGGAGAAGTAATGCAAATTCAGTCTTCTTTTTATCAGAAGAAGGGAAGTTACATGGTTATAAATACTCCGTGATTGGTGTACCTATTTTTACCATTTCATGGAACTGGAAACTTGGAAATTATGAGAACAATTAAACACTATATATGGATTTTGCTGGCAGGAATGCTGGTGTCATCATGCATTGAGCGCTATTATCCGGATTCGGAGCTCAACTTTCGGCCCAAATTGGTTATCGACGGGCTGTTGGCAACCGATGACGGCCCTCAGGAGATAATAATCTCACAATCATCGCCCTCAGAGGATCCTAAATTAATTCCAGTTTCGAAGTGTACGGTTTTTGTCGAAGATGATAAAGGGAATCGTTTCACTTTTAGCGAATCAGCAAATAAGGGTCATTATTTTGGCAAATTGGAGGGAAATCCTATTGTTATTGGAGGACGATACCGGTTACATGTTAAAACAACCGATGGAAAAGAATATGCCAGTAATTTTGAGGAACTGATGCCTTGTCCGGATGTAGATGCAGTTTATTATGAATTGGAAACCAGGCAAACTACCGACCGGGACATAACAGAGAAAGGCCTGCAGTTTTTTATTGATTTTAAAGGTAATGAAAACTATGGACGGTATTTTAGGTGGCAACTGACTCAAACCTACGAATATCATTCAACCTGGCCTTTGGATCGATGGCTCGATTGGGATGGATATCATGATTTGCCCAGAACAGATTATTCAAATTTTGTATGTTATAAAACGGATAAACTGAAGGATATCTTTGTTTTATCAACTGCAGGATTTAGCCAAAACACTTATTCGCATTATAAGCTGCATTTTGTAAAAGATCAGACACAGGAATTACAGCATAAATATAGTTTGCTGGTCAGACAATATTCACTTACCGAATCGGCCTATAATTATTGGGAGAACTTGCGGAAAAACAATCAGGAAAATGTAAACTTATTTGGCCGGCAGCCAGCCAATGTAAAAGGTAATATTCGTAATGTAAGTGATTCAACAGATGTTGCGCTTGGATACTTTGGAATCTCCGCTATTCGTAGTAAACGTATCATCGTTAATCCCATAGATGGTCTTTCGTTTAACGATGTATACCGATGCAGGGCTTTGGTAATTGATGGGCCAATTCCTCCCGACGACAGGCCAGTGTATTTTGCTGACGATGAAGATGGTTTCGGTGTTAAATATACAGGGCGAGCCGGTCCGGAATGTATATTTTGCACCATGCTTGGAGGTACGACTGACAAACCAGATTATTGGGACGAGAAATGAGACAAACACAATTATTATATAGTTTTTTTCTGCTGATAGCTGTTTTCAGTTCGTCAGTTACAACGGCACAACCAGTTATTTCGGCTGATAAGAGTGTAAACTTGGTTGAAAAGACAGGACTATGTACCGATCGCTCGGTTTATTGTGTTGATGAGCAGATATTGTTTTCCGCTTATAATCTTTCAGCATCGGAGCTTCGGGATGCTAATTGGAGTAATGTGCTGTATGTCGAGTTGATTGCTCCTGATGGGCAGGTCATAACAAGAAAAAAATGTGCATATGGTAATGATGGAGCTACCGGAACCTTGGTTGTTCCTGCCGGAACTTTAACCGGAAACTATTACCTGAGGGCGTATACCAGGTGGATGCGCGATTTTTCGCCATACAACTATTTTTATAAATTGATTACAGTAATTAATCCATATCGTCCTGAACTGCTGGAACCAACTGCTGAAATAATATCCAATCCGGTTAAAGCTCCGGTTATAAATAATCTCGATTTGGAAGTAATTCCGGATCAAGTGAGCTATAAAAAACGAGAACAGGCAAATCTCACTGTAAAATTCAACAAACCTTATTCTCCCGGGGATAAATATACCATATCAGTAGTTCCAGTTGCTGCCGGAAATTTACAAACACCCGATTTGTCAGGCCTTCAGGAACTCAGATTTAAGCAGAATTATATTCCTGAAACCAGAGGTTTATCTATTTCAGGAACCGTAGTTAATCAAGCCGATTCTGTTCCAATTCCATATACTTTGGTTGGGCTGACTGTGTTTAAGCAGAACCCTGAGATTTTAAATATTCGGACAAACGATAAGGGACAGTTCTATTTCGACCTTTCGAAACAAAAAGGTGAGTTTGAAATTTTTATTTCGGCCAAAGCAGTCGATAATAAAATACCAATGATTTTGGTCGATAATGATTTCTCAACTGACAGAATCGATTTACCTTTTATTCCTCTTGATTTATCAACCGAAGCAATCAATTTATATCAATCTTTGTCGTTTACAAGTCAAATACAAAAGCTGTACAGGCAACAAAAAATAGGAAATGAGTTGAAAACTCTTCCTAAGGATTTGCCATTTTACGGGTCGCCTGATTTTGGAATTAAGCTTTCGGATTATGTGGCATTACCAAGTATAAGGGAATATTTTTATGAACTTGTACCTTCGGTCAGGATAAAAAATGAAGCGGAGAGAAGCACAATGAAAGTACTTGGTGCTTATTCAGATCTTGCTGTTTTTGATCCTTTGGTATTGGTGGATATGGTTCCTGTTTTTGATGTTGACAGGGTTTTAGCACTTCAGCCCGATAAGATTGATCGAATTGAAGTTGTGACAATACCTTATGTGCGTGGAGATATTGTTTTTGGTGGAATTGTAAGCCTGTTCTCAAAAAAGGGTGATCTTGCAGGGATTGATTTGCCTACTGCCGGACGTTTTATAACTTATAATATGCTCGGGAACGAGACAACACGGGAAGCATCTGCTTCAACTGATCAACGTATCCCTGATCTTCGCAACTGTCTTTATTGGAATCCTTCGGTTAAGTCTGACCAATCTGGAAAAATTAATTTTTCGTTTAATGTTGGTGATAATTCTGGAGAATTCCAGGTTATTATTAACTGCTTAAGCGAGACTGGCAGGCTACTTAATTCAAAAGCGAGAATCTTCATCAAGTAGTTGTATTTCCTGATTAAATCCTTCGATTCAATTGGAGAAGGCGAGGATTTTATCGCTTTATACCTCACTAGGAAAAGTGTTCTTCGGCTTTAGCCGTTTGTTTTATTCCAGATATGATTTAAAGCACCAAAGATTTACTGCCTTATTTATCCTGCAATGTTTACCTGTTTCCCCAGCTAAACTTTTTCAAAACCTTGATTTCCAAATTCGATACTCAGAAGGACTGGCGAAATTTTCGCCGACGTTTTAACACCGATTTTACAAACCAAGAGTTGATGAAGTAAGATTTAAATGCAGAAAGCGTATCTTGATTTAGCCAATCTCAGGAGCCGAAATAAGCTTAATTATTGTCTACTTGACTGATTAAAGTGATTCGTTTGCAGCTGGAAGATACTCGGGGTTAATGCACTTTGACATTGTTTCTATATTCAAACTACAGCTTGTACTAGGTCTAACTCAAACTATAATAATAGATATTCTATAAAACCTGATTGGGAAACGAAAAAAAGGCCGTCTCAACTTGGTTGAGACGGCCTTCCAATGTTTAATCTACAGGAGATTAATATTTATCCCAGAAAATTTTCGTAGAAATTAAATCGCTTCCAATAGCAGCAGAAATTGCTTTGTAATTGGCAGCATTTAATGTTTGTTCGTTTACAGGGAACGTAAAGCGAACTGGAATGTCTGAATATTTAGTAGCATCTTCAGGCAAGTTCAAAATTGGATAATCAAGTCTTCTCCAGGTTGTATAAGCTTCAATACCACGGGTATATGCAGCTAACCACGACTGAGTACCAATTTTTTGTTTCCATGTTCCGGCAGCAGTTGTGTAGGCAACTTCTGGTTTAGCCAGATATGCAGCAGCTCCACTAACACCCCAGAAATCGAAAGAAGCAGTGATACCTTTGTTATACCAGGCTTCTGCAGTTCCGCCAACATTGTAACCTCTTGCAGCAGCTTCTGCCATGTAGAAACAAACTTCAGAGTAGGTCAACATTAAACCTGGGAAAGTTGGTTCCTGAATAAGGTCAGAAATGTGTGAATATTGGCTGAAAGAGTTTGAATATCCATATTCGCCACCAACATATTCACCATCTAACGTAGTGAAATAAGCTTCACGACGTGGGTCTTCCAAAGTATTCATTACATCAACAATGGTATTTGCAGGAACGAAATCATGACGTCCTGAAGCAACCAGGTCAGCATACAACTGGTTGTAGTTTGGAGAAGTTGGCTGATATTGGATCAAGCAATCGTCATCGTTTGATGAAAATACTTTACTTGCAGCAGCCTCGATTGATGATTTTGCCAAAGCATCGTCAGCATCAGCAATGGTGATAGCCATGCGAACTTTCAGAGAGTTACCAAATTTGATCCATTTCGCAACATCACCTTCGTAATACAAGTCAGCTGCACCATAGCTACCAGCACTGGCGTTCAGTTTTCCTAAAGCGGCATTCAAACGGGTAAACAAATCGGTATAGATGTCTTTACCTGTATCATATTTAGGATAGACATTGTCGATATTGAGTGCATCTTTATAAGGAGCTGCACCAAATACGTCAACTAAGTGTGAATAAACGTAAACGTTTATCAACTCAATAATTTGTAATTTGTTTTGTTTAGCAGCTTCTTCGTTGGCGCTAACTTTTGTAGCTTCAATGATAGTTTTAGCTTCTTTTAAATCAGTCAGCACTCGAAGATACAAGTTTGTGTAAATACCAGTTGAAATGTTACGAGTAATCAAATCGTAGTTAGCTTCATCAATATAGGTTGTTTCAGTCCAATATTGAGACATCAGCTTGAAGATGTTGGTATTTACGTTGGTATTGTTCATATAGTCGGCAAGCTGTTTCTGAGCGTTTGAGAAAAGTGCTTCACCAGGAACAACAGCAGGGTGCTTCTTGTCGGTATTGAAATCTTCAAATTTATCGGTACAGCCAGTGACAGCCGCGATAAAAACAATGATTATCAGATATAATACTTTTTTCATAGTTGATACATTTTAAAATTGTAGATTAACTGTAAATCCCAAATTCCTGGTTGCAGGCATTACACCACTCTGCCAACCCTGAATGTTACCGGAACTTTGACTTGCTTCTGGATCAGCATGAGGCAGGTTTTTGTGGATGATCCATAAGTTAGATCCAACAAATCCAATTGAAGCATTTGATAAAGCAAGTTTACTGATCCAGCTTTTTGGTAAATCGTAAGTTACGGTAAGCTCTCTCAGTTTAATGAATGATGCATCGTAAACAAAACGTTTGTTAGGGTCTTGTGAATAACCGATAGCAGCATAGTTTTCATTATTTCTGCGAACCCAGTTTGGTGAACCATCAGCTAAAACGCCATCTTCGATTACACCACCACTATTAGCAGCATATCCACCGTCTTTGGTTTTGTTATTGTCGTCTTTCCAAACAATTGCATCACGTTTACCGTTTCCTAAGTCATTCAATCCAGCAGTTTCTGCATACAGACCAGTGGCATAACCATACCATAAGTCAAGTGAGAATACATCACCACCTTTTTGCATATCAACCAGGAAGCTAAGTGAAATGTTTTTATACTTGAATGCGTTGTTGATACCGCCTGTCCAGTCAGGATTTACGTCACCAATAACAACATCATTGGTTGAGCTCTTGTAATAACGACCGTTGGCTGGGTTGATTAATTTTCCACCGTTAGCGTGGTATTGATAATCAGAACCTTTAATAGTTCCGTATGGCTGGCCTACAGTAGCATTGATTGAAACACCACCCTGTAAGCTACCAATCTGCAAGTTTTTAACTTCGTTGCCTGATTCGTCGGTGTAAAGAGAAATAACTTCGTTTTTGTTTTTAGCCCAGTTTACACGAATATCCCAGCTAAAGTCTCTTGTTTTAACAGGAGTTCCATTAAGAGCTAACTCAATACCTTTATTCTGAACTTCTCCGGCGTTTACCCATTTAGACGAGAAACCTGTTGCATATGAAACAGAAACAGGCATTAACTGATCGAATGTATTGTTTTTATAAACAGCAAGGTCGAATCCAACACGACTTTTCAGGAAATTCATTTCCAAACCTGCTTCCAAAGCTCTCTGGCGTTCTGGTTTCAAATTTGAGTTCAGTTTGGTGTTTGGTAAAGTAACCATTGATGTTCCTGCAAACGGTGCATTGGCAAGATATGTGTCTTTAACACTCAATGCAGGCGCACTACTACCTACCTCAGCAAAATTCAAACGAACTTTACCTAAAGTTAACCATTCAGCATTGATTAAATTTGAGAAAATCATACTGGTTGTAACAGAAGGATAATAGTATGCATTGTTTTCTTTAGGAAGTGTAGACGATTGGTCGCGACGTATAGTAGCATCAAGGAAATAGGTGTTTTTGAAACCTAATGACATACTACCGAAGATACCATTAACACCAAGGCGGTAGAAGTTTTCTTCTGGAGGAAGAAGTGGGTCAACACTATTACTTAATGCATATACTTTAGGAACTGCTAACCCATTATTGGTAGATGCAAATACGCTTTCAGATTTTGTTCTGCGAATGTTTGTACCTAACATAGCAGTAAGGTCAAATTTTTCGCTAATAGCCTTGTGATAATTCAACATGAAGTCGAGGTTAGTTTCAGTGAAAGCACGAGTATAGCGGCTGTAACCTGAAGTAACGTCTGGACGACCAACACCAAATTCGCCGGCACCAGAACCTACGGCTTTATGTTCTTCCTGCAATTCATTGTAGGTATCAATGGCATAACGACCCATTGCTTTCAGGTTTTTCGAAATGTCCCAATCCAATTGAGCATATCCGATCAAACGACCTCTACCGTCTTTTTCATAGTTTTCGTAACGAACCCAATATGGGTTATCCCAGTATGCAGGTGCAAGATCGTCGTATGCTACAGGGTTCCAGGTTACATTACGACCAGTTTCATCGTACATTTTTTTCAACATTGCTACATCAACGTTTACCTGATACCATTGACGGAACGATGACATGATATTATCAGAATAACCAGTAGATGGTCTACCTTTACCAGAAGTATTTACATAATTGGCTGAAGTAGTAATTTTCAGGTTATCGAGAATTTTATGTGTGCCAACAAATGTAGCGTTGTTCTTTGTCAGGAAGCTGTTAGGCATAATACCTGTTTGATCATAGTAAGTATATGAGAAACGGTAAGTTGTTTTGTCATCACCACCAGAGATGTCAATATTATTGGAAGTACCAACACCTGTATTGAAGAATGTATCAGGACCGTTAGGAGAGGCAACCCATGGAGTTGCTTTCATGTAGTTCGGAGAAGCAGGATCAAGAGCATCCCATTGGAATACTTTTACGTTTGAATCGAACTTCTGACCACGAGAAGCATCTTCATAATAAGGTACGGTATAATCAATATTGCCATCACCATCAACGTCAGCATATTGTTCAAACCCTGGATAATCTTCACCACCATAGTAGTATTTTCCATAACCAGCACCATATTCATTCTGGTATTTTGGGAAAGTACTTTTGTCCATAGTACTGAAAGTAACGTTCGAGCTTAATTTGATTTTAGGAACTTTTACTCCTGAAGCTTTTCCTTTTTTAGTAGTAACAAGGATAACACCGGCAGTAGCACGAGAACCATACAAAGCAGTTGCAGCTGCACCTTTCAGTACGCTAATAGATTCAATATCATTGGGGTTAATGTCGGCAGCAGCATTACCGTAGTCATATCCACCACGTCCTGTTAACTGACCTGAGTTGTTGGTGTTCGAGTTATCAATTGGAATACCATCAACAACGAATAAAGCCTGGTTGTTACCGGTCAGAGAAGATGATCCCCTGATGATAACGTTGGTTGAACCACCAAAGTTGGTGTTATTCTTAACCTGAATACCCGAAACCCTACCCGAAAGAGAAGTAACAAAGTTGTCTTTTTTCGAGTTGTTCAGTTCTTCTCCACCTACTTGTTGCACGGAATATCCCAACGATTTCTTCTCACGGGAAATACCCAAAGCCGTAACAACAACTTCATCTACAGCGATGTTTTCAGAAGTCAATTTAACATTGATGTTCGTTTGTGTACCGATAGCAACTTCCTGAGTTGTCATACCTACAAACGAGAAAACCAATGTTTTGGCATCTTGTGGAACTTTCAAACGGAACACACCATCCATGTCGGTAATCGTTCCTAATGTTGTTCCTTTCACAGAAACAGAAACCCCCGGAATCAACGATCCGTCGTCGGCCGAGGTCACTCTTCCTGAAATCTCCTTGGTTTGGGCCATAAGGACCTGCAAACCAATTGCAAAGAATGCAAGCAATAACGCGATTTTTTTCATGTAAAATAAATTTAAATTAAACAGCATCAATTTTTAATGAAAAACAAGGCTGGAAAACTCCACTAAAATCCCCCCTTTCAAAAGTACTTCAACTTGAAAAAATGATTCCCCCAAATCAAATTTTCAGGAAATTTTAATGAATTTTTTTCAGACCCCCCTTCATAAACCATTGTTACAGGTTTGTTACAATGCTTTATTTGATCACAAATTTAAAAAAATGTGAACAGGATGATTAATTCATAAAGATAAATATTGACATATTTTAACAATGTTAACAATTATTAAATTGACAGAATAATCATGTCATCAGTATAGATAATTCTCAAGTCGTTGTTGTTTAGTCGATTGTGTTTTTTGCAGACAAAAACGATCGCATCTATTTAGAATGAATATAAATTATAGAAGGGTTGTCAACTCAGTAAATTCGTTGATAAAATAGGTTCTGCTAGTGCGTTTTAGCACTAATAAAGGCTCTTTTGAAGCTAAAAGAAGTGATTTAATTTGGTCAGGGATTGAATGGCTATCGTGGTTTAAAAACATGATTTGATCTATTCCGAACTCCAGAGCGCCCATGATATCGATATTCCACGAGTCTCCAATCATAATACTTCTTTTTTTCAGTGCATTGGCCGATTTTAAAGCATGTTCAAAAATTAGACGATGTGGTTTTATACTTTGGATCTCTTCAGAAATAAATACTTTGGTGAAGTAACCTGACAATCCGCAATTCAGTAATTTTTTGTGTTGTACCTCCCTGAATCCGTTGGTAATTATATGCATTTGGTAACCTTTTGCTTTTAGTTGGTCGAGTGTTTCCTTTGTTCCGGGAAATAGCCGTGTTTGTCTGGCCATGTTTTCGAGATATTGATGATTTAGTTCGCTCCAGTCGTAATCATCAACGCCAAATGCATTCATTGATCGTGAAAACCTTTCAACAATGAGTTTCTGCTTTGTAATCTTTCTCGCATGGTAATCATCCCATAATGAATGATTAATTTCTTCGTAGATACTAAAAAACTCTTCGAACGATGGGAGGCGGGAAATCAATTCTTGCTCTGTCAATGTTTGCTCCATAGCTAAACGCGAATTGGAGGTAAAATCCCAAAGCGTATTGTCGAGGTCAAAAAAGAGGTGGTCGTATGTTCTCATTCGTCGTCTTCGTCGTTATCTGTTTTGTGGGTGGTGAACCCTTCAAGTACAATAACGATTTCACCTTTTATAGTTTTCGAGCCAAAATATTCGATGAGCTCGGTCAAAGTGCCTCTCCGGTTTTCTTCGTAGTATTTTGAGAGTTCGCGTGACACCGAAGCTTTACGGTCTGGGCCCATAAATTCGGCAAATTGTTCCAGACTCTTTATCAGACGGAAAGGCGACTCATAAAAAATCATGGTTCTGGGCTCGGTTGCCAGTTCCTTAATTTTTTTCTGCCTTCCCTTCTTTTGTGGAAGAAATCCTTCGAAAGTAAAGCGGTCGGTTGGAAATCCGGAGTTGACCAATGCCGGAATCAATGCCGTAGCGCCGGGTAAACATTCCACCTCAATTTCTTTTTCGATGCAGGTTCTGACCAGAAGAAAACCAGGATCACTGATTCCGGGAGTGCCGGCATCGGAGATCAGGGCAACGTTTTTGCCATCTTCAATCTGTCTGGCAATCATTTCAACCGTTTTGTGCTCGTTGAATTTGTGATGTGACACCAGCTTGTTTTTGATCTCAAAATGGTCGAGCAATTTAGCAGAGGTGCGCGTATCTTCGGCCAAAATAACATCTACTTCTTTCAAAATCCGGATTGCCCGAAGGGTCATATCTTCGAGATTTCCGATTGGGGTTGGTACTAGAAATAATTTACCCATCGACTGACTGGTTTAAATTTCAGGAATGAACTTTATTAAAAAACAAAAGCAATGGCAAATTTAATACTTGCCATTGCTTTAAGTGTATAGTCTGGATTTTTATTTTGTAAAGCGTCGTTTCAACAAGTCAACGAACTTCATGCTTGTCTCATTCTTTTGTAATGTGAGATTGGCTTTCAGGTAATCGACTGCTTGCTGAATTGTTTCCAGTTTGTCGAGATGATCAATTACCGTATTATACTTGTCTGTGTTGTTGCCGAATATTTCACGAATAAACAGGAACCGGTCGTTAAGCCCGATCGATGCCCTTAAGCTGGTAATCGATCCGCTGGTGATGGTAGACTCCGGCGATTTGTGTTCACCAATAGTGTCGTTGAGCGATTGCGCTTTCTGTGCAGATTCACTTTCAACTGTTTTCCCGAGAAGTGGTTCTTCTGGCTTGGGTATTTCGCGCATAACCGGGCGTTCGGTGGCTGCCGGAGCTGGTGCCGATTTTACCGGTTCAATTTCTTCTTCATCGTCAAACTCAATTTCTCTTAACATTTTCGGCTGATCGGCCTTTGGGTTGATCGGTTCCTCTGGCAATGCTGGTTCCTCTTCTTCTTCTTCTTCCGGAATATCTTCATCAGCATCAATACCAAATTCAATCAAACCTTCCTTTGTTTCGGGTTCTTCCAATACTTCTTCCTCGTCTTCTGTAAATTCCTCTTCTTCAACGAAGTCATCCTCGTCCTCAGTTTCTTCATCCAGATCTTCCTCTTCTTCTTCTTCTTCCGGAATTTCAACTGACTCATCATCAGAATTGATTATTTCCAGTTCGGGGTCGGAAACATTTACATCAGAAACTTCATCTTCATCAATTTGATCTTCGTCGTTTTCCTCAATGTCGGTTGGACGTAAGTTTTTCCCTTTGGCTGAAAGCTCACGTAATAATTCCATTTCCTTACAGAGAAGTTTTGCTTTACTTAAAGCTATCTCAATGATCAAAGAAGTATCTTTCTCGCTTTCTTCAACTTCCTTGGTTAAAATTTTTAGCTCTTCCAGTTCCTTTTCGATGATCTGGATCAGTTTACTTTTGTCCATTTTTATTTCTGATTTTAATCGGTAATTCAAGCTGGTTTTTCTGGGTAAAGATTTAAATTTACCTTTGTTTTCAATACCGGAATCAAGGTTCATCAACTTAATGTTTCTGTTTTTGATGCCGGAATTCAGGTCACGTAAAAGTACAAAAATCTTTAGCAAATCACATACATGTTTATTGAAAGGGGAATTGACAGACAGAAAAGAACTGGCAGTATTGAAGTTATCGCCGGATCGATGTTTTCTGGAAAGACTGAAGAATTAATAAGGAGGCTGAAACGGGCAAAAATTGCCAGGTTGAAAGTTGAGATTTTCAAGCCAGCCATTGATACACGCTATTCGGTTGCCGAAGTGGTGTCGCACGATGAAAACTCTATTCTGAGCACACCGGTTGAGAACTCGGGAAACATTATGCTCCTGACAGGCGATGTGAATGTGATTGGAATTGACGAAGCCCAGTTTTTTGACAATGGCCTCATTGAGGTATGCGTGTCGCTTGCCAATATGGGTATTCGGGTAATTATTGCCGGCCTCGACATGGATTTTAAAGGAAAGCCTTTTGGCCCCATTCCCGGGCTGATGGCCGTTGCCGATCACATTACCAAGGTTCATGCAATTTGTATGCGTTGCGGCGATGTAGCTCAATTTTCGCACCGCTTGTCAACGGCTGATAAACTGGTTCTGCTGGGCGAAAAAGACGAATACGAACCTTTGTGCCGTTCTTGTTTTACTAAAGCAACTCGTTAATGCCAACTTTAACAATATCCCAGGTTTCTTCAGTCGTTGGAGGTAAAATGTATGGTGATGAAACCTGTCCCGAAAATCTTATTTCCTCCATTTCTATCGATAGTCGTACCATTTTCGATCCTGAAGTCAGTTTATTCTTTGCATTGAAAAGCGAACGAAACGACGGACACCGGTATATTTCCGATCTGGTTCATTTGGGAGTCAGGGCTTTTGTTGTTTCCGATTTCAATGATGAATTTAAGAAGTACAGCAATTGTTGTTTTGTTGTTGTTTCCGACACACTGGCTGCCTTGCAGAAACTGGCAGCGTGGCATCGGTCGCAATTTAATATTCCGGTTATCGGAATTACTGGCAGCAACGGTAAGACTATTGTAAAAGAATGGCTGTTCGAGTTGTTGCAGAATAAATCGGTTTTGCGCAGCCCCAAAAGTTATAACTCTCAGGTTGGAGTTCCGCTGTCGGTTTGGAATCTGAGCCAGTCGCACGAGCTGGCTATTTTCGAGGCTGGAATATCGAAGCCCGGCGAAATGCAAAATCTGGAAAAAATTATCCGTCCAACGGTTGGTATTTTGACCAATATTGGCGAGGCACATCAGGATAATTTTGTTTCGAAATGGGAAAAGCTGGAAGAGAAACTGCTCTTATTTCAGTCGTGCGAAACTTTGATTTATTGCAAAGATCAATCTCAGGTTCATGCTGAAATTTGTAAAAACCAAATTCCGGAAAGAAAGACTTTGGCGTGGTCGTTTGTGGATGAAACTGCTGATTTATTTTTCAAAAAGACTGTTTTTAAAACCGAGGCTAAAATAGAAACGACTTTCGAAGGGCGCGATTACGACGTTCGTGTTCCGTTTCAGGATGAAGCGAGCTTAGAAAATGCCGGCCATTGTCTTGCTTTTGTGTTGTCGCAACATTTGGTCAAAGCTTCGGTACTTAAACGGTTTGGTAATTTGCAGCCGGTTGCCATGCGGCTCGAGATTAAAGAAGGCAGTAACAACAGTTTGCTTATTAACGACTACTATAATTCCGATATCAATTCGCTGCAAATCGCGCTGGGGTTTTTAAACAATCATGCCCAGCCGCCATACCAGGGGAAAACCGTCATCCTTTCCGATATTCAGCAGTCGGGAATTTCTGATGAAGAACTGTACGCCGAGGTGGCCCGGCTTTTGCAGCTGAACAAAACCAGTTGCCTGATTGGGATTGGTCCGAGAATAAGCCGTCAGTCGGCGTTATTCGATCAATCATCCACATTTTATGAATCGACTGATCAGTTTCTCGAATCAGTTACGCCCGATCAATTCCGGCAGGAATGTATTTTGCTGAAAGGTGCCCGCGATTTCCATTTTGAGCGAATATCATCAGTTCTTCAGAAAAAATACCACCAAACAGTTTTGGAAATCGATTTGAATGCAATGATTGGAAACCTGAATTTCTTCAGGTCGCAGATTCGCCCCGAAACGAAGGTAATGGTGATGGTGAAGGCATTTTCGTACGGAAGTGGAATGGCTGAAATTGCGCGAATTCTGCAGTTTCATAAAGTCGATTATCTGGCTGTTGCTGTGGCCGACGAAGGTATTGAGTTGCGCCAGGCAGGGATTGAACTACCGATTGTCGTGATGAATCCCGAAGCACACAGTTTCGAAAACATGATCGAGTTCCGGCTCGAACCCAATATTTATTCTGAAGAAATTTTCGATTCATTTCGGAAAGTACTTCAGCAGCATGCTGTGGTACGATACCCGATTCATCTGAAGCTGGACACCGGAATGCACCGTTTGGGATTCGATTCAGCAGAAAAAGTTGAGGCGCTGGTTGCAAAGTTAACCGTTCAGGAAGAAATGGTGGTTCGTTCTATATTTTCACATCTTGCCGGAGCTGACGAAGCGGTTCACGATCCTTTTACATTGAGCCAGATTCAGCAATTTCAGCAACTGTCGGCAATCATAGTCGAAAAATTGCATTATAAAGTAATTCGCCATATCCTGAATTCAGCCGGGATTGAGCGCTTCCTGGAATATCAGTTCGAAATGGTTCGGTTGGGGATTGGATTGTACGGCGTAAGTGCGTACGGAAATACCCAGGTGAAAAGCATCAGCCGGCTAAAAACAAGTATTTCGCAGATTCGGGATGTGGATGCCGGACAAACAGTTGGCTATGGGCGGAAAGGTGTGGTAAATCATACGGCAAAAATTGCTGTATTACCGATTGGCTACGCCGATGGCTACGACCGCGGACTAAGCAACGGAGTGGGGAAGGTGTTTGTGAATGGCCATGTTGCACCTGTTATTGGCAACATTTGCATGGACATGTGCATGATTGATGTAACCGGCTTGCAGGTTTCGGTTGGTGACGAAGTTGAACTGATGGGCGAACATATTCAGGTAACTGATATTGCCAGCTCGATAGGAACAATTCCATACGAAATTCTCACGGGCATTTCACAACGAGTAAAACGGGTTTACCTTCAGGAGTAAATAACGGCAAAAGTAGAAAGTCAAAAGGCAAGAAACGTGTTCCCCAATGCCTGTGCTTAATGATCAATTTGGAATTTTGAACCTGAAACCTGGAACTTCGTTTAACCCAGTTTGCTGATTTTTTCGAGTTTATGAATGTCGAGAATCCGGATTTTGCGACCATCAATGGCAATTACTTTCTCTCCGGCAAAAGTTGATAAAGTGCGGATGGCATTCGAGGTGGTCATGTTCGACAAGTTTGCAATGTCTTCGCGCGACAGGTAAACTTTCAAAGTAGCACCATCGTTTTCCCAGCCGTATTTCTCTTTCAGTAGCAGCAACGATTCGGCCAGACGGCCACGAATGTGTTTTTGAGTAAGGGTAACGGTGCGCATGTTCGAGAAACCGAGCTCGCGGGCCAGTTTCTGGATTAGTTTGAGCAGAAAGTTTGTATTCTTAAGTAATTTATTCGTCAAATATTCGTGGGGGATGACTCCGATTGTTGAGTCTTCAAGGGCAATTGCCGAACCAATGTGCAGCTCGTCGGCGAGCAAGGCGCGGTAACCAATTAATCCAAGAGGCTTAGCCATTCTGATGATTTGCTCTCTTCCGCCAACACCTTCTTTATAAATGATAACTTTCCCGTCAACAAGAAATAAAAACGTGCCTGGTTTTTCTCCTTCCTTGAAAATGAATTCATTCTTTTTGTAATAAGCCAAAGTGATATGATTCTGCAGATCCTCTTTTTCTTCCGGAGTTAATATGCTGAAGATTGATTTTGGATTCTCAAAGACTTCCTTCATTCCCAATTCTTGACTCAACATAGAAATAAATTTACATGTTTTGCAGCATCAAAGTTAAATAAATTTGTCAAACAAGAAAATTTCGGTCATTTATTTTCCTTTCCGAGCAGGTCATTTAGGGGTGTTCTCACCCCATATCAAATAATTACTTCCAGAATGCAAAATACATTGGTTCTATCAACCATTTTCGACCCCGGATATTTGATTATTTTAAGCTTTTATGAATATCTGGCAACTAGTGGCATTCGCCTTCCGAAACCAAATGCCTTTGAACTGATACGCAGAATAGGAGGTGCCTGAAAACGCTTGTATTCATTGTTGTTCACCATTTTTACCGTTCGCAAAACGGTATATTCGTCAAATCCTTTGGCAATAATTTCAGCGGGCGAAAGGTTCAATTCAATGTAATCGAACAGGATTTGGTCCAGAATATCGTAATCGGGCAGCGAATCGGTGTCTTTTTGATCGGGACGAAGCTCAGCCGATGGTGGTTTTACGATAGTGTTCACCGGAATGATTTTCTGCTCACGGTTAATCCATTTGGACATCTTGAAAACATCAGTTTTATACACGTCACCCAGCACTGAAAGACCGCCGTTCATGTCACCGTAAAGGGTTCCGTAACCTACTGCACACTCGCTTTTGTTGGTGGTGTTGAGCAAAATGTTGCCAAATTTATTCGAGATAGCCATCAGCAAAATTCCACGGGTGCGAGCCTGAATATTCTCTTCGGTAATGTCACTTTTCAGGTTTCTGAATGTTTCAGAAAGGCTTTGCTCAAAGCTGTCAACCATTGGCTGAATCGGAATAATTTCATACTGAATATCCAGATTTTTAGCAAGCTGAACGGCATCCTCCACACTGTGGTCCGACGAGTAGCGCGAAGGCATCAGCAAAACCCTGACATTTTCTTTTCCAAGCGCCCGAACAGCCAGCACAACAACCAGTGCCGAGTCAATTCCTCCTGACAAACCCAGGGTAGCTTTTTTGAATCCCATCTTGGTAAAATAATCACGGATTCCGAGCACCAGTGCATGGTATATTTTCTCGATATAATCAGTTTTTGGCTGGAGGTTCTGAACAGGAGATCCGGTGTCGAAAACCCTGAAATCTTCCTCGAAATATTTTAGTTCTTCCTGAATTTCTCCGTCTTTATTCAGGAAAACCGAGCCGCCGTCGAAAATAAGTTCGGTATGGGCGCCCACCTGATTGGCGTAAACAATGGGTAACTGGTATTTGATGGCATTCTTTACCAGTATGTTTTTTCTGAAGTTTTCCTGGTTGAACGAAAATGGCGAAGCCGAAATGTTAATTACCAAATCCGGATTTAAGGCCGACAACTCTTTTAGTGGAGAAAGCTGGTAAAGTTTTTCGCGGCCAAATTCGTTTTGGGTTTCCTGCTCGTCCCACAAATCTTCACAAATTGTGATGGCAATTTTCTGGCCTTTAAAGTCGAATACCGAAAAGCTTTTGTTAGGCTCGAAATGACGGTATTCGTCGAAAATATCGTAGGTTGGCAGCAGCGACTTATTGACCACATGCTGGATGGCTTTGTCGTACATGAAAAATGCCGAATTGAACAGCTTTTTGCCCCGAGGTTCAGGATTGATGCGAGGACCTCCAACGACTGCTGCAATTCCGTCGCAATGCAACGCAATCCGATTCAAAGCTTCATCCGATTGCTCAATAAACTCTTTCCGTTCGAGCAAATCGTGCGGATAGTAACCGGTTACCGAAAGTTCGGTAAACACAACAATGTCGGCTCCTTCAGCCTTTGCTTTATTGATGTTTGCTATGATCTTAGCTGTATTTTGTTCGAAGTTACCGATGTGGTAATTAAGCTGTGCAATTGCAATTTTCATAGTTTGTCAATTAAAAAACCAAGCCAATTTTTAGTTTCAGCGAATTAATAATGGTTTTGTTGGTAAATGCGTTGTCGGTGGTTACATCGAGCAGACCATTCTGGAAAATCAAGCCGGCAGTGATCGAGTTGGTCGAGCCAAGATCGTAATCGAATCCAACGCCTACATTCATCGCCAGGTTAAAAAGGTTCACCTCGTCGTTGATGTTGGCCTTACTTAAAGTCCCGTTGTTGCTGGTGCCTTTGGCCGATATGTTTATCATGCCCGAAAAACCAAGCGTTCCCCAGTATTTTACTCCGTTGAAATCATCGGTTTTAAGCTTGATGTTTGCCGGAATTTCGACATAACGCAACTGGTATTTTATTTTGGTCAGGGCCGGAAGTGTTGTTCCCGAGAAACCAAAGTCAGATTTAGCCTGGTACGAAAGCTCGCCACCGGTGTTGGTAATCATCACGCCCGAAGAGAGCGAATACCGCTCGTCATCTGAAAAATAAAAGTCGCCGTTCAGCCCGAAATCGTAGCCCAGAATGGACTTTGCATTTTTTACATCCGAGCTGCCGGTGCGCATCCAGTTAACCGACGGATCGGCAACAAACGACAACCTTGCGAAGCTTTGGCTGTAGGTTTGGATGACTGTAACAATCAAAAAACAGAATAAAATAAAGCGTTTCATCTGGTTGTATTTTGGTTACTGATTGTAAAATTAATTCGTTCCGTGGTAATTTTCGTTAAAAACCCGGACTCGAACCTGAATATATAACGTAAGAATCACTTAGTTTTGCTGCATACAAATCTCGAATTTTATATTCAGAAGAACAATAAAAAAGCTAGGTGAACGTAATTACCTTAAAATTACCCTAAATGAAGAATGCTGTTTGGTTTTTTGGCCTGATTATTTTATTGGCTTCGTGTACCCAAAATCCGTTAAAAGTAAATGTTTCGAATGTTTCGGTTGATGTGAAAATCAGACACCTTGATGCTTATTTGCTTAAACTGAAACAGGAAGAGGTGCAGGCCGCAATACCTGTTATGAAAAGCTGGTATGGAGATTTCTTCGATATTTTCACTTACCGGATGATTGCTATTGGTGGAGTTGAGCAAGCCGATTTTGCCCAATCGCTTTACTCGTTTGTTTCTGACACACTTATCCGCAAACTGGAACTGAATGTAGCGCAGGAAGTGGACACCGTGGAGTTTCGCAGGGAGCTGGAAACAGCCTTCAGGCATTACAAATACTATTTTCCGGAGAAGGAAATACCAACTATTTATACCTGCATCTCGGGCTTTAACCAGTCGGTTGTGATTGCCGACAGACTGATCGGCGTGAGCCTGGATAAATACCTGGGACGCGATTGTAAGTTTTACGAACAGTTGGGATTACCGGCTTATAAACGAAGAAATATGCATCCGGGTAAAATGGTTCCGGATATGATGCAGGCCTGGGCTGATGCCGAATGGCCTAAGTCGGACAAAGAGAACAGTTTACTTAGCAATATGATTCATGAGGGGAAAGTATTGTATTTTCTCGATGCTATGTTCCCGGAAATGAACGATACCCTGAAAGCTGGTTTTACTGCCAGACAACTGAAGTTTTGTGAGCAGAACGAGGCCAAGATGTGGACCTACATGGCCGAGCACAAAATGCTATTTACCACCGATCGCATGAGCATCAAACGGTTTATTGACGATGGGCCTTATACCGCTTCGTTTTCGGAAGAATCGCCAGGACGAACAGGAGCCTGGTTGGGCTGGCAGATTGTTCGTGCATATATGAAAGCCCATCCGGATGTTAAGTTGCCCGACTTGATGAGTAACCTGAACTATCAGGAAATTTTGAATCAATCGCAGTATCAGCCTTAAAAAGTTCCAGGTTGCCTTCGACTGCTGTGCGCTCAGGCAACAGTGGCTGAGCCTGTCGAAGCCCGGCGCTACCTCTTGTTTGAGGGGTGTGGTTATAGGTTTGGCGTTTGAATAGTCCGGCTGGACTTGGATGCCAATAGAACCCAAATCGATCACTGATTTATTTTCCCGAAAGGAATCAACATTAATCCCCTGAACGGGGAATGGCAGATCATCCATTTTGAAATTACTATTGACATATATTCCCTACGGGAAAGGTAGAAAAACTAAATATCCTTTGCCGTCTGGCTTTAGCCGACGGAGACTAAAAATAGAAAGCCTCCATTCGGAGGCTTTCTATTTTTACAGAATCACAAGATTATTGCAATTCTTTAATTTTTACGTTACGGAACCAAACGTTGTCGCCATGATCCTGGAAGGCAATGTAACCTTCAGTAGCAACGTCAGCCCATTTTTCGTTCAGGTTCGGGAATTTGCTGTCTTTAACCAGTTTCTTCCAGTCGTCAGTCCACAAGTGGTACTCAACAACTACAACGCCATTCTGTTTGTGAACCACAGTGCCTTTATAGCAAATGATTTCAACTTCGTTCCATTGGCCTGCAGGTTTTGCATTTTGTGGTTTGGCAGGAATCAAATCGTAAAGCGAACCAGCCTGACGGTTACCGTCTTTACCTAACATAGCATCAGGGTGACGTTCGTTGTCCAGGATCTGCATTTCGGGAGCAGTTTTATAAATTGGCCAATCTTTAACTTCTTGTCCTAAGTAGAAAATACCTGAGTTTCCGCCTTCCTGGATTTTCCATTCCAGTTTAAGTTGGAAGTTTTTGAATTTTTTGTCGTAAATAATGTCGCCACCATTTTCAGCTCCGGCTTCACCAGTTCCGGTTCCGATGCAATGCAGTGTTCCGTCAACAACTTCCCAGCCTTTAGGGAATTCTGTTTTGTTGTATCCTCTCCAGCCTGTCGAGGTTGTGCCATCGAATAACAATACCCATCCTGAGTTGGCCTCGTCAGCCGTTAATTTGTTTAATTCAGGTGTTTCAGGGGCAGCAGTTGCACTTTTTTCTTTTTCAGTACTTTCGGCAGCTTTTTTTTGCCCGCTTTGGCATGAAACTGCGAAAACAATACTACCCGCCAGTAAAAGTGAATGGATCTTTCTCATAAGGAAGTAATTTTTGTTTATAGATAATTTATGTGGTTTTAAGTTACGAATGACAAAGCTAATAAAAAATTAGAGTGAAACAGGTCAGTGTTTATATGTTACCAAAAAATAATTAACAGCTGGAAATTAAATTTCAGATAGTTATGAATCAATGTTTTGACGTTTTTCTGTTTTTTGAGTTAAAAATGTAGCCAGTTCGTAAAAGCCTGCGAGTAATGCTTCGAAAGTGAATTACTTTTTATAAATTCGGTAGGTTCTAATTTGAAAACGATAAACAAAAATTTACACGTATGAATCAAAAGAAAATTAAACGGATTGGCATTTTAACCGCAGGTGGCGATTGTCCCGGGTTGAATGCTGCAATCAGAGGTGTTGGGAAAACAGCCATGGTTCAGTATGGCATGGAAGTGATTGGTTTTTCGTCGGGATATACCGGCTTGATTCATAAACAATACGTTGAACTTAAAGAAAAGGACCTTTCGGGTATCCTGACACTTGGTGGAACAATTATCGGAACTTCGCGCGAGAAACCTTTCAAAATTGTGACCGAGGAAGACAATGATAAGCCTGATTTAATCAAACAAAACTACCACGATCTTGGCCTCGACGGCCTGGTTTGCATTGGCGGAAACGGCACCATGAAAACTGCAAATTTGTTGTCGAAAATTGGCCTGAATGTAATCGGGATTCCGAAAACAATTGATAACGATGTGTGGGGAACAGATATGACTTTCGGGTTCGACTCGGCCGTGAATATTGCCACCGAGGCTGTCGACCGCCTGCACAGTACAGCCAACTCGCACGGCCGCGTGATGATTGTGGAAGTGATGGGGCACAATGCCGGCTGGATTGCACTTTACGCCGGAATGGCCGGTGGTGGCGACATTATCCTTATTCCTGAAATTGAATATTCGATGGATAAGGTTTGCAATAAAATTCAGGAACGATACGACAACCATAAGCCATATACTATCGTTGTGGTTGCTGAAGGAATTGATCATCCGAAAAGCATGTCAGCTGCACGTTACTTATCTGAATCCATTCAGGCACGTGTTGATGCCGAAGCCCGTGAAACCGTTTTGGGCTATACACAGCGAGGCGGAAGTCCATCGCCGATGGACCGTATTTTGGCAACACGCTATGGTGCGCACGCAGCCAAATGCATTGCCGAAGGTAATTTTGGGACCATGGTTGCCCTGATTAAAAATGAACTGACAACCGTTCCGCTTTCGGAAGTTGGCGGTAAAATGCGTTTAGTTGATCCGGATAATCCACTGGTGATTAAATGCCGGAGTATGGGTGTTTCGTTTGGCGATGAATAGAATGGAAGCCTGAAGTCTGAACGTAAAAGGGTCAATCTGAAAATTCGCAGATTGACCCTTTTTACTTTGTTGTGCCTGTTTTGGCTTATTTCTTAGCCGATTTTTCAGCAAGCATTTTGATGAAATAACCACCAACTACCGAACGGGCCTGGAAACCTACCTGTTTGGCATCGGTAGTTTCGTACCAGTCGGTCATCGGAACGCGGGTAGGCGATTCGTTGAACGCTTTATGCAGCGGATCGATGAATTTCTGGAAAGTCTCCTTGTCATTTGCAAGAGTTGCAGTCCACATAATCCAGTCCGATTTGGTGTAGGTTTTCCGGTTGTCCAGCGGCAAGCCATAGGTGTTCTGTTTGGTCAGATAATAGGCAATTTCTTTTTGTGCTACAGCAGGATCGAACAGGTTGAAACCCAAAATTTTGTCCCAAACGAGGTTGTATTTCTGGCTCCAGGTTCCGGGTTGATCAAATGTCAAACGGAAATGATCGCCATCGTTGGCCATTTCAACCCATTTGCCTGCCATTTCTTTTGCTATCGCAGTGTATTTTTCTGCAATATCTTTTTTACCCAGCATGTCGGCTAGTTTTCCGTAGCTGGCAATACCCATAATGGCTTTTATCGAAAGGTTGGTGTTGTGCGCAAAGTGACCGGCAAAGTCGTCGGTACACAATTGGTTTTCAGGATTTAATCCGTTTTCAACCAGGTAATCGGTCCAAACGGTAAGAACTTCCCAATGTTTCTCAGCGTAAGTGGCATTTCCTTCGGCCTGAGCAATAGCTGCAGCCAATATCAGCATATTCCCCGATTCTTCAACAGGCATGTCGCCACCGTAAGTTTGTCCGTTGGCCTGTGGATAAGTACCCACATCGTGCGCAGCGAAAGGTTTGTTCCATTTCCCACTTTCAGAATAATAGAAAATCGGGTTCATCATACCTTTTTCTAAATCAGGATTATAAATCAGAAATAATGGGGCAGAAGGATAGGTTAAATCAACAGTGCCAATAGATCCGTTGCTGAAGTTTTCTTTTGAAAGGAAAATGGTATTGCCTTCTTTGTCTTTGAACAGTTTGTGGGCGGCAATCGACTGGCGGAATGCCAGTACGCACAATTCGGCATAGTTTTCGCCACCGGCTTTTACCGCGTCGTTCCACAACTGATTGTCAAAGTTGGCACAGGTTTCCATTAACTGATCATATTCGGCGTGAGCGGCTTTCAAAGCGGCGTCCATCGTTACTTGTCCGTCTTTTTTCCACCATGCCATACGGTTTTCGTTGAAGTACTGAATGGAATACAAATCGTCGTAGCCAATCATGATACGGCCGGCTGAACCGTTTGCTGAAACTTTACCCAATTGCTGAGCACAAGCCATTACAGGCATATCCGGAATCATTTTAGTTGTGATTTTTTGTTCGCTTGTCGATTCCAGAATTCCAGTAGCAGCAAAACCTTCTTTTTCTGATTGGTAGGTTCCGAGCGCATAACTCATTTCAGGAGTTCTTGGTCCGCAGAGGTAAAAATAACCCCAGTCGATGCGGCGGTCGTCACCTTTTTTAGCCAATACAGGCTGCTCTGTTGTTCCGGCTTTGAAATAGGTCAATCCTTCAGTTTCGCCTTTTTCGATGGAAACTTCCTGAGAAAGATTGTCCACAGCCCATTCCGGAGTAGCTTCGAAATAAATCTGAACCTCGTGTTCCTTGCCATCGTTCGATTTTACGTCGTAATTCACGTAGCTTACCGGGCGCGAAAGTACATCCAGGTTTTGTGGTAACAGCGGCGATGTAAATTTCAGGTTCAGATCAACCGGTCCGCAGGTAAATACATAGAACGTTGAAGTTGCCGACATAGAAACCGATTTTTGGGTAGCGGTCTGAGTAAAAATTTCCTGTTTTTCGTTGTCCTGGTAAAGACCGAAATCGACCAATGCACCACCAGTTTTGTTGTGGCAATGAGCTGCAATTACATTTTTACCACCTTTAACCAACAGGCTTTTCATTTCGTCGGTCAAAGGAAGAACAACATTATTTTTCCATGCATAACCGGTATCCACGAGTTTGGTGCCATTCAGGTAAAGTTCGAAGTTGTCGTCGTGCGAGTAAATGATATAAAGCGGTAGGTTCGACAGATTGGCATCGAGCGTAAACTCGCGGCGCACCCAAATGTCAGGTGTTAACCAAGGAGTAGCTAAATCGGGCATGCCTTCGGTACCAAAAGCGCCTTTTCCGGCCGACCATTTCGATGCGTTAAAATCCGGTTTTTCCCATCCGGTAGCTGGTTGGGCATTAGTGAAAACGCAGTCCCATGCACCCAGATTGGCCATTGGAACGATTGCTTTGCGTGGTAATTCTTCTTTGCCAAGGAAACGGTATACCTGACCATCAACACGAATGGCGCCAATCAATCCGTGGCGTTTGCCGGTCCAGTGGCGAACTACATCGCCGTACAACTGATCGGAAGTTGACCAAGCACTGGTGTATGGGTCGATGGTTACCAGCGGATAAGCGGGAGCCCGCATGTTTTTGGTTGTAGCAACCACCGGTGTGGCTTTTTTTGTTTCGGCGCACGAGGCGAGCAAAAACAAACTTAAAAGAACCAAATAAAATGGGGAGGCTTTTCTGAAAATCCCCATGTAATTTTTACTCATGGTTATTTATTTTGGGTTTATTAATAGTTTTTCTGATTAATATGCTTTGTTGGTAATACAGTTTCTGATAAGAAAATACTCATTCCTGAAAGCTATTTCACCACTAAGAATGCCGATATCCTCAGCCTTGCAGCGCCCATCGGGATCAACGTAATGGTTTCAACCGGTTTGTCTGTTACCGCCGGATATGGTGGCAACACATCGACCAATCCAAACTGATCGATTCCCCAGGTTGGAATTTGCCGTCCTTTGGCCTGAATTTCAATCGGGTTGTTTTGCTGCGAGAACGGATAATTGTCAGCTGGCCAGGGTTTGCGCACAACGGTGAACGATTTGGCCAAGTTTTCTTTATCGAGTACCAGTCCGTAATTCCACGGGCTTTTATAATCGATGCGGAAAGCCGGCCATTTTTCCTGATCGGCGTTTGCCTGCCATTTCGAGTCGCCAATGGCCGAAGCAGTGCTGCTGATTTTGCTGTATTCTTCTTTAATTTTCAGCGAGAAAGTAAGTGGACCATAATCAACTGAAACACTGTTCTGGTTCACCTGCCAGGTGCGGATGCCCAATTCCATCGGGAGATTCAGCGTAATTTGGTCGCCGTTGCTCCATTCACGTTCAATGCGAATGTACGAACCTGTTTTTGCCGCAATTTTCACTTCCTGATTGTTGATTTTTACTGAAGCTTTTTGGCACCATCCCGGAATCCGAAAGTAAAGCGGAAACGATACTTTTTTCTCCATACCGAGTTTGAAACGCACGGTTTCTTCGTACGGATAATTGGTTTCTTCAGCCAAACGCACGATGGTTCCATCTCCAACTTTGGCTGTTGTAACACACGAATTGTACATGATGGCAGCCAACCCATTGTCGTTACTGGCCATTACCAGGTTTTGCAGGTAGTAGGGCAGGGCATGACCATGATTGTGCTGGCAGCAACGGCTGCTAAACGGGTTCATCGTCAGGAACGGCCCTTCGTTGGCAATGCCGGGCGCATGATTTTTGTCGTCGGCAATTACGCCGTTGGGGCTGGTGATGTAGCGCAAGGCGCGCATGTCGGGCGTAAAGGCAGCGGTGAAGCTATTGAAAAGAACATCCTCGCAATTGTCGGCCCACAGCGGGTCGCCGGTGATGCGCATCAGGATGCCGTCTGAAGTCATTTGTTCGGCAAAGCCACAGGTTTCGGTTCCTTGTCGCGGATCGATGTAGCCCATGCGGGCATTTTCGTCGGAGCCAAACATGCCACCCGGAACCTGCCCAAAGGTGCGGCGGATCAGGTTATAATCGTTGTACGTTGCTGCCAAATGAGCCGAGTCGCCCGATTGCATAAACCAGGTTGCCGGTTCGCGGAAACACTGCGCAATATTTACGTTGTGCCAGTTGGGCAGCGACGATTTTTGCATCCAGTTGGCGGTGCAGCGATGTGTTTTTTCGGCGAGATCAAGCAGAAATTTGTCGCCGGTAAGGTTGTACAACCAATAAATGCTATACAGGTTGTCGCCGCCACGGCTGTCTTCCCAGTAACTCGATAAATAGGCCTCATCGGGAACACTCAGTTCGTAACGAAAGTATTTGGTCATAAAGTCGATCACACGCTGATCGTGGGTGCATTCGTAATAATTCTGGAAGGTGAAAAGCACCAGCATATTCGACCAGAAATCGAGGTGTTTTTCTTTGCCGTTCCTCACTTCAGGCCCAAACCAGCCATTGGGTTTCTGGCTCTTCAGGATGGCTTCAATCCAAATTATAGCTTCTTTTTTCATGTCCTGATCGTTCAGGATAAATGCCATGTCGGAATATCCGGGCAGCCAGTACGGAACTTCTTCCCAGCCATGGTCTCCGCCTTCCGACAGCCATGCATTGTTTTTCTTGTCGAGCCAGGCGCTGATTTCGCCCAGGTGGCCGCAAAGTCCGTCTTTCTGCAAATCAATCAGTTTTTTCAGCCATCCGCCGGGCTGAATGTTTCCCATCGGAAGTTTAATGAAATGGGCTGGTTGCAGTGGTGCCCGGTTACTTTGGTATAGGCTGTTTTGCTGGTTGAGCTGTGGATGGGCAACAACGGTTATTTCTTCTTTGCTATTTTCGGTTGCAAATCCTGAAATACCAAGCATGCAGGCAAAAGCACAAAAATAAAGTCTGTTTAGTTTCATGGTGAATGATTTCAATGTGGTTTAGGAAAATCAAGTACCCGAATGACTTGACTAAGTTATGGTTATTAAACCAAACAAAATTGTAAGGGTATAAAAAAGCCATCCCGATAAACAAAATATCAGGATGGCTTATATTTAAATGGTAATACCTATTGTTATAAATTTACTTTTACCACGGGAGAGAAAATCATGTCTTCAACACCGGCAATTTTCAAGCCGATACGTGCGAAAACATAGTTCTGAGTAGGAGTTAGGGCTGGTACAGTTGCTTTCAGAGTGATTGTATTTCCGGCGGTAACCGAAGCACCAGCCAATTCGGCCGAAACAACATTCGAACGGAAATCGACAAACTGAGTTTTGTTGACATACAGGTTCACGCGCTCAACGTCTTTGGCGTTGGCATCTGTAATGATTTTTTCAACTTTAAAAGTACCGGTCACTTCGCGTCCTGCAACGGTGAACAGTGGTGTGCGGATCATGTAGTAAGGCATAACTTCGATGTCCATAACCTTGCTGCCATTCAGGTTTACAAGAATGGTGTCCGATTTGGTTTCAGCGTTGGTGAGGCTCATGAATGGACCCTGATTTTTCGGGATAACCAATTTGTAATTGGCATCGAAAAGCATGGCTCCGTAAGTTCCGTCCTGGTTAACCGATACGTTGATTTCGCCTTTCTTTTGCCATCCCGGTTCCCACAACTGGAAAGTAACGTCGTTGTAGCTTACATTAATCGCTTCGCCTTTATAAACCAGTTTTCCTTCGAGTTTTGAAGCAGGTTCGTCAAAATTGTCGTACCCGCACGAAGCAAGGAACCCGCTGATGACGCCTAATGCTATGATTAATCTTAATTTCATATCTATTGAAATTTATTTTATTTGAAAATCTGTTTGTTCGGTTATTCCTGGTTAGGGTTCCGGACGATTAGCGGATTATTGTTTATAATACCGTTATCGATATTCGAGTAATAGTTTCCTAAACGGAAGCGGTGAGCGTTGGTAACCTGTGCAGGAATGACCTTTTTGAACACGTATTTACCGTCGTTTGGATTACCCGGATTGTAGTATTTATAAGGCCACAAACCGAAAACACGTGTGCTAACTTCGTCGGCTTTTCCAGGTTTGGTAGTCAGTTCAGTTGCCTGACCGTTCCAAACAACGTGAGCCAAACGCCAGCGTTTCATATCCCACAACTGGTGTCCTTCGAAAGCTAACTCAACTTTACGTTCGTGCACAATGCGGTCGAAAGAGATCTCGTTTTCAGCCAATGGAATAACCAATCCGGCACGTTCGCGAACTTTGTTCATGTAAGTTGCAGCTTTGGCTTTGTTGCCCAATTCGAAAGCAGCTTCGGCAGCATTCAGGTAAACTTCGCCCAGACGGTAACGAATCCACCATACTTCGCTGTTCACACCACGCTGGCCTGAACCAACTGCAAGGTCCATGTATTTACGAACATAGAAACCCGATTGAGCACTGAATTCGAGGTTGTCGATCGGTCCGTCCCATCCAACAATGTATTCAGGAGCTGATTTCCCTGGCAAAGTACCTCTTGCGCCAAAGTTGTCGCCTTTAATTACAGTACCGTCAGCCAAAAGGAAACCTGCCCAAATGTCGAGTTGTTTTCCTTTGTAGAACGATCCGGGAAGCATTACTGTACCTTCCAGACGGGCATCGCGACCAGCAAACATATCTTTTGGATTGCTGAAATAGATGTAGTCGCCGTTAGCCTGAGTGGTTGAGTATGTTTCGAAAGTGTTATCCAGTTTTTCGAACGACTGAACCAGGTTGAGTGATGGGTTTGTACGTCCACCTTCCAAATCTTCAGCCTGCGACCATGGTTGGTTAACCAAAGTCCAGCCTTCAACTTTACCACTTTTCAGTTTGAAGTCTTTCACGAAGATTGCTTCAGGGTTGTTTCCTTTATCAATGAAAAGGTTCGAGAAGTTTTCTGAAAGGCTTTCTTTCTTTTTATACAAAGAATAGTCGCCGCTATTGATCAGTTCTTCGGCTGCAGCCAACGCTTTTTGGTAATAAGCAGGAGCAAGGCTTGCAGGGATACCTACTTCGCCGCCTGGCAATGTTACGGATGGAGTAGTTGCACCATATTTAGCGATAGACGCAGCATACAGGCAAACGCGCGATTTCATAGCCAGAATCAAACCTTGAGTTGCACGAGATTTCATTGCTGAATTCTTTGGCAATGCCGATTTAATTTCGTCGAGTTCTTTGATGATGAAATCGTAAACTTCAACTTCTTTCGCACGTGGTTTACGCAGGTACGATGGGTCGCCGCTGAAATCGTAAGTCATCGACTCGGTGATGAGTGGCACACCGCCCATACGTTTTACCAGTTCGAAATAAATGCTGGCGCGGATGAAACGACCTTCAGCAAGGAACTGAGCCTTATCGGCTGGGTCGAGTTTATCGGCAGTACCACATTTTTCGATGAACATGTTTACTTCGCGGATTAGACCGTAATCCCAGTAGGACCATTCGCCGTAACCATAATCCTGGTTTTTATGACGCCAGTAGTCGCCACCGTTTGAGGCAAATGCTTCGTCGAAAGAGGCAAAATCCCACCATCCCTGAATAGTCTGATATTCCGGAATGCGATCGTATAAGTCGGCAACAACCGAAAGAACGAGACTTTTGTCGCCCCAGATCTGGTTGTCCAAAAGGATATTGGTAGGTTCTTTATCCAAAAATGCTTCATCGTTACAACCCCAACCGAGGGCGAAAAGCATAATTAAAAGAATCGAATATTTTTTCATTGTATAAAAGTTTTTAGGTTAGAAACTGAGGTTAACTCCAAGATTAACTAATCTGTTCTGAGGATACTGAAGACCGTTTTCGTCCATAATCTCAGGTTCAACACCTAGTTTTCTCAACTTGTCGAGTGAGAAAAGGTTATATGTATTTACATAGAAACGGACTTTCTGGAGTTTTGCTTTTTCAGCCAGTGTTTTTGGCAGTGTGTAACCCAATTCCATTGTCCTTAAGCGCAGGTACGACATATTAGTAAGCCAGAAGCTCGAGTTTTTGTTGTAGTTGCTGTGATCACCGTTGTTGAAGCGCAGGGCAGGATATTGACCTGAAACCCATTCGCTGTTCAAATCAAGTGGATCCACTCGGTGCCAACGATCTTCGTAGAAGTTTTTCAACAAGTTACCGGTGTTCTGGTATGGGCTTCTCATTTCCCACTGTTGGTTGTAAGAGTACATCGAACCACCAGAGAAGTCGGCTTTAAAGTCGAAGTTTTTATAGCTTGCACTTAGGTTGAAACCGAAGTTCAGGATTGGGTTGCGATCTCTTGGATAACCAATCGGACGCTGGTCGTAACCGTTAATCACACCGTCGCCGTTTTCGTCTTTATACATTAGGTCACCAGGCAACATGGTTTTATTTCCCTGTCCATCGTTGTTCACAGTGTAACTGTTAATCTGATCGATTGACTGGAACTGACCAATTACTTCATAACCCCAATACATACCAGTCCAGCGGCCTTCGCTTGAGTTACGGTAGTTGTCCCATGAGTTGCTGAAACGTGGTTTGTAAGAACTCAGGAATTTTTCACGTGCAAACGAGATGTTTCCACCTACAGAGTATGTCAGTTCACCAACTTTACCGTCGTAGTTAATCGAAGCTTCAGCTCCCATTACAGCATCGCTGTTCAGGTTTTCTTTTGGCAATGAGTAACCCAATTCGCTTGGAACCAGAACGTCGTATTTGTTTGCTGGCAATCCACTACGTTTACGATAGAAATAGTCAACGCTACCGTTGATTTTTCCGCTCATAATCGAGTAATCGGCACCAATGTCGGTGATTTTACTGGTAAACCATGAGATTGAAGTGATTGGAACACCACGGTCTCTCGAACCTTTAACTACGTTTCCGTCGATAATTACAGTTGAAGTTCCGTAATTGTAACCGCTGATGTAGTCGAATGCACCGATACCAACGTTATCGTCACCCAGTTCACCATACGATGCACGAAGTTTCAGATCAAGAGTGCTTGCACCAAGTAATTGTTTGGCAAAAGCTTCTTCGGTGATTCTCCAACCAATAGAAGCTGATGGAAAGAATCCCCAGCGTTTGTTCGAAATGAATTTCCATGCAGCATCTTCACGACCCGATACTTCCAGGTAATATTTATTTCCGTAGTTGTAGTTTACACGACCGATGTAACCGATACGTGCTTCTTCCCAGTCCTGATCGTTATAAGTATCCATATCAGCAAACTGAAGGATTGGAAGTGCATTGGTTTTTGGAACTGAGTGTACCCAAACGTCCAGTTCGTGACGATTAATACGTTCGGCTACGAAAGTGGCAGCAATGTTGTGTTTGCCAATTTCTTTCTTGTAGTTTAACTGACCCTGAAGTACAGTTTCGAATACTTTGTGCGTTCCACGTTCCCTCCATGGGTTCAGGTTGGCAAAAGTAACTTTATAAGAATCTGTTTCAGGGAAGTAGCTGTATGCATCGTAAGTATATTCGTGACCGTTCATTAACTTGTCGGCAATGTAGTACGAATAAGTTCCTTTGGCTGATAAACCTTTGATTGGGGTTTCGTATTCACCAATGAAGTTGGTTTGCAAAACGCGCCAGTCTTCAGTCCAGTAACCCGATTTTGCTTTGTTCAACAATCCCCAGTTTTCAGCCATGTGACCGATGTTGTTGATGTATTCCGGATTGTCGTTTGCGAACGGACGTTCGGTAGGACGGTTACGGAACAAAGCGAAACGTGGTGCCCAATAGTCGTCACCTCCGGGAACTCCTGGATTATCGCGGGTTTCCTGGCGGCCATTGATTTGAACTCCGACTTTCAAACGATCGGTGATTTTGGCATCAATGTTCGACTGGATGTTGGTACGGCCGAAAGTAAATTCACGACCCAATACCGAGTTCTGATCCAAACGGGTAACCGAAAGGTAATAGTTAATTTTGTCGGAACCCCCGGTTGTATTTACGTTGATTGATGTTTGTGGCGAATTTGGTTTGATAATGAAATCGTACCAGTTGAAGCTCTTGTAGCCAGCTTCTGTTCCGGCTTTCCATTTGGCCAGTTCCGAAGCAGTGATGTCGGTTTTACCGAACTGATTCATTTCAGCATCAGCTTTACCATTCATCCATTCGTAAGCACCAACGGTTTCAGGGAAACGCGACCAGTTTTGCCATCCGGTGTAAGCGTCAACATTGATTGTATTTTTTGTGCCCAGTTTACCACGTTTGGTAGTTACAACCACAACACCGTTTGCTGCACGTACCCCGTAGATGGCTGCCGAAGCATCTTTCAGGATAGTTAAACTTTCGATGTCGTTTGGCGAGATGTTGTTGAATTGTCCGGCATCTTTCTGGATACCATCGATAACGTACAGTGGGTTACCCATGTTACGGATCTGGATGGTTGCCGACGAACCCGGACGACCATCAGGCATACGGAATGATACCCCTGCCAGTTTACCAGCCAGCGCCGAACTTACGGTGGTAGCGTGTACACGGTCGAGGTCTTCAGAGTTCACTCCTGAAATTGCACCGGTCAATGATTCTTTCTTTTGAACGCCGTAACCAATGGCAACAACTTCGTCGATACCTATGGTGTTTTCAGCCAGTGTTACGTTAATCTCAGCCTGATTGCCAAGAGTTATTTCCTTGGTTTCCATCCCTACGAATGAGAAAACCAGTACTTTGGCATTAGCGTTAACAGGTAATGAGTAAGTACCGTCAACATTGGTGATGGTTCCTCCGGTTGTACCTTTAAAGAACACTGTAACTCCCGGTAAAGGCTGGCCTGTTGTATCGACAACCTTACCTTTAATCGTTTTGTTTTGGTTAAGAGGTAGCTGAGTCGAGTTCTGACTGGTTGTTAATACAATTAGATCGTTTGGCAATACTTTGTAGCTGATTTCCGAATTCAGAAATAACTCGTCAAGAATAGCTTCAACGCTCACATCTTTAACATCCAGGTTTACTTTTTCGTCGATCAGTTTGAAATCGTCGTTAAAGAAAAAACGGAACCTACTTTGACTTTCGATTATATTGAAAACCTCTCTGACAGTTTTTCCTTTAAAATCAAGGCTGAATTTGGTGCTTTGTGAATACACCGTAGCGCTGAGATGCAAGGTAAAAACCAAAAGCAATACAGTTGTTAATTTCATAATTAAGAATAGTTTTTTCAGTTTTCCTCTACCAGGGAAAATCAACCCAATTAGATTTTTTTTCATACATTTGAAATGTTAGATGTTTGACTGCAATGCCAGCATTTCTTTGCGGGAACTGACATTGATTTTTGTTTAACACTATTTACTGACAGGGGGTAGGTTCGGCAAAACCAACTCCCTGTTTATTTTTCTGGTCTACTGTTGCTTATATAGTTTTTTAAAGTCCTGAATACGTGCATCGCTACGCGAAATGATCACTGTTTTTCCAACAATTTCGTAATCGATTGGCGAGGTAATCTTTATCGCGTTCATTACCTGCTGCAATGTTTCATCTTCAAGAGTTCCGGTGAAACTGAAACGCTTAATGTCTTCCGATCTGAATTCGAAATTGAAGTTGTACTTGCGGCTTAACTTTTCAGCCAGATCGCCCAATTGTTCGCGTTCGATAATCAGCCTGTTTTCTTTCCACGATACAATCGATTTTGGGTCGATGCGCGGAGCAATAACCAACCGATGCTCAGGAATGTAGTTCAGTTCTTCTTTCTTTTCTTCAATTTTCTTCAGTACTTCAACCGTTACGTATTCTTCTTTTTTGTAGAAGGTTGCCTTTTGGTTGGGTGTCAGGTACACGCCATCCAGAATGTCTTCCGTCGAATGTTGCAGGGTAACTTTACCTTCAACCATGGTGGTTTCAATAATGGCGTCTTCCTGGTAGGCTTTTACGTTGAATTCAGTACCAACTGCTTTTACTTCAAATCCGAAGGCATCAACTACAAAAGGAAGCAGCTTGTTTTTGGCAACCTTGAAGTACCCTTCGCCTTCGAGGTAAAGCATGCGGTCTTTTTGGTTAAACGAAGTAGAGTACCGCAGCTTACTTCCGGCATTCAGCCATACTCTCGAACTGTCGGGCAAAACAATTTCGGAAGTTGAGCCCAGGGGAGCGGTAACTTCGCAAAATGATTCTGCCGGTTTTACTTTTGGGGTTAAAAGGAAATAGGAAAGCGTACCACCCAATACAAAGGCCACAACAATAAGGGCGGCTATACGTAACCAGTTGAATCGTAAATTGATTGTTCTACTGGTTGCTTGTTGTTCGGCAATGAGTTTCCGGATCGACTGGAATATGCGGTCATAATCAATGTCACTCTCAGTTTTCATCGATTCGTAGCCCGAAATTTCCTGGAACATAGCGTCTTTAATGCTTTCCGAAGTGTTTTCGTTCAAAAACATTCCTTCCAGCTGGCGCAATTCTTCCAGGTTACATTGTCCTGAATGAAATTTTTCGATCAGGCTTTTAAATTCACTATTTACAAATTCCGGATTTTTCATTTCACGAGTAATACAAGATTAGGGAAAACACTACTCACTCAAAAAATGATTTTTTTTAATGAGAGTGGATAATATTTGTTTAGAAGCAATGATATCCAAATATAATTAGCAGTAATACAATAGGATAGTCATCGTTCAAATGGAGCTTGATGAATTTTGAAGCGCGGTAAATCTGGTTCTCAACCGTGCGGATGGATAAGCTTAAACTTTCGGCAATTTCGGTGTTCGACAGGCCTTTCCACCGGCTCATAATGAAGATGTTGCGTTGCTGCTCGGGAAGCTGGCTCAGCAAATGTTCAATTTTTTTATTCAGTTCCTGAAACTGGATTGACGACTCGGGTGTTTCGCCGGTAATCTCGTCGAAGTTTAACGCATGTTGCTCGTATTTTTGCTTGACAACACGATGCTTTAATTCGTTAAACACTTTGTTTACGGTGATGCGGTACAGGTAGCTTTTAAACGACTTTTGTTCATCGGCCTCATCGCGTTTTTCCCAAACTTTCAGGAAAACATCCTGAACGATTTCTTCAGCTTCAAACGAATCTTTCAGGTACGAATAAGCAAAGCGATACAAAGGCTCACAGAAAGATTCGTAGATCTTCCGAAAAGCCTCGATATCTCCGTTCCTAAATCTCGCAATCAGCTTCCCGTCAATATGTTCCTCTGGTTTGGTCAAAGTGTTTATTTCAAAAAAAGAACTGAAATTAAAGAGGGCGTAAATATAAATTTTAAAATTCAGATTCATTCACAAAGGCCAAATAACATGACTCTTGTTGTAATTGCTTGATATTTAGTAGTTTGTGTAGTTGCTGGCTGGTAGGACTTTCTTATCTCTTTTCTGAATCAATTATTCGTTTTATCCAATCCTGCTGTAAAATTATTAAAACAGCAATGAGCGTTTCTGTGCAGTTGAGTGTATTATCAGGGAGGAGAATAAAAATATTCATACTTTTAGAAAATACTAACATTAAAAACAGCTATCCAAAATGAAAAAACACTTTTTTCTGATTGTCCTGTCATTGTTCATTCTGCAGGCGTTTGGCCAGTGGAAACCTGCCGGTGACAAAATTAAAACCCCCTGGGCCGAAAAAATTGATGTAAAGAATGTATTACCCGAATATCCGCGCCCAATTATGGAACGCACCGACTGGATGAACCTGAACGGTTTGTGGGATTATTCCATACTGAAAGCCGGAGCTGCAGAACCAACTGCTTTTGAAGGCCAGATACTGGTTCCTTTTCCGGTTGAATCGAGCCTCTCGGGAGTAATGAAAACCGTTGGTGGCGAGAACGAAGTGTGGTACAAACGTACCTTCGAAGTTCCGGCCAAATGGAAAGGCAAAAACGTGCAGCTCAACTTTGGTGCCGTTGACTGGAAAGCTGACGTTTGGGTAAATAACGTTAAAATTGGTTCGCACACTGGCGGTTACACGCCATTTTCATTCGATATTACTCCTTTCCTGAATAAAACAGGTGCTCAAAAACTGGTTGTTCGCGTTTGGGACGGAACAGACAAAGGTTTCCAGCCTCGCGGAAAACAGGTGAGCCGCCCCGAAGGAATCTGGTACACACCGGTAACCGGAATCTGGCAGACCGTTTGGCTTGAACCGGTTGCTGCCAAACATATTGAAAACATTAAAACAGTACCAAATATCGACAACGAACAGGTTGCCGTTTCGGTTTGTACCCAAGGTGCAGTTTATGGCGATTTGGTTGAGGTAAAACTTTTCGACGGACAGAAAGAAATTGCATCGGCTAAAGCTGTTTCAGGAGAAAAATTTGAACTGGCTGTTCCCGAGGCTAAATTGTGGAGCCCCGAGTCGCCTTTCCTGTACACCATGAAAGTGAGTTTTGTGAGCAACGGCGTGGTTACCGACCAGGTAAACAGCTATTTTGCCATGCGTAAAGTTTCGACCAAACGCGATAAAAACGGTATCGTTCGTCTGGAACTGAACAACAAAGCCTACTTCCAGTTTGGTCCGCTCGATCAAGGTTGGTGGCCTGATGGTTTATACACTGCTCCAACTGATGAAGCACTGAAATATGACTTGGTTAAAACCAAAGATTTAGGGTTCAACATGATTCGCAAACATGTGAAAGTGGAGCCAGCCCGCTGGTACACCCATTGCGACCAGCTTGGTATTTTGGTGTGGCAGGACATGCCGAGTGGTGACCGTTCGCCACAATGGCAAAACCACAATTATTTCAACGGAACAGAGATGAAACGCTCGGCCGATTCGGAAGCCAACTACAGCAAAGAGTGGAAAGAAATTATGGATTACCTGTATTCGAATCCTTGCATCGTGACCTGGGTTCCGTTCAACGAAGCCTGGGGGCAGTTTAAAACTGCTGAAATTGTTGAATGGACAAAAGCTTACGACTCAAGTCGTTTGGTAAATCCGGCAAGTGGCGGAAACCACTATCCGGTAGGCGATATGCTTGATTTGCACAACTATCCCGGACCAGATATGTATCTGTATGATGGTCAGCGTCCAACAGTTTTGGGCGAATATGGCGGAATTGGTTTGGCATTGGAAGGTCACCTCTGGAAAACCGACAAAAACTGGGGTTACGTTCAGTTTAAAAACTCGAAAGAAGTAACCGACGAGTATGTGAAATATGCCGAATCACTGTTGAAATTCATCAAAGCCGGATTCTCGGCCGGAGTTTACACTCAAACCACCGATGTGGAAGGTGAGGTAAACGGGTTTATGACTTACGACCGAAAAGTGATTAAAATGGAAGAACCACGCGTTCGCGAAATCAATCAGAGAATTTGCAACTCGCTGAATGATTAGAAGATATTATCTGTTGATCGGATGAGTTAAACTCATCCGATCAACACAGCATCAGGCCGGATGAACATTGCTTCATCTGGCTTTTTTTATGATGTGACAGACTAAAACCATTGTCAGGCTCGGTATAAGAAAAGGTTTTTATACTTTTATCCGACCAAAACCTAAACCAATGAAACGTCTTCTGCTTACAGTCTGCTTTTTTATTGCAATTACTGCATTCGCCCAGGAAAAACTGACCATTACGTATGGCCCGTACCTTCAGCACCTGAGCGACAACAGTGTAAATATCATCTGGACCACCAGCGGAGATGCCGTTTCGTGGGTGGAGCTTGCACCAAACGACAGCACCCATTTTTACCTGAAGGAACGCCCGAAATATTATTCGGCCGAATATGGTTTTAAGGATGTTTCTCGCCTGCATATCATTCGTCTGACCAATTTAGCTCCGGCGACAACCTATCGTTACCGTGTTTATTCTCAGGAAGTGCTAAACCACGAAGGAACCAAAGTTCAGTACGGAACTGTGGCTGCAACCAATGTTTATAGCGCCAAACCGATGAAATTTACAACTACTGACCAGTTGAAAGAATCGAAAACTTCATTTGTGATGGTAAATGACATTCATGGGAAAAACGACCTGCTCGAAAACCTCTTGAATAAAGCCGATTACAAAAGTGCAGGTTTCATTTTCTTTAACGGCGACATGGTGAGCGACATGCGTAGTGAGGAACAATTATTTGAAGGATTTATGGACACGGCCGTTCGCCTTTTTGCCAAAGAGAAGCCCATGTATTATGCCCGTGGCAACCACGAAACACGCGGAAACTTTGCAAGCACTTTCCCGAAATACTTTTCATCACCTTCGGGAAAATTGTATTATTTGCTACGCCGCGGACCAGTGTGTTTTGTGATACTCGATTGTGGTGAGGACAAGCCCGATTCGGACATTGAATACAGTGGAATTGTAGCTTTCGACCAATACCGCGATGCCGAGCGCAACTGGCTTCAGGAAGCCTTGAAGAGTCCGGAATTTAAGAATGCGCCGTTTAAAGTTTGTATGATACACATGCCTCCTTTTGGCGGCTGGCATGGCGAAGAGGAAGTAGCGACCAAATTTGTTCCGTTGCTGAATGAAGCCAAAATTGATGTTATGCTCTGTGGGCACCTTCATAAATACCTGAATCAGAAACCTGCAAACGGAGTAAGCTTTCCGGTCATTGTCAATTCAAACAATACTGTGCTGAAAGCTGAAGCTACTTCAGAACAGCTGACAATGAAGATCCTGAACGAAAAAGGGGAGCAGGTCGATTTGATTCAATTGAAGAAATAGCAAAGAATTGATAATTTGAAAGTAACAGATTCGGTAGAGCCCCTAGATCCCCTAAAGGGGACTTGAAAGCCGCCCCTTTAGGGGAGGTTGGGAGGGGTAAAATGAAAACTACATTAAATCGCCAAAGAAAAAATCAGAACCAAATTGAATTTTTGAGTTGCTTCATTTTGATTTTCTGAACCTCAGTTTATTTTCCGGAGTCATTTTTTCGCAGGCGTATTGAATGATTAGTCGCGGTGCAGTGTTCTTATATCTCAAGAGGAAAGGCTCAACTTCAGCCGCATTGATTTTCCAGGCTTCGCGCAGAAACCAGCCCATTCCCTGGTGAACTTCGCGTTCCGGATCGCCCATCAGTTGCTCAACAAACAGAATTGAAGGCATCACTTCGCGGGTCTTTTTCATATGTTTGATCAGTGTAACCGGCACACAACGGCGCTGGAACTTGTGGGGAGAATCCAGCCAGGGCGCAAAATCACTCATTTCGAGGATCTTTTTATCCAGGAATTTAGGCAGGATAAACATTCCCAGCACATCAGCATGAGCCCAGTTGGTGATGCTGAACGAGAACCAGCTTGCGATGCTCTGAAAAGTTTCCGGAGTAAATTTTTTCCACAGGCCATCGAGTAGCAGCAGAATAATAGAAATTTCTTCATACATCCCGCCTTTCATCAGGATTGGTGCGGCTTCCAGCACTTCAGGAAGATCAATTTCATATTCCTTTTGCAATGATTTTACCTTTTCGTATTGTTGTGGAGCGGTTAGTCCGTGCCCCACGAATTCTTCCTTGAAAAAGCGCTGCGATTTCTGAAGCCGCTCTGCATCTGCATTGGCGAGGCAATATGATTGGATTTCCTGAATGAGTTCGGTTGCTGTCATGGTAAAGTTTGTGATGTGTGACTATTTCTGATCCGGTTTTTTCTTTTGCCTGAGTTTTTCGATAAACGAAACGAGCCGGTTGGTGCGGGTTTCTTCTTTTTTTGCGGAGGTAATCCAGTTGATGTATTCTTTTCGGTGCGTGTACGACAACTTTTCGAAATATGCTTTTTCATCCGGATTCTCGTTTAATAAAGCCTGAACATCTTCCGGAATAATTACTTCCAGAACTTCCAAATCGCGCTCCAGCTCTACTTCAATCCTATCGCCAAATGATTTTCCAAGCTTGCTGCGGATTTCCTGCGTCAGCCCAAGGGTATGGCAATTGCGCCCCATATTGGCCAAACTTCCGCGGTATTCCACCTGCTTGTCGAACAGCGCTTTAATTTTTACTTGTCCGCGTGTTCCAAACAATTCCTCCACATTTAACGGGAATTCAACGTAGGCGGCATTCATTCCTTCAACCTGAATGATTGTTGCTGTGAAGGTAATCCTGGAAGAAGCGTTCATAAGAAATGAGGTTTAACCGATATTCAAATTTAGGATTTTTAAAATAAAAAAGGTCGGTATGTAAAAAGCATACCGACCTTTCAAAAAACACATCAGCTAGAATGAGTAGCTATTTATTGAACCACACTAAACTTGTAAATGCTTTGGGTTTGGTATGTTTCGCCCGGTTTCAGGGTGATTGACGGGAAATTGGTGTTGTTTGGCGAATCGGGGAAATGTTGTGTTTCCAACGCAATCGATTCGCGGTATTTGTAAGTTTTTCCACTTTTGCCCGTGTCGTTTCCATCCATAAAGTTACCGCCATAGAATTGTAATGCAGGCTCCTGGGTGAAAATTTCCATTTTACGTCCACTCACCGGTTCAACAACCGTTGCAGCCCAGCTCATTTCTCCTGAAGTTGGCTTTTTCAGGGCAAAATTGTGGTCGTAGCCTGGGCCATATTTAAGCTGTGTATTGGTCTCAATCTGTTCCAGATCCGTGCCAATGGCTTTACCAGCCCTAAAATCGAAAGGAGTTCCTTCCACCGGTTCGTTCCCGGCCAATGGAATCAGCGTTGAATCAACCGGCGTATAATTGTCGGCATTGATGGTCAGCACGTGGTCGTTGATGGTTCCGTTTCCTTCGCCAGCCAAATTCCAGAAAGCATGGTTGGTGAGGTTAACCGGAGTGCTTTTGTCGGTAGTGGCTTTGTAGCTCATTACCACTTCGTTTTTCGAGTTGAGCAGGTATTCCATTTCAACATTTAGGTTTCCCGGGTAGCCCATTTCACCGTCTTTTGACAAATAAGTCAATACTATAGATGAATCGGTTGCTGCTTTTACATCCCAGATAACATTGTGAAATCCGCCCGGACCACCATGTAAATGGTTTACTCCGTTGTTGCATGGCAAAGTATATTCCTGACCATCGAGCGTGAATTTTCCTTTGGCGATGCGGTTTCCAACGCGGCCAATCAATGCTCCGTGGAACACCTCCTTGGCTTTCAGGTAACCGTCGATGCTGCTGAATCCAAGCACAATGTCGCCCATTTTCCCGGTTTTATCCGGAGTGCAAAGGCCAACAATACGTCCGCCGTAATTGGTAATGGCAGCCTGAATATTCCCGTTCTTCAGGAAATACAGGTTGGTTTGCTTGTCGTCGATGGTTTTCTGAAAATCTTCAGCTTTCAGCGTGAAGCAGTTTTCGGGCTTGGCCGCTTGTTTCGGTGCACAGCTGCTGAAAGCAACAACCGCACCAAGGACTATTGATAAAAAAGTAATCCGTTTCATTTCGTTATTTGGTTAATGTTAAGCTCTTGATCAAATCCACTTCTTCCTGTTTGTAAGGTTTTCCATCCGGATGGAAAATTTCGTGGAACCACAATTTTGGCTCCGATCCATCAGGAATTGGTTCATCCCAGGCATATTTGGTGTTCGATTTACCGGCAACCAATCCCCAGTTAATCGCGCCAATGTTCTGTTCTTTCAAAATAGGCATAATATTGGTGAACAAACTGTTGTTGCGGCGTGCCATGTATTCGGTACAAACCATCGGGCGACCATAACGTTTCAAAGTGTCGATAGCTGCCTGGTGTTTTTCAGGACTTTCATAGTTGTGGTAAGTGATGATGTCGGAATTTTCAACCTGAAATTTATTCAGGTTCGAAAGCGACAGGTTCCAAACGCCTGAAGACAGTGGTTGTGATGGACGAACTTCCCAGCCCCATTCGAACACTTTTTTCAACAGTGGCAATGAACGATCGCCATAACCCGAGTTGCCCGGTTCGTTGTACAAATCCCAGATAGCAATGCGCTTGTCGTCTTTGAATGTGGTCAGCACATCTTTCACGTAAGCTTCCAGAGTTTTGATCAAAGTTGTATCAGAATAAAGCAAATCGCCCGGATCGCGCACCCAGCCGGAATTGTGAACGCCCGGTTTTGGATCGGGTTGTTTGCCGGCTTTATAGGTTGGGTTCCAGCAGTCGTCGAAAATACAGAATACCGTTTTAATTCCGTGCTTACTGGCGATGGTCAGGTAAGTATTCATTCGGCCTTTAAAGCCTTCTTTGTCCACTTCCCAGGCAACATGGTGCAGGTACACGCGCATCACATTCATGCCAATACCTTGTGCCCAGCCCAATTCACGGTTGATGGTGGCGGTGTCGAACGATTCGGCCTGCCAGGTTTCCAACTGGTTGATGGCTGTACTAGGATTAAAGTTCGATCCGCGAAGCCAACCGTTTTCAGCAGCCCATTGCTGTGCCTGAGCATCGGTCCAGCGAGTGGAGACAGGCTCTTTTCTCTCTTCTTTCTTTTGTTGCGGTTGGCAGGCTACCAAAGCGACCAGCGCAATTGCTAATAGTACAAATAGGTTCTTTCTCATGAGATTTTATAGTTTGAATTTTAGTTTCGGTTTATTTTTCGCCTGAAGGTAATGAAATTGTTTTCCCGGCCGGAATGGCTTGTCCGAAATTAGGAGTTCCGTCGGCATTCCATTTAAAGGGTTGCATCCGCACGTCTCGTTCCCATCCGGGTTTGGTGCTCTTCTTCGAGTGGTAAACAATCCAATCCTCGGTATTGTCGGGCGATTTGACAAATGAACAATGTCCCACGCCCAGCACTTCTGCATTTCCTTCGAAAACCGGACCCGATTTTTTCCAGTTGGCCGGATCGAGCAGATTTCCATCAGGATTGATCAATTGAAGCATTCCCTGGCGGTATTCCACCAGCCACGATTCGCGGCACGAGTAAATGACGAAAACTTTGTCCCCATTTTTCAGAATTTCAGGGCCTTCGTTCAAATTAAGCGGACCACCGGTTTCCCATACTTCAACCGGAGACGACAATTTTACGCGTTTGCCTTTCATCGTCCATGGATTTTCCATCTCGCAGATAAATAAATGCTGCTGGGTTGCGTCGGTCGTTTCCTGCTTAATCCAACCCGACCAAATGGCGTACAACTTATCCTTGTGTTCCAGAATGGTCATGTCGATAGCCCAAACGTTCGATGCCGAATCGTCCGGATTGTCGCCGGTGTACAGTTTGCCCATGTCCTCGTATTCGCTGAATACATCGTCGGTTTTGGAGCGCAACACGCCGGTACGCTGGTGAATAAACGGCGGTCCCGATTCTCCGGCAGCATAATACACATACCAGCGACCCTGTATAAAATGAATTTCAGGAGCCCAAACGCAATTGCGGTTCCAGCCGGTTTCCGGTGCCTGCCATATCTTTTTCACTTGTCCTTTTTGGGTCATTTTTGCCGAGCGCGAGATGTTAATTCCATTTCCGGCCGACCAGCAATAAATGTATTCGTTGTTGTGTTTCACCATCCATGGATCGGCGCCGTCCCAAACCGGATTGGTAAATGTTTTTTTTGCTTCGGCTGCTTTTTCGGTCTCTTTTTCGGTGCATTGCCCAAACGAAACGAAGGCAAACATCATTAGTATCAGAATTTTCAATCGGTTCATTCCTGTTATTTTAAGATTGGGGTTATGTAGTTTTTGTCGATAGTCATTACTTCTTTGCCGTCGCGCGTTTCAAAATTCACGGTACTGATGTACATCTGGCGCGGATGGATTTTAGTTGCACTGTTGTGGGCATGAAAAACGATCCGCAGTTTGCCGTCTTTATCGGTAAACAGGGCGTGATGCCCTACGCCAACCAGATTACCAGGTTTTTGCAGAATGGGGTTGTTTTGGTATTTGATCCACGGACCGTTAATGTTGGTGGCTGTGGCTACACCAACACCATACATTTGGCTTTCGTAACTGTTGGCCGAGTAAGTCATGAAATAAACGCCGTTTCGCTTGATCACAAACGGACCTTCGTTTACGCGTGGCCAGACTTCTTCCCAGGGCTGCGAAACCGAAATGCAATGCCGCATTGTTTCCGGCTTCAAATCGATCAGATTCTTTTCAAGTTGTGCTACCCAAACATTATTTCCATCGTTAAATCTTACCCAGAACAGGTAAGGAGTTCCGTCGTCGTCGATGAAAAGGGAGTTGTCGATTGACTTTTCCGTTTCCAACATAGGTTTCTGAACTTCCTGTTTGAAAGGGCCCAACGGAGAATCACTCGTTGCCACACAAATATGCTCGTCGGCGGAGAAATACATGTAAAACTTACCGTTTATGGCGTACACTTCAGGCGCCCAAAACCAGCGATCGGCATACACATCGTCTTTATGCAAGGCCAAACCGTTCAGTACTCCTGCAGGCACAGTCCAGTTTTTCAGGTCGTCGGAAACATACACCACAATGCCATTGGGCGACGAAGTTCCGTAAGCATAATATTTCCCCTGCCAGGTGAGAATGAACGGATCGCCCAGCGGAACGCGGTGCTCGACCAGTGCTGGATCGGGTTGCGCTTTGCACGAAAATATTCCGGCAGTAAGAAAGAGTGTCAGGATAACTAAAATTGACTTCACGGATTTAGATTAATTTTAGGGTTGAGTTATTCGGCAAAATGTTTGATTTTGCATTTTGCTTTCCCCGATAATACAGGCAAGTAGTCGGAAATACTCACACGCAAAAACACTTTTTGCTATTCAGTGAGTCCGAATTTTGCCGGTTCAGCCAATCATTTTTTAAGCGGAATCACCAATGTGGTAATCGATTGCGCCGGAGTTGCATATGAAATCGATTTTTCCGCTGGTTTGGCGATGAGAACTGAACTGCAATTTTCCGATTCACTGGTGCGGAATGCCTTTACTTCTTTCCTGAAATTGATCGGCTTATCGAGGTTTAACCGATATTCCTGCGCCTGCTCCGAATTATTTACCAGTGAAATTACTAGTTCTGTTTTATCCGGATTTATAGCCGCCAACACCTGATCGTCGCCGGTTTCGACAAAGGTATAACCTTGCCTGAAAAAGCGGGTAATCTGCATCCGCACATAAAAGTTCTTCACAATCGAGTACTCCTGTGACTTGAAATTACAGCGAATCAGGCACCACACGTCGTTATTTTCTTCCATCAACTGCCAGTCGAGCCAGGCAATCGGTTTCATGTAACGCATGTCGTCGAAAAGCTTTTGTGCCAGGCCAAGGTTCGAACCCAGGCTGTTTTTGCTTCTCCCGCTAGGTCCGGTTTCCGATTGCCAGAACGGTTTCCCGATCGATTGGGTGAGTTTGCATGCTTCAACCCGTTCGGTATTATTTCCTGAATAGGTGTGCGTGTTGATTTGCCCGATTTTATCCAGAATGTCGCCTGCCGACTGGTAGGCTTTCAGCACTTTGATGCAGGAGGCAATATTGGTTTCATCAGAAGTAGAAATCACAGTCTTCAATCCTGAATCCTGAAGTTTTGGCGCCAGCGTCCGGATAATTTTCATCTGCGTTTCGGGCTGAAAATGGCAACCCTCCTGGCTTCCCTGGTTGTACCAGTAGTTCGAAGTCGATTCGTTGAAAGGCTCCAGCGTGCGGAATTCGATGCCGTACTGCTTTTTATAGAACCGACAAACATCGACAAGGTAATCGCAAAAGGCCTCGTAATATTCGGGTTTCAGGTTGTCTTTTAAAGGATCAACATTTCCAGCGGCACAAACTGAATAGGTCATCCAATAGGGAGGAGAATTAGAGAAAGCTTCGAAAATCGCATCCGGTCTTTTGGCTTTTATTTTCAGCATCAGGATGCGTTGGCCTTTATCAGCTTCCCAACTGTAAGGCGCATCAGCCGATGGTTTAAAACCTTCCATTTCGGCACGCTTTCCCTTGCCTTTTACCATGTGCCCATCCAGATGCGAAGGATCGTCGCCACCACCAATGTTGTAGCGGAAGATGTTCATGTTCAGCTTGTCGGGTGCGGTAATCAGATCGACAATACTATCGATTTTAGCATCGTCCCAATTGCCAACCTGTGCTGCCCACCAACACAGTGAGCTTCCCCAACCTTCAATGGTTTGATAGGTTTGGTCAGTTTTAAGGGAAATTGCCTTTGGATTATTTTGTGCCCACAAATTCCCGCAAAAAACAAGCAAGACGAAACTTATAAAGAACTTGGTAAGTCTATTCATGTTGGTTTAGGTTTTGGTTGGTTTAGTAGGCTTGTCTATTCTTTCGGTACTTTCAGGCGGTCGCCGGTTCCCTGAATCATGATGCGTTCCCATTCTTTTCCGTAGCCGGGCTGTTTGGGCGCTTTCGGTATGTTCTTGCCATTTCCGTTGTCGAGCAATTTGCGTCCTTCGGTGTTTTTCACGTTTCCATCGATGTATTTCATGAACAGGTATTGGTAAAAGGCTTTCCAGTCGGTCACGAGTTTGTTGCCTGTAAACGCCGAGTAGCTGGTGATAAAATCGGTTGCCGCTGCCGGATTTTGCTTGTAAAGTTCAGCCGCCTGCTGATCGATGATTTTCACTTCGTTGGCATATTGGTTTTCGATTTGCGCCTGGTAAGTTTCAATTTCAGGATGAATAAGGTTGTAGCGCGAATAAGCCCAGTTGTTCACCTGGTTGAAGGTCCAGAAGGCCGATGTTTCCGACCAGCTAATCATCGAGCCGTTGCCCAACGCGTAACTCTCCGGAACGCGCTGAATGCCGCAGTACATCGGGGCATACACGCAACCGTCGGTATCGTCAACTCCAAACCAGAAAATGCCGCCAATGGGAGTGGGGAGCCAGCCGCGCGACTGTGCCACAAAACTGTAACCGGTTTGCTGGGTGGCAATGGCGCGCTCGCAAAGGTATTTCTCGCCGTCCACCTCAAATTCCATCGGGCGCCAGCGATAAGGCGACTGGTATGGACCGGCACCCGGGTCGTTGCGCATGTCGAGCGGTGTATCTTCGTAATGGTCGCGCATTCCGGCCATAACCTGCTGCAATGTTATGGGTGAATCGGCTTTTACCCACAGCGGCATGCGATTCGAAACAAAACCATTTGGATTGGCCGACTGATCAGGATATTTGGCATCGCGGGCAAATTTTCCTTCAGCATAATTGGTGTAAATGTCCTTTTCGCGAATTTCTTTATTGATTTTCCGGAAGAACGACCAAACGCGGGCATCGCAGAAACGGGCTCCGCCAAAATTAAGTGGATTGTACACATCCGAAAAGCTGAACGCTTCATCGCTGCCTTTGTAAAAACCATGCTTTTTGGCAAAGCTGATTACATCGGCCGAGTGAAATGTGGTTTGTTTGAGGTCGTTCCAGTTGTTGGTTTTCTGAAATGGGAAAGAAGTGATTCGGGCCTGGTTGGCGTGTCCGCTTACATAACCATCTGGTATCTGGCGGGCTACCCAAACGGCACCTTTTTCGTACTTCCCTTTGCCAATCAGTTCCATGATCCACGCTTCGTTAGCGTCTGAAATAGAGAATGATTCGCCGCTGGTGGCATAACCGTATTGGGCAACCAGTTCGGTCATTACCTTAATCATTTCGCGGGCAGTTTTCGAGCGTTGCAACCCAATACGCATCAGCGAGCCGTAATCCAGAATAGCTCCCGGTTGTGTGGTCAGCGAATCCAATCCACCCCAGGTAGTTTCGCCAATGGCTACCTGGTTTTCGTTCATAAACTGAACTACTGAAAAGGTATGCGCCACTTCAGGAATAGTACCCATGAGTTTGCCGTTTTCATAGTGATAAACTTCGCACAAATCGCCGGGGTTGTGGTCGGCAGCAGGAAAGAATCCGAGTGTTCCGTAACGGGTATGCGAGTCGGCGGCATAGGTAATCATTACCGAACCATCGGCCGATGCACCTTTGGTTACAATTAGGTTGGTGCAGGCAAAAATATTGGAGATGCCCGGAATAATGAGCAAAAACAGGCTAAGCGCGAGAATACGTTTGATCATGAGTTTTTCATTTTTGGTAAAAGTAGGGAAAATGAGATTTGTTAAAATGATAAAGGTTGTTTTTTAGGATAAATTCAGTGCAAAAAAAGAGACTGAACTTTGATAAGCCAGCCTCTTTACAGTATGTGATTCAGGTATTTTAGATAACCACTGTCATAATTGAATGCGCTAAACTGATTGTTTGCGCAGCTTTGCCATCAATCCAAAGTCGGAAAGGTAATTTATCGTCGGAAAGGTTGAGCACAACGACAACCATTTTTCCATCAGGATTCAGGAACGCGGTTGCCTGAAGTTTGTCGCGGTTGGTTGAGCAGCTAATTCGTTTGGCTCCGGGTTGAATGAATTTCGAAAAATGCCCGATGTAATAATAGCTGTTGGTATAAATCAACTTTCCGGTTTTGGTGTCGGCATGTACTGGCGCGAAGCAAAAGTTGCCCACATGGTTGGGACCACCGTTTTCGTCAAGCAAAACATTCCAATCGGTCCAGGCAACTGTTCCGCAGTTAAAATCGTTGACCATCGAGTTTCCGTATCGCTCGCCCAAAGCCCAATCGTTTATGCGATCCAGACTGAATTTTTCGACACAACCTTCGGTAAAAATCAGGTTTTTATCCGGAAAAGCTTCGTGAACACGCTTCAGGTTTTCGAACTGTTGAGCGCTGCCCGTCCAGGTTTCGTACCAATGGAAGCCAATTCCCCAGATGTATTTGGCAGCTTCGGGATCGTTCAGAAGGGTAGTGGCGCGCTGGTAAATTAAATCGCGATTATGGTCCCAGCAAATCAGTTTTTTGTCGCCCAGTCCGTTTTTCTGTAGAGTAGGACCGAGGTATTTCTTTACAAAATCGCGTTCCTCCTCGGCAGTGTACAGGCACGATTCCCATTTCTGTTTGGCCATTGGTTCGTTTTGTACCGATAAACCCCAAATGGGCATTCCCATCGATTCGTAGGTTTTAATGAATTTCACATAGTGATTGGCCCATGCTTGCGCGTATTTGGGCAGAAGTTTTCCGCCGTGAAGTACATCGTTGTTGTCTTTCATCCATGCGGGAGGACTCCAGGGACTCACAAACATAGGTAAAGTTCCGCCAGCCGCAGTAATCGCTTTTTTGATAAACGGAATCCGGAACTTTTCGTCGTGCGAAACATTGAACGAATTTAAGGTTGTATCGTTTTCGGTAACATAGCCGTAAGTATCGCTCGAAAAGTCGCAGCTGGCAATGTTTGTACGTGAGAAATTATAACCGATTCCTTTGGTGCGATCGTAGCAGGAGGTGAGGAATTCGTTTTGAGTGGCTTCGGGCAGTTTGGCAAAAACTTCGGATGAAGCGTCGGTTAATGCCCCACCAATGCCAATAAAAGTCTGGAATGTGTGCGTTGGATCAACAAATACGCAGACCTGAGTTTCCACAGGCTGACCGAAATCTTCAAACGAAACATCGGCAGTTTGAGTGAGTCGAAGCGTGGTGTCTTTGGCTGTCGCAAATACCTGAGCCTTAACGGGCGAGGAAATTGGTGTAGCCTGCTCTTTTTTAAGCGTTGTTTGCTTTGGGGTACAGGCCGTCAGCGCCAAAATCGATAATGCAATCGTGGTTTTAATCTTGTTCATGTGGTAAAATTTATTCGGCATAAAACTACGAATATTTTTATTGGTGAAGTTGCCTTGATTGTACAGAAAACAAAAACCCTCCTGCGATTGAGTGGCAAGAGGGTTTTTGGAGTTTTGGGTAATTTCTTGTTTAGAATTTGAATGGAGAAAGTTTTGCATAAAATTTATATGCTTTTATCATTCCGGTTTCAGAATTATCGGTACGCGGTAAATGCCTGAATCCTTTAATTTTAACAGTTTCACCCATGTCAATTACAATCTGGTGTGGATGCGCTGGCTTTGCCGATGCGTACTTGGTACTCCAGAAAGTTGATTCCTGATTGTCGCAGGCTCTTGTGGCCGAATTATTCTCAGAAATGACCTCTTCGCTGTCGGCGTAAATCACTTTCCATTTTGATCGGGGTAACGAATTTCCGCTTTCATCGGTTACTTCCAACTCGGCCAAAGTAGTTGTTGGGTCATTGCTATTCTGTGAACTGACAGCTTCCAGACAGATGTACCGGGCTTCGGTTACTTTATCGAACGCGATGGCTTTCCAGCCACCTCCGGCAGCAAATTCGCCTTTGCTGATTGGACTTTCGTTCGAAAGATCAAGCGTTTCGCCACTTTTCCTATGCATCAGTGATTCGTAATTGTTGATTTTATCTAGAATAGGCTTGGCTATTCCTGCAATTTTGGGCTCCGACGGGCCTTCCAGATCGAGTACAATAATTTCGTTTTCGCCTTTGCGCAGCCAGCATCCCGGCATATACAGGCTTTGCTGCGGACCAATTTTCCAGTAGCGGCCAATGTTGTAACCGTTGATCCAAACCATTCCTTTTCCCCATTTGCTCATGTCGATGTTGGCATCGCCTGTTTTGTCAAGCTTAAATGTGGCACGGTACCAGGCTGGTCCTGAAGCTTTGGCCGATTTGTATTTCAACGATTTCACGAAGTTGTGGTCAACCGGGAAATTGTACACTTCCCAGTTTTTCAACTCGGTTGTTCGCGAATTGGTTTTCAGTTCAACCTTTTCGGTGATTCCTTTCCGGTCGATGATGGTTTTATCGAAATTGACGCGTCCCATGCCATCAACCAGAATATCGAGCTGCGATTCTTTATTTATTGCAGGCAGTTCAATCGAGTTCTCGGCCAAACGACGTTCAATTTTCCCGATAAGTTTGCCATTTATATACACCAAAGCCCAGTCGTGCACTTCTGTAATTACCAGTTTACTTTTTTCTGAACCCGGCTTCAGGGTTGTCCTGTACAAAATGCTTCCCCAGCCCTGATCGAACATTTCCATTGGTTTAATTTCTTCGGTTTGGTTTGCTGCCGGAAGGTTTTCGAACAGGTTGGCTACTTGTGTCAGACTGAATTCAGGAATTGTGATGGTTGGTTTATTGGCTGGTGCATCCGGAATTGATTCGCCCTCATTCAGGTAATTTTTCAGTAAATCGCGAACAGCATAAAATTTCTCGGTGGGCAAACCGGCTTCGCTGATGGGTGCATCATAGTCGTACGAAGCCACGTTGGTGCCATAAGGCGGGCAGTTGGCGCCACCCCATTGGGCAAAGGTTGTTCCACCGTGAGCCATGTAAAGACTGAACGAGATTTTGCGGTCCATCATGTCTTTCATGCTGCCAATGAAACTGTTAACCGAGCGGGTTTCGTGCGGACGGCCCCAATAATCGAACCAGCCCGACCAATATTCTCCACACATCTTGGGCATATCCGGATAAAGCTGTCCATACAATTTAAATTGTTGATCGATATTCGATCCGGCGCCAAAATTTAGTGAACTGAAAACGCCATCGAGCTGGTAGCGGTTAAAATTTGAGCTCCAGTCGCAGCGTAAAAGCTGAACTTTGTCGAACCCTGCTTTCCGGATTTCGTCACGAACCTGGCTCATGTATTGCCCGTCTTTTCCCCAAACGGCGTATTCATTTTCAACCTGCACCATGATGATATTTCCGCCATTCTGCAGTTGTAGTGGCGCTAGTTGACGACCAACTTCGCGAATGAACTTGTTGGCATTTTCCATATAAAAGGCATCGTTCCGGTCGCGAACCGAGATGTCTTTCTGCTTGAGCAACCACCAGGGAAGTCCTCCCATGTCCCATTCAGCACAAACATATGGGCCGGGACGCACGATGCAATACATCCCATTTTTCTGGATGAGGCGTACAAATTCGGCAACATCGGCCTGCTCGGTGAAATCGTATTTGCCCTGAACTTGTTCGTGATAATTCCAGAAAAGATAAATGCAGATGGTATTCATCCCCATTGCTTTACACATCTGGATACGGTGTTCCCAATATTCACGCGGAATACGAGGATAGTGAAGTTCACCGGCGCGAATTACAAAGGGTTTTCCATCGAGCAGAAAAGTGTTTTTCCCAACAGCGAACGTATGTGAATTTTGCGATGAAAGGGTGTTGTTTAATCCCAGGATAAGAGCCAGGATTAACATTAACCCGCTGAAAAGTTTAGCCATAAAGATTGGTTTAATCGGTTACAAGCGTCGAAAATACACTAAAAATGTAAATTGAAGAGAATCGTACTTAAGAAAATAATGTAATTCTTAATGAACAAAAACCCCTTTACCAAAATCGATAAAGGGGTAAACTTAACCAATCCGATCAAATAAAGATTTGAGCAGATTATGACGTAAATGTTTACAAATCCCTTGCTAAGAAGAGCTAATCACAATTTGGCGCAAGCTGGATAAAATCAGTTTGTTTATTAACCCAATAATAGTCGAGTATTTATATCGGACAGCCTTTGCGAAAAGCACCTACCAGAATGAAACTAATTATTTATCTGACCTGGACTCCTCCGATTTTTTCCTTCAACCTGTTGAAGATCATCTCCCAAATCTATTCTTGCCTCGTCCGCAATTTTATTGAGTCTTTTAACAACATCGGGATACAATTCCAGTACATTATATCTTTCACCTGGGTCTCTTCGCAAATCGAAAAGCATTAACGCAACACTCTGTTCTGAAACATTTCCTGGATTTCCGTCATTTCCTGGAAGATTATTTTCATAAGAACGAAACTTATGAGGAAAGACAAGTTTCCATTCTCCATCTGTCACTGCTTCTAAGCTGTTTTTCTGGTAATAATAATAGAAGTTACTACGAGGATTTGCGTTAGCCTCATTTCTAAGCAATGGAAGGATGCTTATACCATCAATTTTATTCTCTGGAAGTTTGGCATTGCTAAGCTGTGCAAAAGTTGGTAAAATATCAATTGTAGATGCAAGGTTATTACAAATCAAACCTGGAGAAATTACACCTGGCCAATGCATAATACAAGGAACCCTTTGTCCCCCTTCCCATGATGTTCCTTTTCCTTCTCTTAATCCACTAGTACTACCTGCATGATTTCCATAATTTAACCAGGGGCCATTATCAGAAGTAAATATAACCAATGTGTTTTTGTCAATCCCATTTCGCTGAAGTGTTGAAAGGATTTCGCCAACGCTCCAATCCAATTCCATCATTACATCACCATATAAACCTTGCTTACTTTTTCCCTTAAATTTATCTGAAGCAGAAAGCGGGACATGAGGCATTGGATGGGCTAAATATAGAAAAAATGGTTTTCTTTTGTTTTTGTTTATAAAATTGACAGCCCTTTCGGTAAACCTTTTTGTAAACTGGCTATGGTCAGGATTTAATTCAACAACAGAGTCGCCCTCAATTAAAGGTAAATCAGGGAATGTTTTAATTTGAGGATGATTTGGCCACATATCATGAGAATAAGGAATGCCAAAATATTCATCAAACCCATGATGGGTAGGCAAAAAATTCTTACTGTCGCCTAAATGCCATTTGCCAAACATCGCAGTAGAATAACCAACTTTTTTTAGCACATCGGCAATTGTTTCTTCTTTTGAACTTATTCCGATAGGTGAATGAGGCATTGGTGCTCCTGAAATGCCGATCCGGTTTGGATAACATCCGGTTAGCAACCCAGCTCTTGAAGCGCCACAAACAGCTTGTGCAACATAGAAATTTGTAAAACGAACTCCATTATTAGCCATTTTATCGATATTGGGTGTCTTATACCCTCGGCTACCGGTACTTGATAAATCCCCATAGCCCATATCATCCAACAAAATGACGACAAAATTTGGTTTATTTTGAGCAACCGACGGAATAGTCATTAGTCCAAATAATGACAACCCAATAGTAGGAATAACTTTGTTTAATATCATGATATCGAAATTGACGGTTTATATCTTTAAGAAATAGAATTTAACCATGATATGTGGATATCTATGCAATTAATATCCACATATCATGATCAATTAAGAATCAATTACCAATTTACCAACCTGGATTTTGGTTAAGTTTAGAATTCAAGTCAATTTCTTTCTTCGGAATTGGCCACAAGTAATGCTTCGATACATCAAATACCTTAAGGAAGGCATCCAGCTTAATTGTCACATAAGTTCCTGAAGCATTTTTGTAAGTCATTCCTTCGACATAACCAGGAATTTCAGTTTCTGCAGTTTTCCACCGTCTTATATCGAAAAGACGGAATCCTTCAAAAGCTAGTTCCAACATGCGTTCTTTTCTTACAATAGTTCTCAGTTCGGCCTGTGACAAACCGGAAGCAATAGCTGGCAATTTAACATCGGCACGACCAGAGCGGATCGCGTTTATTGCATCGTAAACGCTTTGGTCAATTTGATTGCTTTCAATTTTTGCCTCAGCATAAGTCAGCAAAACTTCTGCATATCTGATCAGAATAATATTAATCCCACAATTCGAAATATTGGCCACATCATCTGTATTCACATACTTTTTGACATTGAACCCTAATACAGTAGCAAGATAGGTACTGCCCACCTCGTCCAGGGTTTTGCTTCCTGGCGTGGGATCATAGATTTTCCCATCTGGCAAATTGGAACCTTTAACAAAAACAGAGAACTTCAGGCGAGGGTCACGGTTTTCGTACGGGTTATCTTTATCAAAACCACTTGTAGGATCTGAAATACTTTTCCCATTCAACATTGTAAAACTATCTACTAATTTCCGCGTGGGCACAAACGTACAACTTGCATTTTTCTGACTATAAGGTCCCAAATATTGAAACATATTGTTACTGTAAACATCTTTAATATACTCCTTATCGAGAATGACTTCAGCATTATTTTCAGCAGCATATGAAAACAAATCCTCGAATTTTGGATATAAACTGTATTTGTTTAAATCCATAACACTTTTAGCTGCACTAGCTGCTTCAGCCCATTTACCTTGATAGAGTAAAGCTCTTGCCTTTAAAGCCAGTGCGGCACCTTTGGTTATTCGACCTTTATCCGTTTGAGTCAAAGGTAAAGCACTTGCACAGGCTTCAAGCTCAGTATTTATAAAGTTCCAGATTTCAGTAGCTGAATTTCTGGAGACGGCTTGCCCTTCAGAAATTGTATTTATAGTTTTTGTAATCAGCGGTACGTCGCCCCAAAGCATTACAAGCCGCATGTACTGATAGGCACGAATTACTCTAACTTCGCTTTTTAGAGTTGAAATAAGAGTTGAGTTGGTAGTAGTCACTTCATCAACTTTTTCAAGAAAATTATTTGCCGCTCTTATGCCCTTGTAACTATAGACCCATTGATCGTATATTTTTTGAGTAGTAGTGCTATAATCGCCACGTTCAATAGTTCCATTATCATAAAATGGAATGTTCGAATGCATAATATCAGTCAGTCCGTCAAAATCAACTACACTGGTGCTGTCGATATATCGGTAAACCGCATTTGATCCATAAACGGCATCCTTTTCAGTTTTCCAAAATATGTCGGTTGAAATACGGTCGTTTGGCACTGTTTCCAATAAATTCTCAGTACAAGCTGAAAATAATGAAACAAATAAAATTACGATCGAGAAAAATATAATGTTTTTCATGTCAGTTAAAATTGAAAATTAAAGCCTAAAGAATAAACTGATGTTTGAGGATAATAAGCAGCACGACCTGATGGAAATTCTGGATCAAGGTTCCATTCATTAAGTTTTGAAATGGTTAGCAAATTTGTACCACTTATTGTAAACCGTGCGCTTTTAATGAATGTCTTAGCCAACAGGTTTTTAGGCAGACTATAAGCCAATTGTAATGTTTTAAGACGAAGATATGATCCATCGTGAATCAGCATCTCAGAGGTTTGAACATTATTTAGAGAAAACTTTGTTGGACGTGGAAATCTTGCATCTGTATTTTCCGGCGTCCAAACATTATTTGTATATAATTTATGGGTAAAACCTTCCTGATTTCCCATTTCGGATAGAGCACCCGATAACCTTACAGCCACATCAGCTGCACCTTGCCATTGCCAAAATAATTCAAAATTTTTATAGGCTAATGTCGATGTAAATCCAAAGGTATAGTTTGGGAATGAATTGCCTAGATAAGTCATATCGGCCGGAGTTATTTTTCCATCGTTATTGAGGTCAACATATTTGGTATCACCGGGTTTGGTATTCGCAAATAAAGTTGGGTAGGAATTTACTTCCGCAGCACTTTGGAAAAACCCATCGACCTTATATCCCCAATTGGCATCAATGGGTAATCCTTCAGCACGAATGGTCATCGGGTCAACAGCACTTGTTGTGATATATGGGCCCGTTCCTGCTAAACTTGTGATTTCATTTTTGTTATATGCAAGATTACCTGACACATCCCATCTCCAATCCTTACTTTTTCCTTTATAACTAACCATCAATTCAACACCCTTATTTTCAACAACGCCAGCGTTTTGTTTGGGCGGGTTCAGTCCTATGACCCCTGGTATAGGCAAGGTCAATAAAATACCATCAGTAGTTTTTTTGTACCAATCGAAATTGAATGTAACTTTCTGATTAAACCATTGTGAATCGAATCCAATATTAGTCTGAGTAGTTGTTTCCCAAGTTAGATCGGCGTTGGCCATATTCTTCTGAAGATAACCTTGTGCAAGCTTGTCGCTGAATGTATAGGATGCACTAATGAGCGCGGGATAGAACTCATACAATGGGATCGCCTGATTACCTGATTTCCCCCAAGAAGCACGTAATTTCAGGTCGTTGATGATTTTGCTGTTTTTATTCCAGAAATTTTCTTGTGAAATACGCCATGCACCAGAAACTGATGGAAAAAAAGCATAAACATTAGGTCCGGTAAAGCGAGAAGAACCGTCCCAGCGAGCATTAGCTTCAAATATATATTTTTCGTTGTAAATATAATTTGCTCTCCCAAAGTAACTCTTCAAGCCCCACTCGCTATCATATCCGGTTATATTCTTGTTATTGTCAGAACCCATAGATATTGACTGTATGTCATTATTATAAAAATATTCCCTATAACCTTTCAGGTAACTCTGCTTATTGTAAATTTCGGAATAACCAGCAAGTAATTTAATCTGATTTTTTGCAAAATTCTTTTCGTAATTCAGCAATGTTGTAATTGTTGTTTCTTCAATATTCTCACGAATTTCATTCAACATGTTTTTATCGACATTCTTCAAAAGTGTTTTTTTTGTTGCATAATCATAAATCTGAAGAGTATTATTAAATATCTTCTGAGCGTTGTTGTTGCTGCGCAAAGAATATTGTCCGTTAAATTTTAACCCCGGAATAATTTCGTAGTCCAGCTTCAGATTTGTAACGAGTGTACCTTTGTTTAGTTTATCATACCCCCCCAAATCATTATATAAAAGAGGGCTGTTGCCTTGCTTACTGATGCCGTAGGTTCCGTCAGGATAAAGTGGAACTGCCCATTGCGATCCATGGTATAAATAGTGCCAAATACTTGTCGTACCCCCTACAGGTGCACTGTTCCTAGAATAGCTTTGACGATAATTTATATCAGCGCTTATCTTTAATTTTTTGGTGGGATTAAAATCCAGGTTTACACGCGCCTCCTTACCTTTATTGAAAACAGAAGTAATGATACCATTTTGCTCTTGCCACCTGATGCTGGCTCGTCCCTGAATTTTTTCACTTCCTCCAGCAAACGATAAATTCTGATCGAACTGAGGTGCATCCTTATATAAAATATTAAACCAATCATTTGGAAGAGGATAAGTTATCCTATCATCAGAAGAGACCCAGGTTTTAATTAGGTCTTCGGAATAAGGGGCAGTCATACCTACATTGGTATAAGCCATATTTTGATAACGCAAATAATCCTCTAATCCCATGTGTTCTGGTTTGTTATTTGCTTGCTGCATGGCAACATACCCTGAATAGGTAATTGAAACCTGATCTTTTTTCCCCCTTTTTGTAGTAACCAAAACAACTCCGTTGGCTGCCCTGGAACCATAGATTGCTGTTGAAGCAGCATCTTTCAGGATTGAAACATTGTCAATATCACTTGGATTAATATCATCCATACTTTGCTCAATGCCATCAATTAAAATAAGTGGGTCATTATTCCCGCTAAGAGTAGTAATTCCACGTACACGAAGTGTCGCTGCTGATCGTCCAGGAACACCTCCACCATCTAAAATTGTAACGCCGGGCGCTAATCCCTGTAAAGATTGTTGTGCATTAGTTACCGGCCTTCTGGCCATTTCTTCGCCTTTCATTTGGGAAATAGGACTTGTAGTACTTACTTTTTTTTGTGTTCCATATCCTACGGCTACAACTTCCTCGATCCCTATTGTTTCATCGGCTAATGAAATGTTTATCGAGGTTTTTCCACCAACAGCAATTTCCTGAGTTTTCATTCCTACGAACGAGAATTGTAATACTGCGTTCGTAGGCACATTGGCTAGTGAGTAATTCCCCTCAGCATCAGTAATGGTTCCATTGGTAGTTCCTTTTATAACAACCGAAACTCCCGGAAGAGGCAAACCTGAAGAGTCGGTTACTTTCCCTGAAACGGACTTTTGCTGCTGTTCATTTGTATAACTATTGGTTGCGGTTGTTAAAACAATCTGACGGTCTTTAACCAGATAACTGACATTGGTGTTTTCGAAAATTCGTGTCAGGATCTTGTCAATACTTTCGTTTTTTACCTCAAGGCTAATTTGACGTTCAACGTCAACCATTTTTTGATTAAACAAAAAATAGTATTGACTTTCATTTTCGATCTTATTCAGAATGTCAATCACTTTTGCGCCTTGCATTTTAAATGTTAGCCGCGTTTCTTGAGAGTAAGTGTTTGTTGCAAAGGTTTGTGCAACAAACAAGAGCAAAAAGAATACACTTAAGCGCATAATTTTCCATAGTTTAAAGAGTACACAATCAGGAATCGGTACCCTGGTCCGGTTTTTTTTCATAAATTTGAATCATTAAGTGGTTAAACAATTAATTGAGCGTTAGACTACTTGATGTTGACAGGGGAGTGGTGCGAACACTTTCCTGTTTTTTATTTGAACTGATTAATTTTTGATTGATTGATTCTTAGTCTTATTCTTCTTTTCTGGTATTCTCCATCAGCATTACTTGCCCTTTTTTCTTCGGAGTAACTCAGTGGAGTGGTCAGAGAGAGCAATTTCAGCACTTCGTCAAGTGGTTCGTCTATAAAAGTGGCATGAAAAGTATAATTGTCGAGCTGTTTGTCGTCAACTACTACTTCTGCATTGTACCAATGACTTAACCGGCGTGCCATTTGCTGCATATTTTCGTTCAGGAAAACTAACTTTCCATCTTTCCAGTTGGTGTATTGCGATGCTTCTACATCCTTTTTTTCAACGGTTTGTTTTTCAATGTCAAGCGTGATTTGTTCGTTGGGATTCATAACCGCCAGTTGCTTGCCCATCAAGGATGAAACATCTACTTTCCCGGTTTGTAAAACAATTTCTTCAATATGCTCGTCCTCGTTGGCAATTACATTAAATGTGGTTCCCAGCACCTTAATGTCCAGATTTGGCGTATATACATGGAAGGGAGCTTTTTCGTTGTGAACTACGTCAAAAAAGGCTTCACCAACCAACTCCACTTTTCGTTCTCCATTAAATGTTACGGGATATTTGAGCCGTGAACCGCTGTTCAGATAACCGGTTGATCCGTCGGGTAACTGGAATTTAGTGCGAACGCCCATGGGGCACTGTATCTCGGCAAACGAAACCGGGTTGGTTGCCTGCTTATTTTGCATGAAGTAATATGCCAGAAATGAGAACAACAGTGGAAGAATCAGGATTGCAGCAACTCGTTGAAATCCAATCCACCAGCTAAGTTGCTTTTTATTTTCAGTTTCATTAAGTCGGATCTGGTGATGAACCCGGTCGAGAACTGGTGTCAAATCATGATCAGAATTGATTTCTGATTTAAGTCTTTCCTGCCAATCCTGAAGCAACAGTTCATCTGCTGAACTATTTTTATCGTCTGACAGCTGTTCTGAAAGTTCAATCTGCTCTTTTAGAGTTAATTTTCCTTTCGTATATTTTGTGATAAGATGTGATAATTGTTCCTTCATTGCATTAAGTTGCACAATTCATTTCTGAAATGAAAATTCTGTAATTTTTGATTGCTTTTACACTAATATCCGATGAGGTAGATTCTCTCATGGGTATTTTTGAAGTTTTTTTTGAGTGTTGCCAAATTTCGGAACGGCAAAAATGATCCAGGTTTGCTTGAATCATTGTATTTCAGAGCACTGGTGGTTCTTTACGGGAGCTTTGCTTGCAACACTAATATACAAACAAAACAGCAAATAGAAGAAGTGTAAGGCTTTCTGGCTTTATTTGGGTTCGGATAAACCGAAGAGCTTCAGAAACCTGGTTGTCAACAGTTCCGGCCGAAATATTCAATTCTGCAGCAATTTCTTTCGAACTTTTTCCTTCCAGTTTACTTTTTACGAAAATTTCACGGCGGCGAGGCGGCATCTGTTCAATGATCAGATTGATTTGTTGAAGGGCTAATTCATAATCATTTTCATGTAGTGCCTGATTATCTGAGAACTCCGGATCGTTTCGAAGACTTTCTAGGTATCGGAGCGATGTGGCTCTTTTATTAAAGTATTTTCTTATCTGGTTAAAGGCGATGGTAAACAGGTATGATTTGAATGAATACTCCGATTTCAGTGCGTGACGATTTTCCCAAATTTTCACAAAAACCTCCTGAACCAATTCTTCTGCATCGTGCTCATTCCTGAAATATTTGAAGGCAAAACCGTACAGTTTTGGGCTGTAAACCTCAAAAAGAGAATCAAATGCAGCTACATTTCCTTTTTGAAGCGATTGCACTAATTGTTGATCATCATTGGTCGCTGACATCTGAACAGAGTGTAAAAACAGAAATTTTCTGGGATAAATGTAGTAAAATATCATTTAGAAGGCCAACCGAAATGGTTGAAGGTTCCCAATGGCCTAACCTTCCGGTGTCCGGTTTCCGATTTTTAATGTCAGCTGCAACAGATCAAGGGAGTTGGCTTTATGTCTTTTGTTTCTTCTTTTTAGCCGCCGGAAACAAAACATTGTTCAGGATGAGACGGTATCCCGGAGAGTTTGGATGAAGGTTCAGGTCGGTTGGCGGATCGCCTACAAAGTGCTGAAAATCTTCCGGGTCGTGACCTCCATAGAAAGTCCAGAATCCTTTGCCCAGTTCACCATGAATGTAACGGGCCTCGTTGGCTGCCTTGTTTTCGCCCATGATCAAAACATTTGGTTTTACCAGATCGCGTTTAAAGGCAGTGGTTTGTCCCATAAACCCTTTAATCATATTTACATGGTTTTGGCAAAGCATGGTTGGCACCGGATCCCATTTGGCCGAGAACTGAAAAAGAGTAAAGTAATCCTGCTCACGGGCTACTTTCCGGGTGGTCGATACATCAATATCCGAGAACTTATATTCGTATGGGTTACGGTTGATGGTAAAATTCTGGAAAGCGAGTGTATTGTTGAAATCAAGCTTCGAATTCATGTCGGGATCGGCTGGATCACCATCGAACATCGATTCGCAAATGTCCACATTCAGAGCAGCTTCTGTAATATCATAGGTGTCGGTAGCAGCGCACATGGCAAAAAGGAACCCTCCATTTTCAATGAATTTATGGATTTCGCGCGTGACCACTTTTTTCATTTCTGAAACTTTCACAAATCCCAGTCTTTTGGCATTTTCCTTGTTTATCCGAACCTCTTCCTGATACCAGGGAACATGCTGGTAGGCCTGTAAAAATTTTCCAAACTGACCGGTGAAATCTTCGTGGTGAAGGTGTAGCCAATCGTAATCTTTCAGTTTTCCGTTCAGGATTTCTTCGTCGTAAACCACATCGAACTTGATTTCTGCATATTTTAAAACCAGAGTTACGGCATCGTCCCAGGGTTGTTTGTTTGGCGGAGAATAAACGGCAATTCGCGGTGCTTTTTGCATGCTCACGGCGTCTTGGTTTACATCTTCACGGGCAATGTCGGCCAGTAAATTATTGGCTTGTCCGTCGGCCAGGGTTTCAAAACTTACCCCGCGGACCAAACATTCGCTGGCAATAGCTTGCTGGTGCTGAATGAGGAAACTTCCACCGCGGTAATTGAGCAGCCATTTAACTTCAATACCCTGTTCAAGTGTCCAGTAGGTAATTCCGTAGGCTTTCAGGTGGTTGCTTTGCTTTTCGTCCATTGGGATCAGGATGAAACTTGCCCGTGCCATTTGAACGCTCAAAAGCAACAGCAAAATCAGCAGCCACCGAAACCGGCTTTTAGAACGGAATATGTTCGCCTCCGGAATTTTCATAGTGACTGAATTTATCGTTGTCGAACGATGGCACAACTGCAGGTCCTTTTTTGAAAGGATCACCCGTGTCCTCGTTCATTTTCGATCCGAATTTTTGTCCGTATTGTCCGCCTCCAATTTCCTCCGGAATAATATTTTCCATGTCGGCGAATTTGGCCAGGTTTTTCTTGAAGGCCAGGTGAACATCGCCCACGGCACCGTTACGGTGCTTGGCTATAATAATTTCAGCAACGCCAATCAATGAGTTTCCGTCCTCGTCCTCAGTGATTCCGTAGTATTCGGGGCGGTGAATGAATAACACGATGTCGGCGTCCTGCTCAATCGCACCCGATTCACGAAGGTCGGAAAGCTGCGGGCGTTTGCCTTCGCGCGACTCAACAGAACGGTTCAGCTGCGACAGCGCCAACACTGGAATGTCGAGCTCTTTACCAATGGCTTTCAGCGATCTCGAGATCATACTTACTTCCTGCTCGCGGCTTCCCTTGTTATCCGATCCTGCAGTCATCAGCTGAAGGTAGTCGACAATTACAGCGCCAATGTTGTGCTGCATTTTCAGTCGGCGGCATTTGGCCCTGAATTCGAACACCGAAAGGGCAGGAGTGTCGTCGATAAACAGCGGGGCATCATCGAGTACGGCCAGTTTACGGTGAAAATGGTCCCATTCCCATCCCTGCAAACGGCCGTTTTTAATTTTTTCTGACCCCAATTCGGTCTCCGAAGCAATTAAACGGTTAACCAACTGGATGGATGACATTTCAAGCGAGAAAACGGCTACCGGAACTTTGTGTTCCACGGCCATGTTGCGGGCCATCGAAAGTACAAATGCGGTTTTACCCATTGATGGACGAGCTGCAATGATAACAAGGTCGGTTTTTTGCCATCCCGATGTAATTCGGTCCATGGCCACAAACCCACTGGGAACACCGCTCAATCCATCCGGACGTTTCGAGGCTTCTTCGATCAGGATGGCTGCTTCGCGAAGCAACGGTTTGATTGGCACTGATTCTTTCTTGATATTTCCTTCGGCCACCTGGAACAACGCAGTTTCCGAAAAGTCGATCAGGTCGTCAACATCGATGGTGTCGTCGTATGCTTTAGTTTGTATTTCGGTTGAAACGCGTATCATTTCTCGCTGCATGAATTTCTGTGCAATAATGCGCGAGTGAAATTCGATGTGCGCCGCCGAAGCTACACGCGAAGTAAGCTGGGTGATCATCATCGGGCCACCGACAGCTTCAAGCAAATCACGGTTTTTCAATTCCTGAGTCACCATCAGCAAATCGACAGGTTTCTCATGCGTCGAAAGATATTTGATAACATCAAAAATTTTCTGATGTTCTTCTTTATAAAAGCTTCGGGTATCGATAATATCGGCTACGGAGATATAGGCGTCGCGTTCGAGCATCAGTGCGCCCAGAACTGCTTCTTCCACTTCAATTGCCTGTGGTGGTATTTTCCCGTATTGAGCGTTGATTTGCTCAATAGTCATTTTGTTTTGCTGGTTGTTCCTTCTTTCTCCGGCCATTTTTAATTACACGTTTGACTATCAGATATCTTGTTGCCTTCTGCTGAGTTTTTCGCAGGGAATCAAAGGTAACAAAAGATGAAGACCATTTTGCCTCTACCTGATATTTAGTTGTCAACAAAATTACTTCGGAATAGCTGCAACCTGGTCGATTTATTGGAAGGCTCCGGTTCAACTGATTTCGTAAGAATATAAAGGTGGTTCTTTTAATATGTAACCAATAAGTTGTTTGATTGGCGCAACCAACCGACTGAAATTGGCATCTGATGTTTAATTGAATTGCCAATTTCTCTTTTTTCAGTTTAAACCTATTAATTTACCATGGATGAAACGATATGTTTATTTTTTAATGCTTGTTCTGGCAGGTGTTGCATTGGTCCGTTGCGATAAGGAAGAAATTCGATATGAAGACGACTTTGACCGGAGTTTTGCCAAATGGGTTGACTTTAAGGCGAGCACCGGGAACTCTTACACTTATGTCGTAAATAATTCAAGTTGGGTGGGCGTTTCGTGGCAAACTAGCATCAAAGTGACCCATGGAGTGGTGACACAGCGCAGCTTTAAATTGAGTTTGGCACCAGGCGTTGAGAATTTTCCTCTGGAAAACCGGGAATGGACTGAAGAAGGAAATGAACTTAATTCGCATCCGAATTCCGGAGCGGCTGAAACATTGACTCTGGATCAGATTTATGAGAAAGCGAGAACCGAATGGTTGGTGAAGCGAGAGAAGGCCACCTTTTATTTTGAAGCTAAAAATGATGGAATGCTGTCGGAATGCGGATTTGTTCCGGATGGATGCATGGATGACTGCTATACAGGAATCCACATTGGCTGCATAAAGCCCTGATGGAGGCTAATGTTCAAACCAACGATATTTAAAACGAAAAAAGGGAGACCGGCAGGCCTCCCTTTTATATTAAGTTGTAAACAATTCTTATTTCAGCTTGTCTTCAATAATCAAGCCTAAAACATCTCCCAATTTTCTATCCATGGCGGCAATTTGCTGCGGAACAAAGCTCGTGGCAGTCATTCCGGGAGTTGTATTCACTTCCAAAAAGTAGAATTCGTTGTCTTTCAGGATGTAGTCAATGCGTACAATGCCGGAACAGTCGCACAAATCATAGATTTTGGATGAAAGTTGCTGTACTTTTTGAGTCAATTCCGCAGAAATGCGGGCTGGTGTAATTTCGTCGGTTTTTCCGGCTACATATTTGGCTTCGTAATCGAAAAACTCGTTCTGCGGAATTACTTCAGTTACAGGGAAAACAATTTTCTCTCCGGCTATTTTCACCAAACCACAGGTAAATTCTTTGCCATCGATAAACTCTTCAACCAAAATATCGTCGCTTTCAGTCATGGCCAATTCAAGCGCTTCCTGAAGCTGTGCTTTCTCTTTCACCTTGGTAACTCCAAAACTCGATCCGCCGGCGTTGGGTTTTACAAATACAGGAAGGCCAAGCTTCTCAATCAACTGATCGGCATCAATTTTATCGCCTTTGAACAGGCGAACCGATTTGGCCATGGTAATGCCAAATGTGCGCAGGTAATTGCTGCAGAAATATTTATTGAAAGTTAACGCCGATGAATAAACACCGCAGGTAGAGTAAGGGATTTTCACCAAATCGAAATAGCCCTGAAGCTTTCCGTCTTCACCCGGAGTACCGTGAATGGTGATGTAAGCAAAGTCAAATTGAATTTTCTTTCCGTCGTGTATAAACGAAAAATCACTTTTGTCAACATTTGCAATGGGATTGCCGTTTGTGTACACTTCCCAGTCTAATCCTTTTATCTGTACTTTCCAGGCAGTAAAACCTGCTTCAGTAATGGCATTGTAAACATTTTCGCTGCTTCTTACAGAAACCACGAACTCCGATGAGTCTCCGCCATATACAACTGCTATATTTTTTTTCATTGGTATCTATTTGTTGAAATTATTCTTCATTGATTCGGTTAGCCAGATAATTCCGCCATTTATCAATCAAAGCGGCAAAATTTTCAGGCAATTCCGAGTCGAACAACATTTCTTCGCCCGTTACCGGATGCACAAACCCAAGTGTTTTGGCATGTAAAGCCTGCGATGGCAGTAGCGCAAAGCAGTTTGCCACAAATTGTTTATATTTTGTAAATGTTGTTCCGCGCAAAATCTGGTCACCACCATAGTTGTCGTCGTTAAACAGCGGGTGACCGATGTATTTCATGTGTACCCTGATCTGGTGAGTTCGGCCAGTCTCCAGACGGCATTCTACCAGATTGACGTAACCAAGTCGTTCAATCACTTTGTAGTGCGTAACTGCATGTTTGCCACTTTCTCCATCCGTAAAAACGGTAAAAACCTGTCGGTTCTTAGGGCTTCGGCCAATGTTGCCGGTGATGGTTCCTTCGTCTTCTTTTAAGTCGCCCCAAACTAATGCCACATATTTTCGTTTGGTTGTTTTCTCGAAAAATTGTTGCGAAAGATGAACCTTGGCTTCCAACGTTTTGGCAATTACCAAAAGCCCTGACGTATTTTTATCGATTCGGTGAATCAGTCCCGGACGGGGATCGTCAGAATTGAAAAGCGGCAATTCCTTAAAATGATAAGCCAGCGCATTGACCAGCGTTCCGGAGTAATTGCCATGACCGGGATGTACCACCAAACCTGCCGGTTTATTGAGTACGATCAGCGAATCGTCTTCGTAAATAATATTTAGCGGAATATCTTCAGGAATGATTTTAAGCTCGCGCCGCGGAAAATCCATCACAATCGAGATTTCGTCGCCGGGCTTTACTTTGTAGCTCGATTTGACCGAAACTTTGTTAACGAGAATGTTTCCATTATCGGCAGCAGCCTGAAGCCGGCTACGCGAGGCATTATTTAGCCGGTTCGACAGGAATTTGTCAATCCGCATGAAGGTTTGCCCCGGATCAACTACCAAATTAAAGTGCTCGAAAAGCGCGCCTTCTTCCGGTTCATCCAGATCATCAAATTCGTCGATCAAATCGTTGTCGTCAATCATTTTAGAAGAATGAATTATCGGGTTGCTCAGTTTTTGGTTTGGCTTCAAGCTTGGCTTTGTCGATGGTTAGCCACAAATCGATGGCTGTTCCTTTGGTTACCTCAAAAACTTCAGCCGGATCGGGGGTCTGTTTGAAAATCATGGCTTTGGCTTTCTGCGATTCGTACAACACCGACTCATCGTAGTTGACAGTTCCAACAGTAAGGAAAGCTTCGCCAAGCGAAAGTTGTGCTTCGGCCAGATTACGGCCAAACAATGATGGAACCTGGCTGGTTTCTCCGTTGCTGTCGCTTCCCAATACCAAATCGATTACACTTCCCTTCGGAATCATTTCACCAACACCAATTTGCTGGCCTTCGGTTTTCTGCTCCAGCACAAGGTTTGGAAATTCGGATGGTTTATACTCAACCGCACCGGCAACTAATCCTGAACTTTCAATAATATTGAGAGCCTGACGATAGGAAATATCGGTAAGTTGAGGCATGGGTATTTTCTCCTGGTTGATAGCAGTCATGGTAATAAAAATGGTGCGGTTTTCCTTCACCTTCATGCCAGCTTTTGGGTAATAATCCAGCACAGTTCCAGGTGCGGTTTCGCGAGAATAAACTGAATCGCGAATTTGAAACCGCAGGTTCAGATCGCTTAAAATTTCAGACACTTCAGTGCTGTTTTTTCCTTTCAGATCGGGTACATCAATCGATTCGCCATGATCAGTATATATCCGGAGAGCCAGCATATTCAGCAGAAGCAGAAAAACGGTAACTCCAACTGCTGCAATTGCATTTATTTTAAAAGTTCTGGTTTTTAAGAATTCTTTGAATGTCATGCAGTAAAATTCATAGTTCGGTGACTGAACGCAAAAGTAGTTTAAAATTGTGCAATTCGGTTTTCGGAACTGGCGAAACCTTGCAAAAACAAATATCAGTTACATATTTTTAAATCGGGCAACCTGACGGCAGGGGTAGAAACACAAAAAGGTAAAGAAAATTCATTCTTTACCTTCTGTATATTGTCGGAAATCCGAAAGCTGCTAACTACCTTTTGTGTTGTGGTTCGTCAGAAACAGTCAGTTTTTTTCTTCCTTTTGCGCGACGGGCTTTCAATACTTTGCGGCCATTGGCAGTCGACATTCTTTCGCGGAAGCCGTGTTTGTTTTTTCTCTTTCTGTTTGATGGCTGAAATGTCCTTTTCATCGGTCTGTATTTTAATTGATATTATTCGTTTTTAAATCGGACTGCAAAAATAGTTCTTTTTTGAAATCCTGCAAACCAAACTTTGCTTTATTTTATTTATTTTTCAAAGCCATGTGAATCAGCTTCTTCGTTTCGAAAAATTCTTCCTGAAAAAAGCTGCTCAATTCGTATACCTGAATTTGCTTTCCGAAGGGTTCAATCTCCTCGTTAAATTCGCCGCCTTTCAGGTATAAAATTCCGTTAGGCAAATCGTTGTTGCTTTGGTCCGATATTTTTGTTCTGACCATCGACACAAAGCGTGGAAATGCCGTAACGGCGCGGCTTACCACAAAATCGAATTTCAGTTTTATATCTTCAACCCTTGTGTGTTGGGCATTTACATTGCTGAGACCCAACGCTGATGCCACTTCGCTGACAACCTTTATTTTCTTGCCAATCGAGTCAATCAGCATAAACGACGTTTCAGGAAATAATATGGCTAATGGGATGCCGGGGAAGCCGCCGCCAGTGCCCACATCCAGAACTGTTGTGCCGGGCTTAAACCTGATTATTTTAGCTATTGCCAGCGAATGCAACACGTGCCTTTCGTAAAGCTGCTCAATATCTTTTCTTGAAATGACATTGATTTGAGCATTCCATTCTTCGTAAAGCGAACCTAAACGGCCAAATTGATCCAATTGCTGACCGGTAAGATCAGGAAAATATTTAGTAACGATTTCCATCATTTATTTGTGGGTTAAGCTAAGCCTGGTGATCGTCGATTTCAGTCGATTCAATCATTTTGAAGAGCATTTCACGGGCTCTGAACAATTGGGCTTTTACTGTTCCAAGGGGCAAATTTAGTTCTTTTGCAATTTCCTCGTACGAAAACTCGCTGAAATACCGAAGTTCGACCAATATGCGGTACCGTGGTTTCAATCGGTGAACAATTTTTCGCATCAGGAATGCTTTTTGAATACGGATCAGCTTTTCTTCCGGGTCGGGGTCGGTTGACCGAAGTTTAACCGGCGCCTCGTTATCTCCGTTTTCAGGATTGTTCTCGATTGAAACATATACACCGCGGCGCTTTCGCAAAAAATCGATGCAATTGTTTGTAGCAATTTTGAACAGCCACGTGCTGAAAGCATAATTGGGCGAATACTGATGCAGATTTTTGAATGCTTTGCCAAATGCTTCTATGGTCAAATCCTCAGCGTCGTTTTTGTTGTTCACCATTTTCAGGAGCATGAAATAAATGGCGTCCTTATATCGACTCATCAGTTTGGCAAACGCTTTCTCTTCGCCGGCAAGAGCGGCGTCAACCAGTAAAAGATCGTACTGCGCTTTGTCTGATAATTCAGGGTTTAGTTCCATCTGCTTCTTCGGTGAATGATGTACATTGACCAAAAAAACCACCAGTTTATGATTGGTTTTATTAAAATGTACACAAACGAAGATAAGAATATTTTTCGTTCATTCAGCCGGTTTAATAGCATTTTAACAATAATTGATAAAACTAAAAGGTATATAAACGGAACGGCAAGGAACGTGATCCAGTATTCGGTATGAAGAATAATTACCGTGGCCGTTAGGGCTGGCAAAAGCAGTCGGGTGATGTCGTCGGTGAAAAGACTTATCTTTTTCGGCCACGACAGGCATTGCCTGATTTGTACACTTTTTTTGAGCAAACGAATGTGGTCGCCACGGTCGTCTTCAATGTGCTCGCGGATAGCCAAAGTAGGGTTGGTCGTGATTTTTACCTGCCCTTTTTTCATGTTTTCGTTGAAAATCAGCTCCAGATTGGCAAAGTTGCGGTTCATTTTATGCCTGAATCCAAGGGTGTCGAAATACATCGACCGGTTGAAAAGAACATTGTTTTCGTTGAAAACAAAAGGTTTTCCGGCGAGCGTCCATGCTCCGCTGATCATAAACTGGTTAAAACGTTCCAGCCGGCAAATCAGGTTGCGGAATCCTTTCAGTCGTTCAATATTGGTGTAGCCAACCACCAGGTTGGTTTCTCGGGCAAGCAGGCTGTTCATGCCATCCAGCCATTCGGGACTGATTTCTCCTGATGCTGAGCTTAATAAGATAATCCAGGGTGAGGAGGCGCCTTTTAATCCAATGTTGATGATTTGCTTTTCCGAAAACTGAGTTTCCTGGCTCAGACTCGTAACTTTCAGCCTGGGATTGGTTTCAGCCAATGCATTCAGTACCCCGTCGGTGTTATCTTCAGAGTGAACATTGATTACGAGAATCTGATAGTCTTCGAACTGTTGTTCCTTAAATTTATCAATGATCTCCCTGATGCGCTGCTCCTCGTTTCTTACCGACATAATAATGGAGATCCGGTTTAAATTCAGAAGGGGCTCACTGTCGCGGTGCCGGGCCAGTTTTAAGTAGTATCTCAGTAAATAATACAACTGAATAAAGAACACAACCAACAGTGATCCAAGTAGAATAAAATCTCTGGCTGTCAGTGTTTTGATATCAATTAGTTCCACGATCGGGGTGATTGGTTAATAAAAAGATATAGTCGATAATTTATGTGCCGCAAAATTAATAAACCTGCCGATTAAATCCTTCCTCTTTTTAATTAGATTTAACAGTTCCTCAATTAAAGCTTCGTCGGGTGGTTACAGTTTTATAACTATCTTTGGGCACTCAAAAAACAAGCTGAATGCAATTTGAATTAAAACATACCGCTAACGAAAGCAAAGCGAGGGCAGGTTTTATTACCATCGATCATGGTGTTATTGAAACGCCTATTTTCATGCCTGTTGGAACTGCGGGGTCGGTTAAAGGGATTCATAAACGGGATTTGAAAGAAGACATTGGCGCACAGATTATTCTCGGGAATACTTATCATTTGTACCTACGCCCCGGTTTATCTATTATTGAACAGTCTGGCGGGCTCCATAAATTCAACGGCTGGGATGGTCCAATACTGACCGACAGCGGCGGCTATCAGGTATTTTCTCTTGGCGATATCCGTAAACTGAGCGAAGAAGGTGCAAAATTCCAATCGCATATCGATGGTTCTGCTCATCTGTTTACTCCTGAAAATGTAATGGATACGCAACGAACCATTGGGGCTGATATAATGATGGCATTTGATGAGTGTACTCCTGGGGATGCCGAGTACGAATATGCCCGCAAGTCGATGGAGATGACCCGGCGCTGGCTCGACCGTTGCTGGAACCAGTTTGTAAAAACTTCGCCCAAATATGGTTATTCACAATCGCTGTTCCCCATTGTTCAGGGAGCCGTTTATCCTGATTTGAGGGCAAAGTCGGCGCAAAGTGTTTTGCAGTATAATGCTGATGGTTATGCCATTGGCGGCTTATCTGTTGGTGAGCCCGAAAAGGATATGTATGCCATGATTGAAGTGGTTAACGAAATACTTCCGGAGAATAAACCCCGTTATTTAATGGGAGTTGGCACACCGGTAAATATTCTGGAAGGCATTGACCGGGGAGTTGATATGTTTGATTGCGTGATGCCTACCCGCAACGGGCGCAATGGTATGCTTTTTACAAGCAAAGGAATTATGAATATGCGCAACAAAAAATGGGCGGACGATTTTTCGCCAGTCGATCCTGATGGTACTTCGTTTGTCGATCATCAGTACAGCAGGGCATTTTTGCGCCATCTGATTATTGCAGGCGAAATGTTAGGAGCTCAGATTGCCAGCCAGCATAACCTGGCCTTTTATCTTTGGCTGGTGAAAGAAGCCCGCAAACACATTCTCGACAATACATTCAAGAGCTGGAAAGAAGAAATGGTCAGGCAACTTTCGGTACGTTTATAACCTTTTTGAATTATGCTGCGCAAAATCGACTTTTATATCATAAAGAAATTTCTGGGTACTTTTTTCTATGCGATTGCATTGATCATCAGTATATCCATTGTTTTCGACGTTTCCGAAAACATTGATGATTTCTTGTCGAAAGATGTTCCGGTAAAGTCGATTGTGTTTGATTATTACCTCAATTTTGTACCCTATTTTGCCAATTTGTTCAGCGGACTTTTTACATTTATTGCTGTTATTTATTTTACTTCGAAACTGGCTTACAATACCGAGATTATTGCCATTCTAAGCAGTGGTGTCTCGTTTCGCCGTCTCATGCGGCCTTATATGGTGGGGGCCACTATAATTGCTATATTTTCGTATATGCTTGGCAATTATGTTATTCCACCGGCCAATAAGAAAAAGAACGATTTCAGGCACATGTACATCGGGACACGCAAGCCTGCGAACGAGAAAAATATTCACCGGCAGATAGAACCGGGAGTATTTGTTTATATGAGTGGGTATAATGCATCGAACGATGTTGGGTACAAATTCACTGTCGAAAAGTTTGTTGACCGGAAGCTGGTTTCCAAATTATCAGCCGAATACATTAAGTGGGACCGCGAAAAGAAAAAATGGGTTGTACACGAATACAGCATCCGGACAATTGACGGATATACGGAAAAGATTTCGCAAGGAGGCGAAAAAGACACCACATTAAATATGATACCTGAAGATTATCAGGTAGTTGATAATATTGTGGAAACAATGACATTGCCTGTTTTAAATAAATCAATATCCAACCTGAAGCTTCGGGGAGTGAATACCATCGATTACGAAATTGAAAAGCATAAACGGCGCTCGGGTCCATTTTCAGCGTTTGTTCTTACCATTATTGGTGTTTCACTTGCCTCGCGAAAAATAAAGGGAGGTATCGGGTTTCACCTGGGACTTGGGCTGTTGCTTAGTTTTTCGTACATCATGTTTATGCAGGTAACTACAGTATTTGCCACCGGTGGTTTACTCGCGCCCTGGCTGGCCATGTGGATTCCAAACATTGTTTATGGTGGCCTTGCGTTTTACCTTTACCGAAGAGCTGCAAAATAACATTCTGTAAAAATTCAAACCGCTTATAGAATAATTCAAAAGCAAATAAACAAGTGTGATTTAGCTTTTTTTTCATGAATGTTTTATAAAACATGTCTTGCAAGAAAAAAATGATAATTTTGCCCGCCACAAAAGCATTGGTTTTGAATGCGAACAAAAACTATTTTTTAGATTTTTTTAATCAAAAACAAATTCTATGTCACTGAAAAGAAGCATTTTAGATCTTCGGAAACGTAAGGATGAGGTTCGTTTAGGTGGAGGAGATAAAGCCATTGAGAAGCAAGTTGCTCAAGGTAAATTAACTGCACGTCAACGTATCCTTGCTATTGTTGACGAAGGCTCATTTCATGAATATGATATGTTCGTTGAGCATGTTGGAACAGATTTCAACATGGGCAACAAAGTTTTGGCCGGAGATGGTGTTGTAATTGGAACCGGAACTATTTATGGTTCACCAATTTGTATTTATGCCCAGGATTTTACTGTTGAAGGTGGATCTTTGGGATTGATGCACGCCCGTAAAATCACCAAAATTATGGATCATGCCCTGAAAATGCGTGTTCCACTGATCGGTATCAACGACTCAGGTGGTGCCCGTATTCAGGAAGGTGTTAACTCTCTGGCTGGTTATGGCGAAATTTTCTTCCGTAATACACTTTCGTCAGGTGTTATCCCTCAAATTTCTGTGATTCTTGGCCCATGTGCCGGTGGTGCAGTATACTCTCCGGCGTTGACCGACTTCGTTTTCGTAGTTGAAAACATCTCGAAAATGTTTATTACCGGTCCTGCAGTAATTAAGAGTGTACTCGGCGAAGATATTTCGATGGAAGCGCTTGGCGGAGCACGCGTTCATGCTGAAATTACCGGAAATGCTCATTTCTATGCATTGAGCGAAAAAGAATGTTTCGAGCAGATTAAAAGTCTGATCACATACATTCCATGGAACAATATGCAGAAAGCAAAAGCTTTCCCTGCTCAGGAACCAAAAACAAAACTGAAAATCGAAAATATTGTTCCGGTTGATGCACGCATGCCTTACGACATCCGCGACATTATTAAATCAATTACCGACGGTTCAGAGTTCTTCGAAATTATGGAATTGTTTGCCGCCAATATTGTAATTGGTTTTGGCCGTATGAATGGCGAAACTGTTGGTTTTGTTGCCAACCAGCCTAAAGTATTGGCCGGTGTGCTCGATTGCGACAGTTCTGATAAGGCTGCACGTTTCATCCGCTACTGTAATGCATTCAATATCCCGATCATTACGCTCGAAGACATGCCTGGCTATCTTCCCGGAGTTGATCAGGAACATGCTGGTGTTATCCGTCACGGAGCAAAAATCCTTTATGCATATTCAGAAGCAACAGTTCCAAAAATTACTGTAATCATCCGTAAAGCTTACGGTGGTGGTTATATTGCAATGAACTCGCGTCACCTGCGTGCCGATTTCGTATTTGCATGGCCAACTGCTGAAATTGCTGTAATGGGACCAGAAGGAGCTGCCAACATTGTATTCCGCAAGGAAATTGCTGAAGCCGCCGATCCGGAAGCTATGCGTCAGCAGAAAATTCAGGAATACAAAGATAAGTTCGCCAATCCGTATGTTGCTGCATCGAAAGGCTACATCGACGAAGTTATTGAGCCTCAGGAAACCCGCAAAATCTTGTTGCATGCCCTTCAGATTTCTGCGCATAAAGACATCCAGAGCCCGGCTAAAAAACATGGACTTCCTCCATTTTAATCGCAACTAAATGATTATGTCAGATCAGGAAAAACCACAGGTCATTATTGTGCATAGTGCTCAATACCAGACCACATACAATAAGAAGTACCTGAACCGGAAAGTTTGGAGCGAACCAAACCTTAACCATATAAACTCATATATTCCAGGAACCATTATCGAAATCCTGGTTAAAGAGGGACAGGTTTTGAAAGCCGGCGAAAGCATACTTATCCTTGAGGCAATGAAAATGCACAACGACATTCAAATGCCTTTCGACGGAAAAATCGTAAAAATAAATGTTGAAAAAGGTCAAAAGATTCCAAAGAACTTTTTGATGGTTGAAATTGAACCCGTAGCTTAATTTTTACTGACAAATAAAACATGAGGAGCGTTCACCCGTTTGGGGAACGCTCCTTTTCATTTCAAAACTTTTGGGAAGAAAGTTTGAGGATTATTAATATATATAAGTGTAGGTGTTCGTGTTTGTTATTCCCGTCGAAGATCCAATTCCCAAAATGAAGTCGATTTTATTTTTTCCTTCTTCACGGATTCCTTTGAGATCAAAACTATATTCTTTGGTAACCAATGCCTTGCACGCATCGCCATTGGCATTGTGCCTGATTTCGAAAGTGGGTGGTGGCAGCGGAGGAGTTCCGCATTCGGGTTGAATAAATGCCAGATCAACTTGATGTTCTTTACAGCCCCCTCCATACTGAAGTGTCAGTTTTAGGCAATCTCCATCTACTTTTGCACTGATTATACTGATTGGATCGGTACTGAGGCTGTTATAGTTCGAATAATTCAGTTCGACATATTTTGGACAATCGGTTGTTTCACTTACCAATACCTGATCGGAACACGCTGTCAGGGCGAAGAGCAGTATCAGAAATGTCGAAATAAATAGTTGTCTCATCATGTAAAGAAGTTAATAATCAATTCTGGTTTGGATTCAGCACTTTCCCAATGAAAAGTATGGCTTGTGTATCTTTTTCGCGGATGGCAAAAACAAACGGATGATCGACTTTAAAAGTATTTGTATCAGGTCCAACTGAGGTTAATCCAACTGTAATGCCTGTTACAGCAGCGGCTTCGGTGCCACGCTCATCAACTTTAATGTATGTTTTATGCGTAACTGCCGAAATAAACAGTTTCGCGTCTTCCGAAATTCCGGTGAGGTTGGCTTTCGTCTGGTTAAAAGCGTCAGTCATCCCTAAAGCGGACAATTCATCAATCAGGCTGTCGTCGAATTTAAACTCAAATTTGGGAAGAAATACTTTCTTCTTTTGTTCTGCCAGCTTTGAAATCCAATTGTTTACATTTTCCGGATTTAGCTCCGAAATAATGTCGTTTGTATTCTTACCGGTGCTTGGCAGGAAGATAAGCATCGAATATTTTCCGCTTCCATAGGGCATTTCGAGCATCTGGAATGTTTGATTGCTGTAATATTTAAACTGATTTTCCAACGTCATGGTCTGAGCCTGAACCACCGATTGATCCTCTTTGGTAAAAGGCATGTCGGTGGTTTCTTTCGGATCGAACCGATATTGCCATTCGCCATTGAAATAAATGGCATTTAGAAGATACATGATGTCTTCAGGATTTACCTGACTGATGATTTTATCAATTTTCCCCTTCGTTTTTGTTTTTACCCATCCGTTTACCGTATTTAAAGTTTCACTGGTTTTGGTGAAATCGAGACCAGCAACTTCTGCCTGATAATAATTCTGATTAGTTGTTATAAAATCGTTTTTTACAGTGAATGTGTTCCGGTAAAAAATGGCGTTCGAAATGGAGAGTTCAACCCTCGAGTCGTGACTCGCCAATCCTCCAACCAAATCCTTGTAGCTCTGGTTAATGTCGTCAGGTGTCAGCCCCGATTTGTGCAGCATTTTCTCCATTTGTGCTCTTGTATCGCCGCTGGTGCCGTTGTAAACCATAGCCAGTGCGAGAGAAATACTCATCGGCGAAATCATGGTGTTTTTCTGTTCTTTTAACGAGGCATTTATCTTTTGAAAAATCTCGAATCCAAACTGATTGTCGGCAGCGATAATTTTAGCCGATTTTTCACTCGGTACCAGATTGGAAACCTCTGGTATATCGGTGTTATTGTTGCAGGCTGTAAATAATAAAGCTACCGCAAAAAACGAAAAGAAAAGTTTCATTGCTCGTGTGTTTTTAATTAAGACGGCAAGAGTTTGATTAGGGTTGCGTTGTTATTTCGAAATTTATTCATAGCCCACGCAACTATTTGTGCAATGAATTCATCTTCGTGTTGGAGTTTTCTCCGGAAAATTGTGAATGCAGGATTTAAAGGAAAATCGGCGATGCTCAAAAAAGCAATTATTACGCTAAATTTGAGTGATCAGATTAATCAATGGATTTGGAAGATTTTAAGCCCATCATATCCGATTGTATTGCTGGCAACCAAAAGGCCATGGCAACGCTTTACCGACATTTTGCCCCAAAGATGTTTGGGGTTTGTTTGCGGTATGCCAAAGATTCGACCGAGGCCGAAGACAATTTGCAGGAGGGTTTTATCAAGGTATTTACCAATCTGAAATCGTTTCGACACGATGGTTCTTTGGAAGGCTGGATCAGGCGGATCATGATCAATGTTTCGCTCGAGAAAATAAGGAAACAGCATTTGATGTACCCGGTTGAAGATTTTGCTGTATATGATACCATCAATTTTTCGGATGATGTAATTGCCAAAATATCGGCCGATGATCTGCTAAAACTGGTTCAGGAGTTGCCGCCAAGATACCAGTTGGTTTTTAACCTGTATGTTATTGAAGGCATGTCGCATCAGGAAATTGCTGACGAGATGTCGATAACACAAGGTACTTCTAAATCGAACCTGGCACGGGCCAGGGAAATATTAAAAAAGAAAGTTCATGAGAACTTTGGCGAAGTAAATGCCAAAAATAATTACACGGCATGAAGAAAGATAAGAACCTGGATGAGTTGTTTCGCGACAAGCTCCTGAATTATGAGCAGGAACCGCCTGCTTATTTGCTGGGGAACATCCTGAATAGGGTTGGAGAAGAGCGTCGTAAGAAAAGATTGATTTGGTGGAGGGTAGCCGGTGTTGCCGCTGCCTTAATGATTGCATTTGTTGCCGGATGGCAGCTGAATAACAGCCGCAATCAGGAAATTAACCAGCCATTTGTTGCTGAGCAGAAGCTGAATGACATTCAGGAAAAATTAGCCCAACATGAAACAAAACCAAGTCAGGTAAAAACTGAATTGACTGCTAATAAAGATGCCATTGCTGTTGTTACAGATAGCCAAAAACAAACCAATCAGGTTGCTCAAATTTCGAAAAATAAAACTGCTTCGAATAATCAGGAAACAATAGAAAATACAACAACTTCTAACAATCTGATTGCACTGGTTCCGTTAAAAAGCTTGCATACACAACTTCGCTCAGCGACTGAATCAAAGGATGCACTGCGCCAAACAAAAAAAATGGAAAATCAGCAAGTTTTAACGGAAAAAACCGTCGATCAGCAAGTTATGGAACATAATCGGCAGATGATGTTGGCTGAAAATAAATCGAAAGAAAAAGCCCGCTGGTCGGTTGGTGCCCAGGTTTCGCCTGAGTATGCTGTGTCCAGAAGTTCGCATAATCAGCAGTATGCTTCCAATATGCTTTCATCTTCAGCAAATTTGGCTGATTTGGCCGGAGGTATTTCTGTAGAGCTGAAAAAAGGCAAGAGATGGAGTATCCAGAGTGGTATATATTACTCCGGAATTGATCAGTCGGCCAAAAACAGGGCAGTTTCAGATGGAAAGAATAGTCTGGATGCCAACACGGGTTCGAATTACTTTAATACTACGGTAAATCTCAGCCCAAGTACTAACCGGATGACTATGAATAGCCAGGCCGGGGTAATCGAGTTGAATAAAATCCCTTCAGGTTTGGTTTTGGGAACTTCGCTTGAAGATAAAAGTTTTGCTTCGTCGGTTATTGTATCGCCAACCAGTTTTATTCAGAATTTTGACTACGTCGAAATTCCGCTTTACCTGCGTTATACCCTGATTGACACACGGATTGACGTGGTTATGCTTGGTGGTTTTAGCTCGAATCTGCTCGTTGGAAACCAGATATTTGTAGAGGATGCTTCAGGAAAGTCGCTTGTTGGGAAAACTCAGGACATGGAAACCATGAATTACAGCGGAACCGTTGGAGTGGGATTCAGATATGGATTGTCGAAACGTATTTCATTGAATATTGAGCCACGCGTAAAATATTACCTTAAATCGTTGAACAGCAACTCTTCAGTTACTTATAAACCTTATACAATTGGTGTATTCACCGGATTGAGCTACGAATTTTAAGATTATTGCGTGTTTCGAGTTGCAAATAACTTGTAAAGCGTAACTCGAAAATTGATTTTAGATCGATTTAGTTTTTTATGTCACGCAACCTTTTCTGCGGCCATCACATCTTCCTTTCAGTTCCATCTGCCTAAATATGATTACCAACAACAGGTGTAGCATAATCATAAAAAAACCAAAACAAATGAAAAAAATTCTCATCCTGCTTATTGCGGCGCTGTTTCTGGCACCGGCTTTTGCTCAAAAAGTGAAAAAGGACATTGTTTTCCTGAAATCAGGCGGAGTAATTAAAGGTCAGATTATTACTCATGATCTCGATATTGTGAAAATCAACTCCTCCGGAAATCAATGGGTTTTTAAAACTGCCGAAGTCGACAGTATTTCAAAATACTCCAAACAAAAACAATACAATAATTACAACCTTAATTTCTTTTTCGATACCTCGATGGGAGTTTTGGTTGGAAATTCAGGGAATAGCCAGAAAGCTCCTTTTTCGTTCATGGCTTCCGGAAATTTCAGGGTGATCGATAAACTTTATGCAGGAGTTGGCGTAGGTGCCGAATTTCTCGACGAAACCTACATGCCTGCGTTTGCCCAGATTCAGTACCGTTTCAGAACATCAGGATTTTCTCCGTTTGTGAATTTGCAGGCCGGATACCAGGTTCCACTCGAAAAGGAAAGCCGAATGAATTTCAATAATTACTATGTCGATTATTCGTCGTCGTACTGGCCCGGATACCAAACCAACCAAAAGCTCGAAACTGAAGGTGGTTTGCTGATCAACCCGTCAATCGGCTTTCAGCAGTTTACTTCCGATAATTTCGGATGGTTTTTCTCATTTGGTTACCGCTATCATCAGTTGAATTATTCAGGAGAAAACAGCTACAAACTCGAAACTAATTTTTCGCGTTTGTCACTTAAAATCGGGTTCATCTTTAACTAAATACAGCCATGAAACAATCAAAATATATTTTTTCACTATTTATACTGATGCTGGCTTTTGCCACGGCTTGTACCGATAAAATTTACGAAACATTCATGGCCAATTCTCCGGTTTACATGAGCTACGATGAATTGCGCTCGGCTGTGAAAATGACGGCTGCCCGAGAGCTCAATAATCCGGGGAAGATCTATTTCAAGGATAATTTCATTTTTATCAATGAAAAGATGAAGGGCATTCATGTTTTCGATGTGAGCGATCCGAAAAACCCGCAGAATAAAGGTTTTATTGAGATTCCCGGTAATGTGGATATTGCGATAAAAAACAACATCTTGTACGCCGACAGTTACGTCGATCTGGTTTCAATTGATGTTTCCAGCTTTTCGACCATCAAGGAAGTTGGTCGTGTTAAGAAAATCTTTCCATACACATTGCCGGTTTACGACAACAAATTCCCTTTAGCCAGGATTGAAGAAGAGAAAGGGGTTGTTACCGGATGGGAAGTCAAGAGTGTGCGGCAGGAACTCGAGCAGCGCTATTACCCGATTTATTATCGCAACGATGCTTTAACCATGGATAGTGGATTTTATACGTCGTCGGGAGTCAATGGTGCAACAGGTACAACCTATGGTGTTGGCGGAAGTATGGCCCGGTTTGGCTTGTATAAAGACCTGTTGTATATAGTGAACAACAACAGTTTGCTGACTTTTAAGCTCAATTCAGGCTCGGAGGTTACGTTGCTGAATACCGGTTATGTGAGCTGGAATGTTGAAACTATTTTCATTACCGATGATCATTTATTTCTGGGTACTCAAAACGGACTGATTGTTCACTCGCTCGAAGTGCCCGAAAGACCGGTTCAGGTTGGTAGTTTTTCGCATATGACCGCCTGCGATCCGGTGGTAATTAAAGGCAACCTGGCTTTTGTTACCCTGAAAGGCGGATCGGTTTGTCGCGGTGGGGTTCTTAACCAGATGGACGTGGTACAAATGAGCAATAGTTATTCAAAATTCTCGTTACTGAAATCGTATCCGATGTATGGCCCGCAAGGGTTGGGTATTGACGATGATCTGTTGTTTTTATGCGACGGAGATGCCGGGCTGAAAGTTTACAACATTGCCGATCCGATGGCCATCGTGCAACTCGCCACTTTTCCGTCAATCAATGCATACGATGTAATTCCGATAAATAATTACCTTTTTATGATCGGAGATAAGGGATTTATGTTGTACGACTATTCAAATATTCAAAATATAAAACAAATTGGCACAATTTCTGTAGTAAAAAAATAAAAGTCCGCATTACCTTTAAGGACACTGTGTACACTGTGGTAGCCTCTCATAAAAAAGCCGAACGATCTCTCGTCCGGCTTTTTCTTTTAATAAAAGTTAAGCATTGTTGATGGTAGAGATTAAAACTGCTACTTTTGCAAATTGTCAAATTTTGAAATTAAAAAGATGGATTTTATTATATCCTGCCGGTTTCCCCGGTTAATTAAAGCACTGTCAATTTTGCTTTTTCTGCCGTTTATGGCCTGTTCAAGTCCCAAAAGTCAATTGCCAGATTCGCTTGGTACACATTTGTTTACGCCGGTTGAGCTTCCTGATAAGCTTACTTTTGCAGGCGAAGATGTTCCAATGGATTATTTCGATGTTCGCGAAAGCCTCGACCGCGAGTTGCTTTCGACAGTTTATTTTCATTCGCAAACCATCAGGTACATCAAGAGCATGCCGCGCTATTTCTCGATTATCGAACCAATACTGAAGGCAAACGGTATTCCTGAGGATTTTAAATACCTCTGTGTGGCTGAGAGTGGTTTCGATATTCGGGCATTATCACCGGACAAGGCCGCAGGCTTTTGGCAATTACTCGAGTCAACCGCCAAAGAAAACGGGTTGCAGGTGAATACGGAAGTTGACGAACGTTATCATATTGAGAAAGCAACCGAAGTAGCTTGCCGGATGTTTAAATCAGCATACCAGAAATACGGCAGCTGGGCGCTGGTGGCTGCATCGTATAACGGCGGAAGGGCTGGCCTCGATCAGAAATTAACCACACAAAAAGTTAAGAGCTATTATGATTTACTTTTTGTTGAGGAAACGACGCGCTATGTATTCAGGATACTCGCACTGAAACTGGTGATGGAAGATCCGGAGAAGTATGGTTTTAAAGTAGAAAAAAGGGATTTATATCCGGTTATAGAGACTAAAAATGTTGAGGTAAACGGCTCAATTGCAGACTTGTCGGCCTGGGCCATTAACAAAGGGATTAATTTGAAAATTTTAAAAATGTTCAATCCCTGGCTTCGCGATTTGTCACTGAAAAATCTCACAAAGAAAACTTATGTCTTGAAGATTCCGGAGAAAGGTTTCCGGACCAAAACAAATTAAGAAAATGCAGAAAACAGAAGATATTGATATTCAGGAAAGCATAATTGAGGAAGAGGGCCAAATTGTGGTTCACGGAGCACGTGTTCACAATCTGCAGAATGTGAATGTCGAAATCCCCCGAAATAAACTCACTGTAATTACAGGACTTAGCGGTAGCGGTAAATCCTCGCTGGCTTTCGATACTATTTATGCCGAAGGGCAACGGCGCTACATCGAAACATTTTCGGCTTACGCCCGGTCTTTCCTCGGGAATATGGAGCGCCCCGATGTTGATTTAATTACCGGATTGAGCCCGGTGATTGCCATCGAGCAAAAAACAACCAATAAAAATCCGCGGTCAACCGTTGGAACTGTGACCGAAATTTACGATTTCCTCCGTCTGTTGTATGCTCGTGCTGGAGAAGCCTTCTCGTACAATACTGGCGAGAAAATGGTAAAATACACCGATGACCAGATTCTCAATTTGATAAAAAGTTCTTTTTCTGGTAAAAGGATATTAATTCTGGCACCGGTTGTGAAAGGACGAAAGGGGCATTACCGTGAATTATTTGAACAAATCCTGAAAAAAGGGTTTCTGAATGCCCGTATCGATGGCGCGGTTACTGAGCTGAAAGCAGCGATGCGCCTCGACAGGTACAAAAACCACTTCATCGAAATAGTGATCGATCGCCTGCTGGTTGATGAAGCAAGCGATAAGCGCCTTCGCGATTCGTTACAGATTGCCATGAAAAACGGCCATGGTATTTGTATGATTCTGGATCATGATACACAAGTGGCTAAATATTACAGCCGCCAGTTAATGTGCCCCACAACAGGTATTTCGTACAACGAACCTGCCCCGCACAATTTTTCGTTCAACTCACCGCAGGGAGCCTGTCCAAAATGCAACGGGCTGGGCGTAATCAGCGAGATCGACCTTGAAAAAATTGTTCCGGATAACACCAAAAGCATCCAGAATGGTGGGATTGCACCGCTCGGATCACACAAAAACACATTGGTTTTCTGGCAGATTGAGGCTCTGGGCGAAATGTACGGTTTCACCCTGAAAACACCAATAAAAGATATTCCTGAAGATGGGCTGAATGCTATCCTTTTCGGAACAAACGAGCGAATACATCTGAAGAATTCGCCACTCGGGGTTTCTATGAATTATATGATGACCTACGAGGGTGTAATTAAATATATCGATGCGCAGAAAGACGACAATCCATCGCAGAAGGCTCAAAAATGGGCCAATCAGTTTATTCGAGAGATTCCTTGTCCTGAGTGTAGTGGCCAGCGTCTGAAAAAGGAATCGCTTTATTTCAGGATTGATAACAAGAATATTTCGGAATTGGCACGGCTCGATATTTCCGAATTAAGCCAATGGCTTGAAAATTTGGAAGACCGATTAAGCGAACGTCAGCGGAAAATTGCTGTTGAAATTATCAAAGAAATACGCGACCGCATTCGTTTTCTGCTCGATGTTGGGTTGAAATACCTGTCACTCGACCGCACTTCAAGCACCTTGTCGGGGGGCGAAACACAGCGCATCCGTCTGGCTACACAAATTGGGTCGCAGTTGGTGAATGTATTGTATATCCTCGATGAGCCAAGCATCGGGTTGCATCACCGTGATAACCTGAAGCTGATTAATTCGCTCGAGCAGCTACGCGATACCGGAAACTCGGTTATTGTGGTTGAACATGACAAAGATATGATGCTTAATGCTGATTATGTGATTGATATGGGTCCATTTGCCGGAATTCATGGCGGACATGTAGTTGCTGCCGGTACACCAGAAGAGGTTTTAAAAGCCGGGACCCTCACTTCGAAATACCTGTCAGGAGAAGCACAAATTGTAATTCCGCAGAAAAGAAGGAAAGGAAATGGAAAGGTCCTTTCGCTGAAAGGCTGCGCAGGAAACAATCTGAAAAATGTTTCGGTTGATTTCCCTTTAGGAAAAATAATTTGTGTTACAGGAGTTTCGGGTAGTGGAAAATCCAGCCTGATCAATTCGACTCTGCAACCTATTTTGAGTCAGTATTTTTACGGATCGCTCAAAGATCCGCTGTCCTATTCCGAAATTGTCGGACTCGAGCACATTGACAAAGTCGTTCAGGTAGACCAATCGCCGCTTGGACGCACACCAAGAAGCAATCCGGTGACATATACCGGTGTATTTTCCGACATCCGGAACTTGTTCTCTCAGTTGCCTGAAGCTAAATTGAGGGCTTATGGTCCGGGTCGTTTCTCATTTAATGTGAAGGGCGGTCGGTGTGAGGATTGCCAAGGCGGAGGCTTGAAACAAATTGAGATGAACTTTCTTCCGGATGTATATGTGCATTGCGATACCTGTAATGGCAGGAGATATAACCGCGAGACCCTGGAAGTTCGTTACAAGGGCAAATCAATCAGCGATGTGCTGGACATGACAATTAATCAGGGCGTCGAGTTTTTTGAGCATATTCCGTCAATTGCCCATAAATTGAAAACTATTCAGGATGTAGGTTTGGGCTATATTACCTTGGGCCAATCATCTACCACACTTTCAGGAGGCGAATCGCAACGCGTAAAACTGGCAACCGAACTGGCCAAAAAAGACACCGGGAAAACAATGTATATTTTGGATGAACCAACAACAGGGCTTCATTTTGAGGACATCCGGGTGTTGCTCGAAGTGCTGAATAAACTGGTCGACCGTGGAAATACTGTAATTGTGATTGAGCATAACATGGATGTGATCAAAGTTGCCGATCATATTATCGATATTGGTCCTGAGGGTGGTAAAGAGGGTGGAAGAGTAGTGTGTTTTGGGAGCCCGGAAGAAATAATTCAAAATAAGGAATCGTTTACTGCTAAATATCTGAAGCAGGAAATGGGACTTTAGTTATATTGCAAATGGAAGCCATAAAACTTTAAACTAACCGGTTATGAGTGTAGATATTTATTGCGTTAACACTGGAGAAAAACGAAAATACCCCTTGGGCGTGAGCCTGATGGACATCAAAGATGATTTTAAAGTCGATCTGGATAATCCGATTTTAGGGGCACTGGTGAATAATAAGGTCAAAGAACTTTCATTTGTATTTGTAAAAAACAAAAAAGTCGAATTCATCGATTATTCGCATCCCGATGGCATGCGATTGTATGTACGATCACTTTTCTTTGTGCTGATTGCAGCAGTGCGTGAGGTATTTCCGCAGGTGAAACTGAAGATGATGCATGGTATTTCTCGTGGGTATTATTGTGAATTGGCTGGATTGGAGCGTCCGATAACCGATTCGGATGTTTTCGCGATTAAAAGTGAGATGCAACAGTTGGTTGATCAGAATATTCCGTTTGAAAAAGTGGGCCTGCCAACCGAAGAAGTTGTTGAAATTTGCCGAAAACAAAACATGCGGTATAAGGCAAAACTACTTGAACAGCAGGGAACTATGTTCTCATATATCTATTTTATGGGTGATCAGGCCAATTATTTTTACGGCCATATGGTTCCTTCAACTGGCTATTTGAAAGTGTTCGACCTGGTTTCGTATTACGACGGTTTATTGCTCCGGATTCCAAATCCACAGAAATTTAGTGAAGTACAGTCTTACTCGAAGAACGACAAATTGTTTGAAATCTTCCAGGAACATAAAGATTGGGCCGAAATTCTGAATGTCCCGAATGTGGCCAATCTTAATGAATATACGTTGAATGGTCAGAGCGGTGACATCATCAAAATCTCGGAGGCATTGCACGAAAAGAAAATTGCCGAAATTGCCAATGTTATTTACGAGCGGAAAGATCGCGTAAAAGTGGTGTTGATTGCAGGCCCGTCAGCTTCAGGAAAAACAACTTTTTGCAAGCGATTGATGGTACAACTGGCCGTTAACGGATTGAAGCCAACTATGATTTCGCTCGACGATTATTTTGTTGACCGTGAAAAGACGCCACGTGATGAAAATGGAGAATACGATTTTGAGTCGATACAAGCTATTGACATTGAGTATTTTAACAAACAACTGATCCAGTTGTTTAACGACGAAGAGGTTGAATTGCCTAAATTTAATTTTACTATAGGTACCAAGTTTCCATCGGGCAAAAAACTGCAACTGCATCCTGGCAGTATCCTTGTGGTGGAAGGAATACACGGAATGAATCCAAACCTTATTCCGCATATCCGACCCGAACAGACATATAAAATATTCCTTTCTGCACTGACGCAAATTTCCATTGACGATCAGAATCATATTTCGACTACGGATAACCGGTTGATTCGCCGCATGATTCGCGACAGTAAATACAGAAACTATTCGGCCCAGGAAACAATCCGGCGCTGGCCAAGCGTACGGCTGGGCGAGGAGAAGAATATTTTCCCGTACCAGGAAAATGCTGATGTCATGTTCAATTCGGCCTTGATTTATGAACTGGCAGTACTGAAAAAATATGCTGAGATGTTGCTGAAGAATGTAACTGAAAGCCAACCTGAATTCAGTGAAAGTAACCGTTTACTGAAATTCTTTTCCTATTTCAAACCAATCGACGATTTGGAGATTCCACCAACATCGCTTATTCGTGAGTTTCTGGGTGGCAGTAGTTTCACTTATTAAGACATGAAAATCCGGAGTCCTTTAGTTCAGGGATTCCGGATTTTGTTTATGAGCTCTTTCTCCAGATCATTCAAAAAAATAAATAAAAATTCATGCCTTATTTGGAAACAATTTAAATAAGTGCTATGTTTGTATAGAAGATAAAAGAGTCTTTTAATCTTTAAATAAAAAAACAAACATGTCATTTGAATTACAAAAATTACCATACGCGTACGATGCTCTTGAACCTTACATTGATGCGCAAACCATGGAGATACATCACGACAAGCACCATGCAGCTTACACGACCAATTTGAATGCTGCTATTCAGGGTACTGGTTTGGATGGAAGAAAAATAGAAGAAATTTTGGCTATTATATCGGCTCAATCCGTTGCCGTACGTAACAACGGTGGAGGTTTCTACAATCACAATTTATATTGGGAAATCATGGCGCCAGGCGGAGCAAAAACTCCGGAAGGCGATCTGAAGAAATCGATCGACAACTCGTTTGGGTCATATCAAAATTTTAAAGACGCGTTTACCAAAGCTGCCCTTACCCGTTTTGGGTCGGGTTGGGCATGGCTAGTAAAGCAGGGTGATAGTTTGGTGATTTCGTCAACACCAAATCAAGACAATCCATTAATGGATCTGGCTGAAGTAAAGGGTACGCCAATACTTGGGGTAGATGTGTGGGAACACGCTTATTATCTGAAGTATCAAAACCGGCGACCTGATTATGTCGACGCCTTTTTCAATGTTGTCAATTGGGACGAAGTCGCCCGACGGTTTAAAGGTTAGTTGATTTTTGGTTTTTTTCCGCCCGGTACAGAGGTGCCGGGCGGTTTTGTTTTTACAATCAGCTAATTAAAGTTATTCAGAGCTGCACTTTTCATTTTTCCTCAATTTAAGGTCATGAATATTTCTTTCGCAAATCAATTCACTTATTCAGAAAGAATCTAAATTACTCCGAAAGGTCAGTTTTTACAAACCTTTTAAATCTTGTTTCTGTTATCTTAACTGAAAAATCAAAAATCATTGTTTAACCCAAAAGATAAAAGAAATGAGCTTTACATTACCCGCATTACCCTATGCAATTGACGCACTTGAACCATACATTAGTGCAAAAACACTCGAATTCCATCATGGTAAACACCATCAGGCTTACGTAACTAACCTGAATAACCTGATCGTGGGAACCGAATTTGAAAATGCTGATCTGGAAACCATTATTAAGAAATCGGAAGGCGGAATTTTCAACAACGGAGCACAGGTTTTTAACCACACTTTTTATTTCGAGCAATTTTCTGCAACTCCGGCAACAGAGCCAACAGGAGCACTGAAAGCTGCTATTGAAGCTGCTTTTGGAACGTTGGATGCTTTCAAGGAAGCCTTCAATAAAGCTGCTGCAACTCAGTTCGGTTCGGGCTGGGCATGGTTGGTTAAAGATGCTGCCGGAAAACTAAGTATTGTACAAACCAGCAATGCAGGCTGCCCGGTTCGCGAGGGATTAACTCCGCTCTTAACCTGCGATGTTTGGGAGCATGCTTACTATCTGGATAAGCAGAACCTGCGCCCGGCTTACATCGCCGATTTCTGGAAAATTATGGACTGGAAAGTTGTTGAGAAACGGTTCTAGTTTTACTTTTACCTTTTTACTTTTAACTTAAAACTATAGCTATGAGCGTTGAAAAAGTATTGGCCGTAATGTCGGCTTCAGACAAACCGTTGACTGCTGGTAAAATTGCTGAATTGGCTGGAATCGATAAAAAAGAGGTTGAAAAAGCCATGAATGTGTTGAAAAAAGAAGGAAAAATTGTTTCTCCGGTGCGTTGTGCCTGGGAAGTTAAGAAATAACCCGTAATTAGGTTTTGAGGCCGCTGATCAATTGATTAGCGGCTTTTTTATTTTATTTCGGTTACATCTGAATAATCATGTAACTTTAGGGTTCGTCAATCCGAATCTGTAAAATCATTTCAAGTTTATGAAGGTACTTTATTTTGGCCTGATCATTACGCTGCTTGCTTCTTGTACGCAACCGGGCAGTAAAACTGAAACCACAGTGATTCAGTATAAAAACATCGAAAAACATATTGCCGAATTGTCGTCCGACCGCTATCATGGGCGAATGCCATTAACTTCAGCAGAAGAATTGACTGTGAATTACATCGCCGACCAGATGAAGGAAATTGGTCTGGAACCGGCAGCTAATGGTAGTTTTTTTCAGGAAGTACCATTACTCGCGGTTAGTTCAAAAATATCGAATACCCTCGATTTTGATACCCCCAAAGGTTCGCTGAAATTCCAGAAACTGACCGACTATGTAACCTTTTCGCGCAAGATGGAAGCCGAACAGTCGCTCGATAAATCAGAACTGGTATTTGCAGGCTTCGGAATCACTGCTCCGGAATATAACCGCGACGATTTTCAGGGAATGGACCTGACTGGAAAAACCATTCTTGTTTTTGTGAATGATCCGGGTTACGGAACCAATGACACTTATTTCAAGGGAAATACCCAGACATATTACGGACGATGGACCTACAAATTCGAAGAAGCAGCACGCCAGGGGGCCAAAGGGTGTTTGATTATTCACGAGACCGGTCCGGCCGGATATCCCTGGAAAGTGGTACGAAACAATGGTGAAACAATCAAATTATACCTGAAACCTGAAAATGGATATCAGGATCGCTGTGCCTTCGAAGGCTGGATTTCGCAATCGGCTGCCGAACAATTGTTTGCATCCTTCGGAATGACTTTTGAACAGGCTAAAGCTACCGCATTGGAGCACGATTTTAAGCCTTTCGCCTTGCCGGTAAAAGTTTCAGGAAGAATGAAAAGTACTTTTGAAACTAAAATGTCGCGCAATGTTTGTGGACTGATTCGCGGCAGCAAACGACCGGAAGAGGTGGTGGTTTACACGGCTCACTGGGATCATTTAGGCATCGGACCGGTGATAAATGGTGACAGCATTTATAATGGTGCAACGGACAACGCCAGTGCCGTTTCGTGGATGCTCGAGATTGCCCGTGCCTTCAAAAAAGGACCAGTGCCGGAAAGATCTGTATTGTTTCTTTCGGTTACAGGCGAGGAGTCCGGTTTACTGGGCTCGGGTTACTATGCTGAACATCCGTTCTTCCCAATGAATAAAACTGCAGCAGTAATCAATACCGATGTCTTGATTTTCCTTGGCAAGTACAAAGATGTTACCATCACTGGTTTTGGTCAGTCAGAACTCGATAATTGGGTGAAAGCCGAAGCAGAAAAGCAAGGCCGTTTTGTGGCACCCGATCCCAATCCGGACAACGGAATGTTTTTCCGTTCCGATCAGTTCCCGTTTGTAAAACAAGGTGTTCCGGCCATTTTTGCCAAAGGGTATATCGATGCAGAAAAGCTGGGAAAAGAGAAAACGCTGAAGAACCTTGACCAATACTGGAAAACCGTTTACCATACGCCTCAGGATGAATACAAACCCGAACGCGACGATTTGGCTGGCGTAGTTCAGGATGCCGAATTGCTCTATCAGGTAGGCTTGAATCTTGCCAACTCACAGGAATGGCCCAAATGGAACGAAGGTTCGGAGTTTAAAGCTATCCGGGAAAAATCAGGAAATAAATAATCGCCATGTTTGAATAAAACAACCACAAGGGCACATAGTACACAATAGAAAATACAAAAACTATGTGTTCTATGTGTCTATGTGGTTAATAAATTTAAGAAATATGAAACTCCTACATACCTCCGACTGGCATCTCGGGAAGCGGCTCGAAGACTTTTCTCGTATCGCCGAGCAACAGGCGGTGATGAACGAAATCTGTGAAATTGCTGATCTGGAAAATGTTGATGCGGTGCTGGCTGCCGGTGATTTATTCGATACTTTCAATCCGCCAACAGAAGCAGTCGATTTGTTCTACAAGACACTGAAACGCCTGTCAAAGAATGGTCGCCGGCCGGTGATTGCCATTGCCGGAAACCATGATTCGCCCGACCGAATTGAAGCGCCCGACCCGCTGGCCCGCGAGTGCGGAATTATTTTTGCCGGTTATCCCAATTCGATTGTTGCACCTTTCGAGCTCGAATCAGGATTAAAAATTACCCAAAGTGAAGCCGGATTTCTGGAGATTCAACTTCCTGAGAACCCAATTCCGCTGAGGATCCTGGCTACACCTTACGCCAGCGAAATCAGGTTGAAAACGTGTCTCGCTCAGGACGATTCGGAAGAAGAACTTCGACAATTATTACAGAAGAGCTGGCAGTTGCTGGCTGACAAATATTGCGATCGGGCAGGACTCAATGTACTGGTTACGCACTTGTTTGTGGCCGGCAAAGACGAAGAATTGCCCGAAGAGCCTGATGATGAAAAGCCGATTTTACATGTGGGTGGGGCACAGGTTGTTTATCCTGAGAATATTCCACAGCAGGTTCAATATACCGCATTGGGGCATTTGCACCGGATGCACAGTGCCGGAAGGCCTTCGGTGTATTACAGCGGCAGCCCTTTATCGTACAGTTTTGCCGAAGCCAATCAGAAAAAATATGTGTTGGTGGTTGAAATCGAACCGCAGCAGGAAGCTAAAATTTGCGAAGTTGAACTGAAGCAAGGGAAAAAACTGCTTCGGAAACGGGCTGAAGGTATGGAAGAAGCCTTAATCTGGCTGGCCGAAAATCAGGACAGTTTGGTGGAGTTGACTCTGGTAACCGATACTTTTCTTACTGCGATGGAGCGCAAAACAATTGCAGCAGCTCATCCCGGAATAATTGCCATAATTCCTGAAGTTCAGGGTGGTATTGAATCAAACTCTGCCAGGACCAAAACCATTGACCTGAGTAAAAGCATGGACCAGCTTTTCGTGGATTATTTCAGGCATAAAAAAGGACAGGATCCGAATGACGAGTTAATCAAACTTTTTACAGAAATTATGGCAGAGGAGGATGACCAATGATTCCCATTCGGTTGATAATACAAGGACTTTATTCCTACCAGGAGAAGCAAACGATCGATTTTACGAAATTGACTTCTGCTCATCTGTTTGGTATTTTCGGAGCAGTTGGCAGTGGAAAGTCCAGCATTCTGGAGGCAATAACCTTTGCCATTTACGGCGAAACCGATCGGTTGAATGCCCGCGACAGCCGTAATTATAATATGATGAACCTGAAATCGTCGGACATGCTCATTGAGTTTGATTTTGAGACAGGGAAAGAGCAAACTTGCTATAGGGCAGTAGTCAAAGGCCGTCGGAACAGCAAAAAGTTTGATGATGTAAAAGCGTTGGAGCGATCGGCTTATCGGTTCAATCAAGGCGAATGGTTTCCGATTGAACCCGATTCACTGAAAGAGGTGATTGGCCTGAGTTACGAGAATTTCAAGCGAACCATCATCATACCGCAAGGGCAGTTTCAGGAGTTTTTGCAGCTTGGTAACAAGGAACGAACCGTGATGATGAAATCGCTGTTCAATCTGGAACGGTTTGAACTGGACTGGAAAGCGGCCTCGCTGGAAGCAAAGAACAATGCGCAGAAACAAAATCTGGAGGGACAATTGCAGCAACTTGGAGCAATTGATCCGGAGCTGCAAACTGTTTATTTGGAACGTCTGGCGAATTTGCGAAATGAAATGGAATCGCTTAACCTGAAATTTGCAGAGCAACAGAAGCAAGAAACGGAACTAAAACAGCTGTATGATTTGTGTGCAAAGAAAGCTGAAACTGAGCTGAAACTGACAGGATTTAAAAGTCGGTTGCCTGAAATAGAACTGTTTGAAAAAAGGATTTCGGACTATGAATATTGCCTGATCCACTTTAAAAATATACTTGATGGACAGAAAGCTTCGGTTCAGAAAATACAATTTTTAGAGAAAAAGATAGCTGATGAAGGGTTAGCCTTAACGCAGGCAGAAGAACGAATCGGCCAATTGGAAAAGCAATTCAACGCGATAAAAACTGAATACGATAACCGGGAAAAGCTCCGGCAAAAGGCAGAAGAACTGGAAAAGATGGTTCGGCTGACAGAGTTGCAGCAATTGGTTGTTGCCTCAGAAGATCGAGTGAAAAAGGGCGAATTGGTGGTTGAAGAAACCGTCAGAACGATTGAGAAACTGAGAAAGGAAAGGGAGAGGTTGGAAGTTGAGCTGGCTGAAAAAAAAACAGCTCAGCCCGATTTGCTGATTCTCTCCAATGTGAGGAGCTGGTATGAGCTTCAGGCTAATTTATTGCACCAATCGACCGTGATTAACCGAGAAGCCGAAGTATGCAATGCCGAAAAGGGGAAACTGGTCAGCTTGGTTCAAAAACTGTTTGAAAATGATGTTTTCAATGAGTTTTCAGGAGAGCGAAATGCTCTAAATGGATTTGCATACCTTAAAGATCGAAATGCAGCGCTAAAACAGCAAATTGCCGGTTTGGATACAGAACTGCAACATTTCAAGGTTCAATTAAAACTGGAGGAATTTACGGTTGGACTCGCCGAAGGTGAATCCTGCCCGGTGTGTGGTTCACTTCATCATCCGCAGGTATTGGTTGCTGCCGATGTTGCCCAAAAGCTGAAACTGACAGAGAAAAAAAAAGAGTCTGTTGAAAAGGAAATTACCAGTTGTGAAAAACTGATTGAACAATTTGCTGAATACCAAAACCAATTGCTTGTGAATGAGAAACAATTGGTCGGAATTTTGGATCGGAAGAAGGAGCTCGAAGCTAAAAAAGCGACGCACAAACAGTTGTTCAAATGGGATAAATACCCGAACGCCGAAGCCGTTTCAACTGCGTTTCAATTGGCGGAAGCGTTGAGAAAAACGATTGAGACTCTTGAAAAACAAAGGGACGAGGCCACAAAAAAACATGAGTTGGAGTCGGCCAATAAAGAGAAATATCAGCAGCAAATTGAAAAGATCAGAAACGAAGTGACTGCTTTCAAGGCTGAAACCGGAATCCTGCAAACTCAACTAAAACTAACTGACAGCAAGCAATATGCTGAAAAATCGAAAGTTGAGATTGAAGCAGAAAAGAACGATCTTTTGCTAAAATACAGGTTGCTTGAACAGCAATTTAACGAGTTGAATAATCGGTTGGTTGAATTGCGGAAAAGTAAAGATCTTTTGTCCGGTAGTATTTCGGCGAATCAATTGCAACTTACTCAGGAAAGGGCTTTGTTTGAAGAATTAAGCGTAAAACTGGATTATGAACTGAAAGCATCCACATTTAAGTCGGCGGCGGAGGTTATGCAGATTCTTGGTCAGGAATTAAATGTGTCAGCCGAAAAATCGAAAATCAGTGGATTCAGGCAAGAATTGCTGGTTGCTCAAAATCAGTTACAGCAGTTGCAGCAAGAGATTGGCGAACGCAAATATGATGCAGAGATTCACCGCCAGCTTCAGGAGCAGCTCGAAACCAACAGGCAAATGCTGAACCAGTTGAACAAAGATTTTGGGGTGACCGAAAAATCGCTGGCCGATTTGAAGAAAGCTTTGGCGGCACAGGCCGAACTTCGAAAAACACTGGAAAAACTGGAGTTACGTGCTGAAAATCTCCGGACATTGCGCAGTCTGTTCAAGGCTAGCGGGTTTGTGAACTATGTGTCGTCGGTATATCTGCAAAACTTGTGTAATGCCGCCAACGACCGCTTTTTCAGGCTGACCCGACAAAAGCTGAGCCTCGAAATTACAGATGACAACAATTTCCAGGTTCGCGATTATCTGAACGGCGGAATGGTGCGGAGTGTGAAAACCTTGTCGGGAGGACAAACCTTTCAGGCAGCTTTGTGCCTGGCTTTGGCATTGGCCGACAACATTCAGAAAATAACCGAATCGAACCAGAATTTCTTTTTCCTCGATGAAGGCTTTGGCTCGCTGGATAAAGAATCGCTGTCAACGGTTTTCGATGCCTTGAAATCGCTGCGAAAAGAAAACCGGATTGTGGGCGTGATTTCGCATGTGGAGGAAATGCAGCAGGAAATTGATACACATTTGCGCATTGAAAACCATGAAGAAACCGGCAGCCGGATTGTGACCAGCTGGTAATTCTATTTAGTTGACGGACAGATGAGAAACTGGCAGGGTGAAAAAGAAAGTCGATCCCTTACCCAATTCCGACTCGATCCAAATGGTGCCGCCCAGCAACTCAACATAGGCTTTGGATATGGCCAGACCGAGCCCTGCGCCTTCGTATTTTCTGGTTAAATTAAGAGTACTTTGCCTGAACCTTTCAAAGATTAAATCCATTTGTTCCTTTGGAATGCCAGGGCCTGAGTCTGCAACGAAAAATTCGAACATCGAGTCTTTTTGCTTATAACCAAAAACCACCGAGCCTTCTTCGGTAAACTTCACTGCATTTTTGATCAGGTTGGTTAATATCTGGTTTAGCTTGGTGCTGTCGGTTTCTATGAAACTTTCTTCTTCGGGTAAATCGCAGTGATAATCCAGGTTTATATTTTTCTGGTTGCTCTCTATCATGAAGAATAAGTGTAATTCGCGAAGCATTTTGTTGACACTTGTTTTCTTTATTCTCAGCGTCGTTTCGCCAGCCTCGATTTTCGAAATGTCGATCAGGTCGTTGATAATATTGAGCATTCGCAAACCGCTTTTTTCAATCATATTGAGGAATTCCTTCTGGTTTTCCGGAGTCAGATCTGGTTCTTTAAGCAATTCGGCAAAGCCCAGAATTCCATTCATCGGGGTGCGAATTTCGTGACTGATATTGGCCAGGAAAGAGGATTTGAGCCTGTCACTTTCTTCGGCTTTTTCTTTCGCTTTAATTAATTCATTCTCAGTTTTTTTCTTTCCTGATATGTCCTCGCAAACGGCAACGTAATGGGTAATCTTTCCCCTTTCATCGAAAATAGGTGAAACCGATTTGCTGGCCCAATACAATCTCCCCGATTTCGTTTTATTAATCAACTCTCCCGTCCATATTTTTCCTGAACTGATTGTTTCCCAGAACTCAGTGTAAAATTCGGGAGGCATCATATCTGATTTAAGCATTCTGGGGTTCTTCCCGATGGCTTCCGAAGCTTCGAACTCTGTTACTTCAGTAAATTTCGGGTTTGTATACTCAATAATTCCATTGGCATTTGTAATCACGATAGAAACCGGACTTTGTTTTATGGCCTGCGAAATTTTTCGAAGTTCTTTTTCGGCCTGCTTTTTAAAAGTTATGTCTTCGATATAACCTTCGAGGTAATCGAGGTTATTATTTTTATTAAAAACGCATCGGCCTCGTTCCCAAACCCATCTAATTTCGCCGGAGGACGTTTTAATTGGGTATTCTTCTTCAAAAATCGAGCGTTCTTCTCGTATTCTCTGCCACTTTTCCCAGATGGGTAGCCTGTATTCAGGCAGAATGAGATCGTTGAACGAGATTGTTTTGTTTTTTATAAAATCGTCGGGAGAATAGCCGGTAATGCGCGAACAGGCATCGCTCAGGTACTCCATGGTATATTCTTCGTTAAGCGCACAGCGGTAAATAACACCCGGAAGATTATCAATCAGATTCGATAGAGTTAACTTGCTGTCGTTTAATTCCTGCTCAGTCTTAAGCTTTTCGGTAATATCAATCAGCAAAACCAGTCTGGCATTTTTTTGCCTGAAGTCGAGGTTGTGCGAATGCACTTCAACCTGAATAATCTGATTATCTTTTGTTTTATGGTTCCAGATTTCGGTATGCTGAAATGAATTCGGGTCTTCAATCAGGTTTTTCCATAATCGCGAGAATTCTGAAGGTGCTTTCAGATCGAGTATGTTCATCGACAGGAATTCGTCTTTGCTGTATTTGTAAACATCAATTGCTGAATTGTTTACAGCCGTAATGTTCATAGAATCGAGGTCGTACACAAACATGGGCTGAGGGTTAAGCTCGAAGAGCAACCTGAAATACGATTCACTTTCCTTAAGTTCTTTTTCGGCTTTTTCACGTTGTTCTATTTCTTTCTTCAGAAGGAAGTTTCGGTGAATACTTCGCTTTGAAATGAAAAGTAAAATCAGGATAACCAACACAACCAATATTGCCTGAATTACCTCAAACATGATCCTGTTTTTCCACGAACTGGCATTATAGTCCATTCCGAAAACAGCGATTATTTTCCCGGTTTGCTGATCTTTTACCGGAACTTCAGCGCTTACCCAGGTTCCCCATCGGTCGGTAACGGGTTGTGTTATTTGTGCCTGGCCGTCGAGAAATGGTTTTTTGTCAATCTGGTCGGCTTCGGTAAATTCCTGACCGGGAGGCGAATAGTCGGGTGAGCTTTCAGGTTCCGAGTCAACTATGAAGTAAAGTTTCCCGTTGTGTTCCAGGTACAGGTAAGCAAACCTGGCGTTTTTATTGACCTGAATTACGTTTTGTAGTTTGTTTTTTAGTCGAAGATATTTGTTTTTTGCCAGCTCTTCGGGATGTGCATTCAATTCTCTTAATTCCTCTTTAGGCAGGCTGGCTTCAATGGATTGCGCAACCTGAAGAACCTTGTGGCTTTCCTGTTGCTCAACAGTTTTCCAAACGAAAAGAATGTATGAAATTCCCAACAAGATAACGAACAGATATATTGTTATTTCTTTGGGTGATGATATCCAATTCGTTATTCTTCTTGCCGGCATATACTTTTGAAAAAGCTATTAATATTATTCCAATGTGATAAGGGGGGCGATATTCCAAAACTTTATCTCCAACTTCAGCGGCATCTAAAGAAATGAAAAAAAACAACTTTTCAAAGACGTAAAAGCCAGAAGTGACGCAGAAAAGAGCAATTTTTTGGTTTGATTCGAAAAAATGATGATTTTTCAAAAGATGCTAGTTCACCAGAAAGCAAAAAGTGTTTTTAGAAATGAAAAAGCCGCCCTCCCGAAGGAGAAACGGCTAAATTAAAACCTATGCGAAAGGTTTATTTCATGTGTTATTTTTTCAAAGTCGATTGAGTAATTTTCGTATTAACTATTATTTTTCAATCAAGTATCCAACGCATGGAATAGCCATTCTGTTATTTTATTTTTGTATGGATATATACACTTAGGGCTATTTCTTCCAGAGTTTTTCCATTTCTTCCAGAGTTTTTCCTTTGGTTTCGGGAACGAATTTCCACATGAAAACTGCCGATAAGATACCCATAATTCCGTAAATCCAATACGAAAATCCATGATTAAATTTATCGGTCAGCCAAACATTGTCGTTCATCATCGGGAACGTAAGTGAAACTACCCAGTTGGCAATCCATTGAGCAGCAACAGCAATCGATAATGCAGCACGGATTGAGTTCGGGAAGATTTCGGCCAGAAGCACCCAGCAAACCGGGCCCCAGCTCATGGCAAAAGCAGCAGTATAGAGCAACATAAAAGCCAAAGCGGCATAGCCCTGACCGGTTGTGAGCGCTCCACCAGACTGCCCCAGAAAGAAAGTAAACCCAAGCAATATCATACTAACAGCCATTCCTAAAGATCCAATGATCATCAAAGGCTTACGGCCATATTTATCAACAGTCATAATAGCAACTACGGTAAACGCCAGATTCACAGCACCAACAATAATGGTTTGCAGCAGCGAGCTGTCGGTTGACGCGCCCATGTTCCGGAAAATATTTCCGGCGTAATACAGCACCACATTAATACCTACAAATTGCTGGAATACCGACAGCATGATTCCTACGAAAATAACCAGAAATCCATACGACATCCACGGTGCATTGGCTTCGTGCAAAGTGCCTTTAATTTCTTCGAGAATAACTTTGGCCTGCTGTTCGCCTGCAATTTTATTCAGCACTTTTAGCGCTTTACTTTCTTGTCCGTTCAGCACCAGATAGCGTGGCGTTTCAGGAACAAAAAAGAGCAAAAGGATAAAAATACCGGCAGGTATTGCTCCTGAAAGGAACATCAAGCGCCAGCCGTCGGTAATCAACCATTGTTCGTCGCCCTGTTTGGCAATAAAATAGTTCACGAAATAGATGACCAGCATACCGAAGATGATTGCGAACTGGTTGAACGAAACCAGCTTGCCACGGGTGTTTGCAGGAGCAATTTCGGCAATGTACATGGGCGAAATCATAGAGGCCAATCCTACGCCAATTCCACCAATAATGCGGTAAACAACGAATGAATATACATCGAGTGTTCCAAAGAAATTGAATGCTTCGGGTTTCCATGCGCCGATTGCTGAAATGAAGAAGGCAATGGCCGAAATGAACAAACCGTTTTTACGACCCAATGAGCGGGAAATAAACCCGGCAATCGATCCACCAATAACACATCCAATCAAAGCTCCGGCAATAACAAATCCTTTGATAGTATCTGAAGTACCTTTCAATGCAGCGGCATCGGTTGGTATGGCTTCAGAAATAAAGCTGATGACCCAAACGGTCAGGATTGCAAGTATAATTCCTCCCGAAATGAGGCCTTTCTTTTTGCCGAGCAGTTTTACAATTTGTCCGGAAATGATTCCGAAAACCAGGTAAAGTACCAACGCCATCATGATTTTGTATTGCGAAATCATTTGCACGGCATAGCTGTAGTTGGCCGGATCTGTAATTTTTGCAATGTAGAATTCAACCAATGATTTTTCGGCGCCGTTTACTACCGCGGTGTCGTATCCGAATAACAGGCCGCCCAGCGTTGCAACCAGTGTTAGGAGAACAATGTACATGGGATTGCCTTTTTGGTAGGCACTGGAGTTTGATTTTGAGGACGTATCGATGTATGCCATAAGTGTGGTTGTTAGTTATTGTGAAAAAACAAAATAAACCGGAACGAGGAAATTCTCCTCCATTCCGGTTGTATTTCATCCTAATTAAAATCTAAAATTATATGTACATGTTAACAATAGCTTCGTAAAGCTCTTGTTTACCACTGATCTGTTTTGGTTCACCATTAGCTTTTGCATAAGCATAAACATCTTCGAAAGTAAGTTTACCTTCTTCGAATTGTTTGCCCACACCTGAATCGTAAGAAGCATAACGGTCGGCAACCATTTTCTTGTATGGAGATTCTTCCAAAATAGCAGCAGCAGCTTCCAAAGCGCGGGCCATTACGTCCATAGCGCCTACGTGAGCGATGAATAAATCTTCGTTGTCAGTTGAGTTACGACGGATCTTAGCATCGAAGTTGGTACCACCACCTTGCATGCCACCACCCTGAAGAACTACCAACATAGCTTGAGTCAGTTCGAAGATGTCAATCGGGAACTGGTCAGTATCCCAACCGTTCTGAACATCACCGCGGTTAGCGTCGATAGCTCCCAACATACCGGCGTCAACAGCACATTGCAGTTCGTGTTCGAAAGTGTGGCCGGCCAAAGTAGCGTGGTTTACTTCGATGTTCAATTTGAAATCGTTTTCCAAACCGAATTCTTTCAGGAAGCCAATAACTGTTTCAGCATCAACATCATACTGATGTTTCATTGGTTCCATTGGTTTTGGTTCAATCAGGAATACTCCTTTGAAACCTTTTGCACGGCCGTAGTCACGAGCCATTTTCAACATGGTACCCATGTGTTGTTTTTCGCGTTTCATGTTGGTGTTCAACAGCGACATGTAACCTTCGCGACCTCCCCAGAACACATAACCTCTACCACCCAATTCGATAGTAGCGTCGATCGAGTTTTTGATTTGAAGCATAGCGCGGGCGGCAGCGTCAAAATCAGGATTGGTGCTTGCACCGTTCATATAACGTGGCGGAGAGAATACGTTTGCAGTACCCCACATCAGTTTGATACCTGTAGCAGCTTGTTTTTCTTTGGCGTAAGCTACAATAGCTTTCAGGTTAGCTTCATATTCTTCGATTGATGAACCTTCGCTAATCAGGTCGATATCGTGGAAGCAATAGTATTCGATACCAATTTTTTGCATGAATTCGAAACCGGCATCCATTTTATCTTTTGCAGCCTGTAAAGCATCAGCAGCGCCTACCCATGGATGAATTTGTGTGCCTGGGCCGAATGGATCGCCACCTTCTGCGCAGAGGGTATGCCACCATGCCATACAGAATTTAAACCATTCTTTCATTGGTTTGCCATACACCACTTTTTCAGCATCGTAGTAACGGAATGCCAATGGGTTTTTACTTTCTTTTCCTTCGAATTTAATTTTTTCCACTGATGGGAAATACACTTTTGTGCTCATGTTGTTTATTGTTATTAATTGAATTTAAAAATTAATCTGTTGATATTAAGCTTTTTATAAAAAGCTTAAGCAAATTTTTCTAACGTTGCTTTCCAGCTTTGGTAAGCACCTTCGTATTCAGCTTTTTTGCTCAAATCTGGTGTAACTGCATCCAGTTTTTTCAGATTGGCAAAAGCTTCTTTAGCAGATGAGTAATATCCCGAACCAATTCCGGCACCGCGGGCGGCACCAATTGATCCGTCGGTGTTGTACAACTCGATAGTAGCTCCTGAAATTCCGGCCAGTGTTTCGCGGAAAATAGGAGAGAGGAACATGTTGGCTTTTCCGGCGCGGATCACCTGCGCTTTGATGCCGATTTCTTCCATGATTTCCATTCCGTATTTGAATGAGAATACGATGCCTTCCTGAGCTGCACGGAATAGGTGAGCTTCGGTATGTGTGTTAAAGCCTAATCCTGAAATTTGAGCGCCAATGTTTTTGTTTCGAAGAACACGTTCAGCACCATTACCGAAAGGCAGAATGCTCAAACCTTCAGAACCGATGGCAATCGAAGCGGCTTTCTGGTTTATTTCTTCGTACGAGAATGCTTTGTTGCCAACGTATTTATTCAGCCACGAATTCAAAATTCCGGTTCCGTTGATGCAAAGCAGCACGCCCAAACGATTGGCTTCGGCTGAATGGTTAACGTGTGCAAAGGTGTTTACCCGTGAATATGGATCGTATTTTACTTCGCCGCTAACACCGTAAACAACTCCTGAAGTTCCGGCGGTGGTAGCAATCTCGCCCGGATTCAGCACGTTCAGCGAAAGGGCATTATTGGGTTGGTCGCCTGCGCGGTAACTGATTTTTGTTCCTTCAGCCAGTCCCAATTCGGCGGCAGCTTTGGCACTCACCACACTTTGCACCGAGAAGGTTGGAACAACTTCAGGGATAAATGACTTTTCAAATCCGTAGTAGTCGAGCAGCATGTCGGCTACTTTATTTTCTTTAAAATTCCAAAGGATGCCTTCCGAAAGGTTTCCAGCTGTGGTTTTAATTTCTCCTGAAAGCTTCATGGCAATATAGTCACCCGGAAGCATGATTTTATCGATTTTGGCATACAATTCCGGCTCGTTGTCTTTCACCCATTTCAGTTTCGAAGCGGTGAAATTTCCCGGCGAGTTCAGCAGGTTTGATAAACATTTTTCTTCGCCAATCTCAGCAAAAGCTTTGTTGCCAATTTCGGCAGCACGGCTGTCGCACCAAATAATCGAAGGGCGCAAAACCTGTTTGTTTTTGTCAACGGCAACCAGTCCGTGCATCTGGTACGAAATACCAATCGAATCGATGTCTTTTGGGTTCACTTTCGACTGAGCCATCACATCGGCCAGAGCCAGTTTCAGGTTGGCCCACCACAGTTCAGGCTCTTGTTCAGCCCATCCTGGTTTTACGGCGGTAATTTTCATTTCCTGTTTAGGGTAAAAAGCTGAACCAACACAATCGCCGGTTTCGCCATTAATTAGCGATGCTTTTACTGAAGAACTGCCAATATCGAATCCGAGTAAATACATATTTTCAGGTTTATATCAAAGGTTAAATATTCAAATTTAATTGGTTTGGCTTGCAAGCCGTTCTGTTCTGGTATGCTCAGCAAAACTAGAGCTTACAAATCCGATCTCAAAATTAGCATTAGTGTTATAAAACATCTATTAAAGAGATTTTCTGACGGTCAGTTTTGTGGGGATGACCATATTTACTTTTTCACCGGTGGTCACAAATTCTGCAATCTTTTTACCCATCAACTCAAAATCAGTCGAAATCACTGTTATTCCGTCTTTTACATACTTCTTCATTGGAGTTTCGTTATACGAAATTACGCCAACATCTTCGCCCAAAACTAAGTTTTTAGAATGGCATTGGTCGAGGAATTTAGCCAGTGTACGGTCACTCACAAGCAGATATAATTCACCTTTCTTAAGATCAAATTTTTTGAAATCGTACAGCGTTTGGTGCGGTATTTTGTAATCACTGCAAAACTTTTCGAAGAATTCGATGGATTCTTTAGGGTGATAAGTAAACGATGGATAGAGGTAGATAAACTTTTCGTATTTACGAATCAAATCAAGTCCGCTCACCAGCGAATCGTACATCGATTGCCCAAAATCCTGATGAATAGTCGATGTGCCTGGTTGTGCATTTACATCCCAGTCGATCACCAGTAATTTGCTGGCCGGTATTTGTTTGGTTATTTCAGGAACTCGCTCATGATCAAAATTCATGATAATATACTTGGTGTATTTGCCCAAGCTTTCCTTGATAATCTTTTCAAAATCGTCGATGTTGTAGTGGTGGAAATGCAAATCGATAGCAATGGTCTCAGGCAAATTATCAAGAAATGAACCGTACAGCACTTCTTTATAAGCCTTGAATGTATCGAGGAACAGGAACACTTTTGTTACCGCTTTGGCCACAAAATAGCCACGGTTAGGTACCGATTCAATCACTCCACGATTTTTTAATTCGGCATAAGCCTTAAATACCGTGTCACGCGAGAGTGAACTTTCCTTACAGATTTGGTTTACCGATGGAAGCATATCTCCAACCTGCAATAAATTTTTACTGATAGCTTCGTTGATGGAATCGATTAACTGCTGAAATTTCAGGAGGTTCGATTGAGGATTTACGGCGAAATGAAATTTGCTTTCCATAGGTTAGTATCAAAGTGGTCTGTTCTGGTATGCAAACATATAAAAAAGCTTTCAGGATGAAACTGTATTCTGAATAAAAAACAATACAATTGAATTTTATATTTACTGCAGAACCCACCTATTCTCAGCGGTCTGTCCACGTTGCAACTAACGCGACAAATATGATTTCACCTTTATTTATGGGTTTCCCCAGTTAAATTCAATGCAGGTTGATTGATATGAAAATGTTTTTTTAAATTCACACCCAATAAAGAGTACAAATTACACTTATTTTAAATCGAATTCGGTTTTCGGAATATCCTCATACAAGCCTAACGTATGCAAATCATTCAAGGGATATATGAAAAAGATCTGATTGCCCGTCTGAAAGATGGTGATCAAACAGCTTTCGAGTTGCTTTTTCATTTTTACTATCCCGGGTTGGTGATGTATTCCACGCAATTCACAACCGACCGGACTGAAGCTGAAGAAATTGTTCAGGATTTTTTTGTGAGGTTCTGGCAGCGGCACCAACTGGTAAGCCTTACCGATTCGTTGAAAAGTTATTTGTTTTTGTCGGTCAAAAACGGAAGTTTAAATTACCTGAAGCACAAAAAGGTTGAAGAAAAATACATCCGCCAAATGACCGAACTTTCCAATCAACATTTGGTTTATGACCCCGATTTGTATCTTTCGTCTGAACTTCAGGAAAAGGTTAAAAACGCTATTGATTTACTTCCTGAAAGATGTCGCGAAATCTTTATCATGAGCCGCATCAGGGGCCTAAAGAACGAAGAAATTGCTGACGACCTTCACATCTCGAAACGTACCGTTGAGACACAGATCAGCAAAGCTCTCAAAGTTCTTCGGGTTGAATTGAAAGACTATGTTGGCCTGGTTATTCTACTGGGTATTTACCACTAAAAAACATTTCGAAATCAGTTTCTGAAAAATTCCTGAAAATTTCAGGAAAAGGGGATACGTGTGTTCGTCCGGTTGGTTGTTTTTAAGGAAATTCGAAATCAAATTATTTGAATTAGTACGATGACAAAAATCCCCCATATACAGAATAATATTGAAAACCTGCTGAAAACCAGAGTTGAACAAAGTGAGGAAGAGCAGGTTGCTGAGGCACAAAAAATCATTTCAGAAATAGAAACCATTGATAGCCGGGCCGCTTTCGAAAGGGTGAGCCGCCGGATAAAAAAGGCCAATAGGTCGGGAACTGCACTGAATATTTTGATGCGAATTGCAGCCACGTTTTTTATTCCGCTGCTTTTGGTGTCGTCGTGGTTGCTTTACCGGCAGATTGGACAGGAATTCAATTCAAAGTTTGCCATGCAGGAAATAACCAGTCCCCCGGGAGTTCGCACGCAGGTAATGCTTCCGGACGGATCGAAAGTTTGGCTGAATGCAGAAAGTACCATAAAATTCAGCGTGCCGTTTCCAAAAAGTACTCGCGATGTTGATTTGAAAGGAGAAGCTTTTTTTGATGTGACTAAAAATCAGGAAAAGCCTTTTGTGGTCCATTCTGGAAAAGTTGATGTAAAAGTTTTGGGTACCCGGTTTAATTATAAGGCTTTCGACGAGGATAAAAATATTGAAGTTGTGCTGGAAGAAGGTAAAATAGCGCTAAATACCGGTTCGGGAACGACCGAAGCGATAATGAAACCCGGAGACCGCGCTGTTATTGAGAAAGAAAGTGGAGAGGCGAGTATAACCAACCAGAAAATTGGCAAATACATTGCCTGGCACACCGGCAAGCTGGTTTTTGATAACACTCCGATGAGTGAAATGGCCCAAATGCTCGAACATTGGTTTGGCGTTGAAGTGATTGTACAAAATCCTGATATACTGAATTATCGGTTCACCACCAAGTTTGAAAATGAATCGCTGTTTCAGGTCATCGAGTTGCTTGGTTTATCGTCGCCAATCAAGATAACCTATGTTCCGGCAACACTCGGAAAAAATAACCAGGCACTTACACGCTCAAAAATTTTGATTACAGGAAAAACTGAAAGATAGATTGCCTATGAATAATAACTGATCTCAAAACGAAGAAAGGAAGTGCGCTAACACCTCCTTTCGGGTTACCCTGATAGGGCAGATAAATTATCGTTACTAATTTAATCATTCAAATTTATGAAAAAAAAGATGAATTCATGGTGTGCGGTCATAACCGAACACAGAAAAACATTTCGAATTATGCGGGTTTCACTATTTTTTATTCTAATAAGTGTATTTCAGACATTTGCAGGGGTAAGTTATTCGCAATCAACGCGATTATCTCTGAGTATGAAAAACTCAACAGTAAAGGAAGTTCTTGGACAGATAGAAGAAAAGAGCGAATTCTATTTTCTGTACAACAATCAGTTGATCGATGTTGAACGGAAAGTTAATGTTGAAGTGCAAAATGAAAAAGTCGATGTCATCCTGTCGAAATTATTTGACGATGGGAGTGTGAATGTGTTGATTCGCGACCGGCACATCATTTTAACTCCGGCAACAGGTGTTTCGTCGCAGCAGCAAAAGCCCGTTTCAGGTAAAGTTACCGACTCGTCAGGAGTGGGATTGCCCGGAGTTTCGGTTGTTGTAAAGGGCACTACAACAGGTACCATAACCGATAATGATGGCCGGTTTAATCTGGCTAATGCGCCATCGGGTGCCACATTGGTTTTCTCGTTTGTTGGAATGAAATCTCAGGAAATTGTGTATAAAGGTCAGGCAAATCTCCATGTTTCTCTGGAAGAAGAAACCATTGGACTTGACGAAGTTGTGGCCATTGGCTACGGAAGCGTTAAAAAAGGCGATGTAACCAGCTCGATTGCATCGGTAAAATCAGAAAATTTCGTGAAAGGTGCGGTAAAAGATGCTGCCCAGCTTATTCAGGGTAAAGTGGCAGGTTTAAGTATTTCGGTTCCGTCGGGTAATCCAACCGAAGGAGCTGTAATTATGCTTCGTGGTAATTCTTCACTTTTAGGTACTTCCGATCCGTTGGTTCTGGTCGACGGCGTTCCCGGAAGTCTAGAATCGGTTGCTCCTGAAGATATTGAATCGGTTGATGTACTGAAAGACGGATCGGCTTCGGCAATCTATGGTACGCGCGGTACAAACGGTGTTATTATCATCACAACCAAGGCCAGTGGCAACGAAATGGCACCTACAATTGAATATTCAGGTTATGTTTCGAGTGCAAAAGTTAGCCGTAAACTCGATTTTATGGATGCATCTCAGCTTCGTGAAAAATGGAACCAGGGCTATACATTCACCGGTGCCAATCTTAAAGACTTTGGTTCGGACACCGATTGGCTTGATCAGATTACCCGCACTGCTATCAGCCAGGTGCACAACATTATTTTCCGTGGCGGAAGCAAAAATACAAACCTCACCGCTTCGTTGAACTACAAGAGCAACGAGGGAATTTTTATTCAGTCGGATAACGAAAAATATACAGGCCGTATAGATGTTAGCCACAGCATGTTTGGTGGAAAGCTGGTTGCTGATATCGGAACAATCATCAGCGAACAGAAATACTGGACCGGCGGCGACGGATACAGTTTCAACAACTACGTATATCGCCAGGCAATTATCAGGAACCCAACCGAACCGGTTACAAATCCTGATGGCTCGTGGTTCGAACGAGATGTGTACTTCTACGACAATCCTGTTGCTTACCTGAAAGAATCAAACGGTGAAAATCGTTACCGGAATGTGCGTTTTACTGCAGGTTTAACATTTAAACCCATTGAAGACTTGGACATTAAAGCGATGGTAACCCGTAAAGGCGATTCGAATATCCGCGGATTTTATCAGACTAAAAACCATGTTTCGAACACCAAATATGGTTCGGGTGGTTATGCCTCGCGCGGAACGGATGATTATGTAGGTAACTATGCCGAATTGTCGGCCAACTACAAAAAGGTAATCGGAAATCACAATCTTTCTGCTCTGGTGGGTTACAACTACGAAGACAATATGAACGAAGGCTTCTGGGCCAACAACAAATATTTCCCAACAGATTCTTACACTTACAACAATCTGGCAATCGGTAGCGGTCTTCCAAAAGGCGAAGCCGGAATGGGCTCGTTCAAAAATTCTGACAAGTTAATCGCCTTGTTTTCGCGTGTTAGCTACAGCTTTGCCGATAAATATTTGTTCATGGCAAGTATTCGCCGCGAAGGTTCTTCAAAATTTGGTGAAGATCATAAATGGGGTAATTTCCCAGGGGTTTCAGCCGGATGGCGTATCAATAAAGAGTCGTTCATGCAAGGTATTGGCTGGATTGATAACCTGAAACTTCGCACGGGATACGGGGTTACCGGAACAAACGTGCTCGACTCCTATAAATCGTTGAGCAGCTTGAATTACAGCGATTATTTTTACTACGAAGGAAGCTGGGTGCGCAAACTGGTTCCGGTTCGTAATGCAAATCCTGATTTGAGATGGGAGAAAAAAGAAGAAATTAACATTGGTCTCGACTTCGGTTTATTTGGTGGCCGTGTCAGTGGTGCGTTCGATTTCTACAACCGCCTGACCAAAGATGCTTTATGGGATTACAGTGTGCCAACACCTCCATACCTCTACGGAACGATCACCGCAAATGTAGGACGTATTAAAAACCAGGGGTTTGAAGCATTGATTAATGTAATTCCGGTAAAAACCAGCGACTTTACCTGGAATGCCGGGTTCACTTTCTCGACCAACAAAAACAAACTGGTTTCGTTATCGAACGATAAATTCCAGACAACCAACGATTATTTCTATTCAGGATATACAGGGGAACCTATTCAGATTGAGACTCACCGCATTAAAATTGGCGGACCAATCGGCGATTTCTATGGGTTGAAAGCCGTTGATATTACCGACGACGGAATCTGGATTATTGAAAGACCCGACGGAACCCGTATTCCTGCCACCGAATCGTCAACCGACGACCGCCAGGTATTAGGTAATGGTATTCCGAAATATTACGCCAGCTGGAACAACAGCTTCCGGTACAAGAATTTCGACCTGAGCATCAACATGCGCGGTGCTTTTGGCTACCAGATTCTGAATTTCTCCAGGATGTTCTACGAAAACCCAACCATTGGTTATAACACCCTGAATTCGGCTTACAATAAGGTTTACGGCAAAGCTGTATTGTCTGATGTTCAGCGTTTTGTAAGCTACTATGTTGAGGATGGCGATTACTGGAAAATCGACAATGCTACATTGGGTTATACCTTCAACCTGGCAAACAAAAACGTTTTCAAAAATCTCCGCATTTATGCCTCGGGTATAAATCTGCTCACAATTACCGGCTACAAGGGAATTGATCCTGAAGTGAAACAAACAGGACTGGATCCTGGTAACGACGAAAGGGATAAATACCCAACTACCAGAACATTTACATTTGGCGTTAACGTAACTTTCTAATCCAGCAACTATGAAAAAGAAATATATCACTATAAAATCAGTTATAAAATCGGGTGTCACCGCACTAAGTCTGGGCATGTTATTAATTTCAGGAGGTTGTTTTAACCTTGAAGAAAAAGTTTACAACGAAGTTACCGAGGCTACTTTTTCAGCAACTGAAGACGATATTGTAGCCCTGATGGCATCCGGCTATACTCCGTTGCGCTACATTATGGACTGGCAAGGCTTGTTCGATGTTCAGGAAGAACCCGGCGATATCATTGTTACTCCAACCCGCCCAAATGGATGGGACGATGGCGGAACGTACAAACAAATGCATTTTCATACCTGGAACAGTCTTTCGTGGCAGCCGCAAAATACATGGCTCACTTCGTACGAAGCCATCAACAACATCAACCGGGTAATGAAACAGATTGACGAAGGCTCGTTGCCTGTTACAGAACAGCAAACCGTTGCAATTAAAGCAGAGTTAAGAGCATTGCGTGCTTTGTGGTATTCTATACTTTGCGATACCCACGGAAACGTACCCTTGGTGGTTAAGTACGACGATGAAGTTCCGGTGCAGAAGACCCGGAGTGAAGTCTATAATTTCATCGTGAGCGAACTTACTGAGGTACTTCCAAGTTTGCCAACGGCAGTTACCAAAAGTACTTATGGACGTATGAATCAGTGGGCTGCTTATCAGCTGTTGGCCCGCATGTACCTCAATGCCGAGGTTTATAAAGGTTCGGCCGAATGGGCAAAATGTATTGAAGCCTGCGACAAGATTATTGCTAGCGGAAACTTTGTGCTCGAATCGGATTACCGGAACCCGTTTAAAGTGAACAACGAAAATTCGAAAGAAATTGTGTTTGCTGTACCTTACGATAACATCTACGGAATGGGCTGGAATGCGCACATGAAGCAGCTTTTGCCTATTCACCGTTATGTTTTTAATATGACCTCGCAGCCTTGGGGTGGTTCAAGTGCAAATCCTCAGTTTATCAACAGTTACGATCCGGCAGACAAGCGTTTCGATGCAACCTGGCTGCATGGTCCGCAGAAAAATGCATCTACCGGAGCCGTTGTGGCCACGCTGGTAAACAAAATGCCGAGCATTTATTACTGCGAATTTGAAGAAGGATACCGCGTTTGTAAATACGAGATTGCCCTTGGCTGCAAAAGCAATATGAGCAACGATTTGCCTTATTTCCGTTACACCGACGTGCTGATGATGAAAGCTGAATGCTTGCTTCGTACCGGTAAAAAAGATGAAGCTGCAACAATTGTTTCGCAGGTTCGTGCCCGCGCATTTGATGATCCAAACAAAGCGAAGGTAACTGGTGCTGAGTTGGAAGGAAATACAACCATTAAATACGGAACATTGGATGAAAACGGAAACATTGATAATCCTGGAGATCAGACTCCGGTTAAATATGGCCGTTTCCTCGACGAGCTGGGTTGGGAATTTGCAGCCGAGTACCGCCGTCGTACCGATATGATTCGTTTTGGTGTTTATCAGAAAAAGAGCTGGTACAACCATACTCCCAAAGGCGATTACACTATACTGTTCCCGATTGGCGAAGATCAGCTTAACACAAATCCTAACCTGAAACAAAATCCAGGTTACAATTAATTGTAATTTTACATTTCCCCTGGTTTAATAAGTTTTTTATTCAGCAATCAGAATGGTTCCCCCGGAAAACTCCGGGGGATCATTTTGCCTGCAATCATGTTCATATTTTAAGTCAAGAAGATCATTTTTAAATAGTTATCTTTTCTCCTGTTCTTTATTTTTTATCTCATTCTTGATTGTTTTTTATAGTAAATTGTAAATCCTTTAATCGTAAATATCATGACCATTACCCGAAAAGATTTTTTCAAAAAAACTTGCATTGCCGGTGCTTGTTTTTGTGGGTTTACATCGTTAGGAGTTCATGCTGCTGCATCAGAAACAGTTGTTGGTCAAGCGCAACCCGACGATAAAAAGCTGAAATTCATGCAAGACTGGATTTCAACCCTATTGCTTCAGGTTGATGAGAATGCTGGGGATGAGGAATGTCGCAAAATAATGAAGCCTTGTGCCATAGCGCATTACAACTACCTGGAAATGGATAATGTTTTGGCTCCATACAAAGGCGATATTGAAAAATTTAATGCATTCATTTCCGGAGAGTGGGGCTGGAAAGTGGACTATGACAAGACAAATGGTATAATTGTGGCTGACGAGAACAAGTCGTACTGTGTTTGCCCAATGGTAAACAAGGAGAAAGGAGTTCGTTCCTCGATTCTGTGTTTTTGTTCCGAAGGCTTTGCCGAAAAAATGTTTTCAACGGTCGTTGGACACCCTGTGAAAGCAAGGGTTGTGTCGTCGATTCATAAAGGAAACGACCGCTGTAAATATGAAATCAGATTAAGTTAATATCTCATAAGTGAGTTTCCTGTTTAACCGGCAGGCATCCGGCAATAAAAAATTATATTCGGATGGAGTAACCATCTCGCCTGAGGCGAGACTAACCGATAAATGTCTATTCACTTCGCAGATTTCCCTTTTTGTCAGTTCAATCGGTTGATAAAGTGATTCAGAAATAAGAGGTTAGTGTCAAAATTGTAAAATATTAAACAAAAAATAAATGAACTTATATAAGCTTTTCAGTGGTCTACTACTAGGTTTTTTTGCATTGGGAATAAGCACTTCGGTTGCTCAAAGCGGTGATCAAATTCTGGATGGAATTGGCGAAACAGGATTAATCTCACGCTATACATTTAAGGAAGACGTTAAAGACTGGTCGCGTAATAACCTGCACGGAAGCATTCAGGGAACGGATTTCAAGTTTGTGAAAGACGAACTCTTCGGGAGCGTGATTTCATTAAACGGAAGTACCGACACGTATATTTCGCTTCCGACTGAATCAGTAACGGGCGAACAAACTATCAGTATCACCGGCTGGATTTACCTTCGCTCGGCAAAAAGTGGCCAGTTGTTTTTCGATTTCGGGAAAGACAGTAAATCGCATTTTTTTGCTGCTCCGGTAGGAACAAGTGACAAGGAAGAATTTCAGGCTCAAATCCTGACGAGTGCAAAAAATTACACAGCAGCTTCAGCTGCGTTGCCTGTTTACAAGTGGGTGCATGTGGCTGTGGTGATCAACGTTCCGTATAAAACACTTAGCACGTTTGTAAATGGCGCGCTTGTTTGCGAAACCAAAAATGTTGATGTGGAGCTGCGACAACTTTTCAAAAGCAATTCAGGCGAAACCAATAAACTCTTTATTGGTAGATCGTTGAATGCTGAATACACTGGCCTGAATGCCAAACTGCACGATTTTCGTGTTTACCGTGTTGCCCTGAATGAAAAACAGGTTGCCCGAATTTACGGTAATGCACTGAGCGAAGGCGAATCAACCGTGAGAACCAACGAAGAGTCGGAAGGCGAACTTCAGAAGTTCTCCGAAACAACGCCGCAATTGTACAATGCGTACTTAAAAAGTGTTCCGGATATTCAGGTTGAAACCGAGATTGGTACTCTTCCACGCTTGCCACGGTTCGTAAAAGGTGTGTACGATAAGGGCATCGAAGGTCCTGCTGTGCGCGTAATCTGGCCTGCTCCAAAAGATAACAGTCAGGTACTTTCTGCCGGAACATACACCTTGACCGGGAAAGTTGCCGGAACAAACCTTCAGCCTAAAGCAACAGTAGTTGTTAAAACTGCAAAAGCGGCTGCCACACCCAACCGAACCCTCGAATTTTTCAAACTCGATGAGGTAAGTTTGGATGCCGACATTCATCATCACGAAACGAAGTTTATTGAAAACCGCGATAAATTCATTACCGGTTTAGCCAAAACCAATCCCAACGATTTCCTTTACATGTTCCGCAATGCGTTTGGTCAGGAACAGCCTGCAGGAGCCAAACCGCTGGGTGTTTGGGACAGTCAGGAAACTAAATTGCGTGGCCATGCCACTGGTCATTACCTGAGCGCTATTGCACAGGCGTATGCCAGCACCGGCTACGATGCGGCCTTGAAAGCCAATTTCGCCGGAAAGATGGACTATATGGTGAACACGCTGTATCATTTGTCGCAATTGTCGGGCAAACCCAAAGTTGCAGGTGGCGAATCTGTAGCCGATCCAGCCGCTGTGCCTGTAGGTTCAGGAAAAACCAACTATGATTCTGATTTAAGCGAAAAAGGAATTCGCACTGACTACTGGAACTGGGGAAAAGGGTTCATTAGCGCTTATCCGCCCGATCAGTTTATCATGCTTGAAAAAGGTGCAAGTTACGGTGGCAATAAAACCAGAATTTGGGCGCCCTATTACACTTTGCACAAAATTCTGGCCGGATTGATGGACATTTACGAAGTGAGCGGCAACGAAAAAGCACTGGAAATTGTGAAAGGCATGGGCGATTGGGTTTATGGCCGTCTGAGCAAAGTGCCCGCTCCAACACTCATCAGCATGTGGAACAAATACATTGCCGGAGAGTTTGGCGGAATGAACGAGGCGATGGCCCGTTTGTCGCGCCTGACCAAGGAGCCTCGTTACATGGAAGTTGCCCGATTGTTTGATAACATTAAAGTATTTTACGGCGACGCTGAACATGTACACGGACTAGCTAAAAACGTTGATTTGTTCCGCGGATTGCACGCCAACCAGCACATTCCGCAGATTGTGGGTGCACTCGAAATTTACCGAGACTCTGAAACTCCCGAATATTTCCATATTGCCGATAATTTCTGGAACATGACCACCAACGATTACATGTACAACATTGGTGGAGTTGCCGGAGCCCGCAACCCGAACAATGCAGAATGTTTCATCGCTCAGCCTGCCACGATTTACGAGAATGGTTTTTCGGTGGGTGGTCAGAACGAAACTTGCGCTACGTACAACATGCTCAAGTTAACCCGCGACCTTTTCCTTTTCGAACAGCGTGGCGAATTGATGGATTATTACGAACGCGGCCTTTACAACCACATTCTGGCTTCGGTAGCCGAAGATAGCCCTGCAAATACGTATCACGTTCCGCTGAATGCCGGTTCAGAAAAGCAGTTCAGTAACGACGATATGAGCGGTTTTACCTGTTGTAACGGTACCGCACTCGAAAGCAGCACCAAGCTCCAGAACTCGATTTATTTCAAAAGCGCTGATAACAAGGCTTTGTATGTGAATTTGTTTGTGCCTTCAACCCTGAAGTGGACCGAAAAGAAGATCACCGTTATACAAACAACAGCTTTTCCGAAGGAAGATCACACCGAACTATTGATCAAGGGAAGTGGATCGTTCGATCTGCATGTTCGCGTTCCGCATTGGGCGACCAAAGGCTTTTTTGTGAAGATAAATGGTAAGGATGAAGCTGTTAAAGCTGAGCCAGGCAATTACCTCACCATTAGCCGGAAATGGAAAGACGGCGATAAAGTGGAACTGCGCATGCCATTCCATTTTTACCTGGAACCGGTTATGGATCAGCAGAATGTGGCCAGTTTATTTTACGGACCGATTTTGTTGGCCGCACAGGAGTCTGAGCCTCTGAAAGAATGGCGCAAAGTAACGTTTGATGTAAACAACATCAGTAAATCGATCACCGGAGATCCTGAGAAACTGCAGTTCAATATCGATGGAGTGGTTTACAAACCGTTCTACGAATCGTACGGACGGTATTCGGTTTACTTGGATATGACTTTGAAATAATTTGAATTCTGGTTTAATCACCAATGAAGAGTGAAGCGCAACTGGCCTAGGCTGGTGAGCCGAAAAACAAGTGAAGACGGCGTTAAAAAATCTTTTCTGTTTGAGCCGAAGGCGAGTTTAAAAGATTTTAGCAGTCAAGCGTGGGTTTTTCGTGCGAAGCGGGCTAAGCCTTGACCTTTTTTGATTCCTTTTTTGTGTCAAGACAAAAAAGGAATTGGGGTTTTGGGGCAAAGCCCCAAGGATAAATTGGCTAGGCATGTTGGCTGATATTCAACAATAGTGTGTTCAGACGAGGTTCGAGAAAAAATAGAATATAGAAACCAAATAATAAACCATGTTAAAACGAATTACATTTCTTCTGCTTGCGTCAGTTTTTGCCCTGAGCGCAACATTTACGGCTTCTGCACAGGTAACTCCAGCCGATTACCAGAGGGCCGATTCCATTATGAAACTGAATGATCTGGTCTACAATCAGGTGAATTCGGTAAATTGGATCGACTCTACTTCGGTATTCTGGTATGCTGTGAAAACCCGTGAGGGTATGGCTTATACGCTCGTTGATGCTGCCAAAGCAACGCGTAAGCCGGCTTTCGATGTGCCCAAATTGCTCGAACAGCTTAACAAGCAACCGGGTGTTAAAGCGACAGCAAAATCGCTTCAGTTGCAAAAACTGAAATTTGACCTGAAGGCGAACAAGTTCCAGTTTCTGTTCGATAAAAAGTATTTCACCTGTAACCTGAAAAATTACGCGTTGGTGAAAGATTCGGTGGCAAAACCTGCAAGCCCGAATCCATACTGGAACGAAGGTTTTGATGAGATGAGCAACAAACCGGTTACTTCGCCCGATAGCGTCTGGGTGGCTTTCATCAAAAATTACAATGTGTATGTCCGCAACAAAAAGGACAACAAAGAGATGCAGTTGAGTTTCGACGGGTCGGCAGGCGATTTTTATTCGTCGTATTTCAGTTGGTCGCCTGATTCGAAAAAACTGGCGGTGAACAAAGTGCGCAAAAACGAAGATCATTTTATTTACTTCGTCGAGTCGTCGCCAAAGTCGCAGTTACAGCCTATTCTGCAAAAGCGCAATTACCTGAAACCGGGCGATGCTCTGCCCATCAAGCGTCCATCGCTTTTCAACATCGAAACCCTGAAACAAATTCCTGTTGATGCGCAGGCTTTCGAAAACCAGTACGAATTGTCGAACCCGAAATGGAAGCAAAACAGCACGGCTTTCACTTTCGATTTCAATCAGCGCGGGCACCAGGTTTTTCAGGTGGTTGAGGTGGATGGAACTTCAGGAGCAGTAAAGGTAATCATCGACGAGCGCAGCAAAACCTTCATCGACTACAGTGGTAAATATTTCCGCCACGATTTGGAGAAACGCGATGAAATTATCTGGGCATCGGAACGCGATGGCTGGAACCATTTGTACCTGTACGATGCCAAAACCGGCCAGGTGAAAAAGCAGATTACCTCCGGAATCTGGGTGGTACGCGAAGTGGTGAAGGTTGACGAGAAAACAAACACCATCATTTTCAAGGCTTCAGGAAGAAATGCCGACGAAGATCCGTACTACATTCATTATTGCAAAGTGAATTTCGATGGCAGTGGTTTGGTCGATCTCACTCCTGAAAAGATGGAACATCAGGCTATATTCTCGGCCGATTTTGCTTATTTCGCCGACACGTATTCAACTGTACAAACTCCGCCAACAACCGTTTTGCGCCGTACTGCCGATGGCTCGGTGGTGATGCTGCTCGAAAAAGCTGACATTGCCGATTTGCAGGCCAAAGGTTGGATTGCTCCTGAACCATTTGTTGCCAAAGCCCGCGACGGTAAAACCGATATCTGGGGAAACATTTACCGTCCGACGAATTTCGACCCTAAAAAGAAATACCCGATCATCGAATACATCTATGCAGGGCCGCACAGCTCGTTTACACAGAAGAGCTTCAAACCGTGCAGTTACGCGTGGTCTGGACTAGCTGAACTTGGCTTTATCGTCGTTCAATTGGATGGAATGGGAACATCGAATCGCGGGAAAGCTTTTCAGGACGTATGTTACAAAAACCTGAAAGACGCCGGATTCCCCGACCGTATTTTGTGGATGAAGGCTGCTGCCGAGAAATACAGCTACATGGATACCACACGGGTTGGTCTGTTTGGCGGATCAGCCGGGGGACAAAGCACGCTGGCCGGTTTACTGTTTCATCCTGAATTTTACAAAGCAGGTTCATCATCATGCGGATGCCACGACAACCGTATGGACAAAATCTGGTGGAACGAGCAATGGATGGGCTTCCCGATTGGTCCTGAGTATGCCGAAAATTCGAATGTGGTGAATGCGGCCAAGCTTCAGGGTAAATTATTGCTGATTGTGGGCGAGATGGACGACAATGTCGATCCGGCTTCGACCATGCAAGTGGTGAATGCGCTGATTTCAGCCAAAAAGGATTTTGAACTGGTGGTTCTTCCGGGTACTAATCACACGCTTGGAGGCGATTACGGCGAACAAAAACGCCGCGATTTTTTCATGAAAACCTTTTATAATCAGGCCACTCCCGATTGGAATAAAGTGGCAAAAAGTAATTAACAATAGAACCACATAGGCATATAGAACACAATAGGAATTAATTAACACTAATCTATGTGACCTATGTGTCTATGTGGTTTAAAATAAAAGAGATGAAAAAGATATTTGTTTTATTGGTCTTTGTTTTGGTGTCTTTTGCCACTCAGGCACAGAATACCAAACAGGTGCCGCCAATTACCCGCGTTCCGGAATCGCTGAAACTGGACAAATTCTATAAAAAATACATGGATGCCAATGGCATTGCCATCACAGCGTCGTGGAGGGTGCCGGATACCGCGATGGTTCAGGCGTGGCGCATCATCGATTTTATGACCCGCGACCTGCCCAAACCGGTGCTTGAAGCGATGGTAAAAGTGAAAACCCGTGTAACTGTGATGGCGCGCTACGAAGGAACTACTGACGTTCCTGAGCATGCACATTTGAAGGCAGATACCACATTGAACTGGGATTTGCGTGCTCGCGGTTTGGGTGGCGATCTGGAACTTCCGCTGACTTCGTGTGCCGAAGAAAACCTACTGGCTTATCAAATCGATAAATACCACGCCGAAGATATTTTGATTCACGAGTTCGCCCATTCCATTCACCTGATTGGCATTGTTCAGGTTGACCCGACCTTCAATCAGAAACTGGAAAAACTGCTGAATCAGGCAGTTGCCAAGGGTAAATATGAAAATACTTATGCGAAAACTGACATCGCCGAATACTTTGCGGAAGGCGTTCAGGATTGGTTTAATGTAAATGCAGAAGTGCCTAAACCCGACGGGAAGCACAACGCGCTAAACACCCGCGAGGAACTGAAAAAATATGATCCGGATTTATACGAATTGCTGAGCCATTATTTCTCGGAGTTCAAGGAAAGTCCGTCGAAACACAAGAAAGTAAATCTTTACAAAATCTGATCAGAAAGATAGAGTGAGGACCTTAAGACGATAGCAATGGTTTTTTGTGGATTATTTTAGAATCCCCGGCTGTCCACCGGGGATTTTTGTTTTCCAATTTAAACCTTTTATAATCAAATTAATCCAACGCGGTAATTAGTATGAGTTAATTTATAACCCTTAGATTTTACCTTATGGAACCAAAAAAAAGTAAATCGTTTAATTACTACATGCGCAGCCTGCACCGCGATTTGGGCTACCTTACCTTTGGTCTGGTAATTATTTATGCCTTAAGCGGTATTGTTTTGATGTACCGAAACACCGATTTTCTGAAGAAAGAAGTTACTGTTGAACGACAGTTAAAACCAGAAATGCTTGCAGATGACCTTGGAAAGGAACTCCGAATGCGTGAATTTAAAGTCATAAGAAACGAAGGCGACATTATTTATTTTCAGAACGGAACATACAACAAAGTTACCGGAATGGCTGTGTTCACATCGAAGGATGTTATGTTTCCCTTCAACAAGTTCATTAATTTTCATAAAGCCATCAGCAGCAATAAAATGCATTGGTTCAACCTGGCTTTTGGTGCCATTTTCCTGTTTCTGGCTGTGTCGTCACTTTGGATGTTTAAAGCCAACACCAAAACATTCAGGCGGGGAATGATTCTGACTGTTGCCGGAGTTATAGTCTCTGTTGTTTTACTCCTGTTTTGATTTGCCCCTGGTTTTGTTAAGATCTACTTAAAACTGTTAAAGAAAACCTAAAGTTTTGTGTGCCATTAAACCATTTATAATCAGGTTTATCCAAATAGAAATTTCAATAAAGTTTCGGAAAACAGAATTTTAAAATTAAAGGTTATGAAAACAAAGATTTTAGTGATTGCAGTGTTATTAGGATTGACAACAGCCGTAATGGCTCAGCCAAAAGGTAACGGACAGGAAAGACCATTTCGTGGTCAGGATAAAGAAGTAAAAATGGGAGAGAGGAAAGGTGGTCCTGAAAATGGGCTGAACCTGACCGATGCCCAGAAGGAAGCACTGAAACAAAGCCGGCTGGCAATGCAAAAACAGTTGCAGCCCATTCAGAACGAGCTTGGCGAAGCTCAGGCACACCAGAAAACCTTGATGAGTGCTGAAAATCCTGATCTGACAGCTATCAACAAAAACATTGAAAAAATGGGTAGTCTGAAAGTTGAGTTGGAAAAAATCAAGGTTAAAAACCACCTGGACATGCGCGCTCAGCTTACCGAAGAACAACGTCTGAAACTGGATGCACGGAAAGGCCAGATGAAGGGTGGAGATGGAATGAAAGGTCCGCGTGGATTTCGTTCCGGACCCGAACATGATGTAAAGTGATTCATCAGATGCGTTTTTTGAATAAAGGCTATCACCGTAAAATTCGGCTGATAGCCTTTATTTTTTGATTTACTCATATGGGCGAGTAAACTATTTTAAATTCTTATGGTCAAAGTAAAAATTTAGAAATGACATAACTTCAACGAATTTAAGTTTTGTATGGCTGGTTTAATTCGTTAATTTTCAAATCGAAGTATGGTTCTTATAGTCTTTGGCAGGTAAGTATTTCTAGTTGATGACGGTATAATTTTGAAGGGAGAAGCTTAAGGAGGATGAAATAAGAATTGTCATTTCAGTATCAGGCAAAGTTTGTGATATTATAGTGTTTATTCAGTTCGAACCCTTGTTTTTTGCAGGCGCCCCGCGTGAAGCTGCAGGTTTTGCGTTGAGGTGTTTCTCAGGATTCCTGAAATCAGGGAGAATTGATGCTCTAACTATATATCCAACCTGAGATTGAAGTAATCATTCTTTTTAACTACTAACCTTTAAAACTTAAGTTATGTCTGAAACAAATGGATCTAAGAGTTACCAGGAAAGACGGAATCTTTCAAGACGAAATTTTTTGGGAATTTCAACAACTGCGGCTGCCGCAATCACCATTGTACCTCGCCATGTACTCGGAGGTAATGGGTACACCGCTCCCAGCGATTTGTTAAATGTAGCCCTGATTGGTGCAGGAAGCCAGGGCTCAGGCGATATTAGAAGCATTTGTAAACCTGGAGTTGCTTCAGGATCGGGTATGTCGTCGAGAATCGGTACCGAAAATCTGGTTGCTGTTTGTGATGTGGACTGGGGTTACTCAAAAGTTCAGGACACATTTGCGGCTTATCCAGCAGCTAAAAAATACCAGGACTGGCGAGTAATGTTCGACGAAATGGGCAAAACAATTGATGCCGTTGTTGTTGCTACTGCCGACCACAATCATGCCAATCCAACCGCAACAGCCATAACCTTAGGAAAACACGTATATTGCGAAAAACCATTGACTCACACCATTTACGAGTCGCGTTTACTGACTAAACTGGCCAAGAAATATGGTGTGGCCACCCAAATGGGTAACCAGGGATCATCGAATGCCGGTGTTCGGCAGGCATGCGCCTGGGCCTGGGCCGGCGAAATAGGCGAAGTTCGCAAAGTTGATGCCTGGTCGGCTCGTCCGATCTGGCCACAGGGACTGGATACTCCTACCGATATTCAGAAAATACCAAAAACGCTGGATTGGAACCTGTGGCTGGGGCACATGCCTTTCCGTGCCTATAACTCGGCATACACACCTTGGAACTTCCGCGGATGGTGGGATTTTGGCACCGGCGCATTTGGCGATATGGCCTGTCACAACATGCATCCGGTATTTAAAGTGCTGCAATTAGGTTACCCTATAAAAGTTCAGGGGCAGTCATCACAACTGAAAAAAGACTCCTGCCCGGTTAGTCAAATGGTGAAGATGACTTTCCCGGCTCGTCCGAACCTTCCTTATATGGCCATGCCCGAGGTTGAGGTGACCTGGTACGACGGTGGTTTCCGCGCAATGATGCCTGAACATCTGCCGGAAGGAAGAAAGTGGTCAGCCGAAGGTTGTGCTATTTATGGAACAAAAGATACCCTGATCATAGGCAGCCATGGTGCTGATCCTTATTTACTTTCGGGTCGCAAACCAAATTCTCCTGAAGTATTACGTGTAGTTCCCGATAACAACCATTACCTGGATTGGGTTGCCGCTTGTAAAAATCCGGATCTTCGCGACAAGATTGCATCGCACTTTGGCGAAGCTGGTCCGTTCAACGAAATTGTACTGATGGGCGTTTTGGCTGTTCGTTTGCAAAAACTGAATCGGATTCTGGAATGGGACGGGGCAAACATGGAGTTTACCAACATTTCTGATACAGATATGGTATCAACTTATTCGGAACTTTTGGATATGACTAAAATGATGGCCGCTGCTGCTGCCGCTGCAAAAACAGCCGGTGGGGCTGGTGGGGCCAACCGGGCTCCGGGAGGTCCGGGTCAACGGGTTGATCCAAGTGCCAAAAATGCCAAAGAATTCTATAAATCATTGGTTAAGCACGAATATCTTAACGGTTTTAAATTACCCGATATGCCGGCATAATCATTATAAAATAATATATTTCAGGAGCACCACAGTCCTCAAAGCTGTGATGCTTCCTGAAATCATTGAATATCATAAACCAAAAACCTATTCAAACAAAATTTCAAATGAAACAAGAACCAAAAGCAAATGTTAGAAGAAGCAGCCGTCGGTCAACTTTGACCATAATTGCATTAGTAGCAATGCTTCCATTCCTTTATCAGTTTAAGAGTGATTCGGTATCGCAATCAGATCAGAATGCGAAACCCAATTCGAAATTTGGAGGTGTTCAGATTGGCGCCATTACTTACAGCTGGCGCAGCATGCCCGGTGGAGTTGAAAATGTAATTAAATATTGCATCGAATCGGGTATCAGTTCGATTGAGCTGATGAGCAACGACGTTGAAAATTATTTGGGTGCTCCTGAAAACCCAATGATGAAATTTATGCGTCCGCCAACACCACCAGCACCTGCCGCTGCTCCCGGAGCTGCTCCAACTCCTCCGGCCCCAATGCAGCGGCCAAAATTGACACCAGAACAGGAAGCCGCAGTAGCCAAATACAATGCCGATATGAAAGCCTGGCGTCTGGCTCTGCCAATGTCGAAGTTTGAGGAAGTCAAAAAAATGTTCGACAAAGCTGGAATCAGCATTCACATTGTGAAATTCTCTCCATCGAAATGGTCTGATGAGGAAATTGACTACGCATTTAAGGCAGCCAAATCTCTTGGTGCAAAAGGTGTTTCGGAAGAAATAAGCGAGGAAGCCTGTAAAAAACTTGGTCCGATTGCCGAAAAAAATGGAATGTATGCCGTATTCCACAACCATATGCAGTTTGCAACTCCCGGATTTAACTACGATACTTTCATGGCTTATTCACCGGCCATCAGGTTTAACTTCGATGCCGGCCATTTCTTTGGCTCAACCGGAATCGACCCGATTACCATCATCGAAAAATATCACGATCGCATTTTCAGCATTCATATAAAAGATAAAACCGGGCCGAAAACAGAACCAACTCCAAATACCAACCAGGTTTGGGGACAGGGCGAAATGCCTCTTGCCCAGATATTGCAGTATGTTAAGCAGAAAAAATACCCGATTTACTGCGACATTGAACTGGAATACGATGTTAAGCCATGGTCGAACGCAGTTAAAGAAGTAAAAACCTGCGTGGAGTATGCCCGCCAGATACTCAATTAATTTCTGAATTTCATTTTTTACTGGATTTATCAGATTTTACCATTTAATATTCTGATTAATAATAGTATAAGGCTGTCAGGAAAACTCCCCGACAGCCTTATTGTTTTTTGTATAACGACATTTATATCTAATTTCTATTTAAATATGGGTAAAAAGTGTTCAGTTTTTGATAATTGTAGAACTTACATTTATTCTAAAAAATGCCTTAATTTGCTCTGATAATAATGGACCTAACTTTTGATGACTGCTTCGGAGCCAAATATAACACTGAAAGAAAAACAGCTTTTCCTCGATTTTCAGGATGGAAACCATGCTGCTTTTGATTATTTCTTCGATAGGTATTATCAGGGGCTTTGCGTTTATGCCTACCGTATACTGAAATCAAATTCGGAGGCCGAAGACCTGGTTCAGGATTTTTTTGTGCGAATTCTGGAGAAGCGGAAAAACCTCATTATAGATACCAGTGTAAAGTCTTACTTCCTCCGTTCTGTTCACAATCGCTGTTTGGATAACCTTGCCCATCAAAAGGTTAAGATGAACCACGAACAGTTTCGCCTGAAAATGATGAGTGAAGAAGACCTTCATGAATATCCGCTTTTAGACAGCGAACTTACCCACCAAATTGAGCTGACTATTCAAAAATTGCCAGATGGGATTCGCGAAACATTTGTGCTTAACCGCTTCGAAGGATTTACTTACCAGCAAATTGCCACACAGGAAAATATATCGGTAAAAACAGTCGAATACCGCATCAGCAAGGCACTTGCTATTCTCCGGAAAGACCTTGGCGATTATCTCCTTTTCTTGCTTGTTGTAAGCAAACTTAATCTTTAATTTTTTTTTCGGAATTGTTTAGGGTGGGCTAATCGTTCACCGTCATATACATGAACAAAATTTATGGAAAATCACGATTACATACCCGATTATTTATTGGCTTACCTGTACGGAGAAGCTTCGGAAGAAGAACAAATGCTTGTTGCAGAGTGGCTTAATGATGAAGAAAATGCTGCCATATTTCGTCAGATGAAAAAGATCGACAGTCTGACATCTGACCTTGGTCTGCTTCATCAGTTCGATCCGGAGAAAGGGAAAGCACAGGTCAGGAAAAAGTACAGGGCGAATAAAATTGTTTCAATAACAACCTGGGTTCAGCGAATTGCAGCGATTCTTTTTGTACCCGCTTTACTAGCCGGAGGCTGGTTTTATTCTCAGAAAGATAAATTGACAAAAGAATTGTCGGTTTTGATGGTCAATCAGGAAATAAATACGCAACCCGGAACAAAGACTCACCTGTTTCTTCCCGACAGCACCGAAGTATGGCTCAATTCATCGAGCAGCCTGCAGTTTCCTTCAGCATTTGTTGGAAACGAGCGCCGCATCAGTCTTCAGGGCGAGGCTATTTTTAAAGTTTACAAGAATAAGAAGAAACCATTTATTGTCAGCACCAGCAATATGGATATCGAAGCAGTTGGTACCGAATTCAATGTTTCGGCCTATTCTGGCGACCGTGAATTCTCTACTACGCTTGCCGAAGGTAAAGTTAAAATTACCGATAAGCTTGAAACAGGAAAGATCATGTTCATTGATCCGGGAGCTCAACTGAACTACGATACCCAACAAAAAACCTATAAAACAGAAAATGTTCGTGTACAGGATGTAATTGCCTGGAGGGAAGGAGTGCTGATTTTTAATGAAACACCATTTTACGAAGTGGCAGCCAAGCTGGGACGGTGGTTCAATGCCGATATTCATATCAACGATCAATCGGTTGCTAATTATCGTTTCACGGGCAAGTTTACAAGCGAAAGCCTCGATCAGGTATTGGAGTTGTTAACCTTATCGACCCCTATTACTTATTCGAGCAGTAAACGAGAAATGATGGATAATCAGGCTTACTCGAAACAAGAGATTAAGATCTGGAAGAAATCGAATGCGAAAGTCAATTAAAAAAGGATAAAATAATGCCTATGAATTGAAAATGTGTTAAACGAATCAGGGCAGTTCCCCAACTGCCCTGAAGGTTGATAACCGTCTGAACCACGGTTAAATTTTTAATTTATTAAATCAAAAAGTCATTCAAACGTATGAAAAAAAAATGTAATCACCTATGGGATGATGGAATTCATCGTTCCTGGAAAAAAATTCTTATTGTTATGAAACTAACAGTACTACTAAGCTTTCTTTTGATAACCCAGGCGTTTGCGCTAAAATCTTATTCGCAGCGAACTCTGATAAATCTGAAGATGTCGAATGTGACTATTAAGGATGTGCTGAGAGAGATTGAAGAAAAGAGCGATTTTTATTTCCTGTATAACAACGACCTGATCAATGTGAACAGCACCGTAAGCATCGATGCCAAAAATGAAAAAGTACAGGATGTGCTTACCCAGCTGTTTTCCGACAAAAACATCAGCTTTTTAGTTAAAGATCGGCAAATCGTGTTGTCGCCTTTGACTATTGGTGCTGAAAACAATTCGGTTGCAGCACAAAAAATAAAGTCTGTAACCGGTAAAGTTTCCGATCAGTCGGGAGGCTCGCTTCCGGGAGTTTCCGTAGTGGTGAAAGGCACTACCAACGGAACAATAACTGATATTGACGGAAAATACTCACTTTCAAATATTCCTGAAAACGGGGTTTTGCAATTTTCGTTTGTAGGTATGAAAATGAAAGAAGTTCAGGTTGAAGGAAAAGCTACAATTAATGTCACGTTAGAAGAAGAAACCATTGGTATTGAGGAAGTTGTTGCTATTGGTTACGGAACTCAGAAAAAGAGTGATGTTACCGGTGCTATGATTCGCGTGGGCGAAAAAGAATTGTTGTCACGTCCGGTTACCAATGCTTTTGAAGCAATGCAGGGAAAAGCTGCCGGTGTTGATATTACCTCGAATGAACGTCCGGGTGAAAAAGGAAATATAAACATTCGTGGTGTTCGCTCATTAACAGCAAGTAATGATCCACTTTACGTAGTTGACGGTATTCCGTTGATGTCGACTTCCGGCATCGAAACCATGAACCCTTCCGATATCGAATCGATTGACATTTTGAAAGACGCTTCAGCAACCGCAATCTACGGATCGCGTGGTGCCAACGGCGTAATCCTTGTTACTACCAAAAAAGGTAAATCAGGAAAATTAAGCCTGAACTATTCAGGAACTGTTACAATTGAGAATCTGAAAGACCGCACCAAAATGATGGATGCGTCGGAATATATTACATGGAGACGCTGGGCTTATTACTATGCTGATCCGGTTAACAACCCACGTGGAGACCAGCCAACTCAGGCTAAAGACTATGTGTATTTTCTCGGAGCTCGCGATGCCAGTGCATGGAACAACATCCTGAAAGGATGGGAAGGCGGAAGCTGGGATAGCTCGAAAGTTCAGTCAACCGATTGGACCGATATGGTAACCCAAACCGGTGTAACTACAGAACACAGCCTGAATGCCAGCGGCGGAACCGACAAAATGAAAGCCTATGCTTCGTTTGGTTATCTCGATACCAAAGGTACTATGAAAGGACAAGGCTATACCCGTTATACTTCAAAAACCAGTGTTGATCTTATCCCGTTGAAATGGTTTGAAATGGGTGTTAGTGTAAATACAACTTACAGCATTCAGCAGTATGGTATGTCCAATACCGGAGGTCAGGCTTCCGGCCCGGGAAGTATTTATGCTGCAGCTGTTGGCCAGTTGCCATACGCTGTTCCTTACGATGCAAATGGCAATCGTATTGATTATCCTGGTGGCGATGATGTGATAAAAACAGTAGCCAACGAATGGCAGTACACCGACAACCAACGTAAAATGTTCCGTGCTTTGGGTAGCATTTATGCACAGGTTAATATTATGCCTGGGTTGAGATACCGCGTAAATTTCGGACCTGATTTCCGTTACTACACCAATGGTGTTTATATCGATGCCAAATCGGTAAACCGTGTTAACTCACCAAACTACGCATCACTCCGGAACGAAAAAGACTTTTCGTGGACGTTGGACAACCTTCTTTATTACGACAAAAAAATCGGGAAACATTCAATTGGAGCCACTTTGCTTCAAACTGCATCGTCGTGGGTAAACGATTATTCGTACCTGCAGGCTAAGGCTATTCCAATGGCCAGCCAAAAATGGAATGCGCTGAATATGACTAATATAACAGCATTGGATGCATGGGATTCAGGTTTAACCGAACGTCAGCTGATGTCGTACATGGTTCGTTTGAACTACGGATTCACCGATAAATACCTGTTAACATTCTCGGGTCGCTGGGACGGTGCTTCACAGCTGGCCGAAGGGCATAAATGGGCTTTCTTCCCATCAGCAGCATTGGCATGGCGCATGGATCAGGAAGAATGGCTGAAATCACTCAGCTGGATCAGTCAGTTGAAATTGCGCGTGGGCATGGGAACAACAGGTAACTCAGCGATTGCACCATATTCAACCAAAGGTGGTGTGGTTTCGTTGTTTTATCCTTACGGAGCTTCAGGTGTAGCCGGATATGTTCCTTCAGAATATCTGATCAGCGGTGGAACTTTGCCATTGTCAAATCCAAACCTGGGATGGGAAATGACCACCCAATACAATATGGGTGTCGATTTTTCTCTCTGGAACGGACGTGTTTCGGGTGTGATTGATGTCTTTACTTCAAAAACAAAAGACTTGCTGCTCCAGATGTCAATTCCTGCGTTAACAGGTTATACCATCACCAACTCAAACATTGGTGAGACAAGAAACAGAGGTATCGACATGACCGTGAATACCGTAAATGTGAGAACAAAAGATTTCAGTTGGGAAACCAATCTGAACGCAGCATGGCAGAAAGACGAAATTGTTTCGCTGTCGAACGGTAAATCCGACGATATTTCGAACAACTGGTTCATTGGGCAATCGATTGGTGTAATTTACGGATACGAATCGAATGGTATCTGGAAAGAAGAAGATGCAGCCGATATGGCTAAATTCAACGCCAACGGACATAAATTCTCAGCAGGGAAAGCACGTCCGGCCGACCTTAATGGCGATTATAAAATCGATCCGAACAACGATCGTAAAATTATCGGCCACACTCGTCCGCGCTGGACAGTTGGGATGACCAATACATTCTCTTACAAGAACTTCGATTTGTCATTCTTCCTGTATGGTCGCCTGGGTTACACCTACAACACCGGTGGCGAATGGCAGGGTGGTCGTTATCCACAGCGCAGCATTAACTACTATACTGAAAACAACAAAAATTCGGTATATCAGAAACCGGTTTACGACGTAGCCGGAGGCGATCCGTACTATAGCATTTTGGGTTACAGAAATGGTTCATTCGTAAAAATCCGTAACATCGGAGTTGGTTACAACTTCCCGAAAGCAACTGCAAACAAGCTTGGCCTTCAGAACCTGAAAGTATTTGCTCAGGCTAAAAACCCAGGAATGCTCTTCTCAAAAATTGATTGGCTGGACATGGACCTTGGTGGTTCAACCTGGAACCAGGGATTTGTTTTTGGTGTAAATGTTGGATTCTAAGCTAAATGTAACTTGTTAAACTTAAAATGAATTTGATTATGAAATTTAATAGAATAAACATATGGATGCTGGCACTCGCAATGTCTGCCGGTACAATGATTTCCTGCTCCGATTTCCTGGACGAGGAGCAAACAACCAAACGAAATACCGAATACTTCCAGACGGCCGATGGTATTCGCGATTTGGCAACAGGTATGTATTACAATCTTCGCTTCCATTTTGCCTACGAATGGGCATTTGCCACAACCAACTACGGAACCGATGAGTTCCGCGTGGGCGGCGACGCTTCGAATGCGGTATGGGATTCGTATGATGGCAGTTTCAGCTCGATGATCACCGCTGTAAATGTGAATACCGCACTGGCTAACACTTTATGGGACAATATGTATATTGGTATTAACTCGGCAAACCTTTTGCTTAAAAGCTGTGATGAGTTCGAAGGTACTCTGGCCAATAAGGATACTTATGTTGGTGAAGCACATTTTCTTCGCGGGTTTAATTATTTGAAACTTGTTCGTCAGTACGGTGGTGTACCGCTGAAACTGGAACCCAGCGTTACTCCTGAACGCGAATTTTCGCGTGCTTCGGCACAACAGGTTGTTGAGCAGGTGATTACTGATTTGACTGAAGCTTACAACAAGCTTCCTTCAGCCGCGTCATTACCTGGGAAACTTACTAAAGATGCTGCTGCTCATTACCTCGCAAAAGCATATTTGTTCCGCGCCAGCGAAATTAACAACAGCTGGAACAGCTCGACCAAAACTGCCGATTTGGCTAATGCACTGAAATATGCCGACGAAGTAATTTCGCGTCGTCAGCTCGCTGCTAATTTTGCCGATTTATGGAATTTCACCAAAGTGGATGGTGCAAACGAAAACCTGAACGAGATTATTCTGGCAGCCCAGTTTACTTCTGATAAATCAACCAGAGGTTCATATGGGAATCAGGTTCACCTCTATTACTTGTCGCAATACCTCAATCTGGCACAAATGAAACGCGACATTGCCGGAGGCCGCGAATATCAGCGTTTGCGCACCAATTACTATTCATACAATGTATTCGACCGTGTGAACGATTCACGTTTCTGGAAAAGTTTCCGCACCAAATATTCGGTAAACAACCCATCTGGCGGTTATGTACAGGGCGATTTGGGCGTGATGTACATCATCAACAATGCTTCGGATACCCGCTTTGCAGCAACCGGAAGTTTGAAAACTGTAAAAGATGTGAAGACCGGAAAAATTGTTCCGAATGTTTTTGCAACCTACGCCGAAGGTGGCGAGTACCTGAACAACGATGCGCTGGTTAACCGCTTTGCCCCGCTGAGTAAATACATCGATGGTTCGCGCGAGACTGTGAGCGAAACAATTGGAAACCGTGATGGTATCCTTGCCCGTTTAGCTGATACTTACCTGATGGCCGCAGAAGTTTGCATCCGCCAGAACAATTATTCGAAAGCGCTCGAGTACATCAATAAAGTTCGTACACGTGCGGCGTATAAATCAGGCGAAAACCGCAAAGCTTATGTTGATGGTGGTGCTGCCTATACTGCATCTTCAAATCCAACAGGTTATGCGTCAATGGGTACAACCAATTCGTTCTATCCTGAGAACTCGTATTACGAATCGAACAATATTGCAGAAACGACTGATGCAACTGATTTAACAGTTACCAGCTTCTCGAATTTGCCTTCAGTGGATGAAGACATCATTAAAACTCTGGGCTACACCAGCGATTACGACCGCGCCATGTGCTTCCTGCTGAACGAACGTTCGCGCGAGCTGATGGGCGAATTCCACCGTTGGGAAGATCTTTCGCGCACCAAAACGTTGATCGTTCGTGCCAAAGCATTCAATAAAAAAGCTGCTCCAAATATTCAGGAAAAGCATTTCTTACGTCCAATTCCGCAGGCTTATCTCGATGCTATTCAGAAAGATGGGAAAGCTCTGACTGCCGATGAAAAGAAAGCAGAGCAAAATCCTGGCTATTAGTCATTATCTCATATAAAACAGATATGGAGGCCCGAAATGCCTCCATATTTTTTATAATTTTATCCGATGCTGAATTAAACTGATTATTTAACCAACAATTTTAACCCACTATGATCAGGAATATTTTTGTTCTATTGATATTGTTACCGGCGCTTGCTTTCACTCAACAGCCGGCCAAAGCGCAAAACGACGCCACCGCACCTTTGCACCTGATGCAGCCCGACTACGAAACACCATATGTGGTTCCAACGGCTGCCGATATTACCAAAGTGCTCGACCGTGTTTACAATTATCTTGAAGCAACCACACCAACTCAGTTGGTTGATGCTTCGGGAGCCGTTATAACCGATTTATCGAAAGTCACGGCGCAGTCAAAATTTAAACCGGCCGATTTTCGCCTGACTAGTTATGAATGGGGGGTAACTTACGCCGGAATGTTGCTGGCTACCGAAACCACCGGCGATAAAAAATACGCCGAATACTCGTTCAGCCGTATGAAATTTCTGGCTGATATTCGTCCTGCTTTCCAGAAAGTTGAACAGCAAACTCCGGATACCCGTCATATCATGACATCGGTGCTCCATCCGCATGCGCTCGACGATTGCGGTGCTATCTGTGCTGCTATGATTAAAGCTGAGCGTGCTGGAATCACCACAGATATGAATCCGACAATTAACAATTTTATGGATTTCATCAGCAATAAACAGCAGCGATTAGACGATGGAACTTTAGCCCGTAACCGGCCGCTTCCAAACTCCCTTTGGCTCGACGATTTGTTTATGAGTGTTCCGGCTTTGGCTCAAATGGGTAAATACACTGGACAAACCAAATATTACGACGACGCTGTGAAACAGGTGCTCCAGTTTGCAAAACGCATGTTCAATTACGACAAAGGTTTGTTTATGCATGGCTGGATTCAGGGAATGCCCGAACACCCGCAGTTTCACTGGGCCCGCGCCAATGGTTGGGCTGTGATGACTATGGTTGAATTGCTCGAAGTTTTGCCTGCCGATTATGCGGGTCGCGATCAGGTGCTCGATTTGTTGAAACGCCACATTCGCGGGTTGGTTAACTATCAGTCGCAAAAAGGATTCTGGCATCAGTTGATCGACAAAAACGATTCGTACCTTGAAACTTCGGCTACAGCCATCTATGCGTATGCCATGGCCAGAGCCATCAATCGCGGATACATCGACGATCAGGTTTATGGTCCGACAGTGATTTTAGCCTGGAACGCAGTGGCTTCAAAAGTTACTGAAAAAGGACAGGTTGAAGGTACTTGCGTGGGTACAGGAATGGGTTTCGATCCGGCATTTTATTACTATCGTCCGGTGAATGTTTATGCAGCACATGGCTACGGTCCGGTGATGCTGGCTGGTGCCGAAATCATCGAAATGCTGAAGAAACATTTCCCGAAACTGAACGACAGCGCTATTCAGTTCTACAAACAGGATGTGAAAACCAACGGTCCGATCTTCGAGGCCAAATAAGATATTCCTTTTTCTATTATAACCGCTGAGTTTCGCAGAGTCAAATCGCAAAGTGCCGCAGAGTCCAAAATGCTTTGTGATACTTCGAGCTGACTTGGCGAAACATCGCGGTTAATTTTTAAACCAACTAAAATGAGAAAATCAAATATCAAATCAGGCTTGCTGGCTATAGTTTTCCTGATGGGCGGCATCCAGGTTCAGGCGCAGATTGGACGGCGGTTTCCTTCAGAACGGAAAGTGGTGAAAGACCCGGGTACCGGCACTGAACTGACTTTTCTGACCAGTACACCGGCTGGCGATAGTAAAATCTACCAAACGCATAACCAGTGGACTTCCGATAGTCAGTGGCTCATTTTCCGTTCCGACCGTGTGAAAGGCGAAGCTTTTGCCGTGAATGAGAAAACCGGCGATATTGTTCAGGTTACCGAAGGTGGTTATGTCGGAATGCTGAGTGTAGCCCGCAAATCGATGAAATTGTATTTCATGCGAAAACCTCAGGCCAATCCGGATTCCAAAAAACTGGATATAGTTGAGGTTGATCTCGCCAAGTTATTTGCTGACAGTAAATCGGGAACCTTAAAAAAAGTATCAGTTTATCAGCGTATTTGCGGTACTACCCCCGAAGAATGGGAAGCTGGTGGCGATATGGCGCTCGATGGCGATGAGGAATGGGTTTGGTTTCGGGTGGGAAAAACCGAAGCTCAGAAACATCTTCCGGAGGGAACCAAAATTGAAGAACCTTTTGGCCCACGCCACATGGGGGCTGGTCCGGCCGGAATTGCGGGTATGAATATTCGTACCGGCGAACTGAAATATGTAGTTTCGGTACCATTCCAGGTTGGTCATATTCAAACCAATCCGTGGGTTGCGGGGCAAATTGTATTTTGCTGGGAAACCGGTGGCAAATCGCCGCAGCGCACCTGGATTGTCAACTCTGATGGAACGGGTTTACGCCCGCTTTATCCCGAAGCACCTTACGAATGGATCACACACGAAGCGGTTATTAGTCCCGATGAGGTTGCTTTTGCCATCATGGGACACCGCAAAATTCCGAATACATCTGCGGAAGCAAAACCCGGCACTGAGGTGAAAGGGGCTAATCCCGGACAGGAAGCAGAGTGGGGGTCAAGCGGAACCCGTGAAAAACCAACAGGATTGGGCATCGTGAATGTTAATACCCGCGAAATGACGATTGCCGGACAAATTCCGTTCGGAAGTGGTTTTTGGCACGTGAATGGCTCTGCCGACAAACGTTTTGTGGCAGGCGATGACTTTGATCGAAACCTGTACCTGATCGATCGCAGAACACATGAAATGATACTGCTCACTACCGGCCACAAGCCAACAGCTGCAGATCATCCGCACCCAACGTTTAGTCCGGATGGAACGCGTATTGAGATTCAATCGGCCATGCTTTCCGAAGACAACAAGTCGATGAACATTTGCATCGTTCCGGTTCCGGAGGAATGGTTGAAACGCAAATAACCAATGATGAATTACTCAAAATATAGCATCTTCCTGATTCTGGTTTTTATGTTTTTCCTGAAAACTGAAGCTCAGGAAGATCGTGGCTACAAGATTTACCAGTTTCCGGCCAACATGATTCCCCGAATTGATGGGAATATAGACGATTGGGCCAATTTTCCTGAAGAATATGTGGTGGGAACCGACCAAATTTGGGACGACTCGAAACATTATCCGGAAGTTGATCCCAAAAATCTGGATGTAAAAGTTCGGGTGGCTTGGGTGAAAGGGTTGAACCGCCTGTATTTCCTGTATGAGGCATATGACAATTACTGGGATTTTTCGCTGCCCGGCTTGCACAACGACATTTTCGAGCTGGTAGTCGATGGTGATCTTTCCGGAGGGCCATTCATCGTTGAACAGCATCCCAATCCATCGTCCAATAAAATGGAAACCTACTTTAACTTTCAGGGAGTTCATGCACAGAATTACCACATTTTTACACCAGCCGAAGGAAAGGATTGGGCTTTGTACTGGGGACCGCAAAACTGGATTAAAAACTTGCCTTATTCAAATATTGCTTATTCGTACAATTTCAAGCCGGGTGAGCCGGGAAAACTCATTGCCGAATTCTGGATAACTCCTTTCGATAAAGCCAGTGCTGAAGGTCCTGAGAAATCGGTTGAATCAGTTTTGATTGACAATAAAAAGATTGGTTTGACCTGGGCAGTTATTGATTACGACAATGTAAATGACGAATCGAAAAAAGGGTTCTGGAATTTGTCGAAAAACCACAAAATGTATGGAAATCCGAGTCTCGGAACAGTTTTTACGCTGATGCCACTCGAGGAAAAGTACGAGAAGACTTTTGCTGCTCAATGGTCGTTTTCGGTAACCGACTCAGCTAAGCGGGAAGTGCGTTTTAAAGACGAAAGCCGAGGAACAATTACCAGCTGGCATTGGGATTTTGGCGACGGAGCTTCTTCCACAGAGCAAAATCCGGTGCACCAATACACAGAGTCCGGCAAATACATTGTTATTTTGGATATTGAAGGTCCCAAAGGAAAATCGCGAATGTCCAAAGTTTGGGATGTAGCTGTAAAATAGTTGTGTAATTTTGCTTCCTAAACCTAAGTAAAACCAATATGTATCTAAGAACAACTATCCGAAAGATTGTATTACCATTTTTATTTGTAGTGTTTGGGGCTGTTATTCCGCTGTTTGTTCAGGCAAAATACACGATTCCGAAGAATGTACATCGCATTGTATTTCTTGGTAACAGCATTACCTATGCCGGGCAGTATGTAACTGACCTTGAGGCATACTTGGTTGCCAAATATCCCAAACGGCATTTCGAAATTATTAATGTAGGCCTGCCCAGCGAAACCGTTTCTGGACTTTCGGAAGAAGGTCATGCAAACGGTCAGTTTCCGCGCCCTGATTTACACGAACGACTCATGCGCGTTTTAACGATGACAAAGCCCGACTTGGTATTTGCCGGCTACGGCATGAACGACGCGATTTATTTGCCGCTCGACAGCATCCGGTTTCAGAAATATAAGGACGGAATCAATTGGTTACACGCCGAAGTAATTAAATCGGGCGCTCGAATTGTGCACCTTACGCCGCCTGTTTTCGACGAAAAACGATGGCCTGTTAAAGGCTATTCGGGTGTACTCGATGTGTACTCGAAATGGTTGCTCGACCAGCGTAAATCACAAAAATGGGATGTGGCCGATGTGCATTTCCCAATGCAGAAAGCTCTTGATACATATCGTTCGGCTGATCCAGGTTTCTATTTTGCCAAAGATGGCGTGCATCCCGGCGATTTGGGACATTGGGTAATGGCCAAACAAATACTCTTGTTTTTGGGCGAAAAAGAAGTGGATAATGCAAAAACTATTCACGAGGCGCTTTCCGGATTTCCTCACGGTGAAGAAATATTAAAACTGGTAGCACAGCGGCAGGCAGTAACGAAAGATGCCTGGCTTTCGGCAATTGGGCATAAGCGACCCAGAATGAATAAGGGAATACCCCTGGATTCAGCACAAATGCGCAGCAACGAGATTGAAAATCAAATTCAGGCAATAAAGAAATAGGCGAAAGAAAAACAAAGAGACCGGAAAAATCTTGATTTTTCCGGTCTCTTCAGTACTACCTATTTTATTTCAAGGATAATTTCATCAAGCGCTCTTTTGGGAACATGATGTACCTGATTTTCGTCGCGCCAATACTTGATTTCCCCTTCAGTCATGTCTTCCAGAACAACGGTTTCTTTTGGTTTACCCAGCGCCACTACATACAGAATTTCGTATTGCTCTGATAAATTCAGCAGTTGGCGAAGTTTATTTCGGTTAACTGAATGAATGATGCATCCGCCATAACCGGCTTCGGTGGCGCCAAGCAGGATACTTTGCATGGCAATTCCATCGTCGCAAAAGTAATTTCCCGAAATCAGGTTATCGTTCAGCAAAACAATGTAGGCCGATGGTCGTTCGCCTTCTTCAGGACCGGGCCAGGTGGTGAGGTAACCAGCCCATCCGAGCAGTTCAAAAATCTGCGCGTTTAACGATTCGTCGGTACTGAGGATGTATTTCAGCGATTGGGCATTTCGGGCCGAAGCCGAGTTTCGGGCCAGATCGACCCATTCGCGAAGTTGATCTGGACTGATTCTTTCAGACTGATAGAAACGCCTGTAGGTACGGTTTTTTAATATGAGGTCTTTTATCATGACAATGAATTTTAAAGCAAGCTAAAATTACACAAATGTGCTGATGGATTGCAATTGATTTGGATTTATTGAACAACCAAAATCTTTTTTACGACCTCTGACGTGTTGCTCCAAACATGGACGAAATAGGCACCGGGCTGTAATTCAATCTGGTAAATTCCTTCAGCAGCCTTTCGCTCGTGAACTTTAATGCCCAGCGACGAATAAATCTGGACCTGGCACAATTGAGGTGACTGTGAAAAATCCAGTATTATTTTCCCCTGCGAGGGATTTGGATAGACCGAAAATAGGTTACCTGAAAAGTCGGTGATAACATTTCCGCTGGCAATATCTTTCAGCAAATATTCATTCGAAAGGGTTTTACAATCGTTGTAAGCAATGCACCGGAACAAATATCCATTGTATTGTTCAGGAGATGAAATAATATGCAATGTTCCGGACATTTGGTTTCTGAAAGCCGTTCCGATAATGTCGGTCCAGCCTTTTCCATCGTTCATTTGCCACTTATAGTTTATACCGGTTCCGGCGCTGGCAACGAGATTCGCTGTACTGTTTTCGGTAACAAGTTTTATATTTTCAGAAAATTCAGGACAAATCAAATCGCCGTCGGCCAAAATGGTCTGCTCAATTTTCGAAGCCTTTGCTTTTCCCATCCATTTGACCTCGGCAGCAGACATGGAATAGTTACGTACCTGAACGCTGCTGACAAAAAGTGGATTTGTTTCACCGTCGTTGTCCGAGAAAAAGTTCGACGACTGAATTCCCCAGTTATTGTTGAGGCAAAACCGGCCATTTTTGCTATCGGGCAGGGCAATGGTTGAAACCAGGTTTCCATCGATATACTGTTCCAGTTTTTCCTTATACAGATCGAAAACCAGGGCCAGCCTGATCCAGGTACTGTCGGCAAATTCACCATTGTACTGCTCCAAAACGCCGATCGAATTCTTTTCGCCGGTAATGAAGAAATCGCCATCGTCGGTGTTGTTGTTGCTGGTTTGCAGGATGGTGGTGTATGGATTTTTTCCGGCAGGTTTAAGCAAATCAAATACGATGGAGTAGGTGTTATCGCAATCGAGACCGCCAGGAAGGCCTTCCGGAGCAATATTCGAGAAGAACCGCAGGGCGTGTTGAGGGTCGAATGCCGGAACCAGAGCCACGTTCACCGCCTTGTTGTCGATCGACTTTATTTTAAATGCATCAGTAGTGCCGTACTTAATGTTTTGTCCGGAAACTGTGGTATCGCCCATTACGACCATTTTTGAGCCAATGGTTCCGCTTAAGTTTCGGTTAAAATCCCATTGCCCGGCAATGCGTTTTTCTGGAAAATAGCCACCATCGCCATTACTACAGAAGTATTCTTTGGCAACCGATGGCCGGTCGGTTTCTAGGGCGTTAATGCCAAAATCTTTCAGGAATTTGAAATAAGCAGGATCGTCAACCGTGTAGGCCCATAATTCGAGATTATTGGCCGTTGCAATTTCTTTTAATTCGTTTCTCTTGTGTTCCTCCATGGTGTATAAATTGTCGGCAGGAATTTCAAGGGCAATAACACCATTTGCTTTCAGGGTCTCATAAAACTCATGATCATTGATGTCTTGCGGAAGTGCGCCAAAGTAAACCATTGGCGTAGTGGGTAAAATCCGATGGTAATCTTTCAATTCATCCAGATCATCGGGGTCGAGCATCACAATATCGCCGGGTAAATTGGCTTCTTTCAGCAGTTTGGCAATAAGTTTTGTGGCCACTACTTTCATGTTCAGGTAAAGCTTCTTCTGGTATTTATTGGCTAAAAGCAACGCTTCTTTTAGGGTTGGAACAGCGGCTCCTTTAAATCTGGAATCTTTCCAACTTCCGGCATCGAGTGTTTTTAAATAGCTAAGCGTGAGATCTTTTACATAGCCATTCCCATTGGTCGTTCGGTCGATATAAAAATCATGCATTAAGACCAGGACGCTGTCAGCAGTAAACTGAACATCAACTTCAGCCGCAAAAATATCTTCGATGAAACCTTGTTCGAGCGACACCAGTGTATTTTCCGGAAAGTAGTACGACGAACCGCCCCTATGTCCGATTGGTTTAAAATTGCACTGTGCCGAAACGATAAATGCCGTACAAACGAGACTCATCGAGAGCAGGATTTTATAAAGATTTAATCGTGACAGATACCACATAAGCTCATGTTTAGAAGTTGTTCTTAACTTTATTAAGCGCATCTCTGACCTCTTTCAGGAACCGGGGCACTTTCACATTCGGGTCTCCTGCGCCAAGTGTTTCAATGGGTAGGTAGCCTCTGTAGCCCGATTCGCTGATGATTTTCATTAAACGATTAAGGTCGGTCTTTTGCTCAATTCCGTTTACAAAAACTGTTTCCTTGAGCTGCCAGTTGACTGCATATGGTATCGTTTGGGCTATTTCGATGTACGGATCAGTGCGGAAACTGCCAATGTCGAGGATGAGTCCGAACCAGTCAGAATTGACTCTTTTGATGATTTCGATGGCCTGATCGGCTGTTTTGATGAAATCGTTGTGATTTTGAATGGCAACTACAACACCATGGGCTTTGCCAAATTCGGCACATTCGGACAGGTCTTTCACCAGGTAATCAACTACTTGTGCACGAGGCAATCCTTTGGGGTCTGCTGTTCCGGAGAAAACCCGAATAACGGGCGCACCAAGCTTTTCAGCAGCAACGATCCATTTTTTTACCAGTTCAACACTGGCTTTGCGCTTGACCAGATCGGGATCAGTGAAATCGTTGCGAACACCGGTTCCGCTGATTTCGAGCCCCAATAAAAAAGCTTTTTGTTTGATGTGATAGAGGTATTCGTCGGTTGGAACTTCAGGATATCCGGGGAAATAGTAGCCGGTAAGATCGACTGCGTCGAACTGGTTTTCAGCACAAAACTCAAGAAGCTGGTCGAGGTTCATTTCGCCCTTGAAAAGCGGAGTATTGAATGAGTAGGCGTTCAGACTGGTTTTCAGTTTCGCCGGAAACTTTTTGAACGATTTTGCCTGTAGCTGAAATGCAGCGAAAAGAAAAAAGGTCAGCAGAGTTGTAAACGCAATTCTTTTCATGCTTCATGGTTTTATTAGATAAATACACTCATAATCAATACTGTAATGATGCCAACCACACCAACAGTCGATTCCATCAGTGTCCACGACTGAAAAGTTTGCTTGATGCTCAGGCCGAAATACTCTTTAAACATCCAGAACCCGGAGTCGTTAAAATGCGACCACATCACACTTCCGGCGCCAGTAGCCAAAACCATCAGTTCGGGCGAGGTGCCTGCCTGTTGGGCCAAAGGCAGCATAATTGGCGCTGTGGTAAGCGTTGAAACGGTGGCAGAGCCGGTTGCCAGCCTGAAAATAGAGGCGATGAGGAAGGCCATAAACAGCGGATTCATCTGAATATTATCTGAAATAGAGCGGATGTATTCAATCACATGACTGTCTTTTAGAACCTGAGAGAAAGCGCCACCGCCGGCAATAATCAGCACAATCATCGAGATGGCTCCAATCGATTTAGCCGAACTGTTCATTACTTCGTCCATGCTACGTCCGTTGCGCAATCCAAGCGAAAAAATGGCAACAACTACTGACATGAAAAGCGCGATGTTGGCGTCGCTCATGAACTTGAAGAACGTAAGTATTCCTGAAATAATGTTTGTCGATTGTTCTCCAAATCCTTTGTCGGCAAAGATATGCCTGTAAAATCCGGTGATGCTTTCGATGCCCATTTTCGTAAGCTCGGCTTTGGCTGGCGGCGGACTAAAAATAAGGTCGGTAAGCGCCCCTAAAAGCATCAGGATAATTGGAGTTGTAGCACAAAGTAAGCTGATGCCAAGACCCGGAAGTTCGCTTTTTTCGAATTTTCGTTCCTGAAAAAGATCAGCTGGCGGATTAACCGTGATGTTTTTGGTAAAGCGTGAAAGCCATACACCACCGATTAAACAGGCCGGAATCATGGGGATCAAACCGTACAATAACACTTTGTTTACGTCGGCTTCGTAGATAAACGACACGTATGTTGGGGCGGGGTGGGGCGGCAAAAAGCAATGCGCCACCGAAAGCGCCGAACACAACGGAAGAGCCAGCCATATCGTTGGTAGTTTGGTGGTTGAGGCAAAGGTAAAAATCAGTGGAATAAGCACCAGGAAACTGGCATTGTACATCATGGGCAAACCAACCAGGAAACCGGTAATCAGCAAGGCGTACTGCACGTTTTTAAGTCCCATGAAATCGATCATGCGGAAAGTGATGGTATGCGCCGCACCGCTTTCTTCCAGAATTTTGCCCAACATAGCGCCAAATGCCAGGATTAGCACAATTTTGCCCATCGTATCGCCAACGCCCTTCAGCACTGAGTCGAGAATATCGAGCGGATTCATGCTGCTGAGCAAACCAACCGCAAACGAGGTGATTAGCAACGAAAGAAACGCATTGATTTTGAATTTGCTGATGAGCAATAGTAGGATAAGAATTCCGACTCCAACAATGACGAGAGGCATAGCAGTTTAGTTAAGTTGTATGGTTTAAAGATAGATTATTTTTGGAAACACAGAAATTATGATGGCGGTCGTTGTTCGGGTAAAATGTTGTTTAATAGAAACACAAAATGAGATATATGTTGTAAATTAGTTTGATATTGAGAATATGATCCGAGTCTACGGCTCTTAAAAATGAACAAACCAAATTGTTTTATGCAACGCAACTAAACGTTTTAGAAAATCGTCTTGTGATTAAATACAATATATAGAAAATGAAGATATTAAAGCTAATATTTGTTCTTTTGCTACTTATTGCTTTCTCAAATTCTTGTGTAAAAGAATCGGTGGAATCGTTATCCACACTTGAAAAACTAAAATCTACCCAATATTTTGATGCGGAGGTATTTGCAAAACCTGATCTGAAAATTTATGGGACGTGGAAACTATTTTCAGTAACCGGAGGATTTTCAGGTGGTCAGCATGAATTAGGTTTTGAATTTCTGGAAATCAAGGAATATGGGATATATGGATTTGTAAAAAATGATAGTTTGCTTGAATTTGGGGAAATAGCTCCTGGATTACAACTTGCTAATGAGATTGGTTTGAAAGTTTCTTTTGAAAAGGATGAGAAATCAGCTTCATTCTTTGGCAATAAGGAGGTAAATGTAATTTTCAGCGGTAATGATACTCTACATTTGTGTTCTCCTTGTTGCGATCTTTATGATTTTCATTTAAAACGTGTTAGGTGAAAAATAGAAACAGGTAAAACCCGATTCCTCGATCGTGCTTTACCTGTTTCTATAAATTAAAAAATAAAAATCAGAATGAACTTCTTCATCCTAATGTCATTGTGGATTCCTGGGGCATTAATCTTTGGATTTTGGTGGATAACTTACCAAGATGTAAAAGAAATTATGAAAAGAGAAGACTCCAGCTTTACAGGCCAAGTCAACAACATAATTGATATTGTAAGGATTAGCAAAACGTTTAGAAAGTCAACGACCTTGTCTGATCGAGAACGGAACATGCTTAAACTTTTGCTGATTCTTGAAGGAAGCTTAATGATTATTTTTTTCCTTTTTGCACTGATTCTGATCTTCACATTAGACTAATCACAAACAAAAAACAGGTAAAACCCGATTTTTCGATCGTGCTTTACCTGTTTCTATTTGGTGCGAATTAATGGCTATTTCTTCAATTCATTGCTGAAAGAATACGGGAAATCGCTTTCGTTAATTCCTCTTTGCATGTTGGGCTGGCTTCCCATTTTGAAATCAATGGTGGCGCCTTTCATCAGTTCAGGGTAACTCAGGAAGTTTTTCGAATAGTCTTTCCCGTTGAATTTAGCTGCCTGAATGTACTTGTTATCGGCACTGTTTTCAGGAGCATTGATAACGATTTGTTTGCCGTTTTCGAGTTTCACGGTTACCTTTTGGAACAAGGGTGCGCCAATCACATACTGGTCGCTGGCCGGAGTTACCGGGTAGAAACCCATGGCCGAGAACACGTACCAGGCCGAGGTTTGGCCGTTGTCTTCGTCGCCGCAATAGCCGTCAGGAGTAGGAGCATAGAGTTTATTCATCACCTCGCGCACCCATTTCTGTGTTTTCCATGGCTCGCCGGCATAGTTGTACAGGTAAATCATGTGCTGGATTGGCTGGTTCCCATGTGCGTAGTTGCCCATGTTCATGATCTGCATTTCGCGGATTTCGTGGATAACACCGCCATAATACGAATCGTCGAAAATTGGCGGAACCACGAAAACAGAGTCGAGCATATGCACGAATTCTTTTTTACCGCCCATCAGGTTAACCAATCCCTGAATGTCGTGGAAAACCGACCAGGTGTAATGCCAGCTGTTTCCTTCGGTAAAGGCATCGCCCCATTTGTATGGGCTGAACGGTTTCTGGAAAGTTCCGTCTTCGTTCTTTCCTCGCATCATTTTTGTTTCAGGATCGAACACATTGCGGTAGTTCATCGCGCGTTTGGCAAACAGGTCGATTTCTTCCTGAGGACGTTTCAACTCTTTGGCTAGCTTCCAGATGGTCCAGTCGGCAAAGGCATATTCGAGCGTACGGGCGGTGTTTTCGTTGATTTTCACGTTGTAAGGAACATAGCCCAGCTTGTTGTAATAGTCAACTCCTTTGCGGCCAACGGATCCGAGCGGGCCTTCGGTTTTAGTATTTTTAATTACAGCTTCGTACAGTGTGTTGATGTCGTATCCACGGCAGCCTTTCAGGTAAGCATCAGCAACCAGCGTAGCTGAGTTCGAGCCAATCATACAATCGCGGTGTCCCGGACTGGCCCATTCAGGCAAGAAGCCGCTTTCTTTATAGGCATTCACCAATCCTTCCTGAATTTGAGCATTCAGGCTTGGGTACATCAGGTTGAAGAATGGGAAAACGGCGCGGAAAGTATCCCAGAAACCATTGTCGGTAAACATGGCGCCGGGTAAAACTTCGCCGTTGTAAGGGCTGTAATGTACTTTTTTGCCGTCTTTGTCGAACTCGAAAAATTTGCGTGGGAACAACATGGCGCGGTACAGGCATGAATAGAAGGTTTTAACCTGGTCTGAAGTTCCACCTTCAACTGCAATGCGCGACAGGTTTTGGTTCCAGATGTCTTTTCCTTTCTGGTAAACCTGATCAAAATTGTCTTTACCCAGTTCTTTCAGGTTCAGTTCGGCCTGATCAAAACTGATGAACGACGAAGCTACGCGGGCATGAACCTGTTCGCCGCGTTTAGTCACAAAACGGATGGCAGCGCCCACATGGTTATCCTGAAGTTCCGATTTTCCGGCAACCACTTCTTTGCCGCTCCAAACCTGACTTTCAGTAAAAGCCTTGTCGAAAACAATGACGAAATAGTTTTTGAAGTTCTTTGGCACTCCACCGCTGTTACGGGTAGTATAACCAATCACTTTATTTTCCGATGGAATTACTTTGATGTACGAGCCTTTGTCGAACGCATCGACTACGACCCACGATTTTTCGTTCTGCGGAAAAGTGATGCGGAACATGGCGGCGCGTTCGGTTGGTGTGATTTCGGTGGTTACATCGTAGTCGGCCAGGTAAACGCTGTAGTAATGCGGTTTAGCCACTTCGGCCTTGTGCGAGAACCAGCTGGCGCGGTCTTCACCGGCAATTTTCAGGTCGCCTGTTTCAGGAAAAATCGAGAACTGACCGTAGTCGTTGATCCACGGACTGGGCTGATGCGTTTGTTTGAAACCCTGAATTTTGTAGGCATCGTAGCCATACACCCAGCCGTCGCCCATTTTATTGGTTTGCGGGGTCCAGAAGTTCATACCCCAGGGCAACGCAATGGCCGGGTAGGTATTTCCGGTTGATAATTTAAATTCCGAATCGGTTCCCATCAGGGTGTTCACCTGATCGACCGGCGAAAAGGTCTGTGCCTGAAGGTTGAACGTCAGAAACGCCGTCAGGAACAGAATGAAAGAAATTGTAATACGCTTCATTGATTTAAGTTCTATGATTTTTGATAATGTTATTAAATTTTCCGGGTCAAAAATAGCATTAATGCAATTTCAAATGTTTGTTGCTAATACAGTTTGTCGCCTGGATTCACTCACAATTATTTATTCCAGAGATTGGGAATTGAGCCGTGACCGCGTGGTTTGACGGGTGCTTGCTCAACGGGCGAAAGTTTGCCGGTGTGAATATCGAACAATCGTTTGGAGGTTTCGATTACTGCTTCAACCTGGTATTTATAGGGGCGGTCGGTTACGTCAACCATTCCGCAGTTGTAATTTTCGCCATCGCGCCGACCAGTTAAATCCTGATCGCACCACTGGAAATAAGCGGTACCAACCAGTCCCGGATGTGCATAGGCTCGTTCGGTGTAGTAACGGTAAGCCACGCCGCGCTCCTGCTGCGAGTTGACCTGCCACAGCGATTGTGCCATTCCGCGATCGACCGTTCCGAAATGGTATTCGCCAATAATCATGGGCAATCCGGTGATTTCGGCAGCACGGTCCATCATTTCCTTTTTCGGGTACAGGTCGTAGCAATTAAAACTGAACACATCGAAAATGTCTTTGCAGATTTCCAGAATTTCGCGATCGATACCCAGCACATTGCCAAAACGAATCCCCAGGTTCAGGTGGTTTGGATCGTATTTTTTGATCGAATTATCCACTGTCTCCAGGAAAATCCGGAATGTTTTAAAGATGAATTGTTTCCGGCGCTCGGGAGTGTCGCCTTTTGCCAGCCAGTTTTTCAGCTCGGCTTTAATTGGTTTCTCAGAGCCATCCAGAATCATGCCGCAAAGGCGCTCTTCCTGTTCGAGCCACGAAGGTTCGTTGCCAGTGAAATATCCAATCAGCCACGGATTGTTTTTATACGATTCAACCGAAGCTTTGCAGCCGGCGTCCACTTTCGAGGCAAAATCTCCGGCATATACATCGGGCAAACCCATCAGCCCGCCCTCGATGCCCACATCGCGCAACTGAAACATGAATGCTTTCTTGTTCATGTTCATCACTTCCGCACTCGACCAGTTGGCAATCGTATTCAACCCCCATTTGTCCATGCGTTTGACTATCATTTCGCGCGATTTCTCGGGATAACTTTCGCCATATCTGCGGAATAAATTCCAGGTTCCGAACGAAGCTCCGCGGCGTTGAACGTTGGAGTTCAGGTTTTGCGGAGGCAATTCCTTGTACATGCCGTTGCGCTTATCCAAATCGCGCACATTGCCTCCTCCTCCGGGGCTTACACAATCCACTCCATGTGATAAAAACAAATACCCTTCAGGATCGACAAACCACCATTTGCCGTCAATTTTTTCGGTATGGAAAAAGCCGGTAGCCTTGCCTTTGGCCTGAAGGTAACCGCCGTATTGAGAATAGTTGTATGCTTTGGTGGTAACTGTTTCCTGATCTTCCGCAGCCCATTCATTTTTCAGTTGGTCGAGCGAATGAATTTTGCCTTCCCATTCCATCAGGTTCGATTGTCCGAATTCGTCAACAGCCGGTTTGCTTTCCAGGTATTGGTCGCCCGGATCTTCTACCGAAAGGGTAACAGAGCGAAGTTCGAACGTTGGATTGTTGATTGGCGCATTCATGCGGATGCCAATAGAATCGACTCCATGCAGCGGGCCGCGCTTTCCGCCCAGATTGATCCATCCGGTGTAACGAGGCTGATTGTAAGTTGCTGCTAAATCGAGCGCAGCATCAGGCAAACGGCGATAAAATTTTAGCGGAATGGCCAGTTTGTTCCAGCCATTGGGTGTGTAACTCATTACGCGCAGTTCGTTGTATCCGGTTTCGGTGGTGAACCCAACCTGAAACCGTTGCGAGGTCGAAATTTTATATTCAAGCACAACAAAATTATATTCGTCCCAGTTGGCTGGCAATCCGGGCGTAATATCACGAATAGCAAATTTCTGCCCGGAGACTTCTTTGGAGCTGTCGAACTGAATCTTGACGGAATGCTGGGTGTGTGCAGTGAGTGCCACAGTTATCAAAGCCAGAAATAAAAAGGAACATCCCAATTGTGTTTTCATAGTTTTAGTTGATTTTCGGGTATGCGATTGTTTAGGTTAATGCGCTGAAAGTAACAGATTAAAATGACTAATCAAACATCAGGACAAAACATGGATTTCCTTTTACCGGATTTAAGAGTAAGAGGTTGACGCTAGTAGGGTAGGACAACCTCTTTTCAAACATTTAACTTATGCGAAAGGATTTAAATGTTTTTGAGACAAGGTGCAGTCAACAAAAAGACTGTAGCAAAGTGCTTCGTAAAAAGCACCTTGTACAGTCTTTCGTTTTATTGCCTGCTGTTAATATCCTGGGTTTTGAACCAGTTTTGGATTACGCTGCATTTCGTCGTTAGGGATCGGGAAAAGCAGATTTTTTTCAGTAAATGTTTTACCCCATGGGTTCGTTGCGCCAACAACCGGAACGAAAGTGAATACTCCGTCTTTTACAGTTGGGTACATACGTGTACGGGTAATGTCGTTCCAGATTTTATTTTCGAAAATCAACTCTCTGATTTTTTCTTTCCAAACTTCTTTAATGAAATCGTCTTTCGAAAGAGCCATCAGTGCGGTTGTGATTTCAGCTTTTGTTTTATTCATCGATGCTCTTGCCTGAATGGTTGCCAGGTAACCGGCAGCTTCAGCATTTACTCCGCTCGACTGTGCAATAGCTTCAGCAGCAATCAGGTACATTTCGGCCAAGCGGTAGTGTGCCTGGTCTTTTTCTGATTTGTTGGTTGTGTACAATGCATTTGGTTCGAACCAGAAGTAAGGAGCAACATCAGTGAAAGTAACGACTTCACCTTTGCGGGCACCTTTGGTAAAGGTGTATTTGGTGTGGAAATACTGTTTTTCCTGAGCACGCAAGTCGTTGGTTTTGTCGTAAACTGCCAGAATTTGTGATACCGGACGATAAGCTAGGTTACAAATGCTATAAGTGAACTCACCCCATGTTGCTGCTTCGTTAGGGAAACAGAATGTTGGGCGGGCGCTTCCGTTAGCAATCGACGGATCGTATTCAATTACATACAGGTATTCGTTTTCGTTATCCGAAGTACGAAGGGTGTTGTAAGCACTTGTTTCAGGAGTTGAACCATTTTGAATCAATGCATAGTTGCTGTTGTTGATCAACGATTTAGCCACAGTTGCAGCGTCGGCGTATTTGTTGCCATTTAGTGGGGCACCACTCATGTTCAGGTAAACGTCGGCAAGCAAAGCTGAAGCACTACCTTTCGAAATGCGGTATGCGTTTTTAGGCATTGGAAGATCGGCCAAGCCACCTTGCTCAACTGCAAATTTCAAATCTTCAATAATCAGTGCATAAATATCAGCTACTGAAGCTTTTTCAACATACAGGTTTTCGAGTGATTCGTATGGATCGGTAACCTTAGGTACGCCGCCAAACATTTTTACCAAATGGAAATAATTCAGTGCCCTGAAGAATTTTGCTTCAGCCAACAGTTTATTTGCTTCAGCGGCAACTAAGCCGGGAGTTGTCGGAATGTATTTAATGGCGTTATTCGCACGGCCAATGGCAATGTAGCAGTTCTGCCATAAGGTAAGCATGTTTCCGTTGTCAACAACAGGGTCAACAGCCAGATTCTGACAGTCCTGAACGATTTTTTCCTGTCCTTTGTATTGGTTGTCGAATAAACCAGAGATATAACCGCCGTACATAGCTGTTGTTCCGGCATAAACGCTTGCATTGTAAAATGATGGGAACCCGTTTCGGTATAAGTTGTTTACAGCACTGTTTGCGTCGGCTGCATTAGCGTAAAACTGACTAACACTAATTTGAGAGCGGGGTTCTTCTTTCAAGAAATCTTCACAGGAGTTCAATCCTATCAGTGAGAGGCATAATGCACTGAAATATAATATCTTTTTCATTTTATTCTTGTTAAAGTTAATTAGAAGCTAACATTTACACCAAAAGTGAATGTTCTTGGCTTTGGATATTGATAGAAGAAGATGTTTTGTCCGAACTGGTCGCCGTTTGAAACTGATTCAGGGTCATAACCCAGAAAATGTTTTGAATCAATTATGAAAGCATTGCTAACACTGGCGTAAGCTCTCAATTTTTTGAATCCGTATTTAGTAAGAGCTTTCTTGTCGAATGTATATCCAAGCTGGATGAGGTTACCGCGGATGTAAGAACCATCGCAAACCCAGTGTGAGTCAGCCTGACTGTCCTGTCCGGCGTAGTTTTGTTGTCTGATCTGCTGAACCATAGTATTTTGGTTAGATTCAGTCCATCCATCATACAGTATAGTTGCAAATCCGTTGGCGATACCGCTACGGTCTTCCATCGAATGGAAATACAACTGCCATGTGTCAACACCGTAAACAAACTGCAGGTCGCAAGTCAAATCCCAGTTTTTATAACGGAACGTGTTGATCAAACTACCAGTCCAGTCTGGCAAACCTTTACCAATGATTTCGCGGGCTGCGCTTCTTTTTGCCTGTCCGGGAACGGCACCAACTTTTGCAGCTTCAGCAGCTTCGGCAGTACTCCAGGTACCTAAACGACGGTAACCATAGAATGAACTTAGCGATTCGCCAACGCGAAGAATTACGTTACCTCCAACAAAACCAGGGCTTGTCAGGATGTCTTCGTTGTTTTTACCCAATTTTTCAATGCGGTTGGCATTGTAGTTGGCATTCAGGGTAGTTTCCCAGGTAAAGTCTTTGGTTTTAATATTGGTAGTCGACAATAAGATGTCCAAACCACGGTTTGATACTTCACCAATGTTATCGGTTACCGAGCTAAAACCTGTTGTATAAGGAATTGGACGGGCAAGTAACAAGTCGGAAGTCAGTTTGTGGTAATAATCCATGTCTAAGTTAACGCGGTTGTTTAATACGCTTAGGTTGAACCCAAAGTCAAACTGGTCGGTTTTTTCCCATTGAAGATCGGGGTTAGCCAAACGGGCAACGTTTGTACTTGCGCCGCGGCCGTTGTTCAGCAATACTGTTCCTGAAGAAATGGTAGCCAGGGTACTGTAAACACCGATTTCAGAGCTACCTGTACGTCCGTAGCTGGTGTGCAGTTTCAATGTATTCAACCAGCTGATGCCTTTCATGAAGTTTTCGTTAGAAATAACCCAACCCAAAGCAGCTGAAGGGAAGAATCCGTAGTGGTTGTTCATACCGAAACGTGATGAACCGTCCATACGTGCAGTTACTGTAGCCAAATATTTATCGGCATAGTTGTAGCTGCCGCGAACGAAGTATGAGTTCATTGCCCAACGGTTCCAGTCAGAACTTGGTGCAGCAGGAGTTGTACCAGCGCCTAAGTTGTCGTATCCGAAGAAATTGGTGCTGAATCCGGTTACAGTTCCTGTATTGGAGTTAGCCCATGTTGATTGAGACCATGACAAACCAGCCAACGCATTGATGCGGTGTTTCTTGATCATGGTGTTGTAAGTAAGGAAAGTTTCTTCCTGCCAGTACAAGTTGTCGTAAGTTGAAATATTGGCACTTCCGTTTGGCGACGAAATGTTGATCAAATCATTTGGACTGAAGTTTTTATCCTTGTTTAAGTTGGCGTCAACACCAATCTGGGTTTTCAGGTCAAGTCCTTCCAAAATGTGGAAAGTCAACGATCCGTTACCGAAAAGTTTGGTTTTGAAACGGTTCATTTTGCGTGTAGTCAACTCGTGTACCGGGTTACTCATTGCTTCGAGGCCCAGGTTCAGTTTGTTGCCTGTGAACTGAGAGCTTGACCATTTCCCGTCAGGGAATTTAACAGGAAGAATAGCTGGCATTTCCCACATGGTACGACGAGCAGTTTGTCCACCGCCGGTTTCGTCAATATCGTTGGCCCAGGTGTGGTTCACCATTAAGTTCATACCCGTTGATAACCAAGGTTTTGGATTGGCATCGTAGGTCAGTTTAACGTTCAAACGTTTCAGGTAGCTGTTCAGCATGATACCTTCCTGGTCGGTGTAATTTACAAATGCACCAACTGACGATATTTTGCTCTGTTGCTGAATGCTCAACTGGTGACTGTGCGAAACAGCGTCTCTTGTAGCTTCTTCCTGCCAGTCGGTATCGTAAAGTGGTTTACCATTAGCATCGAAAAGCAGTGGATCGCTGCGGTCAACAACGCGTCCGGCATATTTGGCACTCTGTGGATATTTAGCAAAGTTGGCGAAACCGATATCTTCCATTTTCATGAATTCTTCGGCATTCATCAGGTCAACTTTTTTAGCTAACACTCCAACACTGATCCAACCGTCGTACGAAACAGTTACACCTTCGCCCTGGCCTGAACCCCTTTTGGTGGTAACAAGGATAACCCCGTTAGCACCGCGGGCACCGTAAATAGCTGCAGCCGAAGCGTCTTTCAAAACCTCGATGCGCTCAATGTCGTTCGGGTTAATAAATTGGAAATCTGACATCTGAACACCGTCAACTACGTATAGTGGGTTCGATGAAGTATTGATTGAGTTGATACCACGGATAATAACACGTGTATTTCCTGAAGGGTTACCCGAGTTTGTGAAAATGTTCACCCCTGATACTTTACCTTTTAAACCTTGAATAGCGTTGAATGACGATGATTTCAGGATTTGTTCAGATGTAGTTACACCTACCGAACCAGCCACGTCTGATTTACGTTGAACGCCGTATCCTACAGCTACAACTTCTTCCAAACCAATGGTTTCGTCTTGCATCGAAACGGTAAGGTGTGTTTTGTTTGCAAGTACAACTTCCTGCGATTTCATACCCACAAACGAGAATTGCAGAGTAGAGTTGGCAGGCACGTTGGTCAGGCTGAAGTTACCGTCAGCATCGCTGATTGTACCGGCAGTAGTGCCTTTTACAACTACCGAAACTCCGGGGAGTGGTCCGCCTGAGCTGTCGGTTACCTTACCGGTAATCGTTTTTTGCTGCTCAGCTGTGTTGAAATCGGTGATATCGCCTTTCTTTTTCAAAGCGATATAACGGTCGATAATCTGATACTCAATATCTGTTCCTTTAAACAGTTTATCGAGAACATCCTGTATTTTTTGACCGCTTACACTGATTGATAAGCTTTTGAATGTGTTTACATCGGCATTGTTGTAGTAGAAATAGAATTCCGATTGGTTTTCGATTTGCTTTAAAACGTCAACCAATGTTCCATTTGTTACTTGTAAATTCAGTTTAGTTTGCTGAGAGTATACCGACGCATTTACTGTAAATACAAACAGAAGAAGAAAAAAACTAGTTAGTTTCATAATGCGTAATAATTTTTTTAGCAGCCGGGGTCGGCTGTCCCATTTTCGATGTTTTTTCATAGATTTGTGTAGTTTAAATGAAACAATTATTATTGATTGTTCGGCGGTGAAGTGAGGCTCAAGCACTTCATCGCTTTTTTAATTCCTCTTTATTTACTTTTCCCGAATAACAATTTCGTTTCGTTCGTCAGTTTTTACTACGTACGAAAATTTGATGGGAGCCAGAAGCTCCATAGCCATAATCGTTTGATCGATAGGTTTGTTACGCAGAATTGTTCCGGAAAATTTGTATTCTTTTAACTCTTCCTGTTCAAAACTGATTTTCACATTATACCAGCGTTCCATTTTCTGTACAATCTCGCCTAGCTGCTCTCCCTCAAATACAACTTTCCCTTCTTTCCAGCAAGTATGCATGTAGGTATCAGTTTCTTCAATTTTGATATTCTGATTTCCGGAGGTTTTTACCGCTAATTGTCCTGGTTTCAGTTCGTTTAGTTTCTTTCCTTCTGTATTGTTTATCTGTACTTTTCCTTCAACCAACACAACTGACTGCTCGGGCTCGTTTGAGTACGCCGACACATTGAATGAAGTGCCGAATACTTCGACTTCAAACTGGCTGGTTTTTACCTTAAAGGGCAGGTGTTTGTCGGGTTTTACCTTGAAATAGGCTTCGCCGTCGATGTACACATTTCGTTCGTCGCGATTGAAGCGGTTGGGATATTTTATACGGGTTCCGGAATTTAGCCAAACTTCAGTTCCGTCGAAAAGGAACAAATGGCCGGTTTGACCATACATCACTTCAACCTGGGTATATTGTGTTTGGTTAAGCGAATCGCCGTTTAACTGGTAAAAATAAAATCCGGCAATAAAGGCCAGCACCACGATGGCTGCGTATTTCAACAATGAAAAACCAAAGCTACGAAGGCGTTTCAATTTAATTTCGTCAGATATGTAGTTCCACGAGGTTTCTTTATCAGTATTGTGTAGCGCGGCAATTTCTTTAAGTCCCTGGTGAATTTTGCTGGCTTTTGAAAACGGAATTTCCCCGGAAGTGTTTTTCAAACTTTCGTCGAAAGCCGAACTCTCTTCCTGATTAAGCTCTCCGTTTAGTTTTGCTGCAGTTAATTCCCAGCGCGATGTTTCGTCTTTATCCACTATTCAGTCGTTTTATATCTCAATGACGCAAAAACGAACAACGCAGGGTGACAGAAGTGTTAATTTTTTTTAAATTTTTTTCACACTTCGGCAAAAAAGAGAAAAGAGAAGGAAGTTTTTCGGATCGAGTTCTTCTTTTAGAAACTGATATGCCCGGCCCATTTGTGTTTTTACGGTATTCACCGATATGTTGAGTTTCGTGGCAATTTCCTGATACGACAGAGATTCGAAAGCTGCCAGTTCGAGTATCTGGCGGCGCTGTGCCGGTATTCTTTGTATGATTTGATACAGTTCCGAGTAAAAATCAAGTTGGTTGGCCGCAGCTTCGTCGGGTATATCCGGAATGGTTTCTGCGTTGACAACTACAGTTTGTTTGGTCTTGCGGTGGTGGCTAGCGATGTGATTGCGGAGCATCAGGAAAAGGTACGATTTCAGCGATTTCTCGATGAATATCTGGTCACGGCGTTCCCAAAGTTTGATGAAGCAATCAGAAACCAGTTCTTCGGCCAGGTCGCTGCCCTGCACGTTTTTATTTGCCCAGAGAAGCAGCTGGTAGTAGTATTTGTCATGCAGTTGGCGCAAAGCATTCACGTCACCTTCAACAATTTTATTCCAGATTAGCTGATCATCATTCATAATTGATCTTCTCGTGGTATAAAGGATCCCAAAAATAGAAAAAAAGAATCAGCCAACACTTTCGAAGCTAATTACGAAAGGTGGCTGATTCAATGCGAAAAGTTTAATTACTTGATTTAAAACAATTTGAACTTTTAAATAAATATTTTAACATAGATAAAGTTTATGATTTCATTCAACTCCAAACTTAAATGCACTGCTCTTGACTCAGTTATTAATTGTCTTCCAGTCATTTATTTGGTTGTAATAACCAGTTTTTTACCTTTTAGCAATTCACTGTGTTGGATAAAATATCCGTCGACCTTTTTTCCATCGTAGCTGATGCTTTCAATTTTCTTTCCAGAGTTCTTTTTAACGATAGAGAAAGTTTTTCCGTTCAGGTTAAATTCTGTTTTGTCGAATAGTGGCACCGAAACAATGTACTCCGGATCGGCAGGTGAGAAGGTGTACAAACCAATAGAAGTCAACACGTACCATGCCGAGTTTTCGCCTGCATCATCCATTCCTGAATAAGCCAGTTTGTATTTACCCATGTCGTAAAAGCGATCCATGATCTGATCGAGTCTGGCCTGAGACTTTTCCTGTTTCCCAACAAAATAGTATAACCATGGGAAACTGTGATCTGGTTGGTTGCCGTGGCAATATTGGCCAATAAATCCTGAAATGTTGTACGCTTCCCATCCTTTGTAGGGAGTGGAGAACAGCTCATCGAGCTTTTGCTCAAATGCAGCCGGACTTTTATACAAACCAATCAGGCCTTTCACATCGTGTGGCGCAAAGAACGACGATTGCCAGGCATTGGCTTCGCGGTACATGTATTCGTAGTAAATGGTTTCCGGATCGAAATTCTTGATCCATTCGCCATTGGCAAGTTTTCCACGCATCAATCCGGTCGATGGATCGAACATATTTTTGTAGTTGCCGGTACGTTTCATCAGCATGTCGTAATCGGCATTATTTCCAAGTGCTTTGGCCAGTTGGGCAACAGCATAGTCATCATAGGCATATTCGAGTGTTTTGGTGACTCCAGCAGCAGCAACCGTTTCGAGTTTCACTTCTGCCAAATCCGGTTCTGAGATGTAGCCTTTCTCGATGTATTCCATTCCACGCGGACGGCTGCGGTTTTCCATAGTGGCATTCCGAAGTAACAAGTTATAGGCACTTTTCACATCAAAGCCGGTGATTCCGCGCAGGTACGATCCGGCTACAAAGGGGGCAGCGTGGTCGCCATGGAAGAAGGTGGGCATAAACCCGCCGTTTTTCTCGCCTTTGTCGATCAGCGATTTAATTACATTTTCGGTGACTTTGGGCGACAACATACCAAGCAAAACCAGCTTGTTGCGGTAGTCGTCCCACAGCGATGGTTCGGTGTAATAATCGAAGTTGTTGTTGGCCACATTGCCTTTCACATCAGTATACTGGTTGTTGCAGTCGCTGCGCAAAGCAGGCCACAGAAACGAGCGGTAAAGGGTAGAGTAAAACAGTCCTTTTTGGCGCTCAGTCCCTCCACTCACTTTTATTTTTGAAAGCAGGCTTTCCCATGTTTTGGTGGCCTCGTCTCGAACTTGCGGAAAGCTTTTGCCCAGCATTTCCTTCTCCAGATTTTCTTTGGCATTGGCAATGCTCACGAACGAAAAACCAACTTGCAATTCAAGCGGATTGGGTGAATCAGCAAAGTTGACAATGGAGATTTCATGTTTCTCGCCTTTTTGCGATTCAATGTTTTTAATGGAATGGTTTGCTACGGCATAGAAATACATCTTTTCGCCGGTTTGCTGAAAGCCTTTCAACACATGTTCGCCTTCCTGATTGATTTCCCAACTGCGCACCCGTTCGTTCGAGCTCGACAAGTCGGCAATCAACTTTTTGCCCTGGTTGTTTTTGTAGGTGTACTTGTGAAAAGCACAGCGCAGGGTCGAAGTCAACTCGGCATTTACGCCGTACCGTTCGAGGTAAACCTGGTAATATCCGGGTTGAGCCGATTCGTTTTCGTGGCTGAACGGAGAGCAATAGTCTTCCGGAGAAAACTTACCGTTGGCTGGTAAAAGCGGGATGTGCCCGAGGTTCCAGTGGCCTTTGCTGGTGTGTACAAAAGCATAGATGACGGTGACTTCGTACTGGTAGCCCGAGCCGCTGTGAAAAAGCGTGACCGGCGTAAGTTGCACCATGGCGTTGGGCAACGATGCGCCCGGAAAAACTTCGGCTCCCCAGGTGCGGTGGGTGGGTTTATAGCCAATGTCGATGCTGTCCCACAGGGTGGCAGTTCCCAGAAATGGGTTGACGTACTTGGTCAGTGGTTTCTGTGCATGAACAGAGAATACTGAAACTAATAGTAACAGTATGGTAATGATTTTATTATTCACTTTTATTTGGGTTTTAGGTTGGTTTTCCGTCGTAACACGATTTGCGGTTGCATTTAGTAGCAACCATTGTAGATACAACTATGAGTAATCTTTCACTCATAGTTAGAAATTTTTAATTATTCAACAGTCCTTGTTTATTGAGCAGGGCGGCAGCTTCAATCAGCATGGCTCCACTGGTTTGGGTTGTCAGTTCGGTAGTACTTCCAGGCTTGGTTTTCCAGTACGGGCCAAAAAGTACCAGTTGCTTGTTGGTTCCGGAGCGCCACAGAGTTTCAGCGTTGTGCTTGAAAAAGGTAATATATCGCTTCTTTGTTGCGGCATCCAGATCAGGATGTAAAATCAGTTGTGTAAAGTATCTGATGAAGACACCTTTGAACAGGCCGCCGTCGCCGTTTCCTTCGCTTTTCAGGATGCGGTCGTTGCTGTCAACAAGGCTGTTCAATGTGTAATCAGCCGCTTTGATGGCATCGTTCAGGTAGCCTTTTTCTTTGGTGATGTTGTACAATTCGAGTGCAGAACCCAGAAATGTGCCTTCGTTGTAGGTGAAAATCCAGTTGGTTTGTACGGTTCCGGTACGACTGTCGATGTTGTCGTAAACTGCGCCGTTAGCCGGATTGAACAGTTTATCTTTTTCCCATCCGTAAATTTTCAGCGCCCATTCTTTGTCAGCGGCATCGCCAAACTGCTGAAACAGGCGGGCAGCCAGAATACAGGCTGGTCCGTTCGAACAAGCGTTTTTGTTGTAAGGCTGGTCTTTTTTCCATGAAATACCGCCACCCGCATTCGTGTTCCATCCGGTTTGAATGTCTTTCCAAACTTCGATGGCTGCAGTCTTGAATCGCGCATCCTGTGTGGCGTTGAAAGCGCGGAGCATGGCCAGGGCATTCCATTCCATGTCGTCGTAATATTCGTTCAGGAATGTATTGCCATTTTTCTTTTTCACACCATCGTACCATTGCGTTATGGTTGTTTTGTAAAAATTGTCATTGGTGCGGGTGTATGCATCAATGGCAACATCGAGGGCGTGAGCCTGCGGCCAGTAGTTGAAATTTTTCTGCCCACTGTTATCGAAGTTGAAATAACTGTCGGCGCCATTCCAGTACTGCATCACAAAAGCGTTGCTGCTGCTGTCGGCCGCCGTAGTCCAGTTTATGGTATATTCTTCAGTTCCGTTGTTAACGGGATCTTTGTCCTTTCCGCAGGCCTGCACCAACAGAACAACTGACAACATGAGAAAATAATAGTACTTGTTCATTTCCTGTTTTTGTATCTTGATATTGTAATAAAAGGGGCAGACATATTGCCTGCCCCTGGTAGAATAACCCTTTTCTCTTTTATTGGTTTCCTACTTTTTTCACTTCGTGTGTGTAAGGAGCATCGGCCTGAAGCAAGACTCTTACGTCAACCAGGGCCATATCCATTTCACCAGCGAATTTGAATTTACCGTTCCATTGGCTGTTGTCAACCGGGTACAGGTAGTAATACGATGCCGGGCTTGATGCAGTTGGGCGGCTGTCGGTGTTTGGTGTTCCCAACCATTCTTCAACTGTTTCGCCAGCGCTGTTAATAGTTGTCATCTTGAATTTATAGCGTTCGTCGCGGCCCCAGCCTTCTTGTTTGAAAGTGATTGGTTTGCTTGATGCTTTCCATTCGCCTTTAGCCTGATAATCTAACGAGAACAGGAAGGCATTTGTTGGACAGAAGAACAATTCAATGTTTGTGATTTCAGTGTAAATAGATGAACCTACGTTGAAGTCAAGTTTTACACGGTAAACACCAGTTTTGGTAACAGTGCTTCCTGTAGTTCCTTCTTTCAACAAACCTTTGTCTGTATAGAATTTACGTGGAGAACCAACTTTGGCGTCGGTAAAGAAGTAAGTTTTACCTGCAGTCAGTTTGGTGTAAACTTCAAATTCGCCATTGGCTGTTGCTTTCATGATACTTGCTTTTGCAAGATCAGTACCACCTTCAGAACCTTCGCCGGTTACATAAACATCCACCGGAACTTCAGCAAAACCTGCCAAACGAGTTAACTCGATAGTCCGGCTTTCATCAGCTTTCACATCGTTGATTCCTTTTGATGAGAATACAGTCCAGATTAATTTGCCTGTTGCAGCCGATTGAATTCCGGCCATAGCAGCAATTTTATTCAGCTGTTTGTGGCTGATGGTAGCGTGGTTGTATCCACCGTTATTGTCGGACGCCATGCGGTAAATTGGGTTGGTGAAGTCACCGCCTTCTTTGTCGAAAGCAACTTCGTACAATACCATTCCGCTGTCTTCAGCTTTGGCAGGTTCCCATTCGAAATAAAGTGAAGCCGAAGCTGAGCTTTGCAGCACAACCGATTTCCCATTGGTTGGTTCGTACAACGTTTTTACTGCGGTAACCTTGGTGTTGCTCAATTCGTCTTTCTGACAGCTAATGAACGCCAAAAAGAAGGAAACGATTATCGTTAGTTTTACTAATAAGCTTTTCATATCTGATATTTTTATTTTCTGGTTAATAAATTAATTGAGTTTAGTAGCCACTGTTTTGACCCAAAGCAGGATTTAAGTCTTTTTCCGATTGCGGAACTGCCCACAGGTAATCGCGGTCTTTGTTGAACGAGCGTTTGTCGAGACGGATATAACCGTTGTCAACACCTGCGTCGCCGTATTTGGCTCCGTGAGGATAGCCATTCAATGCAGTTTCGGCAGTTTTCCAACGACGGATATCGAAAATCCGCAAGCCTTCCAATGCCAATTCTACACGACGTTCGCGGCGAATGGTGTTTTGCAGACTGGCTTTTGTGGCAGTTGCGTCGAAAACCAATGCTCCCGGATCGGTAAATCCGGCGCGGGCGCGAAGTGCTTTTATGGTTGTATTCCAGATGCTTTCGTTCATTTGTCCCAGCTCGTTTTTAGCTTCGGCATACATCAGCAACACGTCGGCGTAGCGGATCAGGATCAGGTTTAAGCCTGAAGTCATGGCTGCCAGCGAAGTTGGGTCGTAATATTTACGCATGTAATAACCAGTTGCTGTTGAGTTGGTTCCTTGTCCTTTGTATTCATCTACAGCAGCTGCTGGGCTTGGTGCTGTTCCCGGTTTGATGTAAATGGTTTGTGTTGTTCCATCAGCTTTCTTCCATGGGAATTCGTGGTAAACCACTGTTGCAGTCATACGAGGATCACGGTTTTTGTAGGGTGAAGTTTCGCTGTAACCCGAGGTGGCATCGTTAATGTCTTTCCCGTTAGTCATCAGGTAATCGTTAACCAGTTCTTGTGTTGGAGCCATTGCATTAACGCGTGCGCCCACCGACAGCGGAGCAAGGTCGTAGTAATTACCCCAGGTGCGCAGTGAAGGAACATATTCCAGATCGAGGATTACTTCGCTGTTGTTTTCGTTAGCCGGAAGGAACAAACCTTCGTAAGATGAGAACAACGAATATTTTCCGTAAGTATCGGTATTAATCAGCTTTTCACAAGTTGAAGCCACGTTTGCCCAATCGTTGCTATACAAATAGGTACGTGCTTTCAATGCAATTGCTGCTCCTGAAGTGATACGGCCTTTATCGGTATCGGCATATTTTTCTTTTGCCGGAAGGATTTCAGCCACGGCATCTAGTTCGCTGCGTACAAAAGCCAATACTTCAGCTTGTGGTTTGCGAACCAGGGTTTTCGAGTCAGAAAGAGTTACGTCTTTATCGAACAACGGAACATCGCCGTACCAGGTTGTCAGGCGGAAAAACAGGTAGGCCCTGATGAAGCGTGCTTCAGCTTTCATGCGGGTTTTGAGCGTTTCGTCCATACCTTCAACGCGGTCAACGTTTTCGAGGAAAGTATGACAGGTTTTAATACCGGCATAGCAGTCTTTCCATTCGCTGGCAAAGCGTCCATTCGATGCATCAGCTTGTCCCGAAGAAATGGCTTTTTCGCTTGACGAGCCACGGCCTTCGTACAAATTGTCAGACAAAGCTTCGGTACTGAAGAAATAGTCGTTGTTGTTCATCTGGCTGTAGGCCATGTTCAAAACCATATTGGCTTTTTCAGGCGAAGTCCAGTAGTTTTCTTCAGTAAATTTGTTGGTTGGAGTCAGATCCAGTTCGTTGCACGAGGTGAACAGAAACAGCGCTGCACCTGCAACTATCGTACTATATTTTATGAATTTCATAGTGTTTCTTTCTTTTAAAGTTCAAGATCTAAACCAAATCCGTAGTATTTCAGCGTTGGATAGTTACGTCCGCTGTTGGCTCCAGCGCCACCTGTTCCACCCATGTTACTGCCGAACTCAGTCGATTCAGGATCGATGAAGGTGTTTTTGGTCAGCGTAAACAAGTTTTGTGCATTCACGCTCAGGCGCAGTTTCTGGATTCCGATTTTTGAGCAAAGCTCTTTCGGAATGGTATAGCCAATCTGGATATTCTTCAGGCGCAAATAAGCGGCATTGAAAATATAGATGTCGGAGCTTTTCTGGAAGTTATTGGTGTTTGAAGCCGATCCCGGAGCCGACAAACGTGGCCAGCGGGCATCGGTATTTACCGGAGTCCAGAAATCGAGCTGATGCTGGTAAATCACGTACGAATAGTTCGAGTGGAATGGCTCAACCAACTCACCACGGAGGAACATGTCGCGTTTACCTACACCCTGCACCAACATGCTGAAATCAAATCCTTTCCAGGTCAAATCGTAAGTCAGACCGAAAGTGTAGCGTGGAAATGCGTTTCCAAGAACACGGCGGTCTTTTTCGTCAATTACACCATCATTATTTTGGTCTTTGTAGCGAACATCGCCCGGCTGAACAGTTGCTCCAATTGGAAGCGCTGCGCTGGCAATTTCTTCGTAGTTGTTGAAATAGCCGTCGGTTTTATATCCGTAGTACGAACCCAAAGCTTCGCCTTCGCGAATGATTTTCAACATCTGGTCGCTTGAGTTGATTTGTTCGTTTCCACCAAAGTCAATAACCTTATTTTGTGAGTCGGCAATATTGAAGTTTACGTTGTGATGGAATTCTCCGGTTTTAGCACGATAGCCAAGGGTTAATTCCCATCCCTGGTTTCTCATTTTTCCTGCGTTTTCTTTGGCTACTGAACCACCAAAAACAGTTGGAACTACCGGAGTAAGCAAAATCTGCGAAGTTAATTTATTGAAATAACCTCCTGATACATAGAATTTATTGCGGAAGAAAGAGGCATCGAGACCAAGGTCGAAGTTAGCCGATTGTTCCCACTGCAATTCTTTGTTTCCAAAGCTGAAACCGGTTCCTGATACGGCTTTGTTGCCAAAACCATACGAGTTGGTGTAAACGGTATAAGTGGTGAAATACGAATAATCGTCAACATTCTGGTTACCCAGTACACCATACGATCCGCGCAATTTCAGGTCGCCAATCCGGTCTTTGTAGCCAGCCATGAAATTTTCTTCAGACAAGCGCCATCCGGCTGATAACGATGGGAAGAAACCCCAGCGGTAATCTTTGGCAAATTTCGATGAACCGTCGTAACGGAAACTTGCTTCACCGTAATATTTGTTTTGGTACGAATACGTGGCTCGGCCAAATACCGAGTAAATGCTGCGTTCCTGGGTTTGTGCAGGCGTGTTATAGCTGGTTGGATCGAGTTCAGTAGCCGATTCGGGTAACCCTAAATCACGGTCGGTATATTTTTTCTTGATCTCGTTTGCCTGACGGGTATATGATTCGTTTGAAACGCCCAATAAGCCTGAAACCTGGTGTTTCTGTGCAAATGTGCGGTTGTAGTCCAACAAGAATTGTGTATTCAGAATGTATTTTTTCTCGTTATAGTCTTCCGTATTACGGGTGCTGTTGGCAAATGAATTCGGAACAGTTGCTGTTTCGCTGGCATAGAAAGGCACTTCAAGGCTGCGGATGTAGCGGTGGTTGGCGCTTAGGTCCAAACCAATAACTCCCTTGGCAGTAAGGCCTGTGGCCAGTTTAAATTCGCCGTTTAAGCTACCGATAAAGTTATCTTCGTCTTTTTTCTGGTAACCACCAGCTTCGAGCATACCAAGCGGGTTGAATTCTGAAAGCACATCGTTAATGAGGTAATGACCATTGTCAGCTTTCATTTTATAGTTATAGTAGTTCGGAATACGACCACCGTCAACAATCAAAGTTCCGGCGCTGGCATTAGGTGCATTTTGAATGGCGCGGTTGTAGGCCATAATAGCACTGATTTTCAGACGACCGTAATCGTTGGTAAGGTTTGTCCTGAAATTGTACCTTTTGGCTCCAAAATTTCCTACAAAGTTGCTGGCCTGATCATAGAACCCGGTTGAAATCATGTAAGTAGAATTTTGGGTACCGCCTGAAATACTTGCATTGTAATTTTGCTGCAAAGCATCCTGCATAATTCCATTCAGGAACCATTGTCCTTCGCCGTTTTCTTTAAATGCACGGATTTGTTCAGGCGAATAAATTGGAGAAGAACCTCCGTTGATCAAAGCCTGATTTTTAAGAAGAGCGTTTTCATAACCTTTAACCGGGGAGTAAAGAATATCAGGGCTTTGCAAACCAACCATCGAGTTGAAACGAACAGTAGGTTTTCCGCTGGCACCTTTTTTAGTGGTAACCAAAATAACCCCATTCGACGAGCGCGAACCGTAAATTGCTGCACTACCGGCATCTTTCAATACCGAAACATTGTCGATATCAGCCGGGTTCAGCTTGTTCAAACTCTCCATTTCAGTAATAATTCCGTCGATAACAATCAGCGGGTCGTTGTTATTCATCGTACTTACCCCACGAATGTTGATATTCATGTTGTTATCGTTCGGGTTCATACTTTTTTGCTGAATGGTAAGGTTGGCCGAAGCTCCCTGCAACGCCTGCATAGTGTTCGAAACCGGACGGTCTTCAATCAGTTTGGCGTTTACCTGGTCAACGGCGCCAATCAGGTTTTTCTTTTGGCGGGTTCCGTAACCAACTACCACAACTTCGTCAACACCAATCGATTCTTCCTGAAGCACAATGTTGATTTGTGATTTTCCGGCTACCGCTTTTTCCTGAGTTTTCATACCCACAAACGAATATACCAGCACGGCATTTTCAGGAAGGTTACCAAAGGAGTAATTACCGTTTGTATCGGTAATGGTTCCGTTAGTGGTTCCTTTTACTGCCACCGAAACTCCCGGTACGGGCATTCCTGTGGTATCGGTCACCTTCCCCGTTACGTTTTTTTGCTGTGAATTTGTTGCAGGCATCATCCCATCCTGGAAAAGCATGATATGACGATCGTTGATTGAATATTTCACATTCGTACCCTCAAACAATACCTGAAGGGTTTGCTCAATATTTTTACCTTTCACATCAACATTAACCTTACGGTTCATATCAATATATTCGGCACTGTAGGCAAAGCGAAATTCGCTCTGGTTTTCAATAGCTTCCAAAACATCTGAAACCTGTGTGTTACGGAAATCCAGATTTAGTTTGGTTGATTGACTGTAAAGGCTTGCAGAAACCTGCATTAAGCCTACAAATAAAAACAGGAATGTCAGACGCATAATTCTAAAACATTTTTTGTTCCAGATCAGAGGAATAGGTCCTCTGATAACTGATTTTTTTTTCATAGTTTTGAATGATTTTGTTATTAAAAAATTCCATTTTTTAATGGGCTTTATCGACCGGGAAGCGTTGCCTCGCTTTCCGGTTTTTATTTCCCATTTCCTTTTCCCTTTGTCTGTTTTATTTCTTCATGCTATTTAAGTTTAGTTTTATTGTGTTTTAGTTTAATTACATTTTTATCCTGAATCGCAATTACAGGGGTAATCTTTTCCATCAGTCGGAGTACACTGCTTAAATCTTCGTTTTTAATGGTGAAAGTGTATGGCATATTTTTAATGGCATCATCCACTTCAAATTTTTGGTTATAGCGTTTCTCCAGTTTTATAACCAACTCGCTTAGCGGAAGGTTGTAAATATTGATCATTCCGTCTTTCCACGAAGTGTAGAGATTTGTATTCACGTTGCCAACCGATACCTTTTTCATTGTTTTATCGAATGAGGCGAGTTCACCGGGTTTCATTTCCTGCCTGAAACGATTATCGGTAGCCGAAGTCAGCTCTACCTTTCCTTTTTCCAGAACCACCTGAATGTTGCTTTCCTCCGGGTAATCGGAAACCGAAAACTCAGTACCCAATACTTTTACCCGCAATCCGGAGCTGCTTACAACCAAAGGCACTTCAGTATTGTGTTTCACTTTAAAAAAAGCTTCGCCAACCAGCTCAATATCACGGTTGTTGGAAGAAAAATGGTTGTTGTATTTTATCGTTGATCCGGAATTGACCCAAACGACAGAACTGTCGGGAAGCAAAACTTTCGAGATTTGTCCGTAGTCGGCTGAAACTGTGGTATAGGTAAGTTGAGCCTGATTTTTGTTTTGAGTGGAAATGTAAAACAATGCAGGAAGGCTGACTACTACAATGAAGATGGCGGCATAGCGAAAGAAATTAAGCGTGCGTTGTTTCTTCTGGATGTCGTTCTGCAACTGGTCCATCATTTGGTTTTGTATGCTTTGCCAGTTGCCCGCAAATTCAGTCGGAACGGCTTCCTTCACTACTTCAGCTTTCCATTCTTCCTTTATTTGTTGAAATTCATTTAAATGCCTGTCCTTTCTGATCCAGTTAAGCAGTTCGGTTTGCTCTTCCGCAGAGCTTTTCCCTTTCAGATATTTTGTAATTGTCGATTTCATCATTGTATGTTTCAGGATGAGTACACTGATTTTTTGAAAACCCTACCTCAGGAGAGAAAAAAAGATTCGGGTTACGAGATGCGTGTTACGGGTTGCGAGATATGTCGCTGTTATTTTTACTTCAGGATAATCGCTATCAGCACCGACAGCAGCGGGAATTTAAGGAGTACTTCCTGCCTGATTTGCTCTTTGGCCTGGTGAAGGTGTTTTTCAACAGCTTTTACCGAAATACCAAGCTCTTCGGCTACTTCTTTATTTTTTTTGCCTTCAATCTTAGTTTTTATAAATACCAGCCTGCGTTTCTCGGGAAGTTCTTCAACCGATTCGCGGATGGCTTCAATCAACTGTTCTTCCAGCGATTTTTCTTCCCGGCCGGCGAAATCAAGTTGGTATAAATGTTGCAGTTCGTTCTCTTCAATATTGCTGAGCTTTTTTTCAATCAAATCATTTTTCTGATCGCGCAAATGGTTAAGACATCGATTGCGCAGCATCACAAAAAGTAAGCTTTCAACCGATTGCCGGGGATCAATGGTTTGCCGTTTTTCCCACAGGCGTACAAAACACTCTTGCACCAGGTCGTTCGCCTGCGCCTGGTCGTGAATAAACAGATGGCAATATCCCAATAATCGCGGAAATGTTTGCTTAAACAGCTCCTCGTATGCTGCAGAATTTCCCTCTTTTAACCGGATATTTAACTCTACGCTTTCCATTATACGCAAAGGAAATTGAAATTTTTATTTAAACCATGCAATCCATCACTTTTAAGCGGTGGCATTTTTGTGAACCACCAATTCAACAATTGATGTCCCGCGCTGTTTAAAACTGAACCAACACTAAAAACTTAAAAACTATGAAGTTATTTCTTTTCGTACTAGTTCCTTTATCCTTGTTATCCATATTTGGGGTGTTAATTGCAGGTTCTGAACATGAGGCAATGGTACAAAACACACCTTCGGCAAAGGATAATTTTCTTAAATACTGTGCGGGCTGTCATGGTGCCAAAATGGAGCGTTTTGCCGGTAATACCTGGGAAGCATTTAAAGCAGGCAGGGATTTAACTCCGGTTATTAAAAACGGTCTTCCGGTGCTGGGTATGCCATCGTTCGAAAAGGCATTTTCACAGGCAGAAATGAAAGCCATCTCTGATTATATCCTCGACATGAAAGATAAAAAGGAAGCTCCGGTGGCAACAAGGTTTCCTTCAGTGATTCGCTCAAAACATCAGTCATTTAAAATTGATACTGTAGCCAAAGGACTTGATGTTCCCTGGGGGATGGCGTTTCTGCCCGATGGCGATATGCTGGTTACCGAGCGCAGCGGTCAGTTATTCAGGTTTGGTGGTGGCAAGCTTAAAGCCATTATCTCCGGAGTTCCTGAAGTTTTTGCTCAAGGACAGGGTGGATTGCTCGATATTGTTCTGCATCCGAAGTATCAGCAAAATGGCTGGATTTATATCTCGTATTCGAAAAAAGGACCAGGTGGGGTAGGGAGTAATACGGCTATTTTCAGGGCAAAACTGAGGGACAATCAGTTGGTCGATCAGCAGGAAATTTTCAAAGCCATGCCCAATCCAACCACTGCACATCATTATGGCTGCCGCATGGTTTTCGATGATCAGGGTTACCTGTATTTTGGCGTTGGTGAGCGTGGCGAATCGTCGAATGCTCAAACATTGACCAACCATTGTGGCAAGATTCACCGCATATTCGACGATGGCCGCATACCACCTGATAACCCATTTGTAAATACTCCGGGAGCAATGCCAAGCATTTATTCGTATGGGCACCGCAATCCGCAGGGAATTGATATTCACCCGGTTTCGCGACGGATTTATAACAACGAACATGGTCCGCGTGGTGGAGATGAGATAAACCTGGTTGGCAAAGGCAATAATTATGGCTGGCCGGTAATTACTTTCGGGATTAATTACGACGGTACCATTATTACTAAAGAAACCGCCAAGGAAGGAATGGAGCAGCCGGTTTTTCAGTGGACACCTTCGATTGGTCCAAGCAGTATGAAATTCGTGGTTGGTGATCGTTATCCCGGATGGAAAGGCGATATTCTGAGTGGCTCGTTAAGTTTCAGGTACCTCGAACGGGTTCATCTGGAAGACAATAAAGTGACCGAACAGGAAAAACTGCTTGAAAATGCAGGTCGTGTTCGCGATGTAGCGATTAGTCCCGACGGTTATATTTATGTGTCTATTGAAAGTCCGGGAGTCGTTGTGAAGCTTGTTCCGGTGAATTAAATTGCTTAAACCTATTGTCAAACAGGCGATTTTGCGAAACAGAAAGAATCGCTTTTCGGTACAACTTGTAAACCAAAAATGAAAGGAGCCGATTATGCCGGAAAGTGTTTACAAAATTATTGAACTGGTAGGGACAAGCAGTGAATCGTGGGAAAAGGCTGCTGCAAATGCAATTTTAAAAGCCTCTGAAACCTTGCGCGAACTTCGCATTGCCGAAGTGAGTTCAATGGATCTGACCATTAAAGATGGCAAAGTTGAGAGTTACCGGACAAAAGTGAAGGTCTCATTCAAATTTGAAGGTCACCATTAAATGATTGTTGATTTAAGTAAACAAACAGGACGAATCCGATAATTGGGTTCGTCCTGTTTGTTTATCACTTATTTGGTAGTAACAGTTATTTCATCAGCACTCAAATTGGCTGATTCAGCTTTCAGTTTCATTTCTCCGGCTTTTCCGGTTGGGCGGAGAATAACCAGCGCACGACCATTAAAACTGGTTACTTGTGGTGCGCGGAAACTTTTCATGTCGGCAGGATTTCCATTTTCAACAGCGGCTAATTCGCCTGCACCCTCTACTTTAATCTGAATCGGGACATTGGCATTGGGGACCATTGCTCCGGCTTCGTCAACCACTTCAACGGTAACATATGCGAGGTCGTTCCGGCTGGCTTTCAAATCCGAACGGTCGGCTATCAGCTTAATTTTTGCAGGTTTGCCGGTTGTTTTAAGGGTTTTTGTTTCAACCTCTTTGCCATCTTTTAATGCAACAGCCTTCAGCTCACCGGCTTCGTATGGAACCTCAAAGGTGGCAGTCAGTTTGGTTTCTGCAGAAACAGGTTTGGTGCCAATTACTTTTCCGTTTAGTTCTAACCTGACTTCGGGATAATTGGAATAAACATTTACCTGAAGTTTCTGTCCTTCGCTTCCTACCCAGTTCCAGCTTTGCTGTTCGTCGGGCCAGCCCCACATACTAACCACTTCTTTCATTCCCTGAGGAACAGGAGAATGTGCGGCCAGCTCAAGGTTGCTCACTTTCCATACCACATCGCGATAATACGATTGTGGTTTTTTAAATCCGCAAATGTCGATGTCGCCGCAATATGCATTGTACCAGGGCCAATCCATCGAGAATGTGTCTTTGCTGTCGTTTTTTACTGAAGAATGCCCGATGCCCGATTCGCCCAGGTAATCCATGGCAGTCCAAACAAAATCGCCAATAATATACGGGTGTTTTTCAACCATTTGCCAGTTCTCGAACGCTTCGCGGGGAAACGATTCGGTTCCCATCATCAGGCGTTCAGGAGCAATCTTGTGGTCATTTTCGTATTCGCGCCACTGGTAGTTGTAGCCGCCAACATCGAGTTGTGCAAATGCCGGTACGGTCACTTCCCATTTATAGGTTGGGTGGTCCCAGAAGAAGCAAATGGCTTCGGTAATCGGGCGCGTATTGTCAATCTTTTTAACTATTGCGCTCAGATTTTTCATGATTTCCAACCCCGAGGAATCGGCCCGTTCGTTGATTTCGTTGCCAATGCTCCAGAAAACGATTGATGGGTGATTGCGGTCGCGAAGCACCATCGATTCGATATCCTGTTTGTGCCATTTGTCGAAATTCAGGTTATAATCTTCCGGATTTTTAGGGCGCTGCCATTGGTCGAATGCTTCGTCAATAACCAAAACGCCCAAGCGGTCGCAGGCATCCAGAAACTGTCGCGATGGCGGATTGTGGCTGGTTCTGATGGCATTGAACCCGAATTTTTTCATCAGTTCAACGCGGCGCTCTTCAGCCCTGTCGATAGTTGCCGATCCCAGCGGACCATTGTCGTGGTGCATACAGCCGCCTTTCAATTCAATCGGCTCGCCATTCAGCAAAAAGCCTTTTTCGGCGCTATAGGCAATAGAGCGAATACCAAACGTGGTGGTTTGCTGATCGACAACATTTCCATTGAATGAAACCTCGGTGATGGCCTGATATAATGCCGGAGATTCGGGCGACCAAAGCGCAGGGTAGCCGATCTCAATACTTTGTTCAGCTCCACTTGATTCGCCCGAGAAGGGATCAATTGTTGTGATTGCCTTCACTTCTTCCGGATTACCTGGTGATACAATTTTAGTGGTAACAACCAGTTTACCAGACATATCGGTTTCGTTCGCAACACGGATATTGAGTTTTACAATAGCTTTTTCTCTGCTCACTTCAGGAGTACTGACTGAAATTCCCCAAATCGGGATGTGTATTTTATCGGTAACAATCAGGTTCACATGGCGATAAATACCCGATCCGCTGTACCAGCGACTGTTTTTTCCGTTGTTGTTAACGCGTACGGCAAGTGTGTTTTTTTCACCTACAGGATTTAGTAGCGGTGTCAGGTCGTAGTAAAACGGGGTGTAGCCGTAAGGGTGCACACCCAACGATTGCCCGTTAATCCATACTTCAGAATTCATGTAAACTCCGTCGAACAAGATTTGCACTTTTTTGCCTTCCATCGATTTATCGGTGACAAATGACTTGCGGTACCAGCCAATTCCGCCCACCACATGACCAGTTGCCCCTTTCCCCTGACTGTCTTCGGAAAATGGACCAACCTGTTTTTTGCCCACAACCGGCGCTACGTCTTCAATACTCCAATCGTGCGGAAGATCGAGTGAGCGCCATTTGGAATCGTCGAACGACGGATTGTCGGCACCCGAAGCGTCTCCCCGGTTAAATTTCCAGTCTGAATCAAAATTTTGATCCCGCTTCGAGAAATCGGGTTTAGGTGCACTGCACGAACTTAGCAGCAAAACGACCGCCCATGCCAGTAAACTCAGCTTTGTTTTTAATTGTCTATTCATAAGTTAGTATTTCGAGGTTAGTTGATTTTTAGAGATTGTAATCCGAGCTTTTCACGGATGTATTCATTCAATTGGTTGTTATCGGCCGGAATACTGATTTTCGGATCGGTCCAAATGGCTTTTTTGTCTTCCGGGAAAGCCAGTGGAAGATTCTGATTGGTTACCCAAACCTTGTTTTCAGTAAATGTTGCTCCTGAAAAGCTGCCATTTACAAATGGACCGGGACGATCGGTCAGTACAAATATATTGTTTCTGAACTCAAAACGTGGATAATCACCTGGTTCAAAACTAACCGAATGCCCGTAGCAATTGATAACTGTATTTTCGTAAATCCTGCAATCAGAAATTGGCTTAGGCGACCCGTTTGCAATCCACATCAGGAAGCCAGCCTGTCCGTTTTTACGGCCATCGTTGTAGCTGAAGTTGTTTCGCACTATGTTGTTTTTCCAGATGGTGGCTCCGTAATACTGGAATAATCCATACCCGACACCTTCATTGTTGGCCGAAAAGTTGTGCTGAACTAACGAATTGGTGATGCCGCCATCGAGGTCGAAACCTCCACCATCCTTTCCTTTGGCCGATGTTTTATTGTCGTGTGCATAGCAATACTGAATGGTAATACTATCGCTTTGGTAGGCCCAAATGCCAACAGGTCCGTTTCCTTCGCGGGGCATATCCCAGCCGTTGTTCATGGCCTCGCAGTATTCGATCAAACCTTTGGTTACGCCACCAATCAGAATTCCGTTTCCTGAGTGGTTATTTTTCACAACCGGGCATCCCGGATTGTTTTCGGCCACACAATAGGCGATGTAAACGTTGTGAAACGACTTTCCCCAGGAGCCTTCCAATCCGCCGGCATTTTGTCCGTCGCTTTCTACATTGAATCCTGAAAAGCCATTGTCGTGCGCGTAAACATGTGTTATTCGTAGATTTTTGCCACCAACAGCCTTAATTCCAGACCATAAAAAACCGGAAGCCTCAATGCTGTCAATCGAGCAGTTCTGGGTTTTCCGAAGTTCAATTCCACTTCCTGAATTGCCATTTAACCGGCCATTCCCATTAACTCTCAGGTTTTTTAGTTGAAGCCAAGAACAACTGTCGGCTCTAACGGCACTACCGTTTTGGGCATCGATTGTTGCAGTGCCATTTCCGTAGGACGAAACGATAACCCGATTTTCCGTAGTTCCTGAAATACCTTTTAAATGCAGGTTCCCGGCGAATGTTTGTCCTCCGGCAAAGTGGACTGAACTTCCGGCAACAAGTTTTAGTTGGTTGACCCGGCCAATGGTTTTAATCGGTTTCTCCATACTTCCCGGATTATTATCGTCGCCAGCTTTGGAATCGACGTAATACGATGAAACCGGAGCCGTGCAACTTGCCAGGAAAAACAGGAAAACGATGATCGGGAATAGCGGTTTCATAGGGTTGTGGATTGGTTTATTTCATAAATCCCTGTTCTTTCAGGAAATCAGTCATTCGTTGGATGGTAGGCAAGAAGTTGGGATTGCTCACCGGCCAGTCGCACGAATGATCGGCATCTTTTACGGGGATAAGTTCGCACGTATTACCGGCTTCTTTCATCAGACGGGTAAATTTTTCGGCATATTCAAAAGGAGTCGTTTTGTCTTTGGTTCCGTTCGATAAAATGGTTGGAGGCCAGCCTTTTTTGACATGCAGAATAGGTGAAAATTCAGGATGTGCATCGAAAAATTCTTTGCCAAAACCTTCGCCCAGAACCGGATTGTGCATCACGATGGCGTTAGGCTTCGAGCTGATTTTTAGGTTTTCGCCCGGAGTATCGCCTCCATCCAAAAAAGTTGTGGCAGCCAAATGTCCGCCTGCCGAACCTCCGGCAGCAATGATTTTATTGGGATTAATTCCGAGTTCTTTGGCATGTTCACGAACGTATCGAATGGCCGACTTGGCATCCTGAATGCATTCGATAGGAGTGGTTCCATGGCGAGATTTTACGCGGTAATCGGCTTCAATACCAATAATTCCGTGATCGCGAAACCATGCCGGATTGGGAATTTGTCCATAAACATCGCCGGCAACCCAGCCACCACCGGTGAAATACACAATGGCGGGCAGCGCCTTTCCTGATTTTACCTGTGGACGCAAAATATACAGGTACATATCTTCCTGAGGCGTTTTTTTGTACAAAACCTTTTCAGCCAAAGCCGCCAAATGATGTCCGGAGAGTTTATAGCTTTCCTTCACCTGCGACAATGAAGTTGCCGAATCGGGCTTTGCAACATTGAGAGGATTTCCGGCGAAAAGAATTGTAGCTGAAAGTAGAATCAGTAGGATGAAGAAAGGCTTTTTCATAATAATTCAGGTAAAATGTGAATTGAACCACATAGGCGCATTGGACACATAATTTTTTGTTTTTTCTATTGTGCTCAATGAGTCTATGTGGTTTTCGTTATTTGGGCAACTACCATTTGTCTGTACGGAAAGGTGCAAGCGGCAAACCTTCGTTACTGAACACGTCGGGCATGGTAGTGTCATCGAAGCAGAAGCGCACCGCAACCGGTGTTTTCACCAATTTAGAAGAGAGGACAATGTTTGAACCTTCGATTTTAGCTGTTGCAGGAACAAACTTCTGATCATCGCCGGCAATCAGGAAGCGTTCAGGAGTTTTGCCTGTGCTTTTCAGGCCAGTTAACACATCGCAGAACGACAGAAACACTTTCCCTTTTTCTACTTGCATCGATTTAAACGATGGCGACTTGTATGCACCGATGTTTTGTTTGTAGGTTTCGGCCAGCGCGTAATTAGCAAGGCGTTTGCCCACATTTAGCTTGTCTTTCGGGTGGATATCCTTGATGTTATCAACCAAATCAGTAATCACAACCATTCCGGTGTTCGGTACAATTTGAGGGATAATTCCCTGCTGTTCGCGGAGGTATTCCGAAGTGCCTTTGTCTCCATAATCGAACGGGGCAATCTGCACCAGGTAAAACGGGAAATCTTTTTTGAAGTCGGCTCGCCAGTTTTCAATCAGTGTTTTCATTAGTTGTGAATAAACCGGATAGTTTTCGCAGTTCGATTCGCCCTGGTACCAGATGGCACCAGCAATTCCGTAAGGAACGAATGGGGAAATCATCGAGTTATACAAAACACCCGGACTTCCTGGCCACCATTCCGAAGTATCGGTGTGACAGTTTTTGCTTAATTCCGGATTGTTTTCGATGCGGCTTTTTTCGATCCAAACTTCGGCAGGCGTTCCACCCCAGGCCGAAACAATAATACCTACCGGAACATTCAGCTTTTGCTGTAACTCGCGGGCAAAGAAATAGCCCGCCGCACTTGTAGCCCGCATGGTTTCAGGTGTGCACATGGTCCATGTGGCATTGCAGGTTTGTTGTGGGTAATCTGCTCCGAGTTTCTGAACGTGGAATATGCGGATGTTCGGATTGTTTGCCTTTGCAGCTTCTTCTTCGCCATTAATAAGTTTCCAGTTGATCGACATTTCCATGTTCGATTGTCCACTGCAAACCCACACTTCACCCAGCATCACATTGTTGAGTTTTACTCCGCCGTTTGCAATAATCTGGATGGAGTATGGCCCCCCGGCTCTAATGGTTTTGATCGATGTTTTCCAGGCTGCGGCATTGTTGGCCTTTACTTTTACAGTGTCCTTACTGTTCCAGCTGGTGACAATTTTCACGGTTTCGCCTGGATCGGACCAGCCCCAGATGGCGACATCGGCGTTTTGCTGCAAAACCATGTTATCGGCAAAAACCGACGGCAGGATAATTTTTGCAAAAAGAAGCGGTGAGATTGCGAATAGAATCAGCAATGTCAGAAGAATTTTTTTCATGAGTATGTTTTTTAGAGTTTTGTTTTTTTTCATGTCCGTTTGCTTAAAGGCTCCACTTGTCCTGCCAGTAAAGCTTTGGCACGTCGTTTTCAAATTTGACAGGCAGCCAGATGTATCGTCCATCAATCGGGTTATCCGGCGTCCAGCGGTCGCCCATAAAAATGTAGCTGTCTTTTTTACCTTCAACTTTAAGCACATATGTACTTTGCGAGCGAAATGTCAGCTCCGATTCGTTGCCAACTGCCGGATTTCCCAATTCTTTCCAATCTCCGAAAATCTGATCGGCAACAGCAGAGCGGGCGGCATTCGGATTCCAGCCAGTACAGTCGGACGCAATGATGTAATATTTTCCGGCGCGTTTAAACATGGTTGCACCTTCCATGTAGCGGCCAACAAATACCCGAAAATATTCGCCTGAACAGGAGAGGTAATCGTCGGTCAGTTTAGAAATATGCAGGGTGCTGTTTTCTTCTGATGAATAAATATGGTAGGCTGTTCCATCATCGTCAACAAACAAATTCATATCGCGGGCCATTTGTCCGCCTTTGAAATCGCGGCCAAGCAGATTCACAGAATCAACCGGTGCCGGCAGACAACCTTTTCCTCCACAATAAGAGTCTTTCACGTCGGGCGATACCGGTTTTTTGTGGCAAGGCTGCACATTGACCGGCCAGTAGCCCGCATTGGGGCGAAAGCTTTTCAGGAAAGTAAACGGGCCTTCAGGTTTATCACTCACGGCAACTCCACTTCGGGCGGCATAGTAACCTTTGCCTTTCAACTCGAGGTGAAACCACATCACAAACTTCTGGGTTTTTGCATTGTAAATCACTTTTGGGCGTTCGAGTGTACAGCCTTTGGTAATGTCGCTGTTGGGGTCTTCATCCACTTTCAGGGCAATGCTTTCGTTTTTCCAGTTGTATAAATCTTTCGACGAATAGCAGCTAACGCCTACTTGTGCCGAATTGCCTATTTTACCAGCTATTTTGTGTTCTCCATACCAGTAGTAAACTCCTTTGTAAAAAAGAATACCGCCGCCATGGGCATTAATGTGTTTGCCATTGTTGTCCGGCCAGATTTCGCCGGGAGTGAATTGCTTTGCTTTCTGTGCATTTAGGGTTAAAACGCTGAAAAAAGCGAGTAGCAAGGAGAAAATTCGATGAATCATTTAGGGTTGGTTTAGGTTAAAATTAGTCAGGTAAAGTTATAAGCTTCAAAGTAAATGACAAGGATAAAGTGTGTTTATGTCACTTAATTCTGCAGCATAAAAGGTGGATGCTTTCTTCATGTGTTTGATGCAAAAGAGTCTGTCAAAAAAGTCATTGATCTAGTCATCCTGAACTTGTTTAAGGATCCTGACATAGAGTGTGTCAGATCCCGAAATAAATTCGGGATGACCCTGTTTTGGAGTATCATAACTTTTTAGACAGCCTCTTTTATACTGAATGTGAACAACTGTTACTTCGCACTATTGAAGTAATTACTCATGAACAGCATCTGGAATTTTACAGCATTAGTCCAGTAGGGCCAGGTGTGTCCGCCCGGTCGGGTGATGTAATCGTGTGTAATGTTGCGATACAGCAGCTGTTGGTGCAAATTCTGATTCACTTCATAAAAGAAATCATCGGTTCCACAATCAATAATCAGGGCCAGAGAATTTGGGGTAAGCAAATGCAACAGGTTGATCACCGTGTTTTTCTCCCATCTTTCGGGTTGTTCGGCGTAAGTTCCCAGCCGTTTTGCCATGTCCCAGTTATTCGGGAACGGACGGATATCCACACCGCCACTCATACTGCCAGCGGCACCAAATACATCCTGATGTTTGATAGCCAGGTATAAGGCCCCGTGTCCGCCCATGCTGAGGCCGGTAATCGCACGGCCTTTGCGGTCTTTAATGGTTTTATATTTGGCGTCGATGGCTTTGACCAATTCCGACGAAACAAAGGTTTCGTATTGCGATTTCGGGTCAATGGGGCTGTCCCAGTACCAGCTGCCAAAACCTCCGTCCGGACAAACAATAATCAGGTTATGAATGTCGGCGGCCTTTTCAAAACCTTTGGCTTTATTAATCCAGTCGAGGTGGTTGCCGCTGTAGCCATGAAGCAGGTATACTACAGGCAATTCTTTGGCCGACGAATAATTATCAGGAGTGACAATTACCGCTTTAATGTTTTTTTGCATTGCGGCGCTGTATACCTGAATGGTATCGACTACTGCTGCCCGGCCCGATGTGAGTGCCCAAACAAGAATGAATAGGGAAATAATGCGTTTCATTTGTGAGTTTATAAGTGATTTATTTAGAGTCAAGGTTAACTTCAACCGGTTTTAACCAGGGCGATGAGAATGTGATTTTCACATTTCCGCTTTCTCCGGTTGTTTGGATGTAAGCCAGTAATCGTCCATGGAAAACACGCTGTACATTGTCGCGGTAATTGCCCATGTCGCTGTTATTTCCGGCTTCCAGACCAAGCAATTTGGCAGGTCCTTCAATGGCGCATTTCACTTCGTCGTCGGACAACATCACCGGGACTCCTTTTTCGTCAACCACCTGAATGACCACATGTGTCAGATCTTTTTCTTTCGATAGTGTAGTGTAGTCAGCTGTGGCGGTAAGAGCGAATGGCCGTTCCGACGATTGGATAGTATAGCGGCAGGCTTCCTGTCCGTTGTTGTAACCTACAACTTCCAATTTTCCAGGATAATACGGAATATCCCATGAAACGATGCCGGTATTATCGTCGTACGCTTTTTCTTCACCCTGCTGTTGGCCATTCAGGAACAACTTTGATTTCTGGCAGTTGGTGTAGCAAACCACGCGAATCGTTTTTCCTTCCTCGTAATTCCAGATTGGCCATGCGTCCATCGACAGATTGCGACGGTTTTCAGGTGCCGGATAAGTTCCGATGTAGGTTACCGGTTTCGAACTCCACAAGGCCTGACGGAAATATCCGCGTGGTTTCTGAAATCCGCCAAAATCGAGTAGTCCGGTGTAAAATCCACGCGAAGGCCAAGGTCCCGATTCTCCAAGGTAATCGATTCCGGCCCAAAGGAACTGGGCGAAAATATTCTCTGAGTCTCGCACCGATTTCCAGGCTCTCATTCCCTGTCCGTTTTCACTTCCGTAGATAATTCGTTGAGGGTATTTTTTATGATCGGTTTCGTATCGGTCTTCGGTATAATTGTAGCCAACTACATCCAGGGCACCGGGATATTCAGTTTCGTTCGACATGATGACCCCGGCCAAAGCAGCGGTTACCGGCCTTGAGCGATCTATTTTGCGCACATCAGCAGCTAGTCGTTTGGCAATTTCACCTAATTCAACGGCCTGTGGACTATCGGATTTATATCCGCCATAAACCGGTTGGTTAATGGTTCCCTTATCGAGCACCGGATGCGAATAGGGGTCGTTGGGATAATCGATTTCGTTGCCAATGCTCCACATGATGATGGACGGGTGGTTTCGGTCGCGAAGAACCATGTCGGTCACATCGCGGTCGCTCCATTCTTCAAAAAAGTCGAAACTTCCTTCAAAGCCCGGAGCTCCCATGTTCCAGCCTGAAAGCCATTTTCGTTTGGCAAATTTCCATTCGTCGAAAGCTTCGTCCAAAACCAAAATTCCATGCTTATCGCAGAGTTCGTAAAGGTATGGCGACTGCGGATTATGGCTGAGGCGAATGGCATTACAGTCCAATGCCTTCAGGTTTTCCAGCCTGCGTTCCCAAACTTTGGCCGGAACAGCCGAACCCAGCGCACCGGCATCGTGATGAATACAAACGCCTTTCAGTTTCATCCATTCGCCGTTCAGTGCAAAACCTTTATTGGCATCGAAAGTGAGCGTGCGTATTCCTGCCTGAACTTCTGCCTGATCAATGATTTTTCCGTTCTGGACGATCTCTGTTTTCAGTGTGTACAGGTATGGGTTGCCAAGCTTCCACAATACCGGGTTTTTCACTTTCAGATCGAGCGAAGTGGTGGTTGTTTCTTCCGGTTTAACCTGAAGTTTTTGAGTTCCCTTTGCTACCGTTTTTCCGTCGGACGATGCCAGCGAAACATTGATAATAAGAGGCGTTGGCTGTTTCGTCGAGTTTTCAATATTAACCTGAACATTCAGAAAAGCTTCGTTTTTCTCGACACTTTTGGTTTGGTAAAATAGTCCCCATTGACCGATGTGAACCGGATTTGCCGAAATCAGGAAAACATTTCGATAGATGCCTGAGCCGGTGTACCAGCGCGAGTCGGCCGAGCGGCTGTGATCGACGCGTACGGCGATCACGTTGTCTTCGCCAAACCTGATGAAAGGCGTAATATCGTACATAAACGAGATGTAACCGTTTGGGCGTTTCCCAACCAAGTTGCCATTTACATACACTTCGCTGCGGTTATAAACTCCTTCGAAATAGATGTACTGTTTTTTCCCTTGCTGATCCTGAGGAATGGTTATGTGTTTGCGATACCAGCCGATTCCGCCGGGCAAATAGCCGGTACAGCTGGCCAGAGTCGGACTAAGTTGTCCTTCAATGCTCCAGTCGTGGGGCAAATCGAGTGTTCGCCATTTCGAATCGTTAAACTCCTGGTTTTTAGCCTGAGGTTCGTCCTGAAGCAGGAAAAACCACCCGTTATTGATGTTTACGGGCGATCCGAACGATACCTGAGCCAGTGTGGTTTGGACTGAAAATATCCAGGTACACAGCAGGGTAAAAAGTGTGAGCTTTAGGTTTTTCATATAGGTTAAGATTAGGTTTTCAGGATTACTGGCAAAGTTATTTTTCCGGGTTTGTTTTCAATCAAATTATTCAGGAATTCTGAGTGAAGAAATTTGCATGAATAAGGCGGGATTCGGTGAATCCAGCTGAAACATAGATTAAAACCGTTATCGGGAGAATAAATAGTTTTCTTTTCACTTTACCAGATTCCCATGATTCCTCCGGCCAATGAAAACAAAACAATATACATGCCGGCATCAATCGCCAATAATTTGAGCGACCGGTTGGCAAAAAGATATGTAGCGGCCATTGCCGGAACAATAAATACAACTGAGATCAGGAATCCGGTGTGCAGTCCGTCGTGCCATCCAAGGCCGGAAACCAGGGCACTCAAACCGGCCAGCGTCAGAAAGTGCATCACAGCTGTTCCACCAAAGATGAGTGGGATATTCATTTTCTTGTCGAGTGTTGGTTTATTCTCGGCAGTCCAGGTTTTGCCAAACATGAATTTCTGGTGCCAGGCTGCTCCCAAAGCAAACGAAACAATTGTCATTACTACAACCGGAATCCAATGGATATTCGAGATTAAAGCCGATAAATTCATTTTCGTAATTTTAAAAAGTTTGTGTTCGGCAAAAACTTATCGGGACTAAAATTAATCAAATCAGAAAACTTTGCTACCCAACCACATATTTGCTTCCGGGAATATACGAGAGTAGTTTGATAACCAGGTAGGAAACAACAAAAGTAATAATACTTATTACCGGGAATAAGTATTCTTTGCCTGTAATCCATGAAAGCATTAATCCATAGGTCGTATTCAGGATAATGATATGTACCAGGTAAATGCCGTAACTTTTCAGGGCAACGTCTTCTGTCAGGCGGGCGCACCACGAATCTGGTCTTCTATATTTCAGGTTTTTGATAAGGAGGAAATAACCTAATGCCAGTATGGCCACATTTATGGTATCATATCCCCACGAAAGTTCCAGCTCGGGAATCGATTTGGCAGTGCTTAGTCTCGATGCAAAAACGTAAGCAGTAATGGCATAGCCAACAAACAGGAGGATAATTCCGGTCAGGAAATCGCCTTTGCTTTTTTGCGCATGGAAACGTTTGATGTAAAAGCCCAGCACGGCAAAACCCAGCATTCCGGAGAAATAATACAACATCGGTGTTTTGTTCCAGAAACATTCGCCCCAGATTTCAGGATAAACCTGATGAATGTATGGAATGCACATGGTAACAGCCCAGATGATCAGGTAAAACTGGATTTGCGATTTAGGTGCTGTTTGCAGCCATGGCGAAATGACTGGGGCAAAAAGGTAAATTCCGAGCAGCATGTAAACGTACCACAAATGACCAATCTGCGTTCCGTAGTTTACCGGAATATGCAGAATGTTGACAAACGTGGCAGCCAGATCGGCATTTCCACGAAGGTGCTGGTAAAAAGCATAAATGACACACCAGATAAGGAATGGGAATAAAACGCGTGTAAATCTTTTGCGGAAGAATGCAGGAAGTTCATCTTTTAACGGAAACAAAAAATAACCCGAAATCATGACAAACAAAAGAACTGCACATCTGAAAAGCGAGTTGTAAATAGCCACCCAAAAGCTTCCCGGACCATTAAGGACACCTCCTTCAGGAGTAATGTAGAAAAACTCGCCGGTATGAATTTGTACGACCATGTAGCAGGCCAGAACGCGCAGAATATCGAGCCCCGCATTTCGCACAGAAGGCTTTGACAGAACAGTTTCCATAGGTTAGTAGTTTTAGTAGTTAGTTTGAACCTCAAATATAACCGATTTGGAATTGTTTAGTGAAGCAGAAGTGTCGTTTTTACATTTGAATAATGAAAAAGAGTGAACCAGCACCAGCCGATTCACTCTTTTCTCTTTTTTCGGAATGGTTAAATCTTGCCAACCAGTTTCCAGTTGCCCGAAAAATAAGCTTTATCGAGGTTATTCAGGAATTCCTTGTTTTGTTTGCGGATGCCAAGTTCCATCAGGTCGCGGTAAATGTAAAACTGCAACCAGTAGCCATAGCTGTATTTTTGCTGAAGGCTTTTGGGGTTTCTCATCAGGCTGTACCAACTCAGGTTGATGCCCGCCTTTTCGGCAATTGCAGAAGCTTCCTGCGCATTTGTCCACATCTTTTCTGAAACAGAGGTGTTGAGCGAAACCAGATCATTGTATTTCAAACCTTCGGTTTTTATTACTTCCGCCTGATCATCAATGCCCAGTTTTAGGAGCGAAACGGTATGTTCAAAAAGTGTGTCGCCATCCAGATCGAATGAAAGCTCGTCGATAAACCCGTTTTTGTTGGTATCGGTATATTTGATTGTTGAAAAAACTTTAGGTTCAACCTGAGTGCGACCCGGGCCATAGCCATCGTAAATTCCGCCAAATCCCTGGAACGACAAGGCATTCTGATCGACCCGCCATGCGCCCCATTCAGCCCCAAACAAGTGAATTCGGCCGTCGAATTTTCCGACATACAAATTTCCTTTCCCGGAGTTGTCCATGTCCCATTCGCCACGGTCGCCAGCTGCATCGGCCTGCGGATTGTTATCGATTCCGCCTTTGCGCGAGCCGATTTTAAAGATGTTGTTGGGCTCGTACAGTTCAACACGTTCCCAGCGGGCGCAATCATCATCTTCATCGAAGGTAAAGTAGCACGATTTCCATTTACCCCGGTTGTGAATGAGGTTCCATGCCGATTCGTGGTCGGGATAAATCAGCTCCGAAATTTGTCGCCAGCGAGGATCCATAAACATGGTATCGGTGGCAGGCAGGCCGCGCATATTCTCGAATTTGTGTACCTGGTCCATGTAATCGAAACCTCCGCCACGGAAGTGGATGGTCATATCAAGGTCGAATTCATTCTGAACCGAGTTGTCGTTATCAAGGTCGAACGACATGGAAGCCCAGTCGATTTTTCCTGAAAGTTTAATGTTTTCAGGAATGTTGGCAAGGGTTTTATCGTTTACAATGGGAGGAGAATCGCATAAGCGGATAGCCATTTCGGTCAGTCCATCATTATCCTGATCGTAAAAAAGGAATGGGTTTTCCCAGTTAAGGCGCACATCGTTCATTTTGTCGGTTGTGGTGTGCATTTTCAGGAAAAGGCTTTTACCGTGATAATCCTCGAAGAAATCGGATTGCCCGTTGTGAATCCAGCAGCGCAATTCAAAGGTGTCCCAATCGATGTAATTGAAAATATTATCCAGATCGGTGTCCAAAACCCACATGTAGTGGCCAGGGCCCCAGGCACCCTTGTCTTTGGCAACATAGTCAACTACCACCTGCATATCGGCTTTTCCGTCTTTGTTGGTATCGTTCCAGTCGATAACCAGATCGTTGTAGCTGCCGTATTTGCCGTTTTTATCGCGGTCAATCATCAGGCAGTCACTATCGGTATCGCCTTCGGTGTCTGTCCACTTCATATCGTCGTCATCGTCGATCCAACGAACCGGAACATTGTTAATGGTCAATGTTTCCAGCATATCGGGATCACCGTCTTTATCCAGATCGGTATACTTTACGGGAGTTCCAACGGGACCCATTGGCAGACGGTAAGAGTTAAGCGGAATGTTGATGTTCCAGTACTGTTTGGATTGACAAAAAGAGCTGATCGACAGCGTAATCAGCAAAAATAATGTTGCAGCACATTGATGTTTCATCCGTAAATAATTTGTTTTTTTAATTGACGGATGGAACTCGCAGGTGAAATTTTCACCCTTGTTTGTGTTTAACGAAAATGCTCGTTTCATATTGAATTGGTTTGGTTATTTTGCCTTGATGATTTCCAATCCGGCAAGGAGTACAGCTCCAAGCCCGTGAATGTCGTTTAGTTTGGCCGGACGGGTATAGTAAAATTTGATGTCTTCGTTAATCCCTGTGCCAATGCAAATGTCCTGAACCTGACCGTCTGGCTGAATTTTTGTGAGCAGTCCCTGCCAGCCATTTTTTGCGATAGTCATGTATCTTTTGTCGATCCAGCCTTTATTTACAGCATTAGCAATTGAATATACAAACATGGCGGTGCACGATGATTCGAGGTATGAATCGGGTTTATCGAGCAATTGGTGCCACAAACCCGAAATATCCTGATATCTCGAAACTCCTACAATCTGGCGCAAAAGCAACCTGATAACTTCAGGGCGTTTAGGATGATTTTCAGGAAGAATGTTGAGCAATTCGGTTGTTGCCATCATTACCCAGCCATTACAACGGCCCCAGTGGGCTACACCGTTCATGTCAATGTCGCTGTAATAGCAGTGATAATAAAGTCCGTTGGACGGATTATAGAGGTATTTGGCAAAATTTTCAACTTGCTTGATGGCAAAATCGTAATATTTGGCATCGCCGGTAATTTTTCCCATTCGGGCCAGAAACGGGATACTCATGTAAAGATCATCGGCCCAAATTGTGGATTTATGAGGATCGGGCCGGCAAAGTGTTTGGTCAGCAAGTTGTTCCTGTTTGGTCAGGATATAATCGCCAACTCTTTCAAGATAATCGCGGTATTCTTTTTTATTTGAAAGCGCATACACATCGGCCAAACCAGCAGCCATTGCGCCACAGTCGTCGAGTTTCCCAAGCCTGAAAAACTGGTCGAATGATGCACCTTTTACTTTCTCGTCATATTGTTTTTTGAAATAGTTGAGATTGCTAAAAATAAAGTCGTAGTTGTGTTTGGCATATTCCACGTATTTGGGTTCGTTCACAACCTGCCCCAACTGAATCATTCCGATTGAGAGAACGCCGTTCCAGTATTCCCATGTGTTGTAGGGACTTTCGGTTTTTATAAATGCAGAGTAGGGCAGTCCTTTGGTTGTTTCATAGGTTTCACCTGTCTGCTTGTTTATAAATTTAAACGAAGTGTTTTTCAATACGTTGTCTGCAACAGATTTAATTACGTCTGCGGTCTGGTCTTGAGCCTGAATAGTAATTGTACCTAATAAAGCCAAGGTCAAGAATAGAAATTTCTTCATAAGGTTTTGTTTTTGTTAGTTTCAAAAGTAAACAGGAAAGGAAGACATTTGTCTTCCTTTCAGTAAAAATGTAGTTGAATTAGGTAGTTTGCAGGCGAAACTATTTAACAGTTACTTTTCCGGCATCGAAAACTACCTGCTGAAAGTCGGGGCTGTCGTATCCATGATTAGTTACCACAACCGATAAATTGAACGAGCCACTTGTTTTGTAAGTGTAGGTGCAATACCATCCGCCAGTGGTTTGCGAAGTTTTAAGCCCGCGGGCACCAACTAAACCATAGTCGGCATAATCATCGCTTACTTTTAAAACCGGATGATTGAACATGTCAATTGAATCGGGATAAGTGATGCCACCATCCAGGCTCTTTTTCTTTTTCATCACTTCGCGTGAACCAGCAGGCCAAACGGAGCAAATATCGGCTTTGGTGATTACAACGAATTTCACCACTTTTCCTTTTACCGCCTGAGTTACCAGCGAGTCTTTACCATTTTTGGCTGTCATGTACATTTGAACTTCGCTGACAGACGGGGCAGGCAGTGAATCTTCCTTCAAACATGAAACTAATGAGAGGGAAACAAATACTCCCAGAGTAATGATGTATATTAATTTCTTCATTTTTCTATTTTTTACCGGATTAATATCCCTTGTTTTGAGTTAAAGTAGGATCTTTCTGAATTTCGCCAACAGGAATTGGAAGAATAAGCTGATACTCAGGAATAGGACCTGTGATATAAATTTTATCGTCATAATCTACTTTGGTCATCAGCGCTTTGGTGATTACAGGAATGGCTTTCCCAGTACGTACAAGGTCAAAATAGCGATGCCCTTCAAAAGCAAGTTCCATGCGGCGTTCGTGTAAAATCTCATCGATATTTAAGTCGGCTTCTGAAATCAGGTCTTTTGGACGAACCCGGCCTCTTACCTGATTAAAGTAAGTTACAGCATCGGCTTTTTGCCCGGTAAGCATTAATGCTTCCGAATACATCAGTAAAGCGTCGGCGTAACGGGTAACCATATAATTGTTGTCGGAACCGGTATTTACATAGCTTTTTACAGCGCTGGCAGCCGGACTCAATTTAGAAGCCCATGCCTGAATTGGCGGGGTATCGCCAGGGCATTTTCCTGAGTCGATAGTTGCTACATAGCGGGTTAATTCTTTACTGTTTACAAAGTCGCGCATCAGGTTGTGTTCAACCAATAACTGGTTGCTCGATGGAGCCGACAAGCGTTTGCCAATATCAACTCCCATCCATTTGAACCAGTAGCTTGGCTGACCGGCAGCAACATTAAAGTTTACCTCGAAAATCGATTCTGCATTAAACTTATTGTTTGTGGCAAAAACACTCTTGAAGTCAGCAAGCAGTGAACAGTTACCTCCGGCTTTATCAACAACCAGCTTTTTCAATGTTTCGGCAGCTTTTGCCGGGTTGTTTATCGTAAGATAAACTTTTCCCAGGATTGTGAGAGCGGCGGCTTTTGTAGCGCGGGCCTCCTCGTTTTTCAAAGCTGCATCGCCTTTTTTGTAGCAATTTGCAAAAGCATACTCAAGATCAGGAATAACTACAGAGTTATAAATGTCGTTTGCAACTGTGCGGCCAATCCCAAATGCCGAGTTTGGATCGGCAAAGGGCTCAACAACTTTTGGAACGTCTCCATAAATTCGTACCAGGTTAAAATACCCCAAAGCTCTCAGGAAACAGGCTTCTCCGCGGTAGGCTTTTACCAGTGCATCTTCGGTTGAATTTACCGGTTTATAATTGTCGATGATTGAAATTACATTGTTGCAGTTGACAATCATTTTATAGCAGTTGTTCCAGATATTGCCCTGCGAGTCGGAGTTGGTTTTCTGAAAAATATGCCAAACACCACTCCAGGTGAAGTCTTTTCCGTCGTCCGACATCAATTCAATAATCAACGGGAGGTCGCCCTGATTGTAAATGCTTTGCAGGTTTTTGTAGCAGGCCACTAAACCTGTTTTAATTTCTGCCGGATTGTTGTAATAGGTTCCGGTTGACAAAGTGTCTTCAGGTTGTTTGTTCAGAAAATCTTCTGAACATGAAAACAAAAGCAATGTCAGTATAATCAGTGAAAAAATATTTTTCATATCTATCGTTTATTTTTAGTCGTATTACAATGAAATGTTTAAGCCAAACGAAACTGTCCGGGCCAACGGATAAGCACCACGGTCAATACCTTGTGAGGTAGTTTGGTCGCCTTTGTAGTTCGTTTCAGGATTGAATCCGGGAAATTTGGTAATAAACAAAGCATTCTGAATGGTCGAATAAACGCGGACACTTCCCATTCCGGCTCTTTTTGCAAGCTGATTCGGCAAAGTGTATCCAAGCGAAATATTTTGGATATTGATGTAAGTTCCTTTGTAAATCAATGTTCCTGAAAGGTCGGTACCTTCGTAGTTTTTACGTGTTGGTGCCGGATATTTGGCATCAGTACGGTCAGGGCGCCAGTAGTTGTTGTAATACTCGTAAGTTGTATTCATAGTTCCGGCACCGCGGCCAAAAACGCCGGTGTATTCGAGCATATTGATATCACCTCCCTGAACTCCGTTTACCTGAACCGAAAGGTCAAATCCTTTATATTCGAATGAGTTGGTCATACCCCAAACAAAATCAGGAATAGCTGATCCGATGATAGTATTGTCGCTGGCATCGATGATTCCGTCGCCGTTCACATCAGCAACTTTTGGCATACCTGGCGATGTACGGTTTTTCCACAGTGGGTTGGCGGCATTTACGATAGGTTGAGTTTTTACTTCTTCCCAGTTTTTGTAAACTCCCATATTTACCATACCCCACAAGCCGGCCAGTGGTTTGCCTTCGGTTGTATAACAGTTGTCAATGATCAGCGGGCGCTTATCTTTCCCGATATCGAGCACGCGGTTACGGTAATACGAAAGGTTGAAATCGGTGGTCCATTTAAATGGTCCGGTCAGGTTTCTTGAGTTGACAGTATATTCGAAGCCACGGTTGCGCATGGCACCAATGTTTGCCATATACGAGCTAAATCCGGTGATGGTCGGCAGTGGCATATTGAAAAGCATGTCGGTTGTTTTGCGGTAGAAATAGTCGATGCTCAATGTAATACGGCTATTCAGCAATTGCATATCACTACCAATACTATAATCAGTTGTAGTTTCCCAGCCCAGTTTTGAGTTGGCCACTTTACTGTCGAGGTAACCTGCTGATACGGTTGAACTGGATCCCAAAACATACGAGGTGGAATTCAGAGTGCTTAGAGCCAGGTAATTGGCAATTCCGGCGTTCCCGATAACTCCCCATCCTCCGCGGATTTTAAGGTCATTGATGTATTTTTTCAACGGTTCGAAAAAACGTTCGTCAGAAATACGCCATGCTGTTGACATAGAAGGGAAAACACCCCATTTATTGTCCTGTCCGAATCTGGAAGAACCGTCGCGGCGAACACTACCTGTGAAATAGTATCTTCCGGCATAATTGTACATGATACGACCAAAGCTACCGATCATCGTTTCGCCTGAGCGATTGGTACGGGCATCGTTTTGTGCATTCAAAACGGTAGTTGCCTGGTTCAGGGTAGTAATCAGGTCGGTTGGGTAATCGTATTTGTTGATGTAAGTGCTGCGATATGATGATTCTTCGGTTGAATAACCAGCCATTGCAGTCAAAGCATGTTTCCCGAAGTTCTTTTGATAGGTCAGGAAGTTTTGCGAGTTCCAGTACAAACGGGTGTTGGTTTGGCTGGTTCCCTGCGAGCGAGAGAATGTCTGAGCAGTAGTTGGGGTTGCATTTGGCAGGAAGAAGTTTTGTTCCCAATAACGGAATTCAGTATGGAATTCAGTTCTGAATTTTAAATCTTTCAGGATGTTTATTTCGCCATAAAGTGTAGAAAGGTTTTTGGCCGTCCGGCGTTTGTCCTGCTTCATAAATTGGTGCAATGGGTTCACAAAGAATCCAAGGTTCCAGTCCCAGGGGTTGTCAAGGGTTGTTCCCCAGTAAACTGGCTTTCCGTTTTCGTCTAATGCATTCCAGATTGGAGGCATTGCAACGGCATTGTAAAATGGGTTCGAAGTGTTTCCACCTTCAGTATTCGACAAAACGCTCAGATTTTCAATCGAGGGAGCAAGCAAGAGTCCGACTTTTACTCTGTCGTTAATTTTTAAGTCGACGTTGGCACGGAACGAAAAACGATCGTATCCGGAAGTTGGAACAATACCTTCCTGATCGAAATAACCACCTGAAATCATGTACGATACATTATCAGTACCTCCGGTTGCCGAAATCTGTACATCATTTACTTTCCCGGCTTGGGTAATTACATCCTGCCAGTTGGTATCGTATGGCATAGCTTTCGTTTCGGGAGTAACAGTAATCCAGCGTGCATGTTTCGAACCAGGCTGGGCCATGGCCGATGCGTGTTGCGAGTATTTTGCCCAATTGGCAATACGGGTGGCATCGGAGTCTGTCCAACTCCACAGGGGTGCATTCGGGTTGTTGGTACCAAAGTTTGGATCTTCAATAATATAAGCATTGGCGCGGGCATCATCCATGTATTGCAGGAAATCCTCGCGGTTCAAAACATCAATCTTGTTAATCATTTGCTGATAACCAGTGCTCACATTTACGTTGATGGTTGGTTTTCCGGTCTTACCTTTTTTTGTTGTAATCAGGATAACACCGTTTGCTGCCTGGGTACCATAAATTGCACTCGATGAAGCATCTTTCAGAACTTCAATTGATTCAATATCTGCAGGGTTAATCGAGTTTAACGGGTTTTCGTTTTTGTTGAATCCGTCTTTCATCGGGAAACCATCAATAACCACCAGTGGACTGTTGCTGGCATTGATTGAACTTACACCACGGATAACAATGCTTGTACCTCCACCTGGAGCAGCGTTGGTGTTTGAAATACGGACACCTGCCATTTTCCCTGAAATCGATTGCGCAAAGTTCGATACAGGTTTGTCTTTAAGCACTTCTGAAGAGACTGAAGAAATAGAAGTTGAAACGTCTTTCTTCTTTTGAGCGCCGTAGCCAATAGCAACAACTTCTTCAATTCCGATGGTACTTTCTTCCATGACAATATCGATGGCCGATTTGTTACCAACAGCCACTTCCTTGTTGTTCATACCTACAAACGAGAACTGGAGGATAGTATTACCCTGGATTCCGGTCAGCGAAAAATTACCATCTGTATCTGTCAAAGTTACACGGGTTGTTCCTTTTATTACTACTGAAACTCCCGGGATTGCAGCACCACTCTGGTCTTTCACCGATCCTTTTACTGATCGCTCTTGCTGAGTCCCATTCAGTTCTTTACCATGTACGTTCGAAATGACAACAGTTTTGTCGATCACGCTGTATTTTAAATTGGTTGGATCGACAATCTTTTGCAACACTTCTTCAACGGTAGCATTATTAACCTGCAGGTCAACTTTTGCATTGGTGTCGAAATCGTCGTTGCTGTAAAAAAACTCAAAATCACTCTTACTCTTGATATCTTCAAGAATTTGCTTGATTGATGTGTTTTTATACTTCAGGTTAAAGCGGGTGTTTTGAGAATAGGAATTGGCATGAACTCCTAATACCGCAAGCAAAAAACATAGTAAGGTTAATCGCATAAAAAATAGGAATTTAGACACGCCGATTTCTTTCCGAACCGGCGGATGAACCATTTTTTTCATAAATTTGCATTAGTAGGTTAAAAACTGAGTGCTTTTTATCCTGAACAGAGTGAAGCACTTTATTAACTAACAATTCCGGGTTTTGTGTCCAGCAATTCCCGGTTTTTTGTTTTTATTCGGTTATAAATATCTTATCTGCTTCTTTTCTGAATTTTACTTTATTGGTTAATTGAATGATTCTGAGCGTATAATCTAACGATTTGTCTTTGTTGATTACCCCGCTGAATTTGTATGCTTTAATATTTGGTTTTTCAAATTCGAATTCAATGTCGTACCAGCGTTCCAACCTGAGTGCCAGATTTTCAAGTGATTCATTGTCAAAGTTAATTTTGCCACCAATCCATGATTTATAATCGGTTCCGTTTACCTGATCGACCTTCACTTCTTCAGTATTTTTGTTTACAACGACGCGGTCGTTTGGATTCATTTCAATTGTTTTGTTGCGGTTACTGAAGTCTATTTTTCCTTCGAGCAGAACAACTTCTTTCTCCGCATGGTAATTTTTTGCGTTGAAAATAGTTCCGTGTACTTCAATAGTCGAACCATCCATGTTTACAACAAACGATTTCTTTGTATCCTTTTTTACCTCAAAAAGAGCTTCACCATCAAGCGTTACTTCCCGCTGTTTCACGCCGAACTGGTTCGAATATTTCAGCGACGAACCTGAGTTTAGCCAAACAGTTGTTCCGTCGAATAAAGTCATGCTGGTAATTTGGCCCCGCGGTGAAGTTACCGTAGCAAAGACCTCCTGGTTATCCTGTTTTTTGCTATAGTACAAATTCATGAAAACAGAGTTCAAAATTACAGTTCCAACAAAAACGGCGGCGTAGCTTAACCATCGATCCCAATTGATTACAGGTTTAGCCGCAAGTCGTGGCCTGACATTCGCCCAGGCTTCTTCACCCGATTTCAATTTACCCAGCTGTGCTACCATCTCCTTAGCTTCGAGAATTCGCTGTGCTGCTTTCAAATCCTGATCTTCTTCTGATAGCTCAGAAGCATTATTTGATGAATCAGCTTCTTTATCATGAAGCCTGGATGCGATGGTCTCGTACTTATTTGATTCGTTGATTTTCATTCTTAACAGGTTGACACCATTTTTGCAAAAAAGGGTGAAGTGAAAAGGTAAAATTTTTAAATATTTTTTCTTAACAAGTACAGAAGTATGATTGTCAGAGTGTTGAGTTTTTCGCGAAGTTGTTTGTAAGCGATTCCCATTTGGGTTTTTACCGTGTTCTTCGAAATCTGAAGGGTGTCAGCAATTTGCTGATACGAGTAGTTTTGTTCGTATGCCAATCTGAAAATTGATTGACAGGCCTTGGGCAATTCCTGGATGGCATCATAAACACGAACAGCCAATTCTTCCTGTGAAAATGAGTTCACGTGATCTTCTTCCGGAAGATCAACAAACAGTTCGGATAGTGAGGTGGTAGTACTTTTATTGCGTTGTACCAGGTTTATAGAATGATTTCGGATAGCAGTGAAGAAGTAATTCTGTAGGTTGGTTCGAACCTGTAGGTCATCTCTTTTTTCCCAGAAAGCTATAAATACATCCTGAACCAAATCTTCTGCCAGTTGAAAATCTTTAACATATTTGAGTGCAATCAGGCAGGCAGTTCTGTAGTTCTTCCTGAAAAAATTACCGAATTCTGCTTCTGAGCTAGGGCCATAAGGAAATTCGAAGTCTCGTTTCATTCAATTTATTCAGGTTTGATTTGGGCTTTGCAAGTTTATCAAAACAATGGTTTATATACAAACTGCTGAGATAAAATAATTTAGAGATTTTATTAATGTTGAAATGACACTTTAAGACGTTCGGTTTTACATGGTTATGTAATCTGATTTTAAACTATTGACCAAAATTCACCATTTTTCCTTCTTTCACATACTCTTTCTGAAGTCCGGCGAGCAAATCGCGGTAGGCAATGGTCTTCGATTTTCGCTCCAGCGTTTGCAGGCAGGCGTAGTGAATGATGTTGACAATGTTGGCACCATTCACATCGTATTTTCGGGCAATTTCGTCGAGGTCGATACCTTTTTCGAGCTTTATTTTCTTTGGAAGGTTATTTTTCCAGAGGATCAGTCGCTCCGCAGCAGTGGGTGTTTCAAACGCAATGATAGTGTTAAACCGGCGCGTGAAAGCCATGTCAATGTTGCTTTTCAGGTTGGTGGCCAAAATGATAAGCCCCGGGTGCGACTCGATACGCTGCAACAGGTACGAAACTTCCTGATTAGCATATTTGTCGTGGGCATCGCGCACGCTGGTACGTTTCCCGAAAATGGCATCGGCTTCGTCGAAAAACAGGATCCAGTTTTGGTTTTGTGCCCGGTCGAATAACTTTGACAGGTTTTTTTCGGTCTCGCCAATGTATTTCGAAACAACCAGCGAAAGGTCGATGCGGAACACATCGCGACCGGTGTATTTGCCCAGCAGTGTGGCGGTTAGCGTTTTGCCGGTTCCCGACGGGCCAGAGAAAAGCACCCGAAATCCGGGCTTGATGCGGTCTTTCATGTTCCAGTTGTCGAGCAGCGTGTCGTTGTGCTTCAGCCAGGTTTCTATTTCGGAAATCTGTTTCGAGGTTTTTTCGTTCAGAACGAGGTCTTTCCAATCGAGCCCGGTTTCGATAAACTGCGCTGGAAAATCGCTGCTCAGGCGCGGTCTGGTTATTTTCCCGGAGGTAAAAAGTTCGACAAACTCAGGCTGCATAATCAACTTTCCGCTGATAACCGGCTCGCCATGAGGTACTTCTTCGAGGTGCAGCACTTCTTTTTTTGCGAACAAATGATCGGGCGAGAAGAAATGCAGGTATTGCGAGCGAAGTGTGGCGTCGTTTCCGGCGAGGATATACAGCGCTGTTTCGCCTGTTGGCAAAATACCGCGGTGGTTTTTGCCTTTGGTGCCGCCAAATTCAGGAAACTCGCCGCCTTTGGGAAGGTATTCGGCAATCACCCCGTTGATGAATCCCGGCGAAATGTGTGGTATGAGCGCCAGCAAAAGCGTAACCGTTTCAGGAATGCTGAGCTTGTTTTCCTGGATGAAGCGTGTGAGTTCCGAGTTGTCGGGTTCGCTGCTTCCGAGTGCCGGAAAACCGGTTATCAGGCCTTTTAGCTCGAAGTCGAGCCGGGCGCAAAGGGCATTTCTTAAAAATGTCAGGTATTTTTGGTTGATCATGGGCTAACTGCTAATTGTCACGGTTTGCTTTGCTGAGAACGATTCGCATTCCAGCTTCAGTTCATATTTTCCGGCAGCTTCGAACAGCGCTTCGCCTAACGGCCATCGCAAAAATTCGCTGTGGTGTGGATCAATTTTCAAGTTGATCGCTGTGCCGTTCTGAACGGCCAAATCCCAGGCAACGCTTCTTTCTCCGTTTACGAAAAGCGTGAGGTGCGAAACATCAAAAGGAATCGGTTCGCCGCTGTGGTTTGTCAGTTTCACGCCGACCCAAAATTCAGCGAGATCGGCCATTGCCAAGGAGTTTAGGCTCACTAATAATTCTATTGTTGGATTTTCGTTCATGGCTAGAAAGTATTAACATCGGCGGTATCTCTCATGATAAAACCACCCGATTTGTCGATCATCACCGTACCGTCGGGAAACATGGTAAAGGCCTGCGTGGTATCCACAAAGTGCCGTCCCTGTGCATCGCTTTCTCCGTCGATTTTGTAGCGGTTGGGGATTATCCAGTCGAATGTTCCGTCGGAAAATGCCGGTGGAGCGTTGTGGAACGATGCGTGGTCGGTCAGGCCAGAATTCAGGTCGTCGAAAGGCAAATACCTCGGGTTGGGGTGGTGCCTGAGTTGTGCCGCCGAGAACCGGGTGAAGTAGCCGGTTACGTTCGTGGCCGGACCGGGAACTTCGAACCATTGCGTCCGGCCAAAACTGACGTTTAGCGGCTGTACAGTTACATCGGTAATCATGCAAGCTCCTGCGGTTCCCACCGGAATAATGTGACGTTCCCTGATCGTCATATCCAGCGAGTCGGGCGCAATCACGGAGAATTTAGTGGCAGTAGCACCACCGGGCGTGGTGAGTGTAATCATCGGATTTGCCGCAACAGCCGGGGCTTCCCATATCACGTTCGAGCCGGTATTGAGTCCGATTATCCGGCCTTCGGTGGCTGTCCAGGTTCCGGCGGTGTTTCCGGTCAGGCGGATGCGCTCGCCAACGCCCACCGTGGTGCGGGTATCGGCTGTCCCGTCGGGAGCGGCCACCAAGGTTTGCGTGGTTACCGTTGGTGCGGTAGTTGGCGGCGGCGTTACCGGAATGGCAGGTGGAAGTGCAGGTGCTCCACCCGTGTACAAGGCATCGAGCGCCGACATGGTTGAGCGGCCTACTTTGCCATCGTCAACCAGCGACGAGGCGCGCTGAAAATCTTTCAAAGCTGTTTTTGTTTCGTTGCCAAACGATCCGTCGGCACCAAACAGAGGCAACGGAAATCCCGCATCAATCAGCGCTTGTTGAATTTTGGTCACAGCCTCGCCGTTGGCGCCCTGTTGCAAAACGCGCTCGCCATCGAGACAGGCTTCGAGCACCAGATCGCCCGCAAAGCGCGGTGCCGCCAAATCGCGGTTGTCACCAATGGTGAACTGCAACACCGGCGACACTTTGCCCGATTGCTGAATGGTGTGGGTTAGTTCGTGGGCCAGCAAATGCTTTCCGCCGCTCGTTTCAGGATTGTATTTTCCTTCGTTGAAATAAATATCGTTTCCGTGCGTAAACGCTTGCGAACCAAGTGTGTGGTTCAGGTTCCTGGCATCGGTATTGCTATGTATGTTCACTTCGCTGAAATCGGCACCCAGCTTGTTCTCCATTTCGGCGCGGGTTCCGGAATCCAGGCGTTGGCCGCTTCCGGCGTTTTGCCTGATTTTTTCTTCCACGGTGGCATCGTCCACCGATCCTTCCAATGCCATATTTTCTTCTTCCAGCCCCAGTGAGCCGGATGCCAAATCAGCCATTTGATCGGCTTCTTTTTCAAGCTTGTCGCCGGGCTCGCTGGTTTGTAATTCACCTTTCGGGGCAAAAAATCCGGCGCTGTTTTTAGATGGGAAAAAGTCGCTGTTGCCATGACTGGCTGTTGCTGTTCTGTTTTCTTTTGTTTTCATAATCGTTCTGCTACCATTCCACAAATAATAGATCGTTCATCCAAGGCAGTTTCACAACGGAAATGTTCCATTGCAGCTTGTCGAGCAGCACGTCCTGCGCTTTTCTCTCAACGTAGAGTTTATGGGGCATTCGGTCGAAATCCAGCTTTCCGGTGCGATCAAAAAACAGTTGGCGCAAGCCGTCTGGGGAGGTGTTTTTCAACTCAGGCCAGTATTTGATAACCGATTTCAGCAGATCTTCGCATTCGTTCCGGTCGCTTTCGGTTAGCAGGCTTTCGCGTATCAAAGGCATTTCTGGTTGCATTCCGCAGATGTATTTTTCGAGCGTTTGGTTGAATTCAAAATCCGCCTCCAGGCCGGTTGCCAGATAATGAAACAATTGCACCGCTTTTTGCTTTTCTGCAGGCTTTAGCTGATTTTGCTCATCGAGGCAACCGGTTTCAGCCAGCAGTGAGGGCAGGAATGGGTGGGTGAGGATCAGTCCGGCATTTTGCACGTACAAAACTTTTGGCAACGCTTCGTTTTCGGGTGCTTCCTTTGTTTTTTGTACGGCCGGTTTTTCTGAAATTTCAGGGTCGATATTTGGCATTTGAAAAAACTCCTGAATCAGCATTTCGAGTTCCCGATCTTCTGAATTTTCTGGATTCAGCAGTCGCTCAAGTTCCTGACTCACTTTTTCAGGAGATGTCGGTTTCTGACGGCTAATTGCCTGGATGATATATTTATATACCGCTTTTTGTTTGGCAGGCGTTTGGCTTTTTAAGCCTGCTTCCAGTTTTGACAGCGCATTTTTGGGTGCTCCGGTGAAGTGAACAATGGTTTCAACCACAATTTCCGATTTGATTTGCAGCACAAAGCGTTCCAGTGCATTTGCATTGCCGGCGAGCAATCTCATCAATTTCTGCAAAAACACTTTGTTGGCAATCAGCGTCGAAATGGCTGAATATTCTGTCTTGGGCGAAAAATGGGAAGGTTGCGCATACCACGGCAACTGCCCGGTTTCGAGAAAATACAGGATGGTATTTTCCAGGTCGGAAATGGCCTCGGACAAAACAGGCTGGGCAGATTTTTTATTTAGGCTGGCGTCCCGTTCATCGTCGATGGTAGCCGACTGGTAATCGTTAAATTTGGTGATTGATTCAGGTAAGATATTGTCAGTCTGAATTTTAATGTTCATTTTTTCGCGCAGTTTTTCCAGCAGCAGTTCGCTCATTTGCTCCACCGAATTTTCGGATTGAAGCTGAATTTCCATATCAATCGAATCGTAGCGCACAATCTCGCCCATCGGCGTAATTTCGTCGAACAGCACTTCGGCCCGAGGCAAAAACTGATCGTAAATAATGCCGTCCAACCCGTTTTTCAGGCGAAAAGCACGTTCTTCCGAAGCTGTTTTAACGTCTATATTGATTTGATTGATAATATGTTGGTTTGTTTTTTTCATTTAAGATGATAAAAATATCCTAAAATCTTGTTTTTTATTTTTAAAGGTTGTATCTTTCCTGAACCTTTTAGTAGGTTACTGGGCTATTAGGTTTGATCGGTTCTTTTTCATCATGTTTTGAGTTTGTCATCGGTTTACGCTGTTGTCTTTCTCGTTTCGTGAAGTTTGAGTTTCGGTTTTTCGGCCCCATGGAGGTCTCATTCGAGCTAGCATTTGTCGACTGAGACCTCTTCTTTTTTTATACCTCGATCATCGTTCCCCCAACCTTTCCCACGTAGAAATCAACCTTATTTAGGTACTTCGCCTGCAATGCCTTGATTTGTGCATCGGTCACAGGATCGATAAACAGCGTGTATTTGCTTTTGCCGGTTCGTTGGTGCAGGCGTTCGCGCAATTGCATAAACAGCACTAAATCGTCGTGCGTATTTTTCTTGTTGGCATTGTAGTAAGTAACCATGTTTTGGTTCACCCAGCTTCCCGAAGTCCATTCTCCTGACAGCCAAACCTTCGAATTTGGGACGGTTTGCGCGATATCGGCGCGTATTTGGCGCAGCTCGGCCTGCACTTCCTTAGGCAAATCTGCCACTTTGAGCGGGAACCGTTTGGCCGCAATTTCCTTGAATAGCTTGTGGTGTTTCAGCTTTTCCATCAGGTCGGCCCAGCGTTTCCACAGTTCGTCGTATTTTCCGTAGTCGTCGTCTTTGTTCTTCGGATCAAATTTTGCGTGAAGCTGCTCGTAGAAGCTCTTCTGGTGCAGGTTGACATCGGTGCAAACAATGGTTTTCGATTGCAGGATGCGGCCATTTTTCAGCATCGACTTTTCGGTGAATGTGTAGATCGGCGAAGTATTCGACTGCGTAATGTCGCGCAGGCTAAATACAAAAGTATCTTCCTTCAGCTTTTTGATTTTCAGCATTTTGCTTTCCTGATCGAAATCGAAGACCAGGCCGGTTGGGAAGCGCTCATTTAATTTTCGGGTGACCGAATGCAAACGACCATTGAACACATCAGCCAGTGGAACGGCAATTTCAACGGGTTGTGTGATAAGACTGACGCCGTTAATCGCATACTGCGTGATGAACAAACGATAAGATTTCGGCATCAACAATTTGCGGCTTTGGGTGCCTTTCAGGCTGCGCGACAAGTTGTTAAGGTATTTCAGCGAACTGATCCACGGGTAGCTGCATTCCGAAATTTTGCAGCACGATTCGCCTTGTTCTGCGCGGTATTTATAGGCCAGCGCGAAATCGGCTATGATGAGGTTGGCTTTTTTCAGCACCACAAAAGTGCCGCTTTTGGGCACACCGGCCAGGTGTTCGAGCGAGCTGTTTTTGCTGATAAAGCTTTGTAAATCATTTTGATTGGCGTCGATGTCGAACGACGAATAGTCGAAGTCAAGCCCAAACGAATTGATCTTTTGACTGATTTGCGGCTCAGCGGTCACTGTCGATTTTCCGAGCTGTCCTTCAATCCGGAGAAAGTCGAACGCCTCCAGATTAAATTTCAGCGGATTTTGGATGTGCGGTGCCGATGACAGTTGACTTTTATCGTAGGCTAGGTTGGTTTTTTGTGCCAGTCTGCGGGTTTTCTCAAAATCCCAGTGGTTGATCAAATCCTGATTGGCAGCATAATAGAACGGAATGCTGCGGCCACTCAGCGCGGCTTTTGAATTTGACGGCGTGATGCGCACCTCGTCGCCCGACGGTTTGTATTGGCTCAACATCAGGAAAAAGCGGTACACCAGGCTGTTGAATTTCTGGATGTTCCGGCTTTCAGTTCCCGAAATCGGCGATTTGTAAAACGAATGCCTGAAATTGGCCGGTTCGTCCAACTTGCCAAGCAACAAATGTTTCGGGAACGACAAAAACGATGGACAGCATTCTGCACCCAGATCAAGCAAAATCGCTTTGATTTCTGTGTAAGTGTCCATCAAATCTTTCAGAAGATCGTAGCGGTATTGTGCGTCCAGAGGGACATTCAGCGCCGAAAATCCAAGCAGGTTATCCATCAGCGCATTGATTTGAGCAGAAGTGACATTGGCGGGCAGTTTCAGGAACCCGGCAAAATCGTTCAAGAGTATAGCAAAAGCCGTTTTCAATCCCGCTACCGTGTTGTTTGAAGCGATGGCCGAATGAAAACTTTTCAGGAGGTTGCTTTGGCTGGCGGCACTGTTTGGTGTGAGCAACACGCGCTCGACGGCCAGCTCGGGCAACTGCTGATAAGCCTGAAGAATATGGTGGTTGGTGTAAATCGGGTCGGTGCTGCAAATGGCTTCGGCATCGTCTTCCGAAACCAGCAACAGTCTCAGTTTCGAAACCTCCTCAATTCCCTGGTTGTTGCAGTCGATGGACGTGCACAATTCGGGCGTCTTCGGGTATTCTTCCAGATAAAGCAAGGCAACCATTTTGTCGGCTCCGGCCAGCGCGCTTAGCGGAAAACTGTCGGTTTTCGGGTTTTGAAAATCGGGAACCAGCTCGTAAATCGTGAGTTGCTCCTGATTCTTGAAAAACGGAGCGTACTTCACAATTTCGTCTTCATACACTTTGTAGTGCGTGAACCGGATTTGCTCCAAGTGCATCGTCATTTCCGCCGATTCAGGAATAGGCCGTAGCAACCGAATCAGGTCGCCGTCGGTGGTGACGCCGCAGCCCTGCGTGACGGTTACCTCGTTTCCAGAGCCGATGCTCATTTTCAGGCCACACACAATGCCAACGCCATTGAGACAAACACGTGTGAGCCGCTGCTGATCCTGAAAATAGTTAACAAGCGTGTTGAGTTGGTCGGCGGTTAAAACCTGGTCGTCGGTAAACGAGCGATATGATGATGTTATGGAGCTTAATTTGGTTGCCATAGCCTGATTTTTAAATGTTTCCTAAATTGGTTCTGCCCAGTATAATTTTGTCTTTCAAGTTTTCGGTTTCGTCGTCGCAATCGAACAGGAATCCCGAAGGATAGATCGAGTGCAGGCGGCTGAGTATGTTGTTCAAGTCGATGATTATCTGTCGGTTTTGAGTTTTGTCGCTGATGGTGTCGAGGAAGGCTTTCCACGCCCGTTCGAGTTGCACCATCTCGTTTTTGTCGTCGTCTACTTTTCCTGAAGGGTAGCCAATCCAGCAGATGCGCGCCAAAACGTGCGCCGGAAGTTCGCGGCGGATGAGGTCTTCCATGAAGCGGCGGAAATCCATATTTGAGAAGCGCTCCGTCCAGCCCGGAAGCACCACCGACACGCGAAACGAGTAGGGGTTGAGCGGTTCGCAATCGTCGCAGTCGCACACCGGCAGGAAAAGATCGGGATTGATGGCGTAATCTTTTGCCTCGTCGGGGCGAAGCAACAAATGCTCAATCAGGTACATGCCCTCGGCTGGTTTCACTTCTTTCATAAAATCGACCAACTGGCCAATTTCGGTGGCGGCTTCTTCTTCGGTCGCAAAAAAGTCGATGCGGCGGGCGATGATGTGCCCTTCGTCACTCGGGTCGGACACGGCGGGGTTGGTCAGGTTAAAATAGAATTCTCCTGAAATGGCTTGCTTGATCTCGTAATTCTGCGGATCGACAGCCAGCGCCCTCACCAGCAGAAGTTCCTTGTTCATTTCCTCTTTGGCTAGGTATTTTTTCGATCCGGACAACAGGATTTTTTGCGCCGGAGTTTTGATCCGCCAGCGGTATTCCAACAGGTTGTCGTTGTCGTTTTCCTGATACACTTCCAGCGGGTCGTTCGACAGGTTGCGGCGGCTAAAATCGGTCATGCCCGTGAGCAGTGCCAGCCGCTTCTCAACAGTCGAAACGTTCAGGGAATTCCAAAGCGTGTTTTTCTGTTTGCAGAAGTTGAACGCCGCGCCACGTTCGGTTCCCAGCCCGTCGTAGCTTTTCAGGAACAGTTCTTTGGTGGCAATCACAGCTTGCGTGGCATCGCTGCCGTAAAGCTGCTTCATCAGGAACGCATAATCGCGGAAACTCTCGGCAAAGCGCGACAACAGATGGTCGAGCAAGCGGTTTTTGCGATCAGTTTTGGCGTCGAGCAATGCAAAAAGCTTTTCGGACAGTTGGTCGGCGTTGCCTGATAAATACTCCGCCGGAACAAGATTTTCAATGCCATTGATGTCGGCTACGGCTTGCGTGAAATAGCTGCGCTTTACCGTGTTGTCAACGGCGAGCAGCTCTTTCACCGATTCGAGTTGCGCAAAGTAGCTGGCCAGAATCTGGTCGAAGAAAAGCAACCAAGCCTGCAATTGTTTGGCCTGTGCTTTTCGGGCGTCGGATGCCGATGGCGAGAGCCCAAACTCGCTAATCCCATAGGTTTCAGGAAAATGATTCTGGATGGTGGAATAGTCGCCCACCGGCAAAAATTCTCCGGACGATAAGTCAAGCAACTTGTTCAATTGTGCTTTCTTTTGCGCTTCGGTTTCTTCCGTTTCAAGCTGAAGCAGGTATTTTTTGACTCTTTGCTGGTTGATGTTCACAGGCAAAACGCCTTTGGTGTAGCTGAATGCGCTCTTGGTGCAGAGGAACGGTTTTTTGCCCTCGTCGGTGCAAATCACCCACGGCTGGTTCGGTTTGGCGTCGGGGCCGCAATTGTTGATCGAAATGTCCTTGATCAGGTTCACGCCGTCGGTGTCCATGATCAGCGCAACGATGTCGCTCAGGCGAACTTCCGTGCGCAATTTTGCGGCGTCCAGTTCAGCGGGATCGATGAATCCGTTTTCGAGGATGGGCCCGTCGAAAATTTCGGTGGTGGCGTAGCCTTTGTCGAGCATTTCGTGCAAGGAGTAGAACCTGACTGACGGCGAAAAATACCGCTCAATCGCCCGAATGACGCGGGCATGAACCAGTTCTTCGTCGGCATCAGGTTTTACATCGACGATGGCGCACACCGAAACGGGGTGAATGCCCACTTCGGAAACCTTAATCAAATCCTCGCACAGATTGCGGTTTAGGTGGTATTTTTTAATGACTTCCTGCTCGATTTGCTTTTTGCGCGCCTCGATTTGGGTGTCGGTTGTATAAATCTCAGGATCGAATTCGTCGAAGTCGAGCAAAACTTCGTAAAGCCCCTGCAAGGTGAATTCTTTCTTGTATTTGTCCTCAATTTCAAAAGGCTCGTAGTTGAGCAGTTCTTCCTTGCAATTCACGTACACTTTCTTTCTGAAAGGAAGCAGCCACGCGTTTTTCACACCTTCGGTGTCGATGAAAAGCTTGCGGTAGTCAGCCACTGTCACCGGCTTAATGGGCAAAACCTCTTCAGCCCTGAAAAACTGTCCGGCGTAAGGATTCGCAGGATTGGCATTGCTCAGCAGATCTTCGATGGGCAGGTCGATGCGGTAGCCCAGGTCGGTGATGGCATAAGCCAGCAGTTCGAGCATCGTGATTCCCGGATCGTGCGTGTTGTAGTCGGTCCAAATTTTGCCGCTCACCTTCGCAATATAGTCCAGCCCGACCTGTTTCAGGAAGGCAAAATCCAGGTCGTCGCCGGTGGCCACGTTGGCCGAAATGGTGCTATGTAGGTCTGTGTTTGCCATGTTTTCGGTTTTCAACATAAATCGTTGGACAATACTTCAATGTTGTGTGCTCTGGCCGACACCAGAATGGCCTTCAGGTTCGACGGCGAAATGCTCTTTTTCACTTCGCCCTTGTGGCTGATTTTCAGGTCGGTGATGTAATCGACATAGGCCAGTTTTTCGATGGAACTAAGCAGCACACTTTGGTGCAGGGTGGTTCCAAACCGAAGATCGGTGGTTTGCCCGAAAGCCCACGGCGACAGCATTTTCGTGAGGTCTTCCTCCAGTATTTTCTTATAGTAGTTCTCGTCGAAGCCGGGATTGAACCGCACTTTTAGCGAAACGGTCACTTCTTCGTACTCCGGATTGATGATGTTCAGGTTAACGTGCAAACCACTCAGTCCGGCAAGATAGTTGTACACCTTGTTCAAAGTAGCACGGCTGACACGCGGCTGGTAGATGTCGAACACGTTACGGTTCACAATATCAGGAATGACGACCACCGTAACATTGCCCGGCGCCAAAAATGAGGTAGCCGACGTGTGGTTGAGGCAGCGTGCTTTGTGTATTTCGGGGAACTGCTGCAAAATCAGGTGCTCGTAGTCCCACAGCGTGATGGCGCGATTTTTATGTCGCAACCGTTCGCTAACACGCAGGTAAAACGCTCCATCGCTTTCTTCGGAAAGGCCGCCAAACGAGTTGAACGGCTGGCTTACCGATTTTACCTCCTGAACCCGGTTGATCAACTTGGCGATGGTTCCGGCCGGAATGCCGCTTCCCAAATGCGAAAGTTCGTTGCCGTTGTTTTCAAATTCAGCCAAAACCGCCTGCGCCTTGATGTCGATGATTTTGCAAACGGTGTCGTACGGTTTGTTCATCCGCACCCGAATCCAGTGCAAACCATCGGGCAGCGAGCAGTTGTTTTTTGTCGCACTTTCAGGAATCGAAAATTTCACAATTCCTGATTTCAGAAAATTGTCGGTACGATTGGCAATCAGGTAATTGCTGTTCAGGGTTTGCCAATTGTCGCCGGAAAGGATGCTCCATTCCATTTTTTCGCCGGGCGCAAAGCCTGCCGATTCGGGGTTTTCGCTTCCCTCAAAAATCTGGAACAACAGCGAAACCTGCTGAAGCGGCTCGGCATCTTTTAGCCCAATGTACAATTCGCCGCCTGCCGGATAAGCTGGAACCAGCAAAATATTCGAATCGGGAATATACCCGCTTTGTTTTTCAGTTTGGCCGAACGGCTGCTCGTGGAAAAGTTTCAGGCCGGGTTCCACAGGCAAATCGTTTTGTGCCGAATTAAAGGCGGCTTTTGCCGTGGCCGAATAGTTGAGTTCCATCGACTCAATCATAGGCAAATACGGTTCCTTCGGAATGAGCGTTGTTTTCTCGTTTTGCAGCGCCATGGTGTAAATCCGCGGGTACATTTCCTGAAGGAAGCTTTGGTTCAGGCTCATCTGTAACTGTCCGCACTGCGTGGTGTCGAACTGGTTGTTAGCCACACTGAACTGGCAGCGGTAATTGTCGCCATTTTTGGTAAAAAGTACGAGGTCGCTGGAAACGTTCGTCCATTTGTTGCGGCTCAACACCGAAACGCTGGCTTTGAAATAAGCGTCGCTGCTTACAATCAGGTTGTCTGCAGTGTCGTCGAACTTCCTGTTTCCCTGTTTTTTAAATTTAATTGCATCGCGGTAATCGAAAACCGTGGCGTCGCCGCGCGACTCGGTGCGGTAGGCAAAATATTGGCTTTTCAGCGAATCGGGCGTGTTCATCCAGTTGATGGTCAGGTTGAGCGAATCCCACTGTTTGCCCAGTGCTTCCTGGTTTTTGATGGTGAACCGCGAGCCTTTTAGCGGTGTCGGGCCAAATGGCATGAACGGTTTCTTCGCGTTCAGCACGCCCAAATCGTTTTCCAATTCAAGCGATTTGATGCCCGAAACGCTGACGTTAATGTCGATGCTTTTGATTTTTTCTGCGGAAAGGGCTGTGTAAAATGGGTAGCCTTCGGTCGTTTTCAGGTCGATCACAAAACGCATAACCGGATCGGAACTGGAAAAACGCTCGCCCAACACAGCGGGATTGTAATTGACAATCGGATCAACCGATTCATCGAGCGCGATCACAAAATTCAGGTCTTTACCTTGCACCGAAGCATCGGTCTTGAATGGTCCGAGCCACTTCTTTTCGCCGCTCAGCCAGATGTTCAGGCATTTTTCGGCCTGCTGTGCAACCGAAGCAGCAAGGTTATTTTTGAAACTTATTTTCAGGTTGATGGTGCGGATTCCCTCGTTCAGGAGCAAAACCGGCGAAGCTACAGCAAAACCCAGCCGGGCATCAGGTAGTTCGGGAATTTCGGCGCTGTAGGCGCTTTTCAGGTAACCAAACGGGTACCATTTCAGATCGCCGGACGGGGCAGGGGCGCCCAGTCCGTCGAACGAATTGGCCGCTTCGCAGGCTTTGATACCTTTCAGTTGTGCTTCGGAATGGTGATAAATATTTTTGAGTTGTGCAACCGTGGCTTTGTTGGCCACCAATTCTTCGGTCGTTTTGTATACCAGCTTTTTGCCAATGGCATCTTTCCCGGCGTCGAGCGCGGTTGCGGCATCAATCTTTTCCTGACTGATGTTTTTGGCTAGTTCGAAGATCACATGAACCTGGTCTGAAACCGGAGCCAGTTTGTCAATCTTCAGGATTTCGTGGTAGTAAAAATCGAGGTGTCGCTGCGTGAGTTGGTTGAAGTGCTTTTTACTGAAATCGAGCAGCTTCAGGAAACACACAAACAGTGCCAGGTGCGGGTTGAGCGATTGGTTGCTTTCAGCGTTTTCGAGCAGCGATTTTATGTCGGAGTCGGCTACAAAAAAGTCTTCCCAGTTGCCGTTGAGCTTGTTTTCGAGGTCGAAAAAGTTGACCTGTGCAGCAAATTTGCGGGCAAACTTCATCCATTCGGTGGTCCCCAGTTCCATCAGGCTGATGGTTTCCGGGTTCAAAACCTCCATGAAGCGCTGCTGCTGGTCGGTGCCCTCGCCGGGAATGATGGCCGTATAATTGATTTTGGTCGTCATGGTTGCGAAATTTCAGTGCCTTCTGATTTGTAGAACGGGTACACCATGTTCTTTCTCGAATTGGTGATCCGTACCACGTAGTCGATGTAAATCAACAGGATACCGTCGTTGTCGGTCGATTCTTCAATCCGGATTTTCTCCACGTCGATGCGCGGTTCGTGGTAAAGAATAGCCGTTTTGATCAGGTCGATCACATACGTTTTCAGGCTCAGGTTCAGTGGTTTGAAAAGCAATTCATCGAGGTTGCAGCCGTAGTCGGGCACCAAAATGCGTTCGCCCGGGCGTGTGGACAGCAAAATCTGTAGACTTTTTTCGATGTCTTCCTCGTCGCGGGTAAGCACAACGGTGTTTCCGGCTCTCCTGAATTCAGGAGGAAATCCCCAGCCTTGTCCTAAAAATGATTGCTTTGTTTCCATTGTTTCTAAACATTTCTTTTTAACCTTCAACTTTCACTTGCCCAGCAATTAAGTCCCCTTTAGGGGATTTAGGGGTGAATTGGATTATCCACCAATCAGAACCGTAGGGCAGCCCAGCACGATCGTTCCGCCGTGCGCAGTTGAGTCGCCCATGCGGGCAGCTGGTTTGCCGCCAATTAGCACCGTGGCCGAGCCCTGCACAATGCTGTCGGGCGGACCAACGCAAACGGCCATGTCGCCTACGCAAGCGGCGGGCATTCCGCCAATAAGCACGGTTGGTGAGCCGGGCGGAAGGATTGGACCTCCAACGTGCGGCACTGGTCCGGGATTTACCATCGGGCAAACGTGCATATCGGTTATTCGTGCTGCGGGAGCTCCCATCTATTCATTTACTATTTAGTTATTAACTATTTGAGTTCGGAGTGCCTAGAGTTTGGAGTTCGAAGTTTCTATGGAAACTGTGACTGAACACTGCGACTCTTTCATTTTCAAATTCTCAAATCTCCAAATCCTCAAATTCCCAAATCAGTTTATCTGCACCATTGCGCCTTTCAATGTTAAAGTTCCGCTGGCTTTCACTTCTGCCGAAGCTGAGCCTTCTGCCTTCAACGAGGCTTGTGCCTTCATTTCAATGTTTATTCCTTCTGTCTTCACATCTCCTGTAGCTTTCAGAATGATATCCTTACCGCTTTCTATTTTTATTCCGTCGGAATTCATCGTCAGTTTGTTCGAGTTTTCGTCTTCCAACTGAATGATTCCTGAATCTTCGTCCACCGTAATTTTTTTGCCTTTGGGCGTTTCCAGCACCACCGATTTTTTATCGTCGTTGAAGATGAATTTCATCTCGCTGCGGGTCACAAATCCTTTTTCGTGGTTGTCGTCGGAAGCCTTGATGGGCGCTGGTTTGGCGCTACTGTTGAGCATTCCGAGGATTACCGGTTCGTTCGGGTTGTCGTTGATGAAACCCACAATCACCTCGTCGTCGATTTCAGGACGAAAAAATGCACCCCGATTATCTCCGGCGTCCAAAGAAGCAACTCGCGCCCAGATGCCTTCTGAATCTTTGTCGATCATGGGGCATTTGATGCGAACGCGGTCTTCGCCGTCGGGGTCGGATTCGAGTTGTGTGACGATGGCAATTTGCAGTCCATGAACTGCGCCAAACAAGCCTGCTGCGGGCAAATCGCTGATTTTATTCGTTTCGGCAAACCACTCCGGATTGATCCCGAACTGGGCGTCAATGGTCCATTGTCCTTCCGTAATTTCGTGGCGCACCGCTGAAATATAGATTTTGCCATTGAAGCGGTCTCCGACTCCTTCCAACTTCAGCGTGGTGTTTGGTTTGCACGCCGGAATACCCTGAAACCTCGCCCGTCCGCGGGTTTTCGCCAGTTGGTTGAACAAAGCTTTGGCATTTGCCCAGTCTTTTACCGACTGGTCGCCCACAGTTCCGCCGAATTTCAGTTCAAGGTTTTCGAGGCCAACCACCGCTGCCAAATCGTCGGGCGACACATTTCCGTTGAGCGCCAGGCTGGGGTTCGCGGCTTCCTGCTCCACCAATTCCTGATTGGCGTGGCTCCAGGCATACGAACTCACTTTGCTGAACTGGTTCCGGGCATCCATCTCGGCATCGAAATCGAGTAGTGAAGAGCCAAAAGCGACGGTTTCTATCTCGGGTTGAGCGGTGTCGGGGGCTTTGACGGTTATTTTCCCGTCGTCAACCACCACCACTTTTCCGTTGGCCTGCGCCCGTGTGACCAAAAAATCCCAGTCGGTGCAGTCGTACTGAACCAGCTTTTGGTGCTGAAATGACGTTGCTTCCACGTCGGCTGCAACGCCATAGGCCCCGATGATTTCTTCGAAGGCATCGCTGTCTTTGCTGTCGAGGAAATATTTGCTTTTTCGCCCAGCCGTCAGTTTCACGGCTTTATCTTTGCATTCAACCGTCAGCAGCGAATAGCCCGATCGTATTTTTAGGCTGTGTTTCACGATGATTCCCTTGAAAATGGTTTCTTCGTCAGAATGGTAACCGGCTTTAATTTCCACCGCTTTGCCCGGAACGAACTGCTCGCTACTACTCAGTGAAAAGTTTTGGCCGGAAGGATCGCCGTCGGTAAAAACCAGTCGGGCCGTGGGAATCCGGTTGATCTCCTTTTCAACACTGATGTTCATGACCTGCACCGTAGCCGGAAGCTCGGTTCCGTCGATCCTGATTTTGAAAGTCACCAGATCGGCTGAACGGGAAGTTTGTATGGTACGGCTTGAATTCATGTTTAAAATATTAATTCATCGGGCAATGTTTGCTCATCGTTCTTCAATGTTTGCCTTTCATCTAGCAATGTTTATTCATCATCCTTCTATGTCTGTTTGTCATCTTGCAATGCTTAATCAACATCCTTCAATGTTTGCTTGTCATCGTGCAATGTTTCCTTGTCAGATGTCATTGCTTACTTGTCAGGTATCAATGTTTGCCTGTCAGATGCAATTGCTTGCTTATCATCGTGTCGGGCCATTCAGTTTCTTCCCGCTTTTTCAATCGGCGGGAAGAAAATTTGTTGTCCGGGTGTCAGTTTCCTGAAATTGACCAGCTTGTTTGCTTTGGCCACTTCGAGGTAATATTTCGAATCACCATAAATCCGGAAGGTCATCAGCGGCAGCGTGTCGCCTTCGCCAACCACCCGGATGTGCGTCAGATCGGGCGAATTATTGTTTTCGCGGGCTACCCGAAGGTTGTCTTCGATGAAGCCTTTGAACGTAGCGTGAATGTTTGCGCGGATCGGTGTTCCATCGGGTTTAAACAGCTTGTAGGTAATTTCCATGTCCTTCAAACTGCCTTTAAACAGAAGCGATCCCCACGAAATAACCAGGTAGTTGGGCTTGTGCTGGTTGCCATTGTAGTCGAGCACAATCTTTTTGAACTTCTCGATGTCGTCAATGATACCCACCCCATTTTCGTCGGCAAAACCTTTTATCACGCCCGAACGGTCGAAAACAAAGTCGAGTTGCAGATCTTCGGGCAAGGTTTTGTTGAACCGTGGTGCGGTAGAACTGGTTCCCTGTGCCTGATTCTGATTCTGACTAACTTCGTACCTGATCCGGTAATTTTCAGGATTCATGAGGGTGCTAAATTCCCCGTCGGCTATTTCCTGCGAGAAACGCTCGTCCTTGTACCCCTTGATTTTCAGCTTGGTCAGTTCGCCGTCCATTATCGTTCGTGAGTTTTCGAGATGATGTCCAAAACCTGCTCAACACATTCGGCCACGAGATTTTCGCGCGATTCCTGCGGTTGCTGGCTGCTTGCGGTGTTTGCCGGACTTTGGTTTTCAGAAACCGTGATCCGGATATTCAGTTCCCTGATTTCGATTGGCATATCAAAGTGTTTTAAAGTAACTGTAAGTCAGTTCGATGGTCTCAATCACAATCCGGCTTTCCTCGGCGTTGAACTCGCTCACCGCCCATTTCACCGGGTAGGCGTTCACCACATTCCAGCTTAGCAAAGGTTCATTTTCCTGATTCAGGAGCTTGATAACCAGATCGGTAGGCTCGAACTCGAACCCCTCCGATGCCTTTTGGCACCATTCCAGAAGTTTCGAGTTGGTGGCCAGCCCACGCTTTAAAATCAGGTTCGGATACCTTGCACGTACCGGAAGTTTGTGCTTGAAACGGTTTTCTCCACCCTCAGTAATTTCTTCGGTTTCGATGTCAAACGTGAGGCCCGACACCGACTGAAACTGGCTCTGGTCTTTCTCGTCGCCAAATTCAACCAGAAAATGAAATCCCAAAGGAGGATAGTAGTTGCCCATCGCTATTCATTCTGAATGGTTAAACCTTCGTGCACCAGTTCCATCGACTCGATAGCCACTTCGTTTCCGTCGGCTTTCAGGTCGGTTGACTGGATTTTACTTGGCCAGGCGTTTTTTACCTTCCAGATAACTACCGGTTCGTGTTCCTCGTTTAGTAAGGCGATGGTCACGTCGCGCCGCTCAATGGTGTTCAGCTTCACGGTGTTCCACCATTTGAAGTACTCGTTATCGCTTTTGAAGGTGCCGCGTTTCAGGGTGATGTTGCTGTATTTCTGCATTCCCGGCATTTTTACTTTGGAGTATTCGCGGCTTGCGCCTTCGCGGTATTCAACCACTTCGGATTCTACATCCAATCCTGAAACTTCGGTAAACCCGATTTTTGTTCCGCCCCAGTCAACCTGGAAATGGAATTTTACCAATGGATATGTTGCCATAATGATTTCGTTTTTAGGTTATTGTTTTATGATTGCTGAAGTTTATGCGAGAATTTCAGGATAATGAATTCGGCAGGGCGAACCACGGCCAGACCAATTTCCACGTTCATGTAGCCGTTCAGAATGTCGTCGGCAGTCATCGTTTGTCCCAGTCCAACACGTACATAGAACGCGTCATCGGGTTTGGCTCCGGCGAGCGCTCCGGCACGCCATTGCAGAATGAGGAAGTTTTCAATCATGGCACGAACCTTAACCCAGGTGTTGGCGTCGTTTGGCTCAAACACAAACTGTCCGGTTGCTTTTTTTACTGATTCTTCCACCATGTTGAAGAAGCGGCGCACCGAAACATACCGCCATTCGTTGTCGTTTCCGGCCAGGGTTCGTGCACCCCAAACCAGTGTTCCTTTTCCGGTGAATGCGCGGATGGCATTGATCGATTTCCCGGCGACTGTATCCATGTTCAGGCCGTCCTGCATGTCGTTCGTAATTTTCAGCGATGGTCTGATCACATAGTTCAAACCAACGTTTGCAGGCGCTTTCCACACACCGCGGTCGCGGTCAACACGGGCATAAACTCCGACCATGGCGCTGCTTGGAGGCATTTTTACGTATAGTTTTGCCAGTTCTGATTTGATTTGGTTGAAGGTGGCGCTGTCCGATTTTTCGATGGTATTTAGTTTGTCGCCATCCAAATTGCCAGTGGTGTCGGCAGCCTGAGCAGCGGCAATGGCATTCACGATCGGTGGTTCAATCAAAGCTTCAATGGCTCCAATTACAGTTTCGATAGTTGCAACGGCTGCAACCGCATTGGTGGCCTCGGTTTTTACGACGGTTCCGGTGGCGGCACCTGCAATATTCGTGATGGCTGTTTCGAGCACTGTTTTCATGGTGGCAATGGCGCCTCCCAAAGCGGTTGTAACGGCTGTTGCGGCGTTGGTGCAGGCTGTGGCTACCGCAGGAGTTCCGGTTGAAGCAGTGGCTGCAAAAGTGGCGGCTGCAACGGCGTCGCTGGCCGAAGTGATCACGGCGTCGAGCAAATCAACGATCGGCTGAATGGCGTCGGTTACGGTGCTAGCCTGTGCCAGAGCCAGCGGTGCTGTTAGCGCGTCGATGGTAGTTTGTGCCGTGCCCAAAGCGGTAACCAAAGCCGCTGCTCCGTCGAGTTGTGTGTCAATTTCGTCCACAGCCGTGTTTGCATCGGCAATGGTGCTGGCCAAAGTCGTCGAGGCGTTCGTGGTATGCGCCAAACTGACATCAGCCGGGTCGTACTGATAATTCAGGAGCGTTTCCAGATACGGATAATAGGCTGCCCCATATTTCAGGTAATCTTTTTCAAGATTGATTCCGTCGCGAAGTGCCGCTGCCGGTTTGGGGTCGGCCGTTTCGTCGTCGGTGTACGTGTCGAGAATGGTGAACCGATCCTGAAGCTTGTTGCTCTGGGTCAATGCATCTTTGTAGATGGCATAAAAGTCAACTTCCGAAAGTGCAGTGGCATCCGGAAAAAGCAGTAGGGTAGGCTCGTCTTCTTTTTCGATCTTGAGCAGTCCGTCCTGCAAATCTTCCAGTTGCACCGGGTCGGTCGAATTGTCGGCGATGGCGTCAACGTATGTTTTTACCGAAGTCACGTAGCAAGGTCCGCCGCCGTTGGCGAAATACATCTGCATGGCATAGTACATCAGGAAGGGCGATTTTGTGGCGGGCTGTGGTACCGAAACCGTGCGTTTGGTCACGCCGTTGGTCACTACGTCGGTGATGTTCACCGTGATGTCCTTTTCAGAATAGGTTGCTCCAAAATAAGTTTCGTACTCGAGCAGCGAAGTAATCCGGAAAGGAACAAGGTTCAAATCGTCGGCTACTTTTTTCTGAGCTTTTTCAGTGTAGCCAATGAAAGCTGGAATGGCCGTTTCGACCTGTGCGACCGACGGTGGGAATTTTGCGATTTCCTCGACATAAACACCTGGTGTCTTGTAAGTTGTTGCCATAATTTCCTGTTTTTAGTTATAGTTTATTTGTCCAATTTATTCTTTGAATTTCAACGTATCGTTGACGTGCAGGATCACCTTTTCGGCACCCAGCAGGGCTTTGCGGTCAATTTCGACCAGTTGGATCTTGTAAATGACCGACGGAAGTTGCCGCCCGCCCAAAGTGCCCCACACATGGTTCATTTGCTCGAACGAGGCCGTGTAGAGTTCCACGATTAGTTTGAACGATCCGATGGGATCGAAATCTTCCTTCGCTTCGTAGGTGGTATTTTCAGAAGTGAATACTTTTTTCCCCTGAAAAAACTCGATGGTTTTGGAGATGGCCCGCAGCGAGTTGGTGTAAGTATTGCAGTTCGCGCTCACCAGCAAGTAAATATTCATATTGACCGGAGGATTGCGGTATTCGGTGGTTAGCTTATCAATTACTTTAAAATGAGGTTGATTTTTTAGAGTGGGCTCCTCTTCCAGGTTGATCAGGGTCAAAGCGACTTTGCCTGACAATCTTTCGGTGTTCTCAGCCGAGGTCTCCAGCATCCCTACATTTTCGAGGGCGACTAAATTACTTAATCCTGCGGCTGACAGGTAATTGTTTAATTGTTCACTAATAATCTGCAACGCTTCGTAAATCATGGCAAAAAGATGTTTGTTGTGACGGGTGGAATGTTCAACAAAATCTTACCTGAATTTTGGTTTTTTTGAGAGCGTGCGACATCATTCTTAGGTTGGGGCTGGAAATGAATGTCGGGAACTGAACTTTAATATTTCATTAAAGAATAAAAAGATGCTAAATTCTTATTCTGTAATGACTTAGACTATTTAATTGCCTTTAAAAGTATATAAAATACTAGCTTTCAATGTATTTATTCTCATAATCAAACAATGGTAACCCCAGTTTTTGAATTATTTTTCCTCTATCTGATAAATCCTCATTAAATTATTTTGATAAATATTCTGGCTGTAAAAATCACAATTTAGAAACATATTAAATAATCTACATATGTTGTTTTGACGCAAATTTTCTTCTAACTTTGCGACACAAAAATTCTGAAAAATGGATGTTAACGAAATCGTAGGAAGATATACGCCGCTGGCCAACGAAACGTGTTGTTTGTCGTGCGGTGGCGCTGTTGACAAAAGCGAAGTAAAACCGGGCGAAATTTGCATTGATCTGGGAAGCGGTCGTGGAACCGATGTGTTGCGTTTGGCCGAACAGATTGGCGAAACGGGTTTTGTGTACGGAATTGATGTCACCGAGGAGATGATTCGCAAAGCGACTTCTACAGCCGCCAAAATGGGCGTCGAAAATGTGAAGTTCATTCAGGCTGATCTGGAAGAAATTCCACTGCCCGACGAAACGGCCAACCTGATCGTTTCGAATTGTACGCTGAACCATGTGACCAACAAGCGCAAAGTCTGGGGCGAGATTTACCGTATCCTGAAAAATGGCGGACGTTTCGTGATCAGCGACATCTATTCGAGTGAGCCGGTGCCTGAAGAATATGCCAATGATCCCACGGCCGTGGCCGAATGTTGGGCTGGTTCCGTTACCCGCGATGAATACATGAAGATCATCAAAGGTGCAGGTTTTCGCTACGTGCAGGTGCTGGAAGAAAGTCAGCCGTACCCGAAAGGAAAAATCAAGGTTTCGAGCTTCACCATCACCGCCGAACGCGACGATTTTAGCTGTTGCGGATAGGCGTTTCGGGTTACGGGTTGCGAGTTACAGGATTAAGACCCCAAAGGGGTGAAATATTTGTAGAACATGAAGGGGCCTGAGCAGAAACCGTTCGCGAGCAAGCGTTTGTAAGAGAGAAAATCTGGTTTCGAACGGAACAACGTTTCCGTATTTAAAATTGAAAGTCTGAAAGTATTTGGTTCAAAACCTGTACTTTTATACCTATAGTTTAATCAACGCAAAAATTCATTTTAATGAAGAGTTTAGTAAAGAAAACCCGCAAGGGTCAGGTTAAACAAGCGCAATGCTGTGCAAAACAATCACAGATTATTGCCGGATGCCACGACTAAGCGGCGTCTTAGATTGATGATTAACGATTTGCGATTAGCGATGAAAGAAGTTTTCTGAAATCCGCGATCAAAAATCGTTAATCGTTAATTTTAAATCTCATTTAAATGCAGCTTTCCAAATACAACATCATTTCAAAAATAAAAGATTCCGACGACTGGTTTGTCATCAATGCCTTGTCTGGTCAGGCCGATGTGCTTGATCAGGAAACCTACAAGAGTCTGATTTCAGGCGCAGAAGATTCTGAATTTGCCGAAAATGGCTATCTCGTCGATCCGGCGCAGGAGAAAAAACTTTTCAGGGAAAAGTACCTGAAGTTTCTCGACGACCGCGAAAAGGACGAGATTCAGATCTTTTTTGTGACCAACTACTCGTGCAATTTCGATTGCTCGTATTGCTACCAGGCAGGTTACGAAAATCAGCTGCAGGTGCTGACCCGCGAGGTGATCGACGCTTTCTTCGATTACGTCGGGAAGGAATTTGCCGGACGGCGCAAGTACATCACGCTTTTTGGCGGCGAACCTTTCCTGAATGCGCCCAAACACCGCGAAAACATTGAATACATCATTCGTAAAGCGGCTTCACTGAACCTGGAAGTGGCGGCTGTGACCAACGGCTACAACCTTCAGGAATACATCGAAATATTGAAAGCGGGCAAAATACGCGAAATTCAGGTGACGCTCGACGGAACTCGCGACATGCACAACCAGCGCCGTTTCCTGAAAGGTGGCGACGCCACGTTCGACCGCATTGTTGCTGGAGTTGATGAGTTGCTTGTCCACAACATTCCGGTGAATATGCGCATGGTGGTCGATCGGCAGAACATTCAGAATTTGCCCGATCTGGCGCAGTTTGCAATCAACAAAGGCTGGACTGCTTCACCAATTTTCAAGACACAGTTGGGGCGCAATTACGAGTTGCACGAATGCCAGGCCAATCAGCAAAAGCTGTATTCGCGGCTCAATTTGTACGAAGATTTGTACGCGTTGCTGAAGATGCATCCGCACATCGCCGAGTTTCACAAACCGGCTTTCTCAATCTCGAAATTTTTGTTCGAGCAGGGCGAAATGCCTGAACCATTGTTCGATGCTTGCACGGGAACAAAAACCGAGTGGGCATTCGATTTCATAGGAAATGTGTATGCCTGCACGGCCACAGTGGGCAAGCAGGGTGAAAGTTTGGGCACGTTTTATCCCGAAGTGAAGAAATACACCGAAGCCGTTGAGGAATGGCAGGAGCGCGATATTTTGTCGATTCCGAAGTGCCGCGATTGCAATTTGAGCCTGATTTGCGGCGGAGGTTGCGCTTCGATGGCCAAAAACTACAACGGCTCGCTTCATAGCCACGATTGCCGGCCGGTTACCGAATTGTTGGAACTGGGTATCGCGCACTATTTCAACGAATAAGATGGACTGCACCAATTGCACCTACGATAAAATTTGCCGGAAAACGGAGACCTGCAAAGCCACTTCCTTCGAACCGGAAGAGGCGATCAGGAAGTATGCCGCTGAACCCGAAATTGTGCAGGTGGCGGCCGAGCTGGTCGATTTTAGGCGCGCCGGAACCTTGTCGCGACTTCAGGAAATTGTGGAGTTCTCGAAGAAAATGAACTACCGCCGCATTGGTTTGGCATACTGCTACGGGATGGAAAAACAAGTCCAACAAATTGCCGGGATTATTCGTAGCAATGGATTGAATGTCAGGGCGGTTTCGTGCACGGTTGGTGGAATTCCGCAAAATGAGGTGAATCCGGAAAGTTCGTATTGCACCGTTTCGTGCAATCCCATTGGGCAGGCGATGCAGATGAACAGCGAAAAGGTGGATTTGGTGCTGATGGTGGGGCTTTGTTTGGGGCACGACATTTTGTTTCAGCGCGAAGTGAAGGCCGACTGCACAACATTGGTGGTGAAGGACAGGGTTCATAACCACGCACCGTTGAAGGCATTGGAATTATAACCAATGTGCGGTTTTACCCCTCCAAACCTCCCCTAAAGGTGAGGCTTTGAAGTCCCCTTCAGGGGATTTAGGGGTTTTAATGATAGCGCTCCATAAAAAGACTGAGTAAAAAACCAAAATACAGTTAACCATGAAAGAGATAAATGCATCAGAATTCGAAAGCGAAGTAGTAAAAGGCGGCAATGTGGTGCTCGATTTTTACAGTACTGAATGTCCGCCTTGCGAAGCGCTTTTCCCCAAACTCGAATCATTGGATCCGCTGTTTAAAGGTGAAGTCAAATTTATCAAAATTTTCAGGCAGGGAAACCGCGAACTGGCCGATCAACTGGGCGTAAAATCGTCGCCAACGCTGCTTTTTTATCAGGATGGGGAAGAAGTGACCAGCCGTCTTTCAGGAGGAATTAAACGGTCGGAGATTGTTCGCAACCTGAAAAATGTGATCGGCAAAGAAAAGGTGAACGAGATTATCGCCAAGCAGAAACCGATTGTGACCGAGGTGGATGTGGCCATTTTGGGTGCTGGTCCGGGCGGACTGACAGCCGGTTTGTACCTTTGTCAGGCCAAAATCAACACTGTTTTGGTTGACATTGCGTTGCCCGGAGGAAATGTTTCGACTACCCACGTGGTGTCGAATTACCCCGGATTTATTGATCCGCAGCCCGGATACATGCTTTCGCACAACATGTCGGAGCAAACCAAGCGCTGCGGAACGACTTATAAAGTGGCGGTTGACGTGACGCATGTCGATTTGCAGAAAAAGGAAATCATGATCGACGGGCAGGAAACTATTCGCGCCAAACGAATCATTATTGCCACCGGAACTTCGCCCAACCGCATTGGCATTCCTGGCGAACTGGAGTACAAAGGACAGGGCATTTCGTATTGTGCCACCTGTGACGCCAAGTATTTTGTGGATCGGGAAGTGGTGGTGATTGGCGGTGGAAACTCGGCCATCGAGGAAGCTGATTTTATCTCGAAGTTCGCGTCGAAAATTACCATCGTTCACCAGTTCGACCAGTTGCAAGCCAACAAAACCGCGCAGGAGAAAGCGTTTGCCAACCCGAAGATTTCGTTCCTGCTTTCGCACGAACCGCGTGCCTTCCGCAAGGCTGGCGACAAAATGGAAGTTGAAGTGGAAGACCTGAAAACCAAGGAAATGAAAACTCTGACATCGGACGGAATTTTCGTGTTTATTGGTCAAAAGCCGAACCTCGAAATGTTTGGAAACCAGTTGGAACTCGACCAATGGGGCTACATCAAAACCGACGAGGACAAGCGCACCAACATCGACGGCGTGTTTGCCGTGGGCGACGTAACCAGCAAAAAATACCGCCAGATTACCACCGCCATTGCCGACGGAACCATTGCGGCTATTGCCATTACACGGGAAATCGGATAGTATTATAGGATTCAATTTTAAAACGCAATCCGGCAAATTCTTTTGAATTTGCCGGATTTTTTATTTCTACCCTCTTGCAAATCCAATTTGATGTATTAACTTTGTATTTCAAAGTACTTTTTAAATGAAGACAAATTCAGTTAATCCGAAGGAAGATATTCAGGCGATTCGCGAAATTATGGAGCGGTCGTCGAAGTTCATGTTGCTCAATAGTTGGGCGGGCTTTTTCGCCGGAACCTGCGCGCTGATTGGCGCTGCTGTAGCCTGGTTTGGCGTTCTGGAGGCCGGAGCTTTGCATTACGACGAGTTTTTGTGTACTGTCGGTGGTTCTCCAATAAACAATGTAACCATCGGTTTGGGTGCTGTTGCTTTGGTGGTTTTGCTGCTTGCCGGACTGGTTGCCATCTGGTTTTCGTACCGAAAAGCGCAAAAGGCCGGGCAAAAATTCTGGACAAGCTCAACCAAGCGGGTGCTGGCTCATTTGCTGATTCCTATTGTTTCAGGAGGAGTATTTGTACTGATTTTGGTTTCGCGTAACCAGATTGATTTGGTGGCTTCGGCCATGCTGATATTTTATGGACTGGCTTTGGTGAATGCAGGCAAATTCACTTCCGGCGAGATTCATTGGTTGGGAATGGCAGAAATCGCTGTCGGACTTTTGGCCGGAGTATTTGCTCCGTACGGACTCGTATTCTGGGCGCTGGGCTTTGGCCTGCTGCACCTGATTTATGGCGTGGTGATTTGGATGAGGTATGAGCGGTAAAAAGGAGACGGGAGATCGGAAAAGGGAGAATGGAAACTGGATTGAAAATGTTGTATGGTTAAATGGCTGAATGGTTAGAACAATTTAGCAATTTGACAATTTAACCCGCAACCCGAATCTCGTAACCCGCAACAATAAATGGTAGATTGTAAATAGATAAATAATAAATAATAAACTCTGGTGAAAAATCCGATTGCAAATCTTCAGAAAGTGTTCGAAAGCCGCATCAGACTTGGAATCATGTCGGCGCTGATGGTGAACGACACGCTGGATTTCAATGCGCTGAAGGAACTGCTCGAACTAACCGACGGAAACCTGGCCAGCCATCTGAAAGCCCTCGAACAGCAGGAAATCATTGTGGTTTCGAAGCAGTTTGTGGGCCGGAAGCCCAGTACCACCTATCGGGCGACAGAGCAGGGCAAGGATTTGTTTCGCCAGCATTTGGCGGCACTCGAACAGTTAATTGGCAATCAATAATTTTTTTAATTACAAACTTTGAAATACAAAGTACTTTTAATAATCTCAAAGCTATGGAAACAAAACAAATTCAAAATTTTCTGAACAGTTACAGTGTTAAAATGATCATTGTGATGGGACTGGCTATTGTGCTGCTGATTCCGTCAATTTTAATTCAGGAGCTTATTCGCGAGCGAATTACATTGAGCGAACAGGTGAAGCAGGAACTGTACGCACAATGGGGCGGTAAACAGGTGGTTGCCGGTCCGGTGCTGAATGTGCCGTTCGTTGTGCAGGAACCCAATGAAAACGGGCAGGGGACAATCGACCGGAAAGGCATTGCCCACTTTTTGCCTGAAACACTAAAAACCACTGGCGAACTTTTGCCTGAAAAGCGTAAACGCGGCATTTACGAAGTGGTGGTTTACGAGGGAAAATTAAAACTGAACGGCTCATTTGCAAAGCCGGATGTATCGCAGCTGGAAATCCAAAATACACAATACAACTGGGATGCAGCCTATTTTACCATTGGGATTTCGGATATGCGTGGTATTAAAAATCTTCCGGAGTTGATTGTAAACGGTCAGCATTGTGCGGTTGAACCCGGCGTGGCCGACACCGATTTATTTAAGTCGGGGATTACTATTAAAGCCGGAAAGCTCGATTTGAAGCAGTCGCTGAATTTCGAGATGAAACTGGTTTTGAATGGTTCTGAAGATTTGTCGGTGGAACCACTGGGAAAAACCTCGGAAGTGGCGATGAAATCGGGTTGGAGCCAACCGAGTTTTACGGGTGCTTTTTTGCCTGAAAACCGTACTGTTACCGCATCAGGATTTACTGCCGATTGGCGCGTTACGCATTTGAACCGCAATTTTCCGCAGCAATGGGTTGGCAATAAATTCAACACGCACGAGGCTACTTTGGGTGTTGAACTGTTGATTCCGGTTGATCATTACCAGAAGTCGATGCGCTCGGCAAAATATGCCATTCTGTTTATCGTGCTGAATTTCATCATTTTCATTTTCATTGAAATCAAAAGCCGGACGAGGATTCACCCGTTCCAATATTCGCTGGTGGCCTTTGCCTTGCTGATTTTTTATGCACTGCTGACGTCGATTAGCGAGCAAATCGGGTTTAATGCAGCTTACCTTGTTTCGGCCATAGCGGTAACGGCGCTGATTTCGTGGTATGCCCTGTCGATTCTGAAAGACATGAAACTGATGGGTTGGGTAACGCTTTTACAAGTCGGACTGTACCTGTTCCTGTTCACCATTCTGCAACTTCAGGATTATGCATTGCTTGTTGGAAGCATCGGCCTGTTTGTGATTCTGGCCATTGTGATGCGCGCTTCGCAGCAAATTAAATGGTATTCGGAAACATAAGAAGTTGTAATTATATCCGTCTGCTAAAGCAGGCGGCAAAGGATAGGTTTTTTGAAAAAGATTCTCTATTCTTTGCCGTTTAGCTTCAGCCCGCAGACATAAAATTTATTTGAAATACTTATTTCTTCTTCAACAAAACTTTCGAATAAACCTGATATTCTTTGCCGGGTTTGGCCAGTTCAAAGGTTTCCTCCAATTCGTTGTCACTCAAAATGCGGTATGTTTCTTTAGCCTTCCAGCCTGCAGGAATATTCTCGATCGATTCGGTTACAAAAACAATGGTTTTCTGGTCGGGCGAAATGCTGTCGAGCAAATACTGGTTCACAAATCCCTCGATATGAAACTGGCGGAGGCGAAATTTTTTCAGGCTTCGATCGTAACTGATGTAACCCAAATCTTCGTGTACTTCGCCTTTGGGGTTGCTGGCAGTCGGCTCGAAAGTTGACTTGTTGCGAACTTCGACAAACTTGCCATTCAGAATGAATTTATAACTGCGCTCGTAATTGCCTTTGCCAGGTTCGCCGCCGCCCAGTCCGGCCCATTCGCCGATAAATGATTTAAACGGGACCCACGGATCAACTTTGGTCTGGCCTTGAACAGCAATGCTGATAGCAATAAAAAGTACCAAAAAAAGTAATTTATTCATTGTGATAATTTTTTGTGAATATAAGCAGAATTGAAATGCGGGAAATTGAATAATATCTGCATTTTTGCTGGATGAACTGGATAATTTTAATTATAGCAGGCTTATGCGAGGTGGGTTTTGCCAGTTGCCTTGGGAAAGCCAAAGAGACTTCAGGTGCTGAGTCGTGGTGGTGGTTGGGCGGTTTTGCCGTGAGTTTGACCATCAGTATGGTTTTGCTGTACAAGGCATCGCAAACCATACCCATTGGAACAGCTTACGCCGTCTGGACTGGCATTGGCGCGGTCGGGACGGTTATCATGGGCATCATGTTTTTTAAAGAACCGGCCGATTTCTGGCGTTTGTTTTTTATCACCACATTAATCGCTTCAATCGTTGGTTTAAAGGTTAGTTCTTCTTAGATTTATATAAACATTTAATCAAATTTACGATGAAAGCTGACAATGAAGTTTTTCCGGTCGAAGTTTTTGACGGAACGCAATGGCAAGCTATGTTGGTAAAAAGCCTGTTGGATAACGCTGAGATTGAAGCATTTCTGAAAGATGAAAGCATGGGTGTTTTAAAGCCTTGGGCGGTTGATGCGGGCGGTGTTGGCCCGATAAAAATTTTTGTTTCTAATCTCGATGCCGATAAAGCTCGTGAAGTAATTGCCCAGTACGAACAAGCTGAAAAGTCGGAAGAATAGATGGAGAATTTCGATCTCTCAGTTCAGCGATTTGACGAATTTGCTGAAGAATATGCCGACCGCTTCGAGAATGTAAGCGGTTATATTGAGCAGCTTACCTTTTTTACTGATCAGATAAAAGCTGAAAAGCCTGCGATTTTAGAGCTCGCCTGTGGGCCGGGAAATGTTACCAAATTCCTGAAAAGCCACTTTCCTGAAAGCCGGATTCTGGCGGTTGATCTGGCACCCAAAATGATTGAACTTGCCCGGAAGGCCCTACCTGAAGTGGATTTCAGAGTGATGGATGTTCGTGATATCTCGGCAATTTCTGAAAAATTCGATGCGGTGATGTGCTCTTTTTGTCTGCCATTTTTGTCGAAAGAAGATGCAGCAAAACTGATTGCCGATTGTTCGGCGCTTTTAAATCCCGGCGGCGTTATTTACCTGAGCACGATGGAAGGTGATAAAAACCGGGCCGGCTTTGAGAAAACCAGTTTTTCGGGCGATTCAGAGGTTTATTTCAATTACCACCGGCTACCCGATTTGCAGGAAGCATTTGAGAAAAGTGGTTTCAAAATATTAAAACTCGATAGGCAGGATTATCAGGAGCCCGACGGATCGATTACGGTTGACCTGATTTTTATCGTAGAAAAACAATAACAGAAACTTTTGCCATGAGAAACATTCTCGTTCTAATCATTACGCTTTTAATGAGTTGTGTTTGTTTAGCCCAGAAAGAAGTAATCTTAAGTCCGGAGTTAAAAATAAGTCGGTTGACTGATGAAGTTTGGGTGGTGACACATTCTTTTCCCTGGGAATCGAATTCGCTGATTGTGAAAGCGTCAGATAAAGAGCTTGTTTTAATCGACACGCCCTACACCGATGAAGCAACCGAGCAGGTTTTGCAGTTCATCAACAAAGAGATCAAGACGAAAAATATAACCGCTGTTTTAACCGGATTTCATATCGACAACCTGGGTGGAACCGGCTGTTTGCTTCAGCACCAAATACCGGTTTACGGATCAGACCGCACCTGTAAACTGATCGATGAGCGGTCGGCAGCTACCCAGAAGCAAATGCTCGACTGGCTGCAAAAGCCGGAGCAGGAGAAGTACCGGAAAGTTTATGCCGAAATGAAGTTTTCGAAGCCAGATCATATTTTTCCGATTGAAAAAGGACTTTTTCTGAAGCAGGGTAAACTGAGTTTTGAAGTTTACTTTCCCGGCGAATCGCATTCTCCCGATAATCTGACGGTGTATATCAGGGAATTGAATCTCCTGTTTGGGGGCTGCATGGTAAAATCGCTCGAAAGTCCGAATCTGGGATTTACCGGCGATGCCAACATGAGTGAATGGCCGGTTTCAGTGAAGAAAGTTCAGGAAAAATTTCAGGAAGCAAAATGGGTGATTCCACACCACGGGAATTGGGGCGACCTTTCATTGTTACAACACACTATCGATTTATTTCAAAACCAAAAGTAATGAGCGAATTTTGGGATAATATGTTTCAGAAAATTGGTACGGCTTGGTCGTTTGAACCAGTTGACTCTGCTATATCCACCAGTGATCTTTTTGCTGAAAACGGACTGCAGAAAATCCTGATTCCCGGAGTAGGTTTTGGCCGGAATGCTAAGCCATTTCTTGAAAACGGAATGGATGTTACAGGGATTGAAATTTCTGAAACAGCTATCCGGCTTGCCCGGGAGAATGGTTTAAAAATTCCGATTCATCATGGTTCGATAGCTGAGATGCCTTTCGATGATTTGGTTTACGACGGAATTTATTGTTATGCCTTGATTCATTTACTGAACAAAGACGAACGGCGCAAATTCCTGAAAGATTGCTATAATCAGCTGAGAAAAGGTGGAATCATGGTTTTTGTAGTAGTTTCGAAAGGTTATTCCAGGTTGTATGAAAATGGTAAACGAATCAGCAAAGACCGCTTTCGGATGCAAAATGGGCTTGAGGTTTTTTTCTATGATTCTGAATCTATTAAAAAAGAGTTTGGTCCGTTTGGGTTGTCCGAATTTAGCGAAATTGAAGAACCCATAAAACATATGCCAACCGAAGAACCGATGAGATTCTGGATGATTGTTTGCCGGAAACCTTCCGTTAATTGAAACTGGTCCCTGATCAATTTGGTCCGCCAATCACATTCACTTCCTTTTCCAGCTCTACGCCGAACTTTTCCTGAATTGATTGTCGGATTTCTTCAGATAGATCGTAAATTTCTTTGCCCGTAGCATTTCCGTAGTTTACCAAAACCAGCGCCTGTTTTTCGTGCACACCTGCATCGCCCCGGCGGAAACCTTTCCAACCACATTGTTCGATGAGCCATCCGGCTGCCAGTTTAGTTTTTCCGGCATGAGCGGGGTAGTGGGGCATTTTCGGGTTTTCGGCCAATAGTTGTTCGGCTAGTGAGGATTCAACCACCGGATTTTTAAAGAAGCTTCCTGCATTCCCGTACACTTTGGGATCGGGGAGTTTTGATTCGCGAATGCCAATAACAGCCTTGCGGATGTTTCTAAGAGTGATTTCGCCCAGTTTTTCTGTCTCGGCTTTCAGATCGCCGTAATTCAGCACAAATTCCGGAAATTTATTGAGTTTAAAAACGACCGAAGTAATCACAAACCTTTCTTTCAGCTGATTTTTAAAAATGCTGTCGCGGTAGCCATACCTGCATTCCTGAGCGTCGATGGTATATTCGGTCAGGGTTTCGAGGTCGAGGCCGGTGACGGATTCGATGCGATTTTGAATTTCCATGCCGTAGGCGCCAATGTTTTGTACGGCCGCTGCGCCCACTTTCCCGGGTATGAGCGATAAATTTTCAATGCCACCCCAACGGTTAAAAACAGCATATTCAACCAAATCATCCCAAACAACACCTGCGCCCACTTCCAGCCAGACGTTATTCTGATCCTCGTGCGAAACACTAATCCCCGGGATATTCGGGTTCAGAATAATTCCCTGAAAATCGCTTATAAACAACAGGTTGCTGCCTTCGCCCAAAATCAGGATGGGCAGGTTGCGCCATTCAAGAGTAGTTTCCAGAAAGCCTTTCAAATCTTCGGCTTCGGTGAACTCAAAATAATGGAGGGCTTTGGCTTCAGTACCAAAAGTATGATGCTGGCGGAGTGGATAATTGGTGAACGAGCGGATCATTGGAATTATTTTGGGGCAAATATAACAGAACATCTGCCTTTTTCGTTTAACTTGGCTGTATGAAGGAGCCAAAAATCATGTTGAAAAGAGTTTCTCTGAGTGTAATTAACGACCTTGTTACCGACAACCGTGTGCACAAGGTAGCCATCAGCCTGCAAAAAATGGGTTTCGAACCTGTGCTTGTTGGCCGTATTCTCCCGGAAAGCCAGACTGTTGAGCGGAATTATCAGACTCATCGCATGAAATTGCTGTTTCGCAAAGGCCCTATGTTCTATTTTGGCTATAACTTCCGGTTGTTTTTTTACCTCCTGAAATTGCGTCCGGATGTGCTGGTTGCCAACGATCTGGATTCATTGCTGGCCAATTCTCTGGTTAGCCGAATTCGAAGAAAACCGTTGATTTACGACAGTCACGAATACTTTACTGAAGTTCCTGAGTTGCTGGGGCGTCCTGTGGTGCGGGCAATCTGGAAGTGGCTCGAACGGATGCTGGTGCCCAAAGTCAGTGCTGCATACACTGTTTCCGAATCGATTGCTGAAGTGTACCGCGAGCTGTACAAGGTCGATTTTAAGGTGGTTCGTAATCTGCCGGGTTGCACTCAGCGCGAAAAAACGATACATCAGGAAAAGGAGCACGGAAAGCCCAAGGTTATTCTTTACCAGGGTGCGATGAATCTTGGTCGTGGCATTGAATCGGCAATCAGGGCCATGCAGTTTCTGGATGGGGCCGAGCTTTGGCTGGCTGGCGATGGCGACATTACTTCGCGGCTTCAGGAAATGGTTTACGAACTGGATCTTGAGAGGAAAGTAAAGTTTCTCGGTCGGTTGCCACTTCACGATTTGCACGAAGTGACTTGTCAGGCCGATTTGGGAATCTCGCTGGAAGAAGATTTGGGTCTGAATTACCGGTTTGCGTTGCCCAACAAGCTGTTCGATTACATTCAGGCTGGTGTTCCGGTTTTGGTTTCGAACCTTCCGGAGATGAAACGCATTGTGGAGCAGTATAAAATTGGAATGATTGCCGAGAGCCATCAGCGAAAAGAATTGGCCGAATTGATGAAAATTGCACTTTTTGATCAGGAGAAAAGACTGATCTGGATGAAAAACCTGCCACTTGCCGCTGCCGAATTGTGTTGGGAAAACGAAGAAAAAACACTGCGCGACATTTATATTCCTTATATTTAATGTGTTATGTATATGTATAAAGATTTGCGTATTTTCAGATCGAGAGTAATATTTTTTTATTTTAGGACTAGTCTAATTAGCCTATGAAACCACTCGATTTGAATACGTTGGTGTACATTATTGCTGCCATTTCGTTATTGTTTGCAGTTTTAATGTTGCTTTTCAGCAAAATGACACCAAGCATTAAAGGCCCACTGCATTGGTCGCTTGGGAGCTTTTCTGCAGTTATCAGCTCTTCCCTGTTTGCGGCCTCTCCGGCAGTCAACGGTTTTATCGCCATAGTAATCAGCAGTTGTTTTACTATTTTGACTATTGGGCTGTATTGGGCTGGCATCAGAGCTTTTAAAGAGCTTAGCATTAACTACAAGGTTTTGGCGGGTTTGGTTTTGCTACAACTGGTGGTGGCTACCCTGTTTTATTCAATCATTCCGATGCCTAACACCCGCATGGTGGCCTATTCTGTTGTTTCAGTTTTGACTTGTCTTTTGGCTATAAGTGAGCTGGTCAAGCCTGTTGCAAAACCTTACCGTTTAGCTTTTGGGCTTTGCACGGTTGTTTTTATAATCTCGGCGCTTACATCGATATTCAGGATTGTGGTTATTATTATGTCGAGGCCTGGAATACCATATGCTCCAACCAATGCGAACCTGACATTTTACTTCTTCATCAACCTGACTCAGGCCTTGCTGCTATTTTCTTTTGTATTACTTATCAGCACAAAAATTGCTGAGCGCCTGAAAAAGAAAGTGGACGACCAGCGTAAATTTTACTCAATTATTGCGCACGACCTTAGTGGACCGGTTGGAATGATTAATGCAATGCTCAACATGGCCAATCAGGATTGTGAGCTTGAGGAAAAGCAAAAAAAACAGATTTATACTGAAGTTGAGAATTTAAGTGCTTCGACGCATCATTTACTTCAGAATTTATTGTATTGGTCGCGGAATAAGCTGGAAGACCTGAGACCGTATATCCGGAAGTTTGACCTGAACAAAGCTATTCTTGAGAATATTGAGTTTTTGAAGCAGATAGCTAAATCAAAGCATATTACGATTGTGTATAATCCGGAAGCTGATTTGTTTTGTCATGTCGATGGGCGAATGATTGATACTGTGCTCCGAAACCTGATTTCCAATGCGATAAAGTTTTCATATTCCGGGGGAATGATTGAGATCTCTGCAGAAAAGTCGGAGATGTTATCCATCAGGGTTAAGGACAATGGCGTAGGTATGAGCGAAGATGTGCTGAGAAATCTGTTTGTTTCAAAAGAAAACGGAACAACATCGGGCACCGTGGGCGAAAAAGGTACCGGTTTGGGCTTAATGCTCTGTAAAGAATTTGTTGAGGGGAATAAAGGTTCGATTACCGTTGTAAGTGAAAATGGTGTTGGCACTGAGGTTGTTGTAAAACTTCCCTCAGCCTAAACCCAATGTTTTACCCCTGATTTTCTTTCTTTGTAATAACGGTTTCGTATATTTTCTGATCGTCGACAGTGATGATACGGGCCGGGAATTTGCGGATTAGCGGATAATCGTGCGTGGCTATAATCACCGTTTTCCCTTTCTCATTCAGGTCTTTGAAAATCTGCATCAGTTCAACCGATGTTTGCGGATCGAGGTTTCCGGTGGGTTCGTCGGCCAGAATAATTTCAGGATTATTGAGCAATGCCCGGGCAATGGTAACGCGCTGTTGCTCGCCGCCCGAAAGCTGATGTGGCATCGATTGTGCTTTGTCGGTCATCGAAACCATTTGAAGCACTTCGCTTACGCGGTCGTTAATTGAAATTTCATCATTCCAGTCAGTCGCTTTCAAAACAAAGGTCAGATTTTCGCGCACATTGCGGTCGTTCAGCAAACGGAAATCCTGGAACACCACACCCAGTTTACGGCGTAAAAACGGAATGTCGCGGGTTTTCAAGTCAGCCAGTTCAAAGCCAGCCACATGTCCTTCGCCTTTTTCGAGTGGCAATTCGGCATTCAACGTCTTGATCAGGCTCGATTTTCCTGTTCCAACTTTTCCGATAAGATAAACAAACTCACCTTCTTTAATTTCCAGACTGATATCGGAAAGAACCAGATGATCGCGCTGAAAGATGTCGGCGTTTTTAAGCTCGATTATGTTTTTTTCTGACATGAAACCGCAGTTTTGTGAACAATGCAAAACTAATTTTTTTTAGCCTTCCAAATACTAATAAAGCTGAATTATCAGTTTTTGTTTAGAATTGAAACGAAGATTCGGGAAAGTGCCGGAAGGAATAGCTAATTTTACCGAAGCAACTTTTTACCTTAATTTTTGTCGATAATCAGGGATGGTACAATTTATGTAACGTCCAAAACTCGAAACACAATATCCAGATAACATATGAAGACAATCCGATTGGTATTTTTTCTGTCGTTACTGACTATGTTGCCGGTTCTGCTGAATGCGCAGAAAACGGTATATTATCAGTCCATCAATCAGGAGATACAGAAAGCAAAAGAATTGTATTTAGCCCATAATTATATCTCAGCCATCAACCAGTTTAGCCGCATTGCCGATCAGGCGGACAAAAATTCCGATATCAGGGCCGAGGCCATGTTTTACAAAGCCATGTGCGCGCTGAAACTTGACAATGGTAACGCTGAGGAGGAGATTGCTGATTTTATGAAGCAGTTTCCGGAGAGTTCGTTTTTAAACCGGGCGCTGTTTGAGCAGGCCGTGTACCAGTTCGACAAGAAGAAATATCCGGCAGTGCTGAAAACTCTTGAAAGTATTGACAAATCAGGCCTTTCGGGCGACGACCTGTCGCATTTTTATTACATGCGCGGTTATTCGAACTTCGAGAAGGAGAAATTTGATGCGGCATTGACCGACTTCGCTGAAATTAAAGACGACAACTCGCTTTATGCAGCCCCTTCGCAATATTACTTCGGGCATATTCACTATCTGCAGGGCAATTACGAGTCGGCCCTTAAAGAATTCCTGAAGCTGAAGAAGAATCCGGTTTTCGAAAAGGTGATTCCGTTCTACATCAGCCAGATTTACTACAAACAGGGAAAATACCGGGAGGTGGTCGATTATACAGCGCCAATCATTAATACTGTGCCGGCAGATCAGCAGCCAGAACTGGCTCGCTTGTTGGGAAATTCATACTTTCACCTGCGCGAATTCAAAAATGCCATTCAGTTTCTTGAATTCTACCTTTCGGATAAAAACAACCGCGGGCGCGAGGAAAACTATATGCTGGGTTATTGCTATTACCTTAACAGCAACGAAGCCAAAGCCATTCCTTACCTTGAAATAGCTTCGAAAGGGAAAGATGAGCTGGCGCAAAATGCATATTATCATCTGGCCGATTGTTATGTGGTAACCAAAGATAAAAACAAGGCGCGGCAGGCTTTTGAAGCAGCTGCAGAATTCGATTTTGATGCCAAAATCAAGGAAGATGCGCTGTTTAATTATGCCAAAATAACTTATGAATTGTCGTATTCGCCGTTTAACGAAACAATTAAGGCGTTCGATAAATACATTTCGCTATATCCCAACTCGGAGCGTAACGATGCGGCTTACGATTACCTGGTGAAGGTTTATATGAGCACCAGCAATTACCGCGAGGCGATGGCTTCAATCGAAAAAATTAAGGTGAAAAGCCAGTCGGTAAAGAAAGCTTACCAGCGTGTGGCTTATTACCGGGCACTTGAATGTTTTAATAACCTGGATTACCCGGGGGCCATCGAAAATTTCGATAAATCAATCGAGGCCGGCGACTTCAACAAAAATTATCACGCATTGGCGCTGTTCTGGAAAGCCGAAGCTTTATTTCGGACAAACGAATTCAACAAATCGATCTCAGTTTATAATTCGTTCCTGAAATCAGGCGGAATATTTGCACTTCAGGAGTATAAAACAGCACATTACAACCTGGCGTATGCTTATTTTCAGGTGAAGGATTATGCCAGTGCGGCTGATTATTTCAGGAAATACCTGAACCTGGAAGATGATACGCGCAGCGAGAAAGTTGCCGATGTCAACAACCGTTTGGGCGATTGCAATTTTTTGAACCGCGAATATGGGCAGGCCGTTGCAAATTACGACAAAGCCCTGCGCATGAATGTTTATGATGCCGACTATGCACTTTTTCAGAAAGCTTTCTGTTTAGGGTTGCAGCGCGACAATCAGGGAAAAATTAATGCACTAAATGCGCTGATTCAGAATTATCCGAATTCGTCGTATCAGGACGATGCCTTGTATGAATTGGGACGAACATACGAGCGCATCAATCAGCCTCAAATGGCGATCAATAATTATAAAGAACTGATTAACAAATATCCGCAGAGTAATTTGCAGAATAAGGCATTGGTTCAGCTTGGACTCGTGTCGTACAATGCCAACGATTTTAAAGGCTCTGTGAATTATTACAAACAAGTGATTGAGAAATCGCCGAACAGCCCGGAAACACAGGCTGCACTCGCCGGAATGAAAAACAGCTATGTTGAACTGAACGATGTGGATTCGTACTTTTCTTACGCCAATAAGTTAGGTTCCGGAGTACAGGTTTCGGTAAGCGAGCAGGATTCGCTGTCGTACCAGTCGGCCGAAAAATTGTATATGGCAAACGATCCCAAGGCAAAAGCTCAGTTGGAGCGTTACCTCAGCCAGTTTCCCAACGGAAGTTTCGTGCTGAATTCACATTTCTATCATGCCCAGCTCGTTTACAATGAAGGCGAGTTTGATAAGGCTTTAGCCGAATACGAGCTTGTAATTGCTCAACCCGACAATTATTTCACAGAACCAGCTCTGCTGAAAGCAGCCGGGCTTCACTACAACGACCAGAATTACAAACAGTCGCTTATCTATTTCGAGCGGTTGGCAAAAATTTCGGGTTCAGGAAATAACCTGCCCGATGCACTCACCGGAATCATGCGCTGCCAGTTTAAGCTAGCCAACTATCCGGCGTGTATCGATGTTGCTAACCAGATATTGGCCCTCGAGAAAGTTTCAGACATTCTGAAACGCGAAACCAATTATAAGCTGGGAATTTCATATTACAACTCAGGAAATGCCGACAAAGCTTACCCGATTTTGAGCAAGCTTTCGACCGATACCAATTCGGGCGAGGGCGCCGAGGCTAAGTTCCTGGTTGCTCAAATACTTTTCGAGAAGCAAAAGCTGAAAGAATCTGAGAATGAAATAATGGATTTCATCGACAAGAATTCCCCACACCAGTTTTGGCTTGCCAAGAGTTTCCTTTTGCTGTCGGATATTTACCTGAAAAACGGCGATGAATTCCAGGCGAAGCATACATTAAAAAGTATTCAGGAAAACTATCCGGATAAGGAAGACGGAATTTTGGAACTGACCCGCCAGAAATTGCAATTGATTGAGGCCAGTGAAGCAAACCAGACCAAGAACCAGAGCAAGCCGCTCGAAATTAATATCTCCGGAGGAAAGAAATAGTTAAACAGACCAAATATGAAGACACAATATAAAATTGCCATAAGCCTGTTTTGTATCTCACTGCTTTTTTGTGCCGTTGATGCCAGCGCTCAGCAGGATTCAACCAAACTGAGAAAAGAAGTTGAAGTAGTGAAAGCTTATCAGCCAAGCATCCAGGAAGCGCAGAAAATCAACGATATTCCGCAGATTAAGGCCGAGCAGACCGAAGCTCCGACTTTCGATTATTCGATTTTCAGCAAGCCGGTTTTCACCACGTTTGATCCAACACCGGTGGCGGCAGCTAAAATGGTAGGCGATCCCCGTCCGGAAATGAAAAATGGCTTACTGAAATTGGGTGTAGGGAACTATCAGACTCCTTATGGCGAGTTGTTTTTCAATGCTCAACCCAGCAAAAAATCAAACTTTGGGCTTCATTTTGGGCACCTTTCTTCTTCAGGAAAAATCAAACTGCTGAACGACGACAAGGTTAAAGCTCCTGAAGCACAAACTTCAGGCGAGATTTTTGGCGAGCGTTTCTTCCGGAAATCGAGTTTGAGCGGAAGTGTGGGTTTCGACCGCAAAGCACTGAGTTATTATGGTTATACCGGCGATCAGCTTACCGATGAGCAAAAGGATCAGATGATTCCATGGTTTGGCGAGAAGCAATATTTTCTGAAGGGTAGTGCCCAAATACGATTGAAGAGCGAAACACTCTCGAAAGACGAACTGAATTACGATTTTGGGGCAAAGTACCAGTATTTTACAAGCAAAACCGGTCAAACCGAGCATGAGGTTGTTTTGTCGGGCAATGTTTCGAAAAAGATAGATAATGCATTGGGATTGCTCGACGCCTCACTCACTGTTTACAAGGCCGACAGCATTTTGAACCGGTTTTCGAATACTTTTGGCAAAAAGCAGCAAACTATTCTGAGGGCCAATCCGTCGTTCAGGTGGGCGGCCGAAACTGCCAGCATTGAGTTTGGACTTAACACCACTTTGCTGCTTGATGGAGATACTGATGCCTCTTTCCTTATCAGTCCGAAAGTTCAGGCCTCATGGTCGCCTGTACCGCAGGTCCTGACTTTATTTGCCGGAGTTGACGGGCATGTGCAGCACAATACCTACTCGGCTATTGCGGCCGAAAATCCGTATGTAGATCCGTACCACGACCTGAAAAATACCAACTACAAATACATTGTTTCGGGTGGTTTTAAAGGGAAATTTACCCCCAAAACCAATTATGTGGCGCAGGCATCCTACTCGGTTGTGGAAGACCAGCATTTTTACATACTAAAGAGCGTAAATTTTAATTCAGGAGACCAAGATTTGAGAAGTTTGAACAATTGGTTTAGCTGGCTATATGATGATGTAAATGTTTTCAAGCTTTCGGGCGAGATTTTGCATTCTGTATCCGATAACTTCTCTCTCCATTTATTGGGAAACTACTATTCGTATGAGATGAAGACACTGGAAAAACCCTGGCAAATGCCCAACTTTGATCTGATACTTTCAGGTGTTTACAAACCAGTTGATCAACTAAAGTTTTCGGCTGATATCTTTTTTGTTGGCAAACGAACCGCGCTTTTAAATGATTATTCATCAACTTTCTCATTAGCACCACCGGTTGCTCATGAAATTAATATGGATCCAATTATCGATATGAATGTTGGTGCCGAATATCAATTTTCGCCCAAACTGAACTTCTTTTTCAAGCTCAATAATTTCGGTTTTCAGAAATACGAACAATGGTTGGGCTACACCAACAAGAGCTTTAACTGGCTGGCCGGAATCAGTTATTCATTCTAAACTCTAACGTTAACGACAGGTTATTTTCTGTCGGGTTTATTGTTTGTTTTTGAGTAATGTAATTGATTGATTTACAACTGAAATAAAGTTGATAAAATGTTAAAAAGTTTAACATTTTGAAAGCCATTTTTGTCTTCGGTTGTTAGCACATTTTTACTATATTTGCGACTTAGTAGTTGAATAAATTACAAGGTGAATAGTATACTGAAAATCAAATATCTGATTTTATTACCCAATCAGTCAACTTTCAAAAATGCGGAAAAAGATTTGTTTTCTGTAACTGGTTTTGTCTCTTGATATTAGGGGCAAAAAGGTAATATAGTGTGATATTTTAATACATTGATTGATGGAAGAATTAGAAGAAGTACAGAATTGGGGAATACAAGGTGCGAATGGCGATTATGATGCCGATAGTATTCAGGTACTCGAAGGCCTAGAGGCTGTTAGGAAACGCCCTGCCATGTATATTGGTGATGTTAACGAAAAGGGTTTGCATCATTTGGTGTATGAAGTTGTTGACAACTCAATTGACGAAGCTTTAGCGGGTTATTGCAAAAATATTGACGTTTTTATCAATGAAGACAACTCGATTACTGTTGTCGACGATGGTCGTGGTATTCCAACCGGGATCAACACAAAAGAAGGTAAATCGGCGCTCGAAATTGTAATGACCGTTTTGCATGCGGGTGGAAAGTTCGACAAAGACAGCTATAAAGTTTCCGGAGGTTTACACGGGGTGGGTGTTTCGTGTGTGAATGCACTGTCGACCATGTGTAACGTGCAGGTTCACCGCGACGGAATTATCTGGGAACAGGAATACAGCAAAGGAAAACCGGTATACGATGTTCGTGAAATTGGAACAACCGACCGAACAGGTACTACTGTTACATTTAAGCCAGATAGTTCAATCTTCCTGGTAACCGAATATAAATTCGAAATATTATCGGCACGTTTACGCGAGCTGGCCTTCCTGAATGCAGGATTACAACTGAACATTACCGATAAACGGGTTAAAATTGATGATCCGAATTTCCAATATAAACATGAGGAGTTCTTCTCGAAAGAAGGCTTGAAAGAGTTTGTTGAATATTTGGATGGGACCCGCGAACGGTTGATTGATGAAACCATTCACATTACTTCGGAAAAGGCAGGTGTGCCTGTTGAAATTGCCCTTCATTACAATACATCGTTTACTGAAAATATTCATTCATACGTCAACAACATCAACACCATTGAAGGAGGAACTCACCTTACCGGTTTCCGTCGTGGGTTGACCCGTACGCTGAAAGCTTATGCTGAAAGTAGCGGTATGTTGGCAAAAATGAAATTCGAGATCAGTGGCGACGACTTCCGTGAAGGTTTGACCGCTGTTGTTTCGGTGAAGGTAGCTGAGCCACAGTTCGAGGGTCAGACAAAAACCAAACTGGGTAACTCGGAGATCAGCTTGCCGGTCGATCAGGCCGTGAGCGAAATGCTGGCCAATTATCTGGAAGAGAATCCACGGTCGGCACGTGCCATAGTCAATAAAGTTATTTTGGCAGCACAGGCCCGCCATGCAGCCCGTAAAGCCCGTGAGTTGGTACAGCGTAAAAACGTACTTTCTGGAGCAGGTTTGCCGGGTAAATTGGCCGACTGTTCAGAGAAAGATGCTACACTTTGCGAATTGTTCCTTGTTGAGGGAGATTCGGCAGGTGGAACAGCCAAACAGGGCCGAAACCGCCATTTTCAGGCTATTCTTCCGTTGCGTGGTAAAATCCTGAATGTTGAAAAAGCGATGGCTCACCGTGTGCTTGATAACGAAGAAATCAGAAATATTTATACTGCTTTGGGAATCACCATCGGAACTGATGATGACTCGAAAGCACTAAACCTGGAAAAGCTGAGGTACCACAAGGTAGTCATCATGACCGATGCTGACGTGGACGGTAGCCATATCGCCACACTGATCATGACTTTCTTCTTCCGTTTTATGAACGAGCTGATTCAACGCGGACACGTTTACATTGCAACACCGCCGCTCTACCTGGTGAAAAAAGGTAAGAGAGAAGAATATTGCTGGACAGAGCAACAACGTCTCCGGTTAATTGAAGAATGGGGCGAAGGTAAAGAATCAGGTATCCATGTTCAGCGTTATAAAGGTCTTGGTGAAATGAACGCAGAGCAGTTGTGGGATACTACGATGAATCCTGAACAGCGGACTTTGCGCCAGGTTACCATTGAAAATGCTGCCGAAGCCGATCATATTTTCAGTATGCTGATGGGTGACGAGGTACCGCCGCGACGTCAGTTTATTGAAGATCATGCGGTTTACGCCAATATCGACGCTTAAAATAGATTTAACTATTTGTCCATTTACGATTTACTATTATGAAATAATACTTTCAGATAGTAAATCGTAATTTTTTTAATCGTAAATATAAGAAGTGATGAATATCTGTGTTTTTTCCTCATCGAGTAATGCAATTGCTGACGTTTATGTAAGCGAAGCTATTGATCTGGCCAGGCTTATTGGGCAGTCAAATTACTGCTTAATCAACGGAGGATCGAATGTTGGAACGATGGATGTTATAACCCGCGAGGCAAACAAAAATGGGGCAAAAACAATTGGTATTATTCCGGAAAAACTTCGTGATTTTAATCTGGCTTCTGATCATGCGCATGAAATAATAGTTTCCGGCGACATGATGGAGCGTAAATTCAAAATGCGCGAATTATCTGATGCTTTTATTGCACTGGCAGGTGGTTTTGGTACGCTGGAAGAAATTCTGGAAGTAATAACGCTGAAACAGTTAGGGTATCACAACAAAGCTGTTGTTTTCATCAACACCAATGGGTTTTATGATGATTTGTTCAGGCAGTTTGAACGATCATATGAGGAAAAATTTGCCAAGGAGAGCTATCGTAAACTTTATTTCGTTGCGAATAACGCTGCCGAAGCGATGAATTATATTCAGAATTACAAACCAGAGGAAGTAGTTAATAAGTGGTTTGAGGTTCCAACACGTTAATCAACAGGAAGGTAGAAATAGAAAGTTGATCCTTTTCCGACTTCCGATTTAACGTGAATTTTGCCTCCAAGCAATTCGATCAGATTTTTTGATATAGCCAGACCCAGACCAGTCCCGCCATAATTGGTCCCCTGACCTTGTTCGGCCTGCATAAAACGTTCGAATATTGATGTTTGCTGATTTTGCGGAATACCTATTCCGGTATCAGCAACGCTATAATGAATAAAATCACCTTCTTTTTCAACAGTTAATACAACTGAGCCGGAGGCCGTAAATTTTATCGCATTTCCTATCAGATTATCAAGTATTTGTCTTAATCTTATTTCGTCGGTCGATACAATCTGGTCTGCATCGATGTTTTTTTCTATTCTGAATTGAATGTCTTTATCATTTCTTGCAGCAAGTATTTCAGAATAATGATATTTAATTTCTCCAAGAAAGTTGTTCAGGCGGACAGTTCTTTTCCTGATAGTTAACAGGTTGGCTTCAATTTTCGAGATATCAATAATATCGTTTATCAGGTTGAGCAGAATTTCGCCATTTTTCCTGATCAGTTTTATGAAAATTGCTTTATCCTGTTCATCCTGGCTTTCGTCTTCCAGCAATTCAGAGAATCCCAGAATTGCATTCATTGGTGTGCGTATTTCGTGCGACATATTGGCCAGGAAAGCCGATTTCAGGCGGTCGCTCTCGGTAGCACGTTTTTGTTCTTTGATCAGTCTCTCTTCAATTTCCTTGCGCGACAAAACCATTTCGTTCGCCGCTTCGCCAGCGCGTTTAAACTCGTCGAAGTGGAGTTCTGAAGTTTTTAACTGGCTTAGGTTTGATTGCAGCGAAAAGAAAAAATTGAAAAATCGCTCAAAATCAGATCGATACTTTTGGTTAAATTGGTAAATTATTACAGCTTCAGAAAATAGGAGAATGAAAAATATTGCCAGAATCAACAGAATGCTCTTTCGCTGATCTTCGTATAACGCTTTTTGCTGTTGTTTTACACTCTGGTCAATCTCGTCCATGTAAAATCCTGCGCCAATAATCCAGTTATACTCTTTAAATAGTTTAACATACGAGCATTTTTCTGAAGGTACAGTCTCGTTTATCTTATTCCACTTATAGTAAAAATATCCTCCTTCAGGACTTTTCTTCACAACGTCGATTTGCTGCAAAAATACGGGATGCCTGGGATCACCGGTGCTGGTGATCATATTGAGATCTCCCTTATAAATCGCGCCATCCATAACCAGAGGCCTGCCATTTATATTATTCATAAAAACGTATCCGCCATGCCTGAACCTGACTGAACTGATTTTCTGAGCGATTTCGTCACGGAACTTGGGGAAATAATCATTTAAGTATTGTTTCGATCCGAAATACCAGTTGAAATGGCCAAACTTTTTTACAAAAGTTATCTTTCGGTGAGGGGCCGAGTCTGCGGTTGTTCCATTTCCAAGATCGTAATCAAGAAAACCTTCATCTTTTTGTGTCAGCAGATTTATTTCTTTCTGAATAACAGGTAATCCGTTTGAATCCTTGAATTGACTCATGTCTTTGCCGGTAAACTGAGGTTTTCTGGGGTAGTAAACGCCTGTTCCGTCTAAAGCTGAGATAAAGACCTCCTCATATTCCATATCGAATTGCAACGACGAGATCGTGGCTATAATTAACTCTTTTATCTCTTGTTCCGATTTCTTGCCTTTATATTTTTGATAGATAGATTCGGCAGTGTTGTATGCCTGTGCTACGTTATGTTTTATTCTATTGGTTATATCAGTCTTAAAGTATTCGTTTTGAATGCGGATATATTCGAGTTCATTGTTAACAATTTCCTGAATGTATAACTTTTGATTTTGAATGTATTCGTTACTCTTTTGTTTGCTTAATTTATTGAAATACAGGGTTTGCTGGAAAATCATGACACCACCAATGATTACAGTAATTGCTACTGTAATAACAATGAGGGTGCGGCTAAGGTAAGTTGAGATATTTGAAGAAACTCCTAATTTCTTGAAATAGCTTCCGGTCATTTTTATTGGTTTATCGAATTTGTAAATATAGGCAGATTTGAACTTCAACCAAGCATTTGAAGTTAAATACACAGGCAAAATTTACAGAAGTTTAGGGATTTGATTCTTTTAATGTTTGGAACGAATTTCTGTGGTAATTTTGCTTTATAGCCGCATTATTTGTATCGGAAAATATAGTTCATTTAATGGGCTTATGTATGTATAAATGTTTAACCTGCTGTTAAAATCTGTTAAACAAATTAAATGAATTACAAAAGCTAAAACACATATAAATGTTATGCGTTATCTTTAAAATTCAAAATAAAAAAGTCAGAAATTTCTAACAACAAAAAGTAAAAAGAGATGAAAAATTTAAAAACAGGATTATTTACATTGTTGGTGGCACTTGTTGGCGGATTTATTGCCTTATGGGCTTACACACGGTATTTCGACAATCCCAAAATATTGACTGTACAACAGGAACAGTCGATGCGATACGCCAGTTTACCAACTACCGGCTCAGGTGAATTGCCAGATTTGACATTTGCTGCAGAAAATTCAGTTCATGCGGTTGTGCATATTAAAGTTACCCAAAAGGGGGGCTATTACAGTTCCAATAATATTTTCGATTACTTTTTTGGGAATGGACCACGTACTCAGCAGGAACCTATTCGGCAGGGTGTTGGTTCAGGTGTAATTATTTCTCCTGATGGTTATATTGTAACCAATAATCATGTGGTTGACGAAGCCGACGAAATCTCTGTTGTGTTAAACGATAAACGCGAGTTTAAAGCAAAGCTGATTGGAACCGATCCTTCAACAGATATCGCTTTGGTTAAAATTGATGTATCAGGATTACCTACACTTCGGTTTAGTAATTCGGATAATCTTAAGTTAGGAGAGTGGGTACTTGCTGTTGGAAATCCTTTTAATCTCACATCAACTGTAACTGCCGGTATTGTAAGCGCTAAGAGCCGGGATATTGGAATTAATCCCGATCAAATGCGTATTGAATCATTCATTCAAACCGATGCTGCAGTGAATCCCGGAAATAGTGGAGGCGCATTGGTGAATACCAGAGGGGAACTGGTTGGGATAAATACAGCAATAGCCTCTCAAACTGGATCGTACAGTGGTTATTCGTTTGCAATACCATCAAATATTGTACAGAAAGTTGTTGCCGATCTCAGGGAATATGGTGATGTGCAACGTGCTTTGTTGAATGTAAATATTGGAGATATAAATGCTGAAGTAGCAAAAAAATATAATCTGGATAAAATTGAAGGCGTATTTATTGGTCGGGTTTTGCCAGGTGGTGCCGCTGAAATGGCCGGAATTCAGGATAACGATGTCATTATCAGTGTAGATAATGTGCCTGTAAATTCTACTGCAGAACTTCAGGAGCAAATAGGGAAGCACCGGCCAGGCGATAAAGTGACGATTCTAATAAAAAGAGATAATAAAAAGAAACCATTTAACGTAACGCTTCGTAACAAGCACGGAGATACGGAAATTGTGAAGGGTGATGATAATCCCGACGATATTTTTGGTGCGAAATTTGTTGCAGTTTCCGACCGCGACAAAGAAGAATTAGGAATTCGTTATGGTGTTAAAATTACGGAATTGAATAATGGCAAATTTAAAGATGCCGGAATAAAAAAGGGATTCATCATAACGCAAGTCAATAAAAATGCTATTTCTGATGTCGAAGATTTTAAACGAATAATTAAAAATTCAAGAGGTGGAATATTGGTCGAAGGGATTTATCCAAATGGCGAAGTTGCTTACTATGTTTTCGGAAATTAATTCCAAATAAAATGAAGCTATTGGTTATTAAATTGTAAACAATAACCAAACAAAAAAAACCATTTGAATTATTGACCTCAAAAGCCTATATTTGCACGCTATTTTTTTGAAGGGTATATGAGACAATTAAAGATTACAAAATCGATCACCAACCGGGAGAGCGCTTCTTTAGATAAGTATCTGCAGGAGATTGGTAAAGAAGAGCTTATCACTGTTGAGGAAGAAGTGGAGTTGGCACAGCGGATTAAAAAAGGTGATCAGGCTGCACTCGAGAAACTAACGCGGGCAAATCTGCGGTTTGTCGTTTCTGTAGCAAAACAATACCAGAATCAGGGATTAAGTTTGCCTGACCTTATTAATGAGGGTAACCTGGGATTGATTAAAGCTGCTGAAAAGTTTGATGAAACCAGAGGTTTTAAGTTTATTTCTTATGCCGTTTGGTGGATTCGTCAATCTATCCTTCAGGCATTGGCCGAGCAGTCAAGAATTGTTCGCTTACCTTTAAATCAGGTAGGTTCGCTGAATAAAATCAATAAAGCTTTCTCAAAGTTTGAACAGGAAAACGAACGTAAGCCTTCTCCGGAAGAACTTGCTGACGCGTTGGAATTACCTGCAGATAAAGTAGCAGATACCCTTCGGGTTTCCGGTCGTCATATTTCTGTTGACGCCCCTTTTGTTGAAGGAGAAGATAACAGCTTACTTGATGTGCTGATCAACAATGATTCTCCAAATGCTGACCGTGCTTTGATGATGGAATCATTGGCCCGTGAAATAGAACGTGCTTTGGCCACACTTACCGAGCGTGAAAGCGACATCATTCGAATGTTTTTTGGAATCGGTTGCCAGGAAATGACTCTTGAGGAAATAGGAGAGCGTTTCGGTTTAACCAGGGAAAGGGTTCGCCAGATAAAGGAAAAGGCAATACGACGCCTGAGGCATACTTCAAGAAGTAAATTACTGAAGACTTATTTAGGATAATTAATACAGGAAAAACCGCCATCGAGCGGTTTTTTTATTTCTCTTCCAAGCAGATTTCTTCAAAGAAAAAAGCCGACCCTCTGGCCGGCTTTTCATACCACAAACAAGATCAACCAATCAAACAAATTGGTTAATTAAAACCTAGCTATTTACATAGCTAATCACGCGTCTTTATAACTTAATCTTCCTCAAAAAAGGAAAGACTTCATTTTATCATCACTATATTTTCGGGAAGAGCTACATCTTAAAAGATGAATAACCCGTCAGCGATTGAGCCCGACAGTGCAAATATAAACAAAAGTGTTTTACTGACGTTTATAAATGTCAAAAAATCAGCTTGACACAAAGAAACTATTTTTTTGCTATTTGAGGCAAGCTGCATTTTGTATTGTTGCAAAATATTAGGCTTTTTTAAGATTACTTAACTTTTATCAGAAATTGCTTTCTCAATTTGTGCTAAGTTTAATTTTTAAGCTTCATAATTTCGCTGCCAGCGAGTAGAAATGCGCCGGTACCATAAACTTCCCAACTATCATCTGAGAAATTTTTCTTTGGATCTGCTCCAATGGGTTGGCACCATCCTACATGTCCATCGGGCTGTATTAAGGAGTTCAAACCTTTCCATGCTTTCTGAACTACTGGCAAATATGTCGCTTTATCTAATACACCATTGTTTATTCCCCAGGTTAAGGCATAGGTATAAAATCCGGAGCCACTGGCTTCTCCTCCCGGATATGAAGCCGGGTCAAGTAAACTTGCTCTCCACAAACCATCAGCTTGTTGCAGGCTGGCAATTTTTGCGGCCATCTCTTTAAATACTTTTTCGTAGAAAGAGCGTTCTTTATAATCTTTTGGTAATTCGTTCAGAAGTAAAGCCAGTCCTCCCATGACCCAGCCATTTCCTCTCGACCAGAAAATCTTCTTACCGTTTGCTTCTCGGCGGTCAGAAGCATCACCTTTAATAACGTAGCCTAAATCTCGGGCAAAAAGGTGTTCTTCTTTATCGTAAAGCATATCATAACATTCATGGTAAAGCTTATCGCTATGCTCCATATATTTTTTGTCGCCGGTTGTCATCGAAAGTTTTACCAATGCCGGAGGGGCCATAAATAATGCATCGCACCACCACCAGGTTATTTTCTGAATTCCTTTTGGTTGGTATGGCGTTGCCATGAATTTGTCCATTTGAGCAATAAACGGATCGATCATTTTATTGTCTTTTTTTACCCGAAAAGCATCAACATACGTTTGGCAAATGGCATGGTCATCAGCATGTTCGAGTCTCGGACCTGGTTTCCACTGATTTTTTTCACCCATTTCAATCATAGCATTCAGGTAATTTTTGTCTCCGGTTGCGTTATAAGCTGCTGAAACTCCGGCATAGAATGCGCCATTGGTCCAGTCCCATAGTTCGTGTTTTGGGTTGGCGAATTGCCACATTGCGGCTTTAAGCATTACCTTTTTGATTTCTTTTGGCTTAAAACATTTGTCTTGCTGATTCTTTGAAAAACCAGCTGCCGAAATGAGCATGAGGACAAGCAAGAAAGAAAGTGATCTTTTCATTTTTGTTGATTTAAGTTTAGTTATTGCAATCGATTGTACAAACATACACAATCGTTTTAAATTTCAAAATCATTTGCTCAATTCACCAGGGCAGGATGAAATACATGCTTTACAATTTTTGTTTTCAGTTGAATTCATATTAAAAAAACGTAAAGTTGGCAAAACTGTAATTCGTTGTCTTGTTTTAGTTTCAGATTATAACTATAATTGCAGCATCAAAATAAAAACAGAGATGATTAAAACAAACAAACATTACGGCCACCATCACGGAAATCTATCGAGCAGGTAGGCTGTAATTGTTTTGATGTTTATCAAAGATATTAACCCAACAGAAGGCTTACCACAACGGTAAGCCTTTTTTTATTTTAAAACCCCCGAAAATGGAAGGAATTTTAAAAATTGCAGTTCAAACAAAAGGTCGGTTAAACGAAGATTCACTGAAACTTATCGATGAAGCTGGAATCAAGCTCCCGCTAAGTTCGCGAAAGCTTATTTCAACAGCAACTAATTTCCCGTTGGAAGCGCTTTTCCTGCGTGATGACGATATTCCGCAGGCTGTAGCGATGGGTGTTGCGGATATCGGTGTGGTTGGCGAAAACGAAATGCTCGAGAAGAAGGAAAATGTGGTGATTGCCAAACGTCTTGGCTTCAGCAAATGCAGGCTTTCATTGGCCATTCCGAAGGATGATGTTTACGAAGGAGTTGAGTATTTCAACGGAAAGAAAATCGCCACTTCATATCCTGAAATTCTTCGCGATTTTTTCAAGGAAAAGAACATCAATGCTGAAATTCACGTCATTACTGGTTCGGTGGAAATTGCTCCGGGTATAGGCCTGGCCGACGCCATTTTCGATATTGTGAGTTCAGGAAGTACTTTGGTCAGTAATCGCTTGAAAGAGGTTGAAGTGGTGGTGAAATCGGAAGCGGTTTTGATTGCCAATCCAGTGCTTTCCGCAGAAAAACAAGCCATTCTGGATGAATTGATTTTCCGCATGGAATCGGTTCAGCGTGCCGAAAAGAAGAAATACATTTTGCTGAATGCGCCAAACGAAAAGCTGGCTGAAATCGAATCGTACTTACCCGGCATGAAAAGCCCAACCGTGATGCCTTTGGCCGAAGAGGGCTGGAGTTCGGTTCACTCGGTGATTGAAGAGAAAGACTTCTGGGAGATCATTGGCAAATTGAAAGCCTCCGGTGCTACAGGAATTTTGGTTATCCCAATCGAAAAAATGATTTTCTAGACGAATGAAGCTCAAACAAATCATATTTTTCATCATTCCCTGCTTCATATGGGGATCAACCTGGTTTGCCATCAAATTTCAGTTGGGACAGGTCGATCCGCTGGTGTCGGTGGCCTACCGGTTTTTTATCGCCGGGATATTGCTGCTTGTCTTTTGCGGCATCAGGAAACTGAATATGCGTTACACCTTGGTTGAGCATTTACGCATGGCTTTGCAGGGGTTGATTTTGTTTGGGTTCAATTACTGGCTGGTGTATCTGGCCGAAACGAGTATGTCGAGCGGGGTGGTGGCCATGATTTTTTCACTGTCCATCTTCGCCAACATCTTTTTCAATTATTTCTTGCTGAAAGGAAAATTGCGACCAGAGGTGCTTGCCGGAGCTGTGCTTGGAATTTTGGGCACGGTGCTCATTTACAGCCACGAAATAAATGGTCCGCAGGATTTGAATATCGGTTATGCGGCTCTTTTGTTTTGTTTCGGATCGATCATTCTGGCTTCGCTCGGAAATATTTTGTCGAAATTTAACCAATCGAAAAAGCTGCCGGTGTTGCAAACCAATGCGTTTAGCATGACTTATGGAAGTTTGGCCATGATGCTGATGGTGCCGCTTTCAGGAAAAAGTTTTTCGTTTGAGCCAACTTTGCCTTACGTTCTGTCGTTGCTCTATTTGGCAGTTTTCGGGTCGATTGTGGCATTCACTGTTTACCTGAAATTGGTGGGAGATATTGGTCCCGACCGCGCTGGTTATGCCACTTTGCTCACTCCTGTCATCGCGCTGGTAATTTCGTCGTTTTTCGAAAACTATACATGGACATTGATTGCTGCTGCCGGAATCTTACTTTTGTTTGCCGGCAATGCCATTGCTCTAAAATTGATACCCTTAAAAAGAAAAAACAGTGAAGCGGTTTAACAATCCCCCGAAGAATGAATGGGCCGAAATTCTGAAGCGCCCGATGTTCGATGTGTCAGAACTTTCGACCTCGGTGTCGCAGGTTCTTGCCGATATCAAACAAAATGGAATACAGGCAATTCAGAAATATACTGAAAAGTTTGACGGCGTTTTTATACAGGATTTCACTGTTTCTGAAGGCGAATTTGCCGAAGCAGCAAGCTCGTTAAATCCTGAATTGAAAAATGCAATTGAGGTTGCAGCCAACAATATTTTCAAGTTTCATCAGGCGCAAATGCCCGAAACCAAAAGGGTGGAGACCATGCCGGGCGTGGTTTGCTGGCAAAAACCGGTTGCCATCGAAAAAGTGGGTTTGTATATTCCAGGAGGATCGGCACCGCTGTTTTCAACGGTTTTGATGTTGTCAATCCCGGCGAAAATTGCAGGCTGCAAGGAGATTGTCTTGTGCACGCCGCCTGACAAAGAGGGAAAAATCAATCCGGCTATTTTGTTTGCAGCCCAGCATGTTGGCGTATCCAAAATATACAAATTGGGCGGAATTCAGGCGATTGGCGCTATGGCTTATGGCGTGGATGTGGTGCCAAAAGTGGACAAGATTTTTGGCCCCGGAAACCAGTACGTGATGGCCGCCAAGCAGTTGGTAAGCATTAGCGATGTGGCTATCGACATGCCTGCAGGTCCGTCGGAAGTGGCAGTGATGGCCGACCAATCGGCAAATCCTGCATTCATCGCGTCTGATTTGTTGTCGCAGGCCGAGCACGGTCCCGATAGCCAGGTGGTGCTGGCAACCAACAATGCAGAATTAGTCGATCTGGTTGAAAAAGAATTGGTTGCCCAGATAAATGAGCTTCCGCGCAAAGCCATTGCAGAAAAAGCTTTGCTGAATAGTCAGGCCATTGTACTGAATTCAGTGGACGAAATGATTGAAATGATCAATGTTTATGCGCCAGAGCACCTGATTATTTCGATGAAAAATTACCTGCAGATTGCTGAAAAGATTGTCAACGCCGGATCGGTTTTCCTCGGAAATTACACACCTGAAAGTGCTGGTGATTATGCCTCTGGAACCAATCATACCCTGCCGACCAACGGTTGGGCGCGCTCGTTCAGCGGCGTAAATCTGGAAAGTTACATGAAGAAAATAACCTTTCAGGAAATTAGTTCCGAAGGAATAAAAACTTTGGGGCCGGTGATTGAAAAAATGGCTGCCGCCGAGTTGCTCGATGCACATAAAAACGCGGTGACGCTTCGCCTGAAAGAGATAAATAAATAAACCACATAGACACATAGAACACATAGTTTTATAATTTGTAGTGTGACCTATGTGCCTATTGTGGTTCAAATAAAACTAATATGAACTTAGAAAAGTTACTTCGAAATAATATAAAAGCGCTGAAACCGTATTCATCGGCGCGCGATGAGTTTTCGGGCGAGGCCGAGGTTTTCCTCGATGCCAACGAAAACCCGTTCAACAAACCGTACAATCGCTACCCTGATCCGTTGCAATGGACTTTAAAAGAGAAAATTGCCGAGATCAAGCAGGTTGCTCCTGAAAAGATTTTCCTCGGAAATGGCAGTGATGAACCTATTGACATCATTTTCCGTGCTTTTTGCGAACCGGGTGTAGATAATGTGGTGTCAATCGATCCAACCTACGGAATGTACCAGGTGGCCGCCGATATTAACAATGTTGAGGTGCATAAGGTAAAGCTGAATTCGGAATATCAGTTTAAAGCTGCCGATTTGCTGAATGCGGCAAACCTTTATACCAAAGCGATGTTCATTTGTTCGCCTAATAACCCAACAGCCAACCTTCTGGATAAAACGGAGATTGTCAAACTTCTATCTGAATTTGAAGGTTTGGTAGTTGTTGATGAGGCGTACATCGATTTTGCTCCTGAAAGCAGTCTGCTGCCAGAGTTGGATAATTACCCCAACCTGATTGTGCTGCAAACTTTCTCGAAAGCATGGGGAATGGCCGGAATCCGTCTGGGAATGGCTTTTGCGCAGCCTGAAATCATAAAGGTTTTCAACAAGGTGAAATACCCATACAACATCAATATTCTGACGCAAAAAAAAGCGCTCGAATTGCTGGACAAAGCTCCCGAAAAGGAAGAATGGGTAAAGGTAATTCTCGAAGAGCGGGATAAAATGGTGCGCAAGCTGTTTAAATTTCCGTTTGTTCAGGTAGTTTACCCATCGGATGCTAACTTTGTTTTGGTAAAAATGAACGATGCACGAGGAATTTACGAGTACCTGACTGAACAAAAAATCATTGTTCGAGACCGCTCGAAAGTGGCACTCTGCGACGACTGTTTGCGCATAACCATCGGCTCGGCAAAAGAGAACAAGAAATTGAGAAAAGCGCTTAAAAAGCTGATATAACATGAAAAGAGCATTATTTATCGACCGCGACGGCACTTTAATCGTTGAGCCAGCCGACGAGCAGATCGACTCGCTGGAAAAGCTCGAGTACTTGCCGAAGGTGTTTCGCAATATGCACTTTATTGCCAAAAACCTGTCGTACGAACTGGTGATGGTGACCAATCAGGATGGACTGGGTACGGCCAGTTTTCCCGAAGACACTTTTTGGCCGGCGCACAACAAAATGCTGAAGGCATTGGAGAACGAAGGCGTGGTTTTCGACGATATTCTGATCGATCGTCATTTTCCACACGACAATGCACCAACCCGCAAACCGGGAACCGGAATGATGGGCAAATATTTGGATGGCAGCTACGATTTGGCTAACAGCTATGTGATTGGCGACCGTTTGACTGATATTCAGTTGGCCAAAAATCTTGGTGCAAAAGGCATTTTGATAAACGATGGCTCGCTCGTGAATGAACTTCAGGAAAAAGGTTTAGCCGAATATTGTGTTCTTATTACCAACGATTGGGACGAAATTTACGCTAAAGTTGCCGCTCCTGAACGCACAGCAACGGTGGTGCGCAATACCAAAGAAACGAAAATCAGCATCGAATTGAACCTCGATGGAACCGGCAAAGGTAATATTCACACCGGAGTCGGCTTTTTTGATCATATGCTTGACCAGATTGCCCGCCATTCAGGTGTAAACCTGACTATTCAGGTGGACGGTGATTTGGAAGTTGACGAACACCACACCATTGAAGATACTGGTTTGGCTTTGGGCGAAGCATTTAAACTGGCTTTGGGTGACAAGCGCGGCGTTGAGCGCTACGGCTATTGCTTGCCAATGGATGACTGTCTTGCGCAGGTAGCCATCGATTTTGGCGGTCGTCCGTGGATTGTCTGGAATGCCGAATTCAAACGCGAAAAAGTGGGAGACATGCCAACCGAAATGTTCTTTCATTTCTTTAAGTCGTTTTCCGACACAGCTTTGGCTAACCTTAACATTCAGGCTGAGGGAACCAACGAGCACCATAAAATTGAAGGTATTTTCAAAGCGTTGGCACGAGCTATCAAAATGGCCATCCGGAAGGATGTGTTTAACTTTGAATTGCCATCAACAAAGGGAACTCTATAAACCGAATAGAAAAACAACATATGACTGTAGATAAAAGCAAATCAACCGCGATTCTCCTGATTCACTGCCCAGACAAACAGGGACTTCTGGCATTGGTAACCGAGTTTATCAATTCCAATAATGGGAACATTTTGTACCTCGATCAGCATGTCGATCGCGAGGAAAAGCTGTTTTATATGCGTGTTGAGTGGGATTTGGCTAATTTCAGCATTCCAAAAGATAAGCTCAAAGATTATTTCTCGACACTCATCGGACAAAAAAATCAGATGACTTTTGAGATTCATTTTTCGGAAGAAAGGCCACGTATGGCCATTTTTGTTTCGAAAATGTCGCATTGCCTGTTCGACCTTTTGGCCCGCTACACGGCTGGCGAGTGGAACGTCGAAATCCCAGTCATTATTAGTAATCATCCGGATATGGCCGACGTTGCCCGTAGGTTTGATATTGAATACCATATGTTTCCGGTGACAAAAGATAACAAAGCTGAACTCGAAGCTCAGGAAATTGCCCTGATGGAAAAATACAAGGTCGATTTTATCGTGTTGGCGCGCTACATGCAAATCATCAGTGATGAATTTATTACGCATTATCCGAACCGGATTATCAATATTCATCATTCGTTCTTGCCGGCTTTTGTAGGTGCCAAACCGTATCACGCCGCCTATCAGCGCGGGGTGAAAATTATCGGCGCAACCAGTCATTACGTGACTACCGAGCTTGATGCCGGGCCAATTATCAAGCAGGATGTAACTCGCATCAGTCATAAAGACACTGTGAACGATTTAGTAGCCAAAGGGCGCGACCTTGAGAAAATCGTGTTGTCGAAAGCAGTCAGCAAGCATATTGACCATAAAATATTGGTTTACAACAACCGGACAGTTGTATTTAGCTAAAACATAACATCATGAAAAAAATCATTTTAATGGTACTGATGGGAATAAGTATTTCAGGAATTGCGCAAACGATTAAAAAGGAAATTCCTGCCGATTACGGATACATTGTGAAAATTGGGCAACAGGTTCCCGATTTTTCAACAACTACTACTGATGGCAAAACTGTGAAAATGTCTGATCTGAAAGGCAAGATCGTGATGCTTCAATTCACCGCCAGTTGGTGTGGAGTTTGCCGCAAAGAAATGCCACATATTGAAGCCGATATTTGGAATAAGTATAAAGACAACAAGAATTTTGCGCTCTTCGGAATTGATTTGGATGAACCGGTTGAGAAAGTTCAGGCATTTGCCAAACAGATTCCGGTTACTTATCCGCTATTGCTCGATCCGAAAGGTGGTATTTTTTATCAGTTTGCTGAAAAAAATGCAGGTGTAACCCGCAACGTAATTATCGACAAAACGGGCAAAATCGTATATATGACAAGGCTTTATAAAGAAGAAGAATTTGCTGAAATGAAGTCGGTGATTGCTGAGTTGTTGAAATAAATGTAGCGCGTAGCAGAATCGAACTGCCATTGCCGGATTGAGAAACCGGATTCCTAACCGTTAGAAGAACGCGCCGTTTGCAAGAGTAAATTTACTAAGAGATCAGCTTCGTTGTTCTCTGGTTAACAAGAAAAATACATGAACATTGTCATAATCAAATACAACGCCGGAAACATTGAGTCGGTCAACAATGCACTGCTGCGATTGGGCGTTTCGGCTGAGATCACCGGCGATCACGACAAAATCCGGAATGCAGACAAGGTCATTTTCCCGGGAGTGGGAGAGGCGAGTACTACCATGGCCTACCTGAAAAAAGAAGGACTCGACAAGTTGATCCCAGAACTGAAGCAGCCGGTTTTGGGCATTTGCCTTGGTTTGCAATTGATGTGCAGTCATTCTGAAGAAGGCGACACCCCTTGTTTGGGCATTTTTGAGGAAAAGGTAAAACGCTTTATTCCTGAACCGGGAATGGAATTCATCACCAAAGTGCCGCACATGGGCTGGAACAGTATCACCCAATTGAAGAGTGGTATTTTTGATCAGTCAATTGACAATCAGTACGTCTATTTCGTGCATTCGTATTATGCAGCCGTGGGCGAGCATACTGCCGCCGTTTGCAATTACATCAATCCGTTTAGCGCGGCACTGCACAAAGACAATTTCTACGCAACCCAGTTTCACCCCGAAAAAAGCGGAACGGTGGGAGCACGGATATTAGAAAACTTCCTGAGGTTGTAACCCTGATTAACGATTGAAGATAAACGATCATCGATTTAAGATTAAAAATATGACACCACGAGAATTAGAAGATCGACTTATTGCTTTTGCAGTGAACATTATTCGATTGTCGGATGGGATAAAACCGTCGGTAGGAGGGAAAAATTTATCGGAGCAAATTGTTCGGTCTAGTTCGTCAACGGCATTGAATTATGGCGAAGCTCAAAGTGCCGAATCTCCAAAGGATTTTGTTCATAAACTTGGAATTTGCCTCAAGGAAATGCGTGAGACTTTTATAAATCTTCGGATCATTGATGGAGCAAAACTCCATGCCGATCAACAACTTTTAGAACAGTCAAAAACGGAGTGTAATGAGCTCATCTCAATCTTTGTAAAGAGCATTGAAACAAGCAAGCGAAAACAGGGAACTCTACCGCCTAAATAAATCGTTAATCATCAATCCATAATCTCTAATCGTTAATCAAATATGATCACAATTATCCCAGCCATAGACCTTATAGATGCCAAATGCGTGCGTTTGTCGCAAGGCGATTACAGCCAGAAAACGGTATACAACGAAAACCCGCTGGAGGTCGCCAAAATGTTTGAAGGTGCCGGGATTACCCGTTTGCACCTGGTCGATTTGGATGGCGCCAAAGCCAAACACATCGTCAATTATAAAGTGTTGGAAACGATTGCCTCAAGAACCAGTTTGGTTATCGACTTTGGCGGTGGACTAAAATCGGATGAGGACTTGCGTATTGCTTTTGAAAGCGGAGCACAAATGGTAACCGGAGGAAGCATTGCAGTAAAAGATCGCGAAACATTCCTAAATTGGATTGAAACATACGGTGCGGAGAAGATCATTTTGGGAGCCGATGCCAAAGACAAAAAGATTGCTGTAAGCGGTTGGCAGGAAGTTTCGGAACTGCCTATTCTGGATTTTATCGAAAGTTATACTGAAAAAGGTATTCAGAAAGTCATCTCCACTGACATTGCCCGCGATGGCATGTTAACCGGCCCAAGCATCGATCTCTACAAAGAAATTATGACTCAATTCCCAGAACTCGGGCTCATTGCCAGTGGCGGAATTGCCACCATGAAAGACATTTACGAACTCGATGAAATGGGCATTCCCGGAGTTATCACTGGGAAAGCGATTTATGAGAATAGAATTACGTTGGCGGAAATAAGCAAATTCATCTCTGAATAAAAAACGATGATTGATCGGGGTTCTAGAATAGAAAATATTTGGCACATTTATCATTTCAGTAGAGAATGCTACAATATTGCTACATACTTTGTAAATCCGTTAACCCATGAGGAAAAAGAAATATTTAGAAACGACAATTCTTTATCTTTTGTCCAGCATATATTTTTTAGGACAGCATTAATTGAGCTCAATAAGCTTACAAATGATTCTAATAATGATGTCTATAATATTCACAGATATCTCAGAAATTTCAGATGCTCAAAAAATAAAAATCTTCCTAATGAGCAAATTGCTTCTTGGGAGAATAGATTAGAAGAACTTAAAGATTCAATTAACCATGTTTATATACTTAGAAATAAATTCTACGCACATTCTGATAAAGACCCAAATACATTTTTGGATAGAATCAATTCAGGTAACAACATCGAGATTGAAGCTCTGTATATCCTTATTGGTGAAATAATTCAAAAAATATATGAATTAGAAGGTGGAATGGCATTAACCGAAGATTTTGAGTTTCGAAATGGAGATATTGGGATTTTGAGAAACTATGCAGAACTCTATCGATTAAGAATGAATGACTTAATCAATAATTGCAATAAGATTTAAGCCATCGATAAAAACCAAGATTAAAGCTATGCTAGCAAAACGAATCATACCATGCCTGGATATTAAAGACGGTCAGACCGTGAAGGGCATCAACTTTGTGAATATTAAAAGTGTTGGCGATCCGGTTGAACTGGGTGCGCTGTATGCAGAGCAGGGAGCTGATGAACTGGTTTTCCTTGACATCACGGCCACGCACGAAGGTCGCAAAACCTTTGTGGAACTGGTGAAACGGATCGCCCGCGAAATCAATATCCCGTTTACCGTTGGGGGTGGAATCAGTGAATTGAAGGATGCCGATGCTCTTTTGAATGCTGGTGCTGATAAAATCAGCATCAACTCATCAGCGGTTCGCAATCCGAAACTGATCGACGATCTGGCGCTGAATTTTGGCAGTCAGTTCGTAGTTTTGGCCATCGATGCTCGCGGCGAAAACGATCATTGGACAGTGACCGTGAATGGTGGCCGCATTCCAACTGACAAAGAACTGTTTTCGTGGGCCAAGGAAGGCGAAAGCCGTGGTGCTGGCGAAATTCTTTTTACCTCAATGAACCATGACGGAACAAAAGCTGGTTTTGCCAACAAGGAACTGGCAAAAATGTCGGAGATGCTAAGTATTCCAATCATTGCTTCCGGAGGTGCAGGAAATATGGATCATTTTGTAGATGTATTCACTGAAGGAAAAGCCGATGCCGGATTGGCTGCAAGCATTTTCCACTACAAGGAAATTGCCATTCCGGATTTGAAACATTATCTTCAGTCAAAAAATATTCCTATCAGACTGTAATCTTTAGTTTTATGAAACTTTTCCTTGTTTTTATCTGCGTTTGCTGTACTTTCTCGGTTTTTGCCCAACGAAATATTGAAAGTGAGTTGTTGTCTCAAAGTCCTAATTGTGAAAATGTTGCGTACAATTCATCCCGGCTGATAGACCGTTATTTTAATAGCAAGAATTATGATTCGATAAATGTAGTTTGCAATAAATGGGAAGAATTTTGTGGTGTAACTGAACCCGTATTCCGGTTGAAAGTTTTGTTGCAGATTCAGAATAAGGTATTTACGGAAGAATGGATAGAACGCGACTACTTATTAAACTACATTTTTCTCTATTTTGATCGATTGGATTATGCCAAGGAATCAAATTCAAAACTGGTTTATGAACGTTATAAAATACCTTTTGGATATATTCCGCTAAACTCTCCGTTTGATGATTTGACTGTTATGTGGGCAAATTCGATGCTTGAAAGTAGGTCTCTTCAGCCAATTGAAAAAGCGTTTTGTTTGCTCTATTCCAATCAATCCGATGCTTTTTGGAAATTATTAAAGAGTCAGGAGATTGACGGTACGAAATTACATACGGTATATCAGGAGCAGACAAGGAAAGCCACCCGAATGGGCGAGGCTAACATTGGATTTATGTCGGGCGTAATGATTCCTTCGGGTAATTTATTGGAATACATTGGTGTTAAACCACAGTTTGGGCTTCAGTTCGGGTATAAAGTCAATAAAGTTCAGTACGATTTATCCATTTTGTTAAGGTCGGGCAATTCGAGGAAAGAATACCAGATTATCTATCAGGGCGAACCAAAAATAACCGACCATTATCTTGGTGGTTATGTTGGACTGGATTTAGCCTACGAGTTGGCCAGAAAAAAGCGGAGCGAATTCGATCTTGTTGGCGGTATAGCGTATGATGGGTTCGATGTTGTTGAAGGAGATACTGAAAAAGATATAAAAGGCAAGTCGCTAAACTCGTTAAATCTTAACTTTGGACTTGGTTACCGATTCTGTGGCAAGAAATTCAACTATCTTGGAATACAGACGAAGTACAATTTTGTGAATTATAAAAACAGTGGTGGAACCGATTTCGGTGGAAACTATATTTCGATTGTTCTCACAGCAAACCTGTTTGGGAATATTCAAAAGAATCAAATGATCGAAAATCTTAGAATGAAATGAGCATGATTTGCAGAAACACCAATCATAATGATTGTTTCCAAATTATGCGAATCTCATTTGGTAATTAAAAAACAAACACATGAAATAAAAAATGGAAAATACTCAATTAGATTTTAGCAAACTGAATGGCCTTATACCAGCAATTATTCAGGATAATACCACCAACGTGGTTTTGATGTTGGGTTTCATGAACGAAGAGGCTTTGGCTAAAACCGAAGAAACCGGGCAGGTAACTTTTTTCAGCCGCAGCAAAAACCGCCTGTGGACAAAGGGGGAAGAATCAGGGAATTTCCTAAATGTAGTTTCAATTGCCTCAGACTGTGACAACGATACGCTCCTGATCAAGGTGAACCCGGTAGGACCGGTTTGCCACACAGGTGACGACACCTGTTGGGGAGAAACTAACGAAGAAAGCGATATTCAGTTTCTGGAATATTTACAGGATTTTATCGATCAGCGTAAAATCGAAATGCCTGAAGGTTCATATACCACTTCGTTGTTTCAGAAAGGAACACGCAAAATTACCCAGAAAGTGGGAGAGGAGGCCGTTGAAACCATTATTGGAGCGATGGCTAACGATGATGAGAATTTCTTATACGAGGGTGCCGATTTATTGTATCACCTCATTGTTTTGCTTACACATAAGGGCTACCGGATCGAAGACTTGGCACGCGAATTGAGGAAAAGACACAAATAAACTGCCTTTCTGAAGATCACTTAAATTATGAAATATTCAGGTTGGCAGTGAAGTCAACAACCTTTTAACACCAAACTTGAATATGAAATCATTAATAAAATCTTCAGGATTAGTACTTTTCGTTTTGTTGCTGAATTCATGCGGCATTAATCGGCCAATTTCAACACTAAAGCCTTCCAATAATGGGACTTATGCGGTTGATTACCTGTTTGAACATGACGGGTGTAAAGTTTACAGGTTTCAGGATATGGGCCGGTGGTTTATTTTACAAACTGTTCGGGCGATGTGACCAGTTTTCAGAACGATTCGGTACAATCGCACATCATAAACACAGTAAGAAAAAGTCTGACTATATATAAATCGCAGACTCAATCCAATAAGCGTTGATTATTAAAAGCTTTGAGAAATAGAAAAAGGCAGAGAATTTCATTACGAAAATCCCTGCCTTTTTTATGCCCGAATGTGCCTTAATTGTTAAAAGAGTAAGATTTACACAAACTTAACCTGGCAGATCACGTAAATAACGTTTCGGTAGGATTATTCGGCTATCTTTGCGCCTTCATTTTTGAAACCTATGCAGAAGATTAGAAACATTGCGATTATTGCGCACGTTGACCACGGAAAGACAACTCTGGTTGACAAGATGATTTACCATTGTAATACCATCAAGGAACACGAAAAGAAACAAGAGTTGATTCTGGACAACAACGATCTGGAACGAGAACGAGGAATTACCATTCTGGCCAAGAATGTTTCTGTAATTTATAAAGACATTAAAATCAACATTATAGACACTCCTGGTCACGCCGACTTTGGAGGTGAGGTTGAACGCGTGTTGAATATGGCCGACGGTGTATTGCTATTGGTTGATGCCTTTGAAGGAACCATGCCGCAAACCCGTTTTGTATTGTCGAAAGCCCTGGCATTAGGTCTGAAACCTATTGTAGTTGTAAACAAGGTTGACAAACCGAATTGTCGTCCTGAAGAAGTTCATGAGCAGGTTTTCGACCTGATGTTCAGCCTGAACGCTACTGAAGAGCAGTTGAATTTCCCTACAATTTATGGTTCGGCCAAACAAGGCTGGATGTCGGACGATTGGAAAAAACCGGCTGACAATATAGGTCCGTTGCTCGATGCTATCATCAAATATATTCCGGGGCCAGTTGCCAATCCGGGCACACCACAGGTTTTGATCACATCACTCGACTACTCTTCATATGTTGGTCGTATCGCTATCGGGCGTATTCATCGTGGTGATTTGCGCGAAGGTATGAATGTTACCCTGGTTAAACGCGATGGATCGGTTAAACGTACTAAGATCAAGGAACTTCATACATTCACTGGTCTTGGTCGCCAGAAAGTTGAGCAAATGACATCAGGAGATATTTGTGCGATGGTTGGAATTGATGGTTTTGACATTGGCGATACCGTTTGTGATTACGAAAACCCGGAGCCGCTCGATCCGATTGCAGTTGACGAACCAACCATGAGCATGATGTTCATGATTAACAACTCGCCATTCTACGGAAAAGAAGGAAAATATGTGACTTCGCGCCACCTGAAAGACCGTCTGGAAAAGGAATTGGAGAAGAACCTTGCTTTGCGTGTAATGCCAACCGATTCAGCCGATTCGTACCTTGTTTACGGACGTGGTGTACTTCACTTGTCAGTTCTGATTGAAACAATGCGTCGCGAAGGTTATGAACTTCAGGTTGGACAGCCACAGGTTTTATATAAAGATATAGCTGGCGAAAAGTGCGAACCAGTTGAGGAAATGCATGTTGATGTTCCGGAAGAATATTCAGGGAAAGTAGTAGAAATGGTTTCATCGCGCCGAGGTGAAATGCGCAATATGGAGCGTAAAGGTGACCGGATTCACCTCGAATTTATGGTTCCTTCACGTGGAATTATCGGTCTACGTACCAATATGCTTACTGCAACTGCCGGTGAGGCTGTTATGAATCATCGTTTTATCGAGTATCAGCCGTACAAAGGGCCAATCGAAATCCGTAATAATGGTTCGTTGGTTGCATTGGAAACAGGTGCAGCATTTGCGTATTCGATCTGGAAACTTCAGGATCGCGGTTCATTCTTTATCGACCCGGGACAGGAAGTTTACGAAGGACAGGTGATTGGCGAGAACTCAAGAGCGGATGATTTGACAATTAACGTTTGCAAATCGAAGAAACTGACCAACGTTCGCGCTTCGGGATCCGACGAAAAAGCAAGAATTATTACACCTATAAAATTCAGCCTGGAAGAAGCGCTGGAATACATTAACAGCGACGAACTCGTTGAAGTAACCCCTCAGTCGATCCGAATGCGTAAGATTTATTTGAAAGAACACGAACGTAAACGCACAGCAAAGAACAACTAGTTGTTACTTGCATACAAATTATACCGGAACCGCTGATCAGAACTATGTTGATCAGCGGTTCTTTTTTGTTTATACTGCCTTGAATAGTGCTACCTGATTGGTATTATTTTCTTCAACATGTTTCTGATAATAACCTAATTAAACATAGCTTTTCCTGATATTATTTCGTATATTTTAATGTAAATATCAATAATTCAAAAACTGCGATTATGAATGTCATATCAACTTGCCTAACCGGAACTGCAACGATTCTGACGTGCAGAAAAATCGCTCAATCATTCAGCGAGAACATCTACGAACTCTCTTCCATCAGACGGAATTGGTCGCCTGATTACGCTTCCAACCTGAAAGAACGAATTGACAGGATAATGAATCAGTATTTTACTCACGAATCGATTAGTGAGCATCTTGAAATGCACAGCCAGTTTTATGAATTGATGGTTGCTGCGCTGAAAGATGTGAGCGTTTTTCGGGCTGAGTTAAAAGTTGATTTCAAGCATGATAAAGATTTTCTGGATGAAACTTTTGAGAATCTGGGATACGTTGATTTTTTCAGCGAAGCCAAAAATGGAGATCTTTTCAGCCTGTACAAAATGATGGCTACATTCAAGCGTAACATGACTCCGGAATTACACCAGATAATTCGGTCGAGAGGCATTAACGAGAATTTGGTAACTCGGTTACTTTCCTATAAAGAACAACTGAAAGATTTAAAGAATTGTTTCGATATTTCTCATGGGAAAGATCAGTTGAGCGCTGAACTGAAACATGAAATAAATGCTATTTATACCGAGATAAAAGATATTTGCCGCATTGCCAATGCGTATTATGAATTCGATCCGGCTCAACGCGACAGGTTTAATTTTTATAAAGTGATGATCAGACTAAAAAAGTCGACCTTTGAAAAGGTTTAAATAGGATGGTTTAAAGGGATAGTTTTTGTTTGAAAAAAGAATGCTGGGGAGGCCTAAGACTTCCCCAGCATTACTTTTTATGACAGAACTCCAGCCAATAATTGTCTGAAATTATTCCTGATCGTCAGAATCTTCGTCCTGAATTTCTTCTTCCTCTTCTTCGTCCGCATTGTAAACCACATCAAGGTCCTCGTCTTCAAAAACCTGTGGTTTGGTTACTTCCTTCAAAGGTTTCAGGTTCGCAGGAACAGGCTTGTTGGCATCGTCGCCAAAATAAGGGAATACATCCACAATATTACACACGGCCAGAGAAGTAGTTTGATAAGGCACCAGGATGTACGAAAGGCCTTCTTCAAGGCGCTGCAATGCCTGTTTAATATCGTCGGCTGCTACAAGGAAATAGTTGTTTATTTTCTTTTCCTTTCCGGCATTTTCGTCAATGGTAACAATGGCAATTTTGGCTTTGTACCACCATTCACCTTCTTCGTGAGGGAATATTTCAACAATATTCGATTTTTTGATATTATCAACAACAAATTCTCCACGAACCATTGTCTGTAATTGCTGAATAATACGTGTTTCAGCATCGGTGAAGGTGACGGCATCCACCAGGTAAACTTCGCTTACCTTACGCTCACGGCCATCATCGTCAATTTTTACATATTTTACTTTACACTCGAACCAGGTTTGCATACTTTAAAATTTTGATCTGCAAAGATATTTTCTCCCTCCGGATTTCAGAGCGAAAACCCGAATAGTTTTGCACAAAAGATAGAAGGGTTGAATGATGGATGGACTGATTTCAATTCAGGCCATCAGTAATTCAGGCCATCAACTTATCAGCCATGGCATTAGCCAAATCAATGCATTGCTGGTATTTGTCGGCTTTTAATGTCCCTTTTTCTTCAACGGGCTGATAAACCACTTCCCATTTAATAGTTTCGGCAAATTTCTGAAGGTTTTTTACACCACCGCCATTCCAGCCAAACGATCCGAATATACCCAGCAGATGGTCTTTTATTCCGTAGTGTTCAATTTTGGTTACCAGGTTTTCTACTGAAGGGAAAAGCTCGTTATTATAAGCAGCACTGCCCACAATAAATGCCTTGTATTTAAAGATGTCGCTGATAATGTATGAAGCGTGAGTTTTGGAAGCGTCGTAAATCCTAATGTTTTTTACTCCACGAACGGCAAGCTGACGGGCAATTACATCGGCCATCTTTGCAGTGTTACCGTACATCGAGCCATAAACGATTACTGCGCCCGGCTCGGTAGTGTATGTGCTCCATTGTTCGTAACGATCGAGGATGTAGTTAAGGTTGCTTCTCCAGATTGGACCATGGGTTGCAGCCAGCATTTTTACATCCAATGTCTGAACTTTTTTCAGCGCACGCTGTGTATGCGGACAATATTTACCTACAATATTGGTAAAGTAACGCATCACCTCTTCTTCGTAATGTGCCAGGTTCAGTTCATCGTCAAAAACTCCACCGTCGAGTGTGCCGAACGAGCCAAATGCATCGCCGGTAAACAATATTTTATTGGTATTTTCAAAAGTTACCATTGTTTCGGGCCAGTGAACCATCGGAATGGTGGTAAACGACAACCGGTGTTTACCTAATGGTAGTTCCGAATCGTCATAAACTTCCAGCATATTTTCACTGATTTTGTAATAGTTGGCTACCATGTCGAAGGTTTTCTTATTGCCAACAAGGGTAATCTCAGGATATTTTGCAACTACAGCTTTCAGTGCTCCCGAATGGTCGGGTTCCATGTGGTTAATCACCAGGTAGTCAACGTTACGTCCATTCGTCAATATTTCAATCTGATCGAGGTAATCGTCAATAAAAGTGCGTTCAACAGTATCGATCAGGGCAATCTTTTCATCAACAATAAGGTAGGAATTATAGGAAACTCCATGAGGAATTGGCCACAGATTTTCGAAAAGGTGTGTTCTGCGATCGTTTACTCCGAGATAAAAAATGTTTTCAGATAACTTAACTTGGTGCATATGTGTTTGTTTTTGACTGCATTTTAAAACTTTAGCGAAAATAAGCAAATTCGACCAAACAGAAGGTGTGTCTTTTTCATTCAAATAGAAATTAAGGAAAAGTTGATAAAACTTGCAGCAGTTGTTTTATCGCGATCTGATTGATAAAAGGGTTTCGTTCGAAACCGTACGATTGTCAAAAACATAATCGGTTTAATGTATTGATAATTAGAAATACGTTGATAAACTCTTGTTTTAACTTTATGCCTGAAGTTAGGTACTTCGGATGAAATGATTATTTTTATCGGAAAAACCAGGACAAACATGGATTTAATCCAAAAAAATGAGCTTATGTTGTTTCCCCGATTGAATAAATGGTTCTTTATAATATTTATTATTGCCGTTACCGGAGGCGTATTTCGTGGATATCAACTTTATAAGTACATTTTTGAGCCCAATATCAATGTTCCGGGAAGCATTATTATTCCACTTCATGCCACTTACGAGCAGGTAAAAGACAGCCTGAAAAAGCATGAGATTATTACGAATTATAAAGCATTTGACTGGGTAGCAAAGCGTAAGAAATATCCACAAATGATAAAGCCAGGTAAGTACCTGCTCGATAAAGGATTGAATACCAATGAAATTTTAAATATGCTGCGCTCGGGTAATCAGCAACCCGTTGAAGTTACTTTCAATAACCTGCGCTTTATTAGCGAATTGGCCGGAGCCGTTGCCCGTTACATTCAGCCCGATTCGGCTACGTTGCTCGCAAAGTTTACCGATCCGGCTGTATTTGAGAAATACGGGTTTAACCAGTATACATTTCATTGTATGTTCATTCCAAACACATACGAATTTTACTGGACTACAACTCCCGATCAGTTTCTCGAACGTATGTCGGTTGAATACAAACACTTCTGGAATGAAGAAAGAAGAACAAAAGCGGCTGCCTTAGGATTGACTCCTGAGGAAGTAATGACTGTAGCTTCCATCGTTCAGGAAGAAAGTAACAAAAAAGATGAAAGGCCGATTATTGCCGGGTTGTACCTGAACCGAATTAAACGGGGAATGCCTTTGCAGGCCGACCCGACTGTGAAATTTGCTCTTGGAAACTTCCGGATCAAGCGCGTGCTGAACAGTCATTTAGCTGTTGATTCGCCTTACAATACATACAAATACCCGGGTTTGCCTCCTGGCCCAATTAATTTTCCGGAGATTACCTGCATCGATGCAGTTTTGAATGCTGCAAAAACTCCTTATTTGTATATGTGTGCGAGGGAAGATTTTTCGGGGTACCACAATTTTGCAAAAACCTTGTCTGCGCATAACGAAAATGCCCGAAAATACAGGGAAGCATTAAATGCTCAGAATATTATGGAATAAATAGGGGAAGCCTGAAAAAGAAAAACCGAAAGCAATGTTCATTAAAGCTTTCGGTTTTTTTATAAGATCTTGATTTTATTAATCAAAAATATCTCTCATTTTATCGAAAATATTCTTGTCCGATTGGTCGGGATCACCGCTAAATCCGGGCATTGTCTGAAGTTTCTCAAGCATTTTCTTTTCTTCAGAGTTTAGCTTTTTCGGTATCCAAACATGAACGCGAACCAAAAGGTCGCCTTTACCATATCCATTTACATCAGGCAATCCTTTGCCGCGCAAACGGAGTATTTTTTCGGGTTGAGTGCCAGCTTCGATCTTAACCTTCACCTTGCTGTCAACCGTTGGAATTTCTTTGGTTGTTCCAAGGGTAATTTCAGGAAAAGTGATGAAAAGATCGTAAATCAGGTTGTTGCCATCGCGAATCAGTTCTTTGTGCTCTTCTTCCTGAATAACGACAAATAAATCGCCGTTAATACCACCACGACGGCCGGCATTTCCTTTGCCTGAAACGTTCAGCTGCATTCCTTCGCCAACTCCTGCTGGAATGCGGATGCTGATTACTTCTTCATCGCGAACAACTCCTTCTCCCTGACAGTGAGTACACTTGTTGGTGATGATCTGTCCTTCGCCGTTACAGGTAGGGCAGGTGGTTGTAGTTTGCATCTGACCCAAAAGTGTATTCTGGATACGGGTTACATGGCCCGAACCACGACAGGTTGAGCAGGTTGAGTAGGACGATCCGCCCTGGGCTCCGGTTCCGCTACAATGTGTACAGGGAACATATTTCTTTACTTTGATCTTTTTCTCAACGCCATTTAATACTTCGTTCAGGGTAAGGCTAACTTTAACCCGAAGATCCGATCCGCGGTGCTGACGCGGGCCACGACTGCGTGAACCACCTCCGAAACCACCAAACCCGCCAAAGCCACCTCCTCCGAAAATATCGCCGAACATCGAGAAAATATCGTCCATCGACATGTCGTGACCACCAAAGCCAGCGTTCCCGTTCATTCCTGAATGGCCGAACTGATCGTACCGCTGACGTTTTTCAGGGTTGCTTAATATTTCGTAGGCTTCAGCAGCTTCCTTGAATTTCTCCTCGGCCTCTTTGTTGCCCGGGTTTTTGTCAGGATGAAACTGAATCGCTTTCTGCCGGTAGGCTTTCTTTATTTCATCAGCGGTTGCAGTTTTGCTGACACCAAGAATCTCGTAAAAATCGCGTTTTGTCATTTTATCTGATATATTCGCTGGCTATTCGCCAATAACTACTTTTGAATGTCTTATTACTTTGTCGTGCAGATAGTAACCTTTCTGAACCACATCAATAATTTTACCTTTTAGTTCTTCGGTAGGTGCCGGAAATGTTGTAATTGCTTCGTGCAAGTCGGTGTCAAAATCTTTCTCTCTGGCTTCAATTTCTTTTACACCATTTTGCTTCAGGAAATCCTGGAACTTATTGTAGATAAGCTTCACACCTTCTTTTACATGGTTTTCTTCTTCCACATTGTCCATTAGCTGCATGGCACGGTCGAAGTCGTCGATAACTGGTAAAATACCAATTAACAGACTTTCACCAGCAGTTTTCATTAAATCCATGCGCTCTTTAAGCGTGCGTTTGCGGTAATTGTCGAATTCAGCCTGCAAACGAATGTGTTTATCTTTTAAATCAAGAACCTCACTTTCAGCTTTTTCGAGCTGTTCTTCGATCTTGCTTTTTTTGTGAGCTTTATCCTTTTTAGTTTCCTTTTTACCTGAAGCCAAATCTTCATGATCTGCAGCTACATCAGGCATTTCATTTTCCTGTTGTTCGTTAACTTTGGCTTTATCTTCTGTCATTGTATTTTATTTTTAATTTGCGTTTTTGAAGCTGCAAATATACTGCCAATGCCTTTATAATTGACAAATTGGCATTTTAAATAATTCATAACTGACAAGTATGAACCTGAAACTGCAGAAACAAAATTTACGGCAATAAAAAAGGCAGTCGATCTATACCGGCTGCCTTCCTGTGCTTATAAATCTGATCTATTTCAGAAGTTCTGAAAGTGCTTGTTCCAGTGCCGGACCGCGTAAATTCCGGGCCACAATAATTCCTTTTCCGTCGATTAAAAAGTTGGAAGGAATTGAGCGCACTCCATAAATGCTGGCATATTTTGAGTTCCAGTATTGTAAGTCGCTGACGTGAGTTTCCCATACCAGCTTATCGGCAGTAATTGCCTGCTCCCATGCCGCTTTATCCTTATCGAGCGAAACGCTGAAAACAGTGAATCCTTTGCCTGCTTTGAATTTTGTATCCTTGTATTTCTGATAGGCGGCCACTACTGTCGGGTTTTCGCGACGGCATGGACCACACCACGAAGCCCAGAAATCAATCAATACGATTTTCCCTTCGAGCGACGAGAGTTTCATGTCATTACCTGAAGGATTTTTTTCAACAATTTCCGGAGCTTTATTGCCGATTTCAAGTCCGATGGTAACATCATCTTTTGAGCTACTGGTTTTAGTGGAACCTGCAAAAGTTGAAAGTGAGAATGTCAAAGCAAATAATAAAGCGATATTCAATTTCATAATTGGTTCATTTTATATGATCTGTTTACAACAAAAATAAACATTCCGGACAAAGTTTGGTTTGACACAGCCCCATGTTTTGAAATATTAACAAGGATCATGCTGAAAAGAAATGTCCCTGCAGAGAATTATTTCTTCAGAAAACAGCATTACTGAATTAGTCAATCCTGGAAATATTGGCTCCAATGGCATTCAGGCGTTCGTCAATACATTCGTACCCACGGTCGATTTGCTCAATATTGGAAATTTTACTGGTACCTTGTGCCGATAGCGCAGCAATGAGCAAAGCAACCCCTGCACGAATATCAGGAGAACTCATATTTGTACCCCGAAGCTGGTATTTGTGATCGAGTCCAATAACTGTGGCCCGGTGCGGATCGCATAAAATAATTTGGGCTCCCATATCAATTAGCTTGTCGACGAAAAACAAGCGACTCTCAAACATTTTCTGGTGAATCAGCACGCTGCCTTTTGCCTGGGTGGCAATAACCAAAAAAATACTGAGTAAATCGGGAGTGAGACCAGGCCATGGTGCATCGGCAATGGTCATAATCGACCCATCCATGAATGTTTCAATTTCGTAATGATCCTGAGCTGGAATGAACAAGTCGTCGTTTCGTTCTTCAATCGTAATCCCAAGTCGTTTAAACTGATCAGGAATGATTCCGAGGTGTTTGATACCGGCATTTTTGATGGTAATTTCAGAGCGGGTCATTGCGGCAAGCCCAATGAAACTACCAACTTCAATCATATCGGGCAATATGTCGTGCGTACAGCCTTGCAGTGTGCCAACACCTTTAATGGTTAGCAGGTTCGAGCCAATTCCTTCGATTACCGCACCCATCGAAACCAGCATTTTGCAAAGTTGTTGCAGGTAAGGTTCGCAGGCTGCATTGTAAATTGTGGTAGTTCCTTCGGTCATCGATGCAGCCATCAGGATATTGGCGGTACCGGTTACCGAAGCTTCGTCGAGAAGCATGTAGGTTCCCTTTAATTTTGTGGCTTCTACCCTGTAAAAATGTTCGTCAGGATTGTAGTTAAAGCTGGCCCCCAGTTTTTGCAGACCAATGAAATGCGTGTCCAACCGGCGACGTCCGATTTTATCGCCTCCAGGCTGAGGAATGTACCCAATTCCGAAACGGGCCAGAAGCGGACCGATAATCATGATTGATCCGCGGAGACTTGCCGCCTGACGGGCAAAAACTTCAGTTTTCAGGTAATCGAGCCGGACATCATCGGCCTGAAATGAATAACATCCTTTGCTTAGCCTCTGGGTTTTAACGCCTAGTTGCGAAAGAATCTCAATCAGCTTGATCACATCGCTGATTTCAGGAATGTTCCTGATGACCACTTGTTCAGGAGTGAGCAATACCGCACAAATAACCTGAAGTGCTTCATTTTTTGCGCCTTGCGGATAAAGGTCGCCCCTTAACTGATTTCCACCTTTTATCTTGAATGTTGCCATTGGTTAATGGTTAACAAAAATAGTTCCCTTAAAATTTCCTTTATCTGTCCTGCCTGGATTACCCCTGCTGTTTCGATTTGTTCCTGTCGTTCGACTTCTGGAACTTCCGGCCCTGATTATTATTGTTGTTCTGCTGATTTTGTTTCTTCTGATTCCGGAATAAAATATCTTTGGTTTCAGTTAAAGTTAAATCGGTGCATTTAATTTTCCCATTCGACATATCCTCGATATCGGCCAGAATTTTTTCGTCGGTAACCGAATCCTTGTTCCATACCACGTAGCTTTTTTTCATGTGGTTGGCAATCAGCTTAATCAGCAGCTCGCGGTCTTTTTCATCTTCGTAAACAGCCGCTTTGTCGATTAAAGTTTCGATGGTTTTACCGTAGTGACGATATTTAATTTTATTGGTGTCGTAAGGAATCCGTTTGGGCGGGGTATTAAAAAATTCGGGCGATGGCGGAGTATAAGGGTAGTCGATATCCAGTTCAAAGTTCGACATAATAGCCAGATGGTCCCAAAGCTTATGCTTGAAATCGTTGATGTCGCGAAGGTACGGATACATGGTACCCATAATATCGATGATGGTTCGGGCTGCCCTGTTTCTCTCATTGCGATCTTCAATGGTCATGATGTGATTGACCATATTTTGTAAGTTTCTTCCGTACTCAGGCAGGGCTAACTTACTGCGATTAGAATTATAATCCATGTAATAAATAAAGTTTTTCTTAAAAAAAAATCAGGCTGTTATCTTGAAAGGGAAATCAGTACAGATAATCAGTATGAAGATGAATTCGTTGCAAATTAAATAATAATTTCTTAGTCATCAGACATTAATGCCCAGAAAAAAGGAAAAAACAATGAAACAGCAGAGTATTCCTCTTTTATTTCAGTTTACGGAGGTAATTTCCCTTTTACTGGTTAATAATCCGAAGTTTGGCGAATTTCAGCAACAATTGTTTTTTACCTGCATTCTGGAAAAAAACGGTTGCCTGAATGTCGGGCAATTTCCCTTCAATTAAAAGAACTTTTCCACGTCCAAAACGCTGATGTTCGACAATCATTCCGGCCTGTATATCTTCCGGGTTGCTGTATTCGAAGGCGTCAACTTCCTTTTTTGCTTCCCGAAGCTTGGTGAGCTTTCGCAACATGTCTGGCTGACTGACTGCCGATGTGCGCATCCCCGGAATTCCAGAAGGCTGGGTTTTCGGTTTTGGCGCTGCAAAAGGCAAATCCTGACTGTTGTTGTAAAAAGCCGGATCTTTTTCGGCTGGCATGTCAAGGTACTGTGGATCAATTTCGTCGATAAAGCGGCTTTTGTTGCAGAATTCGAGCTTTCCCCATTTATAACGCTGACGGGCGTAACTCAGGTAAGCATGTTCTTCGGCACGGGTTAAAGCCACATAAAACAAACGGCGTTCCTCTTCAAAGTCTTCTAACGTTTTTTGTCCGGTTTGGTTCGATGGGAACAGATTTTCTTCGACACCAACAATAAAAACACATTTAAATTCCAGTCCTTTGGCCGAATGAATGGTCATCATGGTCACCCGGTCGTTGTCTTCAGGCTTGTCGCTGTCCTGATCGGTAAGCAAAGCAACGTCTTCCATGTAATTGTACAATTGACCGGGACGTCCTTCTTCGCGGGCCGAGATCGAGAATTCCTGAATACCGTTCAGTAATTCCTGAATGTTTTCGAAACGGCTTACACCTTCTGGAGTCTGATCTTTGTACAAATCTTTCATGATTTCGGAACCGGTGGCAATTTCGCTGGCCAGTTCGAAGGCATTGTGAGTTTCAAGTTTCTCTCTGAATATGTTGATTAACTGTGTAAACTCGTTGATTTTTGCTGCTGTTCCTTTATTGAATTCGCTGAGTAGGAGCGGAATATTGCTTGCAAACTCCCAGATGCAAAGGTTGTTTTGTGCCGAAAACTGCTCAAGCTTCGTAAGGCTGGTTTGTCCAATCCCGCGCGCCGGGTAATTGATAATACGTTTAAAAGCCTCGTTGTCTTTTGGGTTAATAACTAACCGGAAATAGCTGAGTAAATCCTTGATTTCCTTGCGCTGGTAAAACGAAAGTCCACCATAAATTTTATATGGAATATTTCTTTTACGGAGCGATTCCTCGAAGATACGCGACTGTGCATTGGTGCGGTACAAAATGGCATAATCGGCAAACTGGTAATGTTCGCGCATGCGGGTCTCAGCAATTTCGTTGGCAACCAGGTAGCCCTCTTCGTTGTCGGTAATGGCGCTCATTACTTTAATCAGCGTGCCTTTATCTTTTTCTGAAAAGACATTCTTTTGTATTTGCCTCTTGTTTTTGGCAATGATGCTGTTGGCCGCATCCACTATGGTTTGTGTCGACCGGTAGTTTTGTTCGAGTTTGAAAACTTTATGGTTGGGGTAGTCTTTCTGGAAATTCAGGATATTCTCGATGCGGGCCCCACGAAACGAATAAATACTCTGGGCATCGTCGCCAACAACACAAAGGTTATTGTGCGTGGCAGCCAGCTTTTTGATGATCATGTACTGCGAATGGTTGGTGTCCTGGTACTCGTCGACCAGGATATACTCGAAAATTCGCTGGTATTTGGCCAGAATTTCGGGATGATTGCGCAAAAGCGAATTCGTCTTTAAAAGCAAATCGTCGAAGTCCATGGCCCCGGCCAGAAAGCAGCGTTTGGCGTATTCCTTGTAAATCTGACCAATGAGTGGCATTTTTATACTTTGGTCGTATTCGGCAGTTTCAGGAAGAGTGGAATAAACTTCCGAAGAAACAAGGTTGTTTTTGGCAGCCGAAATGCGCGATGCTACCACGTTGGGCTTATAGGTTTTATCATCGAGGTTCATGTCCTTGATGATACTTTTGATCAGGTTCTTTGAGTCAGCCGAATCGTAAATGGTAAAGTTTGACGGATAACCGATAATTTCGGATTCGGTGCGCAATATCCGTGAGAAAATGGAGTGAAAGGTTCCCATCCAAAGATGGCGGGCTGTATTTTGACCAACCATGGCTGCAATACGTTCTTTCATTTCGCGGGCCGCTTTGTTGGTGAACGTAAGTGCTAAAATGGAACCGGGTTTCACACCATTCTTCAAAAGGTGCGTTATCCGGTAAGTTAAAACACGGGTTTTTCCTGAACCGGCACCGGCAATTATCAACGAAGCTCCATGTATGTTTTCAACGGCAAGCCTCTGATTTTCATTCAGTCCTTCTAAATAATTCTGCACTGCTTTCTTGTTCTGATTTTGCCCCAAAAGTAAGACTGTTTTTCCTGTTATTCGGTAGTATATAAAATGAGTTTTCAACAATAGGGGAATAAACCACAAAGAACACGATGAAAACACTAAGTTTCGCAAAGAAAATAGCTTTGCAACTTCGTGAAGCTGTGTGTTTTTCTTCGTGTCGTTCATGGTAGAAAAATACGCTGGCAGGAAAATTTCAAGTCTCACAAAAGATAAATCGATTTTTAGCGTTAATATTGTGCATTGTTAAAGAATCCGGATAATGAACAGGTATAAATTTCAAGGGATATTGCTGTTTTTTAGTTGTTTAATTCTTGCTCCTATCATTGGTTTTTCGCAAATTACTTCGACAGCCGATGTTGTTGTTCCAACGGAATATGTCTCGGGAGCACAAGACAATATTCATGTATTTTGTGGTGTTAAAGGTGAGTTAAATGCCTCGTTGATAGCTAGCTATCCTCAGGGAGAGACTGGAACTTTTGAATGGCAGAAATATAATGCAGCATCCGGAACTTTCGATTTATATTCGGCTGATCAGTCTGGAAACCAAACATCTTCAATTTCAGGACTGGCAGATGGTTGCTACCGGGTTAAGATTACGCCAACTTCAGGAGGAAAAACATATACAGCCTGGGTTTTTAACAACTATATCGAGTCGACTGCCGAAATTCCCGAGTCAGATTGTAGTTCGTTTACCTTGAAAGGAACTGTGAGTTCACCTGATTTTGCTTACGTGGATTTATCGAACAATCAGCCCAAAAACCTGAGCAAGGATATTAAGGTGAAGTGGAAAGACGGGGAAGTGATTCTGAGTAGTTTTGCTACTTATAAAAATACTGATCCGCCAACAAAAAACACCATTTATACATTCGAGGTTACTGATCGTTTTGGGTGTTCGGCTAAGACCGAGATTCAGTATGTTTCACTTGTGACAAAGGCAATGTTTGAATATAAACTGGAAGGACAGGGAAAAAAGAGTGACCCTAACAAAATTGAAGTTCCTTTGACCGTAACTTTTACCAATACATCGGAGAATGGCGATGCCGGCAAATATGAATGGTATTTCTTTAAAGACCTCCAGAAAATAAAGGATGAAATAGAAGCAAAAACCTTTAAAGACAGTATCGAGGAGATTATCTATAGCGACAATCCGGTGTATACTTATGAAAATACCGGCGAATACATGGTCAAGCTGGTTTCGAAAAAGACTACCGGCGCGGTAACCTGTACCGACACGTATTACATGGAAGATTATATTGTAGCCGACTCTTCGTTTATTGATGCGCCAAACGTTTTTACTCCGAATGGCGATGGAAATAACGATAAGTTTGCTGTGAAATTCTTCTCGATGAAAACCGTGAAAATAACCATCTTCAATCGTTGGGGAAAAGTGTTGCATACCTGGGAAAGCAATAATGTAAAGGGATTTTATAATACTGCCACCTCAGTGTCTCAGTCGGTATGGGATGGTAAAGTTGGCGGAAAATATGCAACTCCGGGAGTTTATTTTTGGGTGGCCGAAGGCGTTGGTCGCGACGGACGGAAACTCAAGGGTAACGGTTTTTTCCATTTGTTTAGGGGCGATTGAATTTCAGAATCCAGCATTCAGTAAGGTTTTAGCCAACCTCATATATGTAAATAATAAGTCCTTCCTCCGGATGAAAAAATACATCAAAAGTATCCTGAAAGACTTTTTCCTAATCTTTAAAATCAGGAACCGGTTTTATCCATCGACTCAAATTGCACAACGACAGTTGTTTCTGCATTATCGCGATTGTTTGAGAAACAATACTCCTCTGAAGTTAAAAGATACCGGATTTCGGGTTTTTTCGCAGTTCGAAGAGGATGGTAAACTGCTGTTCATCTTTTCTGTGCTGGGAATGGAAAACAAAACATTTGTGGAAATTGGTGCTGATGATGGGATAAACAGTAACAGTGCCAATCTGGTTTTCAACTTCGGATGGCATGGCTTATTTATTGACGGAAACAGGAAAAGCATCGAACGGGGACGTAAGTTTTACGGGAAATATCCGCATCCATGGTCGTATCCTCCCAAATTTGTCTGCCAGCTGGTAAAAAAGGAAAACATTAATCAAATTGTAGAAAGTGCCGGATTCAAAGGCGAAATTGGCCTTTTATCGATTGATATTGACGGAAACGATTATTGGATTTGGGATGCAATTGATGTTGTGCAGCCTCAGGTGGTAATCATTGAAACCCACAATGAATTTGGTTTTGAGGATATTGTTGTCCCATACGATCCCGATTATTTCTATCCGGGGAAACACCCTGTTTATCATGGAGCTTCGCCGGTTGCTATGACTAAACTTGCCCGACAAAAGGGGTATCGGCTGGTTGGTGCTAACGAACTTGGCTTCAATTTTATATTTGTCAGAAATGGGCTGGCCGACGAATATATTCCTGAAGTTACTGTCGAATCGGTGTTACAGCATCCTTCCGTCGCCGAGGGAATGAAAAAGTTTGAAGAGATAAAGGATTGGAAATATGAGCGAAATCGAATAAGCTAGAACACACAATAGAAAAAACCCGGGTGGCATTCCCGGGTTCTCTTGTTTTAGCGTAGATATTAGATAGATAAAATTGGTTCTATTCTTCTTTCTCTTCAGCAGCGTAAGCAGCCAAAAGTTCGTCCTGTACTTCCTGTGGTACTTTTTCGTAGTTGGCAAATTTCATGTTGAAAACGCCACGGCCTCCAGTGAGTGAACTCAGTGAAGTGGAGTATTTATTCATTTCTTTTAAAGGTACACGGGCAGTAATTTTTTCGTAGCCTTTTTCACTTCCCATACCCATAATCAATGCCCGACGGCCTTGAAGATCACTCATCACGTCGCCCATACGGTCGCTTTGTACCCAAACATCCAGATCATAAATTGGTTCCAGAATCTTAGGGCCAGCATTGCGGAAGGCTGTACTGAATGCATTACGTCCGGCCAAGCGGAACGAGATTTCGTTTGAATCAACGGGGTGCATTTTACCATCGTAAATGTAAACGCGGATATCGCGTGCATACGAACCGGTAAGTGGGCCTTCTTCCATCTTTTCCATAATTCCCTTCAGAATTGCAGGAAGGAAGCGGGCATCAATTGATCCACCAACGATACAGTTGTGAAAAACCAATTTTCCACCCCATGGTAAAGGCATTTCCTGAGTGTCGCGAACAGAAATTTTCATTTCTTTTCCACCGTAGACAAACATGTTCTTTGGTGTTGTTCCTTCTTCGTATGGTTCAATAATCATGTGAACTTCACCAAACTGTCCGGCACCACCCGATTGCTTTTTGTGACGATAATCAGCCTGAGCAAACTTGGTAATGGTTTCGCGGTATGGAATTTTTGGTGATTTATATTCAATGTCGATCTTATGAATGTGGTCGAAGTACCATTTCAGCGTGTTCAGATGGTATTCTCCCTGTCCTTCAACGATCAATTGTTTTAATTCTTTCGAGTAGTTTACAATGTATGTTGGATCTTCATCTTTCACTTTGTGCAAAATTTCGCCAACTTTTTCGTCGTCGGTTTCCGAAACAGCTTTTACTGCTACCCTGAATTTAGGATCGGGGAAAGTAATTGGTGCAAATTTCAGATCGAGTTCTTTATCACAAAGAGTATGATTGAATTTGGTATCTTTCAGTTTTACAGTGCAGCCAATGTCACCGGCAACCAATTCAGGAACAGCGACCCTGGTTTTTCCGGCAGTAACAAACAACTGCGAAATTCTTTCTTTACCATTATTGAATGTGTTATAAAGGTCTTTCCCTTCTGTCACTTTTCCTGACATTACTTTGAAGTAAGTTACTTCGCCAACGTGAGGCTCAAGAGCTGTTTTAAATACGAACAACGAAGTTGGACTTGTTTCGCTCATCACGACAGACTTGCCCTGTACAATTTGGCGCATAGGCACATCGCTTGGCGCTGGTGCGATATTGCAAACAAATTCAAGTAAGCGGCCAACACCGATATTCTTTTTTGCAGAAACGCAGAAAACCGGGAATAAATCGCGTTTTACCATTCCGATGCGCATACCCTTACGCATATCATCTTCCGATAGTGAACCCTGCTCGAAATACAGTTCCATCAACGATTCCTCGTTTTCGGCAGCCATTTCAATCAGTTCGTTATGCAGCTCGTCGGCACGTTCTTTTTCTGATGCAGGAATGTCGGATATTTCAGGTTTCCCGCCATCAGGTTTGTATTTATACATTTTCATCTTCAATACGTCGATGATGGTATTGAAGCCGAGCCCTGTTTCAACAGGATATTGAACAATTGTTACTTTGTTTCCGAATTTGCCTTTGAGGTTTTCGATGGTTTGATCGAAATTGGCATTTTCGTTATCCAGGTGGTTCAAAACAAAAACCATTTTGGCATTAGCTGCTTCAGCGTGGCGGTTAGCCGATTCAGTTCCGGCGCCCAAGCCTGTTGAAGCATCTACTACCATCAGCCCAAGTCCGGCGACCTGAAGTGATGAAACTAAACCTCCGCAGAAATCATCCATCCCGGGAGTATCCAGAATGTTGATTTTCTTGCCATTTACTTCAGTATATAAGAGCGAAGACATTACGGAGTTGCCGTATTCCTGCTCAATCAGATGGTAGTCGGATACTGTGTTTTTTGTTCCAACGTCACCTCTGCGGTTTATTACTCCACCCTCGAAAAGCATAGCTTCAGCAAGGGTGGTTTTCCCACTGCCAGCATTACCCATTAAAGTAATGTTGCGAATCTCATCCGTTTTATAGACTTTCATATTTAGATAGTTATTGGTTTTTTACTCATTCATTATCAGCTTTCTGACGCTGTAATTTTCAGAGACGACCAAAATTAGTAATAAAAATTTAACAACCAAGATGCTTGCATATTACTTGGATTTGTTAATGAATGCAAGGGTTTTGCCAAAAAATGAATTGTAAGAATATCAGCTAATTGAACTTTTTAAGGAATATTAACGATTAGTGTAATGTTCAGATAATGAGTATGGTGTATTAATAATATGTTATTGAATATTTTTCAGGTTTTCTGAAAATCATTTTTTATGGCTATGTTTTGGTGTCTTTTGTTTAGTTGGATACTAATATTCTGTATTATAATTAAATGTATGGTTTTTGGATTTTTGAAACATTATGTATTTCAGAATCGAAAAAATCAATTGAGATTTAGCAGTTCAGATTGGGTTGAGCGTAGATAGGTCGACAGAACCCTTGTGTTTCCTCAAAAAAATCTTTCGGTAAAAGGCTAATTAAGTTTATAGATTCATTTAAATCTTCTATTTTTGAACAACAATGAATCAACATGCCAAAGTTCCCTTTCTTTAAACAGTACGATGCCATGGATTGCGGACCAAGCTGTATCCGCATGATTGCCGCATTTTACGGGAAAAGCTATTCACTCCAAAAACTTCGTCAGCTCGCCCATATTACCAGGGAAGGAGTTTCTCTGCTTGGATTGAGCGAAGCCGCTGAGGCTATCGGGTTTCGCACTGTTGGAGCCCGGATTACTTTCGAGCAACTGTTTCAGGCACCAAAGCCATGCGTGGTTCATTGGGATCAGGAGCACTTTGTCGTAGTTTATAAACTGAAGAAAGGGAAAATTTATGTTGCCGATCCGGCCTTCGGATTGGTTGAGTATTCGGAAACAGAATTTAAAAAACACTGGCTGTCAACAGTGCGCCAGGGCGAACAAAAGGGAATTTGTCTCATGTTCGATCCTACGCCAAAATTCTTTGAGCTGGAAGGCGAGGAAGCAAACCGCGGACAATTCAGGTTTTTGCTGAAATACCTGAAACCTCACCGAAAACTGGTCTCCCAGCTGATTCTGGGGTTCATCGTAGGAAGTTTAATTCAGCTTATTTTTCCTTTCCTGACCCAGAGCATTGTCGATGTGGGTATCAACACGCAGGACATCAATTTTATTTACCTTATTCTGGCGGCACAGATGATGCTTTTCCTGAGCCGGATGACTGTTGATTTTATCCGTTCCTGGATTTTATTGCATATCAGCACACGCATTAATATTAGTATCATTTCCGACTTTTTGATCAAGCTGATGAAGTTGCCCATTGGTTTTTTCGATACCAAAATGATTGGCGACCTGCTTCAGCGTATTGGCGACCACCGCCGTATAGAACGGTTCCTCACATCTCAATCGCTTAATGTGATGTTCTCGGTTTTCAATATTGTCATATTCAGTATTGTGCTGATTATTTACAAACTGAGCATCTTCCTTGTTTTCCTTTCCGGATCAGCTTTATATATAATGTGGGTATTTCTGTTCCTGAAAAAGCGTCGCGAACTCGACTTTAAACAATTTGCCCAACTGGCCGATAACCAAAGTAAGTTGATCCAATTGATCAATGGCATGCAGGAAATTAAGCTGAACAATTACGAACGACAGAAACGGTGGGAGTGGGAGCGCATTCAGGCCAGGCTGTTTAAGGTAAACATTCAGAGTTTATCGTTACAACAGTATCAGCAGGCAGGTTCAGTATTTATCAACGAAACAAAAAATATCGTAATAACTATTCTGGCGGCAACAGCTGTTGTAAATGGACAAATGTCGCTGGGTATGATGTTGGCCGTACAATATATAATAGGCCAGATGAATAGTCCGCTCGAGCAGATGGTCGAGTTTATGCAAGTGTCGCAGGACGCGAAAATCAGTTTGGAGCGCCTGAGCGAAATTCATACCCAGAAAGACGAAGAACAGGATCAGGTCGGAAAACTGACTTCATTACCATCTAAGGCCGACGTAACTGTATCAGATCTGGTTTTTCAGTATGAGGGGCCAAACTCGCCTAAAGTTTTGAATAATATTAATCTGACTATTCCGCAGGGAAAAGTGACGGCCATTGTGGGTACGAGCGGAAGCGGGAAAACGACGCTTGTAAAACTTATGCTAGGGTTCTATCCTCCAGTTGCCGGTTCAGTAAAAATAGGAGAATCGGATGTATCTCTTTTCAAGCAGCAGTGGTGGCGCACCCAATGTGGAGCGGTAATGCAGGATGGCTTTATTTTTTCGGATACCATTGCCAACAATATCGCCCTTCCTGAAGATGAGGTTGACAAGGAAAGGCTGGCCTATGCTGTTCGTCTGGCAAATATTCAGGAGTATATCGAATCGTTACCATTAAATTACAATACAAAAATAGGTCCTGAAGGTGTTGGACTGAGTCAGGGGCAGAAGCAACGTATTTTAATAGCCCGGGCCATTTATAAAAATCCGGAGTTTATTTTCTTTGATGAGGCCACCAATGCTTTGGATGCCAACAACGAAAAAGTAATTCTTGAGAACCTGAATGAATTTTTCAAAGGAAAGACTGTGGTGGTTGTAGCGCACCGGTTAAGTACAGTTAAAAATGCTCATCAGATTGCTGTGCTCGAAAAAGGAGAATTGGTCGAGCTAGGTTCGCATGCAGAACTGACGGCTAAACAAGGAGCATATTATAATTTGGTAAAGAATCAATTGGAATTAGGAAACTAAAACAAGGATAAAGTAAAGATTTTGACTTTCTACTTTTGACTTTTGATTTGCAAACATGGAAAAGGAGCCAATGAAAATTGAACTGAGAAGCGACGAATTTCAGGAGATCGTTCAGCAATCGCCCAGGTGGCTGATTCGCTCGGGTATTTCCCTGATTTTGGGTGTCGTTTTGCTTTTGCTGGCTGGTAGTTATTTTTTCCGTTATCCCGATGTAATCAATGCCGATATTGTAGTTCTTTCTGAAAATCCGCCGGCCTATCTTGCTGCCCGAACAACTGCCCGCATCGATTCGATTTTAGTGGCTGATCAGCAACTGGTTTCCGACAACCAGATTATAGCCATTCTTGAAAGTACTGCCAAATTCGGTGATGCTCTGAAATTGCACGATTTACTGGCAACTATGGAGCCTTTTATGCTGTCATTTGATACGCTGGTGTCGGTTCATCCCGGAGTTGATCTTCAATTGGGTGATATTCAGTCCGACTATTCAAGTTTTGTTCGGTTATACAACGATTACTTTACATTTCTGCGGCTGAAGCTGCACACCAAAAAGATCAAGGCACTCAAGCAGCAGATCGGAATGAATAAAATATACTATGATCGACTTTGGGCGCAAAAGAAAGATATGGAAGCTGATTACCGCATTGTAAATAATCAGTTTAAACGTGATTCATTATTGCAGATTAAAGGTGTTCTTTCCGATCTCGATCTGGAGAAAAGTAAAGCTTTGCTTATTCAGAAAAAGTACAATCTGAATGGGTCGCGCACCAAACTTGCCGAAACGCAAAGCGCCATCATCAAACTGGAGCAGGATGTGGTGGATGCCGAAATTGAGTTTGCTGATCAGAAAAAGAAAGCACAGAATACCCTGGTTGAAGCCATGAACGTACTGAAAAGCCGCCTGGCTTATTGGGAACAAACCTTCATTATTAAAAGTCCAATTGCCGGGAAAGTAAGTTTTGCCAATTTCTGGAGTAAGAATCAACAGGTAAAAAAAGATGAAATTGTATTTTCGGTTATTCCTGAAAAACAGTCGCAGATAATCGGGCGCATCAGCTTGCCGGTTAAGGGGGCTGGGAAGGTAGCTGTTGGGCAGAAAGTGAATATCAGGTTCGAGAATTTTCCTTACATGGAATATGGTTTCATAAGGGCAACTGTACGAAATATTTCGTTGATGCCTAACAACGAAAACTATGTTGTTGAAGTAGATATGCCACAGGATTTAAAAACAAACTACGGTATTCCTCTAAAATTTAGCCAGGAAATGAAAGGATCGGCCGAGATCATCACCTCCGACTTAAGATTAATTCAACGTTTCTTCAACCCTGTGAAATCACTATTAAAACACCGGGTTTCCACGGCAGAGTAAAACATCCAGAGGTTCAAAATTTTAAGAACATTAAGAATATTCAAAAAAAAGATCAATTTTTGAATGTTTCTATTGGGTTTTCGCTTGGTAATTAGTACTTTTGCGAGCCGTTTTCATGGGGAAGTCTATGAATACGGACTGTAAAGTATTGGATTTCTGGAAATTTGCGATACCTTTGCAGACCAATTTTTTTTGGATAATTTTTAAATTAAGTGAATTAATATGCCAACGATTCAGCAGTTAGTTAGAAAAGGTAGACAAAGTAATGCTGAGAAAAGTAAATCTCCAGCATTGGATTCTTGCCCACAGAGAAGAGGTGTATGTGTTCGTGTTTACACAACAACTCCAAAGAAACCAAACTCGGCTATGCGTAAAGTAGCTCGTGTACGTTTAACAAATGGCAAGGAAGTGAACGCTTACATTCCGGGAGAAGGACACAATCTTCAGGAACACTCTATTGTATTGGTACGTGGTGGTAGGGTAAAAGACCTTCCAGGAGTACGTTACCATTTAATTCGTGGTGCTCTCGATACCGCAGGTGTTGAAGGTCGTACTCAAAGACGTTCAAAATACGGTACAAAAAGACCAAAAGCGAAAAAATAATTTTCGCAAATTAAATTTTTATTGACGTTCTAGCTTTGTGGTTTGAGTTGAGTAAAGAGGCCCCAGATGGCCAATTGAAGCCAATATTTAAACGACAGCTAATTTAATTAACACAAAAGCATTACATAATGAGAAAATCGAAACCAAAGAAGAGGATCATTCTGCCCGATCCAAAATTCAACGACGTATTGGTTACCCGTTTCGTTAACGACTTAATGTACGACGGTAAAAAGTCAATCGCATATCAAATTTTTTATGACGCCATGGACATCGTTGGCAACAAATTGAAAGATTCAGAACTTAGTCCATTGGATGTTTTCAAAAAAGCACTCGAAAAAATTACCCCTCACGTAGAAGTGAAAAGCCGCCGCGTTGGTGGTGCAACTTTCCAGGTTCCTATGGAAATCCGTCCGGAAAGAAAAACTGCAATCTCTGTAAAAAACATGATTTTATACTCACGCAAACGTTCAGGCCGATCAATGGCTGATAAACTTGCTGCTGAGATTGTTGCTGCATACAATGAAGAAGGTGGTGCATTCAAGAAAAAAGAAGATACACACCGTATGGCAGAAGCAAACCGCGCATTTGCACATTTCCGTTTTTAGTAGATAGTTTTAGTTTAGATAGATATTGGTTTTAAAATGGCAAAAGATTTAAATTATACCAGAAATATCGGCATCATGGCTCACATTGATGCCGGCAAGACGACCACTTCGGAGCGTATCCTTTATTATACAGGGATCACTCACCGGATTGGCGAAGTGCACGACGGAGCCGCTACAATGGACTGGATGGAGCAGGAACAGGAACGTGGTATCACCATTACTTCTGCTGCTACTACAACTTTCTGGAAATACAAAGACATTGAGCACAAAATCAACATCATTGATACCCCCGGACACGTTGACTTCACTGTTGAAGTAGAACGTTCGCTTCGTATCCTTGATGGAGCTGTTGCTCTTTTCTGTGCTGTAGGTGGTGTTGAAGCTCAGTCAGAAACAGTATGGCGTCAGGCTGAAAAATATGGTGTTCCTCGTATCGGATTCGTTAACAAAATGGACCGTCAGGGCGCTGATTTTTACAACGTACTTACTGAAGTAAAAGAAAAATTGGGTGCAAATCCAGTTCCAATCACTATCCCAATTGGTTCGGAAGAAACTTTTGAAGGTGTGGTTGATTTGATCGAAATGAAAGCTATTCGCTGGAGAGACGACGCAACTTTAGGTACTACATATTATATGGAAGAAATTCCGGCCAATATGCAGGAACAGGCTGACGAATATCGTGCAGCTTTGGTTGAGGCTGTTGCTGAATTCGACGATGAATTACTCGAAAAATTCTTCGAAGATCCGGATTCAATTACTGTTGATCAAATGTTGGAAGTTATCCGTAAAGCTACTATCGCCGGTTCAATTGTTCCGATGATGTGTGGTTCAGCTTTCAAAAATAAAGGTGTTCAACGTTTGTTGGATGCTATTTGCTCATTCTTGCCAAGTCCGATGGACAAAGCAGAAATTAAAGGTGTTGAGTTCAACGGCGACGAAGAAATCATCCGTCATGCTGATGTAAACGAACCTTTGACTGCATTGGCATTCAAAATTGCAACAGACCCTTACGTAGGCCGTTTGTGTTTCATCCGTGTTTATTCCGGACGTATTAATGCAGGTGATACTGTATTCAATTCGCGTACTGGTAAAAAAGAACGTATCTCACGTTTGTACCAGATGCATTCAAATAAGCAGAATCCTATCGACTATATCGAAGCAGGTGATATTTGTGCTGCAGTAGGTTTCAAAGACATTCGTACTGGTGATACTTTATCGGACATTGATAATCCGGTAGTATTGGAAAGTATGGACTTCCCTGAACCAGTTATCGGTATCGCTATTGAGCCAAAAACTCAGAAAGATCTTGATAAACTGAGCAACGGATTGTCGAAACTTGCTGAAGAAGATCCAACCTTCAAAGTAAATACTGATCCAGATTCAGGACAGACAGTAATCCGTGGTATGGGTGAGCTTCACCTTGAAATCATTGTTGACCGTTTGCGTCGCGAATTCAAGGTAGAATGTAATCAGGGTGCTCCTCAGGTTGCTTATAAAGAAGCCATCAGCAAATCAGTTGAACTTCGTGAAGTATTCAAGAAACAATCCGGAGGTCGTGGTAAATTCGCCGACATTATTGTTCGCGTTGAACCAGCCGAAGAAGGAAAACTTGGTCTTACATTTGTTGACGCTGTAAAAGGTGGTAATATCCCACGCGAATACATTCCTTCGGTACAGAAAGGTTTCGAATCAGCAATGGCCAATGGTCCACTAGCCGGTTTCAACATGGATAGCCTTAAAGTTACCCTTTTAGATGGTAGCTACCACGCAGTTGACTCTGACTCGCTTTCATTCGAAATTTGTGCCCGTCAGGCATTCAAAAGCGCTGCCGGTAAAGCTGGTCCAAAACTTTTGGAACCAATCATGAAGTGTGAAGTAGTAACTCCTGAAGAATACATGGGAGATATTATCGGTGACTTAAACCGTCGTCGTGGTCAGGTTGAAGGAATGGAAGAAAAATCGGGTGCTCGTGTAATTAAAGCATTGGTTCCGCTTTCTGAATTATTCGGATACGTAACAGTACTGCGTACTTTATCTTCAGGACGTGCAACATCGTCAATGGAATTTGCCAAATACGTTGAATTGCCAAAGCAACTTGCAATCAAAGTACTGGAAGATCTTAAAGGAAAGACAGAATTATTATAATTATAAACTGTATTAATTTTTCTCATCATGAGTCAAAAGATCAGAATTAAGCTGAAATCGTACGACCACAACTTAGTGGACAAGTCGGCTGAAAAGATCGTAAAAACAGTTAAAACTACAGGTGCAGTAGTAAGCGGACCAATTCCGCTTCCTACTCACAAACGTATTTTCACTGTATTGCGCTCTACCTTTGTTAATAAAAAATCAAGGGAACAGTTCGAACTTTCGTCATACAAACGTTTGATCGACATTTACAGCTCAACAGCTAAAACAATCGACGCCTTAATGAAGCTTGAATTACCAAGTGGCGTTGAAGTAGAAATTAAAGTTTGATAACCTGTAAAAAACAAAAAAATGGCAGGATTAATCGGAAAAAAAATCGGAATGACTTCCGTATTCAGTGTTGAGGGGAAAAACATCCCATGCACTGTGATTGAAGCCGGTCCTTGTGTAGTTACACAGGTGAAATCGGTGGCTACTGACGGTTATGATTCTATTCAGCTTGGGTATGACGACAAAAAAGAAAAACATGCCAACAAAGCTGAAATGGGTCATTTCAAAAAAGCTGCAACAGAGCCGAAAAGAAAAGTATTAGAGTTCAAAGAACTTACCGGCGAGTACAAACTTGGTGATACCCTTACGGTAGCTACAATCGACGAAGAAGGTTGGGTTGACATTCAGGGTGTAACCAAAGGTAAAGGTTTTCAGGGCGTTGTTAAACGTCACGGATTCCAGGGTGTTGGTGGCCAAACACACGGTCAGCACAACCGTTTGAGAGCTCCTGGTTCGTTAGGTGCATCTTCTTATCCGTCACGCGTATTTAAAGGTATCCGCATGGCAGGTCGCGATGGTAATGACAATGTTACTGTTCAGAACCTGAAAGTTTTGAAAGTAATTCCTGAGTCAAATTTATTGGTAGTTAAAGGATCAATTCCTGGTGCTAAAGGTTCATACGTAATTATTTATCAGTAATGGAAATAAAAGTTTTAAATAAAGCAGGACAGGAAACCGGACGTACTGTTACTTTGGATGAACAGATTTTCGGTATTGAGCCAAATGATCACGCCATTTATTTGGATGTAAAACAGATTCTGGCCAATAAAAGACAAGGAACTCACAGTTCAAAAGAACGTGCAGAAGTTGCTGGAAGTACCAAAAAACTGAAAAAACAAAAAGGTACCGGTGGCGCTCGTGCTGGTAGTTTGAAATCACCAGTTTTTGTTGGTGGAGGTCGCGTTTTCGGCCCACGTCCAAGAAACTACGATTTCAAATTGAACAAAAAAGTAAAAGAGCTTGCCCGTAAATCGGCCCTATCTTATAAAGCTTTGGAGGAAGCAATTCTGGTGATTGAAGATTTCACTTTGGAATCTCCTAAAACACGCGAAATGGTGCAAATCAGTAATAATCTGAAAATTAATGATAAAAAGTCACTTTTCGTTTTACCGGAAGAAAATAAAAATATATATTTGTCCTCCAGAAATTTACAGGCTGTTTCTGTTATAACTGCCTCAGAATTAAACACTTATCAGATTTTAAATGCTAAAAAAGTTGTTGTTCTGGAGAGTTCAGTAAGTAAAATTGAAGAATTGTTTAAGATTTAATAAGGCTTGAAGATGGAAATTTTAATTAAACCGATCGTTACCGAAAAGATGACAGGTCAGGCCGAAGGTCTTAACCGTTACGGTTTTATTGTTAATCGGAACGCCAATAAAACACAGATTAAACAAGCAATTGAAGGCTTGTACAATGTTTCTGTTGAATCTGTTAATACACTTGTTCATGGAGGAAAACGCAAATCACGTTTTACCAAAGCTGGTGTTATTAGCGGAACAACCGGAATGAGTAAAAAAGCTATTGTAACAATAGCTAAAGGACAGACTATTGATTTTTACAGTAATATTTAATAACAAATGGCAGTAAGAAAATTAAATCCAATTACTCCGGGTCAAAGGCACAAAATTGTTGGTGCTTTTGATACAATTACTGCATCAACACCTGAAAAATCATTGTTGAAGCCCATGCAAAGCTCTGGCGGTAGAAACAGCCAGGGTCGCATGACAATGAGGTATATAGGTGGTGGCCACAAACGCAAATACCGTTTTATCGATTTCAAACGCGATAAAGATGGTATTGCTGCTGTTGTAGAATCTATTCAGTACGATCCAAACCGTACAGCACGTATCGCTCTTCTGGTTTATCCAGACGGAGAAAAAAGATATATGCTGGCTCCCAACGGATTAAAAGTTGGGCAGAAAGTTGAAACCGGTAGCGGAATCGCCCCTGAAATAGGTAATACATTACCACTTGCTGAAATACCTCTTGGAACATTAATCCACAACATTGAACTTCATCCCTCGCAGGGTGGTGTGATGGCTCGTAGTGCCGGAACGTATGCTCAGTTAACTTCAAGAGAAGGAAAGTACGCTATCGTGAAATTACCTTCTGGTGAGTCCAGAATGGTGCTTGTAACTTGTCGTGCTACAGTTGGTATTGTTGGAAATACCGAACACAACCTGGAAAGATCAGGAAAAGCTGGTCGCACCAGATGGTTAGGCAGAAGACCACGTGTACGTGGTGTTGCTATGAACCCGGTTGATCACCCAATGGGTGGTGGTGAAGGTCGTTCTTCAGGAGGACATCCACGTTCTCGCAAAGGCTTGTTAGCTAAAGGCTTCAAAACCCGCGAAAAGAAGAAAGCTTCCAACAGATATATTGTAGAAAAACGCAAGAAATAATTAAAAGGAGAAGAATATGAGTCGTTCATTAAAGAAAGGGCCTTTTATTGAATTCAAGCTCGAACGCAAAGTTTTGGCAATGAATGAAGCGAATAAAAAGTCTGTAGTTAAGACTTGGGCCAGAGCATCAGTAATTTCTCCTGACTTTGTAGGACATACCATCGCAGTTCACAACGGAAATAAATTCATTCCAGTTTATGTAACTGAAAACATGGTAGGCCATAAATTTGGTGAATTTGCACCTACAAGAACATTCAGGGGCCATTCCAAAGGTAAAAAGTAAGGAATGAGATTCTCATTAACTATTAAAAGAATTCACGATGGGTGCTAGAAAAAGAAATAGTGCAAACGAACGTAAGGAAGCTAAAAAACAGCAGTATTTTGCTGTTTTGAAAGATTGTCCGACTTCCCCACGGAAAATGAGGCTTGTTGCCGATATGGTTCGTGGTATGGAAGTGAACAGAGCTCTTGATGTACTTAAGTTTTCATCTAAAGAAGCTTCTCGTCGGCTTGAGAAATTAGTAATGTCAGCATTAGCAAACTGGCAGGCTAAAAACGAAGGAAGCCGTATGGAAGAAAGTAATTTGGTAGTGAAAACTATTTCTGTTGATTCAGGAAGAATATTAAAAAGACTGCAACCTGCTCCGCAGGGACGTGCTCACAGGATCAAGAAAAGATCGAACCACGTTACAGTAAGTCTCGGTAGTTTAGTAAAAGAAACAGAATAAATAATAATACATGGGACAAAAAGTTAATCCAATCGCTAATCGTTTAGGAATCATCAAAGGATGGGATTCCAATTGGTTCGGTGGAAACAACTATGGCGATAAGCTCGTGGAAGATTTTAAAATCAGGGAGTACCTGAATGCCCGTTTGGCAAAAGCAAGTGTCTCCAAGATTATCATTGAACGTACACTGAAGCTTATTACTATCACTGTTCACACCTCGAGGCCCGGTATTATTATTGGCAAGGGTGGTCAGGAAGTTGATAAACTGAAAGAAGAATTGAAGAAGATCACCAACAAGGAAGTTCAGATCAATATTTTTGAAATTAAACGTCCGGAATTAGATGCAAAAATCGTAGCTGTTAACATAGCACGCCAGATTGAAGGTAAAATTGCTTACCGTCGTGCTACTAAAATGGCTATTGCTTCAACCATGAGAATGGGAGCGCAGGGTATCAAAGTTCAGGTTTCAGGCCGCTTAAACGGAGCTGAAATGGCACGTTCAGAAATGTATAAAGATGGTCGTACTCCATTGCACACTCTGAGAGCTGATATAGATTATGCTTTGGCAGAAGCCCTTACTAAAACCGGTTTGCTCGGTGTTAAAGTATGGATTTGCAAAGGCGAGATTTATGGAAAACGCGACCTTTCACCAAATGTAGGACAGAAACCAGAAGGAAGACGTTCGAATGAAGGTGCTCCAAAAGGTGGCGGATTTAAGAAAAAAAGAAAATAATTTGTAAACCTTTCAGAATTAGATAAGGATGTTACAACCGAAAAAGACAAAATTTAGAAGAGTCCAGAAAGGAAAAATGAAAGGACTGGCCCAGCGTGGTAACCAGTTGGCATTTGGATCTTTTGGTATTAAATCGTTGGAAGAAACGTGGCTTACCGGGCGCCAGATTGAGGCTGCCAGGGTTGCGGTAACCCGTCACATGCAACGTCAGGGTCAAATTTGGATCCGTGTATTCCCCGATAAACCGATTACTAAGAAACCTGCAGAGGTACGTATGGGTAAAGGTAAAGGTGCTCCGGAAGCATTTGTTGCTCCGATTACACCAGGTAGAATTTTGATTGAAGCTGAGGGCGTTTCCTATGAGATTGCAAAAGAAGCACTCCGTTTGGCTGCACAAAAACTGCCGGTAACTACTAAGTTCGTTGTAAGACGTGATTTTGTTGAAACTGAAACAGCTGAATAATGAAAACACCTGAAATTATCGAATTATCAACAGCTGAAATTCTGGAAAGAATTGACGCTAACAAAGATTCCTTAACCAGGATGAAACTGAATCATGCTATTTCTCAACTCGAAAATCCACAGGTTATCGTGAATTTGAGAAAAGACATTGCACGTCTGAAAACCATTCTACGTCAAAGGGAAATTAACGCAAAACAGAGTTAGTAATGGAAAGAAATCTAAGGAAGGAGCGTATTGGAGTTGTTGTTAGCAACAAGATGCAGAATACAATTGTTGTTGCCGAACACCGCAAAGAAAAACATCCAATCTACGGAAAGTTTGTTAACAAAACTTCGAAATTTTACGCCCACGATGAAAAGAACGACTGCAACATTGGCGATACTGTAAAGATCATGGAAACTCGTCCGATCAGCAAGCAGAAATGTTGGAGATTAGTGGAAATCATAGAAAGAGCTAAGTAACATGATACAACAGGAATCAAGATGTACCGTTGCCGATAATAGTGGGGCCAAAGAAGTGCTCGTAATCCGCGTATTAGGCGGAACACGCAAGCGCTATGCCACACTTGGCGATACCATTGTAGTTACAGTAAAAAGTGCTATAGCGGGAAGTGACATGAAAAAAGGTGCCGTGTCAAAAGCTATTATTGTTCGGACTACCAAAGAAGTACGTCGTCCGGACGGATCATATATCCGTTTCGATGACAACGCTGTAGTGTTGCTGAATAATGCTGGTGAAATGCGCGGAACTCGTATATTCGGACCCGTAGCAAGAGAACTTCGTGATCAAAATATGAAGATTATATCACTTGCTCCTGAAGTACTTTAATGCATAAAATCAGAGAAATGCAGAAGAAATTACACATTAAAAAAGGCGACGCTGTTGTTGTAATTGCCGGCAATTACAAAGGACGGGAAGGAAAAGTGCTCGAAGTAATCAGAGCCACCGAAAAAGCTATTGTGGAAGGTGTTAATATGGTTAAAAAACACACAAAACCAAATGCGAAACAACCGCAGGGAGGTATTGTTGAAAAGGAAGCACCTATTCACATTTCTAACCTTATGAATAAGGACCCGAAAACCGGGAAACCTACTCGTATTGGCAGAAGGCTGAATGATACAGGTAAATTAGTTCGTTATTCAAAAAAATCAGGAGAGGAGATTAAGTAATGGCTTACGTACCAACACTTAAGAAAAAATACTTAGAAGAGGTTGTACCAGCGTTAGTGAAGGAAATGTCCTACAAAAACGTGATGCAAGCTCCGAAGTTGGAAAAGATCGTTATCAACCAAGGAGTTGGAGCTGCTATTTCCGATAAGAAACTGATTGAAATTGCAACTGAGGAAATTACCAACATTGCAGGTCAGAAAGCAGTCCAAACCAGATCTAAAAAAGATATTTCTAACTTCAAGTTAAGGAAAAAAATGCCAATCGGCGTTCGTGTAACACTACGCAGAGAGCATATGTATGAATTCCTTGACCGTTTAATTAGTGTATCTCTTCCCCGTATCCGCGATTTCAAAGGAATTGAAGGTAAAATGGATGGCCGTGGTAACTATACCCTGGGTATTCCGGAACAGATTATCTTCCCTGAAATCATACTGGACAAAGTTACCCGTATCAACGGAATGAATATTACTTTCGTAACAACAGCCAATACCGACGAGGAAGGCTATGCATTACTGAAAGAGTTAGGTTTACCGTTTAAAAACGCAAAAAAGAATTAAGATATGGCTAAGGAATCAATGAAAGCTCGGGAAGTAAAAAGAGCTGCGCTTGTTGAAAAATATGCCGAAAAAAGAGCCATGCTTAAGGCTGAAGGTGATTATATCGGTCTTCAAAAGTTACCTAAGAACTCTTCCCGTATTCGCATGCACAACAGGTGCAAATTAACCGGTCGTCCGAAAGGATATATGCGTCAGTTCGGAATCAGCAGGATCAATTTCCGTGAAATGGCTTCTTCTGGTTTAATTCCGGGTGTTAAAAAAGCAAGTTGGTAATTTATAATTTAGAAGTAATGAGCAAAATTACAGATCCAATAGCAGATTATCTGACACGAATCAGAAACGCTCAAAAAGCAAAACATCGTGTGGTTGATATTCCTGCATCCAATATCAAGAAAGAAATTACCAAAATTTTGAAAGATAAAGGATACATCCTCAACTATAAGTTCGAAGATGATGTGAACTATCAGGGCAACATTAAAATTGCCTTGAAATATAATCCTGAAACACGCGTTCCTGCGATTAAGGCAATCAAAAGAGTAAGTAAACCTGGTTTACGTAAATATTGCCATACCGACAGTATTCCACGCGTGCTTAACGGTTTAGGAATTGCAGTAATTTCTACATCAAAAGGCGTAATCACTGACAAAGAAGCTCGTGAATTAGGCGTTGGTGGTGAAGTTTTATGTTACGTTTATTAATCTAGGAGGAATAAGAAATGTCTAGGATAGGTAAACTACCCATTGAAATACCTGCTGGAGTAAAAATTACTGTTAGCGACTCGAATTTCGTTACTGTAAAAGGTCCAAAAGGAGAATTGTCACAACAGGTTAATCCTGAAATTGAATTGAACATCGAAGGTAGCATATTAACTGTTACACGTCCTTCTGACGAGAAAAAACATCGTGCCATGCATGGCCTTTATCGTTCACTCCTGAACAACATGGTTGTTGGAGTATCGAAAGGCTATGAAGTAAAACTCGAATTGGTGGGTGTTGGATATCGTGCTGAAAACGATGGTCAGGTGCTTGATTTGGTTTTAGGTTATTCACACCATACTTATCTTCAGCTTCCTCCGGAAGTTCAGGTAGAAGCTAAGAGTGATAAACGTAGCAATCCAATTGTAACTCTGACAAGCTGCGATAAACAATTAATTGGTCATATCGCTGCCAAAATCAGATCTTTCAGAAGACCTGAGCCTTACAAAGGAAAAGGTGTTAAATTTGTTGGTGAAAATATTAGACGTAAAGCTGGTAAATCAGCTGGCGCTAAATAGTAAAATTTAAATACCATGGCTTTAACAAAGCAAGAAAGAAGATATAGGATTAAGAAGAGAATCCGGAAAATCGTTTCCGGAACTGCTGAAAGACCCCGTTTAAATGTATTCAGAAGCAATAAGCAAATTTATGCTCAGTTGATTGATGATTTAACAGGAAAAACTATCTTGGCAGTATCTTCTTTAAACAAAGATTTCGCTGGTGCCGAGGGCACGAAAGTTGAAATAGCTGCAAAGGTCGGTAAAGCAGTAGCTGAAAAAGCAATTGCTGCCGGAATTACTGCAGTAGTATTCGATCGTAATGGTTATTTGTATCACGGAAGAGTTAAACAATTAGCTGATGCTGCCCGTGAAGGTGGCCTTAAATTTTAATAGTTATGGCAGGAGATATCAGAAAAGTAAAAACCAGTGATTTGGAACTGAAAGACCGGTTGGTAGCTATTAACCGTGTGACCAAAGTAACCAAAGGGGGTAGAACATTTAGCTTTTCAGCTATTGTTGTTGTAGGTAACGAAGATGGCATTGTAGGCTGGGGCCTTGGCAAAGCCAGTGAAGTTACCACAGCAATCTCGAAAGGTGTTGATGCTGCAAAGAAGAATCTGGTAAAGGTTCCGATTTATAAAGGTACAATCCCTCACGAACAGGAAGCTAAATTTGGTGGTGCCCGTGTATTCTTAAAACCAGCCACTTCTGGAACCGGGGTAAAAGCCGGGGGTGCTATGCGCTCTGTACTTGAAAGTGTTGGTGTTCACAACATCCTTGCAAAATCAAAAGGATCGTCGAACCCACATAACCTTGTAAAAGCAACTATGAACGCATTGCTCGAACTGCGTGATGCACACACCGTTGCTGAACACCGTGGTGTAACATTGGATAAAGTATTTAATGGATAAGGAGTTATGGCTAAGATTAAAATTACACAAGTAAGAAGTAAAATTGGTTCGGATAAAACGCAAAAGGCAACTTTGATCGCGTTGGGAATCAAGAAACTTAACCACTCAGTGGAACATGAAGTAACTCCACAAATTATGGGGATGGTAGCTAAGGTGAAGCATCTCGTAATTGTTGAAGAAGTTTAAACTTATTAAGATCAAGAAATATGGATTTAAGTAGTCTTAAACCTGCTGAAGGTTCAACAAAGAGCGTGAAGCGTGTTGGCCGCGGACAAGGCTCAGGTCATGGAGGCACGTCTACAAGAGGACATAAAGGTGCCAAATCAAGATCGGGTTATAAAAGCCGCCGTGGATTCGAAGGAGGTCAAATGCCTTTGCAGCGTGTTGTTCCTAAATTTGGCTTTAAAAACATCAATCGGAGCGAATATAAAGCAATCAACCTGGATGTTCTTCAGGAATTAGCTGAATCATTAAAAGTAACTACCATTGATGTTGATACTTTAGTTGAAGCTGGTATGGCTTCCAAAAGGGATAAAGTGAAGATCTTGGGAGACGGAGTATTAAACCTTAAATTGGAAGTTAAAGCTCACGCTTTTTCGAAAAGAGCAAAAGAGACCATTGAGAAATTAGAAGGAACAACCGAAATACTCTAAACCTGATGAAAAAGTTTATTGAAACCCTAAAGAATATTTATAAGATTGAAGACCTGCGGTCCCGGTTGGGGATTACCTTGTTCTTACTTTTAATATATCGTTTAGGCTCGTACGTTTCTTTACCGGGAGTTGATCCAGCCCAGCTGGCTCAACTCAAAAATCAAACATCTGAGGGGTTGCTCGGTTTGTTGGATATGTTCTCAGGGGGAGCTTTCTCTAAGGCATCAATTTTTGCTTTGGGGATCATGCCGTATATTTCGGCCTCTATTGTTATCCAGTTGTTAGGTATTGCGGTACCTTATTTCCAACGGATGCAAAAAGAAGGTGAATCTGGTCGTCGTAAAATCAATCAGTTAACACGTTATTTAACTGTTGTAATCCTGATTTTTCAGGGTTCGGCTTATCTTGTGAACCTTCATAGTCAATTACCTGAAGCTGCTTTTGCAATTTCCGGAACCATGTTTTCGATTTCATCAACCATCATTTTAACTGCTGGTTCGATGTTCGTTATGTGGCTTGGAGAACGTATTACAGATAAAGGTATTGGTAATGGTATATCACTGATCATCATGGTAGGTATTATGGCCAGGTTACCACACTCTGTTGTTGCTGAATTTATTTCACGCATTGAGCAGCAAGGTGGTGGTATGGTAATGTTCTTACTCGAATTTGTTGTTCTTGTGGTTGTATTTATGGGTGCTATTTTGCTGGTTCAGGGAACTCGCAAAATTCCTGTACAGTACGCAAAACGCATTGTTGGCAACAAACAATATGGTGGTGTTCGTCAGTATATTCCATTAAAAGTAAATGCTGCAGGTGTAATGCCTATCATTTTCGCTCAGGCGATTATGTTTATACCTATTAGCCTTGCAGGGTTTGCCAAATCTGACAGTATGAGTGGTTTTGCGGCTGCGTTCTCGAACCACACCGGACTTTGGTATAACCTTACTCAATTTTTGTTAGTTATCCTGTTTACGTATTTCTATACAGCTATTACCGTTAATCCATTGCAGATGGCTGAAGATATGAAGAAAAACGGGGGTTTTATTCCTGGTGTAAAACCTGGAAAGAAAACTGTCGAATTCCTTGATACCATCATGTCGAGAATTACACTTCCTGGATCTGTTTTCCTTGGAATTATTACAATTCTGCCTGCTTTTGCGATGATGGCCGGAATCAATCAACAGTTCGCTTATTTCTATGGCGGTACTTCATTGCTGATTTTGGTTGGTGTAGTTTTGGATACCTTACAACAAATTGAAAGTCACCTGTTGATGCGTCACTATGATGGTTTGATGAAGTCAGGCCGTATCAAAGGGCGTTCAGGTGGTGCATACTAATAGTTATTCAGACATTTTCTGTCTTGGATTGGTGAAAGTTCTAAACTTGTTAAATTTAATTCATAAATAGCTAAGTAAATCCGGTAATTCTAGTAGTTTTGCCGGATTTATTAGCGGAAAATTTTAAATCTTCCGTAAAGATGGTTACAAATGAATTGTAAGCATCAAAATACTAGATAATTAGGTAATATTTATGGCAAAACAGTCTTCAATAGAACAAGACGGAACAATCATTGAATCATTATCGAATGCAATGTTCAGGGTTGAATTGGAAAATGGGCATATCATTACTGCGCATATTTCCGGGAAAATGAGAATGCACTATATCAAAATTTTACCCGGTGATAAAGTGAAAGTAGAAATGTCGCCATACGACCTGACAAAAGGAAGAATTTCTTTTAGATATAAAAACTAAAGCACAAAATAATGAAAGTAAGAGCATCCATTAAAAAACGTAGTGCCGACTGCAAGATTGTACGCAGAAAAGGCCGTTTGTACGTGATTAACAAAAAGAATCCTAAGTACAAACAACGTCAGGGATAATTAATTAACTTTGTAAAAAATTTATTTTATGGCTCGTATAAGTGGTGTTGACATCCCTAATAATAAAAGAGGAGAGATCGCTTTAACCTATATCTATGGTATAGGTCGTAATCTTTCAAAAACCCTCCTTGAAAAAGCCGGCGTTGATAAAGACATCAAAGTTCAGGATTGGACAGATGAACATTTAGCTGCTATTCGTGCGGCTATCAGTGGAAGCATCAAAGTTGAAGGAGAATTACGTTCTGAAACTCAGATGAATATTAAACGATTGATGGACATCGGTTGCTACCGTGGTATTCGTCATCGTGTTGGCTTACCTGTACGCGGACAGAGCACAAAAAACAACGCTCGTACCCGTAAAGGAAAGAGGAAAACTGTTGCTAATAAGAAAAAAGCCACTAAATAATTGATATTTGAATTATGGCAAAAAAGACTGGTACTACAAAAAAACGCGTTGTCGTTGTTGAAGCTATCGGGCAGGCACACATCCACTCTTCATTTAATAACATCATTGTATCGTTGACAAACGGTAACGGTGAGGTTATTTCGTGGTCGTCAGCCGGTAAAAAAGGTTTCAGAGGTTCAAAAAAGAATACTCCTTATGCTGCCCAGGTAGCATCTGAAGAATGCGCTAAGACCGCTTACGATCTTGGCTTGAGAAAAGTAAAAGTATATGTGAAAGGTCCAGGTAATGGCCGCGAATCTGCTATTCGTGCGATAAGTAGTGTTGGCATTCAGGTTAGTGAAATTGTTGACGTTACTCCACTTCCACACAATGGATGTCGTCCTGCAAAAAGGAGACGTGTATAATCTAATAAATTAAGACAGAAATGGCAAGATATAGAGGACCACAATCCAGAATCGCCCGGAAATTTGGTGAGCCAGTTTTCGGACCAGATAAAGTACTTGAAAAGAAAAACTATCCACCAGGATTTCATGGCTTGGCTAGCCGCAGACGTAAAAAATCAGAATACGGTTTGCAGCTGAGAGAAAAACAAAAAGCCAAATACATGTATGGTGTATTGGAAAAACAATTCTCAAACTTATTCCAGAAAGCTTCTGCTTCAAAAGGGGTAACTGGTGAAGTATTGTTACAATTGCTCGAAGCACGTTTGGATAATGTTGTTTTCCGTTTAGGAATTGCTCCAACCCGTGCTGCAGCCCGTCAGTTGGTTTCGCACAAACACATTACTGTTAACGGCGAAGTTGTAAACATTCCTTCGTTCCACTTACGTCCAGGTGATGTAGTTGGTGTACGCGAGAAATCAAAATCATTGGAAGTAATTACTACTGCACTGAATTCTCGTCGCGCAAGTAAATATGCATGGTTGGAATGGGACAATGCTTCTTTGGCTGGTAAATTCTTAAACCGTCCTGAAAGAGCTGAAATTCCTGAAAACATTAAAGAACAACTTATTGTAGAGTTGTATTCTAAATAATCATATACTCAGTATTATTATGGCAATATTAGCGTTCCAAAAACCCGACAAAGTTATAATGGTTGAAACCGATGAGAAGTACGGAAAGTTTGAATTCCGTCCATTGGAACCAGGTTATGGTATTACAATCGGTAATGCCTTACGTCGAATTCTGTTATCCTCTTTGGAAGGTTATGCAATCACAACTGTTAAAATCGACAAAGTTGACCACGAGTTTGCTACGATTAAGGGAGTAATGGAAGATGTTACTGAAATTATTCTTAATCTGAAACAAATCCGTTTTAAACGCGAAGTTGAAGATTTTGACAATGAGAAGGTTTCAATCTCAATAACCGGGCAGGAAGTTTTTACTGCTGGTGATATCAATAAATTCATGACCGGCTTCCGTGTTTTGAATCCAGAGTTAATTATCTGCCGGATGGAACCTGAAGTAAAATTGCAGATGGATATCACCATCAACAAAGGTCGTGGATATGTTCCCAGCGCTGAAAATAAGCCGATCGATGCTGAGTTTGGAGTAATTCCGATCGATTCAATTTTCACACCTATCAAAAATGTGAAATATGCTATCGAAAATTACCGCGTTGAGCAAAAAACTGACTATGAAAAGTTAGTTTTCGAGATCACCACCGATGGTTCAATTCATCCAAAAGATGCATTGAAAGAAGCAGCTAAAATTCTGATTTATCACTTCATGTTATTCTCTGATGAAAAGATCACCATCGATTCAGACGAGAAATTTGCAAACGAAGAGTTTGATGAAGAAGTACTGCACATGCGCCAGCTTTTGAAAACAAAACTGGTTGATATGGATCTTTCAGTACGTGCATTGAACTGCCTTAAGGCTGCAGATGTTGAAACTCTTGGTGAACTGGTTACATACAATCGTAACGACCTGCTCAAATTCCGTAATTTCGGTAAAAAATCACTCACAGAACTTGATGACTTGCTCGTGAGCTTGAATTTGACTTTCGGAATGGATATCAGTAAGTATAAACTTGATAAGGAATAAGTAAAAATGAGACATAATAAAAAAATCAACCATTTAGGTAGAACTAGCGCTCATCGGAAAGCTATGTTGTCCAATATGGCCAATTCATTGATTTTTCACAAACGTATTTCTACAACTTTAGCAAAAGCTAAAGCTTTGAGAGTATTCGTTGAGCCACTTATTACCAAAGCTAAAGACGATTCAACTCACTCACGTCGTGTTGTGTTTGAAAACCTGAAAAGCAAAACTGCTGTAGCAATGTTGTTCAGAGAAGTTGCTGAGAAGGTGGGCGATCGTCCTGGTGGTTACACACGTATCCTGAAAACAGGAAACCGTATTGGTGATAATGCAGAAATGTGTATCATTGAATTAGTTGACTTCAACGAAAACATGTTGGCAGCTAAAGAAGGAAAAGCTAAAGCTTCAAAATCACGTCGTGGTGGTAAGAAGAAAGCTGATGCTCCGAAAGCATCTGCAGCACCTAAAGCAGCTGAAGCTGCTGCACCTGCAGTTGAAGACGCAGCTCCTGAAGCACAGGAATAGGGTAACTATAACCATGCATAAAAAAAGGCTGATAATTTATCAGCCTTTTTTATTTCCTTTTTGTTTGAATTGCAATAATCAGAAGATTGGGATTTTCCTCGTGATTTTTGGTTTTTTCTTAATGAATCTGAAGTTTTTGTCCTACATGATAATCGATTGCCGATAACAGTTCACTTACATCTACCGGCTTTATCAGATAATCATCACCTCCGTTTTCGATACACCGCACCCGCTCATGTTCATAATCGTTTGTCGTAACAAAAATTATAGGAATATCTTTATTCCTGAAACTTATTGAGTTACGGATTACTTTGGTTGCTTCGGCTCCATCCATTATTGGCATGGTGAGATCCATGAGGACAACATCAAAATATTGAGATTCCAACATTCGAACGGCTTCCAGACCATTATCAGCAGTCTCAATTTCGTAATATTTCTTAAGAGAATAGTACAAAAACTTCTGATTAATCGGGTTGTCGTCAACAACTAATACTTTCACACGCTTACTTTAAATTGATGTTTTTCTATTTAATAAAACTACTGAATTACCTCGGTAAAAAGCACTATTTTTGATAACTCAAAATGTGAATTGGATAGATGAACTGTAATATTTGATTTAAAACGTATAAATAATATAAAATGAGTGACGATAAGAAGATAATTTTCTCGATGTACAGGGTAAGTAAAACTTATCCACCTCAGAAGCAAGTTCTCAAAGATATTTCATTGTCTTTCTTTCTGGGTGCCAAGATTGGAATTATTGGGTTGAACGGTTCCGGTAAATCAACTTTGCTAAAGATTATTGCCGGCCTTGAGAGTTCATACCAGGGAGAAGTGGTTTTTTCGCCTGGTTATACAGTTGGTTATCTGGAACAAGATCCAAAACTTGATGAGACCAAGACGGTGAAGGAGATTGTTCAGGAAGGCGTTCAGGAAATCGTTGATGTTCTGAAAGCTTATGAAGATATTAACCTGAAGTTTGGCGATCCTGCTGTTTATGAAGACCCTGATGCGATGGATAAATTGTATGCAGAGCAGGCCGTCCTTCAGGATAAAATCGACCAGTTCGATGCCTGGAACCTTGATGCAAAACTGGAACGTGCAATGGATGCTTTGCAATGTCCGCCCGATGATCAGCCTGTAGGTGAGCTTTCAGGAGGAGAGCGTCGTCGGGTTGCTTTATGCCGTTTGTTGCTGAAAGAGCCAGATGTTCTTTTGCTTGATGAGCCTACCAACCACCTCGATGCCGAGTCAATTCAGTGGCTCGAAATGCACCTTCAACAGTATAAAGGTACCGTAATCTGTATTACGCACGACCGCTATTTCCTCGACAATGTGGCTGGCTGGATTCTGGAGCTCGACCGTGGTGAAGGTATTCCATGGAAGGGAAACTACTCTTCATGGCTCGACCAAAAATCGAAACGAATGGAGCAGGAAGAAAAAGTGGCTTCTAAACGTCGTAAATCGCTGGAGCGCGAGCTGGAATGGATCAGGATGGCGCCAAAAGCCCGTCAGGCTAAGTCGAAAGCCCGTTTGGGAGCGTATGATCGGCTGTTGAACGAAGATGTGAAACAAAAAGAAGAAAAGCTGGAAATCTTTATTCCGAACGGACCGCGTTTAGGCGAAAAAGTAATTATTGCCACCGATGTTGCCAAAGGTTATGGTGACCGTCTGCTGTTCGAAAACCTGAATTTTGTGCTTCCTCCTAACGGAATTGTGGGAGTTATTGGTCCGAATGGAGCCGGTAAAACGACCTTGTTCAAACTAATCATGGAGCTCGAAAAAGCCGACAAAGGAACATTCGAGGTGGGTGAAACGGTTAAAATTGCCTACGTAGACCAAACTCACAAGGCGATTGATCCTGAGAAAACTGTTTACCAGGTAATTTCGGGAGGTGCCGACCTGATGAATGTGGGCGGTCGCCAGGTGAATGCCCGTGCTTACGTTTCGCGATTCAATTTTGGTGGTGCCGATCAGGAAAAGAAATGCGGATATTTGTCGGGTGGTGAACGAAACCGGTTGCATCTGGCAATGGCCTTGAAAGAGGAAGGAAACGTTTTGCTGCTCGATGAGCCGACGAATGATATTGACATTAATACGCTTCGGGCACTCGAAGAAGGTTTGGACAGCTTTGCCGGTTGCGCCGTGGTTATTTCGCACGACCGTTGGTTCCTCGACCGTATTGCCACTCATATTCTGGCATTTGAAGGAGATTCGAAAGTGGTATTCTTTGAAGGAGATTTCTCCGACTACGAAGAAAACCGCAAAAAACGAATGGGCGATGTTGGTCCGCAGCGCGTGAAATATAAAAAGCTGGTGAAAGACTAAAATAGTTTGAAGTTGGAATACGAAAGTCCGAAGTGAGTTTATCCGCTTCGGACTTTTTCATTTTTTACCAATAGGCAATCTAAAAAAGTGTAAATTAGTTGAAAAATAAGACTATGCTGCAAAATATTGATGACAAAGACGAACGCATGTGGGGCATGTTTTGCCACCTGTCTGCACTTTCGGGTTTTATTATTCCTTTTGGAAACATCATTGGTCCACTAATTATTTATTCAATGAAAAAGGAGGAATACGCTTTTGTGGTTGATCAGGGAAAAGAATCATTGAATTTCCAGATTTCGGTTTTGATTTACCTGATAATAAGCGGAATATTGGTATTGGCTGTGGTAGGCATTTTTATGCTTGCTGCTGTTGGTTTGTTCTCACTAATATTTACTGTTGTTGCCTCAGTGCGCGCCCTCGATGGTGAATATTACCGCTATCCGCTTAGCATTCGGTTTATCAAGTAGGCTGTTCGTGATAAATGTCAGTTAATAGTGTCCATTTGTTCTGAAATTCTTTAATTTTGCGCCTTCAGAAATAAAAAGACATGGCACAGAAACCTTCAATTCCAAAGGGAACACGCGATTTCTCTCCGGCTGAAATGACCAACCGGAATTACATTTTCGACACCATTAAAAGTACTTTCCGGCTATACGGATTTCAACCCATTGAAACTCCGGCAATGGAAAACCTTTCGACTTTGATGGGAAAATATGGCGAAGAAGGTGATAAACTGTTGTTTAAAATTCTGAATTCAGGCGATTTTGCTTCCATCCTGACTGATCAGGAATTGCTCGAACGTAACAGCATTCGTTTGACCAACAAGATCTCGGAAAAAGGTTTGCGCTACGATCTGACTGTGCCGTTTGCCCGTTTTGTGGTGCAGTATCGCAACGATATTTCTTTCCCATTCAAACGTTACCAGATTCAGCCCGTTTGGCGTGCTGACCGCCCGCAGAAAGGCCGTTACAGGGAGTTTTATCAGTGTGACGTTGACATCGTTGGAAGCGACTCGCTGTTGAACGAAATGGAGTTGGTGCAGATTGTCGACGAGGTTTTCTCTACATTGGGAATTAATACCATTGTCAAAATTAATAACCGCAAAATTTTGGCCGGAATTGCCGAAGTGATTGGCGAAAAGGACCGAATTGTAGATATTACCGTTGCTATTGATAAACTCGACAAAATTGGGTTGGAAAAAGTAAACGAGGAGTTGCTCGAAAAAGGAATTCCCCAGGCCGCAGTCGATAAGCTTCAGCCGATTTTACATTTGTCGGGTACTGTTGCCGAAAAACTGTCGCAACTTGAATCGGCAATTGGTCAATCCGAGATCGGAGCAAATGGTATTGCAGAAGTTAGCACTTTATTTGGTTACCTCGATACACTTACATTAAATACTGAAGTGGAACTCGATCTGACATTAGCACGTGGATTGAACTATTATACCGGAGCAATTTTTGAGGTAAAAGCCAAAGATGTGGCCATGGGTAGCATTTGCGGTGGTGGCCGTTACGACGACCTTACCGGAATTTTTGGCATGCCAAATGTGTCGGGCGTAGGTATTTCGTTTGGTGCCGACCGTATTTACGACGTGCTCACTCAGTTAAATTTATTCCCTGCAGCAACAGCCGATTCGACCAAACTGATGTTTGTGAATTTTGGTCCTGCTGAAGAAGCTTTCTGTTTGCCGATTTTGGCTGCAGTTCGCAAAGCCGGAATTAACGCCGAAATCTTTCCAGACAAAAGCAAGATGGCCAAACAGATGACCTGGGCGAACAACAAGAAGATCCCGTTTGTGGCCATTGTTGGCGAAAACGAGATGACACAGGGCAAAATCAACCTGAAAAACATGCTTACAGGCGAACAACAACTGGTCGATCCTCAGGAACTGATAAAAATCCTTTCTGCATAAATTCGGATTGCGTTATTTCCCTGAAAATTTTCGGGGAAATGATCCGATTACTCAAAGAATACCGTTTTTCAAAATCGATAGGAGGCGACATCCGTTGCCCCTGAAGCTGCCTTTCCATATTTTACCTTTATTTTTCTGATATTGCATATTGAACGTTAGTTATTGACATTTTTAATCAGTAACCGATATTGAATATCCAACATCCAAATTTGTACATTTCATATTTTTATAAGCATATTTATGGAAAGAGCGATTCATTATATATCACCTGAAAGGTTAACTTATCCCATTATAGAACAGATTCTTGAAGAGAGGAAATTGCTGGCGATTTCCGAAGAATCGAAAGCACTTATTGCAAAAAGTAAAGCGTATCTCGACCGGAAAATTGCCGAAACCGATGGTCCACTGTATGGCATAAACACAGGTTTTGGTGCATTGTGCAATATTGAGGTTTCCAAAGACGACCTGAGCAAATTGCAGGAAAATCTGGTTATTTCACATTCGTGCAACCTTGGCCCCGAAGTTCCTTCGGATGTAGTCCGGTTGATGCTTTTGCTGAAGGCTCATGCTTTGGCAAAGGGAAACTCGGCAGTACAGCTTATCACCGTTCAGCGCATAATCGATTTATATAATAACGACATTTTGCCAATCGTTTGCGAACAAGGATCGTTAGGAGCAAGTGGAGATTTAGCCCCGCTGGCAAAACTTTTTCTTCCGCTGATTGGCATGGGTGAAGTTTATCACCTAGGCATACGAAAAGAAGCTGCTGAGGTGTTGGCAGAAATGGGGTGGGAGCCTATCCGTCTTCAGGCAAAGGAAGGTTTGGCTTTGCTTAACGGTACGCAGTTTATGAGTTCGCATGCTGTTTTTACCTTGCTGAAAGCGTTCCGTTTAGTCGATTATGCTGACATTATTGGTGCCTTATCGCTCGATAGTTTTGATGGCTTGATTGAGCCATTTATGGCCCAGGTTCAGGAAATACGGCCACATGCAGGCCAAATTACCACTGCTGCCAATTTCCGGAAGATACTGGAAGGAAGCCAGCTAATCAGTCGCAAGAAAGCGCATGTTCAGGACCCGTATTCGTTTCGCTGTATTCCGCAGGTTCATGGGGCAGTGCGCGATGCAGTGGCTTACGTGGCCAGTGTGGTTGAAACTGAAATTAATTCGGTAACTGATAATCCAACAGTTTTTCCAGATGACGATCTGATTATTTCCGGAGGTAATTTTCATGGAGAACCATTGGCCTTATCGCTCGACTTTTTGGCCATCGCTCTTTCCGAGATTGGAAGTATTTCAGAGAGAAGGACCTATCGGCTGATTTCGGGAGACCGGAACCTTCCGACTTTCTTGGTTGCCAATCCCGGATTGAATTCAGGGTTTATGATTCCGCAATACGCTGCTGCATCAATTGTTAGCCAGAATAAGCAATTGAGTACGCCTGCATCGGTTGATTCCATTCCGTCGTCGAATGAGCAGGAAGACCACGTGAGTATGGGAGGAAACGCGGCTACCAAGGCGTTGAAAGTGGCAACAAACATTTACAGCATATTGTCAATTGAGCTTTATAATGCTGCCCAGGCCATCGATTTTAGACGACCAATGAAAACATCTGATTATCTGGAGAAATTCCTGGAAGAATACCGGAAACACGTTTCTTTTGTTGATGAAGATACTTTGATGTATGTAGGTATTAATAAAACAATCCGCTTTCTGGAAGAAGGAAGGTACAGGCTATAAAAGTAAGAAGGCTGGAAAACCCAGCCTTCTTTTTTCTAACCTTTAACATTTAATCCTTCTTTTGACCCCTTTTATATTCCCGGATGAGATGTCCCCTGAATTCATTTTCAGTACGGTACATCATCAAAACTTTCTTTTTAGGCAGTATTTTCAGAAATTGTTTGTTGTAATCTTTGAGCAACAGCGCTTCTTTCTCAAACGAACTGATGTATGTGTTGGTAATTCTCTCGATTTCAGATTCGCTTAAATCAGCAAGTTTTTCATTTGGCATGCGTTCTACTTCGTGTATTTGCCGCTGAATTTCAAATCTCTTCTTTTCAAATTCGTTGTAAACCGGCCAAAATGCCTGAGCTTCGGCGGGAGTTAAACTAAGCTTTTCGGTAAAAAAAGAAATTTTTTCAGCTTTGATCTTTTCAAATATCTCAGGCGACGGACCTCCTTTATCTTGGGCAAGAAGGAACGACCACGAAAATATTGATAAAATGCTTGCAAGTAATAACTTCTTCATGACTATCAGTTTTGTATTTCAGCGTATATTTCAACTTCATTTAACCCGGAAGAGAGGTACGACAGCATGTCATCCGGATTTATATCCGCAACCGGACTTTCTTCTTCAGTAAAAATGGCATTGACTAATGTGTTTTCGTCAACCATCGAGAAGGTGAGTGCCGAATCATCTTTCATGGAAAACGAAAAAGCCGATGAGATGTCGGTATTAATGCCGCGTTGAGTCGCTGGTTTGTTAACCAGCACATAAACTAAGGCGATACTGGCAGCAACTCCAACAATTGGTTTTAAGAAACGAATAATTCGGCCCGAAGTTTTTGGCTTCTTTTCGGTGACCGTAATTTTCCCCATGATTCTGTCTTCCAGCGAATCAAAATATCCTTCAGGAGCGCGAAACGGATTGGTTCCGTTGCGTTTCATGAATTCGGGTTCAATATTTTCTTCTTGCTTATACATGATTTTCAAATCTATGGCTTTGACAACTTTAATTTCAAATAGTTTAATTTCTATATAAGTTATTTTATCCGTGAACTCTTTAAACTCATTTAAAAGAGTCACTTACTCAGCGCCAATTCGTATTTCGTTTAGTTTAACGTATTCCTCTATTTTTTTCACCGCGTGATGGTACGAAGCCTTCAGGGCCCCAACCGATGTTTCCAGAATTTCCGACATATCCTCGTATTTAATTTCATCAAAATACTTCATGTTAAAGACTATACGTTGCTTTTCGGGTAAGAGTGCAATGGCCTTTTGTAATAACATTTGCCAATGATCGCCATCGAAATAGCTGTCACTTTCGAGGTTATTTATCAGATATTCATTTTCTTCGGAAAGGCTCGTTGTTGTCTTTCTTTTTCGTTGGTTCAGGAAAGTAATCGATTCGTTGGTGGCTATGCGGTAGAGCCAGGTAAACAAACTTGATTCGGCCCTAAACGAATCAAGTCCATTCCAGATTTTAATAAATGTATTTTGAAGAACGTCATCAGCATCATCATGGTTCAGTACAATTTTCCGAATGTGCCAATACAACCTTTCCTTATACTTGGAAATCAATTGCCTGAAAGCAAGTTCCTTTTTCGAAGGATCTTTCAGACAATCCAGTATTTGCTGGTCATTGGTCATAATTGTTCCGATGGTTGCTTATCTGACACTCGAATAAAGAAATGGTTTAATCAGTAAATTAGGTATTTATGCGGGTTTGGTCGCTGTTCTCTATTCAATTCTGAAATTTAATCCTTCCATTTTTAGTTTCTCATAAACCTGAATATCGAACTGGTAGAGCTTTGCTGCACGGTGAGCTACTTTTTGCTGCTTTTCGCCCGAATCGATAAGCAACTCCATCTTAGCCAGCTTTTTTCTGAAATTACGGGTATCCATTTTCTTATTCAGTATAACTTCGTAAAGCGATTGTATCTCGGTGAGCGTAAATTTTTCAGGAAGAAGATGAAAGCCAACCGGATGATACATGACCTCCTGTCTTAGTTTTTCGAGGGCTTTGTGTATAATCTGTTCGTGGTCGAAGCAAAGCTTGGGCAATTCGTTCAGATTAAACCATTGCAACGATTTGGCCAGGTTCGACTGGCGCAGACTGTAGTAATCGGGATTAATCAGTGCATAATAGCCAATAGTAATAACCCGTGTATAAGGCACCCGGTTGAGCGAGCCAAACGCATTGATTTGCTGGAGATAAACGTCGTTAAGCCCGGTTGCCTGAAAAAGAAGCTCTTTTGCAAAAACATCCAAATCCTTCTCTTCCGGAACATGTTCTCCAAACAGACTCCAATAGTTTTCTTCCGTCAATACCGGATGCTTTTCGTAAATTTGTTTGATTTGCTCCGAACTTGCCTGCATAGGCAAAACCTGTTTCAGCACTTCTTTGTCAATTTGATTAAGTAAAACCTTTAACCCGGATTTGTCGAACCCGAAAATTACACAATCAACAGAAATTGAATTTAGTATCATGATGAATTAGCTTTGTATGCAAAAGTAATAAACCGAACCTTAATCTGGGTTAATGTGCTCTAAATATTAAGTATGAACTTTAATTGCTTCATAGTTTGACGAATCGATTATCTTTGCTCCGAAAATTCAAAAAAATAAGAACGCATGGCTTTACAATGTGGGATAGTAGGACTACCAAATGTCGGAAAATCGACTCTTTTTAATTGTTTGTCGAACGCAAAAGCGCAATCAGCAAACTTTCCGTTTTGTACCATTGAACCCAACCTGGGAGTAATTACTGTTCCCGACGAGCGGTTGAATGTTTTGGCTGGTCTGGTGCATCCGGAACGCATTGTGCCAACAACAGTTGAAATTGTTGATATTGCAGGTTTGGTTCGCGGAGCAAGCAAAGGTGAAGGACTTGGCAATAAATTTTTGGGTAATATACGTGAAACTGATGCGATTATACATGTTTTACGTTGCTTCGAAAATGAAAATATCACGCACGTTGATACCACAATTGATCCGGTCAGAGATAAAGAAACTATCGATATAGAACTGCAGTTGAAAGACCTGGAAACTGTTGAAAGTCGTATTTCAAAAGTTGAAAAACAGGCCAAAGCCGGCAATGATCCTGAAGCCAAAAGAGCTCTGAAGATATTATTAATGTATCGTGAAGCACTTAACGAGGGAAAGTCGGCCAGAACAATTGAAATTGACGAAGTTGATCAGAAATTGGTAAAAGATTTTCAATTGCTTACCAACAAACCAATTCTATACGTTTGTAATGTTGACGAGTCGGCTGTACTTACAGGCAATAAATATGTTGACGCAGTTAAAGAAGCCATTAAAGATGAAAATGCAGAGATGCTGATGATTGCGGCAGCAACCGAAGCCGACATTGCCGAACTCGAAAGTTACGAAGAACGCAAAATGTTTTTAGAAGATCTTGGATTAGATGAATCGGGAGTGAATAAGCTAATTAAATGCGCATACCGCCAGTTACAACTTGAAACTTATTTTACTGTTGGAGTGAAAGAAGTTAGGGCGTGGACATACAAACGCGGGGCAAAAGCGCCACAAGCGGCAGGTGTTATTCATACCGATTTTGAAAAAGGTTTTATTCGGGCTGAAGTAATTAAATACGCCGATTTTATTGCCCTTGGTTCGGAACAAGCCTGCAAAGAAGCTGGCAAAATGGGAGTCGAAGGTAAGGAATATGTGGTTCAGGATGGCGATATTATGCATTTCAGGTTTAATGTTTAACTTGATTTTTTTAGAAATATGTAAGAAGGCAGTCAGTTTTGGCTGCCTTTTTGCTTTTTTTAAATCCGATTCTTAATTTTTTGTGAAAAGAGGTTGTGATTTGAAAACACACTTGTTTTTTAATTGTTTGAATAAAAATTAAGGGGTGCATCTTAATTTCGTAGATGTTTTTATTTATTCTGTGCATTTTTTACAGGGAGCAAATCAATAGCACGTGTGTTGTTGGTTTGTTAAAGTATATGATATTTGTTTGTTTTGACACATAAAGTGTATAAAAAAGAGAAAAATGTCAATAAATGTTTCAAAATATAATCAAAATGTATATTTTTGAGCACTCAGGTATTTTTATTTTGATTTCATTTAAACGATAATATTATGTGTGGATTTGTTGGAGTATTTGATTTGAAGGTGCAAGCTCATGAGTTGCGCCCGCAGGTTTTAAAGATGTCGAAGAAGATTCGTCATCGTGGTCCGGATTGGTCGGGTATTTTCGCCTGCGATAAGGCTATTCTGGCTCACGAACGTTTGTCGATTGTTGACCCTGAGTCGGGGCAGCAACCGTTGTACAGTAAAGATGGCAAGCTTGTATTGGCCGTTAACGGCGAAATATATAATCATATGGACATCCGTTCGCGAATTGGTGATTCTTATGAGTTTCTCACTCACTCCGATTGTGAAGTGATTCTGGCGCTTTATCGCGAAAAAGGACCAAACTTTCTGGAAGACCTGAATGGTATTTTTGCTTTTTGTTTATACGATATCGAAAAGGATGTTTACATGGTTGCCCGCGACCACATCGGTATTATACCCATGTACCAGGGATGGGACAAATCGGGAAATTATTACGTTGCTTCGGAACTGAAAGCATTGGAAGGTCAATGCAACAAGATTGAAGAATTTCTGCCGGGAAAATACCTGTTTAGCCCGGATGGCGAGGTGAAAACATGGTACGAGCGCGAATGGACATCGTATGATGCTGTGAAAGACAATGGTTTTGATATTGATGTTTTGCGTAAAGCGCTTGAAGATGCAGTTCACCGCCAATTGATGTCTGACGTTCCCTACGGGGTTTTGCTTTCCGGAGGGCTTGACTCGTCAGTTATTTCTGCCATTGCTAAAAAATATGCTGCATTCCGCGTTGAGTCGAAAGATTCGGAACAGGCATACTGGCCACAGTTGCATTCGTTTGCTGTGGGTTTGATCGGTTCGCCCGATTTGGCAGCTGCAAAAAAAGTTGCCGATCACATCGGAACTATTCATCACGAGATTCATTTTACTGTTCAGGAAGGTTTGGATGCCATCCGCGATGTAATTTACCACCTCGAAACTTACGATGTAACTACCGTTCGGGCGTCAACCCCAATGTACCTTTTGTCGCGCGTGATTAAGTCTATGGGCGTTAAAATGGTTCTTTCGGGTGAAGGTGCCGATGAAGTTTTCGGAGGTTATCTTTATTTCCACAAAGCTCCAAATGCCAAAGAGTTTCACGATGAAACCGTTCGCAAACTCAGTAAATTGCATTTGTACGACTGTTTGCGTGCCAACAAATCTCTGGCAGCCTGGGGAGTTGAAGGTCGTGTTCCATTCCTTGATAAAGAATTTCTGGATGTGGCTATGCGTATCAATCCTGAAGAAAAGATGGCTAAAAACGGAAGGATGGAGAAATGGGTGGTTCGCAAGGCTTTTGAGGATTATTTGCCTGCAAGTGTGGCCTGGCGCCAGAAAGAACAATTCTCTGATGGTGTTGGCTACAACTGGATCGATTCGCTGAAAGCCATGGTGGCCGAAAAAGTAACTGATGAGATGATGAATACAGCGAAATATCGCTTCCCAATCAACACTCCAATGTCGAAAGAAGAGTATTTCTATCGTTCAATTTTTACTGAACACTTTCCTTCTGATTCGGCCGCAAGTTGTGTTCCTTCGGTACCATCGATTGCTTGTAGCACTCCAATTGCGCTGGAATGGGATGCCAGCTTTAAAAACAATGCCGACCCATCCGGCAGGTCTGTAGGTAGTGTTCATTTGGAGGGTTACACGAATAAATAAAACATAGTTCTTCCGACGTTGAAGATATAAAACCGGGCTAGTCCCGGTTTTTTTGTTTGACGACAGAGGTATGTTTTAATCTTATTTTGTTGTGACTTGTTATTATGTAGTACTACCTTTAACCCAAATATTGAAGTATGGAACAATTAACACTTACCACACCCGCCCTGTTGTTTTCGGCAGTATCGTTGATTCTGCTGGCCTATACAAACCGGTTCTTAGCCTATGCCCAGGTTGTGCGGAATCTACATACCAGCTTTAAAGAAAATCCAAATTCACTTATACTCGGCCAAATTCAGAACCTGCGGAGGCGACTACGTCTGACTCAGTTAATGCAGGTTTTAGGAATTTCGAGCCTGTTGCTTTGCGTAATTTGCATGTTTTTAATTTATGTGAATTCCCATATTTTGGCTGAAGTCCTATTTGGAATTGCGCTGGTGTTGCTCATTCTTTCACTCGGAATTTCCATTCGGGAGATACAAATTTCAGTAAAAGCCCTTGACCTCCATCTGAATGATATGGAATAGGTAAGTTATTTGTTTGTCGCGGAGTTTGGCGTACTTTAAGTTTCATCATTTATTCATTTAAAATCCCGATCAGGCTTTTCTATTTTTAGTAAATTGTAAATTGGCTAATGATCAATTATTTGTTCACTTTGGGCAGTTTTACTTATCTTCGCGCTTTACTTTACTTCAAAATCCATGGGACATTATTTCGGTGAGATTGCAGCTTTACTTACCGCTGCTTTCTGGACGGTCACCAGCATGTCGTTCGAATCGGCAGGTAAAAAAGTTGGTTCCCTGTCGGTTAATTTAATTCGTTTGGTAATTGCTTTCCTGATTTACTGTGTTTTAAACTACTTCCGGAGAGGAATGATTTTGCCTTTCGATGCCGGAACAGAGCGATGGATATGGCTTGCGCTTTCGGGACTGGTCGGATTTGTTATTGGCGACTTGTTGCTTTTTCAGTCGTATGTTGTTATAGGCGCCCGTATCGCCATGCTCATTATGGCGCTTGCCCCACCAATTACTGCTTTTATGAGTTGGATAATTCTGGGAGAAACCCTGAGTTTGATGAACTGGGTGGGGATGATCGTTACCCTTCTGGGAATATCTATTGTAATTCTGAAGCGCGAAAAACAGGATGCCGATCCGACGAAAAAAAGAAAGATTACAACAAACTACAGCATAAAGGGAATTTTGTTGGCATTTGGTGGTGCAATAGGGCAGGGGGTTGGACTGGTTTTGAGCAAGAAAGGTATGGGCGATTACGATGCTTTTGCTGCTTCGCACATCCGCGTAATCACCGGGATGATAGGTTTTGCCATTATTATATTGGTGACCAACCGGTATGGGAAAGTGTGGAAGGCCATTCAGCATCAATCGGCAATGAAACGAATCGCACTAGGTTCGTTCTTCGGTCCTTTTCTTGGAGTTTCATTTTCATTAATCGCTATTCAGCATACTCAAGCCGGAATTGCCGCCACTCTTATGGCAATTGTTCCTGTTTTAATTATTCCTCCGGCCATACTTTTCTTTCACGAGAAGGTGAACTGGAAAGAAATCCTGGGTGCAATAATTACAGTTGGCGGGGTTGCTATTTTCTTCCTGTAACCTAATTTTGAAAATGAAGAATGGAATAACTCTTTGGGCGGGGAAATATCATTTTTATCTTTTAGCGGGAATCGTGTTAATGATTCAGGTTTTACTTATTGCCCGTACATCAATGTTTTATCTCTGTTATCTGCCGATTATTTTTGGTGCGATTTGGACTTCCGGATCTGTAATGCGCTCGTTAAAAATTAGTTTACCTTCAAAATGGATTCGGTGTTTTTCTTTTATGGGCGGAATGGTTATTGCCGAACTAATTTTCAGTTTGGTGCTGGTGGCAAGTGGGGAATTGTCGTTTCAGCCTAAAGCCCATAAAAACGATTGGCTGATTCTTTCTATTGAGCTTCTGCTTGGGATTGCTGTTTTTGAGTTGTTTTTTATACTGTCATCAGCAATCAGATATCTGCTGGGTCGAAATAATTAGAATAAAAAAATACCAGATGAAAACTTCTTCACCTAGTATTTCCTCGAAAATCATGTCAGAATTATTGTTTGGTTTTCAACGGATTTTCAGATTCGTCGTAGAATTGTTTTTGCAAAGCCGGAGTAACTTCGTCTTTTTTTACAGCCTGAATCAGTTTTATTAATTGCGAAACAGTTGAATTGATCAGCAATTCTCCGGCTTCGGCGTTGGCTTTGGTACCGTCGCCGCCATAATGATTCGGATATTTGGCGTACCACCATATTCCGGTATAAACGTTACTTAGGTTTTTGAGTCTTTCCTGGTCTACTCCCGATTGCAGGCCTGCCCTGTCGAGGAAAACCCTGTTGGGAACAATGGCTTTCATTACCGAAGATTCTTTATTGCCGGCATGCGCATCAAATTTATCGTGCATCGTCAGTTCTTCGGCTTTTTTTACCACTTCAGGATCAGTTTGGGGTTGGAACCAGTACAGACTGTATGACCGGCGTTTGGAGAGTTGAGCCATTCCAAAGTAATTCAGGAAAGCGCTGTTTCCGCCATGGCCGTTAACAATGATTATTTTTTCGAATCCGTTTCTGGCCAGTTCGTCAAGAGTTTCCTGAAGCACTGTCCAGATAAGTTCGGGGCTGTAAGCTATCGTTCCGGGCTGATGCCTGGCTTCGTTAATCTGGCTGAAATAATACCATGGAAATACAACAGTGTATTCTTTTTCGGCAGCGCGTAAAGCATATTCGCGGGCCGTGTAAAGGTCGGTTCCCAGAGGAAGATGAGGTCCGTGTTTTTCAAAAACGCCCAGGGGCAGAATACAGGTTTTTGATGATTTTTCAACAGCTCTGATGTAATCGGGGGCAGTTAATTCTTCCATTCGGAAAGGAAGCTCCTGGGCACTTACAAAGCCCGAAACAAAAAGGCACAGAAAGAAAAGGCGTAATTTTTTCATGATTCTCAGGTTTGTGGTTAATGCCTTAAATTTAGCAAATTGTAAATCAGGAGACTAATTCCGGATCAAAAAAAATGCAACACAAACGCTGATTTGCCTCTTTACCGAATGACCAATTTTTCGGTGATGGTGTGATTGCCCTTGGTTTTCATCCGAACAAGATAAATTCCGGGCATAAATCCTGAAAGGTCAAGTTTCGTTGAAAAGGCTGAAATGCCGGGTTTGCTCATCATAAGTTTGCCGCTGCTTTGAAACACCTCAATATTCTGAATTTCGGACGAGGATTCCAGAAAAACCACATCATTGGCAGGGTTTGGAAAAATACGGTGACTGAATGCTGTTTCAAATCTGTCAGTTGAAGTAACGGTCGATTTTCCCAACATATGCGAGTCGAGCCAGTTTAACCGGGTTTGTATCCAGCTTTTGAATTTGTCAACTTGGCCGGCATAGGTTGATGGCTGGTAATCAACTTCGGGAGCCCCAACCGCCGATCCGATAATTTGCCATTTGGCGTAGTGCCTGACTTGCGCTTCGCTGGCCAGATTCTGCACCGAATCGATATACGATTTGAGGTATTCTGAACTTAGGAATGACTTTCGAAGTTCGAAATAACGGTTGTTCAGGGCATTGGCAAAGTTTTCGTCCTGAAGTAAACGAACAGTCCAGCCGTTTGAATAAGGAGGAGAACCAAGACAATTGTTAATCAGGTAGCTCCAGCCTGAGCCATCGGTAGCCTGAAAAGCCTTGCAATCCCATATATTTTTCCAGGCCCAGTCGAAATCCCAAACAGGCCCGGCATTAATTTTTCCGCCTTTGCTGTCTTTATCCTTGAAGAAAAAGACACTCTTTTTAAAACCATCAACGTTTCGGGCAACTTCATTCACAATAAAATAATCGATAAACGAATTCACGTTAATCCATGCCGGGTAGCCGCTGGTTGCATCCTTAAAATTTGAACCATACAAAATCGCTTCGAATGAGTTAATAGCTGTTTTCAGGTATTCTTTCTGCTGCCATAGCAGGTCAGTCGGGTCGGGATCGGCATACACATAGTTCACAGTCTTTTCCGGATGGTCAATTGGCCTGAAATTGCTTTGCCAGCTGTTGTACGAATTGAAATAATCAATCTTAAAAATATAACCTCCTGAAACGTTGTCGCCCGAAATATCCAGATTGGTCAGCTTGGCAATGTCAACCCGACCTTTGTCGCGTTTAATTTTCTCAAGTAGAATGTAGATTCCCTGATATTCGTTGTTGACAATCACTTCAACCATTCGGGTTCGTGGCGCATAATGACCCATTTTTCTGAATAAATCGTAGGCCAGAGTGTTGCGCATGAAGGTTTTATCGTTGTAATTGGCAAGCAGGATCCAGTCGTTTTCGGCCGGCATTCCTAATAGGGAGACATTCAGGTTTGCTCCGTTGGCATCACGGGTTTCAATACCATAGGGTTTTTGTGGAAGGGTTGACGACCAGGCACCGCGAATCTCGATTCCGATGTTTCCACTGTAAATATTGCCCGGATCTTCAGGCTTATTGATTTGCCCTTCACCATTGGAAATAATCTTCATTGTTGCCGAAATTTTGGAGGCATCGATGATTGTTTTTCCATTGGTATTGATCACCACAAGGGGAAGATTAGACGAACGGATTCCCGATATCTGGGGAAATGCCGGTGAAACGAGGAAACATACAACAGCTACGCAAAGCAGGCGAAGACTCATTGGTCAAATTAGTTAGATTCAGTCAGGATTATGCTTTGCGAAGTAAATAAATATAATTTTAATTGCCTTGTCGTTTCAGATATTCCTTTTCAAAATCAATTGGCATATTGCGTTTTATAGGATCGAATTTTGAGAAACCCCGTGCAAAAACTTTGAATTCAAATTTAGGCAGGGCACTTTTAAGTGCCACAATCGGCACTCCGGTAATATTTTCAATAGCTTTTTTTAGAAGAGGTTCTGTTATGTCGCCTAATGGTTGAGCAGGCAATAACTCGTCGGAAACCTGATAATCCGGGGCAAATCCGTTCACGAAGTTGGTAACACCCTCCGAATTGGCATATCTCAATACGATGGGCTGCAATCCCCAGTTTTTGAAATCGGCATAATCAGATGGAGTCTTGTAAAAATCTTCAGGTTTTAGGGTAATTGAAGCGGTGTATTTGCCATAAGTGGTATCGCCAACCATGGCAACATTCATATAGGGTTTTAACCCGGTAATCGTTAATTCGGCTGCGCTGGCGGTTCCCTGTCCTGTAAGAATAGTTACCTTGTTTAGTCCCAGTTTAGTAGGAACAGTGTTGTCGAATGCGATCATCGTTTGGTCTATTATGTTTTTCGAAATCCAGTACAGCTGGTATTTGTTGTTCCACTGAAAGGTAACCAGGGTTTTTGAACCGTTAACGGTACTTAAAGGGGCAATTGAACTGCACATATACTGCGCTGCCGAGATTTGACCACCGGGATTATAACGCAGGTCGATAACCAAATCGGTGATCTGGTTGTCTCTGAAATAATCGAAGGCCGTTTTCAGGCTTTTGTTAAAATTGTCAATGTATTGTGCGTAAAATAAATAGCCAATTTTGTGGCCGTCCTTCTCGATAACCTTGTAAAGAACAACCGGATCTAAATTTAACTCTTCAGCAGTCATCGAAACGGTTCCGGCGTTGGATATGCCGCTGGCAGTAAGGGTTCCTTTGGTAACAGTTGTACTTGCTCCGCTAAGCAGTTCAGTATAATTGTCTTTGGTAATACTGGCGCCGTTTACCTGTGTAAGTATGCTTCCGCGCTCAAGTCCGGCCCGTTGTGCCGGAGTGTTCGGATATACATATTCAACTATGGCAAAATATTTACCCGTGGACGCCCCCTTTGAATCAACAAAACCTCCGAAGGTCAATGAATATCCGTATGTTTTTTCAATTCCATTCAAGCTGTTTTCCCATTCCGATACGTTATCGGTTATGTAAGACCATTTATCGTCTTTGTATAACAGTTTTTCGAAATAGGCTTTCGAGTCTGTTTCGTATCTGGTGTCAATATCCGGTAAATATTTATACCACAAGTAAACGTCGGTCATTGCTTCTTTGATGAAATTATTTACTTCCTGCGTTACAATTGTGGCTTCTGTTTTTGTTTCGGTGGTCGGGCTGTCGTCAGTTACAACATCTTTTTTACACCCGGTAAACGCAATTGTAACAAGAAATGCAAAAAGTATAGTTCGATATGTTAATTTATTCATGGCTTTAGATTGTATTTAAACTCTGAATTTAAAGTAAGTAATAGATAATTGATATCAACAATCCTGAAACAATAAGGATTGAAAAATTGATTGTTAATTTTCGCCTGATGTTTTTACTGCCCAGCGAGATGGCATAAGTCATTTTTAGCAAATTGTTGCTGTTGGTGGCATTTATAATTGCCAGGGTAATTACCATTTCGCCAATGCCATCCTTTTGCTGAAGAAGGTTAAGTAAAAAGGGATCGATATCGGTAACTCCAACAATATAAGCCAGATTGGTAATTCCCGAGCTTCCGTATTTTTTTAGCACAAAATCGGTAATCAGGGCAAAAATAACGAAGAGTAGTCCAAAGATTGAAGCTGTGCGAAATTCCAGTGGGTTCTTACCTGAAGTCCCATCCGTTTCTGCAATATCAGAAGTAAAGGAATCCTGAGTTTTTCCGGCATTAAATCGGAAAAGTAAGTAACAAACTCCAAACATGGCCAAAAATGGTATAACCAGGAGGCGGGCTACAGCACCATTAAAAATAAAGGCAAGAACAAGAATGCGCAGGTACATCATCCCGTTGGCAATCATAATGGCAGCCACAGTTTGAGTTCCGGCAAGTCCTTGTTTTTCTTTACGCGCCAGGATAACCGTTGTGGCAGTACTGCTGTAAATTCCGCCCAGCAGCCCGGTTATCATTATTCCTGAATCCGGATATATGAATTTTTTCAACAGGTAACTGCAATACGATATTCCCGAAACAACAACAATAGCCAGCCACAGGTGATAAGGTGAAACCGGAATTTGTGCCGAAATGTTTTCCTCAGGCAACAACGGAAGTATAACTCCGGCCAGTGCAATAAATTTGGCCAGCGTAATAAATTCTTCTTCCGACGCCTTTTTCGATAAGGTGATAAAGTGATTCTTGAGTTCGGTAATTATCAGGAGCGAAACGATGAACGACAACACCAGCCACACGGGTTGAGTAAAAACCATAATTGGAATACAATAGGTGAGAAGCGCCAATATGGTACTTGTGAGCCCATATTTTCCGTTTTGCCCAATTTTATGATAGTATTGTATGCCTAATAATAATCCGATCAGCACAAATCCAATTAAAAATGGAATATAGTTTACCGGATCGGCAATAAACAACACATAAGCCAGAAGACCAATGAACGTGAATGTTCTATCGGTTCCAAACAGTTGATCCTCATTCTCGTTAATGTGGTGTCGCCTCTGCTCCAAACCAATGAGAAGGGAGAAAACCAGAATCAAAATGAATTTGATAAATCCATCCGGTATGTGATTCAGTACTTCCATTTTAATTATGTTGCTATCTAACAAAGGTATTGCTTCTGAATCAATTGAACAATAGTTTAGCGACCGAGCTGTTTTTTTATTTGTCTCTGTCCGAATTTGTTATTTATCCGTTAAAACGCCGCAATACCCTACATTATTTCAACATTTTTCCTGATAAATAAAATGTGCATTTAGTAGCTTGTTTTTTTGAAAATGAAAAACAATCTGTTACTTTTGTGCCCGATTCGGTTTGTAGCTCAGCTGGTAGAGCAGCTGACTCTTAATCAGCGGGTCGAGGGTTCGAGTCCCTCCAAACCGACTAAAAATCAGAGAGTTGCAAGTTTAAAGCTTTGCAGCTCTTTTTGTTTCTTACCGTTTTATGCTGCGTTTATAGTTGCAATGTAAACCAAGACGTAAACCATTTTACGTTATGAACGCATCAATTTCAGTTGTTTGCTACAAGTCTAAAACCCTTGCTAACGGTGATAATCCGCTATTGCTTCAAGTTTCCAAAGATGGGAAAAGAAAATATAAAAGCATAGGGTTGTCTGTAAACCAAAAGTTCTGGGACTTCAAAAAGAATCGACCAAAGCCAAATTGTCCAGATGGCGAGTACATCCAACAAATAATTCTGAATAAGGTAAACGAGCTTCAAAAACAAGTTTTAACATTTGGAGCCAGTGATAAAGATTTTACTGTTGGAAACCTAATAAATGGCGGAAATCGCAAAATAATTGAATCAAAGGTGGGTGATTTTTTCAAGTTGCTAATAAACGATTTTGAAAAAGTTGGAAATCTAGGTAACAGGCGAGCACATAAAGGAACCTTAAATTCAATAAAGGCTTTTTCAAAGGGAAATCTGAACTTTACATTTTCAGACATAGATGTTGACTGGTTAACACGATATGAAAAATGGCAAAGGAGCAGGAATAATAAAGACACTTCCATTGGTGTGAGATTCCGCACATTGAGAAGCGTTTATAATAAGGCGATCAAAGAGAATGTAGCCAATAAAAGGAATTATCCATTCAATGAATTTAAAGTCAGTAAGTTTAATAAACAAACCAGCAAGCGGGCTATATCTAAATCCGATATTCTCAAAATAAAGAATCTGGACTTATCACAGGAAAATGATTCAATTCAGTTTTCCAGAGATATTTTCATGTTTAGTTATATGTGTGGAGGGATTAATTTTACTGATATAGCCAATTTAAAGGCTGAAAATATTAAAGACAACAAGTTGCAATATTTAAGGCAAAAAACAAGTAAAAGAATAAGTCTCAACATTTCATCGCCAGCAATAGACATTTTGAATCATTACCAAAAAAGCAGAACTGAAGGGAATTATTTGTTTCCTATTCTGGATATGCAAAGGCATAAAACAGCAGTTCAGAAAGAAAATCGCATTCATAAAATTTTGGTAAGAGTAAATAAGGACTTAAAACGGATTGCGGAATTAGCACAAATTGAATTCAATTTATCTACCTATGTGGCTCGTCATTCTTTTGCTACAGTTCTGAAAAACTCTGGTGTTGACATAGCTTTAATTAGTGAGACTCTTGGTCATTCAGATTTGAAAACAACTCAAATCTATTTGGATAGTTTTGAAAATGAGAAGATTGATAAAGCAATGATGAATCTACTTTGATTAGAACCAAAAAATCCCAGAGCATCTCCTTTGGGATTTTTATTTTAGGAAAAATTAGAAATGTTACATGTTGTTATGAAAAATAAGATAACTTTGGTTATTACAAGAACGAAAAAACTAGAGAAATGACATTACACGAATTTGAAATAGAGTTCAAAGAGAAATGTAGATTAGAAAGTGTTATAATTAGAAAATTTGAATATGTCGCAAGTGAAAAATTGCTAAATATTGAGCTTAAATATACTTTTGATTCAATGCCAATTCCTTCTAAAATTGATGTTGAACGCATTTGCTTTTCTGATAATATCGTGATAGGCAAAATTGCAATTAAAGATTTGGAAACAGTAATTAAGACCTTTTATACATAAGCTTTTTGAGGGGATATAACTATCAAGATGTCGCTACAATTGGCGTAGATATAATAAAAGCGATCCCTGTCGATAACAATTATACGTTGACAGTCTTAATATTTAAAATACAAAAGCGATAATAATAGGCGATTGTCAAGAATACAAATTGTGCAGTAAAAAAAAGCCCTCCTTACTCGAAGGAGGGCAAATTCAATTTCTTAATCATTCCATTGGTTCTACTGAGCTTTTTACTTGAGAAGCTTTGACAAGTTCCTCTTCGGTAAATAGCGGTTCAACTAATTCAACAAGTTGAGTTGAGTAAATTGTTTTCAAACCGTTTTTTAAAACCAATTCAATCTTACTTGCTCCATCAAAAACGATATGAGTAGCCGCGTTGAATGGTTTCAGATTGTTTTCTTGGCAATCTTTTTCAAAACGTTTACTGTCTAAAAGCAAATCAACATTCACTTTGAATTCAGATAAAAATCTGTCCCATGTGAAATTTCCCCTTGCCTCACTATTAAAAGCTCTTTCAATTGCCAATCTTTTCGTTTGTACAGATTTATCGATCTGATTTCTGAAGATATTTGTAGCTTTCGAGCGAGCTTTTAAATAAGGTGTTTCTACACGTTTTCTTTTAGATGTTTTTTTTACATCTTCTGCACACAAAACACCACTTTCAACAGTCTGATCACTAAAATTAGAACTAGCCATAAACATAAAATTTATGGTTTGCCTGACTACGGGGCTCAAGCAACCCCCCTTTCTCTTGTGGTCTTCTATCGCTTTTCGAGATAAGAGTTACATCTGTAATACAGCCACATAAAAAGCTTAACCATTTGCAACTGTACAACTACATACTTAAATGTAGCTGAGAACATTTAGAGTTCAACCCAGTATCAATTTAAACCAAGCCTCATTCATGACGTTCTCTATTCCCATTTTATCAAACTCAATGCCAAGCATTATTCTTAGTTACAATGTTGCAATAAAAGCCCATTGTTAGCCGATGAGAATGCAACAATCGAGCTTTAATAAGGGGTAAATCTTAGCCATTGATCGTTAACAAGTCAAATTACCTACTCGTTTCGGATTATTAAAAGGAAGTTTCAAGCATTCGACCGTTACGAATTTTCCTTTGTGCCGAGGTTTTTTTTGTCAAACATTAGCAGTATCTTTGTGTTGTTATTCAAGTAATTAGCAATGTTTTCAATAATTGCAATTTGCCTACCCTCAGATATGAAATTTTGAAAATTCCCTTTTTCAATGGCGTGATTCACCTCTATTTCCCTTTTTAGTGACAAAATGACTGATGTGAGAATGCTAGTTGTTTGTCACAACAAAAATCTGACAACATGGCTAAATAATTCAATTTCGCATTTATTTTATTCTAAGTTAAGCGAATCAGATGGGTGTCCTTCAATTTCGAGGGAGAAAACTTATGAGATGTTTTACCGGATTTTTATATTCTGAAAAGTGAAAAACCCTTTAAAAGAAAAAATTGAAAAAAATCCGGTTGAGAAATTTTCAGATACATTTTTAGTTAAACTCATTTAATCAAAATGAAAAAAGAAATTATTCAAGCACCTGAGACTGCAACATATCTCAGTGAATTTATGACCGAATTACCTTTGAACTGTTTGCTGGACAAAGGCAAAACCGGCTGCGGTGGTACTACTATTGCCATCGAAAACGAAATAGATACAATTATTGCAATGCCTTATGTAAATGTGATAAAAAACAAGCAAGCACAGCACGAAAACTTGCTTGGCATTTATCAGGGTGTTTCTGAGGCCGAAATCACAGATTATTTAAATACTCACCCGATAAGGAAAATTGCTGTAACATACGACAAATTGGAGTTTCTTATCGAGTTATTGCAGGCAAAGGGGTTAAATCCGTACAAAGATTTCTATTTGCTTGTCGATGAATGGCACATCCTTTTTAATAGCTATGCGTTTAGAAATGAGGCTGTAAAAAAGGTGTTGGGACATAGTAAGATATTTGATCGTGTTACCTATATGACAGCAACCCCCATAGAAGAAGAATTTATTTTAGTGGAGTTGAAAAACTTACCTGTAAAAGAGGTTATTTGAAGTAATACGGTAAACGTCAATATCAAACCGATCGTTACAAATAGGCCAATTAACGAAGTTTGCAGACTTATTGGCGATGCTATTAACGGTAAAATATTCGGGAACTTACATTTTTTTGTAAACAGCGTTGATTTTATCTCTGAAACAATTAACAAGGCCGAATTGAGACCGGAACAAGTAAGAATTATTTGTTCAAATAATGCTAACCCCGGCAGGGGCAAAAAAAGCAATCAAAAGAAATTGGGCGATAATTTCAAAATCGCAACAACAACAGATCATGTAAAGCAAATCAATTTTTATACGTCAACCTGTTTTGAGGGTGCTGATATATACGACGAAAATGGACGAACTTACATTGTAAGTGATAAATGCAAATCTCATACCTTGTTGGATATATCAACTTTGATAATTCAGATTTGCGGCAGAATTCGAAATTCGAAATATAAAACAGAGGTTCATCACATTTATTCTGAAACCAGATACAGGAATTTTGTTTCTCTGGATGAATTTAAATCGCATTCCTTTAATCAAATTCAAACAACAAAAGATTGGTTGAATGCTTTAAATTCGATGGATGACTTAAATAGAAAGACAACAATTCAATTGATTGAAAAGAACAACAAAGCTGGCCTGAATGAAATGTACATCTTTAAACAAGCAGATTTGCTTTGTTTTGATGAAAACTTGGTGAAGTTGGATATTGTAAATTTCAAGATCACTCACTATTTATACAATTCCAGAATTACACTTTCTGAAGAATATATCAAGTCAGGATTCAGTTTGGCAAATACAACTGAGGTAATTTATACCGACAAGTTACTTTCAAGTCCTAAAGCGCGGATTTCCTTTGAAGATTTATTTATCGAATATGCCAAACTAAAAAGTGAAATTCCGCTCTTTGTTATCGGAAATTTCAATGAACGAATAAACCTGATTGAGCAAGAAAAACCCATAATAAAAGATGCATATGAGGCTTTGGGTTCAGATAAGGTTGAAGCTCTCAACTACAATGTCAGCAACATTAAAAGAGCAATAATTGCCAAATCAACAGATGTTTCAATTGACAGTAAGATTAATCGTTGTTTATATGAATTAGGAGTTCAAGCGGGGACAACAAAGCCTGCAAAAGAATGAAAAGATATATTACAGCGCATATATGAGGCACTAGACATTAAAGAATCCTATAAGAAAATCAAGACCGCCAAAGCAACTGATTTAAACCAATGGTTTGAAATAAAGAAAACGACGCCAAAAATTGATGGAAAAACAACGGATTGCTACACGATTATAAGAACAAAAATGATTTATGTGTAAAGATGTTTATTGCTCACGCTAAAGTAAATAATCGGCTTAGATCACTTTAAAAAATTAAACGTCAAACGCAAAAGACCAAATAAAACTTGTAGTTTTTAACCGATTTTAAACTTGATTGATGTTTTCTTGATTAACAATAGAATATTATTCTCTATATTTGGATAGGTTGAAAAGTCAACCAATTTTTACGAATTAACGAAAGCGTTTTAGATATTATTCTTGGTCTCAGAAATCGCCAATTTCAAAAACAACTCAAGAGTAGTAGCAATAGCGCTCACGTCCGCATACGGGCGTGGGGCTGTTGTCTATTTGAGTTGTAGGTGTTTGGCGATACCTTGAGACCAGATAGGCTAGCAGTTCCCACGCTTTTTTTATGTCTAAATATGAACTTGGGGGACGGGGAGTAAAAACTAAAAGAGATGAATATCATAGATGATGACAAAATTGAGAAAGCTTGCATTTCCGGATTTGAGGATTACTTGTTAGCCAATCCTATAACAAATCTGACAATTGTAGATTTTAACAGGATGTTATTTAAAGCTAACCCCGACATTGATTTAATTTCGAGATTGTACAGTAAGGAGAAAGTTAAAATCAACTTTGAAGCACAATACGAACTGTTTAAAAATGCCGAACAAGGAGACGTCGAAAATTTCTTCATAAGAACCTCATTTGCATTCGGACATCTCAGAATGAATGATGATAATTCCTTGCATTTTGAAATTGATTCTGCATCATTTAATATTTTGCCATGAAAAATACCTTACGATTTTATTTTCTTGTTTCATTTATCTTAGTAACAACAACACTTTCAGCCAAAACTATTTACTATGTTACTCAAAACGGTACTGGTGATGGTTCATCGTGGGCAAAAGCAGCAGGAAATATTCAAACCATGATTGATAAAGCTGCCTCTGGTGATGAAGTGTGGGTCGCAAAGGGTACTTATAATCCTACTACAGAAGCAACCGCCCGAGACCCACGCTCACGAACGTTCCTTTTAAAAAGTGGTGTGAACCTTTATGGTGGCTTTGCTGGAAATGAAACAGCAATTACTCAACGTGCATTAAGTGATATAGATACAAATGGGAAAGTTGATCCTTATGAGTTTTCAAATTCATCTATACTTAGTGGTGATATTGACGGCGTGGCAGACGTGTGGTCAAAAAAATTTTATTCAGATGGGGTAAGTTGGATATGGAACGTCACTGGTAATGAAAATAATTGTTATCATGTGGTCACAAGTAATGTGTCGCAACTGACTTATTTTGATGGATTTTCAGTGAAAGGTGGTAATGCAAATGTTGATTTGAATAATAATGGTGGGGGATTGTATTTTTCAGCAAACACTTTTTCTAAAAATTGTCAGATAAGTAATTGTTCTGCAATTAATAACGGAGGTGGAATTTATTCTAACTTGTCAGCTTCCAATTGTAAAATTAGCAACTGTTTAGCAAATGGTTCAGGGGGAGGAATATATTGTGCTGGCCAAGATTGTGAAATAACAGACTGTTCAGCCTACACTTCAGGTGGGGGAATTTATTGTATTAGTTCCTCAAATTGTGTAGTTAAGAATTGTTCAGCCTACACTTCAGGTGGGGGAGTTTATTCCACAAACATTTTTAGGTGTAATGTAATCAACTGCACAACAATGGGTTCTGGAGGGGGAGTTTACAATACAGGTAAAGGTGAAGTTGCTAATTGTAAGATAAGTGATTGTAAAGCATCTACAGGTGGAGGGATTTGTTTTTATCCTGTTAAAAGTGATCCACCTAGTGCATCCACGTACATATCAAATTGCCAGATAAGCAACTGCTTTGCAATAAGTAATGGAGGTGGCATATATGCTTATGCAACTTTTAGCACAACATATGCAAGCAGCTCTTATATTAGTAATTGTACGGTAAGTAATTGTTCTGCAAACAACATTGGCGGAGGAATCTACATCTATTTCTATGGAATTTATGATAATATGGTAAGCATCGTAAATTGTGCCGTTGCAAATTGTTCTGCCGTGAAGGATGCGGGAGGAATTTATGTGATTACAAACTCCAAAATTCAGAGTTGTGTCGCAAGTAACAATGGAGCTAATAATTTTGTTGGAGGTACACAAGAGAATAATAGTAGTCCTGATATTTACACAACTTTCACAAAACCAACTTCTTTTACGGGCATTGCGAAGACCGATTTGCAGAAAACGGAATTAGTTTCAGCCAACTGGCAGCTACGTGATGGATCGCCCTGCATTAATTCAGGAATTACCCTATCTTATTTTTCGAATGAAGTTCTTGATGTTTTAGGTAATCCGAGAGTTCTAAATGGAAAAATTGACATTGGTGCTTATGAATATATGATGCCAATTATTAAATTACCAGTAATTGAGAACTTTAATGAATGGAATGATTTTAATAATAGTTTAGTACTATACGGTGCATCAAATTTAAATGTTCCCGGAATGAAATGGGCGGTAGAAAATAAAAAGGCTATATTTAGTTACAAAACTGCCGTAACTCAATACAGTTGTCCAATCTTCACGTATCAAATTGATGCGTTAAAAGCCTCGAAAGTTATTTTGAGATATGATATGTTTTTTGAGGCCTACTCTGGTTCAATTTCTCAATTAGGTACTGAGAAATTAACAGTTGAATACTCTACAGATTTGATCAGTTGGAAAGCTCTGGCAACTTATTCAAATCAGAATGGAACAATTCCAAATAGAACATATACGCATGATATTAGTTCTCTAGTTGCAGGTAAAACATTCTTCATTCGTTTTAACGCAAATGGTGTAGATTCAAAGAGGATTGAAAAATGGGAGATTGATAATATCATAGTAGATACTAATGGAATGACTACTGATGTTAGGCAAATTAAAGACGCCGCATTTTTCTACACCATTCAGGACGGGCAACTTAACATTCAGAATTTAGTGGAAGATACTTCTATTCAACTATTTGATATGACTGGCAAGCTCCTAAATAACAGAAAAGTGAATAATAATTCGATCAGCTTTACTTTGCCTGTACATGGCATTTATATAGTCAGAACTGAATCAAAGACAGGAATTGAGAGTAAAAAAGTGGTGTGGTAATTTGATAATTGGAATCAGTTATAAAATTTTATATACCGTAATTTCAGTTAGAGATATTTTTTACTTCTGGCTAATATAGGGCGGTAAAAATCTGATTTTTTTCTCTGAATGGAATTACGGGGTTCAAAAGTCATTTTGCTCTAAAATTTTTATTTTTTTATATCAAAAACACACCTCCAGTCTAGCAATCACCTCCCCATAGTAAATAGATGGGAAAGGCAAAAACTTTGAATGAGGCTTTAGAAAACTTTATATATAAAAGAATATTTTCTGGCTTTCACTTAAAAGAATCATTCCTTATCAAATTCTACTGATCATTTTTGAATTGATTAGTTTTGAAAAAATAGAATAGAAAATCAAGTTAATTATTAACCTGTCTTGGATGGGGTGCATGTAAACCGTAATGTAAACCGGAAAATTTTTAAGAGACTGCAATCTGATTTGAGTAAGAATAAAGGTTTGTAGCTCAGCTGGTTGCCTTGAAAGGCGCAGCCTTTTAAGGTTTTAAGAGCAGCTGACTCTTAATCAGCGGGTCGAGGGTTCGAGTCCCTCCAAACCGACAGAATTTTGTAAGCACTTATGTATGAACGCATAAGTGCTTCTTTTTTGTATCTACTTTATCTTTTTACTTTTTCCCTCGATATAGGTTATAAATTTCTCAGCGTCCTGCGACATTTCGAATTTGGTATTGACCATTTGGTTCTCGAGCAACGAATATGTCAGCCTGAAAACCGGTACATTCGGAATTTTCTCGCTGGTCAGCACGATTGTATTGGGCGCATATGAAATGGTATAATTAATGGTATGTCCCTCATTATCAAAATAAATAGCTTTGGTCGGGTTTCCTGAAAAATCGAGCGAAACAATCATTAAATCGTCGTGAATGGTCGCCGGGTGGTTTCCGCTGGCCGGATATTCGGAGTGCGATTTGCGCACCAGTATCTTACCATCAAGGTCGGGTTGAAACGAGAAAGTTCCGCCTCCCTGTCCGGGCTGACCGTTACCTTCTCCCTTCCATTCGCCAATAAGCCAGGTCCATTTCGACCAGCTTGTCGATTTTTCCTGAGAATACACTTGGGAAATAAACAAAATTGAAATTGCTGCGGCAATGCAAATCGATCTCATATTAAATGGTTTGTGTTTTTAAAGTTTATGTTGCAAATGTAATTTGATCAGTGAAAGCAATTTGTCCTTGCTTATTGGCTTCGAAATGTAGTCGGTACACCCGGCTTCTTTGGCCTTGATGTAGTCTTCGGAAAAGCCAAAAGCAGTTTGAGCGATGATTATCACCTCCGGATTAAATTGCCTGATTTGCCGTGTAGCCTCGTATCCGTTTAATTCAGGCATTTTGATGTCCATGAGAATTAAATCGATATCCGGATTGTTCCGGCAGGCTTCAACAGCTTCTAAACCAGTTTTTACCTCGATAATTTCCGACGAAATTTCATCAATCATTTTCTTTATCAATATTGAAGATGTGTGATCGTCTTCGGCTAAAAGAACCTTAACTTTTTGCTCTTCTTTTTCTGTTTTGGATTTAATTTTGCTTGTTGTCACTGTTTTCTTTACCTGAACGTTGGAATAAGGGTGCGTGAAGTAAAAGGTCGAGCCTTTCCCTGCTTCGCTTTCAACACCTATTGTGCCACCGAGCAACTCCACATAGCTTTTGGCGATGGCCAATCCCAGTCCGGCACCTTCTCGCGCCTGAACATCAGCAATGTCGGCCTGAATGAAGCGTTCAAAAATTGCTTTCTGCCGATCTTCTGGAATTCCAATGCCTGTGTCTTTCACGAAAAACCTCAATTCCGCAGCCTTGTCTGTCGAAGGCGATGCTTTGATTAACTGGTATCCGATTTCAATTGACCCTTGATTGGTGTACTTGATTGCATTTTTAACCAGGTTGATTAGAATGGCATAAAGTTTTTCCGAATCCGTTTTCAGAATTGCCTTATCGCCCGAAAGACCGCAGGTACACGAAAGAGTTATTCCTTTTTTTTCCGCATCTTGTGCAAGCAGATTGTTCACGTATTCGAGCACCGTATTCACATTTTCATCAACCATTTTCAAGGTAACCATTCCCGATTCAATCTTCGAAATATCAATGATTTCGTTGATAATGTTCAGCATCCTTTCACCGTTTTTCTGGATCAGGTCGATGTACAAATTTTTATCGGTTTCCGACAGATCGACGTTGCTTAGGAGCGATGAGAAGCCAAGAATCCCGTTCATCGGAGTACGGATTTCATGGCTCATATTAGCCAGAAAAGCCGATTTCAACCGATCACTTTCTTCGGCACGTTGTTTGGCAATCAGCAGGTTGTGGCTTTCCTTCCGTAACATTTCCTGCAATTGTTTTTCCTGAAGAAATGACTTGCTCAGATGCTCGACTAGCGAAGCTGCGGCCAACGCGGCAAGGGCATTAAAAGCAATAAGATTAATAGCGATCCCAAACCATGAATCAAAATCGAGCGATTTAAAAAACTGAAGATGATTTAAATCCACAGGGAAAGTTGCCAAAAATAGCAGGTAGAGCAAACTATTGACAGCCAGAGCCCGGTATCCAGTCTTGGTATCGTTGTATAGGGTAATCAAAATCGACAAGCAAAAAATGATGGAAACACTCGGACCAATCATGCCCAGATAAACAAATAAACTTATTGCCAGCAGATAAAATATCGAAGAAAAAATATGCTTCTTCAGGGCTAAATTCAGATTTTTCGAAAAATAAATGAAAACGAACATGCCCATTGCAATTGAATCAAACAACGCAATTATTGGTTCTTTCGTAACAAAAGAAACGATGACGCTTGGTATGTAAACAACAAGGCAAATCGGAAATGCTATTATCAGGATTGTTATAAAAAGCTTATTCCTCAGAAAGGGCAACTCATCGGTTTCTTCCTGGTGAAGCTTCGAAAAATTGTTGATATAATAATTGACGTATCTTTCCCAGATGTTCATAATCAACCACAGTATTGAAGTATTATCCTACGCAAGTTATGCAAAATATGCTGAAGATTAATTCTTTTTGACGATGTCTGGATTGATTGTTGTCATACCCAAAACACGAGACAGTTCTTATCAGCTCCTGAAATTTGTATCTAAACCATCCCGAAGAATTTCTCCTGAATAAGGCAGGTAACCGGTCCGGGCCGCCCATTGCCAACCATTTGGTTGTCGATCTGGATAACAGGCGAAACTTCGCTGCCAGTACCCACGATCATCATTTCGTCCATCGAGGCCAGTTCTGAAGCCGCAAATCCTTCCTCAACCAGCGGAATGTTCAGCTCACGGCAAATTTCGCGAACAACTATTTTGGTGATGCCCGGTAAAACAAGGTTCGAATCGGGGTGCGTATAAATTGTTCCATTCTTCACGGCCAGAAAACTCGAATGAGAGCCTTCGGTTACCACGCCATTTCTAATAAAAATAGCTTCCACAGCGCCCTGTTCGTAAGCTTTTTGGGCAGCCATCACATTGGGCAGCAGTGATACCGATTTGATGTCGCAGCGCAACCAGCGAATATCTTCCGTAGTAATAACCTTCACCCCGTTTTTCAACTGATCCCACTTCGAGGCAAAAGGGAAAGCCGTGGCATAAACGGTAGGCACAATTTGATCGGGGAAACGGTGAATGCGCGTCTGGCTTCCGCGGGTAATCTGAAGGTAAATTCCCGCTTCCTGATCGGCCAGTCCGTTCTTCTCCAGCAACTGCTGAAATACCGATTCCAGCCGATCGAAATCGCCAAACTTAATCTGAATTTCGTGCAAACTTCGCCGGAGTCGGTTCAAATGATCGGTATAGCGGAAAGGCTTTCCATCGTAATATTTAATTACTTCGTAGATTCCGTCGGCAAAATTAAAACCGCGGTCTTCGGGCGAGATCAGGGCTTCGTTTTTAGGTAAGAGGTTACCGTTCAGATAAACAATTTCAGTCATTTTGTAAGTGGGTTGAAAGACCACAATTTACTGAACGTTTCTCAGTTCTACAACGGAATCCAGAGATTAATCAGTTGCAGGATGTAGGGCGTAAGAATAGCGGTGAATATCCCGTTCACAATCAGCCCAATGCTAGACATGGCGCCAAACGTGGGGCTGATTTCCATTGAGCGTGATGTGCCAACCGCATGAGCAGCTGTTCCCATCGATAAGCCTTGCGCCACCGGACTTTTTACCCGTGTCCATTTCATGATGGTGTACCCGAAAATGGCACCAAAAATACCAACCACAATCACCACCGAAGCTGTAAGCGGCGGAATGCCCTGGATGGTTTTCGAAACTTCAATGGCAATGGGTGTGGTAACCGATTTGGGAGCCAGCGAATAAATAATTTCTTTGGAAGCGCCCATCGCTTTGGCAATCAGCACCACCGAAACAATACCCGCCACGCAGCCCACCAACTGCGATACAAGGATGGGGATGGCCTGTTTCTTAATCTTTTCGAGTTGCTGATAAAGCGGAACCCCCAGCGCTACTACAGCAGGTTTCAGGAAAAATTCGATGAGTTTGCTGCCTTCATGAAATGCCTTATAATCAATTTTGAAAGCAGATAGAAAAACGATAATAATGGCAACTGCAATCAGGATGGGATTGAGCAGGATGAGGCGCGTTCGTTTCTGGATTTGCCGGCCCACATAATACGAGAGGAAGATGAATGCTACGATAAATGCTTCGCTTTGGAAAAAACTCTTCATTGCCTGGGGTTTTAAAAATTAGGACGGTTGTTGAGCCGAACGTTTTCCACTGAGAATTTTGTTTTTGCGAAGCAGCTGGTGCGTCCAGCCCGTAAATGCCAGAACAATGATGGTGCTGCCGAAAGCAGCAACAATAATCGACCAGAAATTAGCCTCAATTATATCCAGATAAAGCATGACAGCCACCCCGGGTGGAACAAAAAACAAGGGCAGGTTTTTCACCAGAAAATCGGAAATACCTTTTACCCACGCCACTTTTACCCAGCCCAGTTTAAGCAGAAGCGTCAGCAGCAACATGCCAATAATGCTTGCCGGAAGTTTAATACCCGTTAATGCCACAATCAATTCGCCAATGGCCAGACACCCGAAAATTATCACACACTGTTTAATCATATCTTTTCTACGGGGATGATTACCAATTGACAGCAAAAGTACGATTTACAGCCTCAACTTGTGTAAATTAAAAGTATAGAAATGGGCAACAGGCGTTAAGGATTGGTAAAGAAGGTAAATTTATTTGGGGCAAAGCCCCAAACTCCAATGTTCTTTTTTGTCTTGCCCTGCCCCCTAATCCCCCAATCGGGGGAATTTGGGGCGGCATAAATTCATTATTTTTTATATCAAACAAAATGCTGTATGCTGAGACTTTAAAAAAAATCAAATGCCCGCGGATTGGGTCATCCCGAACTTGTTTCGGGATCTGCTGAGTGTTGGGATCCTGAAACAAGTTCAGGATGACTGGACTAATGACTTGGGTTACACCCTCCTGGTTGAGCCAATTTATTTCAGCACTTCAGCCAAAAACAGCAGCGTGTGGTTCCAGGCGCGTTTAGCCATGACTTCGTTGTACTCCTGAGATTTGGGATTGGTAAACGTGTGACCGCAATTGGCGTATGTAATGATTTGCCAATCGGCTTTGCCATCACGCATTTCCTGAATGAGTTGTTCGTAGGCTTCTTTGGTCACGCTTTTGTCCTCAGCCGGGTTTTCGACCAGCATTTTGGTTTTGATGGCTCCGTTGGGGCGATCGGCAGCTTTCGACAGTCCGCCGTGAATGGAAATAACTCCGGTTACATCGAAGCTGGCACGGGCAGTTTCCAATGCTCCGGTGCCACCAAAACAGTAGCCAATAACGGCCACTTTCGAGGCTCCGGCTTTTTTCAGTTGATCGAGTGCCAGCGAAATGCGTTTCTGGTACAAAGCATAGTCGTTTTTAAACTGACCGGCCATTTTGCCTGCGCTGGCAAAATCAGTAGGGATGTTTCCCTTACCGTAAATGTCGGCCACGAAGGCGATATAGCCTTGTTTTTCGAGATCGAGAGCAGCGGTTTTGGCTTCGTCGTCGATGCCCATCCATGCCGGAAGAATCAACACGCCTGGCAGGCTTTTACCGGCGTTGGAAGTCACCAGCCCATTCAATTCCTGCGCACCATCGGCATATTTCACTGCCTTTAATTCCTGTGCAATAACGTCTTGTAGCATAACAATACCAACTAAAAGGATAAAAAGTTTTTTCATATTCATTTGTTTGGGGTTAAATCGGGTAACTTTTTATCCTGAAACGACGAAAGGCGAAGATTGTTTAGAGGGAGGGTGTTAAGGAGTGTGAATGTGGAAAGCGATTATTTACTTTGATTTTCATGAATCTCTGTTTTATTCCTCCAAGTTATTTCAATATCCAATTCACTAAATCTACCTGGTTTTAACTTTTTGCTAAAATGCTTTTCTGATTCACTTTCAAACTCATTTTGTAGACTTCTTATATCTTCAGTTTCAAAAGAAGCATATATAGAAAATGTCTTTTTATCAGAGGTTTCTCCAATAAAAAATAGTTTGCTAATCTCATGCTCTGCCCATTCCATTTGCCAAGGATAGGGTCTTAATCCTCTATGAAGGTGATTATTAGCCCAATTGTTTGTTGTCTCCAATCTATCAAATAATACTCCTTTTGAGCTTAACTGTTTTACTTTCTTAACGATAGTAAGTATTTCGGAAAATGATACAGGCTTGCTTTTATATTTAAACTCAACAATTCCGAGCAACTGTTTAATTCTGCTTTCAATGGTGTTTCTTATCTGTAAAGTTGCGACGACAAATTGAGCATCATATTGGAGGAATTTGTTTTCATCAACCCCATATAACGATTTTCGAACCATTTGATAATAGCTGTGACTAATAGCTCGGCTAGTATTTGATATGAGCCAGGCAAAATCTTGATCAGAATCTACTTTTCCTATCCAAAATTTAGCATCACAAACAAAATCAATCAAAAGTTCTTTTAAAACTTCATTTGGATTTTGTTTCAATAAGGTATTTAACCGAGTTAGTGATACTTCCATTGCTGCAACATGTGCTTTCGTCACATTATCATTTTCTTTATTATCCCATTCAGCCTTAAAGATTTGCTTAAATACAAAATCTTCACTCAGGTTGCTGGGCTTTATTTTTCTCAAATAATCGAGAAGATTTTCAAGAAATCTGTCTATTTCGCAATCCGATTCTAAAGCCAGATAGGCACAGTGAAATTCTTTGTTGGGAATGTGTTCTAATTTTCTTAGTAGTTCCTTTTTATATTTTTGGGGGTCTGTCATCTGATCAAAAAAAATCGGATTTGATTTTGAAATTGAATCTATAATTTTTTGATTTTCTTGATATTTTGACATTTCTTTTGGAATAAGAGACTATAAATTTTTTCAGAAATATTAATAATTGGGGCTTCACTCCAAACGAACCCCACCCAAATTGCATTATAATCAAACTATTTTTATACTGCTTCGAATCGTTCAATCACGATTCCGACCCGTTCGCGGATTTCCTGCCAGCTGGGGTTGAGTTCTGCGGCGGTAAAGGTGCCGTGTTTAATGTCGATGCGCTCGAAAACCATCAGGTACAAATCGAAAATGATTTCGAGGCTCAATTGGCTGCGTGGTTCCACCAGCGGTTTGATTTGCCGGATCATTTCCAGCGTGCGTTCACGGTAGATATCGGCCACCTCGTAAAGCTCGCGAATCAGGCTGCGGAAGCCGTCGGTGATTTGTCCGCCTTTGGCCATAAACAGCAGTTGCTGGCGGTTCATGTCGTATTTGGCAATGAGGTCGTCGGGGAAATAATTCAAGTTGTTGAGGTGGTCTTTCTGAAAATCGCGGATGATGTGCACCAGGTAGCTGAAGATTGCGCAGGGAGTAGCCACTTCCTTCACATCGAACAGCGGTGGAAGGTATTTGCCGTTGCTTTGGCGCAGCCCGGCGAGATGCACAAAAATGGAAGCAGGGGCCACCGACGCGCCGCCTGCATAGTCGATAAAGCCTTGCAGCGTGGAGAATCCGTCGTGATAAATATCGTAAATCATCGATTTGGCGAAGGCTTCGAGCGGCCAAAACGGGATGCAAAAGTGCTGAACGGTGTCGATCAGTTCGCGGTGCGAGGGCATTTCACTGCTGGCTTCAATCACGGTGCTGATCCAGCGGTACACATCGGCTTCGAATTTAGCTTGATTTTCAGGAGCAATGGTGATGTGCTCGGTTTTGTAATTGTCGATCAGATCGTCGATGGCGCGCATAAACTTGTAGCAGTTGCGGGCCGCCTGGTAACGCCCGGCATCCCAGAAGTGCGCGGCAATCAGGATGTTCGGGTGATCGACCACCTTCTCGAAATTGATGGACTCGAAGATTTGGTAATACAATTCGGTTTGTGTTTGAACTGCGGTTTCCATGTTTTTATTTACGATTGGACGATTGACTATTTACAATTTGCCTTCAGAATCCGTCAGTCAGTGACTTTTGATTTGAAGTTATGTTTTTTACTTTGTGATCCTTCGTGTTTTCATGACTTTGTGGCTATTTTGTTCTTGCCACCAAGACTCTAAGACTCTAAACTTCACAAAGCTCTATTTCATAAATACTGAATTGAATCATTAATAATTCATCATTACTTTTCGGTCTTTCAAAATGCGTTCGCTCGTGAGTTTAGCTCCCAGCAGCACTAGCGGAACACCGTTCCCGGGATGTGTGCTTCCACCTGCAAAATATAAATTTTTATACTTTTTGTGCTGATTATGAGGCCGGAAGTATCCCATCTGGAAAATGGTGTGTCCCAAACTTCCAAACACCGATCCATTAGTCACATTGCAACTGCTTTCCCATGTTTTGGGTAGGTAGCAAATCTCGAATTTGATGTGTTCCTCGATGTCGTATAAACCGGCTTCTTCCAACCGGCGAATGACTGCCTCGCGGGCTTTTTGCTTTAGTGCTTTCCAATCCTGGTCGGCGCGCTCGTCGATGTGGGCAACCGGCACAATGACCGAAAGTGTGTCGTGGTTTTCAGGAGCCGCCGTTTTATCGCTCCGGACAGGGGCATGAACGTAAAAACTTGGATTATCGGCCAGCGATTTTTCCTTGAAAATGGCATCCAAACCTTCTTTGTACGGGTCGTTCAGAAATACACTGTGGTGGTCGAGCTGCGGGTAAACCTGATCGACTCCCCAATGAAAAACGATGGCCGAACACGAGTATTTTTTCTTTTTAAGCGAACGGGTTTTAGATTTATCGCGCAAAAGCTGATCGTAAACATAGGGTAGATCGGCGCTGGCAATCACCAGATCGGCATGAACAATGGTGCCGTCGTCCAACAAAATGCCCTCGGCTTTCTTTCCGTTCAGGATTATTTTTTCGGCCGGACTTTTATAAAAAACCTGAACATCATTTTTTTCGGCCAGGGCCAGTAAAGTTTCCACAATGCGATGCATTCCGCCTTTTGGGAACAGGGCGCCTTCGGCAATTTCAGCTCCGGGAAGCATCGAGAAGAAAGCCGGTGCTTCGTAGGGATTTTGTCCCACATAAATATTTTGGAACGAGAATGCTTTTTGCAAGCGCGGATCGGTGAAATACTCCTTGACATAGCCGGTATGATTCCGGTAAGTTTTCAGTTTCAGCAGTAAACGGATGCTTTTCAGGTTGACAAACTCGAACAGGTGATCGAAGTTTTTACCCAGCAAATCGTTCATTGCCAGGTTGAAATACTCGTAACCTTCTTTCACATAGGCTTTATATTTCGGGAAACTTCCGGGTTCGAAAGCCTCAATCTGCTCTTTCATTCGTTCTTCGTCGCGGGTAAACGAAAAATCGGTGCCATCGCTGAAAAAAAGTTTGTAAATGGGAGCAAGCGAAGTGGTTTCGAGGTCTTTTTCAAGATCGATTCCCAATTCTGACAAGACCTGTTTGTAAAGCGAAGGCATTAGAAGTATGGTAGCGCCCAGATCGAAGCGGTGTCCCTCCTGAATCATTTGTGCGCAGCGGCCGCCGGGATTGGCATTCTTTTCGTAAACTTCTACCTGATAGCCATTTTGCGCCAGAAAATTAGCGGTGGCTAATCCGCCCACTCCGGCTCCAATAATGGCTGCTTTGGGTTTGTTGTTCATGGTTGATTTTTGGTTCTGTTTTCTGAAAATTGTTTTCTTGTTTCTGTGACGTTTGTGTATCCAATTCGTTACAGTCCTTTTATTTATGATGCGAAAATAAGCCGGAGGATTCAGCAGGCTAAATAAAAAAGTGCGAGCTGTCGGTTTTTACCGATAAATGAACTGTTTTCAAAGGTTCTGCGATCAGCGCTTTTTCCCGAACCACTTTTTCACCGGAAATGGGAAGAACTCAGGAGTTTCTGCCCGGTATTTCAGGTATTCGTCACCAAAATATTTTTCCAGTTCCCGATATTCGTCTTTGATGAACATTTTGAGCGGAATATATCCGGCGATGCAGGTAATGAGCACCATCCAGGAGTTGATCAACAGCGAAATGGCCGGAATCAGGAAAAAGATGAATGACACATAAAGCGGATTTTGGCAGAGGCTAAAAGTTCCGCTGGTAACCAGTTTGCCCGATTTAAGTCCGTTGAGCAGCAGCCTGACCGAAGAGAAGTAGAAAATTAGCCCGACAATCAGCAAGATTGCTCCGGACAAAACCAGGTAAGTTTTTTCACCTGAAGTATAACTGAACATTCCCGTAATCAAACTGATTGTAATGGTAACTACAAGCCATGGAATCAGGATGATCCCGATTTTTGGGCCAATGCCGAAAAAACTCATTTTTTGCATGGTTCCGGAAGTTAAATTTCTATTTATAGAAGTTCACTATAGCAAAAATAAACAGTTGCAGGTTATGCTCCCTTCAATTTTTTCAGCATTTCAGCGCCGGCTTTGTTTTCCGGATTCATCGAGATCGATTTCTCGTAAGCCTTAATGGCTTCAGCTTTATTTCCCGAAGTTGCAAGGGCTTCGCCATAGCTGTCCCAGGCATTCCACGATTGCGGATAAATGTCGGTAACAAACCGGAAAATCATGACTGCCGATTCCGTATCGTTCTGCAGTGCAAAGTAACCCAATCGGTTAAGCTCGTATTCGCTAAAGTCCCATTTCTCTTTTTCTTCCAAAAAATAATGAGTGCACTTATCAAGCGCCGGCTGAAGTGTTTTATTCTTAAACGCTGAGTATAGTGTGTTTGCTATTAGTGGTCGGGTATTTTCGGTTGGACGGCCATACAAAATATCGGAGATACCCGAGCACATTTTTTCGAGTGGAGCATTTCCTCCGTTGCTGAGTATAACGATCAAATACTGGTCGTCAGGAATTTGGTAAAATCGGGTGTGCCAGGCGAATAAAAAACCTTCGTGGGTGCGTATTTTTTTCATAGCCTTATCTTTCCCGATGGGCGATTCTCTAAGTTCCCAGCCACAGCCGTAGCCATTCAGGTTAGGTGTAAACATAGCGTCGTAAGCGGTTTCCGATAGGAACCTGGGATCGTACAGAGCCTGATCGAATTTTATAAGATCATAGACATTACTGTAAATCGATCCCTGCGCATAAGAGGTTGACATGTTCCAGAAAGGTGGATGCACAAAGTCGGTAAAATTTCTCATATAACCGGTTGCCATTTCCGGGAAAGCATCGAACTGATGTGGCTGAATATCGCCTGAAGCTTCCATTCCCAGCGGTTTGAAAATGAAGTCGGAAACTGTGTCTTCGTAGGTTTTACCCGAAACCTCTTCGATGATTAAACCTAGCAGGAAATAAGCGGTATTGTTGTAGTTCCATTTGGTTCCCGGTTCATAATCGAGATCGCCCTGGCAGTATTTTTTTGCAAAGGCCAGTTTGTCGATCGGAGCCGTTCCAAATTCATCGGCCACCTGATAAATAGACTTGCCTTTCATATTGAGGTAATTGGCAATGCCTGAGGTGTGATTTAGTAATTGCCTGATGGTGATTTTGCTGCCGGTATCGGGGCGGTACCATTTTAAAACATCAGAAAGCTTGGTGTCGAGCGATAATTTTCCCTGATCGATTAATTTCATCACGGTGACGCTGGTAAACGTTTTGGAAATAGACGCCAGGTAGAATTTGGTGGAGGCTGTGTTTTTTACTTTCCATTCCATGTTGGCATAGCCAAAGCCGCCGGCAAAAATTACTTTTCCTTTTTGGGCCACCAAAACTGAGCCATTAAATGTGCCTTGATTACTGTACGATTCAATAAGTTGCTGAATCAATTCTTTTTGGGTGTTGGTTGGTGTCTGGGCATTCAGGCAAAGGTTTGAGGTAAGAAGTATGGCCAGAGCAATAGCTGAAAAGAACAGGGTTTTCATTTGTGTAGATTTTTGTTTATAGTCTTACAATCTTCGTATTAACATTTTCATTTCGTTGAATATCGCGACGAAATGGAATAGCCATTTATACACTTTCGGTTTGTAGGACCTATAGCGACCATGGCTATTTCATGTTTACATTGTTTAATTGTTTTCAGCTATAAAAGTCTATCTTTCAGTTCATATGTGGAAAAAGACTTCGGTGAACGGCCCAAAATGACGAATGAAATGCCAGTTTGCGGCTACTGATGTTTCGTCCGGAATTTAAAGCATCAGTTTCCAGTAAAATAATTCTTCCGATTCGCCTGTTTGTACAAACTGGTTTTTCAGCAAAACCTGCATCGACGGAAGATTAATTTTATCAGTTGAGGCTGTAATGGTATACACGCCGGGTTGTTGACAGGCCCATTCAATCATTCGGCCAACCGCCTCGGTCATGTAGCCTTTATTACGGAAATCTTCATAAGTTCCGTAACCGATTTCTATCGCACCTTCGGCATTGGGCAAACCCATAAAACACAAATCGCCAACCATGCGGTTTTCGGCTTTCGAAATGATGGTCCACAGGGTGAAGTACTGGTAGCAATTTTCATTATCGGCAACCATCGGGAGAATGGCTTGTTCGAGCGCTTCTTTTAATTCGGGCGAGATGGTCCGCATGGTCTCCGATAAATTCAGTTCAACCTCCAGCGAGTGGTCGTTTGCAACGTATTTCAATAGCTCGCTGTATGTGAGTGGCTTAATTATTAATCGGCTGGTTTCAATCATTTATTCTTATTTTATGCACCAAGATAAAGCCTGAAAATTCCAACGGTGTCGTAAAATCCGTGTATCAATATCAGGTACCATACATTTTTGCCCATTTTGAAATAAAGCAATCCCATTACAATGGCAAAGATGAAGGTGTCCGAAATTCCGCCAATCCCCTGGTAGTTATGGGCAAAAGCAAATACTATACTGGTAATCAGTATAGCCACCCATTTGAACAAAACAGGATTGGAAATCAGCGAACTTATTCGGTTGTACAGATATCCCCTGAAAAAGTATTCTTCGAAAAGCCCGCCAACAAACCAGCCCAATGCAAGCATAAACAGCAGATTGGCCACATTTCCCTCTACAGCTTTGTACGCCGACAAATCGGGCTCGGCACCAACGATCCGGGTCAGCAGCGGTTCGAGCAGGAAATTATCGGCAAAGCCATAGGCAATACCAATTGCAATTGAAACAAAAATGCCGGTAGTGGTAACTTTCTTAAAACCAATATCGGTCCATTTTTCTTTCCTGATATATATGGATGAGAGTGTGATTACCAACGCAGCAATCAGGTAAATCAGGTTAAGGTTAAAAAACGGAAGGGGCAACAAAAGCAGTAAAACGACTTCGGCTGTGCTCCAAATTTTGGAAGCAGGTTTCACCTGATTTTCAAAAGTAGTATCCATAACTTGTTTTGCCGGTTATTCGCCCAGCCACTTTTTAAATGTAGTTACTTTGTCGATGCTCACAAAAATGTCTTCCGAAGGTTTCGGAGCGAGTTCCAGTTTCAGATGGCTTTTCGGAAACACATGCACCTGCTTTATCGAACTGTGTTTGATGAAATATTGCCGGTTGATGCGGAAAAAATCTTTCGGATTCATTTCGTTTAGGAGGTTGTCGAGCGAATAATCAACCGGGTAATGTTTCGTGTCAGTTAAAACAGCGTATGTCATGCCTTCCTTCGAATAGAAATAGGCTATTTCAGAAACCTCGAACGACTTTATCTTCTGACCGTACGACACCGAGAAACGCTCGCGGTACGATACCTCTTTTTTATTGATCAGGTCGAATAGTGCCGACATGTCAATGCCGTTTTTCTGGCCATCCCAGGCTTTGTACTTGGCAATGGCATTGTTCAATTCATCCTGAACAATGGGTTTGAGCAGGTAATCGATGCTTTTCAATTTGAACGCCCGGATGGCATATTCGTCGAAGGCCGTGGTGAAAATAATGGGCGAATCAACTTTTACCTTGTCGAAAATAGCGAAACTGAGATCGTCTTCCAGATGAATGTCGAGAAAAATCAGGTCGGGATGGGCATGTTTTTTAAACCAGTCCACCGAATCTTCCACCGATTCGAGTTTGGCTAGTACCTGAATAGTTGGGTCGTACGACAGAATCATACTTTCGAGGCGGCGTGCAGCCAGTTGTTCATCTTCAATAATCAGGACGTTCATAAGCATGGTTGTTAAAGATTTATTCTATGGTTTGAGCTTTAAGCATTTTGCCGGTTTCGAGGTAATGGTTGAGCATGTTTTCGAGCCCTTTTATTTTCTGGCCGAATTCAACATTCGAAAGGCTTTCCACATATCTGTTTCCGGCTTCAGTCAATGCCGTGATGGTTTGTTCCCACGAAGCGGTGGTTGTGCCGTTGTCGTTGTCGGTAAGAGTAATGCGGTAGCGGATCACCCGGCTCTCCGAGAACCTGATAAACTGGATTAATTCGTTCGGTTCGTAGCGGTCAACAACCCAGATTTCGCGTTCGTCGCCCGGGAAATGCGTGGCAAAAATGCAATCCAGTTCTGCAATACCCGATTGGGAAAAGAGCAGCTCGCATTTCCAGGTTTCAATCCAGTCGTATTCGCGGGTGGGGCAGAGCAACGGGAAAACTTTGTCGGGGGTAGCTTTTAGTGTTTGCTCTGCCTTTAAATACCCTTGTTTTCGTATAAATTGATTGGCTTGCATGTTTAATTGTTTCGTTTGGTAATGTCGGTGAAAAACGAGGCATCAACGATTTGGCGGTTATCGGCCTGACTCAAGCTGTATTTGGATAGCACGTGTTTTAGCTCGTCCATAACAATGGGTTTGAGGAGGTAATCGAGCTGCTTCTGCCTGAAAAGTATAGTCGATTTCTCGTCGGTTGCAGTGGTAAACACAATCGGGCAGCTAATGGCAACATTGCTGAATATGGCAAAACTCAGGTTATCTTCCAGGTGAATATCCATAAAAATCAGATCGGGTTGCTGATTGTTCTTTAACCATTTAACCGATTCACCCACCGACTCAAGTTTGGCAACCACCTGAGTTCCGGGGTCAATCTCTCCAATCATCCGCTCCAGTCTGCGTGCAGCAAACTCTTCATCCTCAATAATAACTACCTTCATTTTAATAACCTTTAATTTCTGCGTTCTGTTTATGGTTTTCTCTTATTCAGCGACCAGCGGAATGCGGGCAATAAAGTGCGTTTCAGTCTTTTCGAAAACAGGCACAGTATTGTTGAGCAACCGATAGCGGTTTTGTATGTTTTTCAGTCCAACGCCGGTTGAGGTCATGTGCGCCTCGCGCTCCTGAAGGTTGTTTACCACATTCAGGTGGTTATCAGTATCAATGAAAATGTCAATAACCAGCGGCGATTTCTTCGACATGGCGTTGTGCTTGATGGCGTTTTCAATCAACAGCTGCATGGCCAGTGGGATGATCCGGTTGTTCCGCTTTTCTTCCGGAATGCGGATATTCACCTGCACTTTGTCCATAAACCGGATATTGATCAGGAAAATGTAGGCATCCAGAAAGCTCATTTCGGTGCAAAGCGTAACCAGCTCATTGTCTTTGTTTTCGAGCACATAACGATAAACTTTTGCCAGATGCTCGGTGAATTTTTCAGCCAGTTCGGGTTCAAGTCTGATGAGCGAAGTGAGCACATTCAAACTATTGAACAGGAAGTGTGGATTCACCTGTTGTTTCAGCACATCAAACTGCGATTGCAGATTTTCCTTTTGCAGTTTCAGCAGCTGGGTATTGGCCTTGGTCAGCTCTTTGGTGCGCTCGCGGATGGTTTGTTCCAAATCCTGATTGATTTCTTCGAGCCGTTTGTGAGCTGCTTTAATTTCTTCTTCGGCCCTGATGCGGTCGGTAATGTCTTTTGCAGTTCCCACGACCGCAGTTTTTCCGTCAAGTTCGGTCAGGTTGGTCGAAAGGATGACCGGGATGCGAGTTTTCTGATCTTTATGTAGTAGCTGGAATTCGTAACTCCACGATTCGCCGTTCCCCGTCCTTCTTCTGAAATTTTTTCGCACAGCTTCATCCTGCAGCTCGGGTGGAATCACTGTACTGAAATGCTTTCCGGTCATTTCTTCAACCGTGTAGCCTAGAATATCGACAATAGCATCGTTAACAAACCGGAATTTCTCATCCTGAAGCACAAACAGTCCTTCCTGCAGACTTTGAATAACCTGGCGGTAATGTTCTTCCGATTTCCGGAGTACCTCTTCCATGGCTTTTCGCTCCGAAATGTCGACAATTAATCCACGGATACCCCTTATTTGATTGTTTTCGGTCATCGGACTGCTGTAGATAACGATGGGGAAAGTCGTACCATCCCGCCGCAAAGCGGTATATTCCACACCACCATCTCTTCCTTTTTCAACAAAAGCCTTTTGGATATTATCCAATAGTCTCACATGGTCTTCGGCTACAATACCACTGGTAGCCGGGAAGCCAATGTCGTTCTCCGAAAGTCCGAAGGCAATCCGGCCGGCCTTATTCAGATAAGTAACATTGCCACCAAGGTCGAGTTCAAATATTGTTTGCGGCAGCAGGTCGGCCAGTTCCCTGAATTTTTGTTCGCTTTTCCGGAGCGCTTCTTCCATCGCTTTTCGCTCCGAGATGTCGATAACCAAACCGCGAGTGCCGGTATAAACTCCGTTTTCAATCATAGCCGCTGAGTAGAATATAGCCGGGAAAGTTGTTCCATCCTTACGTAAGGCGGTGTATTCTTCCACATCGTTTGTTTTCTTTTCCTGAAATGCTTTCTGAATGTTTTCCTGCATCCGATCACGATCTTCAGGAATAATTCCGCCCAAAGCATGAAACCCAAGTTCGTCATTGTCCAAACCAAAAGCTCGGCGTCCGGCGGCATTCATATAAGTTATACAACCCTGAGAATCGAGCTCGTAAACGGTTTGCGGGAGCAGATTGGTCAGGTCGCGGAATTTGCGCTCGCTGTTTTCAAGTGCTTCCTGCATTTTAAGTTGCCGGGTGATGTCGCGGGTGGTGATGAACGAAGCGATTTTGCCATCAATTTCGATGGTGGTTGAGTTAAATTCAGCGACAACTTTATCACCATTTTTGCAAATCATGGAAGCATTGTAGCGTTTGTCGCCTAATTCGCCTTTCATGCGGCTGTAATGGATTTTCATTACCCGTTCACGATCTTCAGGAGCGATTGATGCAGGGCCAAAAGTTCGCATGCATTCTTCAACCGAATAGCCCATCATATCAGCAAAAGCTTTATTAACCAATACCACTTTCCCATCCTGCGAAATCACGATACCATCAAGCGACTTTTCAATCAGTGTGCGATATTTTTTTTCGCTTTCAGTCAGGTCGTTTTGCATTCGTAATCGTTCGGTAATGTCGCGGGCAGTGATGATATGCACCTGACGGCAATCCAGTTCAGTTACCCCCGCCGATATTTCGACCGCGAACACTGTTCCGTCCTTTTTTTTATGATAGCGGATGGGAACAAAACTGTGGTCTTCGGCCGTTGCGATTCTGGTTTTTTCGGGTTCTGCCGATATGTCGGTATTCCGTAAGCGAAGAAATTCATCGTGTTCGTATCCGTAAATCAGGGATGCTGCAGGATTGGCGTCCAGAATCTGCCCATTTTCCTTGTCAATCATGAAAATAGCATCCGATTCAGCTTCGAATAAACGGCGGTATTTCTTCTCGCTGGCTTTCAGAGTGTCCTCCATCATGCGGTGACTGGTATGGTCGCGCAGGATGATAAATGTTGCCGGATGGCCGTTGTATTCGATATACGAGGTGTTGATCTCGAAATATTTTACTTTGCCCGATTTGGTTACCCCTTTGGCCTCATAAATCATCTGGTGTTTCTCACCGCTCATACGCATCCGGTGGTACTCGGCCAGCCGTTCATGATCATCTTCGGCAACAACCATTAAAAACGGACTTTCAATCAATTCTTCGTCCGAATATTCAATTGCATTGCAAAAAGCCTTGTTTACGTACTTAAATTTTCCAAACTGAGTGATGATAATTCCGTCGTGGGCATTTTCAACCAGGTTTCGGTACTTCTGCTCGCTTTGCTCGAGCCGTTCCTGCATCAGTTTGCGCTCGGTAATGTCGCGGATCGAAATGAACGAAGCAACCTGCCCTTCATAAGTAATTGGCGAAGCGTTGAATTCAATGGCGACTTCGGTCCCGTTTTTATGCACAAGAGTGGTGTAATCCAACCCGAACCGGCCATGCCCCTCCATCCGGTCAAAATGCTGCTTAACCATTCGCTCTTTTTCATATTCGGGCAACAAATCGGAGGCCGTTAAGCAGCACAATTCGTCGCGAGTGTACCCAACCATATCGCAGAATGCCTTGTTTACATACCTGAAAACTCCGTTTTGTGTGATGTTGATTCCATCGCGGGCATTTTCAACCATGTCGAAGAAAAGCTCTAAATTTTCCGGGAGGTGCTTGTTTTCAGAACAATTGTTTACCATTCGGCTCTGGAATTAATTGCGGTTCTTTACTTTTTTGTGAAGATATAGCCAAATTTCAATTTCGGAAACGAAAATGGCTTGAATGACGGTTATTTAATGATGAATGGTCTGAAGCCGGGTTTCGATCAACTTGCTAAATGCTTCTTTTAATCTTATTTTTGCTGCATACCCTTTGAATTCTGGAGCATGAAAAATATCTTATTGCTATTCGTACTATTTGCACTTACGGCTCAAACCATATCGTGTAAAACTCCTGAAAAGAAAACGGTTGACTATTTTCCTGACGGTACTGAAATTCCGCAATCGCTGACCGATACCGCAAAAATTAGTATAACCAAACTTGGGGTTCAATATGTGGTTACTGATTTTGGCGCTTTGGGTGATGGGAAAACCCTGAATACCGAATCTATCCAGAAAGCCATCGACCAAGCTGCCAACAAAGGCGGCGGAGTTATTATCATTCCGAAAGGGCGTTTTTTAACAGGAGCCCTGTTCTTTAAACCCGGTACTCATCTGCATGTGAGTGAGAGCGGTATGTTGCTGGGTTCAGACGACATCGCCAACTTCCCCATTATGCCATCGCGCATGGAAGGACGAAGCATCGACTATTTTCCGGCAGTGGTAAATGCCTATGGCGTTGATGGGTTTACCATCACGGGCAAAGGTACCATCGACGGTAACGGACTAAAATACTGGGAAGCATTTTGGCAGCGCCGGGCCGAAAACCCCAAATGTACGAACCTTGAAGTTTCTCGGCCAAGGCTTGTTTTCATCCAAAACAGCAAAAATGTGCAGTTACAGGATGTTAAATTGCATAACTCCGGATTTTGGACGACTCACCTGTACCGCTGTAACAACGTAAAACTGCTTAACCTGCATATCTTTTCGCCTGCGGCTCCGGTAAAAGCGCCCAGCACCGACGCCATCGATATTGACGCGTGTTCGAACGTGCTGGTGAATGGCTGCTACATGGAAGTGAACGACGATGCTGTTGCTCTGAAAGGAGGGAAAGGCGTGTCCGCCGACACCGATCCGACCAACGGCTCCAATCAGAATATTATCATCCAGAATTGTACGTTTGGGTTTTGCCACTCGGCGGTAACCTGCGGAAGCGAGTCCATTCATAACCGCAACATCATTATGCGTAACTGTAAGGTTAACGGCCCTTCCCGGGTGCTTTGGCTGAAAAACCGCGGCGACACACCTCAATTGTACGAATACATTCTGGTTGAAAACATTATCGGCAAAGCCGACCGGCTTTTATTTGCCAAACCCTGGACCCAGTTCTTCGATTTGCAGGGGCGCGAAACACCGCTGCTGTCCACATCCAATCATGTGGTATTCCGCAATATTGAACTTACCTGCCAGATTTTTGCTGATATCGAGATATCGGAATACGATAAACTGAAAAACTTCATGTTCGAAAACCTGAAAATCACAGCCGAAAAAGGAGAACTGAATAAAGCACTTATAGAAGGGCTTACCCTGAAAAATGTGGTTGTTAACGGAAAACTGATAGAGTAAAAACTATGGTTATTCCTGGAACTGGTTCGAAAGTCAAAAACTCGTGCATCTGGTCATCCCGAATTTATTTCGGGATCTGATACTCATCGAACCGGTCATACTGAAACAAGTTCAGGATAACCGGTTCAATGACTTTTGATGCAGAACTATTTTATGGTTCCCTAAAACCTACAAATCAATCGCGGTTTTTCCTTTGAGTTGAACCGTTTTTCCATTCCATCCAAAAGTCCCGGTCAGGCCTTCGGGCAAGGTAACTTCTCCCTGTAGACCGCTTGCCCCGTTTCGTTTCAGATTGAAAAGGATCATTCCTGAAGGATGCGGCATCTGGCCTTTAATGAATTTCAGCTCGCCCAAAGCAGGCTCCATCCGGACGGTTTTAAATCCGGGAGAAGCAGGACGGATCCCGGCAACTGTTGCCAGAAAGTCGTAATTCGGACTTGCGCTCCATGCATGACAATCCGAACGGGTTGGATCCTGTTTTTCGGCAAAGGTGGTCAGCCCAACTTTAAGCATATCTTTCCACGGGCCAAGGGTTGCCAGGTAGCGATCGGCCAGACCTGCCTTTTTCAATGCCTGCGTAAGGTAAAACCGGAAATAAAGTGTTGGCTGAATCAGCTTTTGGTCGCTCATTATCCGGACAAGCATTTCTTTTTGATCATTTTCAGGAATGGTGTTGGTGAGCACTCCAAAAATCTGGCCATGCATACTGAAATCGGTTTTGTCCGGAGTGTCGGCCAGGTAATTTCTTGTTCCATCCCAGCAATTCTGACGAACAGACTGAGTCAGATACTGAGCAATCTGCTTGTATTTTTGAGCCTGAGCAGGTTGATCGAAGTAGTCGTTCAGTTCGGCGGCACGTTGAACAGCATATGCCAGTTGCATAGTCAGTATCGAAGATTGACCATCGGTTCGTGCACCTTTCGGCGTACCCCCAATTCGGGTCACATTATCCCATGCCCACTCATCGGCCCAATCCACAAAGTTCCAGTATTCAACCTTGCTTAAAAGTCCTGTTTTTGGATCGATGCGATTGATAAACCAATTTAAAACCTGATCGATCCCTGGTAGGAATTGCTGGATAAATTCCGGATCGTTGCGCAAAGTCCAGTAATCGTGCACCATATCAACCCAAAATAGCGAAAAGGGTGGGATCACTTGCGGACTAGCTGATGGATAGCGACTTTGCGTCAGACCTTCGTGAAAGCGCGATTCGTCGTAATGAAGCAAAGCGTTTCGCACCAGCTGGTCGTCGCCCGAAACATACATCGAAATTAATGCCTGAATGCGCGTGTCGCCAACATATTGTAACTGCTCGTAATACGGGCAATCGTAATACGTTTCGTTGGCACAAAGGCGGGCCGTGCGCCATCCTGTGTTCCAAATCTGCGCCAGTTCGGGCTGATCGCTTTCAAAAGCTGCTTTCTCCTGAAGCGGGTATGCCGTAAATTCGCTTTTCAAATCGTCGATCACAAGTGGTTCTCCCCTGGTTTCGATTTCCATTTGGAGATATTTCCAGGTGCGGAACCACAGCGGTCGAAACAGTCGGTTCGTTCCACCATCAGGCAGAAAGATATCGGCATAACCTTTTATTTGCTTTCCTTCAATTTCATTACGGTTGCCTTTAATTCCCTTTGAATCGTACATCGCTTCAGAATAAATCATTTTAATGCGGCTTCCTTTTCCTTTAGACGTGAGTAATTCGGGATAACCTGTGGTTAAAGTGCCCTGATCGAGCAGAAGGGTTACTTTCTGGTTGGCCGGGATAGTCAGCTTAGCTTTTCCCTGAAGAAAACCATCAGTAACATTGAACGAAGCCCGCCTGATACTTGCAAAACGTTGTTCGCGTTGTTCCATCAACGGAATGCAGCGAGGGGTCAGGACCCAGTTGATATCGGTTCCAACTCCGCGGGGATGTCCCACATCTATGGTTTTGACTTTGCTCCAGCTTTCATCATTGAATGCAATGTTTTCCCAGTTCCATGTATATTGTGATCCATCGACCCGATCGCAAGGGCCAACTACAATAAATTGTCCGAGCGTTTCTTTGGCATCGGCTGACGCAGGCATATAAGCCTTGTTCTTTAACACTTTCCAGCTTGCATTGGTATTTATAATCTGCTCAGCAGCCGAATTTCCCTGCACAATCAAAGCTGTTTTCAGGGTGAATTGTGCCCAGGGCTTGTCTTCGCCGAAATTCCAGACTACTGCAGCCAGCAGATTTTTCCCAGGTTTTAGAAAAGGGGCAATATCAATGCTTTCGTAAAACCAGTGTCCTAAATCGCAGCGGGCTGGGCCAAAACAAACGGCCTGCCCATTAACAAACAGGCGATAGCGGTTATCGGCCGATATATGAATAATAAATTCGGCGGGAACAGTTGTTAAATCAAAACTTTTGCGGAATTGAAATACGCCATAATCCAGAGCCGACTCGGTAGGGTGAGTGATCCATTGGGCCTTCCAGTGATTGGTAAGTAACTCAGGATTAATTTTTTCAGGAGAAACAAGCTGTACGGGCTGCGCTTTTGCCAATACGCCTGTTAAAATGATCAATACTATGGTTAGTAATAATTTCATCGTGGTTTGGTTAGTTTGCAATGGTGTAAAATCGAGAGGCTTAAATTACCTGAAATGTTTGAAACATGAAATCGTTTGCAGAATTTTTACGCGATCCGGACAATATCAGAAAAAGCAAACCCCGGAAGTTCAGATTTAGAACTTTCGGGGTTTGTTGTAATATATTGGCTTTGGCCGATTTATAGTTTGGCCAGATCGTCTTTCAGCTCGTTTTCGGCCTGTGTCACTTCATTCAAAAACTCATCGACATATACCGGATAACTTTCAATGTCTTCCAGTTTTTGAGTTTTGAGTTGTAATTCTTTCAGCCGGTATCCCAGTTCGTTCATGCCAAATGTCATTACCGACGATTTTGCTTTATGCGCCAGCTTTCCCAGTTCTTCGTAATTTTTAGTTGCCAGATAATTAGTAAGCCCATCTCTGAATTCGGGCAGCTGATCAAAGAACATCTGAATGAATTCTTTCGTTATTTCAGGTTCGCCACCTGTAATCTCGTTGAGATAAGATAAATTGGTTAATCGGTTCTGTGACATCAGTACTGTTTTTGAATGGATTCTTTACTGTCAAAAATAAACAAAATTATCGTTCAAAAACCAGAAAGTCCATCGATTGTATTCAGATAAGTTGATAAGTAATCTGGTGTTGGTACAGCGAAAACTAATATCTTTGCCAAATGATATTTTTCATGCTTTAACCAAGGACAATAAGCTAATTTTGTCACACCAAAACTGAAAAAACTATATGCAGATTACAGCCTTTAATCAGATTCATAAACAGCTTGGCGCGAAGATGGTAGAATTTGCCGGTTTCGAGATGCCAATTGAATATTCAGGAATTAAAGAAGAGCACATGACCGTACGCGAATCGGTTGGTGTATTTGACGTTTCGCACATGGGCGAATTTTGGGTGAAAGGCCCGAATGCTCTGGATTTGGTGCAGCGGGTTACAACAAACGATGTAGCCAAACTGGCTATAGGACAAGCACAGTATTCATGTTTCCCAAACGGGAAAGGTGGAATTGTTGACGACCTGCTCGTGTATCATTACGAACCCGAAAAGTATCTGCTGGTAGTTAATGCTGCCAACATCGACAAAGACTGGAACTGGATTAATTCGCAAAACACAAGCGGAGCTATCCTCGAAAATGCGTCACCGGCTATCAGCCAGCTTGCTATTCAGGGACCTAAAGCTACTGCTACTTTGCAGAAACTTACTGACATCAACCTGTCGGAAATAAAATATTACACTTTTGTTACCGGGGCAATCGCTGGTGTTGACGATGTTATTATCTCGGCAACCGGGTACACCGGATCGGGCGGTTTCGAGCTTTATTTCAGGAATGAGTTTGCCGAACAAATGTGGAATAAAATATTTGAAGCTGGTGCAGAATTTGGAATCAAACCAATCGGGTTGGCTGCCCGCGACACACTGCGCCTCGAAATGGGTTACTGCCTTTATGGAAATGATATTGACGACACCACTTCGCCGATTGAAGCCGGATTGTGCTGGATTACAAAATTCAACGGCCACTATTTCATCGATAAAGACTTTTTCCTGATGCAAAGCAGGGAAGGAGTGGAGCGCAAACTTCGCGGATTTGAAATGATCGACCGTGGTATTCCGCGCCATGATTATGAACTGACCGACAAAGATGGTAATGTAATTGGACGTGTTACTTCGGGAACCATGTCGCCGGTTTTGAATAAGGGAATCGGGATGGCATATGTGCACAAAGCTTATGCAGCTATTGGCACTGAAGTTTTCCTGAATGTACGCGGGAAAGCACTGAAGGCCAAAATCGTAAAAATGCCATTTATCAATCCGCTATAACAGCGGCAAAAACATACAGGAAAAGGGAGACGAGAGTTTCCCTTTTTTGTTTGTTAAACACTCCTGACAGGTTTTCAAAACCTGTCAGGAGTAAAACCAAATTCACCAAATGCCCGCCGCTACTCGCCCCGCTGAGTTTTTTACTGCCCTGCCGGTGAGAATTATCGTCCCGCTGAAAATCTGGCCGCCCCGCTGGTTGGGAAGCCGCCCCGCTGCGGGTTTCCGAAGGTTTTGAAAACCCTGCCGCCCGCAAACATACCTAATGACTGGTGACTTTTTCCTTCTTCATCGAATTTTACCATTTGTTTAAATGCCAATTTCTGATTCCGCAAATTACTGCTGGTTGGCTACTTTCAATATCTTTGTCGTTTTTACATCAAAATGGAAAAAACAAAGAACCGGCTGGAAGTTTGTTTGTCCCCCGCCATTTACGACAAACATGCCGACGATCGCAACATTGTAGTGATTGTTGATATTTTACGCGCTACCTCGTCGATATGCGCTGCCATACACAACGGCGTAAAAAATCTGATTCCGGTTGCAACGGTCGACGAAGCCCGGGCGATGAAACAGCAAGGCTATATGGTGGCATCGGAGCGCGACGGTTATGTGCTCGATTTTGCCGATTTTGGCAACTCGCCGTTCAACTTCACCCCCGAAATCGTTCAGGGAAAAGACATCGTTTACTCCACCACCAACGGAACGCGCTGTATTCACATGGCCAGTCATTCAAAAGCCGTTGTCATTGGCTCGTTCCTGAATATTTCGGCACTGGCCGACTGGCTGATTAAACAGGATGCTCCGGTTCTGATTTTCTGCGCTTCGTGGAAAGACCGTTTCAGCCTCGAAGATACCGTTTGTGCAGGCGCTTTGGCAGAACGACTTCTCGATTCAGGAAAATTTGAAACAATTTGCGATGCGGTAACGGCGTCCATCGATTTGTGGAACCTGGCCAAACCCGATTTGTTTGGCTACATTCAAAAAGCAGCACAAAAGTCGCGGCTGGCGTCGAAAGGATTAGACGATTGCATCGAATTTTGCCTCACCAACGACCTCTGCCCGGTAATCCCTGCTTTTCAGGATGAAAAACTGGTTGACATTTTGAAAACCGCACACTAAAAATTAAGGTAAAATACCTAATACTAACACGTAAAGTTGAAAAAATAATCGGTTTCAGGATTGTTACCTCGAATTTTTAACCGATTTTTGAAGCAGCTTATCGGGATGATTTTCCTGACAATTGTCTCTGATTTATTTCAGAAAAGTTTTGCCAATAACCCCTTATTTTTGGAGGACTATTGGGGATTTTAAACAGAAAAGTTATTAACCCATAAATATCAATCCAATGAAGAAGCATAATTTTTATGCGGGTCCATCTATTTTGCCGCAATACACCATTAAAAACACAGCCGAAGCATTAATTGACTTTGCCGGAACCGGACTTTCGCTGATGGAAGTTTCGCACCGGAGCAAGGAGTTTGTTGCTGTGAGTAACGAAGCACAACAGCTTTTCAAGGAATTGCTCGATATTCCTGCCGGTTATCACGTGTTGTTCCTTGGTGGTGGCGCCAGCTCGCAGTTCATGATGGTTCCATACAATATGCTCGAAAAAAAGGCAGCCTACCTGAATACAGGAACCTGGGCCGATAAAGCTCAGAAAGAAGCCAAATTATTCGGCGAAGTTGTTGAAGTAGCTTCTTCAAAAGCAGCAACATACAACTATATTCCAAAGGGATACACCGTTCCTGAAGATGCAGACTATTTCCACATCACAACTAATAATACCATCTACGGAACCGAAATTCGCGAAGATTTGGATTGCAAAGTGCCACTGGTTGCCGATATGTCGTCGGATATTTTGAGCCGTCCGATGGACGTTTCAAAATATGCCATTATATACGGTGGTGCTCAGAAAAACCTTGCTCCTGCCGGTGTTACTTTCGTTATCGTGAAAGAAGATGCGCTGGGTAAAGTAACCCGCAAAATTCCAACGATGCTGAATTACAAAACCCACATCGAAAACGAATCGATGTTCAATACACCTCCGGTTGTGCCAATCTTTGCAGCCCTTCAAACCCTGAAATGGCTGAAAGAAATGGGCGGCGTGAAAGTGATGGAACAGAAAAACATCGAAAAAGCTGGTATTCTATACGACGAAATCGACCGCAACAAGCTGTTCAAAGCCAATATACCTGATGTGAACGACCGTTCGCTGATGAACATTTGCTTTGTAATGAACGACGAATACAAAGAATGGGAACCTGAATTCCTCGCTTATGCCAAATCGCTTGGTATGCTCGGGCTGGAAGGTCACCGTTCGGTTGGTGGATACCGCGCCTCGACCTACAACGCACTTCCAAAAGAAAGTGTAATTGCGCTGGTTGATGCAATGAAAGAATTTGAACGAATGAAGCTTAAATAAAAATGAGAAGAAAAGCAGAATGAGGGTTCTGCTTTTCTTTTTTAGGGTCTAACAAAACTATAACTTACTATGAAACGGGTATTAATTGCTACTGAAAAACCATTTGCCCCGGCTGCAGTGAACGACATGGCCGGAATCCTTGAACAAGCCGGTTACCAGGTACAACGACTTGAAAAATACACTTCGAAAGCAGAGTTGCTCGATGCCGTAAAAAGTGTTGATGCGATGATCGTCAGAAGCGATATTGTCGATCAGGAAGTGCTCGATGCTGCTGTTAACCTGAAGATTGTTGTCAGGGCCGGATCGGGTTTCGACAACCTTGACCTTGCAGCTTGCACTGCAAAAGGAATTGTGGCAATGAATACCCCGGGACAAAATTCGAATGCAGTTGCCGAGCTGGCCATCGGAATGATGATCTACATGTCGCGCGGCCAGTTTAAAGGGGTTTCGGGAAGTGAGTTGAAAGGTAAAACTGTTGGTGTTTACGGTTGCGGAAATATCGGTCGCCGCGTTGCCCGCATTGCACAGGGACTTGGAATGAAGGTAGTTGCCCTCGACCCATGCATCACTAAAGTAAGTATGGAACCTTACGATGTAAAAGTGGTTCTGTCGGTTGACGAGCTATTTTCGCAAAGTCAGTTCCTGTCACTCCATATACCGGTGAATGAAAAGACCAAAAAATCGATCAATTTTGAATTATTGAACAAGATGCCTAAAGGCGCTTTACTGATTAATACCGCCCGGAAAGAAGTTATTGACGAAGAAGGACTGACCCGCATGTTCGATGAACGCCCCGATTTTAAATACATCAGCGATATTGCCCCGGCCTGCCACAATGAATTGGTTGCGAAGTACGATCTCCGCTACTATTCGACTCCGAAAAAACAGGGTGCCGAAACAGCCGAAGCCAATGTGAATGCGGGTGTCGCTGCAGCCGAACAAATAGTCGCATTTTTTGAAACTGGAGATCAAACTTACCGCGTCAACAGATAGTTTGCACAAAAGCAATGAGAGAGAAGTTCCATGAAAATGAGAAATTCACAAGCGTCAATTATTCAGGTCTAAAAGTAACGCAAACCGAATTTGACAGCTGTGTATTTCAGGATTGCGATTTTACCAATGCCGATTTTTCTGACAATGATTTTATCGACTGCCGGTTCGAAAATTGTAACTTTGCCATGGCAAAAATGAAAGGATCGGGGCTAAAAGACGTTCATTTTGCTGGATGTAAGCTTATTGGCCTCGACTTTGAACTTTGTTCCGGTTTTCTTTTTGCTGTTAGTTTTAAAAGTTGTGTACTCGATTACTCGTCGTTTTTTGGCAAAAAGCTTAAAAATACCCGTTTCATCGATTGCTCGCTGAAAGAAGTTGATTTTTCAACCTCCGATTTATCTGGTGCCCTGTTTGGAAATTGCGATTTGTCGATGGCTGTTTTTAAACAATGCAACCTGGAAAAAACCGATTTCCGGACCGCTTACAATTATGCTTTCGATCCGGAACAAAACCGCATGAAAAAAGCACGGTTTTCGGATTCAGGATTGGCCGGATTGCTTGGAAAGTACAACATTGAAATAGAATAAATTATCATTAGTCATGCCTTTAAAATTTAAGATCGCTTTTTACAACCTCGTGATTTTCATGGTTATTTTCGACATCCTTTACTTGTTTGTGTGGATCATGTCAATCGAAATGAATGCTGTAAAAGGCCTGATTGTTGCAGCAACTGCAGCACTGATCATGCCATGGGCGCGGCCAACTCATCTTCCCTCAGGAAGGAAAGTGGCTATCCGCAGCCTGGCATACATTGTTTACCGGAATTTCTCCGAAAGAAGAAAAAGTAATAACCCAATCTGATAAAAAGAAAGATTATGGCTATCGTAAAACCATTTAAAGGACTTCGTCCACCACAAGCTATCGCCAGCGATCTGGCCTGTTTGCCCTACGACGTAATGAACAGCACCGAAGCTGCACAGATGGCTGAAGGCAAAGCCTGTTCACTGCTTCACATCACCCGTGCCGAAATTGATTGCCCGGCTGGAACCGATATTCATTCAGAAACTGTTTATCTGAAATCGGTCGAAAATTTCGAAAAATTTCAGAAAGAAGGATGGCTCGGTCAGGACGACGAAGCCAAATATTACATTTATGCGCAAACCATGAATGGCCGCACTCAATACGGAATCGTGGGCGCTGCTTCGTGCGAAGATTACCATCAGGGAATCATCAAAAAACATGAGCTGACCCGCCCGGATAAAGAGGAAGACCGCATGATTCTGACCCGTTACCTCAATGCCAATATCGAGCCGGTTTTCTTTTCGTACTGCGCCGTTCCTGAAATTGATGCGATTGTTGAATCAATTGTAAAAGGCCAGAAAGCCGATTACGATTTTGTGGCTGAAGATGGTTTTGGTCACCATTTCTGGACCATCAACGATGCTGCTACCAACCGGAAAATTGAAGAGCTGTTTGCCACCAAAGTTCCGGCAACTTATGTCGCCGACGGACATCACCGTACCGCTGCCGCTGCCCGTATTGGATTGGAAAAGAAAGGCCAGAACCCGAATCACACCGGCAACGAAGAATATAATTTCTTTATGGCAGTTCATTTCCCGGATAATCAATTGCAGATTATCGATTACAACCGCACTGTAAAAGATCTGAATGGTTTAACTGAAGCTGAATTGCTCGATAAACTGGCTCAAAACTTTGATGTTGAACTGGCCGGAACCGAAATTTATAAACCAGCTAAACTGCACGAATTCAGTATGTACCTTTCAGGAAAATGGTATAAACTGAATGCAAAACCCGGCACATTTAACGACAATGATCCGATTGGCGTACTCGATGTAACCATTCTGTCGAACCTGGTTCTCGATCAGATACTGGGAATTGCTGACTTGCGCACTTCGACTCGTATTGATTTTGTAGGGGGAATCCGCGGACTTGGAGAGTTGAAAAAACGTGTTGACAGCGGCGAAATGAAGGCAGCATTTGCGCTTTACCCGGTTTCGATGCAGCAGTTGATCAATATTGCCGATTCAGGAAATATTATGCCACCAAAAACTACCTGGTTCGAGCCAAAACTTCGTTCAGGATTGGTGATTCATAAACTGGATTAATAAAAAGTTAGAAGACCGGAGAACGAAGTCCGGAATAAAAGAGTTTAGAAAATCCTGTCGCAATTCCGGCAGGATTTTTCTTTTCTGAAAACCAAGACAGATGCGGATTGTTTATTTGGACATAAAAAAGTGAAAATGAAAAATCAAACCATACTGTTAGCCGGGGCAATCTTTATGGCCTTGGCGGTTTTACTGGGAGCCTTTGGCGCTCACGCCCTTAAGCAAAGTCTGTCTCCCGAAATGCTTGCTGTGTATAAAACCGGAGTCGAATACCAGTTTTATCATGCCCTTGGACTGTTACTCATTGGGTTGTTTGGGTTTCAGGTGAAATCCCGATTTCTCCGGTTGTCTGGGTTACTTATTTGTATTGGCATTGTACTTTTCTCCGGAAGTTTATATGTGCTGAGCTTATCAGGCATCAAAGGTATTGGCGCAATTACCCCGGTTGGCGGATTATCATTTGTTGCCGGATGGATTTTACTGGCCGTTGCCCTTTTGAGACGGTGATTGTCAAAATCCACACTTATCCTGTTTTTTTATCCCTGTACAACCATATGAGGAACTGAGGTTTCTCATGTTTCTTTTGCCGGAAATCAGTCTTCTTTAATGCCCGAAATCAGGTACTCATTTGGCTCCTGAGAATAATTATATTTGTAGAAAGAACAAATTAACTTGTTATCATGATAAAAAAAGTTCAACGCATTGTTTTTCTGTCGCTTATGGCAGTTGTTGGAGGCATGCAGGTTTCGCTGGCATGTACCAATTTTTTAATTTCGAAAGGGGCAAGTATTGATGGATCGACCATGATTACCTATGCTGCTGATTCACACACTTTATACGGCGAATTGTACTATCAGCCGGCTGCTGACTATCCGGCAAGCGCACTTCGCGACATTTACGAATGGGACACCGGTAAGTTTTTAGGCCGCATACCTCAGCTTGCGCATACCTTCAGTGTTGTTGGAAATATGAATGAATTTCAGGTTGCCATTGGCGAAACTACTTTTGGCGGACGCGAGGAACTGGGCAAACAATCGGGTGCCATTATGGATTACGGCAGCCTTATATATGTAGCTCTTCAACGTGCAAAAACTGCCCGCGAAGCCATTGAGGTAATGACCGACCTGGTTGAAAAATATGGCTATGCCAGTTCAGGCGAATCGTTTTCGATTTCTGATCCGAACGAAGTATGGATTCTGGAAATGATTGGTAAAGGCGAAGGCGAAAAAGGTGCAGTTTGGGTAGCACAACGCATTCCCGACGGATACATTAGCGGACATGCCAACCAGGCCCGAATCACAACTTTCCCGATGAATGATCAGGCCAACTGTATGTTTGCGAAAGATGTTATTTCGTTTGCCCGCGAAAAAGGCTGGTTCGATGGTAAGAATACTGAGTTCAGCTTTTCCGATGTTTATGCGCCGGTTGATTTCAGTGGTGCCCGTTTCAGCGATGCCCGCGTTTTTGCCGGCTTCAATAAAGTGTACTCAGGCATGAAACAGTACGAAGAATATGTGCTTGGCAATGTGAAACATGGCGGGGAAAACAAATTCCCAACCAACCGTATGCCTCTGTGGGTTAAACCCGATAAGAAACTTAGCGTTCAGGATGTAATGGGAATGATGCGCGATCATTACGAAGGAACTGCTTTGGATATGACTAAGGATGTTGGCGCCGGTCCGTTTAAACTGCCGTATCGCTGGCGTCCGCTGACCTTCAAGGTTGATTCGGCCAATTACGTGAACGAACGTGCCATTTCGACTCAGCAAACCGGTTTCTCGTTTGTGGCTCAGTCGCGTTCATGGTTGCCTAACCCAATCGGCGGAATTCTTTGGTTTGGCGTTGACGATACTTACAGCACTTGCTACGCACCAATGTATTGCGGAATTACCGAAATTCCTGAATGTTTCAAAGTAGGAAACGGCGATATGCTGACTTATTCCGAAACTTCAGCATTCTGGGTTTTCAACCTGGTATCAAATTTTGCCTACTTGCGTTACGATGCCATGATTCCTGACGTTGTAAAAGTGCAAAAAAGCCTGGAAAATAAATTTGTAGCCTACACTCCAAGTGTGGATATGGCAGCTCAAAGCCTTTGCAATTCAGGAAAGAAGGCTGAAGCGTTGCAGTTTCTGACTGATTATTCTGTAAATCAAGCCAACGGAATGACCAAAGAATGGAAAAAATTATCTCAATACCTGATTGTGAAATTTATCGACGGAAACATCAAGAAAGAAAAAGACGGAGCATTTGAACGCACTGAAACAGGTATGCCTCCAAGCCCGGATCAGCCCGGATATCCTGAATGGTGGAAGAAGGTAATTGTTGATGGAACAGGCGATCATCTGAAAATGATTGGAGCTCCAAGTCACTAATTTGCTTTCCGACTGATATTTTTGTTTTTCACCTGAGTGGTGGATTGAATTATTTTATTACTTTTGCGCCACATTTCTGCAATCTCTTACTCATTGATTTGATGTAATATTGCCACTAAAACATAAAAAAATGGATCTAATTAAAGTTGCACAAGAAGCATTTGCAGTTGAGACTAAAGAACAACCGCAATTTAAAGCAGGCGACACCATTACCGTTCATTATAAAATTAAGGAAGGTAACAAAGAGCGTGTCCAGAATTTCCGTGGTGTAGTTATCCAGTTAAAAGGATCAGGCGTAACAAAAACTTTTACTGTACGCAAAATGTCAGGAAATATTGGTGTTGAAAGAATTTTCCCTCTTTATTCACCATTCATCGACCTGATTGAAGTAAACAAGAAAGGTATTGTTCGCAGAGCAAAACTGTACTATTTACGTTCTCTTACCGGCAAAAAAGCCCGTATCAAAGAGAAACGCGTATAAGACTTATAATTGTATTGAAAACGTCCGAAAAACCAGAATTAATTTTTCGGACGTTTTTTTTATGCCTGCCTGTTTCCCTAAGATTCCTTCTTTTTGAAATATTCAACGGTTCCTTTCAGTGCAATGTGTTTTACTTTATCAACCAGGGTTAATCTTTGCGCTTCTGTTAATTTGGAGAAAGAGCGGGCAAGGGCAATTTTTTCGCGCATGAATGTGGCATTTTCGTTTCCTGAAATCAAAACGGTAACCGGAAGCGACCATACAAAATGCATGGCTTCTTTGATGCTTAGGTAATTTGGGATCAGCGGGTCGTCGGTAGTCCAGCCGGCTTGTTCCTTTTTGGCAAAGAATCTTCCGTCGGCAAGCGATTTGATTGCCAGAATTCCCATGTTTCGTTCCAAAGCCTTGGGCATGATATTCTGAGTGAAGCTAAAATAAGTCTGGTCGAGCACATTCACCGGCATCAGTATAGTGTCGAAAATGTCGCTATCCTTAGTCCGTTCAAGCATTCGGGCGTGGGCAAACGGATTTTGATGACCTGTAAATCCGAGGTATTTGATTTTACCTTCTTCTTTTGCTTTCAGCAAAACGTCCAGAACACCCAATTGTATTCGCGAGTCCACATCTTCCGGAGTTGAAACCGCATGAACCTGGTATAAATCGAGATGATCGGTTTTTAGCCGACGCAGAGTTCCTTCCAGATGTTCTCTCACCGTTTTGGCATCGCGGCCGGTTGATTTGCTCATCAGGAAAACCAAATCGCGATATTGCGGAGTCAGGTATTTGCCGTATCGGGTTTCACTCATTCCATCGCCATAGCTTTCGGCCGTGTCAAAAAAGCGAACCCCACCTTCAAGCGAAGCTTCAATAACCTCCTGAGCATCGCGCTCAGTAGTCCATCCGATGTGGTAGCCTCCGGTACCAAGCATGGTAACATACTGATTGGTTCGACCTAATTTTCGTTTTGGAAGGACTTCACCCAATCGGTCGCGGTCATCAGCAGCTTTAGCAGTGCCTGCTAATGAAAGGCCTGCGGTTGCGCCGGCAAGCGATTTAAGAAACATTCTCCTGTCTGCCATAACTCTTGAATTTTGATTCCCTAAAAGTTATGAATTTTTGTTGAGAAAGCCAAAGTCAGCAGAAGTTTCAGAGCCAAGTACTAAACTATGAATAGAGAAAATCAGAAGTTTTTATTTCTTAATTGGTGCCTTTTGCGGAGCGGGTTTCTTTGTTACGGTTCCTTTAGCCGGAACTCCAACTGCAGCCTTTTTTCGGTCGATTGATTTACGGAAATCCCATGGCAGGTTGTAATAAACCGAGTAAGTAAAGTCGGCATTGAACCCTTTGTCGGCCTTGCCATAGCCCGGGATAAAATAGGTTGGGGGCATCCCTAAATTTTTGTTGTTGAGTTTTATCTTTCCACGGATGGTCCAGCCCATATAAAAGTTCCGTACGATCTCGCCTTTAATTCCGATCAGGAATTCGCCCCAGTGCGCAAAAAAGTTTTGGTTGCCAAAACGGCCAGTGGTTGGTGTCCAGTACGAATCGATAACATACGAATTTACTTGTTGACGGGCCAATGTAAAGCCATAGCGGAGGCCAAGAAAGAGAATATTCTTGTCGTTTTTATTTTCAGCCTGAAGAATGTTGTAATCGATACCCAAACGGGAATAACTTCCTGAACTTCGGTAGTCGACATGATCGGATTTTATTTTCATGACCTCGAATCCCGATTCGAAAACAGGAAATAAATTGGGCCAAAGTTCCATGTCCAATGAAAACTCCGATCCGTAGCGGTTGCCTTTGGTCCAATAGTCCTGGAATGGGCGCGAAATGTCTGAACCAACGCGAATCCCTTTCATCCGGATGTAATTATCGGTACGTTTGGGCTTGTATTTCTTTTTAGGCTCGGCTTGCCCAAAACTAATTGTTGCCAGTAGACAAAGGACGAATGTATAGCTTAATATTCTCATGCCATGTTTTAGTTACCAAACTATCAGTAATCTGAACAGAATCGATTCGGTTACGCGAATAATCGACAGCCTGCAATTTAAACTCATTGTAAAATCCTTTATCCATCGATTCGTATTGCACCATTGTCTTGTGAAAAAGGGTGATCGTATCCACCGTTGAGTCAAATGAAATCAGGAAACTGGTCGTTTCGTTGGGCGACAAAGGCAATAAAATCTGACTTAAAGTCGCATCTTTATAAAACAAGCTGTCGAGACCTATTCCCTGCACCGAAACAACCGATTGTATGGTTTCTTCAGTAGTTGAATTCAGCAGTGTCGCTTTAAACATTGACTGTGGCGGTGCCTCAAACACTTCTTTACAGGCCGAGGCGGCGATCAGGATAAAAATCAGGCAGGCAATTCGCTTCATTCTGTTCATATTGAAAGGCTCAAAGTTAGACATATTCGGCTTGAAACGGAAAATGAGACTGATTTTTTGCAATTCCTTACCTCCGTCTGGATTTCAAACCCTGTCAGAGATAACGAAATTTGAATATCTTTGCGGCAAATCCGATCGTAGGAATTGATTAATAAGGTTTTTAGAAAGTCAGGAATGAAGAACATACGTAATTTTTGTATTATTGCGCATATCGATCACGGGAAGAGTACCCTGGCCGACCGGTTACTTGAATATACCAAAACGGTTGACGGCCGTGCCATGAAAGCACAGGTTCTCGACAGTATGGATTTGGAACAGGAACGTGGGATTACCATTAAGAGCCACGCAATCCAGATGCAGTACACGCATCAGGGACAGGACTATACCTTAAATCTGATTGATACCCCCGGACACGTTGACTTTTCGTACGAGGTGTCGCGCTCGATTGCTGCCTGCGAAGGTGCGCTGCTGATTATTGATGCCACTCAGGGCATTCAGGCACAAACAATTTCGAACCTTTATTTGGCCATTGAGCATGATCTGGAAATTATTCCAATCCTGAACAAAATGGACCTTGATAATGCCATGCCCGAAATTGTGGAGGACCAGATCATTGGATTGATTGGATGTAAACGTACTGATATAATAAGAGCCAGCGGAAAAACCGGAATGGGAATTGAAGAAATTCTGGAACGGATTGTTACTGAAATTCCTGAACCGCAGGGCAATGCTGAAGCACCACTTCAGGCACTGATTTTTGACTCGGTGTTTAACCAGTTTCGCGGAGTAATTGCTTATTTCAAAGTAGTTAACGGCGTAATTCGGAAAGGAGATCAGATTAAATTCGTGAATGCCTCGAAAGAATATTTTGCCGATGAGATCGGCGTTCTGAAACTAGGCATGTTTGAACGACAGGAACTCCAAACAGGCGATGTAGGCTATATTATTTGTAGCATCAAAACAGCTCGCGAAGTAAAAGTGGGCGATACCATTACACATGCAAAGAACCCTTGCGAAAAGGCTATTGAAGGTTTCGAGGAAGTGAAGCCGATGGTTTTCGCGGGTGTGTATCCAATCGACTCGGAAGACTATGAAGACTTGCGTGCTTCGATGGAGAAACTCCAGCTGAACGACGCCTCGCTCACTTATGAGCCCGAATCGTCGGCAGCGCTTGGATTTGGCTTCCGTTGTGGCTTCCTCGGATTGTTGCACATGGAAATCATCCAGGAACGGCTCGATCGCGAATACGACATGAACGTGATTACCACCGTTCCCAATGTGTTGTACCACGTGCACACCACCAAAGGCGAAACCATTAACGTATATAACCCATCGGGGCTTCCGGCTTCGACAACGATTGACGATATTGACGAACCATTTATCCGCGCCAACATCATTACTGCGTCCGATTACATCGGGCCAATCATGACCTTGTGTCTGGATAAACGTGGTATTTTGCTGAAGCAGGATTACCTGACCACCGACCGTGTGGAAATGGTATTCGACCTTCCGCTGGGCGAAATTGTGTTCGACTTTTACGATAAACTAAAGTCGATTTCGAAAGGATATGCGTCATTCGATTATCATATGCTCGATTTCCGTCCGGCCAAGCTGGTTCGTCTGGATATTCTCCTGAACGGTGAAATGGTTGATGCTTTATCGACCTTGATTCACTTCGACAATGCTTACAATTTCGGTCGCCGGATGTGCGAAAAGCTGAAAGAGTTAATTCCGCGCCAGCAATTCGATATTGCCATTCAGGCGGCTATTGGCGCTAAAATTATAGCCCGCGAAACGGTAAAAGCTGTTCGGAAGGACGTAACGGCCAAATGTTACGGCGGCGATATTACCCGTAAACGCAAGCTGCTCGAAAAACAGAAAAAAGGAAAGAAACGCATGAAACAGGTGGGGAACGTTGAGGTTCCGCAGAATGCGTTTTTAGCAGTTCTGAAATTAGATTAGGTTTTTATAGAGACGCCCAATTTGGGTGTCTCTACACCATCATAAATCAAAAAGGGTTTTTCCGGATCAAAACGGAGAAACCCTTTTTTTTGTTATCCTGAATTTGTAATTTACATATTGACTTTCTTGTTTATTTTTAATAAATTAGCTCAACCTGTTTTTTTAACGTCAGTATGTAACTTTCAGAAATCCACCCCAATTCCCATAGTGATGTGTATATCCATTCCAAAATCAACAACAAAAATCTTAGTATTCAATTGGGTGCGGAGAAGCTTCCCGAATTTCTGGAAGCTTCAACCGGAGCAAGTTGGGCCTTCCCGAATTTCGGGAAACACCAATCCGATACCGGCGAGCCCTCCCGAATTTTGAGAAGCTTCAACCAACAAGCGTTGGGCCATCAATAATTTCTGAAAGCTCCAACAGCATAAAAACAATCAAACTTTAATAATCCTCAGTAATGTTGAACTAAAAAACCAATGATCATGCAAACAAAAGAGTTTTCAACACTGTATTTAAGCGACCTGAAAATTGACGATCTGTATTCGCTGAACCAGGCGACCATCGGGTGTGCAAACCCTGTAAAGGACAGTATTGGCGAAATGTCCCGGCTAACCCTCGTTCAGCTCGAAGCGAACAACAACGCCATGGGCGAACAGATGAACAAGGCATCGAAAAGTGTGCTGACCGCGAAACTGGCCGAAATGGATGTTGATTGCGACGACCGGTTCGCCGAAATTAAGCGTAATGTGGTTACTGCCGTGAAGGGCCGCGACGCCGCAAAGAAAGAAGCTGGCGAAAGCTTTCAGATTTTCCTTAGTCCTTACTGGGACAACAATACGAAGGCCATGAACACCCAGATTGGTGTTTTAAAAGAACTCTTCGGGAAGTACAATGCCAGTGCAAACCTAAAGGCGCAGGCTGCAACCCTTGGTATTACTGTAATGATGATCGGCCTCGAAACAGCAAACACAGCTATGGATGCGCTGTACCAAACCCGCAACGAGCAGGGCGCTGCCGTTGAAGGACCTTCGGCCAGCAGCCTGCGAGCCGCCGCCGCTAAAAGCTACGAACAGTTTTGCACCGCCGTGGAGCAGGCCGTCAATTTTACACCTTCTGAAATCCTGATCACCTTGTTTAATGAAATGGACAAGCTGCGTAAAACTTATGCCAGTCTGGCCAAACGAAAAGACAAGGAAAAAGAAGCGAGCCCAGCCGAAACAGAATAGCGAATTATTTTAGTCCTAACAGGTCTCCAAGACCTGTTAGGACTAACTACTCCAAAGGATAAATATAGCTGCTTACTATAAGTGAGAGTGTAAAAAGTGGTATATATTTGGCGATATTTACTAGTTAGTGGTAATTTTATAAACGACAACTACGAGAATGAAAATTCAGATATTATTGGTTTTTATTTTGATTGTTTTTACTGATTGTAGTAGACATAGCAGAGAAAAGACTTTATCAACGACAGACGAAGAGTCATTCGAATATTTGACAAATCATTTTTTCTCAAATATTCAAGCTTCAGTATTTCCTCTGGATTCCATAAAAATTGAAAACAAAGAAAAAAGAGCTGTTTTTAAAATTGTAACCTTAAAAACAGGAAATGATTTTTTTGATGATATAGTTAAAGATTCATTAGTCAGCATGAATAATGAATTTGTAAATGAAATTAGTAAGGAATTTCTTGCAAATATTGATTCGATGGCAAAAGAAGGCTCGAACAGAGCAAAAGAGCCAAGCTATTTTTATGCAAAACCAGTCCAAGTATGGACTAATAACAATTTAGTAAGTTGTAGTTTTATTATAAAAAAATATCTTGTTGAATCGTCTCATCCAGTTGATTCATATTGCTCATTTAATTTTGATAGGATAAAATTAAAACTAATAGCATTCAACGATTATTTTGTAATAAAATCAAAAACTGATTCAGTATTCCTAATTAATGAGTTAAAAAATGCCATAGATGAAAGTAAAGAAGTCACTCTTAATAAAATTTACGGTTTTGATTTTGCCATCATTAAGGATACTATAAAATTCAATTTTGGTGATTATGAGATTGGGCCTTACGTCAATGGTACAATTCAAGCAAGTATCTTAAAAAATGATTTGATGAAGATTATAAATAAAAGCTACCGCTAACATCAGCTACCCGTCAAGGTCGGCAGCAGTGGTTTTCGGTGGGCATCTTTCCGCTCAAAACCTGCTGGCTCGGATTTATAATCCGTGCCCAACCCAAAACAAAAAATCCCGCATTTCTGCAGGATTTTTTTGTTTTTATTTTTTGTGTTTTACAGAATTAGCTTGTAGCCCTTGCCGTGCACATTAATGATTTCAACTTTAGGATCGTCTTTCAGGTGCTTGCGTAGTTTGGTGATGTAAACATCCATACTGCGGGCGTTGAAATAGTTATCGTCGATCCAGATGGTTTTCAGGGCAAAGTTACGTTCCAGAACTTTATTGGCATTGTTGCACAACAGGCGGAGTAATTCGGCCTCTTTGGTGGTAAGTTTTACTTCTTCCTCGCCGCCGGTCAGAACTTGCTTGCGCGAATCGAAGGTGTACATACCCAGCTGGTAAACGGCGTTTTCGTGCGAATTGGTGTCCTGACTTACCCGTCGCATAATGGCTTCAATACGGAAAATCAACTCTTCCATGCTGAAAGGCTTGGTGATATAGTCGTCGGCGCCAATTTTAAACCCTTCCAATACATCTTCCTTCATGTTTTTGGCCGTCAGGAAAATAATCGGGACATCCATATTTAGTAACCGGATGTCTTTGGCCAGCGAAATACCATCTTTTTTGGGCATCATAATGTCGAGAATACAAAGGCTGTATGGTTGATTCTTTGTGAATCCTTTATACGCAGCCTCCCCGTCGTGATACAAATCGGTTTCGTATCCTTTGGCAATCAGGTATTCTTTCAATAACAATCCAAGGTTTTCGTCGTCCTCGGCCAGCATTAGTTTAACTTTTTTTTCCATGGTCTTCAGTATTTATTGGAAAATATATCATGAATTTTGTTCCTTTATTTAAAGCGCTGTCCACTTTTACTTTTCCCTTGTGGGCATCGACAATGATTTTGACATAACTTAAACCCAGCCCAAAGCCTTTAACATCGTGCACATTGCCTGTTGGAACGCGGTAAAACCTCTCAAAAATCTGGCCAAGATACTCGCTCGATATTCCAATCCCGTGATCTTTTACCGAAACCATCAGAAAATTGTCTTTCGTTTCGGTGGCGATGTGGATTTTGGGTTCGTCTTTACTGTATTTTACCGCATTGTCAAGCAAGTTAAACAAAACATTCGTAATGTGCACCTCGTCGCCGCGTATAACTGCAGGATCAGCTTTTAATTCAGATGTCAATTCTCCGTTCTTCGACTTCACCCGAAGCTCAAAGTTTAAAACAACTGAAGTGATGAGTGTGTTGATATTGACTTCCTTAAATTTAAGTTTCAGCTTTCCTTCGTTGAATACGGCCATTTGAAGCACTTTTTCAACCTGGGTTGTCAACCTTTTACTCTCCTGAAATATGATTCCGGAGATATGTTCGATGGTTTTTGGCGTGTTGGTAACCGTATTATCGCGCAACATCTGACTGGCAAGCGAAATGGTTGAGATCGGCGTTTTCAGCTCGTGAGTCATGTTGTTAATGAAGTCGTTCTTAATGTCCGACAGCTTTTTCTGGCGAAGAATAATCATGATCGTGAAAACGAAAATACCAATTAGCATCGCGGTCAGCACAAAGGTTGGAATAACCAATATTCCGGTTTCTTTAAGCAAGTATGTGTTTTGTTTTGGAAAACACAGGTACAGCCAGTTCGATTTTTTTAGTTCTTCCAAATCATTCGGAAATAACAGTATATTATATTCCTGCTGCACATTTGCGTTGTAATTTTTATCGCCAAAAACGAATTTTTCCTCACCCCGCGAGAACGATTTTACGGCGTATTTAAAATCCATCGAAATTCCCTGCTTTTTCAACTCGGTTTTTATAAGCCGTCCGAGAATACTTGGATCAATTCGTTCTTCAATCGGAAGGTTGGATAGCAGGAAAGAAATTTGGGTAAGCTTAAGCATGCGGGCCCGTTGATTCAGACGGTCTTCGTACTGGCGGCTCACATACCCGTCGTATTCGTGAATCCGGTCGAAAGCATTCGGATAATCGCCTGGGCGGCCGCGCTCATTTTCAACGTTGCCTGGCGCCTCGTATTCAATATTATACTCTTCAGAATAAACATTTCCGGAAACTTGCTGCGAGTATTGCAGTGAGATTTGAACATCACGCTGTGTAAGGGTGCCCTTCCGGTAAAATTGAGAACTGCTTGGCAGATTTTCGCTGTTTCTTTGAGAGAAAAGGTTCTTTTCGTATGCACTAATTACAGAAGCTTCCTCCATTTCGAGGCGGTTTGCAACTGCATTTAATGCATTTTTTACAGAAGAGTTAAATTGCTCTTCTTTTATTTCGAGCGCTTTTAAAATTGAATTGGTCTGAACCAGAATAAGTCCGGTCATAACCAACACCATAATCGCGATTAAAATATGTATTACCCTTTTACTCATGGCGCAAATATAATCTTTAAAAGTGCTGATAATAAATACTTAACAATATTTAACATCACGTTTTGCTTTTTCTGAAACTGTGATTCCACACGTCAAAATATGCAATTATACTTCGAATCATCCGTACAGCATATTTGCGGGAAAACCCGGTTGACAATCAGTTAATCGGGTATAAAGTTTAAAACGAAATAATAAAAGCTATTCGGAAACCGGATCAGGGTAAAGATCCTTGATTTTATCCAGAGCTACTTTCGATGCATTTTGCTGAGCTTCTTTTTTTGAAGCCCCCGAGCCTTTTCCAATTAATTCATTGTCGACTTCGATCGTAGCAGTAAACCAGGGCTGTTTTCCATCGTTTTTACTTTCGTCGGCGGTATCGAATGAAACGGCTCTTTTATTTTTCTGCGACCACTCAATCAACTGACTTTTGTAATTGGAGTTGGTGTTTTGCACCTCAACCAGGTTTACGTAGTTGTTCAGAAGCTTACGGGTAATAAATTTTTTTGCTTCCAGAAAGCCTTTATCGAGGTAAATTGCTCCGATCAGCGCTTCCAGGGTATCGCCATAAATATGGCTCGATTCGATTGTGGAAGTGGTGTTCGATTGGATGTAATGATTCAGTCCAATCTGGTAAGTAAGTTGGGTTAGAAAACTCCGGTTCACCAGTTTAGAGCGCATTTGGGTGAGGTAGCCTTCGTCCTGGTTGGGAAAACGATTATATAAAAAATCAGCTATTGCAGCACCAAGAATGGCGTCGCCCAAATATTCAAGTCGCTCATTATTAATGTAATTTCCTTGTGAGTCAAGTTTTGAGGCCGACTTATGAATAACTGCAATATCGTATACCCTGAGATTGGTTGGGTAAAAGCCAAGTAATGATTTTAAAAATAAATAAAACTCTTTTCTAGAAGAAGAAAAGAGTTTTATTCTTTGAACGATGGTTCGTATCACTTTTATTAAATTTTCTTAAAAATAACAGAAGCGTTGTGCCCACCAAAACCAAACGTATTGCTTAACGCAGTTTGGATGTTGCGTTCTTTAGCGACATTGAAAGTGAAATCAAGTTTAGAGTCAATTTCAGGATCGTCGTTAAAGTGGTTTATTGTAGGTGGAATGATACCATGTTTTACTGCAAGGATCGATGCAATAGCTTCAACTGCTCCGGCAGCACCCAAAAGGTGACCTGTCATTGATTTGGTTGAGCTGATACTAAGTTTATAGGAATGGTCACCGAAAACTTTTTGAATTGCTTTTGGTTCGGCAATGTCGCCAAGCGGAGTTGAGGTTCCGTGAACATTGATGTAGTCAATATCTTCTGGATTCATTCCGGCATCTTCGAGTGCCCATTTCATTACTAAGGTTGCACCGCCTGCTTCCGGATCCGGAGCTGTCATGTGATAGGCATCAGCAGACATTCCTCCACCAACCATTTCTGCATAAATTTTAGCCCCTCTTTTTACTGCATGTTCATATTCTTCGAGAATAAGAGCAGCAGAACCTTCACCCATCACAAATCCATCACGATCAACATCAAATGGTCTTGATGCAGTGGTTGGATCGTCGTTCCGGGTTGAAAGAGCCCGCATGGAATTAAATCCGGCTAAACCTGCGGGGTTAATAGCTGCTTCAGAACCACCGGTAATGAATACATCAACTTTTCCAAGTCTGATATAATTCATTGCTTCGATGAGGGCATGAGAAGCAGATGCACAAGCTGATACCGTTGTAAAGTTTGGTCCTCTGAATCCGTAACGGATAGAGAGCAAACCTCCTGCTATATTGGCAATCATCTTTGGAATGAAGAACGGAGAGTAACGAGGCATCTCGTGTTTATAACCCAACGTTTCTTCAAAGAAGGTTTGTAAACCTCCGATTCCGGCACCCCAAATAATTCCGGCTCTGTCTTTGTTTATTTTTTCAAGATCAATGCCTGAATCTACCATTGCTTGTTCTGCTGCGGCAAAAGCATACAATGTGTAGGGATCGTGCTTTCTGATCTCTTTTTTGTCAACATATACAGATGGGTCGAAATTCTTAAGCTCGCAGGCAAAAGTTGTTTTGTGAGTGCTGGCATCGAAATGGGTGATAGGGCCTGCGCCGCTTTTCCCGTTTTTTAAGCCTTCCCAGTATTCTTCGATAGAATTGCCAAGCGGGTTAACAGTTCCTAATCCGGTAACAACTACCCGTTTAAATTCCATAATGTCGTTTTATTATTATTTCAAATTAGCTTCGATGTGAGCGATAGCTTCACCTACAGTTGAGATTTTTTCAGCTTGATCGTCTGGAATAGCTAAGTCAAATTCTTTTTCGAATTCCATGATCAACTCAACTGTGTCAAGTGAATCAGCACCAAGATCGTTTGTGAAAGATGCTTCGAGGGTAACTTCGCTTTCATCAACACCTAATTTGTCAACAATAATTGCTTTTACTTTTGCTGCAACGTCAGACATAACTCTAATTTTTGGTTAATATTAAAATTGTTTCAAAAAATTCGATGCAAAGTAATAAATTTACCCCTGATATTTCAAACAAAAAATGTATTAAATGGACGAATAAAGGTTGAACGACAGGGTGATTTGCATTATATTTGAACCTTTTATTCCAAAATTCCATTGAGCATAAATCTATAAATTACACATTAAATGAAACGAATTGCCATTTTTGCTTCCGGCTCCGGAACAAATGCCCAAAGGATAATTGAGTATTTCTCAAGCAGTAAAGAGATAGTAGTTGATTCATTATGGTCGAACAACGAAAATGCTTATGCCTTGATTCGTGCTGAGAAGCTGGGTATTGAAACATTCACTTTTGAGAAGGATGAATTTTACAGAAGCAATGAGATTTTAGACAGGCTATATGATCACCGGATTGATTTGATCGTGCTGGCAGGTTTTCTCTGGCTTGTTCCCCGCAGCCTGACTGAATTATTTACAGTTATTAATATACATCCGGCTCTGCTGCCAAAATATGGTGGACAGGGTATGTACGGAATGAATGTTCACAAAGCTGTTTTAGCCTCGAAAGACAAAGAATCGGGCATAACAATACACCATGTCAATCAGAATTACGATGAAGGTGACATTATCTTCCAGGCTACTTGCCCTATAGTATCGGGCGATACTCCTGAAACACTTTCAGCAAGAATTCATGAATTGGAATACGAGCATTATCCGCGGGTTATCGAGGAAATTCTGCTTAAAGATGATGATGATATTAGCTAGATTTTCGTAAAATATTTATATTGTTTGCCATCTGATTGACTCAATCAGGTGGCTTTTTTTTTATTTCAGTTTTCTCAGCACTTCTGATTTGCGAATAAAAATAGATTTGTAATTATGAAAATTTCAGGCACCTCAATATTGTTTTAAATACATATTGTATTTACTTTTAGATCCGAACTAACCAGCCACAACAATGAAACCAAAGTTTTCTGCATTATTTTTTGTTTTAATGTTACTTCTTTCGTGGTCTGCTAAAGCGCAGCCTTATTCAGTGCAAAAGAAAACCACCTCGGTAAACTCTTCTAATGACTGGATTCCGATTTTCAATGGTAAAGATTTGGACGGATGGACACTTAAAGTCACTGGTTTTAAGTGCGGCGAAAATCCTCTTAACGGATTTCGGGTGGAGAATGGAATCTTAAAAATCGATTATACAAATTTCGATAAGTTTAGCGGCCGCTTTGGTCATTTGTTCTACAAAGAAAAGCTTTCGTCATATATTCTGCATGTTGAATACCGGTTTGTGGGTGAGATGCTGCCCGATGCCCCATCGTATTGCTACCGGAACAGCGGGGTAATGATTCACTCACAGTCGCCTGAAAGCATGGATATTGCGCAAAACTGGCCCGTGTCAGTCGAAGTCCAGATGCTGGGAAGTACAGATTCGCTCAAACAAACAACCGGCAATATTTGTACTCCGGGGACTACGGTCTGGTACAAAAATCAACCAACCAGCGAGCATTGCATAAGTGCGAATTCAAAGTATTTCTATGATGGCGAATGGGTTAACCTCGACATTATTGTTGACGGCGGAAAGTCTATTATCAATGTTGTGAATATAGATACTGTCATGGTGTGTTCACATCCTCAGATCGGCGGATTTTTGCTTCCGGAGAACTACCCTTTACCCGAAGGTACGCTGTTGGAAGATGGCTATATTGCGCTTCAGTCGGAAGGACAACCTCTTGAATTCAGACGGGTTGACCTGAAAAAGCTAGATAAAAAGGGTCGAAAATAAAATTTTATCATTTAAGAAAGAAACCGAATCATAACACTAAACACAACCAACAAGCATGAAAAGCATTTTTTATTCAGCCTTATCATTCGCTTTAATGATTTCAGCGGCAGTTTTCGCACAGGGAGGTAAAGTTTCTGATAATCTGTCGATGAAGAGTAAAATCCTGAATATGGATCGTAAGTATGCCATTTATCTTCCTGAGGATTATTATACTTCTGATCGGTCTTATCCCGTATTGTATTTGCTGCACGGGTCGGGCGACGACCAATCGGGTTGGGTACAGTTTGGCGAGGTAAAGCACATTGCCGATAAAGCTATTGCCGAAGGAAAATGCACTGCCATGATTATTGTTATGCCCGACGGAAATACAGGTCAGCGTGGATATTTTAACAGCCCAAAGGGCGATTGGAATTACGAAGATTTCTTTTTTCAGGAATTTATTCCAATAATAGAGAAAGCTTATCGGATTAGAGCAGAAAAGCGCTACCGGGCAATTTCAGGGTTGTCGATGGGTGGTGGCGGTACCTTTATGTATGCCCTGCATCATCCTGAGCTTTTTTCATCGGCATGTCCGTTAAGTGCTTATGTTGGGCCAATATCAATGGAGGATGCTGCCACTCGCTGGGAAAAGCAATATCCGGGTATTTCGAAAGATGATTTGGCAAAGTATTTCAGCAAACACAGTGCACTCGAACTTATAAATAACATGCCCGATGATCAGAAAAAAGCTGTTCGCTGGTACATCGATTGTGGCGACGACGATTTCCTGTATGAAGGGAACAGTTTGATTCATATTGCTATGCGCAAGAAAGAGATTCCTCACGAATTCAGGATTCGGGATGGGGCACACAACTGGACTTACTGGCGCGACTCATTGCCAACAGTTCTCGAATTTGTTTCTCAGGCATTCCATCAATATTAATAATAGATTACTCAACTTATAAACCACAAACAATGAAAACATCACGCCGACAATTTATTCAGAACAGTGCTGTTTTGCTGGCCGGGACTGCTCTGTTATCGAAAACTGCATTCGCTGCAGTTAAACCATCCGAAATTATTGGGCTACAGCTTTATTCTGTTCGCGACGATATGAAAAAAGATCCGCTCGGAACATTGAAGCAAGTGGCTCAAATGGGTTACAAGCATGTAGAACATGCAAATTATGTCGATCGTAAATTCTACGGATATACTGCAAAGGAATTCAGGAAAATACTTGACGACCTAGGCCTGAAAATGCCAAGCGGGCATACTGTAATGGGCAAAAATCACTGGGATGACGCCAAAAAGGATTTTTCAGATGAATGGAAATACCTGGTTGAGGATGCTGCTTATATGGGTCAGAAATATGTAATTAGTCCATGGATGGACGAAAGCATGCGCAAAACTTATGATGATCTGGTTCGATACCTCGATGTATTTAATTTGTGTGGCGATCTGTGTAAAAAATCAGGAATGAAATTCGGATACCACAACCATTGGGCTGAGTTTACTGAAAAACTGAACGGAATGAAACTTTTCGACATTATGATGCAGAAACTTGATGTCAATAAAGTGGTTATGCAGCTCGATATTGGCAATATGTACATTGGCGGTGCAAAGGCACTCGATGTAATCGGTCAATACCCGGGTAAGTTCGAATTGATACATGTGAAAGATGAAATCGGGAATAATACTCCTGAGAAATTTGAAAGTGCAATCCTTGGTAAAGGTATCATTCCGGTAAAAGAAGTGCTGGATATTTGTCGTAAAACCGGAGGAACCCAGGTTTATATCATCGAGCAGGAAGCTTACCAGGGAAAAGCTCCGCTTGATTGTGTAAATGAAGATTTGAAGATTATGAAAGGCTGGGGGTACTAAATATTTTCAGTTCCGAATAATGAAAATCCAAATCAGTTTTAATGCTGGTTTGGATTTTTTTTATTTACAAAAGTATCTCCTGAATGGCTCTCATTTTTCTGTTAAAGAACATACGTGCTTCGAAGCAAAATGAAAGTAAAACAATTCGCAAAATAATAAATGCTAATTTATTATAGCTTTTGTATTGATATTTGTCAGCTAAATAATGTTATTGTTGATGATTTGGAATCAATGTTAATTTTATATGACGTTTACGTTTCCTAATGATCAAGAAAAAGAATTTCACAATACTTTTGGAGAGATTAGTCTAATGTTCTTTTATTAATCCCGATAATTCGGAAAGATGGAGAAGGAGTAGGACTGACGGTGAAAAAAATAACAACTAACAAATTTTAACGGGATGGATAACTCAAAAAACCAAGATGCCTTAAATTATCACAAGGACGGCCGGCCTGGAAAGATTCAGGTAGTACCAACAAAACCATACAGTACCCAACGCGACCTGGCGCTTGCTTATTCTCCGGGTGTTGCGATACCATGTCTGGAAATTGAAAAAGATCCGCAGACTGCTTACGACTACACTGCCAAGGGAAACCTGGTAGCTGTAATTTCTAATGGAACAGCAGTGCTTGGCCTTGGCGACATTGGTACGCTTGCCGGAAAGCCTGTTATGGAAGGAAAAGGTTTATTATTTAAAATTTTTGCTGACATAGATGTTTTCGATATTGAAGTGGATGAAAAAGATCCGCAGAAATTTATTGACGTGGTAAAAGCCATTTCTCCAACTTTTGGAGGTATCAACCTCGAAGACATTAAGGCTCCTGAATGTTTCGAAATTGAAGAAAAACTGAAAGAAGCTCTGGATATTCCACTGATGCACGATGATCAGCATGGAACTGCTATCATTTCAGGAGCAGGATTACTGAATGCCTTGGAATTGGTTGGTAAAAAAATTGAAGATGTTCGCATCGTTGTGAATGGGGCAGGTGCTTCTGCATCGGCATGTTCATTGTTATATATCCGCCTGGGTGCCGATCCGAAAAAACTGGTGATGGTTGACAGTAAAGGTGTAATCTCGGTTCGTCGTACCGACCTGAACAGCCGTAAGAAACCTTTTGCAACCGAACTTCCATGTAACACGCTGGAAGAAGCAGTTGCCGGAGCTGACGTATTCCTTGGCCTTTCTGTTGAAGGAGTTCTTTCTCAGGATATGGTTCGCAGCATGGCTCCTAATCCAATTGTTTTTGCTTTGGCAAATCCAAATCCTGAAATTTCTTACGCCGATGCAATCGCATCACGTCCTGACCTGATTTTCGCCACAGGCCGCAGCGATCATCCGAACCAGGTAAACAACGTATTGGGTTTCCCATACATTTTCCGTGGTGCTTTGGATGTGCGTTCAACCGGAATTAACGAAGAAATGAAAGTTGCTGCTGTTCGTGCAATTGCCGAATTGGCTAAAAAACCGGTTCCTGAAGTTGTTACTGCCGCATATAATACGTCGCACCTCAGCTTTGGTCCTCAGTATATTATTCCAAAACCACTCGATCCACGTTTATTGGTTACCGTTGCACCTGCTGTTGCCAAAGCCGCTATGGAAACAGGTATTGCCCGCAGGCCAATTACCGATTGGGATAAATACGAAGAGGAATTACGCCAACGTATGGGTCTCGACAATAAACTAATCCGTGGCTTGACTGAAAAAGCTAAAGAAAATCCGAAACGGGTTGTTTTTGCTGAAGCAAACCATATCAATATGTTGAAAGCTGCTTCAATTGCCAGCGCTGAAGGAATTTGCACCCCAATTTTGCTAGGTAACGAAGAAATCATTGGCAAGATTGCCAAGAATAACACTATTGAACTTGAAGGAGTTGAAATTGTTAATCTTCGTCACGATCGTGAATACTCGAAACGCGAAAAATATGCCAAAATGTTAACTGCCAAGCGTCAACGCGAGGGGATGACTTACGAGGAAGCTTTCGAGAAAATGTTCGACCGCAACTATTTCGGTATGATGATGGTTGAGGCTGGCGATGCCGATGCATTTATCACCGGAGTTTATACCAAATATCAGGATGCCATCACTCCCGCAATCGAGATTGTAGGCATGCGCGAAGGCTTGAATCACATCGCCGGAATGAACATTGTTACCACAAAACAGGGAACGCTTTTCTTCGCCGATACCATGGTAAACAGCCACCCAACCAAAGAAACTTTGATTGACATTGCCAAACTGACCCAGGATGCAGTAAAATTATTTAATACTGAACCTGTAATGGCTATGCTTTCTTATTCAAACTTTGGCGCACGTGCTGCCGGAAGTCCTGGAATGGTTCACGATGCAGTTGCTTATTTGCACGAGAATAATCCGGAAATGATGATTGATGGTGAATTGCAATTGAACTTTGCATTGAACAAAGACTTACGTCACGAAAAGTTCCCATTCTCAAAAATCGACGGTAAAAACGTAAATACCCTAATTTTCCCAAATCTTAGTTCATCAAGTATTGCCTACAAATTGATGCTTGAAAACGGAATGAGCGATACCATTGGTCCAATCCAGATGGGTTTGAACAAGCCAATCCACATTCTGAACGTTGAAAGTTCGGTTCGCGATATCCTGAACATGGTTACCATTGCTGTAATTGATGCTCAGGTTGAAGAACAGAAACAATTACTCCAGAAGTAATACTTTTTCAGGAATTTCCTGAATACAGATAAAAAGAGCCTCGCTGATCTTCAGTGAGGCTCTTCTATTTTTTGTAGGTGTAAATTCCCTTATTTCTTCTTCGTAATCAGTACTTTGTCAATCTTGTTTCCGTCAATGTCGACTACTTCAATAATACTGTCGGAAACGAAAACCTTATCGCCTAATTCGGGGATTTTGTTGATCTGGTTGAAAACATAGCCGGCAACTGTTGAGTAGTCAATCTCTTCAAAGTCGATGTAGAAATCTTCAATCAGGTCGGCCAGTGTTTCGATGGGCGCGTCGCCGCTAACCAATACCGATTGGTCGTCGCGAACAAATACGTCTGGTTCCGTTTTTTCGCCTTCTTCCGGAACGTTTCCAATGATATTTTCGATAATGTCGTGCAGGGTAATAATTCCTTCGAAGCTTCCATATTCGTCAACCACAACCGCCGTGTAGTTTTGTTTTTGCCTGAAAAGATCGAGAACCTTTTGAGCATCGGCATTTTCAGGAATAACAAGCGGATCATGTAACAAGGTTTCCAGCTTGCGTGGTGCCTTGGAGTAATAATTGACCAGGTATTCTTTCACATTCAGTATACCAATGAATTCATCGATGCTTTTTCGGCCAACAATAATTTTGCTGTGTTTCAGGTTCAGTACTTCGGTATGAAAATCTTCTTTCGGTTGCTCACTGTCGAGCCATTCCACATCTTTACGATGTGTCATAATGTGTTTGGCCTTTTTATCCGAGAAGTAGAATACTTTTTCGTGCATTCGGTTTTGCTCTTCTTCAATCACCCCTTCGTTTGATGCAAACTTGATCATGTGCCGCAGTTCTTCCTCGGTCATTTGCCCTTCCGATTGCTTAATGCCAATCAGTTTGTTAATCAGGTTGGTCGATATGGCCAGCAATCGTACAAAAGGGTAGAATATTTTACTAAACCAGAAAACGATAGGAGCGACTCCTACTGAAATTTTCTCGGGATTACTTAGCGCAATGGTTTTGGGAACTAGTTCGCCAATAACAATGGAAACAAATGTGATGACCAATACCGTTAACGTAAGCGCAATTTCGTGGGCATACTCACTGATCGATGCGTATTTCTCGAAGAAAGGCGTAATGTCGTCAGCAATGCTAACACCACCGTATACACCAGTAACAATTCCTATCAACGTAATTCCAACCTGGATTGCCGACAAGAAGTTTTCGGAATTTTCAAGCAATCTCAGGGCAACCCGGGCTCCTGCGTTTCCTTTTACTTTGTATTGTTCAAGTCGGGCTTTCTTGCTTGAAATTAGAGCGGCTTCGGACAAAGCGAAAAAACCGTTCAATAATATCAGAAAGCCCAAAACTATCAGTTCCATGTTGTAGCTGAATTAAATTTTACAACGAAGGTAATACAGTATCTTCAATTTTAACAGGGTTTATAATTTTATAAACCGGATAGGGATTGAACCCTTTTTCCCATTGTGGCAACAGGTAGCGGTCGAGAAAGTTCCAGGTGAGCAATCCGTCGTTGGTTTGCGGTTCGAGCAGGTAGGCAGCCAGATTGGCCAATGGCTGGGCTGTACGAATGATGTAGGTTCCGGCTTTGAACTCCGTTTCTACTTTTTGCCAGCTTCCAGAAGCCGAATGAAGGTAATGCCCCTGATTTAATCGTTTTTCGGGTTTCAGCTCGGTCATTTGGAACGATTCAACGTCCAGCGTTTCCGCCCTGGTTAACCGGCCCACTTTTATGCCATGTTTTTGCAACAGGTTAATTGCCACCGGATCGGAAAGGGTAAACAGATAAGCATATGGAAACTTGACACTCTTGGTTGCTTCGTACGTTGCGATGTATGGAACCTGAACTGTCTTTTTTCGTTCGGTTTTTACGTAGTCCTCGTTACCGTCGGCATCTTTAATCACATCAACCTCATAGGTTTTAATGGTCACTTTTTCTTCGATTGGTTTTCCGATGTATTCAATCGGAAATGAATCGGTTGGTGTTGGGTTTTTACCGCGGGCAATGGTTTTCTGGTCTGTTTCGCTGATAAGCTGTTTTATTTCATTGGAGTGTGTGGCACAATAATCGGCAATGGCCTGCAGCAATCCGTAGCAGCCCAGCACCCTCGATTTATAATCGGCATACACGTAATTCTCGTTCAGGATGGCCAGCCGGTTACGAACGCCAATGTAGTTGGTCAGGTAGCGAGGCTCCGAAGCGTATTCTTCCCAACCTTTCTCCGGATTTTTCATATCGATAAACTCGCCGTAATAGCAATTTTCAACGTTGTACCGATCGCGTAGGATATTTGCCACTGTTGGCATCATCTGCTTTTCCATGTATTTGGTAAGTGACCGGTCGCCGGCAGCATTCATCATCCACGAAAAGGTTACCGGTTCTTCATGGTACGAGCCGTTGGTGGTGTGGCAGTCAACCATAATCTGCGGGTCCCATTTCAGCAAAACATTTTTCAGTAAGCCACTCATTTCAGGGGTTTCCAATTTAATGGCATCGCGGTTAATGTCGAGCATCTGTCCATTGCTGCGTAGACCAACTCCATTCTTTGGCCCGTTCTGGTGGGTACGGTTTTGTGTGCTGATTGCTTCATTCCCGTCGGGATTGAAATTGGGACAAATGAGGAAGATGACATTTTTCAGCAGTTCTTTTTTTGTTCCTGAAAGCAATTCGCGCGCAAACATCAGTGAGGCTTCCTTGCCTTCCACCTCGCCGGCATGAATATTGGCCTGAATGTAAAAAACAACACGCGGATCGGTAGCCAGTTGCGTGGGCGATTCAATCATCGGATCGGCAATAATCATTAGCGGGATCCGTCGTCCTTCGGTCGAAACCGCCAGTGTTTCAACTTTAATGATTGGTGATGTTTTACTGATTTGCTGAATGAATTCGCTGACGTCGGCCTCTCGTGAGGTTGATTCGAAGTTGGATTTTTCAGCAACGGTTAATGGTTGCGCAACTGTCAGAAACGAACAGAACACTGCTGCAAGAGCAAAATAAAGCTTTCTCATGGTAAATTTTGAATTGATCCCCCTGACTACAAATGTAGATTTTTTCAAGACTTCAGGAAGGCTGAATTCTCTATTGATGATAATTGCGTTGGAAAATTTACCTAGAGTTTAATTTCGAATTTAGCCCGCAGACCAAACGACGGAGCGCCAAGTACAGATTGCGGCTTAACCCGCCAAACAGCTTCAACCCTGAATAACCGGAAAATATTCTCCACTCCGGCGCCAAGTTCAATGTACGGATTGCTCATTTTGGTAATGCTCGACGGAAGTTCGACAATTTGCTGGTTTTTCTCGTTGAACGATCCTATCATTCCTTTCCCGGAAACTACTTCGCGCAGTCCGAGCCGTTTCAGGAGCGGAACACGGTTGAAAAAGAAGCCGTTAAGATGGTATTCGAGGTAAGCATGCAGGTACTTGTCGTGAACATACTCCATGTAATTTAACATGTTAAAGTCGTATGAGAATAAACCCTGGGTTTCGTTTCCGCGGGGAATATCGAGCATGGTATAAGGCATTTTGCCAAAGTACATTCCACCCTCAATGGCATAATTGAAGGCAGTTTGGCCGATTCTCCAGTATTGCTCAACGGTTGTCAGGATTTTTCCATAATAATTTTCTTTTCCCGAATAGAAAACTTTACCACCGCCCACATTGATGTGAATAATTGGGTAATCGGTATTCATGTAAATTCTCAGGAATTTATCGTCAATCACCTTTTCGAGCCACGAAAAGCGGGTGTCGATATTAAAATCGATGGCCGAAACACGATCAACAGGCATTCCGTTCTGCATAAACGGGTAAAATTCCGGCGAAAAGTGGCGGATGTAATTGGCACTGATCTTATTCAGCAGGCCTGGATGCCACTCGTACTCGTAGCTGGTTGACAGTTTTTGTTCGCGGAAAAGCTCGTCGAGCTCGTCGCGCTTGAAAATTTGCGATACCAGATTGTTTTCGGTTGGCGAAAGTGCATTTTCGTAGAGAAACAGAATCTTCTCATTTTCGCCCGAACGCACAATTTTGTCGTCGTACGATATTTTGGCAATCTGGCGGTGAATGGTCGGAAATTTATAACCGAAACCAGCAATACCATTTACTTTCTTATTTCGGAAACCGTATCCCAAACCGCCCCAGATCATGTACCGCGTGCTTATTTCGCTGCTGGTGCGTGCTCCGGCAAAAATATGAAGTCCTTCAACTTTATTGGTATTAATGGTGCTGGCGTATGGGCCAAATTCGAATTTTCCCAGGTCGTAATAACCTGTCATCGACATACGGGTTATGTTATCAACAAACTTGACGGCCCTAATCTGGCTGACAGAGTCGATGGTGGCACTAACTAGTTTTTCGCGTGCGTTGAGTTCTTCCAGCCGGTGTTTTTCCCAGAATTCAGTGTTCCGATCGTTGGCATCCGGAAGTTTGATGGTTTCGAAACGTCCGTTTCCTGCAGCAAGTTTTACTTCCCCCGGTTGGTTTACCGAAACGCTGTCGATAACGGCAGATTGTGTGAAAAACAAGCTAATCAGCTTTTTCGAAGGATTATTTTTCAGCGGTACATAGTTGAATACGGCGTCGATCTGGTTTCGGCGGAAAAAAGGAATCGAATCGCCGACCAGTTGGTAACTTCCTGAAAGACGCATGCTTTTCAGGAAATTCAGATAGCTGGTGTTCGAAAGTTCTCCGTCGATGTCGAGTAACGAATAATTTCTGTTTTCGGTAGTCAGATAGCCTTTAAAAACCTTGTCGCCAATACGACGGGGAATAAATTTTATACGGTAGTTTTTCACTCCGTTTTGCGTAGTGCTGTCGGTGAGAAAATATTTGTAGTAAAACCACCCGTTATCGGCAAGCGGGCTCACAAAATTCTGAGAAAACAGGTTGATGTAATTGTCGTAGAAATTCACTTCCATGTCCAAAGCGCTGGTATATCCCGAAATCTCATAATCGTCGAGCACGCCAACTCCGGAAGTTTTATCACCCAAAACGGTAGATTTCTGTTTCCACGGATTTCGCTGAATTTCGTTGTACACCAACTGCTCCGAGAAATAAATCGGAAGGAATTTGGTGCTGTCGGCACTGGTTTTAAATACCGACTGGTTATTTTTGAATGCCTTCGAATTGATCATTTTGGGGCCAACATTATTCAGGTGGTATTCCCATTTAGTGTATTTCCGGTAGGCGTAGCGCGGATATTTGGCCGGATTATTTTCCTTTTTCCGGCTGACCATCTCTTTCAGTATTTTTCTGACTGGTCCATCATCAGGAAGAACAGTAACTTCCGATATTTTTACCAAATCGGGCTTCAGGCTGACCGACAGCTCGTTGGTTGTAAATGGTTTAATACCATAGGTTTTTCCAATATAACCAACGGTAGTGAACTGAACCGAATCGACTTTAATTTTGCTGGTGAGCTTATAGTTTCCGAGCGAGTCGGTCGTGGCACCAATAGGAGTTCGTTTAAACAGAATGGTTACGTATGGAATCGGTTTGCCGGTTTCCTGGTCAGTAACCTTTCCATGCACGATGGTTGGCTGGGCAAAGGCCTGAGCAAATGCAAGTATCAATAGAAGAAATAGTTGAAATCGGCCAATGAATCGGCATCCAACTGTTTTGAGAATTCTGCGCATGTTTTGTTTCTGTTTCTGTAATCGGTTCGATTATTGGGCCGGTGGCTAGCCGGAGAGAATAAGGTCGAACCGTGGATCAAATTTGCGAAAAAATTAATCAAGTGATTAGTTTTTGAGAACTTTTTACTTAATGTTAAGTTTTCTTCACTATTCCGGCAAATAAAAAAAATACCGGATAGCTTATCCCTTCACAAACAAATCAAACAGAAAAAAGCTTAACTAATTGCTATTGAATAGTATCAGTTTCTGAATTTTACTTCAGGTAATTGTCAATAAATTCATTCCTGGGATTGAATACATTCTTGTCCCAATCGGTTGCCCGTTGCTCGGCTGTTGGCCAGGTGTGCTCGCGGTAAGTTACCGGATAAATTAGTTTTTTCCCTTTGGCCTGATTTATTGCAGCGTAAATCGATGTTGACGGACAGGTATTATCAACTAACCCAATTTCTACAAGAATAGTGGCTTTCGAAAACTTCAGCAGATGAGCCGTATCGAAATAGGGGAGAACCTTTTTCATTTCATCTTTATTCCCTTTTTTCTCGAAGGGTTGAGGCCAGCCACCTTTTCGGTTTACCAATGTTCCACCCCAGTCGCACATAGCCGGAACAATGGCTACGGAAAGCGATACGCGCTCATCGAGGCCGGCAGCTGCCAATGCCTGTCCTCCGCCCTGGCTTTCGCCAATTACCACAATTCGTTTTCCGTCCCATTCCGGTTGTTGTGTTAGATAATCGAGCGTACGGATTAAACGAAGGTACATACCTCTGAAGTAGATATCGTTTCTGCTTTCCAATCCCCTGATGTAATAATCTTTTAGTTCTCCGGATTCGAGGTTGTTGTAATACTCATCGGGCTGACCGATAAGCATTCCGTGAGCATTCAGATCGAAGCAAAGTGCTCCTTTTTTAGCATAGTTGGTTGCATTGACGATTTCCGACCGGCACCATGAACCTTTCACTCCGGCTGCATGAACCAGCAATACAATGGGCAACGACTTTTCTTTGGAAATCAATGGTTTTGCAAAATATCCGCGGGCAGGTTTGGGGCCAATGCAATTAATTTCAGTATCGAAACAAACCAGGCCGGGCTCTTTGGCATCAACTTTTGTCGATTTTACATCCATGTGAAGTGCCTTCAGTGCAGCTTTCTCCTGATCCCAGTATTTTTGCAGATTCCGGGGGCATTCGGTTCCGGGTTGAAGTTTGTAAGGGTCGACGATTAATCCGATGAGCTGTTTATTTTCTTTCTGCGAAACTTCAATTCGGAGTGAACAGGGTTCTTTCAGCGTGGTTCTCAGAATCTCAACAGTATCTTTCGTCGGAAGGATTCCGGATTTGATGAAAAGCTGATCGTTATTCTTCCAGATTTTAACAAGCAAAGAGTCGCTGGTCTTCTGATTGAGCATAGCTGTAACCAGAATCTTTTCGCCACTTTTGTAAATGCCTGATTCGTGATTTTGCTGTAGTTTGAAGCCTTGCGCTAATGTTGAACAGACAATAAAAATGCACAGGACCGCAGTCAGTAAGCTGGTTTTCATTTTATGTGTTTAGGTTTCTTTTCGTGATGCAAATACCGGAACCTTCAACCCAATGAATATCCTAAATCTCCACCTCGCTATTCTTTCTTTTCGTCTTCTTCCGGAAATTCGGCTTCCAGTTCTTTGTCTTCAGCTTCGTTTTCTTCAAAAATTTCAATATATGGCTCGGTGAACGATTTGCTAACCAGTCGTTTGTCGAGCGTTAGTAGCAATGAAGGTAGAACCATTACATTGAAGAACATAGCGATAAGCAGTGTCGATGAAATCAGGATTCCAAGAGCCTGTGTACCGCCAAATTCGGAAATAATGAATACGCTGAATCCAAGCACTAGCACAATACTGGTATAAATCATACTGAATCCGGCTTCGCGCAATGCATTCAGTGCCGACAGTTTAATAGCTCCGTTGTTCTGTTTCAGCTCATGACGGTAACGCGAAAGGTACTGGATGGCATTATCTACCGAGATTCCCAGCGCAATACTGAATACGATGATTGTTGATGGTTTGATCGGAATTCCGGCAAAACCCATGATTGCGGCCGTAATTACCAGCGGAATAATGTTGGGTACCATCGAAACCAGAATCATCCGGAACGAAACGAACAGGAAGGCCATCAGTATCGAAATCAAGATAATCGCAATGACCACACTTTCAAGTAAGTTGCGGATCAGGAAGTTGGTTCCTTTGGCATAAACCACACTGTTGCCGGTTACCTTCACATCGAATTTTGCTTTGTCGAAAATCGAATCGACTTGTGGTAAAATACTGCTCATAAGCGAATCCATATGATTGGTGCTTACATCACGCATTTGGAAACTGATACGGGTAATTTGCTTTGTACTGTCGACAAACGATTTCAACAGGCTGTTGCCGGTATTTTCTTTGCCCGAAACGTTTTGTGGAATATAGCCGAAGATGAAATTCTTTTCCATCGAGCTGGGGAGCGAGTATTTACTCGAATCACCATTGAAATAAGCCTGCCTTGCAAATTTGAAAACTTCAATCAGCGAAAGCGGTTTCGAGAATTCAGCATGCTCGCCAACAACGTTCTGTAGTTTGTCAATTTTCTGAATGGTTGAATAAGTCAGAATACCGTTGCGCTTTTTCGTGTCAACCGAAATCTCGAATGGCATCACACCGCCAAAGTTGTGTTCGAAAAATTTCAGGTCGACCAAAGTCGGGTCGTCCGATCTTAAATCGTCAACCACTTTACCTGAAGTTTTCATCATGCCCAAACCAACAAACCCAATCACTACCAGTACTGCGGAAATGCCATAAATGAGGTTCCGGCGATTGCTGATCAGGTAAATCACTTTATCGAGTACGGCACCAAAGAAGTTGTTGTCGAGGTGCTTAACGTGTTTCGCTGTAGGTGGTGCCAGCAAGCTAAAAATGATCGGCAGCAATGTTATGGTGAGTATGTACAAAACCATAATGTTGAGGGAAGTGATTACCCCAAATTCGCGCAGCATTTGGTTGGGCACCAGGATGAAAGCAGCAAAACCAAGTGCTGTGGCCGCGTTGGTCATGAGCGAAGCAAAGCCAATGCGGTGAATTACCTGCGATAATGCCCTCATTTTGTTGCCATGACTTCGGTATTCCCAATGATATTTATTCAGAATGTAAATACAGTTTTCGATGACAATAATGACGATAAGCGACGGAATTACGCCTGTAAGAATGGTGATTTTATAGCCGAAAAGCACCAGGGTTCCCATTACCCAGATAATGCTGATTCCAACGATAAGCAATGAGCTGATAATGACTCTTATCGATCTGAAAAACAGGAACATGATGAATGTTGCCACAACAATACTAATGATCACGAAAAGGAAAAGCTCGTGCTTAATCTTTTGCATCATAATCGTTCGGATGTATGGCATCCCGGAACAGTGAATTTCGACGTTGTTTTTCGCTTTGTAGGCATCAACAGCCTGGGTAATGCTGTTGATAATGGCAATCCTGCTGATGTCGTTCAGTTTTTTCTTGTCGAGGGTGACGGTCATTAGGGTGGCCTGTGTCTTCGTATTATACAGTAATCCTTCGTAAAATTTCAGGCCCATTATTTTGTTTTTCAGGCTATCTGTTTCGGCCTGGGTAGTTGGTCTTTTGGAAACCACCGGAACAATACTGAATTGATGCGTTTCTTCGTTCTTAACCAGATCGATAGCCCGGCTAATGTTTAAAACCTCCTGAACACCATCAACTTTGCGTATTTCGTTTCCCAAATCTGTCCATGCGTTAAATTGATCAAGCTGAAACAAATTCGGATTAACAGTACCAATAACAATAACGTTCCCATCTTCGCCAAACAGATTTTTAAAGTTCTGATATTCAATCCTTGTGCTGTCTTTTTCAGGAAGAAGTGATGCATTCTCGTACGATAATTTTACATCCCTTCCTTTGTAGCCCATAAAGACGGTCAGTAAAGCAAGAATGACAATAATTAGTGTACGGTGTTTAAGTATAAAACGGGAGACGTATGTAAACATTATGTAGAGGATAAATATCTATTTCTAACTCGAATCTTTTTGATTTTGGTTTTAACCGAGGCAAAAATAGTCATTTCGAAGTTAAAAAAGAATTGTGTTTAAATATTCTCCCTGAATGATTTCTTGCCAGTGCTCTAGGTTGAGAATCAGCTGCCAACGTCGAAATTGGATGATTGCATTGAATGCCTTCGTGTGTGAATTGTAGCGACAAACAAATACAATTGGGCTGAGAATTTTAAACGATTGAGGTATTTTGTATCTTCGGCCAACCAACTAAATTTGATAAAATGAAGTACCTGTTTTCAGTTTTACTAATTGCTCTTTCTTGTTTTGCAGTGAAAGCACAGCCCACCATTATTGCCCACCGCGGTTCGTCGTTTACAGCTCCTGAAAATACAGTAGCCTCAGCCAAACTGGCCTGGGAGCAAAATGCTGATGCCGTTGAGTGCGACATTTACCTCTCAAAAGACAACCGAATTATGGTGATGCACGATGGCACAACCAAACGAACCACGGGCGAAACCTATAAGTTCCCGGAAACAAACTCTGACGTATTGCGAACCCTGGATGCCGGATCGTGGAAAGATCAGAAATACAAAGGCGAAAAAATTCCTTTCCTTGAGGAAATAATTGCAACTGCTCCCAAAGGGAAAAAGGTAGTTATCGAGATTAAGTGCGGACCCGAAGTTTTTCCGGCACTGAAGCAAGTCGTTCGCAACTGCAAAAAGAAGAAACAGTTGGTATTCATTGCTTTTGATTGGGAAAACATATTGATTGCCAAAAAGATGTTTCCAGAGAATGCCTGTTACTGGCTTAGCAGTTCGGCTGCCGATGTTCAGGCGAAATTACCAGAAGTAGCTAAAAACCGATTAGACGGCATTAATCTGAACAACAAAATCGTGGATGAGGAAACTGTAAAAAAAGCCAAAGCTTTGGGCCTTGAAGTACTTGCGTGGACGGTTGATGATCCGCAGGAAGCCAAGCGGCTGGTGCAACTGGGTGTTATAGCCATTACCACCAATCGTCCCGATTTGATTCGCGAGAGTCTTCAGTAGCCGGTTATTTTTGTTCAGCAATCATTTTCTTTAATCCATCGGAACAGAAAATTTCGTATTCGCCTTTTTCGTTGCTGTAAATGAAATAGACCTCGATACCCGGAAGTTTCTTGAGAAGCTCTTTACTTTTTTCGAGGCCCAAAACCATAAATGCAGTGTCCCAAGCGTCGGCGGTAACGGCATCATCGGCTACAACAGTGGCGCTAAGCAGCGTATTTTTTGCCGGATAGCCGGTTTTCGGATCGATGGTATGACCATATTTCACGCCATTTTCAACGAAAAATTTACGGTAGTTTCCAGCGGTTGTCAGCGATTTGTTGTTAATCTCAATAATCGCTTCGAGCTCGCCTCCCGGGATAATGTTGTCGTCTGATGGACGGTCAATTCCAACGCGCCAAAGCATGTTTTTTGCATTGGTGCCTTTACCGCGAACTTCGCCCCCAATTTCAACAAGGTAATTCTTGATGCCTTTTTCATCGAAAAATTTGGCAAGAACATCAACCGAATAGCCCTGCGCCACGGCATTAACGTCAAGCGAAACTCCCGGCATCTTTTTAATTATTTTACGGCCTTCAAGTTTTACTTTGTCCATTCCAACATATTGCAATAAACTGTCGATATAGGCCTTGCCGTGCTTAGCCATTGGTTGTGTACCAAAGCCCCAGGCGCGAACTACCGGCCCAACAGTAATATCCAGGGCTCCATCTGAAAGTGCACTGACTTCGGCCGATTTTTTGAAAACATCAATAAACCAGTCGTCGGCTTCAACAGTCGGATCGTTGTTGTTTATGCGCGAAATAATGGATGTTGAGTCGTACATTGAGCACGATTTATCGAAAGCTTTCAGGATTGAATCAATGGCATCAGTATAATCGTAGTCTTTCGAATTTTCGTAAGTAATATGATAGCTTGTGCCTTGCGCAAAACCTGAGATTTTCAGGTATTCACTTTTTTTTGTCTGGCAGGCATTCATGAAAATAAGAATCAGTATAGTTAATGCGGTGAATTTCATTTAGTTTGAATTTTAGGTCTGTATCAAAAGTCTTTGATGCAATTTGGCTTTATTTTCTGACATTCTCAAAATGATTGTTAAATTTGGATAAAGCAACGTAATAGCAAGATCATGAAGGCTACTCACATCGATTACCGCAGATTAAGCATACTCGCATTACTGATTGTTGTGATGGCGGTAATTGCTTCGTTAACCATTGGGCGCGATATTTATGAATCGGGTGAAAAGAGCCTTTACTCGTTTGCCATTGTCAATTTCTTTGGATACCTGTTCTTTTTTCTGCTTATGCCGATGGAGCTGGCATTCATTTTTTATCTGCGTACCGGCTACGATCCCATTATGCTCAATCTGGTTGCTGTGGCAACAGCAATGGCTTCGCAAACTATTGATTATCTAATAGGCTATTTCTTTAGTGCCCGCATTATCGATCAGTTGATCGGGCGAAAACGATACGAAAAGGCCGAAGACGAAATCCGTAAATACGGAAACTGGGCGTTGTTTTTATCGAATTTGTTACCTCTTTCATCGCCCATTATCTCGTTGGCCGCCGGAATGTTAAAATACAGGGCTAAAGATGCAATTCTCTATACTTTTATCGGAATGATGTGCCGGTATTTGCTGCTGACGCTGCTGTTTCACGGGTAACATTTATTAATTTGTACCATAGAAAAATGATCGGTTTAAACTTGTAAACCATCCCATTACAGCAATCGAACCTGTATGATCGATGCCAATTCCATTAATATTGGGCTCATTTAGAAGCGTCTCAAATTTTTCAAAATCCCGTGTTTTCAAGACCCCATGTCCAGGGATAGCTATATAATAATCAAGGCCAAATTTTTTGACATAGTTTTGCATTGAACCTGTGTTAAAAGTTACAGAACCAGAGTAAACCTGTCTGTAAGCTTTGCCTAAATCGGTTGATTTAAATATACCTGCATTGCTTTGTGTAAAAACAATAATTTCATCGCTCTCAGTAACAAAAAAACTGTATGGGGAATCTGGAGTAGTGAGTGCAGTCCATGTTTTTCCATCGTCTTCCGATTTCATAACTCCCAACCGTTGGCCAGTAGGCGCAATGAGTGATAAAAGCCATCCGTTCTTCAATCTGAAAGCCCCGCTAATATAGACAGATCCCATATTTGACCAGGTCAATCCTCCATCTTTTGAATGCCATGTTCCCCGATCGGGGTGAGTTGCCCAAAGGTCGCCATCACTGGTAATCCAGAAATAGCTGTAGTATGGATGATCAGGAATTGGATTAGTGCATTTTATCCATGTTTGACCATGATCTTTACTTTTATACAATTCACCATACCAAGTTCCAATATATATCACTCCGTTTTTATCGATTTCAATTTCGCGGGCTCCATTAAGTTTTGGCTCATTAACTTGTTGCCAATCCAGAAAATTGGAACCACGTTTATACAAGTTACTTACTGAAATCAACCAACTTTGTTGGCTTATTGTATCTGCAGCCATATCAGAGAATTGAGAAAGAGGCCAGTAATCTATCTCATTCCATGCGTTATTGAGTATTCCGTGTGCCGTTATCGTTGCTTCAGGATGAGAAATTCCATCAGGACTGGTAACTTTTGCTGTAACAAGCTGGGTAAACGAGTCCATGCCTAATTTCCAGCGGGTCGAAGCTTTCCCGGTTGCTTTGGTTTTAACTATTTGCTGGTCAACTTTTCCACCACCTTTTATAACGGTAAATTCAACGGTAAATCCACTCATGTTTTGAGGTGATTTGTAATTATAGATTTGGACGGAAATACTGTCCTTTAGGTATTCGCCGCCAACCGAAATCTGATTCGGATTTATGTAGCTGACATTATAACTGACAAGCGTTTCAATTGAAGGGTCATTGTAATTGTTACAAGCGTTAAATACCAGAACTGAAAGCAACAGGAATGGCACTCTAACCCATTCTTGAATCAGATTATTTAGTCTGAATTTGGTCGTAAACTGTTTCATTTGATTCAGATTTGTAGGTTAGCGGGTAATGGGTATTTGTAATCCAAACACCAGAGCGACTGTCCCATTCTTTATCGAACGGTCATCGTTCGTGTAGGGTGTTGTATTTTCCTCCGGCGCTTTAATGATCGGCGAAAAGCTACCTGAGAAGACGATTCCAAGATCAAATTTCAAATTCTTTCTGAATGGAAACTGAAATCCCATTCCGGTTTGATATCCAAAGTCAACATCCTTAAAATAGCCTTCAACAGCATCGTTTATGTTTATCTTTTCAACCGTATAACTTGATGCACTTATATATTTCCTGATAGCAGTTCCATGGCATACCGCATTAACTTTAAATCCGGTATGTACCCCAAAGTCGACGTAAAAAGTAAACGGATCCCCGAAGGAGAATTTGAAATTTAGCGGAATTGTTAGATAATCAATGTCGGTTTTTGTATCTACACTGTTTCTTTTGTATTGGCTGTCGTAAGCAAAGCGATGGTAATAGAGGCTGCTGTCAGAAAGTGCATATCCTTTTCGTTCGAAAAGTATTCCGGTTTGTAAGGATACAGTTTTGTCGAGCCGGTAATCGAAATCTAATCCGGTTGTGTAACCCAGATTAGTAGAATAATTACCAGGTTTTTTTGAAGCAGAATTCCATCCCAACAAAATACCAGCAACAGGCCTGATGTAGTACCTTGTTTTTGAGCTATCCTGAAGGTTTGATTCAAACTCTTTGAAACTTTCCGGTTTAACTTTTGGAGTATATTTTATTCCGAGGCCAATTTCGCTGCTTCCATTTTTGCCTTTCAGGCTCTCAATAAATACCTTTTGCCCGGTAGCAATTCTACCAGTAACGAAAAGACGAACATCCCGGGTAATGGGGTAGGACAGATCGGCTGAAAACAGATAACCCCAGTCGTGCGTTGGTGGATAAATTCTTCGATCTTCCTTTTCTGCTGCATCTCTTTCTGTTTTAGTAATATCGTCATTCAGTAAAACTGAATAAAACATGCCTCCGCCAATTCCTAATTGTAATCGCGTAGGCGTTTTATACTTGATTAACAATGGAAAACGCAAAAAGGAAAAGTCAAATTTATTGGGTTCGTAAACCGGTTGCCAAATAGAGGAAGATGAATAAGAATGTATTACATCATCGTAATAAATGGGGTATGTTGGTTGGCTAATGTACGTTTTCATTTCGTAGTAATGTGCTGCATAACCCACCTCTGTCTGAAGCGAGAATGATCGATTCAGGCTGTATTCAACGAATAATGCGGTGTTTGGTCCTGTTTTTGGAACCCACTTGTTGGTTGTCAGGGTTCCATGAAAATTAGAGAAGTTAATGCCGGTGTATTGGCCAAAAGAAAGTTTTTGTGCAAGGGTTGTTGTTGAGGTTATGGCAAGCACTACACCTATGCAAAGGATTAGGTTGATCGTTTTCATTTGCTGGTTTTTGCAGTTAGATGGGGTTGGTTGTAAAAAGGTTGCGTTATATTGAAAATAATAATAAATATAAAACAAAAAACTCCGGAAAAACTTCTGAAAAGAAGGCTTTCCGGAGTTCTCATGTTTTTATTTTTTCTATTTCTTATTGAAGTTTTGTTATAAGAATAAGATTGTTTCTTTCTTCCTCCATTTGACTTTTGATGTCCTCACATAAATTCTGAATATCCGGGAAAAGTCTTGTTCTTGAAATTCCCAATAATTCTAACTCTAAAAGAATATCAGTTTTAGCTTCTGCTGCAATTTCAACTTCAAATAGGATTTCGTTGCTATCAGAAATTGTTTTCAATCCATTTCTTCGATTACCAAATATTGTAAAACATGCAGATTGAGAATCCATCCTTTTGTCAAATCGTATTGGGTAGATTGCTAAAGGAAAATAGTTATTGTCTGGATTGTAATTAAAATCACCTGTTAGATATTTGTGGAAATCATTCTTATAAATATCTTTTAATTCAGAATGGGGTCTAAAAATGCCAGAAGTTTTTTGTCCATTAATCTCTGGCCAGTAAGATGTTGTTTTACGGTTTAGTCCTTCTGCATTCAGTATGAAAACTTTTCCAACATTATCAGTCCTATCACTTACTGCAAAATATAAGGCAACGAGAGGATTTTCAGTCCAATCTAAAAGTCTGGTTTTTATCCCATAATGTTGACGAACATAATAACTTAACCAAGGATTGTTTAGTATTTCGCTGGAAAGTGAAGATCTGGTGATAAAACTTTCTTCAAATTTATTCTTCACTTTATATTCATATTGGCTAAGCCAAACACTAGTAATTGAATCTTCAGCCCAATTGTCATCTCTAAAAACAGAAGGAATGGGATCTTTTCCACTTTCTGGTTGACCTCGAAACCAAATTGTTTTCAAATTAGGAATTTTCTCATTCTTAAGCGTTTTAATAGCATTTAGAAAATCTGAAACGGATTGTATCATCGCTACTATATGGTTGTTTAGTGAATATAAATATAATAAAAAAGCCGGAGTTGCTTTTTAAACTCCGGCTCGAATTATAAGTGAAAATCTTGATTTAGTCACTTGCTGTCCATCGGCATTAAATCTTTTTACAACAATTCAGCTTCGAGCAACAATTCTTCCATCTCAAGCTGCACATTGATCGCTTCATTGCGGGCTTTTTCAGCAAAGTCTTCACCGTCCGATGCGTAAATAATCTGGCGCGATGAGTTCACCAGCAATCCACACATGTCATTCATGCCGTATTTGGCTACCTCTTCGAGGCTTCCGCCTTGTGCGCCAACTCCCGGAACCAAAAGGAAATGGTCAGGAACAATCTCGCGGATTTCTTCCAGTTTTTCGGCTTTGGTAGCGCCAACCACGTACATCATATTGTCGGTTGATCCCCAGGTTTGCGAGGTTTTCAGCACCGATTCGAACAGTTGATCACCGGTTGCATCGTTTTTCAGGTATTGGAAATCGGCAGCACCTTTGTTTGAAGTTAAAGCCAGCAAAATCACCCAGCGATCGAGGTAAGTCATGAATGGTTTTACCGAATCTTCGCCCATATACGGAGCAACAGTTACGGCATCAAAATCCATATGATCGAAAAATGCACGGGCGTATAAATTCGAGGTATTGCCAATATCGCCGCGTTTGGCATCGGCAATAATGAATTGCTCCGGATATTTTTCGCGGATATATTTCACCGTTTTTTCTAGGCTGATCCATCCTGCTACACCCTGACTTTCGTAGAATGCCAGATTGGGTTTGTAAGCCACACATAAGTCCTGTGTTGCGTCGATAATTTCCTTATTGAAAGCGAAAATCGGGTCACTTGTATCTTTCAGGTGTGCCGGAATTTTCAGTATATCGGTATCTAATCCAACGCATAAAAAGCTGCGTTTCAGTTTAATCTGTTCAAAAAGTTGTTCGCGGTTCATTGTATTTTTGTTTTATAATAGCAGTTCAAAAGTCAAGATACTCCCCGAACTTGTCATCCCGAATTTATTTCGGGATCTGTTGTTTGGTTGAGATCCTGAAACAAGTTCAGGATGACTATCTAAACGGCTACTTACTTTCTATTAAATTTCAGCTTCTTTCAGTCTTTCAGAGTTTTCTTCCACCATCAGTTTTTCGATGATTTCGTCTAGGTCGCCATTAATTACCGCCTGAAGGTTATAAATCGTAAGGTTGATGCGGTGATCGGTAATACGTCCCTGTGGCCAGTTGTATGTGCGGATTTTTGCCGAACGGTCGCCGGTTGAAACCAAGGTTTTTCGTTTCGATGCAATAGCATCCAGATATTTTTGGTGTTCCTGATTGTAAATACGGGTACGCAACTCGATCATCGCTTTGGCAAGGTTTTTCAATTGCGATTTCTGGTCCTGGCAGGTTACCACAATTCCGGTCGGTATGTGTGTCAAACGAATGGCCGAATAAGTGGTGTTTACCGATTGCCCTCCAGGTCCCGAAGAACAATAAGTGTCTTTTCTGATATCGCTGTCTCTCAAATCGATGTCAAATTCTTCAGCTTCAGGAAGTACGGCAACAGTTGCAGCCGAAGTGTGTACCCGTCCCTGAGTTTCGGTTTGAGGAACACGCTGAACGCGGTGAACGCCCGATTCATATTTCATAATCCCATAAACACCTTCGCCGGTAATGGTTGCCACAATTTCCTTGAATCCGCCTGATGTTCCTTCGCTGGTATTGGTTACTTCCAGTCGCCAGCCTTTACGTTCGCAGAATTTGCTGTACATACGGAACAAATCGCCTGCAAATAAACTGGCTTCGTCGCCACCGGTACCTGCCCGGATTTCAAGAATGGCATTTTTACCATCTTCCGGGTCGGCTGGAATTAAAAGCAACTTGATATCTTGCTCTTTCTGCGGAATGGCGTTTTCTGAATTTTCAATTTCTTCGCGTGCCATTTCGCGTAAATCTTCGTCGGTCTCTTCCAGCAAAATCTGTTTGCCCGATTCAATATTTTCAATCAGCGCTTTATATTCTTTAAATGCCCCAACAAGCGATTCCAGACGTTTGTATTCCTGGTTCAGTTTCACGTAGCGTTTCATGTCGCTCATCACACCGGGGTCGGTGATTTGTGAGCCTACTTCTTCGAAGCGATACCTGATTGCTTCGTATTTTTCGAGTAATGAATAATCTGCCATTATAGTTGTGATTTATTATTTATGAATGATGAATGAAGTACGCACGGGCGGAGTTTGCCCGGAAATGGTAAGCGTAGCTAATATTCGAAGGTGCCGAAAGGAGATTCGATGGTCAGTTTTTTGCCGTCGAAGGCTTCAACATGGCCAACAATTTGGGCGTCGATGTTGAAACTTTTGGCAATGGCGATAACCTGTTCAGCGAATTCAGGAGCCAGATAAACTTCGTAGCGGTGACCCATATTGAAAACCTTGTACATTTCCTTCCAGTCGGTGCCCGATTCTTCCTGAATCATTTTGAACAGCGGCGGAACAGGGAAAAGCTTGTCTTTGATCACATGAACCTGATCGACAAAGTGCATCACTTTGGTTTGTGCACCACCCGAACAGTGAATCATTCCGTGAATTTCAGGGCGCAACTTCGCCAGCAATTCCTTCACAAATGGCGCATAGGTGCGGGTAGGAGAGAGTACCAGTTTTCCGGCATTCAGTCCAACGCCTTCAATAGCTTCAGTCAATTTTTTAGTTCCTGAATACACCAAATCGGCAGGAACTTCAGGATCGAAACTTTCAGGATATTTTTTTGCAAGGTAATTGGCAAATACGTCGTGGCGGGCCGAAGTCAGTCCATTGCTGCCCATGCCGCCGTTGTATTCTTTTTCGTATGTCGCCTGGCCAAATGAAGCCAGACCAACAATTACGTCTCCAGCCTGAATGTTGTCGGCCGATATTACATCAGCACGTTTCATGCGGCAGGTAACGGTTGAATCGACAATGATCGTGCGCACCACGTCGCCTACATCGGCTGTTTCGCCGCCAGTTGGGTAAACATTTACGCCCATGCTGCGCAGTTCGGTACAAAGCTCGTCGGTTCCGTTGATGATTGCGGCAATCACTTCTCCGGGAATGCGATTTTTGTTCCGGCCAATAGTCGATGATAACAAAATGTTATCAGTTGCGCCAACGCAAAGCAGGTCATCGATATTCATAATCAACGCATCTTGAGCGATGCCTTTCCATACCGATAAGTCGCCGGTTTCTTTCCAGTACATGTAGGCCAGCGACGATTTGGTTCCGGCACCGTCGGCGTGCATAATGTTGCACCATTCGGGATCGCCGCCCAAAATATCGGGAATGATTTTGCAAAAGGCCTTTGGAAACAAGCCTTTGTCGATATTTTGAATGGCATTGTGCACGTCTTCTTTCGAAGCCGACACCCCACGCGCCATATATCGGTTATCTGCTGACATACAATTTAAATTTCCGGATCAATTTTCGGGTGCAAAGGTAATATTTTTGAGGAAATAAGAGTATCACAGATTCAATACAATCACTTCCCGGCTGTTCAATTAATCTAACGATGAATGAATTATGCCTCGATTAAATATTTTAGACAAAGTTTGAATGTGGAATCTATAGAATTATTGGTAGTTGTTTTGTATATTTACAACTAATAAATGTTGTATTTTATATTTACAACCAAATTTTGTAATATTAGAACAAATGAATGATAGTCAAAGTGGTGTTGGAATTTATATTGATGTAATTGATTCCCGGAAAATACAGTCGAGAAGTGACCTGGAATTCAGGATAAATAACCTGAGGGATTTCTTCTGTGAAAATAAGCAGTACGGAATTTTTGCCATCTGGAAAGGGCTGGATGAATTTATTATTATTTCGCCCAGCTGGGAGTTTGCGGTAAAAGCGGTCATCAAAGTTCAGGAACTTTTGCATCCATATGAACAAAGGTTTGTACTGACTGGTTTTGAGAATGTATATAGCGACAGGCCTGTACATGAAATGGATAATAAGGAATTTGCGGTGCTGGCTGACGGGATGATCAGGTTGAAAAAGACAAAGCTATATGTTGAGATTATTTCGGAGGGGCTGTCTATTTTGCTCGATTCGGTTTCAATAATACTGAATGCTTTTATCTCGATGAGAAGTGTGTTTACGAGAAGTCAGATGGAGACTTATAACCAGAATAAAGCCGGGAAATCACAGATCGAAATTGCACGGGAAATCAACAAATCGCAGCAGTATGTTTCCAAAACGCTCAACGGAATAAAAGCTGAAAATCTGGAAGTACTGGAAGAAAAACTTTATCGCATTATCGCTTATGGAATTGACCAAAGAAATACTGATTAACCACTGGTTTCTGCTTTTGGCAGTTGCAGGTGCCTTTCTGCTTTTATTTACGAGTGGTACGGTCGTTCGAAAGGTGATGAACATTATTTATAAGAAAAATCTGGCCGATTTGGCTTCAGGAAATGTTACCGCGCCTGATCCTGCCGAAGAAAAGCTTGCCAGAGAACGGATTTCAACCGGATTGATCATTGGCAAATGCGAAAATCTGATCATTTATTTAATGGTTCTTACCGGCTCTTACACGGCTCTTGCAATCATCTTTACCGCTAAAACAATTATCCGCAAAGAAGACATTGCCAAAAACAGCATGTTCTTCCTGGCCGGAACCATGATCAACGTAACTTATAGCCTACTTATCAGTTTGCTGGTCAAATTGCTCATAGTGAATGCGCTATCATGAAGTTTTGCACCGACGAAACTATTCGTGGAAGTCGTTACTCAGCACCCTGAATTCCGTTCGCCGGTTGATGGCTTTGGCAATTTCCTGCTGATCGGGCGGGAGTTTCAGTATAAATTCTTCGGTAAGTTCGTCACCACGCTTCAGCCAGTCGTATTGTTTAGCAATTTCGCGGGTTACTTTCTTTGGCCATGTTTCGCCGTAGCCTTTGGCAACCAGGCGGGAGGCTGTTATACCTTTCGAAATTATATAATCGACAGCCGACTGTGCACGTTTTTGCGAAAGTTCGGAGTTAAACTGATCGCTGCCCACAAAGTCGGTGTGTGCCATTAATTCGATTTTGATGGTTGGATTCAGTACAAGCAACTGGACTAACGAATCGAGCGATGCTTTTGATCCTTCGGTAATCTCGTAACTTCCGAAAGCATAGTTAATATTGTTGATCTTGATTGGCTGGTCGGTTGGTGCCAGTTTAAAGATAAATTTATAGTCTTTGCTGTCTTCCAGTCCGATCGTTGAAAGTCGTGCTTTGTCATTCAGGTAGCCGTCTTTGAAGGCAGCCAAAACATATTCGGTTCCGGGTTTCAGTTTATACTGAAAACGTCCGCCATTGGCACGAACTTTTAGGTTGGTACCGTCAGTTCCGATAATACGAACCATTGCCCCGTCGATTTTCTGATTGGTTTCTTTGTTGAATATTTCGCCGGATGCATTAAATATTTTTGGTGGCAGGTAAAACGAATAAATATCGTCGCTTTTCGAGCCTTTGCGATTCGACGAAAACAAACCTTTATCAACTTCACCTTTATTGAAGGTTATCCCAAAGTCGTCACCCGGTGAGTTGATCGGAGCTTTCATGTTCTCCACTTCCCATTTGCCTTTTTCGTCTTTTACAGCCTTGAAAATATCAAGACCTCCAAGTCCAGGCAGGTAATTTGATGAAAAGTATAATTCACCGTTTTCGCGGATGCAAGGGAACATTTCGTCGCCGGGCGTATTGATTTCAGGTCCAAGATTTACAGGTTTATCGAATGAATTGCCTTTGCCTTTGGCCATCCAAATGTCTTTCCCGCCATATCCGCCAGGTCGGTCAGAAACAAAATATAGAGTTGTTCCGTCTGAGCTGAGCGATGGGTGGGCTGCAATCAGGCTATCGCCAACCAGCTCGAGTAAAGTGGGTTCCGACCAGTCGCCTCTCGACTGATTAGCTACCAGCAACTCAGTTCCCAGATCTTTTGATTTATCGTACCGGCAACGGGTAAAAATCATTAAGTCGCCACGGTCCGAAAGTGTGGCAGCGCCTTCGTCGTTTGCAGTGTTTATAACCTGATTTTCTTCGAGCAATTTGGGCGTTTCCCATTTCTGCTTCTGAATTTCGAATTTACTGGTAAATAAATCGGCATAGCGTGTGCCGGTAATATTACTTTTTCTTCGACCAGTGGTTAATTCCCGTGTGGAGGTCAGGATGACTTCATTATCGCGGCTGCCTGCAAACACAGGACAGTAATCATTGTCTTTCGAATTCAGTTCTTTTACAACTGTAACCAGGTACCTTGTTGGTTTATCGAGCCAGCTTTTTGCTTCTTTACAAGCTTCTACTCCGTTTTTTGCATATTGGTCATCGGGCTTAACGCCCAGATAGGTCTGATACCAAACCAATGCATCTTCATATTTCTGCGTTGCTTTCAGGCAATCGGCGTAATGAAGCATACATAGTGGTTCCGAATTTTTTTGTTTGATGGCGTTTTTATACCAAACCAATGCTTTGGCAAAATCGCTGATGTGGTAATACGATTCGGCAACCCGAAAAGCAATATCGGCCTTTTCTTTTCTGAGTTTGGGACTGCGGTAGGCTTTCCTGTATTTTTCAATGGAACTGTAATATTCGCCTATTTCATATGAAGTTGCTGCACTTTTCATGTATTTGCGGGCCGAGCAGGAGCCCAGTGAAATGACCAACAGGATAAGTAATATTTTGTTGAAAGCCGGTATCTTCATGTGATCTTAAACGTTTGGCGGTAAAAATAACCAATTTAAATCCATTCTGGAAAAACGGGAAAGGTTTATTTAAAGTATTCGGAGGTCTAATTATTATTTGAATTATGGAAGTTGTGCTGCTTATGAAAATAAAAAGGCTCCCGAATTAATTCCGGAAGCCTTAATTTTTATAAACACATAACACTAAACTATCTTACGAATAGTAATTCTCTGTATTTTGGTAATGGCCACAATTCGTTATCAACGATTAATTCAAGTTTGTCGATGTGGTAACGGATATCATCCAAATATGGTCTAACTTGAGCTTCGTAAGCCACAGCTTTTTCTTTCGCTGCTTCGATTACATTTGCAACTTTACGGGCTTCAACCATATCGTTTACTTTTGCTTTAATCGCTGAAATATGACCTCCGATTTCTTTGATCAGTTCCAGACGTCCTTCAGCAACTGTTTCCATATATTCAGCACCAAAAACTTCTTTCACATTTTTCATGTTTTCGAGTAACGATGTCTGGTAATTTATGGCTGTAGGAATGATATGGTTCATAGCTAAGTCACCCAATACGCGAGCTTCGATTTGGATTTTCTTGGTGTATTTTTCCAATTCAACTTCGATACGGCTTTCGATTTCGCGGTGAGTTAATACGCCAGCATTTTCGTACATTTCAATAACACGTTTTTCTTCCAGAGCTTCCAATGCTGTTGGAACGCTGGTGATATTGGTCAAACCGCGTTTGGCAGCTTCAACTTTCCACTCATCGCTATAACCATTACCGTCGAAACGGATAGCTTTCGATTCAATGATCAGTTTTTTCAACACCTGGAAGATGGCTTCATCTTTCTTCACACCTGCTTCAATCAAAGCATCAACTTCAACTTTGAATTTTCCAAGCTGATCGGCAACAGCAGTGTTCAAAGCAATCATAGCAGAAGCACAGTTTGCTGAAGAACCTACAGCGCGGAATTCGAAACGGTTACCTGTGAAAGCGAATGGCGAAGTACGGTTACGGTCGGTTGTATCGAGAATGATTTCAGGAATACGGCCGATATCGAGTTTCAATGCTGTTTTTTCGTCCGGAGTCATTTTGCGGTCAACCACAGCTTCTTCCATCAAATCCAACATTTTTGTTACTTCAGCGCCAAGGAAAGCAGAAATAATTGCCGGAGGAGCTTCGTTTGCGCCCAAACGGTGAGTGTTTGGAGCAGTAAGGATGCTGGCACGCAACATATCCTGATTTACATGCAATGCTTTCAGTGTATTGATAACGAAAGTAAGGAATTGCAGATTCGATTTTGGATTTTTACCAGGGCTGTAAAGGTTAACGCCTGTATCAGTTGATAACGACCAGTTGTTGTGTTTACCTGAACCGTTGATTCCGGCGAATGGTTTTTCGTGGAAAAGAACGGCGAAGTTGTGACGACGGGCGATCTTTTTCATCAGGTCCATGATCATCTGATTGTGGTCGTTAGCCAGGTTCAGTTCTTCATAAATTGGAGCAACTTCAAACTGGTTTGGAGCAACCTCGTTGTGACGGGTTTTTACCGGAATACCTAATTTATATGATTCGTTTTCCAAATCTTCCATGAAACGGAAAACACGGGTTGGGATTGAACTGAAATAGTGGTCTTCCAACTGTTGGTCTTTTGCAGCCGAGTGTCCCATCAGGGTACGTCCGGTTAACATCAGGTCAGGACGAGCCATATATAAAGCTTCGTCAATAAGGAAATATTCTTGTTCCCATCCGAGGTTCGCTGTTACTTTGGTAACATTTTTATCGAAATACTGGCAAATTTCAGTAGCAGCTTTGTCTACAGCAGCAATGGCTTTCAATAATGGGGTCTTATAGTCGAGCGATTCTCCAGTGTACGAAATAAATATAGTTGGAATTGTCAGTGTATTATCAACAATAAATGCAGGCGATGATGGATCCCATGCAGTATAACCACGAGCTTCGAAAGTTGCGCGAATACCGCCACTTGGGAATGAAGAAGCATCAGGTTCCTGCTGCGAAAGCATTGAGCCAGATAAAGATTCAACAACTCCGCCATTTTCTCCATGAATTACGAATGCATCATGTTTTTCAGCAGTACCATCGGTCAAAGGATGGAACCAGTGAGTAATGTGAGTTGCACCATTTTCCAACGCCCATGATTTCATGCCCTGAGCAACCTGATCGGCCATTTTGCGATCAACAGGAGTTCCATTATCAATAGCATCAATAACTGCCTTGTAAGCTTCTTTCGACAGGTATTTTTTCATTTTCGGACGATCGAAAACGTTCATACCGTAAAAATCAGAAACCAGGTTTTCTTCGCGTTTTACTTCGATCGGTTTTCTGGTCAGAACTTCTTCCAGGGCTCTAAATCTAAACTGTGCCATAATTAAAAAATTTTAAGAGTTATTATTATTTCTTTAGTCAATCTCATTTTTGCAATAAGCATATAACAAAAATATATAAAAAACGAAATGTGGGTGTAAATAAATACCCAATCATCTAAAAATTTACAATTATTTCAGAAAAAGCACTAAAAATATTAAGGTAAGAGTGAAAAATAGTTAATTTTTACTGAAAATTGATCAAATTCAAGAGTGTGTGACACTAAAAAGCGAAACTGATAGCTTTACATTAGACATAGAAAGGATATAAAAACAAAAAAGCGCAGGGTAGATACCCCACGCTTTTTATTTTTTTTTGAGAAAAATGTGTCTTAAATCACAACGTTCACTATTTTATTAGGGACTACGATGATTTTTTTAGGTGTTTTTCCTTCTAACCATTTTTGCGAAGTTTCGTTGGCCAGCACAGCTGCTTCAATTTCGGCAATCGGAGTGCCAACCGCAAAAGCCAGTTTGAAACGAACCTTTCCATTGAACGAAATTGGGTACTCGAATTCGTCTTCGGTCAGCATCGCCGGATCAACAGCAGGCCATGGCGCATAAGCCAGGGTGTCGCTGTTACCATACAATTGCCACAATTCTTCGGCAAGATGCGGTGCATACGGAGCCAGCAATTTCACAAATGTTTCGGCTGTCTGTTTGCTCACTTTACCTTTTTTCAGGGCCAGGTTGTTGAAAATCATCAAAGCCGAAATACCAGTATTGAATTTCATGTTTTCGATATCGAAAGCCACTTTACTGATGGTTTGGTGCAGAAGCTTGAGCGTTTCCTTGTCGTCGGCTGCATCCACAATGTTTTCAGGGTTTCCGAAGAAACGCGAAACACGGTTCAGGAAGTTGAATACGCCTTTCACACCGTTTTCAGCCCACGGTTTGGTATCTTCCAGCGGACCCATGAACATTTCATACAAACGAAGCGAATCGGCACCGAAGCTTTTTACCACGTCATCCGGGTTCACCACGTTTTTCAGCGATTTCGACATCTTGGCCACAATTTGGGTTAGCTCTTCGCCGGTTTCGGTGTGGAAATATTTGCCGTCTTTTTCTTCCACCAAATCGCTGGCTACTTTGGCGCCTGTTGCGGTTTGGTAGGCAAATGCCAAAATCATTCCCTGGTTAAACAGTTTCTGGAAAGGTTCCGAAGTGGAAACAATGCCCAAATCGAACAACACTTTGTGCCAGAAGCGGCTATATAATAAATGCAATACGGCGTGCTCGGCACCACCTACGTAGAGGTCAACCGGCATCCAGTAATTCTCCAGTTTTTTATCGAAGATCGATTCGTCGTTCTTCGGATCAATATAGCGCAAATAATACCAGCACGAGCCCGCCCATTGCGGCATGGTGTTGGTTTCGCGGCGACCTTTTCGGCCATTGGTGTCGGTTACATACAACCAGTCGATAGCGTTGGCCAACGGCGATTCGCCACCTTCGCCCGGTTCGTATTTTTCCATTGCCGGAAGTTCAACCGGAAGATTGTCTTCAACAAGCGTAATTTCGCCGTCTTCCCAGTGAATCACCGGGAATGGCTCACCCCAGTAGCGCTGACGGCTGAATAACCAGTCACGCAGTTTGAAGTTGGTGGTTGCCTTTCCGATTCCTTTTTCGCCTAGCCATTCTACCACTTTGGCGATGCCCTGTTTTTTGTTCAGGCCATTCAAATCGAGGTCAATTGCGGGATTGGCAGAGTTGATGTATGCGCCATCTTCGGTCCAGCAGGCTTCGCCAGCCAGCACTTTGGCGCGGGTTTCATCGTCGGCACTCTTCGGATCGAGAATGCAGATTACGGGAATATTGAATTTTTGAGCGAATTCGAAGTCGCGGGTGTCGTGCGCAGGAACAGCCATAATAGCGCCTGTTCCGTAGCCCATCAGCACATAGTCGGCCACCCAAATCGGGATAGGTTGACCAGTAATCGGGTTGATGGCATTGCGGCCAGTGAAAACACCGGTTTTATCTTTAGCCAGTTCTGTGCGATCCAAATCGGATTTCAACGAAGCGGCTTGAATGTATTTATTTACCTGATCAGCATTTTCTGGAGTTACCAAACTTTCGAGCATCGGGTGTTCAGGAGAAACAACCATGTAAGTAGCGCCAAACAATGTATCAGGACGGGTAGTGTAAACACGCAGTTTTTCGTTCAAGCCTTCAACAGCAAAATCCACTTCAGCACCGGTTGACTTTCCGATCCAGTTTTTCTGCATGTCTTTTACGCCTTCCGGCCAATCTAGTCCGTCCAAACCCTGAAGCAAACGTTCGGCATAATGTGGAATCCGGAGCAACCATTGCTTCAGGTTTTTGCGGATCACCTGATTACCACATTTCTCATGCGAACCGTCGGTCAGTACTTCTTCGTTTGCACAAACGGTTTTGCATGACTGACACCACCAAACCTGAGCGTTGTCGTAGTAAGCCAGGCGCTTTTCGCTGATGTAGTGGTTGATGGCAGCCTGTCCCTGAGCCTGAATGTCGGCAGGGATGGGCAGTTCGCTGATTGGTCGGCCTTTGCCGGTTTCAGCATCGAACCAGGTGTTGTATAATTTGGTGAAAATCCACTGTGTCCAACGGAAATATTTCGGGTCGGTTGTATTGATTTCGCGGTCCCAGTCGTAGCTCAAACCCAATGATTTGATCTGGCGGCGGAAATTGTCGCAGTTTTTATTCGTGGTAATGGCCGGGTGCGTACCGGTTTGAATGGCATACTGTTCGGCTGGCAAACCAAAAGCGTCCCAACCCATGGGGTGCAGCACGTTGAAGCCTTTCATGCGTTTGTAACGGCACATGATGTCGGTGGCGGTATAGCCTTCGGGGTGACCCACATGCAACCCCGCTCCCGAAGGATAAGGAAACATGTCGAGCACGTAATATTTTGGTTTCGAGAAGTCGTTTTCGGTTTTGAAGGTTTTGTGTTCCTCCCAGAATTGCTGCCATTTCGGCTCAATTTCCCAGAATTTGTATTCCATTTTGCTTGGTAATAAAGGTTCTTGATAATGAGCCGCAAAGATAACAAGAAAGTTGCAAGATGAAAGTGTATTTACACGATCAAGTTAGTCTGGGATTCATTTGTGAAAGTCAAGGCTTCACTTAAAGCAAAACCGTGACTTGGCAAAAACAGAAAAAGACATGCAAATCTTAAACTTTTGCCAATCTATACTGTTCAAACATCACACAATTAAATATTTAAAGCTATGAAATACGTTGTAACAGGTTCGTTGGGAAACATCAGCAGGCCGCTTGCTGAAAAATTAATTGCTGCCGGGCACGAAGTAATCGTTGTGAGCAGTAATTCGGGAAAGACAGGACAAATTGAGGCATTGGGGGCAAAGTCAGCTATTGGTTCGGTTGAGGATGTGGCGTTTCTTACGGGTACGTTCTCGGGTGCCGATGCCGTTTATACGATGATACCACCAAACTTTGGCGCATCAAAGTGGAAGGAATATATTGCCGGAATAGGTGAAATTTATGCTGAGGCCATTCATGCTTCTGGAGTTAAACAAGTGGTTAACCTGAGTAGTATTGGCGCTCATATGCCGGAAGGTTGCGGTCCGGTAAGCGGACTTTATTTTGTCGAAAAAGCCTTGAATGCTCTGGAAAAAGTTAATGTTAAGCATTTACGCCCCGGATTCTTTTATCCTAATTTTTTAAGTAATGCCGGCATGGCAAAACATATGGGTGTTATTGGCGGAAATTATGGGGAAGGAACAATGCTTACCCTGGTTTATCCGGGAGATATTGCAGACGCTGCAGCCGAGGAATTACTTAAACTGAGTTTCAAAGGGAAGAGCGTTCGGTATGTGATGAGTGACGAGAAAACGACCCATCAGGTGGCTGCAATTCTAGGGAAAGCTATTGGTAAACCTGAGCTTCAGTGGGTGAATTTTAAAGATGAAGAAACGCTGGGCGGCATGATTCAGGCTGGTGTGCCCGAAGAAATAGCTAAAAATTTTGCTGAAATGGGGGGAGCCATACGCAGCGGCGAAATGATGTCGGACTATTTTAAAAATAAGCCTGCCGAATTTGGAAAGACAAAGTTTGAAACCTGGGCGCCTGTATTTGCAGCGGCTTATGCACAATCCTGATTAAAATATCAGTAAACGAATATTGAAGGCTGTTCCTGTGCGGAATGGCCTTTGTTTTTATACTGACGTTCGATACAAACTAAAATAAATAGGTTCCATTATCCTATTTCGGTCATTCAAGCTGATTTTGTAGTTGCACTAACCTGCGAAGCCATATTTTTGCAGGAAAAATTATAATGTAATGATTTCAAATACACTCACTGACCGGTTAAGTATGGTCGCCCCTTGTGGTATTGATTGTGGCATTTGCGAGTTGCACATGCTTACCAAAGATGATGAATTATACCAGAAAATGATTCAGCGCGGAATCCCAGCAGACAAACTCCCTTGTCCCGGCTGCCGCTCTGTGGAAGGGAATTGCCCGGTAAAACCAGCTGTTTGCGACACCTGGAAATGTGTTAAGGATAACGAACTTGAGTTTTGCTCGGCCTGCACCGATTTCCCATGTAATCGTCTTCAGCCAGCCGCCGATCGTGCCGACGTGCTCCCACACAACCTGAAAGTATTCAACCTTTGCCTGATCAACCAGATTGGACTGAAAGCTTTTACCGAACGCTCAGCCGAAATCAAATTGAAATATTATAAAGGAAAAATTGTAGTTGGCAACGGACCGCAATTGTAACGCGTGGCGAATCATTTTTAGTTATTAGCTTTAGGGCAGAGTAGCAGACAACTAATTATACGAAATCCATGAATTCAAATATCCCATTTCAAACCATCGATTGGTTGAAAATCGAAAAAACTGTTCATCCGGGTGAAACCGGAACAGCTTGGTGGCAAACGGTTCAGTTACCCGGGCTTCGAATTCGTATGGTTGAATATTCAGCCGGTTATCTGGCCGATCACTGGTGCCGCAAAGGCCACATCGTGCATTGTTTGGAAGGCGAATTCACCAGTGAATCGATTGACGGAAACCATAGCCATCTCACAGCCGGAATGACTTATGTGGTAACCGACGAATTAAGTTCGCACCGCTCGGTAACCAAAACCGGCGTAAAGTTGTTAATAATCGATGGCGATTTCCTGAAATATCAGGAAGAAATCTGATTTTATGCACCAACCTGAATCATTGTCGACGGAACTTCTGGAAGCCTATTCAGAAGCCAACCTAAATAAAATTACGCGAAACCTGATCCGACTTTACAAGGAAAAGGAGTTCGAAAAACTGAATATCATTTCGGGGATGCTCTCTGAGTGGGTCGAAATTACCATCGAATCCGACGGAAAAGGTTTTTCGAAGATCATTTCGCTTTACCATCCCGACCGGGGCGAATTTTACCGAAGTAAAATTGCAGAATCAACCCGGCAGAATGATTCTCAAACGCTCGAAAAGTTTCGGCATATTTTTGTGATTCAGGATATTGAAGAAATTGCTGCCAATATCGAATGCTTCGAGGATATTGACTATCATCCGGAATATGTTTGGGATGAAGGTTCTGCCGGATTTGGCTTTCACCGGAACAATCGGAAAAAAACGCACCCTCAAGCCCAAAAGCATTTCGATGGTTATACGTTTTATGAAGCGATGCAAATCAGGCAATACGGCGACACTGATACCAGTTTCCCGACTTATTACCTCGAAGATATGGACGAAGTGGAACTCTCGGATTCGGATATTTCGGATTTGGACGGTGCCGAATATTGTATCCACACCCTTTCAATGGATTTATCGGGGAATCGGATTGCTGATTTATCGCCGCTGTCGACACTGTATCTGCTTCAGGAATTAAATCTTTCGGGCAACAAATTGAGTTATATCGATGCGCTCGGCAATCTGCAACAGCTTCGAAGTGTGGATTTGTCGAATAATGCTATTGACGATATTTCTCCACTCTTTGAGATTGCAACCCTCGAATATGCTGATCTTTCAGGCAACCGGATTTCTCTTGCACAAATAAAAGAATTGCGCGAATTGGGTGTGACGGTTGATTGCTGAGAAACTGTTTCAGTTTTAGAAATTCTTAAGTCAATAGTTTACAGGTTTGCCTTTAAGATTCAGATAGTTATTGAAGTAATTCTGTTTTTGAAGGTTTATGCCACTGAACAGTTTCGCCAATTCTGGGTTCAAATGTTTACATTTGCAAAACAATAACAAAGCAGAAAATGACCACCGAACATACGCACGGCGAGGAACACAGGAATATTTTAAAAGGACTTGAATCGGCAAATTCGTTGAAAGTAATAGAGACCATTGAAGAACTTCGTTTTTCGGGAAGAGCCTCAGATATCCCACTTTTGGTCGAACTTTTACACCTGACAAACGATCCGGAGATAAAATCGAAAATCACAGGGTTGTTTAATACGTTGAAGGAAAGCGATGTCATTCCGTTGATTATTGAAGCCATACAGAATCAGAAATACGCTCCAGAATTGAAAGAATTGGTGGCCTGTTGCTGGGAAAACGGGCTCGATTACAGCAATTACCTGACCCTTTTTGTTGATTTGCTTATCGAAAATGAGCTTTTGGTTGCTTTTGAAGCCTACACTGTAATTACCAACATGACCGCAAAAATCGATCAGCGGAAAATTGATATCGAAATCGACAGGCTGGAGGAAGCGTTGAAAACAACTACCGAGCAAAAGAAGGAGTTGATGCTGGATGTGATCGATTTTCTGCCGTCAATTGGATTTTAAAAGGAGACAAGAGTAGGGGAAAGGGAGAATGAAAGTGTCTGAAAATGAGAAATGGCTGTGTGGTTTAATTGCTGAATGGTTTAACAATTTAGCAATTTGACAATTTAACCTGTAACTCGGATCTCGAATCCTGCAACACCAAAACCCATAACATTAAATCAATCCTTCATTCCTTCAATCCATCAATGGTATTGCCGCTCTCCGAAAATAGTGCTGCCGACCCGAACCATCGTGCTGCCTTCATCAATTGCAATCAGGTAATCGCCCGACATGCCCATGGAAATTTCCTTAAAATCATTGTTTGCAGAAAAGTAGTCCAACTTCAGTTGGTCGAAATGCTTTTTCAGGGTAGCAAATTCTTTTCTGATTTGAGCTTCGTCATCAGTAAAAGTAGCCATTCCCATCACTCCTGAAATCCGGACATTTTCAAGTAGTTTAAATTCTGCAGAATCAAGCATTTCCCGGACTTCATCCATTGAAAGGCCAAACTTGGTTTCTTCTTCGGCAATGTGAAATTGCAGCAAACACGGAACCACTCTCGAAACTTTTCGGGCTTCAGTGTTAATGGATTTCAGCAGTTTAAACGAATCAACGCCATGAATCAGATGCACAAACGGGGCGATATATTTAATTTTGTTGGTCTGCAAATGACCAATGAAGTGCCATTGAATATCTTTCGGCATCACCTCGAATTTAGCCACCATTTCCTGCACTTTATTCTCGCCAAATGCCCGTTGTTCATGGTTATAGGCTTCCATAAGCATTTCAACCGGCTTGGTTTTCGAAACTGCAACCAGCTCAACCTGAGCCGGAAGATGTGACTTTACCTGATCAATATTTTCTGCAATACTCATAATTCAAAAATAGTATTTAAAGTAATTACAACGCAAGTTCGAAGTGTCTAAAGTGAACTAAAGTTCGAAGTCGAAAAACGAATGGTTAAATTGTTACATTGCTAAATTGTTGTTAACCATACGGCCATTTAACTATTCAACCATTCTCATTTTCAAATCTCCTCGTCTCCATTCTCCATTCTCCTGTCTTCGGTCTTCCGACTTCCGACTTTTATCTATCTTTGGCACTGCGATGAATGAAATGCAGAAACATACTATAGAGGAAATGAATCGGTGGGGTGCTGAGGGCAAACCCTTTGTTTTTCTAATCGATTTTGATTTTGAAAAGCCTCTGCTTTACGCCCTTGGGGAGGCTTCAGAACTGCTTTGGAAAACTCCCGGGATGCAGAATTTTGAGTTTTTAGCCACCCCGAAAGTTCCGCTTGAATGGAACGTTGAACCGGTTTTGTTTTCCCGGTATGAAAAAGCTTTTAGAGTAGTGCAGTCACATATTCACAATGGAGACACCTATTTGCTCAACCTGACTATGCCTAGTCGAATAGCAACTAATTTATCGTTGGAAGAAATTTTTTGGCAGAGTGAAGCGCCTTACAAGATCTGGCTGAAAGATCAGTTTGTGTGTTTTTCTCCTGAAATTTTTGTGCGGATAAACGATGGTGTTATTTCGTCGTATCCCATGAAAGGCACGATTGACGCTGCTTTGCCGAATGCAGAAGAAATTTTGTTGAATGACGAAAAGGAAGTGGCCGAGCACCATACAATTGTGGATTTAATTCGCAACGACCTGAGCATGGTAGCTACTGATGTGAAGGTCGATCGCCTGATGTACCTCGACCGGATTTCGACCAACCGCGGCGATTTGCTGCAAATGAGTTCGCAGATTTCCGGGAAACTTTCCGCCGATTATGCATCAAAAATTGGTGATATTTTGGCAAAATTGCTTCCTGCAGGTTCTATCTGTGGTGCTCCAAAGCCCAAAACGGTTGAAATTATTCGCGAAGCCGAAAAATACAATCGCGGATATTATACCGGTGTTTTTGGTATTTTCGATGGGAAAAACCTGGACAGTTGTGTGCTGATCCGCTTTTTGGAGCAAAACGGTGATGAATTTACATTCAAAAGTGGTGGCGGAATCACTTTTTTGAGCGACTGCCAAACGGAATACAACGAACTAATACAGAAAGTATATGTCCCTATTGGTTGAATCAATCAAGCTGAAAGACGGGAAACTATTCAATCTCGAATATCACCAAAGCCGAATGAATCGCGCTTTGGCTGAGCTTTTCCCTGAAGCCGATTCAATTGATCTGGCAACGGTAATTTCAATTTCCGAAGAGTGCAAAAGCGGCTTATTCAAGGTTCGTGTTTTGTATGGCCCCAAACTGGAACAGGTAGAGATTGAACCCTATCAATTCCGCACTATTCAAAGCCTGAAAGTGGTTCACCACGAAAGTATTGATTACCATTTGAAGTACACTAACCGCCAGATCCTTCAGCAATTGTTCGCTAGTCGTGGCGAATGCGACGATATTATTATCATTAAAAACGGGTTAGTTACCGACGCTTTTGCTGCGAACATCCTGTTTTTCGATGGGCAAAAATGGGTCACCCCTAATTCCCCTTTGTTAAAAGGAACTCAGCGCCAGTTTTTGCTTGATCAGGGGATTATCAGCGAACAGGAAATCAGGGAAGAGGATATTCCGGCTTTTCAAAAAGTGGGATTGGTTAATGCGATGATGAGTTTTGAGGAAATGCCAGTGATTCCGGTTGAGAAGATCTATAGGTTTTAGCATCAAGTATCAAGAATGGAATCCTGAACTTGTGGCTCGAATCAATTTTCAAGCCTCCACTTCCAGACCGTCATAAGCCAGAAAAACATTATCCGGAAGCTCGCTCTGAACTTCATTGTAAAAACCCATCTGGTGTGAGATATGCGTCAGATAAGCCTTTCCCGGCTTAACATCCGAAATCAGATTAAGCGCTTGCCCCAGACTGTAATGCGAAATGTGTTCTTCTTTGCGGAGGGCATTGATTACCAAAATGTCAAGATCGCGCAACTTTTCAAGCTCCTCTTGTTCAAGCCGGTTTACGTCGGTTACATAGGCAATTTTGCCGAATCTGAAGCCAAAAACAGGCAGCTTGTAATGAAAACCTCTAATGGGCAGAATGTCAAGATTTCCGATTCTGAACGAATGGTTTTCAATCAGATGCAGGTGCATTTGCGGAATTCCCGGATATTTGAAGGCGGCAAAAACATAATCGAAAATACGTCGAATGGCAACCTGTACACGCTCTTCAGCATAAATATCGGTGGGCTGTTTTTGCACCCAGTTGAAGGCGCGAATGTCGTCGAGTCCGAAAATATGATCGACATGCTCATGAGTAAGCAAAATACCGTTGAGGTGACGAACCTGGTGTTTCAGCATTTGCTGACGGAAATCGGGGCCTGCATCGATTACCAGGCGCTGGCCGTCGGCTTCAAGCATTACCGAGGCTCTTAGCCGTTTGTCTCTGGGGTTTTCCGACAGGCAAACCGGACATTGGCAAGCCACCACCGGCACACCCTGCGAAGTTCCTGTTCCTAAAAAAGTAAGTTTCACATCAGAATATTTGATTCACAAAAATAAGGAATGCCCTCTGCCTGCCGAAGGTTTTTAACTATTTTTGAAAAAAAATTACTGATGGCCAAATTGTATTTGATTCCGACCACCTTGGGCGACACCAGCATTGAGCGGGTTTTGCCACCCGATTTAACGCAGCTGATTTCTTCAATACAGGTGTTTATTGTTGAAAATATTCGCACTGCCCGCCGTTTCCTGAAAAAAGTGAATCAGGCCATTGTAATTGACGACCTTACATTTTTTGAACTGAACGAGCATACCGATCGCAAAGAGATCAGCCGATTTCTGGAGCCCATTCAATCTGGATTGGATATCGGAATTATTTCAGAAGCCGGTTGTCCGGCAGTGGCCGATCCGGGAGCAGACGTGGTAAAACTTGCACATACCAAAGAGATCCAGATTGTTCCTCTTGTTGGCCCGTCATCCATTCTTTTGGCGCTGATGGCTTCTGGAATGAGTGGGCAGAACTTTGCGTTTAACGGCTATTTGCCCGTTAAAAATCCGGACAAGGCTCAGCAGATTAAATTTCTGGAACGCCGGATGCAAACAGAAGGACAAACCCAGATTTTTATTGAAGCACCCTACCGAAACATGCATTTGTTTGACGATCTGGTTAAGAATTGCGAGCCGCAAACCATGCTTTGTATTGCTGCCGACATAACGCTGGATTCCGAATTCATTCAGGCAAAACCGGTTTCGTACTGGAAAACACACCGGCCGGATATCCAGAAACGACCGGCAATATTCATGATCGGTAGGATTTAATTGTTTGATTAATTGTCGGAAAAATGATCTTTTTGAAGATTTAATTGTTTAAAAACGAAATGTTTTCTTATAGTTTTTCAGGTAAGAGAGTATTTTACTTTCAAATTAATTTTGGAAGTTCAAATTAATTAATACATTTGCCCACATCAAAGTTATTCAGGAAATGAAAAATATCAGCATTATATCTCTAGTCATTATTAGCGTGGTAGTCCTACTTCGTTCGGAATGAGATTGGTATAATGTAAGCTATAAGAACTTAAGAGCCTTTCTCATTCGAATGAGAAAGGCTTTTTTTTAAAGGTAATTTAATTTCAGACAAAAAGGTATGCAAAAGAGATTAAGATCAGCTACTACGACCGAAGGACGGCGCATGGCTGGAGCCAGAAGCCTCTGGCGTGCAAACGGGATGAAGGAAGAGCAATTTGGGAAACCAGTGATTGCCATAGTCAATTCATTTACACAGTTTGTTCCCGGGCATGTCCACCTTCACGAAATTGGTCAGTACATCAAAGGCATTATTGAACAAAAAGGTTGTTTTGCCGCTGAATTTAACACCATTGCCATCGACGATGGAATTGCCATGGGACACGACGGAATGTTGTATTCATTGCCATCGCGCGATGTAATTGCCGACAGTGTGGAATATGTGGTGAATGCTCACCGTGCCGATGCGATGGTTTGCATTTCGAACTGCGACAAAATCACCCCGGGAATGATGATGGCTGCTATGCGGCTGAATATTCCGGTTATTTTCGTCTCAGGTGGTCCAATGGAAGCCGGAGTAGTAGATGGTAAAAAATACGACCTGATCGACGCGATGGTGATGGCTGCCGACCAAAATGTATCGGATGAAACCGTATCGAAAGTTGAACGCGACGCCTGTCCGACTTGCGGATCATGCTCCGGAATGTTTACCGCCAACTCGATGAACTGTTTGGCCGAAGCGCTGGGGTTGGCACTTCCGGGCAACGGAACGATTGTGGCTACTCACGCCAACCGCAAACGCCTGTTTGAAGAAGCAGCCAGCCGAATCGTTGAAATGACTACTGAATATTACCAGAAAGGCAACGAAAAAGTACTTCCGCGAAACATTGCAACCCGTTCTGCCTTTCAGAATGCCATGAAACTGGATATTGCTATGGGCGGATCGACCAATACGGTACTTCACATTCTGGCCATTGCCGCCGAAGGCGAAGTTGATTTCACGATGAAAGACATCGACGAATTGTCGAAAGTGACGCCAAACCTTTGTAAAGTAGCGCCAAACGGCTATTACCATATTGAAGATGTAAATCGTGCGGGGGGGATTCTTGGAATCCTTGCCGAACTCGCCCGCCAAAATATGCTCGATCTTTCAGTGCCCCGTGCCGACGGAAATACGCTGGCTGAAGCCATTGCCAAGTATGATGTAATGGCGCCGACCGTTATCGAAGATGCTTTCCGCAGATACAAATCGGCTCCGGGTGGAGGTCGCAACCTGGTAATGGGTTCGCAGGAAGCTTATTACAGAGAATTAGATACTGATCGTGCCGAAGGTTGTATACGCGACTACTATCATGCCTACAATAAAGATGGTGGTTTGGCAGTGCTCTACGGAAACATTGCCCGCAATGGCTGTATTGTAAAAACTGCCGGAGTCGATCCTTCTGTTTACCATTTTAAAGGAACCGCCAAGGTTTTCCATTCGCAGGACGACGCCTGTAACGGAATCCTTGGCAGCAAAGTCCAGGCCGGCGATGTGGTGGTGATCCGCTACGAAGGCCCTAAAGGCGGCCCTGGAATGCAGGAAATGCTTTATCCAACATCGTATATCAAATCAATGAACCTTGGAAAGGCTTGTGCGTTAATTACCGACGGTCGGTTCTCTGGTGGAACATCTGGTCTTTCAATTGGTCATGTTTCGCCTGAAGCTGCTGCCGGGGGCGAGATTGCATTGATTCAGGACGGTGATTTAATAGAGATTGATATTCCGACCAGGAAAATTAATGTGCTGATCAGTGATGAAGAAATGGAAGCCCGTCGCGCTGCTGAAACTGCAAAAGGCAAAGATGCTTTCACCCCGGGCAATCGCGACCGCTATGTGAGCAAAGCCCTGAAAGCTTATGCCAGTATGGTTTCGTCAGCTGACAGAGGAGCGATTCGAATCATTGATTGATTTACAATTTTGTAATTTGCGATTTACTATTTGCTGGTTTTGTATCAGAAGTTCAAATTGTAAATAGTCCAACAGTAAATTTTACAATAGTAGTTGAAAAATATATAAAAATAAGAATATGGCTACACAACGTGTTAGCGGCTCAGAAGCTGTAATATTATCCCTTTTAGAGGAAGGAGTTGATACCATCTTCGGGTATCCTGGCGGTGCCATCATGCCCATTTATGATGCACTGTATGATTTCGACAAACAAGTTACCCACTATTTAACCCGCCACGAGCAGGGCGCCATTCATGCTGCCGAAGGTTATGCTAAAGTGACCGGTAAAGTGGGCGTTTGCTTCGCTACTTCAGGTCCTGGAGCAACCAACCTGATAACCGGTTTGGCTGATGCCCAGATCGATTCAATTCCGGTTGTATGTATCACCGGTCAGGTGGCATCGCCGCTTCTCGGTACCGATGCTTTTCAGGAATCAGATGTGATCGGCATTACTTTGCCAGTGACCAAATGGAATTTTCAGGTGACTCATGCGGATGAAATTCCGGAAGCCATTGCCAAAGCATTTCACATTGCACTCTCGGGAAGACCTGGACCGGTTTTACTCGATATTGCCAAGGACGCTCAGTTTGCCCAGTTTGATTTTGAATACAAGAAATGCACAAAAATAAGAAGTTATGTGCCTGAATATCCGGTTGATCCTTTCCAGGTAAAGGCAGCCGCCGACATCATCAATGAAGCTAAAAAACCATTGGTACTGTTTGGCCACGGGGTGATTATTGCCCATGCAGAGGCTGAATTAAAGGAATTCATCGAAAAAACAGGCATTCCGGCAGCATGGACGCTACTTGGTCTGTCGGCTCTTCCGTCAGATCATCCGCTAAACATTGGAATGTTGGGAATGCATGGAAATTACGGACCAAACATTAAAACCAACGAAACCGATGTGATTATTGCTGTTGGAATGCGGTTCGACGACCGTGTAACCGGCAAGGTGGCGTCGTATGCCCGTGGTGCAAAAATTGTTCATCTGGAAATCGATCCGGCAGAAGTCAACAAAATTGTCAAGGCAGATGCTCCGGTTTTGGGTAATGCCAAGAAATCTCTCCGGATGTTGATTGATAATGTAAACCCTAATTCGCATCAGGAATGGGTGAATGAATTTAAGGCCTGCGATAAAATCGAATACGAAAAGGTTATTTCGAAAGATTTATTCCCAACCAAGCAGGGTTTGACGATGGGCGAAGTTGTGCGCATAGCTTCTGAAAAAACAAACCATGATGCTGTTTTGGTGACCGATGTTGGTCAGCAGCAAATGATTGCCTCGCGGTATTTTAAATTCAATCAGTCACGGAGCAATGTGACTTCCGGAGGATTGGGTACAATGGGATATGCATTGCCAGCTTCGATGGGTGCAAAAATTGGCCAGCCCGATCGCGTTGTTTTTGCTATGGTGGGCGACGGGGGTTTCCAAATGACCATTCAGGAGTTGGGAACAATTGCCCAGTATGACCTCGATATAAAAATTATCGTTCTGAATAACAATTTCCTTGGCATGGTTCGCCAGTGGCAGCAACTTTTTTTCGAGAAACGTTATTCATTTACCGAAATGAAAAATCCTGATTTTGTGGGTATTGCCAAAGCATATGGATTAGCCTCTCAAAAAGTAACCTCGCGCGACCAGCTCGAAAACGCTGTTCAGGAAATGCTCGACCACAAGGGCCCATATGTACTTGAAGTGGTTGTTGAGAAAGAAGATAACGTGTTCCCGATGGTTCCGACCGGAGCTTCTGTTTCCGATATTTTACTCGAACCATAATCCAGAGTTCCAAATCTCAAGTTTAAAACGATTATTATGAAGCAAGAATATATTATTACCGTTTTCTCTGAAAATCACATCGGTTTATTGAGCCGAATCACCATCATTTTCACGCGCCGGAAAATCAACATCGACAGCTTAACTGTGTCAGAATCGGCTATCCCGGGAGTTTTTAAATTCACCATTGTCATTAATGAAACTGCCGACCGCGTGCAGAAAGTAGTTGGTCAGCTCGAAAAAGTGGTGGATGTGCTGAAGGTATTTGCTAATACCAACGACGAAATGATTTACCAGGAAATTGCGCTGTATAAAGTATCAACCGAGTTCTTATTCGAGTCGAATGATGTTGAAAAGATCATTCGCAATTCAGGAGCAAGGATTCTGGAGATTACCCGCGATTATGTGGTGATTGAAAAAACCGGTCATTCAGTAGAAACTCAGCAATTGTTTGAAGAGCTAAATTCAACTTATGGGGTAACCCAGTTTATTCGCTCGGGAAGGGTTGCTATTACACGCAGCACCATCGAACGGCTATCAGTTTTCCTTCAGGAGCGTGACGCCATGCTCGAGCAGGTTGATTAGGAATAAGTTCGGAGTATCGAATATTTAAAGTGCCTAAAGTTGAACATCAAAGTTCAGCTTCAGGCACTTTTTGTATCCATACAATTCATTGACCATTGCTATTCGTTGATTTCCAATGGTTAAATTTTGCAAAAAGGGTTAATGAGCTGTTAATTTTGAATTTTTCGGAACGAATCTTGCTAATTCTCATTCAAATTAAACAAGGAAAGGAGAAAGCCATGAAACGATTAGTAATCTTTATCGTGTTCATCATTTCCTCCGGTTTTTTATTTGCTCAGGGAAATGATGATAATTCTGCTCTCTCTCGAAAAGAAAAGAGAAAAGCAGAAGCTGAAAAACAATTTGAACTGACGCAGCAAATGCTTGAGAACAAATCGTTTGTTCTTGAATCTGATTTTCTGCAGGATCGTTATGGTAACCGGGTTCCGGTGATGTCGGGTATCAATTTTGTGGCAATTGATTCTACTGAAGCGATTATCCAGATTGGGTCGAATTGGAGAATTGGGCCAAACGGAGTGGGTGGTGTTACTGCAAAGGGACAGATTACCAAATGGGAATTAGCAAAGAACGAGAAGAGCAAATCATTTACATTACGCGTAAACGTAATGACACCCATCGGGTTTTACGATCTGTTATTTTCGATAGTGGGGTCGGGAAAGAGTTCTGCATTATTAACCGGATTGCGGAGCGGCCAACTGACTTTTGACGGGAATCTTGTTCCCTGGTCTGATAGCTCAATTTATGTCGGACGGTCGTTGTAAGTGAGGGTTTTGGTTGTTTCTTGTTTTATCAATTAGTTTGTACTTTCGTAGGTAATACGAAAGTACTTTTTTATGAAGAATGCCGTCGAACAATTACCCGTTTACAGTCTTGATAACTTTAGCTCTCCTGAGCGGAAAAGCCAGCAGTTTCAGGTGGAAGTGTTCGATGCCAATCGCCATTTCGCAGTAAAGTACCCACATCGGCACGATTTTTTTGAGGTTTTGTACCTGAAAAAAGGCTCAGGTTTCCATGTCATCGACGGCAACAACTACGAAATAAAGCCTCCCTGTGTGTTTTTCATGTCGCGCGGGCAGGCGCACAAACTCGAACTTTCGCAGGATATTGAAGGCTATATTTTTATTTTCACTCCTGATTTTTACCTGCTTAACCGAACCGATCAAAATCGGTTGATCGAATTCCCATTTTTCTACACTATTCATCAGGATAATCCGCCTCTTCAGCTTGAAAATGAAAGTGACGTCCGATTTCTGGAAGATTTGTTCCGGAAGGGGATTGCTGAAATTGCGCAACCTGCGGGTTATTCGGTCGAGATGCTTCGCTCAATTCTCGACCTGATTCTGACGATTTGCTCAGCCCGCTATCAGGTTTCTGAAAACCTTATGAATAAAGGGAAAGGGCAGATTTTGGTAAAGCGATTTTTCCATTTTCTGGAAGAAAATCATCGCAAAAACCTCTCGCTGAACGAATATGCGCAGATGATCGGAGTTACAGCCAACCATTTGACGCAGACGATAAAGCAATTGACCGGCAAAACTTCCTCTCAAATCATTAAGGATAAACAACTGCTCGAAATCAAACGGTTGCTGGTGCATACCAACCTGAGTGTTTCTGAAATTGCTGGCCAGCTGAATTTCGATGATCAGTCGTATTTTACCAAATTCTTCAAGCGTGAAACCGGTGTAACTCCTCTTCAGTACCGGAGCGATTCGTTACGCTGATAGCTAAATTACCAATTTTTATTGGTGTGTAACTTGTTGAATTAAAGTTTATATTGGAATATTATTCAGTATTTATTTTAGTGAGTCTATGAAAAGTACCTAAAATACCATTATTTTTCCTCTTCTGTTTCAGGAATATTCTGTTGCTTTGTATAAGCAGAAAGTTTCAATTCGGAAAGAAATAAGTAAAAACACATAAAATTTAAGAAAATGGCTAATTATTTTAACTCATTACCGCTTCGCTTACAGTTGGAACAACTGGGAACCTGCGAATTTATGGACAGTTCAGAATTTGCTGATGGCGTTAAAAAACTTGCTGGCAAAAAAGTCGTAATCATTGGTTGCGGAGCTCAGGGTTTGAATCAGGGTTTGAATATGCGTGATTCAGGTCTCGATGTATCGTACACTTTGCGTGCCGAAGCCATTAAAGAACAGCGCCAATCGTACAAAAATGCTACTGCCAATGGCTTTAAAGTAGGAACTTACGAAGAAATGATTCCAACCGCTGATTTGGTGATCAACCTGACTCCGGATAAACAACATACAGGTGTAATCACTGCCGTGATGCCTTTAATTAAAAAAGGTGCTACCCTTTCGTATTCTCACGGTTTCAACATCGTTGAAGAAGGAATGCAGATTCGAAAAGACATCACGGTTATCATGGTGGCTCCAAAATCACCAGGATCAGAAGTACGCGAAGAATATAAACGTGGTTTTGGCGTTCCAACTTTGATTGCTGTTCACCCTGAAAACGACCCGAATAAAGATGGCTTTGAAATTGCCAAAGCTTATGCCGTTGCTACCGGTGGTCACAAAGCTGGTGTTTTACGCTCGTCGTTCGTGGCCGAGGTAAAATCAGATTTAATGGGCGAACAAACCATTCTTTGCGGTTTGCTGCAAACAGGTTCAATTCTTTCGTTCGATAAAATGGTTGAAAAAGGAATTGATCCATCTTATGCTTCAAAATTAGTTCAATACGGTTGGGAAGTGATTACCGAAGCCTTGAAACACGGCGGTATCACCAACATGATGGACCGTTTGTCGAATCCGGCTAAAATTAAAGCATTCGAACTTTCGGAAGAACTAAAACGCATCATGCGTCCGTTGTTCCAGAAACACATGGATGATATCATGTCGGGTCAATTCTCGAAAACCATGATGGAAGATTGGGCAAACGACGATGTGAAACTGTTGACATGGCGTGCTGCAACCGGAGAAACGGCATTTGAAAAAACACCTGCCGGAACCATGGACATTGCCGAACAGGAATATTTTGACAATGGTGTATTGATGATTGCCTTCGTAAAAGCTGGTGTTGAACTTGCTTTTGAAACAATGACTGAAGCCGGGATCAAGGAAGAATCTGCTTATTACGAATCGCTGCACGAGGTGCCACTGATTGCCAATACTATTGCACGCAAAAAACTGTTCGAAATGAACCGTGTGATTTCAGATACAGCTGAATACGGTTGCTACCTGTTCGATCATGCCTGCAAACCATTGTTGACTGGTTTTATGGCTAAAATTGATACCGATGTAATTGGTAAACCATACGGAGCTGGCAAAGGCAATGGCGTTGACAATAAACAGCTGATCAGCGTGAACGAAATTATTCGTTACCACGATATTGAAGTGATTGGTGAAGAATTGCGTGCCGAAATGACAGCCATGAAGAGCATAGTGTAATTAAAGTTACCCCTATATTTTGAAAGAGCCTCGTCGAAAGATGGGGCTTTTTCGCTTTTATAATTTCCTCAGTTCTACAAGCAACTCTTGAATTTTACGGGTAGCTTCGCTCATGGTGCACGAGAAATTATTCAGCATGATGGTAAAGGAAAGATCGCGGTCGCTAACGGTTTTCAGGTATCCGGCGTAACATCGAACACGGGTCATCGAGCCGCTTTTGGCATACAAACAGTTTTGTGGAAATTCTTCGGCACTAAAAGCTATCAGAGTTCCGCTTCCTGCTGTTGGCAGCGATTGTACGAAGGCTTCAGCATATTTGCTTTTGGTTTTCATGTAATTCAAAATGCTGCACATTTGGCTGGCACTAATGGCATTGAATCTTGATAAACCGCTTCCGTCATTCATGAAAAATCCGTTTATATTCAAACCTTTTTCTTTCCAGAAATCCAGTACGAATTTGCATCCATCGTCAGTATTACCAATTCCAGTTTTTTGCAAGGCGAGATGTTTCAAAAAATGTTCGGCAAACAGGTTTACACTCTCGTGATTGGTTATCCTGATGATGTCGCGCAAAGGAGGGGATTGGGTTTCGTTAAGTACAGATCCGTTTTGTGCTTTTTGCAATTTTATAATTCCGGAAACCGATATTCCTTTTTCTGATAATTTCTTCCGGAGTTCAGTGGCTAAAAGCAATGGTGGACTGGGAATTGAAGCTTTTACTGTAAAATCGCTTCGGTCTTTGGGGATGGTCCCCCGAATCACGCGCTTGTTATCCTCCGGACTTCCGAAAACGTAGGATTGATCGGAATTAACATCAGACGAACGAACTTCGTTTTGAATGTCCAGCCCTGGAATTTCAGGAGTAATTTTAATGATTTGAGTGGGTTGATCTGCTGCTTGTGGCGATTTCAGGTGAATTTCGTACATGTTGTCGAAGGCTGATAATCCGCAGCCCCCCGCACCGTAGTAGTTTCCAAGGTCTTCCCAAACCCAGCTTCCCGGTACCTGAATTTTTTCATAAACTGAAGCATCGGCAATAATATTTCCGGAGATTGCACGGATGCCATTGTTTTTGATTGCTTTTATCCATTCAACCAGAAAATTTACGTTTTCAGGAAAATACATCGAGCCGAGCGTTGGATCTCCACATCCAACTATTTGCAAATCGCCCCAAAGAGTGTCATTGCGAACAGTACCGGAGTAGGAGAGGATGGTTTTAAACCGGTAATCGGGACCAAAAACCTCGAGAGCAGTAGCCGTCGTGACAACTTTTAGAATTGAAGCAGGAACAAGGCTGAGCTGTGGCTCCGATTTTAAAATGACTTCGCCTGTGGTATTGTCGGTAACAGCAATCCCAATGCCTGCGTTAGTCAATCCGCTAGTTGATTGCCATGTGGCTGCTTTTTGCCCGATTGCCGACGAAACTTTTTGGGCTGAAGTAACAGCCGTGAAAAGGAAAAATATACTTGTAATGATTAATAAATTTTTCATAAACATGCATTGGCATTGGAAAGATAAAGAGTTTGCGCGGAATCATTCAGTAGTTTGTTGCAATTTTTTCAGGCGGGTATTAACAATCGTATCATTTGATTGTTTTCTTTATCAGTTTTGCCGGTGAAAGTACATGGTCGTTCTTCGGAAGCTTTTTATTACCTTTGTATTGATTTAAAAGAAGTTTATAATCTGATATTTAGAATATCCATAAATACAAATTAAGTTGAATTTTAAACTATAACACAATGTTTATTGACAAAGTAGTTGGTAGAGAAATTTTGGATTCACGTGGTAATCCAACTGTAGAAGTAGAAATCACTCTGGAGTGTGGAGCCGTTGGCCGTGCTGCTGTTCCATCAGGAGCATCAACCGGAGAAAATGAAGCACTCGAGTTGCGCGATGGCGACAAAGGTCGTTACCTGGGCAAAGGTGTTTTGAAAGCAGTTGCTAATGTGAATACCGTTATTGCCAAAGAAATTTTGGGTATGGACGCTTCGAACCAGGTAGCAATCGACAAGAAATTGCTGGCTTTGGACGGTACCAAAACCAAATCGAAATTAGGTGCTAATGCCATGTTGGGTGTTTCGTTAGCTGTTGCACGTGCTGCAGCCGATGCACTGGATATGCCATTGTATCGTTACATTGGTGGAACAAATGCTAAAACATTGCCAGTTCCGATGATGAACATCATTAATGGTGGCTCGCACTCTGATGCTCCAATTGCATTCCAGGAATTCATGATTCGCCCGATTGGTGCCAAATCGTTCCGCGAAGGTTTACGCATGGGAGCCGAAGTTTTCCATCATCTGAAAAAAGTTCTTCACGATCGTGGTTTAAGCACTGCAGTTGGCGACGAAGGTGGTTTTGCTCCTGCATTGGATGGAACTGAAGATGCACTGAACAGCATCATTAAAGCAATTAAAAACGCCGGGTACAAACCAGGTCGTGCCGAAGATGGTGGCGACGTATCAATCGCCTTGGACTGTGCTGCTTCTGAATTCTACAAAGACGGAATTTACGACTATTCAAAATTTGAAGGTGCTAACGGTGCCAAAAGAAACTCGGCAGAACAGGTTGAATTCCTTGCTGGTTTGGTAGCCAATTTCCCAATCGACTCGATCGAAGACGGAATGTGCGAAAACGACTGGAATGGTTGGGTAGCTTTAACTCAGAAACTGGGCGACAAATGCCAGCTGGTAGGTGACGATTTATTCGTAACCAACGTGGAATACCTGAAAAAAGGTATCGAAGTAGGTGCTGCCAACTCTATTTTGGTGAAAGTTAACCAGATTGGTACTTTGACTGAAACTTTGGATGCTATTGAAATGGCGCATCGTGCAGGTTACACCTCGGTAACTTCTCACCGTTCAGGCGAAACTGAAGATTCAACTATCGCAGATATCGCCGTTGCAACCAATGCAGGTCAGATCAAAACCGGTTCGTTGAGCCGTTCTGACCGTATGGCTAAATACAACCAACTGCTTCGTATTGAAGAAGAATTGGGCGCTTCTGCTATTTATGGTTATAAAAAAGTGATTAAAAAATAGTATTTCTTTACTTGAGTTAGAAAGCCGTCTGGTATTTGGTCCAGACGGCTTTTTCTTTTCTACTGATTATTCAACTACTCTTTTCAGAACCATCTCGCCAGGACCGCCGCCACCATCAGGACCACCAGGACCACCCATCATTTTCATTTTAATGGTGTCGCCTTCAATTGTACATTTGTGCGGCATCACATTTCCGCCCATGTCAATGTCGAACGAAAATTCATTTCCGTTGATTTTTCCGTTCGAAATAGGCATTTCGCCCATAGGCGTTGAAATTGAGCCGGTTAAAACATTGCCATCAACTTTAAAGTTAAAGGTAAGTTCCATTTTACCATCAGGCCCCTCCATGGTAGCTTTCCATTTTCCATCGATTCCGGCAGCATTACTCACCAATGTGCCTAAAATCATTACAGCAAAAACAAATAACCATTTTTTCATTGTACACGATTTTTGGGTTTGTAATTTGTTCCCGGTCTGAAAACCGAAAACCTATAGTAACTGAAATGTTTAATTACCATCAAGATAAGGCAAACCCAAATTTTTCTGAAGCCAAATCGAAGAACAGCCTTGTTTTATCTCTCTTTGGGCAAAATGTATCGTTATTTGTCGCCGGAATATTTGGATGAAATGGTGATTTTTATATTTAAATTCTGATTTTCTTTGCAGACTCAAATTTCAGAAATGTATAGTAAAGACGAGGTTAAAATACTGCGGAAAGAATTCTGGATCGTATTTGCGCAACGGTGCGAAATTCATCCTGAATTGCGTTACCGAAAGAAAAAATGGGTACTGTACGATACCGGTTTGGCCGGCATTGATCTGAAATTTGATGTTTCGCGCACCGAAGCTACCGTAATGATTGAAGTTAATAGCCGAAAGGAAGAACGACGGTTGGAAATATTTGAAACCTTACAGAAGTACCGCAAGTTTCTGGAAGAAGGGTTCGGTGACCCGCTGGAGTGGGATTTTTGCTACGAAAGAGAAAGCGGTCAAGAAGTTTGCCGTATATCCCGTTCATTGCCCAATGTCGATTTTCACTGCCAAAATCAATGGTCCGACATCTTTAACTTCTTCATCGACAACATGCTCATCCTCGAAAACAATCTGATGGAACTCAAGGATGTGCTTGAGGCAGAACTTTATTAGTTTCTAGCTACCAGCTGCTAGAAACATTTTTTACTCTGCATGTAATGAAATCCCCGCTGGTTCGTCTTAACTTTGAAAATAAGCAAAAGACAACGAATGTTTGCCAGAGATTTTAAAACCGAGGTACTCCCGATCAGTAATAAGTTGCTGCGATTTGCGCTTCAGATTCTTCAGGATGAAGAGGAAGCCAAAGATGTACTTCAGGATGTGTTTCTGAAGCTCTGGCAAAAAAGGGACGAACTGTCAAAAATCGAAAACATCGAAGCCTTTGCCTACCGAATGATGCGTAACCGGTGTCTGGATATGATTCGGGCGCGGCGCACCGTTTCAATTGATTTGCTGACGAAGGCCAAATTGCCCGAGGTGGAAATTACAGATGTTGATCATCTGGATACCGCAAACTCGGTTGAGCTGATAAAGAAAGTTATTGCTGAACTGCCCGATTTACAGCGAACCATCATTCATTTGCGTGACATTGAGCAACTCGAATACGAAGAAATAGCCGAAGCTACCCAGATGAACGTAAATGCAATCAGGGTAAATTTATCGCGGGCCCGGAAAAAAGTTCGGGATGAAATTTTAAAAATTCAAAGTTATGGAATCACAGAAAATACATATTCTGCTAAAAAAGTACTTTGAAGCCGAAACCACCATCGACGAGGAAAATGAACTGATCACTTATTTTTCATCGGGTGATGTGGATGAAAGCCTGAAAATGTATGTTCCCATGTTTTCAGGATTAAAGGAACTTTCGGCTGACGAGAATGCAGACCTGAGCGAAGATTTGATGAATCACATTCTGGAATCAGAGCACAAGGAAAAACTGCACTACCGCTGGATGTGGCAGGTTGTAACCGGAATTGCTGCCGCTGTGATTGTAGCCTTGCTGGCTGTCAACTTCTACGGCAACCGGAACGACTACAAAGACACGTTTTCCGATCCTCACCAGGCTTATGCCGAAGCTGTGAAAACCCTGCAATTTGTTTCGGGCAAATACAACAAAGGGTTAGCCCAGCTTAAGCCGATGGAGAAAATTGACAATGCTGTTAGTCCCTTAAAATCGGGCATTTCGAAGGTCAACAAGGGATTTAAGCAGATGGATGAAGTAACAAATTTGAATAAAAAACTAAAAAAAGAATAGCCATGAAACGCTTATTGATAACATTGATTTTATTGATCCCGTTGTGGACAATCGCACAAGATAGCAGTCCAATCGACAAACTTTTTAGTAAATATGCTAATAAAGACGGTTTTACTACTGTGAATATCAGTGGGAAACTGCTGAGTTTTGCCAGCAAATTCGATGACTCGAAAAGTAAAGAAACCGCTATGCTCGAAAAACTGAGCGGCATTCGCATTCTTTCGGTCGAAGACAAGGATTTGAACAAAGGTTTGAACTTCTACAAAGAACTTGAAGCTGATGGCTTTTTCAAAAACAACAGCTACGAGGCGCTGATGGAAATCACCGATAAAAACGAAGTGGTAAGGTTTTACGGCCGCACGGGTGGTGGTGGAAAACTATCTGAATTACTACTTGTAATCGGCGGCGACGACAATACGCTGATCAGCATTCGCGGGGTGATTGATCCCGACGACATTGGCAAAATAACCAATTCGCTCGATCTGGATATTAAAACCAAGTAAGAAAACCGACTGCTCAAAAGTAAAAAGGCTCCGATCTTTCAAAAGATCGGAGCCTTTTTCGTTAAAACTCACCTTTATATTTGAGATCAAAGTCTATCATCCATTCAATTCCGTATTTGTCTCTGAACATGCCAAAATAGGAGCCCCAGGGACTTTCGCCAATGGGCATTTCAACCTCGCCACCTGCTGAAAGGCTATTAAATATATGGTCTGCTTCTTCCTTGCTTTCAGCACTTACCGAAATCTTGCTTCTATTTTCTTTTTCGTTGTGCTTTCCCATAAACTCGGGTGTATCACTTCCCATTAACAGGCTGTTTTTGCCAATGGGTAAAGCAATATGCATAATTCTATTCGCTTCGCTTTCAGAAATAGGATGTCCTGAAATGGCCATATCTTTAAAGCGTACGATTCTTGCGAACTCACCGCCAAATGCTGATTTATAAAAGGTAAAAGCTTCTTCAGCGTTTCCATTGAAATGGATATAAGGATTTATTTGTGCCATGTTTTCTGTATGTTAAAATTTTCAGATTAATTTGCTGCTTGCTCTGTTGGAAATTTGGTAATGTCCATATAAAAAATCTCCCAGGTGTGTCCATCCGGATCTTCAATGCTGCGCTGTTGCATAAATCCGTAGTCCCTAATTTCGTGAGGTTCAGTTCCACCAGCATTTAGTCCATTGGCTACAATGCGGTTTACTTCGTCGAGGCTGTCAACTGATAAAGAAAAAAGTCCGGCCAATTTTGATTTGGTGTCGGCCAGAGGTTTGGTTGCAAAGGATGCAAACTTTTCGTGTGTCAATATCATCACAAAAATATTCTCACTCCATACCATACATTTTCCGCTATCGTCAGAAAATTGAGGATTATTTGTAAATCCCAATGCAGTGTAAAAGTCCATCGATTTCCGCAGGTCTTTTACAGCTAAATTGATAAAAATTTGTTTCGCCATTTTATTTCCAATTAGTTGTCAACTTGATAGATTCTCAGGTTATTGAAACAACCTTTGAGATACCATGAACATTTGACGGCAGGGAAAAGTTGACAATTGCTGGCGATTTTAGGTCAAGTCTTAACCCCCGAATCTTCATGTTTTCAACTTAAATGACTCGACATTAGCTATATGCTTCTTCCTCATTGTGAAATTTTAACTTCAGGTGGTATATTCTGTTCTGATTTGCTATATTTACCAAAACCTAACTAAAACTGTAAGCTTATGAACCGACTTTCCAGTTGCCAAGCCGTTGCTTTCCTGTTCATTAGGTTCTGTACAGTTTTTTATTTGCCCATCTCTTTATCCGCAAATTTCCTTTATTCAAATAACAACCAAAAACTAGATCTATGGAACATGTGAATCAAAAAAGGTTATTCATCGGTGCGTGCCTGGCATTGCTGGTTACAGCCATTACTTTTGCCATCAGGGCAAAAATCGAAGGCGTATTTACCGACGATTACGGTTTGAGCAAAGAACAGGTTGGACGTGCTTTCGGACCTGCATTCTGGGGCTTTGCAGTGGCCATGTTTGCCGGTGGCTATTTCATCGACATTGTGAAAACAAAAACGATTATCTGGATGGCTTTCGCCCTGCATTTGGTTGGGATTGTTTTGCTACTTTTCGCTAAAGACATGGCATCGTTGTTTATTGCAAACGTGTTTATCGGCCTCGGAAACGGAAGTGTTGAAGCTGCCTGCAATCCGCTCGTAACAACGCTTTTCCCAGAAAAGAAAACCAAAATGCTCAATCGCTTTCACGTTTGGTTCCCGGGAGGAATCGTGATTGGAAGTTTGCTCGCTGCCCTAATCATGGACAAGCTGAACCTGCCCTGGCAAGTACTGGTAAGTATTCTTTTTATTCCGCTGGCCATCTACGGATTCCTGTTCTTTGGACAAACTATTCCCGAAACCGAACGCGTTTCGACTGGTGTAACCTATAAAGAAATGATGCGCAATGTTGGCGCGCCTATTACCATTACCATCGCTGTTATCCTGATGATTATGGTAGCCACCATCCCGTCGTTTGCCGTTAGTTTCGATAGTGCTGTTCCGTTTGTAATTGTTGCCTTAATCGCACTGTTCATTGTATTGGAAGGACGGTTGATGAATAAAATCACGCTGATTTTCCCGTTCATCTTTTTCTGTATGCTTTTAACCGCATCAACCGAGTTAGGAACAACACAATGGATCAACGCATTGCTGGCTCAAAATGGAATTGGCCCGATGTTGATTTTGGCTGTTGTTACAGGAATCATGGCTGTTGGCCGGTTCTTTGCCGGTGGACTAATTCATCGACTAAACCCGACAGGTGTATTGTTAGGCTCTTCCATATTTGCTTTCGCCGGATTAATGCTGCTGAGTATTGCGTCAGGTCCGGTGATGACCGTTTTCTCGGCAGCCGTATTCGCCGTGGGTGTTTGCTATTTCTGGCCAACTATGATTGGCGTAGCATCGGAATATGTTCCGAAAAGTGGTGCACTGGGAATGTCAATTCTGGGGGGAGCCGGATTTGTGGCTACCTCGATGGTTTTACCCATCATGGGAAAATCAATCGAAACATCGGGCGCTCAAATTACATTAAGAAATATGTCGGTTCTTCCGGTTATCCTGATTGTCGCTTTCATCGTTCTTACTTTTATCGTGAAAGCGAAATTCCACAAGAAATAAATTTAGAAAAACCTACTGATAAAAAACAAAGTCCGGTCATCTAGAAAGATCGGACCTTGTTTTAATTGCTTAACAAGAGCCATCGGGCCCACAAAATTGGCCATCCTGAATATCAATCTTAAATACTGGATTCTCTTTTCTCCACGATTCAAAAGCTTTCTCAAGTGTATCTAGAAATACTTTGCTGTCTTGTGCCCCCGAAACAGCATACTTCCGGTCGAAAACGAAGAACGGAACTCCACGCAATCCAAGATTAATAGCTTCCTGAATGTCGTTCCTGACTGCATCGGCATATTCATCGGTTTCCAATGTGTTTTTTACCAGAACGGCTTCGATCCCGATTTCTGTACCAATTTGGGCTAGCGTTTCCACATCGTCGATGTTTTTTCCTTCGGTAAAATATGCGCTGAATAGCTTTTCTTCGGCTTCGTTTTGCAACCCGTATTGCAGAGCCAAATGCGAAAACCGGTGCGCCATAAATGTATTGGCCGGAATCGCTTTGTCGAAATTATATTGCAGCCCAACATTTTTTGCCCAATCGGCAACCTGGTTGTTCATTGAAGTAGCTTCGGACAGGCTAATGCGTTTATGCTCCGATAAATATTGGTGGCTGTTTTTCCCCGGAACGGCCTTCATTTCCGGCGAAAGCTGGTAACTTTTCCATATAATTTCCAGTTCGGATGCATGTTTGAAATCGGCAAGAGCCGCTTCAAATTTACGTTTGCCGATATAACAAAATGGACACACCACATCGCTCCAAATTTCAATCTTCATTTTGTTTTTTGTCGAATTCATTGTTTTCTGTTTTCATTGTTTGAATGTGAATAAACAAAGATTTACGCATCAGGTTCAACTTTTGTGACTTAGTGGCTCTTGCCTTTTGCCACAAGGACACCAAGTCTTCGGGGAAACACCAAGGTTAACATAGCCGTTATTAAAGTTTAACCTATTAATGACAGGCTTTCGTCTATTGCCAGCAAAATTTGTTTTAATTTTAGTCGTCAAAAAACTGTAGCAAATGATGAAACCACAAAGCTTCTGGAAAAAATATCCGATTAAAGTAAACCAAACACTGGGTTTTAAAGCCGGTTATTCTGAGGTTTTTATCAAACACGTTTCCAATGGATGGTTGGTAAAAACTGGTTCTTTGCCACAACCGGTTGATGAAATGGAGGCTAACAAGGTAGACGACCTGCTCGATGATCAGGATGTATTGCATTTTTACTCCGGAAACTCCGGCGAATTACTACTGGTTCCTGCTTTGCCCAATAAAGCTGTCGTTTTCAGAAACAATAAAAACATAAAAGTGAGTGCAAGCGAGTCTACTCGGTTATTTTTCACGATTCCGCTGACCATGCAGTTTTATTTTGATGAAGTAAAAGACGAAAACCGACTGATTGAGGTTCCTTTACGCCGTTTGTCGGACACCTGGTTTGGTGAGATGGACAATGGCGAGCCGGCATATTCCATTGGCAGCACCTATTATAAATCGCTTGCCGAGGTTGATGCTCGGCTTTGGGAGGCCATTGCCTCGGTTGAAATCATCAATAACACTTCCGGGGTACTCGATTTGCAGCGCCTCATATTGAGGGTTGAAGAGTTTAACCTGTACAGAAAGGATAATCAAATTCTGACCAATCACGTGACAATTGAATTTAAAGGACAAGAGCAGGTTGAAAGTGTGAATTTGAGCACCCGCGACGACATTCATGGTGATAAATTCGAACAGGTTGCCAACAAACGGTTATCTGATTCGAAGAAACTGCTTCGCCGAAGTTTTTTCTTTATTAAAAACATCTATCAAAGCTAAATTATGTTTCTTGAATTGGAAAAATATATCAATCCGGCTACCATCGAGAAGTTTATCCGGATCGTTTTTATCCTGATTATTGGTGTCAGTTCTATTCAGCTGATTGCTCTTATGCTGCGCCGGTCGTTACGCAAACAGCTTTCGCGCCAACGCATGATGCTCATTACGCGCACCGTTGTTTATACCGGTTATACCGGGCTTGTGCTGATTGTGGTTAAGGAGTTTAACTACGACCTGACGGCCTTGTTTGGAGCGGCTGGAGTAGTGGGTATCGTCATAGGTGTGGCCTCACAAACAAGTATTGGTAACATCATCAGCGGATTGTTTCTTGTTGGCGAAAAATCATTTGAGATTGGCGATGTGGTGAAGATTGGCGATAAAACCGGAACTGTTTATTCCATCGATCTGCTTTCCATCAAAATAAAAACCTTCGATAATCTGCTGATTCGGATTCCCAATCAGTCGGTCATTTCTTCCGAATTAACTAATGTGACCCGTTTCCCAATCCGCCGTCTCGATTTCCTGATTGGAGTGGCTTACAAGGAAGATCTTCGGAAAGTAAAAGCAGTGCTTGAATCTGTTGCCAGAAACAATCCGCTTTGTTTGGAAGAACCCGAACCTTATATTCTTTTCCAGACTTTTGGCGACAGCAGCATCAATATTACGTTTGGCGTTTGGTTCGAGAAAGCCAATTATTCGGCAGTTAAAAACTCCGTGTTCATCGAGATAAAAGAAGCATTCGATCGCGAAGGCATTGAAATTCCGTTCCCGCACGTCAGCATTTATGCCGGAGAAGCCAGCAAGCCAATTACAGTGAAGCTTCAGGATACGAATTAGAATTATTTCTTCTTTTGGGCCTGAATCTGATAGTCGATAGGTAACCGGTTTTGTTTTGTCTGAAGATAAGTCAGCAAACATTCGGCGCCCGAAACAGTTGTCATGCAATTTGTTTCCGAAGTATTGAATGGTTTTCCCCACGAGAAACTCACGGCATATTGGTTTTCCTGATCCTTCTTTTCTTCAATCTGTTTCCATATAGCCGATGCACAACTTGAAATGAACGATTTCAATTGGTTTTTGGCCATCGCAGGGCAATCAGAGAAAATATAAAAGGGTACAAAGTGCATGAAAATGCCATTGAATGCATGTGCATTATTATTTCTGAAATCGGCTGATGGGGAATAAAGAGCGCCGTTATCGCTCATGTGGTTTACCACAAAATCAACTACTTTCGGGCTTATTTGGTCAATATATGGGTGTTTCGCCGCAGCTTTTTGTCGGGCCAAACCAAGTGCGCCCAAAACAATCCCGTTGTTGTATGCATAATTGCCCTTGTTGCTTTGTTTGCCTTTCAGCTGATAATTGTCGAAAATCAGCCCTGTTGTTTGGTCAATCAGTAAATCGTTTTGCAGGTTGAGCCATGTTGAGGCAAATTCAAGGGGCGACTTTCCGTTAACTTCTTTTTCTGGCATCCGGAAAGCCAGAATGATGGATTGGCCCAGCGTGCAGGTGTTGTACGAGCTGCACTGGCGGTTCCAGAAAACACCGCGCTGCCCTCTGTTTGCTGGAGCGTCGTAATAACCAAAATACGGATCGGGAGCTACTTTGGGCGTAGTCGTCAGTCCATAGTTAAAAATATCCTGATAGGAATAATTCATGGTAAAACTTTTCCCGTCCTCATTTTTATATTCATGTGTGGCCGGTCTTATTCCGTGCTGATTTAATTCCAGAACGGCATTGGCTCCCCAACACTGATCGTCGCTCAGGTTATATTCTACGTAAAGCGCATCGTTGGCCCATTCCAGATATTTGGCATCGCCCAGCACTTCATAAGCATGAACGAACATCATACTTACAACCGCTTTCTGCCAATCCAGAATTTTGGTGTTCCCAAACGAGGTGTAATCGTCGCGGTAGTGGTCGTGTATATAGTCGACCATTTTTTGCACCTCTTTGGCTGGTATTTCGGTGGACTGTGCTTTGGCTTTAACGACAGTGGCGGATAAAACACCCAGTAAAATCAAGGAAAGTATGATTCGCTTCATGGCTTTTCGGTAAATTTATTTTGAAGTGCAAAAATATCATAAGAATTACTAAAAAGAAGTCGAATATGGACATATGTGTGGCGATTATTACATATCCGGCACATTTTTTATTTCTACTTTGCGCCGTTTTTAAACCTAATCTTAATTGAAAATGAGAAAAACGATATTCTTAAGTCTGGTCGTGATGATTGCTCTCATGGCACAGGCTTTTCGCAGTGGCTCGGGTTTTACGGCAAAAAAACAAGTTGTGGAACAAACTTCAATGATTGAAACAACTGTAGCAAGCACAACCGACACTGTTGTTACCGGAGCTCCGGTTCCTCCTGAAATTGAAAATCCGGAGTTGTTGGGCATTAATAAAGAACCCTGGCACGCCACCTTGATGGTTTATGGCAATCAGGCCGAAGCCCTGAAAGCTATTCGCCATGCCTCTTCATTCTGCAAAAGTTTGAACGGCATGTGGAAATTCAACTGGGTAGCCTGGCCACAGGAACGTCCTGTTGATTTTTACAAACCTTCGTTTGATGTTTCGGGTTGGAAAGAGATTTCAGTTCCTTCAAACTGGCAGGTATTGGGCTACGGAACCCCTTATTATAAGAATATGGGATACATCTTCAAAAAAGATTTTCCTCATGTGATGAGCGAACCTCCCAAAACTTACACTGCTTATAAAGAACGTAACCCTGTTGGAAGTTACCGCCGCGAATTCGATATTCCGCAAAACTGGAATGGTCGTCGCATTTTCCTGACATTCGATGGTGTTGATGCCGGTTTCTTCCTTTGGGTGAACGGCGAAAAAGTGGGTTACAGCATCAATAGCCGTAATGCCGCTGAATTCGATATTACCAAATATGTGAAACCAGGCAAAAATATGGTAGCTGCCGAAGTTTACCGTTTTACTGCCGGAAGTTTCCTTGAAGATCAGGACATGTGGCGTTTGAGCGGGATTTTCCGTAACGTAACGGTTTGGAGTACTCCGGAAACTCACGTTCGCGACTATTTTGTAAAAACAGATTTGGATTCGGAATACAAAAACGCTACAGTTGAAGTTAACACCAAAGTTAAAAACTATGGCACGTCAAGAAGTGTTGCACAAAAATTAGTTGCAACGCTCTTCGATGGAACTCAGGAAGTGAAAGGTGCAAAAGCCGAAGTCGCTGTTCCAGCATTGAATCCGGGTGAAGAACAAGCGTTAACTTTGAAATTTCCGGTAACTAACCCTGCCAAATGGACTGCTGAAACACCGAAATTATACACTACCGTTCTAACCTTGAACGAAGGCACAAAAACCAATGAAATTTTGTCGTCGAAAACAGGTTTCCGCAAAGTGGAAATCAAAGGCCGGGTAATGATGGTAAACGGAACACCGATCAAACTGAAAGGGGTTAACCGCCACGAGCATTGGCCCGAAGTTGGTCATGCCATCACCGAGGCTCAGATGATCCGCGATTTGGAAGTGATTAAACAAGGAAATTGCAACCACGTGCGCACTTGTCACTATTCTGACGATCCACGCTGGTATGAGTTGTGCGACGAATGGGGAATATGGCTCGTTGCGGAAGCCAATGTGGAATGCCACGGTTACGACCATAAATTTGATGAAGAACCAACAATGAAAGCTCAGATCATCGACCGCAACGTGGCCAATGTTGAGAATTTCAAGAACCACCCTTCAGTTATTATCTGGTCGTTGGGTAACGAAAACGGAGGCGTTGGTACCAACTTCGTTGAAGCCATGAATACCATAAAAGCTATCGATCCTGCACGCCCGGTACATTACGAACGTTTTGGTATTGGCGCAAAAAATCCATCTGATTTTGATGGTAAAATGTACGGAAGACCTGAAGATTTTGCCAAAATTGCTGAAAACAAAGAGTTTACCAAGCCATTCTATATTTGCGAGTTTGCTCATGCCATGTTCAATTCGATGGGATCGCTGGTAGAATATTCTGAAATGTTTGATAAATATCCTGAAATTCTGGGTGGAGCCATCTGGGAATATCAGGATCAGGGATTGTACAACAACCGTGACCCGAAACGCCCAATTATTGCTTATGGTGGCGGGTTTGGCGAATTCCCGAACGACAAATATTTTATCCACAAAGGAACTGTGTTCTCTGATCGTTCGCCAAAACCACACTATCCTGAAATGAAAAAAGCATTCCAGTGGATTCACATTTTAGTTGAGGATGCTGCAACAGCAACCATTAAAGTTAAAAACCTGTACCAGTTTATCAGCCTGAATGGCTTTACCGGTTCATGGAGCCTTACTGAAAATGGTAAAGAAATTTCGACCGGAAAACTGAATGTGGCCGATTTGAAACCAGGAGCTGAAAAGGTAATCAGCTTGCCGGTAAAAGTAGCCAGCCCGAAAGCCGGAGCCGAATATTTTGTGCGTGTTTCTTTCATTCAAAACAACAACGAATTGTGGGCGAAGAAAGGTTTTGAAGTGGCAACTCACCAATTCCAGTTCCCTGTAAAAGTGGCTGAAATACCTGTTGCCGAAGCAAAAACTCCGGTTACTTTAGCTCAGAACGAAAAGGAAGTTACAGTGAAAGGAAACGGTTTCGCAGTGGTATTCGATAAAGCTTCCGGAACTTTCAGCAGCCTGAAAAAAGGAAATCAGGAAATGCTTACTGCACAAGGCGGACCAAAATTGCATTTGTGGCGTGCTCCTCACCGCAACGACGATATGTGGGCCGACCGCGAGTGGACCAAATACGGCGTGAAAGAACTGAAATGGACGGTTGACGGCGTAACTGCAAGTCAGTTGGATGCCAACAATGCACAGATTTCAGTAAAAATGAAAGGTGAAGGAAAAGAAGGTTTTTCAGTAACTTTTGAAGCCACCTATAAAGTGACCGGAAACGGCGAAATCATAGCCAGCAATAAAGTAGATTCGAGCAATCCGAAACTGGTGGTTGGTCGCCTGGGCGTTCGCCTGATGCTCAACAAACAGATGGATCAGATTTCGTACTTCGGACGTGGCCCGATGGAAAACTACAGCGACCGCAAAGGCGGATTCGATGTGGGCATGTACAACAGCACTATTGCTCAGCAAATGACTCCATACGAAAAGCCAATGGACTGTGGAAACCACGAAGATGTTCGTTGGGCTGAAATCTCGCAAAAAGGCGTTGCTGCGCTTAAAATTACCAGCGACAAGGATTTGATGCAGTTTACCGCTATTCCATACACCGACGAGGAAATGGAAAAAGTTGAATATCGCATCGATTTACCTCAGAGTTCAGCTACCGTATTGTGCATTAGTCACAAAACACTAGGTGTTGGGTCAGCAGGTTGCGGACCTCGCCCATTGCCCGAATACCAGGTGTCTGCCGAGCCAACAACGTTCTCATACACACTTAAACTTCAGTAACGACAACTAACTAACCTTTGATTATATCAATTTGGAATGCCTGCCTGTAATGGGTGGGCATTTTTTTTGAATTTTCGTACAAAGGGAAAAGAAGAAATAACTACGTTTGTTTAGTAGTGATTTGAGCGATAAAATGCCATCACTATAACAGGAGGAATCGGGTATGATTAAACGAAACAGCGAGCAAACTATTGTGAAAGGCGATAAACGAATTGTGAGGGGTTGGGTTATGTACGACTGGGCCAACTCGGTGTATCAGTTAACCATTGCTTCGGCTATTTTTCCTATTTATTACAACACGGTTACCCGAAATGGAAACGATTTTTCGATCTCATTTTTTGGCGCGAAAGTAATTAATACAGTTTTATACTCGTGGGCAATTGCGGTTGCCTATTTGCTTGTTGCCATTTTTTCTCCGCTTTTTTCATCAATGGCCGACTACAGCGGTCGCCGCAAAGGTTTCATGCGGGCTTTCACGCTGATTGGCGCCATTGCCTGCGGGGTTTTGTTCTTCTTCGATAAAAACCACATTGAGTTGGGTATCATAGCTTTCACCTTGGGCACAATTGGCTATGGCGGAAGCATTGTTTTCTACAATTCATTCTTGCCGGTAATTGCCGAGCCTGAAGATCAGGACCGCATCAGTGCCAGGGGATATTCCATGGGATACCTGGGAGGTGTCATTTTGTTGCTTTTCAACCTCCTGATGATTATGAAGCCAACCTTGTTTGGTATTCCTGCAGATAGTTCTTTGCCGGCCCGTATTTCTTTTCTGACAGTTTTTATCTGGTGGATAGGTTTTTCGCAAATCACGTTCAGCAGGCTGCCAAAATATACTTTCCGGAAAAGAATGACCCGCGAATCGGTATGGACCAACGGCTACAAGGAATTACAAACGGTATTTAATCAAATCCGGAAATCGTATAAACTGAGTATGTACCTCACCAGCTTTTTCTTCCTGATGATGGGCTTGTTAACCACCATGTTTATGGCGGTGACCTATGGCGAAAAAGAAATCGGGTTAAAAGAAGATGTACTAATTCCAACCATTTTAGTTGTGCAATTGGTTGGAATGCTTGGTGCCTGGATGTTTGCCCGTTTTTCTGAAAAAATAGGAAACCTGCGCGCGTTGATGATGACTGTTATTCTCTGGGCATTAATTTGTGTAGGTGTGTTCCTGGCTTCGGATGCTGTTGGGTTTTTAACTGCTGCATTTTTTATCGGGTTGGTGATGGGTGGTTCGCAGTCGCTGGCACGGAGTACCTATTCCAAAATGTTGCCTGACGATACAACAGATCATACTTCGTTTTTCAGTTTCTACGATGTGATGGAAAAGCTGGCCACCGTTGCCGGAACCTTCAGCTTTGGAGCCATCGAAGCCATTACCGGCAGCATGCGTTATTCGGTGCTGGCTATTGCTGTATTTTTCATCATTAGCTTGCTCTTCCAGGTTGCACTGTATTGGAAAACGCGGACGGAGCCAGTGCCTAAGAAAAGCAAACTAATTTATTCAGTAGAAGAAGTAAAGGAATCCTAACCCGGAATGAATCTGCGAGTAAGAACGGTAGCGTTTACCGTTTCCCGATACAAAAGATATGTTTGGCTCCCCGAAGGTAAATTTTCCCGTTGCTGATGGCAGGCGAGGCAAACATTGTTTCGCCGATACTGTTTTTTGCAACGCTTTCGTATGTTGGCCCTGGTTTAATAACCGTGATGATTCCATTGTCATTTGGCATGTAAACCAGTCCATTGGCAAGTACTGACGATGCATATTGCTTGCCCAGATTTTCTTTCCATAGAATTTTACCGGTAGCTACCTCCATGCAATGTACTGTACCATTGGTCATAGTGGTAAAGAGATAATCGCCGGCGACAATCGGTGAGGGAACGTAAAAAGCGCCCTCGGTTGAACGCCACACAATATGACTGTTCGAAACATCACCTTTCCCATCAGGTTTTATGGCCAGCAAATGTCGTTGTGGCCAACTGCTGCTGATAAGTACAAACCCTGTTTTTTCGCTGTAAACCGGACTCGAACTAAAATCTTCGGAAGGACCGTTTATAAACCAGTAAAGTGATCCATCGTTGGGATTGTATGACGCTACTTGCTGGTTGCCGCAAAAAATCATTTGTGTTTTTCCTGCGATTTCCCTGAATATAGGTGTACTGTAACTAAGTGCTGGCTTTTCATGTTTTACTTTCCAGATTGTTTGACCATCTGATTTACTCAAAGCCGCAATGAAATTTTCACTTTTGCTGTCGCAGTTAATAATTACCTTGTCGTTGTAAAGTGCAGGAGAGCAGCTGTACCCGTGAGGGCTGGAAAACTTTCCGGGCCGTTTGATCCAAATCTGTTTTCCGGTAAAGTCGTAGGCTGCAACAACCGCATCGTCGCCATCAAGCAAAGAGATATAAACGTATTTCCCATCCGTTGCAGGCGTTCCCGAGGCATAGCTGTTATCCGCATGTTTATTTTCAAAAGGAGTTTTTAGCACGGTTTCTTTCCACAGCAGCTTACCAGTTTTGCAATCGTAGCAAAGGAGTAGTTTTTCCATTGTTTCAGGTTGTGCCGAAATCAGGAAAAGCCGATCTTCCCACACCGCGGGCGAACCATGCCCAACCCCCGGAACTTCAACTTTCCACAAAACATTCGTTACTGAATCCCATTTCGTGGGAATGTTAGTTTCGGAGCTGGTTCCATCTCCGTTCGGACCCCGCCAGTTGGGCCAGTTTTCGGCATGTGCAACCGAGGAAGATATAAAAAGGAGTATAATACCAAGGGTTTTTAACAATGGAGTATTCATAGTTGGATTAGGTTAAGCTTTGATGTATTATGGTTTTCAATTTCTAAAAATAGGAATATTATTCAGGCTGGCAAAAATTACGTTTAGCATTACATGAATATATCCTACAGATACAAGCTTCGTTTTTTCGCTTAACTTTATCGTCCGAAACCAAAAACCAACTTACCCGAATGAAACGTCGTGATTTTATCCGGACCACTGCTGCCGGAACAGCTTTTATTGCCACATCAGGCTTGTGGACTGCAGGAAAAGCCAGTGCTGCCAGTCTTCAAAATATCAAATACTGTTTTCAATCCGAACGCGAAATACCTGTTGCCTATAAAGTTGATGTCGTTGTTGTCGGCGGATCTGCGGCTGGTGTGGCTGCTGCTGTAACAGCCGCCCAAAAGGGGGCTTCGGTTTTTCTTGCTGCTCAGGAACCTTATCTGGGAGAAGATTTGTGCGGAACCTATCGCTTTTTCGATGGAGCAACCAACTCTGAGTTAGGAAAAAAGTTGTTTGGCAACGGACAGCCCACGCCTATGACCATAAAACGCACGCTGGATGAGGAACTAATCAGCAACAAGGTTGGCTTTCTGTATTCGACCTATGTGACTGATCTGATTTACGATGAAAACCATAAAATTGCGGGAGTTGTCATTTCCAATCGCTCAGGCCGTCAGGTTGTGTTGGCAAAAACGATAATTGATGCGACTCCGCGGGCGATGGTTACCCGAATGACTTCAGCCAAATTTGAAACTTATCCGGCCGGCAAACAGAAATTCGGTTACGTGGTCGTGGGTAACGACCCGAAACAGGCTTCCGGATTGACGCTGACTGATGATTCTCAAAAAATAAAGATCAAAGACAAAACATATACGGTTTACCAGTATCAGGTCGAAGTTGATATGCCCGATGCTTCGATGGTATCGTTTGCTCGTGCTGAGCAGATTGCCCGCGATCTGACCTGGGACCCGAACCAGATGGAAGCATCTGATTTGCTGTTCCAGCTTGCTCCAGATCCGGTGATTGGCCAAAAAAGCGAAAATGACGAATCGGTCGATGTGGAACAAGTCAGCCTGAAAGCATTTCAGCCTAAAAAAGTGGAGCGTTTGTTTGTGTTGAGCAGTTGTGCCGACATTTCGCGCAAAGCAGCTGAGCAACTGATGAAGGCCGGAGCTTTGATTCGCATTGGAGAACGCATTGGCGAAGAGGCCGCTCAACAGGCTGTTTTGGTTCGCGATGCAGCGAGTCTAATTATTCTTGGGAAAGTAATTCAGGAGCCTAAAACCGGAGATGTGGGCGAACTGCTCGATGGTTTACGGCCAACTTTAAATATTGGTGTGGTAAAAGCTGACTCAACCCATTTACCTGTATTTGGAACTTACGATGTGGTAGTGATGGGTGGCGGAACTGCCGGAGCTCCGGCAGGGCTTGGTGCTTCGCGCAGCGGTGCCAAAACCCTGGTGATTGAATACCTGCATGGTATGGGCGGCGTGGGTACGTTAGGAATGATTGGCCGCTATTATTACGGTTACCGTCATGGTTTTACCAACGAAGTGGATGCCGGAGTGCGTGCGCTGGGTGGTGAGAACCCGCGCCAGAAGCAACGTCTGGACGAGTGGGTGTTCGACTGGAAAACTGAATGGTTCCGGAGAGAAATCCGCAAGGCGGGCGGCGAAATCTGGTTTGGCGTGATTGGAATTGGCGCTTATGTGGAGGACAAGCAGGTAAAGGGTGTGGTGGTTTCAACTCCTTACGGACGTGGAGTTGTTCTGGCCAATACGGTCATCGACTCGACGGGAAGCGCCGACATTGCCATTGCTGCAGGCGCCGGATATTCGTACACCGATGGCACCAGTGTAGCCGTTCAGGGCGCTGGCATGCCACCGAAGAATCCGGATGATTTTTATAACAATACTGACTGGACTTTCACCGATGATTCGGATATGATTGATGTATGGGCAACGTTTGTGGTTGGGAAGGAGAAATTCAAAGATCAGTTCGATTTGGGCAAACTACCGCAGACCCGCGAACGACGCCGGATGAATGGTGATTTTACCATCTCGGTTCTCGATGTGTACAACGGTCGAACTTATCCCGACACGATTTCGATTCACAAAAGCTCGTTCGACACGCACGGTTTTACCATCGATCCTTTCTTTGCATTGAAGCCGCCAGCGCACAGTGGGGTAGAAGTGTTGGCCAATGTGCCTTTCCGTGCGCTGTTGCCTAAAGGGTTGGAAGGAATTGTGGTTACCGGCCTGGGGGCTTCGGCACATCGCGATGCCATGCCGGTAATCCGCATGCAGCCTTGTTTGCAAAACCAAGGCTATGCCGTTGGAATGGGTGCCGCAATGGCTGCTGCCAATAACCAGCGAATCCGGTACATCGATATCAAGAAACTTCAGAAAGAATTGGTTAAAATTGAAAGCATGGAGCCTCGGGTTCTGACTGATCAGGATAACTATCCTCCGAAATATGAGGATGTGCAAAAGGCCGCAAAAACGCTTACGCATGAACTCGACGGGCTTGAAATTGTGCTTTGGGACACCGAAAAAGGAATACCTGCACTGACAGATCAGCTAAATCTGGCCACAACTTTCGACGAAAAACTGGTTTATGCCCGGATTCTGGGAATGCTCGACAACAATGCCGGATGGGAAGTGCTTCAAAAAGCGGTTGACTCGTACGAAAAATGGGACAAAGGCTGGAATTATACCGGAATGGGTCAGTTTGGGATGAGCATGAGTTATCTCGATTGCCTGGTTATTGCCTTGGGAAAATCGCGAAAGCAGGAGGTGGTTCCTTCTATTATTCGTTTGGCCAAAATGCTTACTCCTGATAGCGAATTCTCGCATTTTAGGGCTATAGCTGTGGCTTTCGAAACTTTGGCAAGCGAAGTTCCGGCTAAAACACTGTTCGAATTGCTCCAAATGAAAGGTGTTACCGGACATGCCATGACGACTATTCAAAAAGCCATTCAGGACACACCGGCGAGTGGAACCGATACCAGCACTCGTAACAATGCCCTGCGCGAAATTATTCTGGGACGTGCACTTTTCCGCTGTGGCGATTATAATGGGCTGGGCAACCAAATACTGAACGACTATTCCCGGGATTTACGCGGCCATTTCTATCGGCATGCCACTGGTGTGTTGAAAATGGGAGCTTCTCCAAAGGAAAAGAAGCTTGAATTATAACATTTTGTATATTGGCATACCCAAAAATTAAACTGAATATGGAACGGCCTTTAACTGTTGAAAAAATTAGTATCGGCGAAATAACACGGTACAATCCCAATTCAATTGCTGTGTTTCAGAAATATGGCATCGATTTTTACTGCAAGGGCAAACATTTGCTTAGTGAGGCTTGTGCTGCCTGTGGTTGCGACGAATCGGCCGTATTAGAAGAACTGGCGGCTGTATCATCTGAAATTAATGACAATCATAATTTCAACGATTGGTCGATCGATGCATTAATCGAATACATCATTGCCAATCATCATCAATATGTGAATAAAACGGTTCCCGAGATATTAGGTTTATTTAGGGCGGTTTTAGCCAATCCATCTGTTCAAAGTGCTGAATTAACTAGAGTCAGCGGGTTGTTCCGCCTCATGGGAAACGATATGAAACAACACATGCAAAAAGAAGAACTGGCTCTGTTCCCTTTTATGAAAAACCTTGAGACCATTAAAGTTGATGGAGTTAATGAACCCAGTACCAATTCAGCTTCAATACAATCATTAATTAAGGTTGTGGAAATGGAGCACGATACTTCCGGAATTATACTGAAGCAAATTGGCAGCCTGTTTGATAGGATTGCATCGGCCAATCGTTTAAGTACCGACTTATCTTTATTAATGATTAAAATGAAAGAATTTGAGTCGGATTTAATTATGCATATTCACGTTGAAAATAACGTTCTCCACCCCAAAGCCATTGAGCTGGAGCAATCGCTGATGAATTAATTCAAATCTAACGGTACACTTTGTGCCCGATCAGTTTCAGACTTCCTTCCTTTTCGAGGGTTTTTACCGAGCGAATAACAGTCTCCACGCGTAATCCGGTGAGATCGGCTATTTGCTGTCGGGTTAAACTCACTTCATATTTTTCGTTGGCCGGAATGCCTTTTTCCTTTTTCATATAGTCAATCAGGCTTAGGATGCGGTGATCGGGATTATGCCCCGATATTTCTTTCAAAATCATTGATTTGTATAGCAGCCGGGTAGCCAGCATCCGTGTAAACGCAAAATGAATATCCGGATTTTCTTTCAGAAGTTTGATGAATTTGGCTTTCGATAACTTGTACAAGCAACTGTTTTCTTCGGCAACTGTGCAGGCAGGGTAGGTGGTATCGTCGAACAGTGGTGGCTCACCAAAGCTTTCACCTGCCTCGAACATGCCCTGGGTAAAAAGCTTTCCTTCCGAATTCAGGTTAAACATTTTTATTTTTCCGCTTTTCACCTGGAAATAATTGGCTGCGCGTTCCTTTTCGTGAAAGAGATGCTGTCCTTTTTCAAGATTAATTTCAGTCGCCCCGTATTGCTGAAGTAATCGTTCATCAATCATTTTCAATATTTTTTGGATATGTTATTGCTACAAAAGCACGAAATCTCAAAATTTCACGACTTATTGTCTTAGTTCTCCTTTACGTCTTCGTGGTACCTCTTTGCAAAACAAATTTACCTTAAAAGAATAAAATAAGAGTTTTTTATCTTTAATTTTAGAATGTATTTTGGCGGATTTACTGTATTTTTCATTGTAAATGTCAATTGTTCAGTTCTTTAAATGATTTTTTAGCTTATGATCCTACTCATAAAAGTACACAATTTGGCCAATCTATCTTTACATCCAGAGATTAAAATAATCACAAAACCAAATTATAAATCTTAAAACAACGTATTATGAACATTCGGAAACTATGGTTTGGATTTATCGCGGTGATGGCCGTAAGTTTTGGAGTACTGGGGTACTTCGGGATCGAAATTTACAACCAGGCGCCGCCGATTCCTGAAAAAGTAGTAACTGCTGATGGAACAGTGCTATTTACTGGCGATGACATTCGCGATGGACAAAACATCTGGCAATCGATTGGTGGCCAGGAATTGGGTAGTGTCTGGGGACACGGGGCATACCAGGCACCCGATTGGACTGCCGACTGGCTCCATAAAGAAGCCATTGCTATGCTGGATGCCTTGTCGATGGAGAAATTCCAGAAAAAATTCAACGAAATTGACCCTGCCGATCAGGCTTTCCTGCGAATCAAACTTCAGGAAGAAATCAGGAAAAATACCTATGATGCGGGTTCTAAGGCTATTTCGGTAAGCACTTTGCGTGCAAATGCAATTAAAACTACAGCTACTTTTTACTCCGGATTGTTTACCAACGACCCGGCCATGGCCCAAATGCGCCACGATTATTCGATTCCTGAAAACTCAGTCAAAACTAAGGAACGGATGGATAAAATGACCGCGTTTTTCTTTTGGGCATCATGGGCTTGTGTTACTGAACGCCCCGGAAGTGATCTGACTTACACCCATAACTGGCCGCACGAAGAACTGGTTGGCAACGTGGCTACCGGCGATTTGCACATCTGGACCGGTTTCAGCGTAATTATTCTCTTGTTGGGCGTGGCTTTGCTGGCTTACCAGTATGCCCGTACCCGCGACAAAGAAGAGCATGTGCCCATGCCTTCGGAAAATCCGCTGTATAATTTGACTTCGACTCCTTCGATGAAGGCTACCCTGAAATATTTTGTGATTGTAACTGCCCTGATTTTGGTTCAGGTGATCATGGGAATTGTGACTGCCCACTTTGGTGTTGAAGGAAATGCTTTCTACGGGCTCGATCTGGGCTCCATTCTGCCTTATTCTATTTCGCGTACGTGGCACGTGCAATTGGCTATTTTCTGGATTGCTACTTCATGGTTGGCAACCGGTTTATACATTGCTCCGGCGGTTTCGGGTTACGAACCCAAGTATCAGCGTTTAGGCGTGAATGTGCTGTTTGGCGCTCTTTTAGTCATTGTGGTTGGTTCGCTGGCCGGTCAGTGGATGGGCGTGATGCAAAAACTGGGGATGGCTGAAAACTTCTGGTTTGGTCACCAGGGTTACGAATATGTCGATCTGGGCCGCTTCTGGCAGATTTTCCTTTTTGCCGGTTTGTTTATCTGGCTGACTTTGATGGTTCGCCCGTTAATTCCAATCCTGAAAGCGCCTTCAGAAAGCCGTAACCTCATCATTCTGTTTGTGGTTGCATCGGCTGCTATCGGCTCGTTTTACGGTGCCGGACTGATGTGGGGACAACATACCAACCTGGCCATTGCCGAATACTGGCGCTGGTGGGTAGTTCACCTTTGGGTCGAAGGTTTCTTCGAAGTGTTTGCCGCTGTTGTTTCGGCCTTTATCTTCGTAAAACTTGGGCTGCTGCGCATCAAATCGGCTACAACGGCTGTGCTGTTCTCAACCATTATCTTCCTCGGTGGCGGTATTATTGGAACGTTCCATCACCTGTATTTCACCGGAACACCAACAGCCGTGCTGGCTTTGGGCGCCACATTCAGCGCATTGGAAGTTGTTCCGCTTGTGCTGATGGGCTTCGAAGTATGGCACAACTACGGATTGAGCCGCCACAACAACTGGCTGTTAAATTATAAATGGCCGATCTACGGACTGATTTCCGTTGCATTCTGGAACCTTGTCGGAGCAGGTATCTTCGGATTCCTGATTAATCCTCCAACCGCACTGTATTACATGCAGGGTTTGAATACGACTCCGGTTCACGGACACACCGCATTGTTTGGCGTGTACGGAATGCTGGGAATCTCACTGATGCTTTTTGTTCTCCGGAACATGTGGGTGAAAAGTCAGTGGAACGAAAAGCCGCTGAGCATTGCCTTCTGGTCAATTAACATCGGTTTGTTGCTGATGGTACTGATCAGTGTGCTACCGGTTGGCTTATTGCAGACAGTCGCCAGCGTTCAGCATGGCATGTGGTACGCCCGCTCGGCCGAATTCCTGCATCAGCCGTTTATGCAAACGCTACGCTGGTTGCGCGTAATTGGCGATACAATTTTTGCCGTTGGTGTGGTTGCACTGGTGTATTTCGTTGCCGGACTGGTTTTTGGCTGGTCGGTGAAAAAAGAGAATGCATAATTAATGGAATTTGAGATATATGATTTGCCCCCTAAATCCCCTAAACGGGGGACTTGGGGCCGCAAATAATCACATCAATAATATACAAATAACTCACTGTCCAAACTCCTTTCCCTTTGAGGGGAAGGGATGGGGAGGGGTAAAAAAGTAAGTGTAGTAAAAAAATAAACAATTAGAAAAAATGGAAAACCTAAGAAATAAAACAGTAGGGGAAATTGTGAAGTTGGATTTTAGAGCAGCCGATGTATTCAGCAGTTATGGCATTGATTTTTGCTGTGGCGGAAAGATTTCGGTAGCCGACGCTTGTGCCGCAAACGGTACCGACGAATCGAAAGTAATTGGCGAACTCGAATCGCTTCAATATAAAGCTGGTGCTGCTGCACACGATTTCGACAGCTGGAAGCTCGACTTCCTGTCCGATTACATCATCAATACACATCACCAGTACGTTAAAAGAGCTATTCCGCAGATTTTGCCATTGGCCCAAAAGGTAGCTGATGTGCATGGCGATAATCATCCTGAAGTAGTGAAAATTAACGATCTGTTTCAGGATTTGGCCGAAGAGTTGACTTCGCATCTGAATAAGGAGGAAATGATTTTATTCCCATACATTAAAAAACTGGTGGCTGCCGAGGCTGCAGGTGGTTGCGACGATGGCGCCTGTTTTGGCACCATTGCATCGCCCATTTCGGTGATGGAAGCCGAGCATGAAAATGCCGGAGTCATTCTGAAACAAATGGAACTTTTAAGTGCAGGTTACACTGCTCCGGAAGATGCCTGCAACACGTTCCGCGTTCTGTATGGCAAGCTGAAAGAGTTTGAAGATGATTTGCATATACACATTCACCTCGAAAACAACATCCTGTTCCCGAAATCCATCGAACTGGAGCAGGCGTTGCTGGTTGGATAATCCACCTCGGGGGGAGTTTCCGAATGAATCCTGGACTCGTTTTTACGCGTTCAGGATTTTTTTTGCTGGCAGAATTCCCTCAAATTGAGGATTTTCCCTCGAAATGAAGCAATACTGGTGTTTTGAGAGAAAATGTGGGCTGATTTTTTGCAAAGGTTGGCGCTATTAAAAGTCTGACTCGTATAAATGTTGATTATCAATAATGATTGGGAAAAGAGGTGTATATTTGGGGATAGTAACAGGTTTGTAAGCATTTTAAACATGACGAAACGGAGACTAAGTTTATTATTTATAATATTCTATTTTGGAATAAGCTATGTTTTGGGGCAACAATCAATATCTACCATTCCAGAGGGGATATATCGGACAAAAGAAGACTTTATTCGAAAAATACCATCAGAAATTCTTCAGTTGACGATTGACAAAATTCGATTAGTCAATGATTCGGACTCTCTGGCACACCGGTGTTTCTTTAAGGAAAAAAATACCAATAAACGTGTGAAAAATGTATTTGCGATTTTTCACAATCAACACCTTTATTTTAGTAATTGGGCAATCATCGAAAATAAAGACAAGAATGACAAATCAGTATCTCCAGTTGAATCGATGAATTCCTTTGTTCGTGTTCAATTTGGTGGAGACAATTTTCTATACGCTGAAGGTGCTTTCGTTAATCCTTGGCAAACGGGATTTAGTGCGGGAGTCGCCGGAGGTGTTGGTGGTATTATTGGAAGCGAATTAGGAAAAGCCATCGACAAATCATATCCAATAACGACGTTTGGAGGGACCGGTGTTGTTTGGGATATAAAAAAAGAAGAATTTAATATCTTTCGTAACTGTCAAGACTTCAATGAATTTATTGAAAACTATTCTGTTGAGAAAATTGATTGTGGAAAACAAATATTTGAACTTAAGCAAATCAGAGAGATTGTGGATATAATTAAGTAAAAGAATAATTGACAGTCAAAGTTTTTGCTAATATCAGAGACTAATCTTCGCGATTAAAGGTTTTCTGAGTGTATTAAATAGAACATAAATAACTATCAAGGAAATGGAAGAACAAAAAAATGAAGCGGCAAATACGTTTTTGACTGGCGACACAACCCCTAAGGTGACCGGAATTGGCGGCATTTTCTTTTTTTCAGACAATCCGCAGGAAACAAGAGACTGGTATGCCAAAAACTTAGGACTTGAAATTAACGACTGGGGTTCCTGTAGTTTTGAATTTAGAGATTTAAACAAACCGGAGGGAATTGGGTCGCTCCAATGGTGTCCGTTTGAAAAAGGAAGTGACTATTTTGCACCTTCAAAAAGGGAATTCATGATTAACTACCGGGTTCAGAATATTGAAGGGCTGGTAACCAAACTACAAGAAAACGGAGTAATCATCCTCGATGAAATTGTGAGTTACGATTATGGAAAATTCCTACATATTATGGACGCTCAAGGCAACAAAATAGAATTGTGGGAGCCCTATTAACGGCGCTTAAGAACTAACCAAACATGCCCAAATTCCTCAAATTATCCTTCTTTCTGAGCCTTTTTCTCTGCCTTTCCGGCTGTAATGAATCGCCGGTTGTCGAGTTTTATTCGTATCACGAACTGATGGAATACGAGTTTTTCAGTCATGGCTGGTTCCCCGAAATACTAAAAGAAGATGCCTTTGCCATTAAGGAAACCTACGATGTAACCAGTCGCCATGCATTTGGCCAATTCGAATTTAAGCAGCGTGAGCTGTACGAGGCCGATCTCAAAAACTGTCCACCTGTCACTGCAGCTTTGCTTGTGGAAAAGATCGGGAAAATTGAGCGACCATCGCTTCCCAAATGGTTTGTCTCAAAAGACAGCATTACAAAGGGTAATTATTTGCTGGTGAGGTACAGCGATTTCTACCTTGTTGCGGAAAAGAATGCGAACCGGATTTATTTTTTCCGGTAAAATCATCCAGTTCATTTCATTACATTCTCAGATAAATTCGGCCCGATTTATTATTGTGTTTTTGACACTTCTGGCCAAATTTGCCCAAAAATACGCTATACTTGTACTGCCAAATTATAGCCCTAAAATCTAATTAAATCACTATACTAATGAAACTAACATCATTAACTAAACTGCTTGTCCTGAGTTTATTCGGGATCATCCTGAGTTTCAGTCTAAATGCTCAAAACTTCGAGAAATTTTTCCCTTCAAAAGATTTAACCACTGTCGGTGTTTACTATTACCCCGAACATTGGGACTCCACTCAATGGGAGCGCGACTTTCAGAACATGGCTAAAATGGGTTTCGAATTTACCCACTTTGCCGAGTTTGCCTGGGCTCAGCTCGAACCCGAAGAAGGCAAATACGATTTTAAATGGCTCGACCGCTCGCTGCAGCTGGCAGCCAAATATAACCTGAAGGTGGTAATGTGTACTTCAACGGCAACGCCTCCGGTTTGGCTGGTGCGCAAACATCCCGAAGTGCTGGCCACCGATGAAGATGGACGCCAGATGGATCATGGCGGACGTCAGCATGCCACTTTTTCGAGCAATTATTATCGCCAGTATTCTATGAAAATGATTGCCGAACTGGCCAAGCGCTACGGAAATGACAAACGTGTGATTGGATGGCAGGTTGACAATGAACCTCGTCGTTTTCTGGATTACGGAGTGGATGCCCCGCAACGTTTCCGCGATTGGGTGAAAGAAAAATACAAAACCATCGATGCTGTAAACAAAGCCTGGGGAACCAATTTCTGGAGCGGTACTTACACCAGTTTCGACGAAATCAACATTCCGCTGCACCGCCAGTGGGGAATGAATTTGCATGCACAGCTCGACCATTACCGCTTTGCCGATTGGGAAACATCATCGTTCCTTGACGAACAAGCCCGCGAGATTAAGAAATACGCCTCGAAAGACCAATGGATTACGTCTAACTACATTCCGATGTACGATGTGGGTTACGTGGGGCAAAGCAAGGAATTCGATTTTGTTGCCTACACCCGTTACATGGTTTATGGTGGCGACAAAGGCATCGGGCCTAAAGGCTACCGTGTAGGCGAATATTCGCGTATTGCCATGGCCAACGACTTTTTCCGTCCGCTGAAAGGCATGTATGGCGTTATGGAACTGCAACCCGGGCAGGTAAACTGGGGAAGCATCAACCCGCAGCCACTGCCCGGAGCAATCCGGATGTATCTGTGGCATGTGTTTGCCGGAGGCAGTAAATTTACCTGTACCTATCGCTATCGTGCTCCGTTGTACGGGTACGAGCAGTACCACTACGGAATTGTTGGAACTGATGGCGTAACTCCAACACCGGGAGGAAAAGAATTTGCCCAGTTTATCGAGGAGATTAATTTACTCCGGAAAAATTACGATGCGAAAGCTGCACTGCCCAAAGCTTACGAACAGCGCAAAACCGGAATCCTGATTAATACCGACAATGTTCAGGGAATTAACCTGAATAAGCAGACAACCGAATGGAATACCGAAGGTCATTTCCTGAAATATTACAAAGCAGCCAAATCGTTCGGCGCTCCGGTTGATTTTGTACGTGATACAACCAATTTTGCAAACTATCCGATTTTGATTGTACCTGCTTATGAAATGATTGATCAGCAAATGATTGACAAGCTCACTAAATATGCAGAAAATGGCGGTAACCTGGTAATGAGCTGTCGTACCGGAATTATGGACCGTCAGGGCCATTTGTGGGAAGCCAAATTTTACCAACCCATGTGGCAGTTGTTTGGTGCTGAAGTTCTGTCGTACGACTTACTGATGCCGCATTCTCCCGACAAGATAAAATTCAACAATCAGGAATATACATGGACCAGCTGGGGCGATTTGCTGAAACCTTTCGCCGGAACTGAAACCTGGGCAACTTTCGAAGGCGATTTCTATGCCGGAACACCAGCCGTTATTTTCCACAAACTGGGCAAAGGAACGGTAACCTATATTGGCGTTGATTCGAAAGAAGGCGAACTGGAAAAACAAGTGTTGACCAAACTCTGCAAACAACAGGGCATTCCGGTTGAAAACTATCCGCAGGGAATCATGGTTGAATACCGCGACGGTTATGGCATTGCGATGAATTATTCGGATAAGGTTTACGAAATGAATCTTCCGGCCAATGCAAAAATCCTGATTGGTTCAAAATCGATGAAAACAGCAGATGTGCTTGTCTGGAAGTACTAAGTCAAGGCAAAAGTTTAAAGTATAAAGGCAAAAGAAAGCCCGGATTCCATATCGAGTCCGGGCTATTGTTTTATTCCTCCACTTTATATTCTTCAATTTCCTCATAAAAGTCCATCGCTTTTCGCACAGTTTCGCGTCCCGATCCTAATAGTAAACTTCTGATCATTTTATTATCGATATTTTCAATGGTCATATTTTTATACACCCAATACGACGAATATACCGAAGCTGCAGTAAACACAAGCTGGAAAATGGTATAGGCCAATGGTGAGTTCTGCGGAAACCAGTTACTGCTCAAATAGAACGTTGAAAAAAACGGGGTTTGCAGGTACATGATTCGTGTGTGCTGAATGATGGAAAGTTGCAGTTCCGATAGTTTTTGCTGGATGCTGGCGATACTTCCATCGTAATTTATCTCACTCAGCCACACCAGGTGCTTGATGTAAGTGATAACCGCGAACAGATTTATCGCAAAAATAGCCGCAACCGATACCAAAAAGTAATTCCAGGCAGGTGAGTAGCGCGAGAGGGCAAACGAGATCAGTCCGCCCAACGCAATCAGGTACAAAATTCCGAAGATCAGCAGGGTTGATTTTAGGAGTTTCAGTGAACGAAGTGTCGATTGGGCCTTCCCGTCAACAATTTCCTTCAGCAGTTTTTTGTTGATGGCCAGCGCCTGATCAATTTTGCTGTCCTGCGCTTTCCAGATGTTAATAAAATCGATGTTTTCCATTGTTTAATTGTTTTCTATGGTTGAGAATTTCTGTTTCAGCAAAAGCTTTATCCGTCCGATTTTGGTTGCTACGTTGGTTTCTGAAATACCAATTATTTCGGCTATTTCGCGGTGGTTTTTCTCTTCAAGGTAAAGCAACATCAGGGCTTTGTCGAGATCTTTCAGTTCCTGAATAAATTGCTGCAGCAGCCGTAGATTGGATTCCATTTCGTTGGATTCATCGAAATCAATCAGACTAAAAACACCTTCGGAAAGAGGCGTGGAAATGACTTTGCGACGGTTTTCTTTCCGGTAAAACGATATGGCTACATTCAGCGCCACGCGGTAAATCCAGGTGGAGTACCTGTATTGATTGTCGTAGTTATCGAACGATTTCCACAGTTGCGAAACGATCTCCTGGAAGAGGTCTCTTCGGTCCTCCGGATCTTTGCAGTACGAATTGGCAATTTTGTAAATAATGCCTTTGTTGGTTTCTATAACGGAAAGAAATATGTCTTTTTTACCGGCAGTGTTCATTCGTTTTTCATTTAGTATGCAGCATTTTCTGAATTTGAATTTGTTTGTTGACTAATTATTCGAATGACCCCCGGAAATATCACAGATTGAATGGAAAAATATGGATCGGAAAATAATTGTTGTTGGATGTCAGTTATTTCTGGAAGAACCTCAGCACAGTTTCGTTAAACAGTTCGGGGTGTTGCTGGCAAACGCCATGGTGCGAATCTGGAAAAATACAAAGCGACGCTCCCGGTATGGACTGGAAGATTTTCAGCGTATGCTCCGGTTTAATCATGTCGCGATCACCAGCCATGATCAGTACCGGGCATTTTATTTTCCCCAATTTGGAATAAGCAATATTCGGCTGATCAATCATCATCAGGTTTAAGGCTTTTTCAATTGGCGTCGATTTCGGATTAGCGACTGCCTTTTTCATTTCATCAAAATCAGCCTGCGACAAAGCAGTGGTGTCAGCAAGCGTATTGGCGCCTGATGCAGCTAGTTTCTTTACCCGGTCGGGGCAATTCAATGCCATCAGAATTCCGTCAATTCCGCCATCGCTCCAGCCCAGCACGTAGGCCGATTTAATTTGCAACTGATCGAGCAGCGCGCAGAAGTCGGAGGCCATCAGTTCATACGAAAACGTGTCGGCCGAACCTCCCGACTTTCCCTGCAAACGGCTGTCAATTGCTATTACCTGATAATATTTCTCAAAGAACGGAATCTGGTTACGGAAAGCATCGATCGATCCGCCATTGCCGTGTAGCATGATCAGTGGTTCGCCGCTTCCATAGGTTTCGTAATACAATTTGATTCCGTTTACATCAGCATAATGGCCCGCTTTGGGGTTGTCGCCGTAGTTTATTTTTTCGCCATTGATCCGTTTTTCGGGCTGAGATGGATGGTTACACGAAAAAGCAACGAAAGCAAGAATGATAAATGCTAAAATTTTTCTCATGGCAGTTTTCAGGGTTTAAACAAGCGGGCAAATCCGGGATAAGCAGTTAATGCAAGCAAATCAAAATCAATAAGTTTTTGCTGAACCAGCGGCAGCTGATCAACAATTTCGCGGGCATGGGCTTTGTCGCGGGCTTCCAGCACCAACACTGCACAATGGTCGTCGGTGAAATACAATTCGCGAATCAGTCCTTCCTGATGCAATTCCCAGGCTTTGCGTGCCTCAGCTTCCAGCCAGGGTTTGTAATCCGGATCAACTAAACCGGGTAGTTCTTTTTCAATGGCTAGTATTTTCATTTCTTGGTTCGTTTTGTGTTTTTAGCTGCGTCTTTGGCTATTTTATTGTTGAGGTTTTCCTGGGCTGCAGCTACAACCATTTCGGTAATTAATGCTTCCGGAACTGGTTTGTTGTAATCGAAATGAATGGCCGATTTGGTTTGCGAATATTGGGCAAGCTGCTCCTTAAACTGAACCAGAAACTTAGGCGGCATATAAATGGCATAATGGTTTTTCGATGGCGCATACCAGGCAACCATACCGTGATATTTAAACGACGGCATCTGGTAACTTATCGCTTCTTCTGCATCCGGAAGGGCTTTGCGGATTACTTCACGTATTTTCTCGAGTGGCAGGCGGTCGCGATCAGGTTGAGCTGCCAGGTAGTCATCAATTTCGGGGTATGGTTTTGCTTCAGTCATAAAATGCTGTTTTTGTTGCTGAAAGGTACAATTTCTGTTATTATTTTCCGGATGTTCTTTCGGCAATTTCCTTTCTCAGTATTTCGTTGATGTTCACTTTGGCGTTTTTTAGCACATAAATGCTGGTTCCTTTTTCGCGGGCGTAAGGATTTGTAATTTTGCCTATTCGCTCAATCGATTCAAAATAAGGCTTTTCTTTGTTACGCTCCGGATCGTCGTCGCTTGCCTCCTGAACCAGTATCACATTCCTGATTTCCTTATCGAGCCTGAACCAGTTGATGTAGTCGGCATTCATCGAAACGGCTGCTGTTTTTTTATTGGCCGAATAAAAGTTGATTGCTCCGGCCTGTCCATAGTTATCGCAAAGTATTAGGAGGTGATCACGATCGGGGATCAGGAATGCAACAGAATCAACTTTGTGTGCCAGTTCTTTCCAGCCTTGCATATCGGCAAAATCTTGCGGCAATTCATGGTCTTTGCCATCTTCCCAACGTAGAAGTCCAAAATCTTTGTATTGCTTTTCGTGTTGCCTGATTTCCTGCGGTGTACGATTCGGAAATGCAAGCTGCAACAAAGGAAGAAACATAAACAGCGGAATAAGTACAGCTATCGGTCGAAGGTATTTTACCCGTTTCCCATCCAGAAGTTTTTCGAGGTAAACCGATCCGAAAGCCAGCAAAACAGGGTAGAGGCCAAGTGCGTAATATCCTTTTGCCTTGAGGTATGTAAATACCATCATGGTAAACAGGAACGACCAGCCAAAAATGCGATATTTCCGGAAAGGCGGATAAATGATGAATGCAACAAATGCGGCCAGGATGATAAACAGCGATCCCATAAAAAACATAAGCTGCTCTTTGAGAAAGCCCAAACGACTGACATTCACCAGTTGAGTACGGGCCAGCTCATCCAGATGCTTAAAGACCGGGAATCCATTTGTGTATTGCCAGATGAGGTTGGGCAAAATCAGCAAAAAAGCCAGTAAAAGCGCATAATAAAAATGTTTATTCCTGAAAATGTCGCGGTGTTCAGTGATCAGGATTGACGGAAGCAGACCGATCATCAGGAATGCAATGTTGTATTTGTTGAGGAACCCAAAGGCAAAAGCAAAGGCGGTATACCAGAGCCATTTATTGTTTTTCGAATTGATGAATTTTGTGACGGTGAAAAAGACCAGTGTCCAGGCCAGAATATCAAACGAATTGGGTTGATACAACATGTTGAGACGGACAAAAGATGAAAACACAACTGAAACTGAGCCCAAAAGGAGTGCAAACCAGCCGCCCTTCAGTTCTTCAATGGTTTTCCATACTATGACAAGTGTTAGTGCACCAAACAAAGCCGGAAAGAATTTCACCCAAAACTCGCTGTTACCCAGCAACTGAATGATCCACGAAACCCAAGAGGTAAAAGGCGGAACTGAAGTGTAGCCCCAGGCCAGGTGGCGGGCCTGATCGAGGTGCAGAAATTCGTCGCGGTGCAGCTCGTACACTGGGTTAATTAAAGTATATTGAAGTATAAATTTAGTGAGGATAAACCCCAATAAGGCCAGATTTTTTAGTTTCATAGCTGACAGGTTGTTTTCGTCAGCTAAAATTATTGATTTCAGGCAAACCTGAGGTATTGTTTAGGCCAACTTCCTGATTTTATCGGTAACCGAACCGCGTTCCATCAGACGGATTAAAAACAGGATCGTTGAGACAATAAATCCTGGGTTGGTAATAATTTTCGATTTGGCAGCCACTTTGCTGTCACGCATTTCAATAAGTTGGGACTTTTGATCTTCAGGAGCTACCGAAAGTTGACAGGCAAACTTCCAGGCGCCATCTCGGGCTAGCTTCATACTGAAATTTACCATGAAATCGTCGACTTTTCCGGCCAGTTTCAGCAGATGTTTCAAAGTTGGCCAGACCTGCGATAAATCGGCTTCTACCTCGTGAATCAGCGATGAAAGGATTTCATTGATACGATTAAAATCCTGTTCCAGAAGATCAATGTTTTTCTCTTCTGATACTTCGGCAGCTGCAATACCCAGGTCAAGGTTGATGTGGGCATTCATTCCCATCAGCAGATGCTGCAAAACAATCGGCCTTTTGCGGGCATACAAATCAAATGCTTTTTGCCACGATTGGGTAACCGGTAAATTGTTCCTGAAGGCCGAAAGCGCATCGAGATAGCGGTTGGCAAAAACTACATCGAGCTGCTCCATGCGGGCCCCGTCATCGAAAAATCCGGAAGCAATGCCTTCCTTTACTTTTACGGTTACTTTGCGGTACAGCGCGGCAAAATAACCGGCCGGATCGTTGTTTTGCTCCGATTCTGCAACGATTTGGTCGAGCGCCAAAATAACTTCGTCAATGGTCTGGATGGGGTTTGGGTTCATGATTGGAAATAGAATTTCAGTATTAAACCCGAACGGCACCTTTTTGTTGATGGGTTGAACTTATGCTTCAAGCAGTTTCGCGATATTGAACTTTTTCATTTGCATAAAAGCATTCATCACGCGTTGCGACCGCGACGGATCATTCATCAGTTCCTCTAGAATTTTGGGTACGATTTGCCATGAAACGCCAAACTGATCTTTCAGCCAGCCACACTGTTCGGCCTCGGACACAGCCGAAAGCTTTTCCCAATAGTAGTCGATTTCGTCCTGCGTGTCGCATTCCTGAACCAGCGAAATCGCTTCATTCAAACAAAACTGATGGGCCAGCGAACTATCCATGGCCATAAAAACCTGCTTCCCGAGGGAGAACTGAGCATGTTTGACGGTTCCTTCCACATCCGGATCATCAGCTGTATATTTCAAAATTCCAAATACAGATGACCCGGCAAAAACAGAGGTGTAAAACTGAACAGCCGATTCGGCCTTGCCGGCCAACTGCTGTGTGAACATGAGGCAGGGAATGAATTTTTGATCGATATTGTCGAGCTTCCCGGCTGAGATTTGCCAGCTCACGCCAAATTTATCCTGAACCCAGCCGTATTTGGGGCTCCACGGATAGTTGTCAAGCGGCATCAACGCAGTACCGCCGGCAATTAGTTTTTCCCAGGTCTGTTCAACTTCAGAAACAGTGTCGCAAACGACATAAAAAGAAATAGCCGGATTCAGAGTAAAAAATGGTCCGCCATTGAGCAGTAAAAACTTTTGTCCGGCGGCATCAAGCGTGACCAGCAACGGATTTTCGGAAGTAATTGTTGTTGCGGCGAATACCGAACAGTAGAAATCGGCGGCTTCTTTGGCTTTTCCGTCGAACCAAAGACATGGATAAATCGGATGGCTCATGATGTGGTTTTGTTGGGTTTCAGAATTATTGTGTTTGATAGGTCAATAGAACGGTTCCATCGGAGAATGCCCGCGTTTCGGTCAATTTCAGATTCAATGCATTTGGCATTCCGGCGAACAATGGTGTACCCTGACTCAAAGCCACCGGATCGATCATGATCTGGTACTCGTCAATCAGGTTGTGACTGGCCAGTTGGCTAACAATGGTTCCGCTCCCAAGAATTGTCATATTTTTCTGTCCTGTTTGTTTGAGGTTCCGAACTGATTCGATCAGATCGTCGGTGATGAAACGGCTGTTTTCCCAAATCTCGTCAGGAATTGCCTGTCGGGAGAAAACGATTTTTTCTGCACTGTTCATTCCTTCGGCAACGACGGGCGACATTTCATGCGCCATGTCGGTGGTCCAGAAATCGGCCATCATCTCGTAGGTTTTTCGGCCGAAAATAAGAATGTTATCGAGTGAAAGCATTTCTTCGGAAAATCGGGTTTCTTCTTCGCCGTGGTTGTGCCAGCTGATATCGTCTTCCGGTCCTTTGTAAAAACCGTTCAGGGTTAAAAACAGAAAAGCAGATAGTTTACTCATGAAATATATTGCTTGAATTTCAAACTGTCAATTGGCTTTTGCGGCGCAGTTAAACATCCATTGTACGCCAAATTTGTCGCGGCAGCTTCCGTAGTAATCACCCCAGAACATGTCCTGCAATTCCTGTTCAACGGTTCCGCCGTCAGAGAGGCCTTTGAATAACCGCTGCGTTTCTTCGCGGGTATCCGGACTCAGGCTAATATAAACATTGTTTCCGGCTTTCACTTTAAATCCTATCGATTCGGGGGCATCCGTGCCCATCAAAAGGTGTCCACCTAAAATGGGAAGTGCAACGTGCATCACCAGATTTAAATCGGATTCGGGCAATGGTGGCATTCCTTCGGTGGGTGGAATATCTTTAAATCGCATGATTTCTCCCAAAAATTCGGTTCCAAAAACTGATTTATAGAAATTGAAAGCTTCTTCGGTTTGATTTGCAAAATTGAGATATGTGCTTACTGTTGCCATGTTGAATAGTTTAATTGTTTAAAAAAATGAATTATTGTTCACAGATTTTTTTGAGTTCGGCCAGCGCTTTCGGCCAGGTGTTGTTCAAATAGTCCTGAAATTCAGGAGTTGAATCGAGTTCGATCTTAACCACCGTTTGGTTACCGCTGGCGATCAGCGTGTAATTTTCGAGTGCTCCGGCCCAGCTGTCAGTTTCCGGACCATCGGTGACTTTGTTATTGCCATGCACAACCCCGATATGCTCGATACTAACGTACTGATTGGGCACTAAATCCATGATCCGGCTGACCATTCCACCGGTATTTCCCTGTTCATCAGTTCCCAGGAAGAACATTTTCGATCCTTTTTCCCAATTTCCTTCGTAGGTTGAGGTTGGACCAAACGCTTTTGTCCATTTTTCGTAATCAGGTTTTTGTAACATCTTCTGAAAAACGGTTTCAGGAGCAGCTGCGATGGTTATTTCAAAATGTACGGTTTGAAATTGTGACTCGACATATTTCTTAAAATTATTAAGAATGGCCTGCCAGCCAGTCTGCTGCAGCTCGAGCGAGTTTTGGGTTTCGGCTTCAAACGATTCGGTGATCCGTGTACCGTTTTCGGTGGGGTCAAAAACCACCTGAACTTTCCGGTTGTCGTCCATGGCGTAGGCAATTAACCGATGTGTTTCCACCTGGCTGTAGGTTCCGCCAAAATCGAAGCCGAAACTTCCATCTTTTGCTTCCATTCGCGAAATAAACCGGCCGCCAACCCGAAGATTGTTTTCGGCCCGCGGTGTATGCCAGTCGTCGGATGCTGCATTCCATTGAGCGATATGTTGAGGCTCAGTCCAGTATTTCCAGACTTTTCCAACTGGAAGATTGATCATCGTTTCAACGGTAATCGTTGGTTTTTCAGATTTAGTCATAACAGGATTAATTATTTTGTTTTCTGTTCCGAATAATGCTGGGTTAAAACTGATGTATCCAAGGCGAAGCAGGAGATAATCTTAAAATAGGGAAGTGATTTTTTTCAATAACAACCAAATCTCATTGATTGTTGAGTATTGAACAACATGTGCCCGGAATTTAAGTTGGCAGAAGATTGCTTTTATAAGAAAAATGGCTGCCTTCTTTCAGAAGACAGCCATTTGCTTTATTTTTTGTATTCGAATGCTTTATTCGGTAGTGGTGGAAATGGTGGAATGGTTACCGGTTCGTCAGCCATTTTCTTCTTCAGGAACTGAATTGCAGCATTCAATTGAGCATCTTCTCCATTATAAGTGGCATACGGCAAATTATCGACCACGATATCCGGATCAACGCCGTGACCTTCAATGATCCATTCGCCATTCTCGGTATAGACGCCCATTTCCGAAGCAGTGGCGATACCA